>Ga0180218_1000015_pt1:5000-580302 | contig 580302 bp, 511 predicted proteins | sample eDN3rd37CKraftBY_FD_151334 | JGI IMG/M metagenome (GOLD analysis project Ga0180218, IMG submission 151334) | Enriched backyard soil microbial communities from Emeryville, California, USA - eDNA 3rd pass 37_C Kraft BY (version 2) (version 2) | ecosystem: Environmental > Terrestrial... | reverse complement strand
ATGAACGCCGGATGCGCGATGTTCACAATGTCAAGAATGCCAAACGAAAGCGACAAACCAATCGTAACAGCAGCATAAAAACCGCCAAGCAAAACCCCGGCGATAATCGCATTCACAAAAAGCTCTGAAAGGTCCATTACCCCGCCTCGCCCTATGCGACCCGCTGCATGACACCGGAAGCCGAGGCGCGCGCCGCCCCAATCACATCCTCAGGATCGAAATGCGTCATCCGACCGCCCGACTTCAGAATGCGGCCGTTGACGATCACCGTATCGACATTCTCCGGCGCTGCCGCCTCGACGATCAGGTTCGCCGGATCGACACAAAACAACCCCATATTCCACGCAACCGGGTTTATCAGGATCATATCGGCCTTCTTGCCGGGCGTGATCGAACCGACGACCCCGTCTAGCCCAAGCGAGCGCGCTCCGTCGATGGTCGCGAGGCTCAACAAAGTCCGCGCCGAAATCGCAAGCTCGTTCTTCTTGCGGGCAGCTTCGATAAGCTGGAACAACTTCATCACCGAGAACAGATTGGCAGCACCTGCCAGCGAATTCGAGTCGATGCCAATGCCGAGACGAACACCGGCATCGAGATAATCGCCGACCTGCGTCACACCGTAACCGACACGCAACTCCGTCAGCGGCGTCAAAACCACCGACGCACCGCTTTGCTTCACCTCGGCCAACTGGTCCGGGCGCGCATCCGTCATATGAACGATCTGGATGTCGGGACCCAGCACGCGCTGCTCGACCAGCGCCGCGAACTGTCGTTCGGCAGTCACCCCGCTGACATGGATCGAAATCGGGAGAGAATGGCGACGCGCGACGTCCAGCTCGCTGCGCGCGACATCCCAATCCGGCTTCGGCTGATCGTCAACGATGGTGACGATGCCGAGCGGACCGCGCCAGGCGAGCCCGAGCGTCAACGGCGCACCGCCAACGATCTCGCTCCAGCGCACCGCCAGCATCTCGAGGTTATCGAGATCGACCGGCTCTGTCGGCTTCGACAGCGTCGATGCACCGAACTGGAAACAGGCGCGGATGCCACTGTCCTTCAGCGCGCGGATATTTGCCTCCGCGAAATCGGGACCACGATTGTTGTGGCAGAAGTCGTAGGCCGTGGTGATCCCCGAATAGATCGCCTCCGTCGCACCGAGGAGAGTGCCCTCATACATGTCCTGCGGGCGATAGCCGTTGGCGAGCCGATTGCGCGTGGCGAAGTAGATCTTGTCCGGACTGCAGGCAAAATGACCACGCATCTGGGACGTCCAGAAATGCGTATGCGCATCGATCAGCCCTGGCATCAGGATCATGCCGCTGCCGTCGATCGTCCGCAACCCATCGGATGGCAGGTTCGGCGCAACCGCGACGACCGTATCGCCACGGACATGAACATCGCCGGAGACGATGTCACCGATCGCCGAATCCATGCTCATCACATAGGCCGAACGAATAATGAATTCGTCCGGCGATCCAGCGGCGATCCCTGCGGTGGTCACTTTACTGAGCATCCATGTCCCTGGCCCGCTCCCATTCTTCAGTGCGTGAAGCGGACAGACAGTGTTTCCAGCGGATCGAGCCGGAACGCGATCTCCGCATGCTCCGGCTGCACGAAGACGGGCGGCACCACCGAGCCGGCGATGATCACCTGCCCGGCTCGCAACGTTTCCCGCATCGCCCCAAGCGTATCGGCGACCTGCTTGACGATGGTGACGATCTTCCCGGTATTGGCTTCGAGATCTGTCGTCGATGCCGTCTCGCTGCCGTTGATGAGCAGGCGACCGGTCAATCCGTCGAGCCTAGCGCCGGCACGCGTGCGGTCCACAGCACCGAGGACCACATGACGCTGATAGATATTCTCCGCCAGGATGCGCTCCGGATCCTCCGGCGCAAAGCTGAGGTCAGCCATCTCGATCGCGGCGCCAAGACCGGCAATCGCAGTGCGTGCCTCGTTCTCGCTGCATCCGGCCGCCAGATCGCGGCCGAGATGCACAGCAATCTCCGGCTCCAGCACCGGCTTCACCCAGCCCTTGAGATCACAGACGGCGCCGGACGGCAGCTTGTTTTCCGCCAGCAGGAAGCCGGTCAGCGGCGCGGCGATGCGCAGCTTTTCCATCGCCGCCGGTGCTCCGAATCCGACCTTCCAGCCGAGCAGCGTATAGCGCCCATCTGTAAGCTCGCGCTGCTCGGCAAATTGCCGATCAAGGCCCGCCTTGACGCGCGGATCAGCAAGACCATCCGTCATGATCGCTCCTCCCGGCAACACTCAACGCCGCGCCGTTACTTCTTTTCCGGAATCTTGTAGCCGGAATCCTCAATCGAACCGGCACCCATCCAGCCCCAGACCAGCACCACATCTTCGTCGGAGGTGTTGTTAAAGCCGTGCCAGACGCCGCGCGGCGAATAGATGACATCGCCCTCGCCCGACGGCTCCTCGCCATCGTCGCTGTAGATGTGTCCCTTGCCCTTGATGACGATGAAGAACTCATCGCAATTGGTGTGCAGATGCCGCTCGTGCCGCGCGCCGGGCTTGAGGACGGTCCAGCCGACGACGTTGTCGGTCCCCACTGTCTTTTTATCGATGAGGAACTGCACCTGCATGTCGATCCAGCCCTCGTCCTCGCGCAGGCCGCGCTCGAGGGGAACGTCGCGGATATTGGTTCGATAGGCTTTCACTGTTGTTCTCCAGTCACTGATGTCCGCCGATTACTGCTGTCCGCCGAGACGACGATAGACCTCATGCGCGGTCACGAAGTCGCGGCTGTCGATGCCAAGGCCACGGCAGGCATTCATCATCTCATTGGCCGCCGCTGCCAGCGGAACCGGGCTGCCGAGCTTGCGGCCGAGATCGAGCGCGAGGATCATGTCCTTCTGCTGCAGCGTCACGTCGGCAAGCGGCTTGGCCGGCATCTTGCCTTCCAGCACGAACGGGCCGCGGTAACCGAGCACGGGCGATGCCGCGACACTCTTGAGGATGGCATCGACAGCGGCCTCGCGCGCGACGCCGCCCTTCTCCGCCAACGCCACCGCTTCGCCGAAGGCAATCACCTCGACCATCAGCAGCAAATTCACCGCGATCTTCATCTGGCAGGCGTGACCGTTGCCACCGATACGCGTGACCTTCGGTCCGATGGCGAGCATTACCGGCTTCGCCTTCTCGAAAGCGGCCTCGTCGCCGCCAACCATTACCGATGCCTGACCGGCCTTCACCGTCACCGGGCTGCCGGATACCGGCGCATCCAGCATCTTCAAGCCCTTGGCAGCAAATTCGCGGGCAACCGACCGGCTGACATCCGGATCGATGGTGCTCATATCGACATAGACGGCATCGGAACTGAGCGTCGTGATCACGCCGCGCTCGCCGAGCGCGACCTCGCGCACCGCCGCTCCGTCCGTGACGATGGAGAACATGATATCGGCACCCTTGGCGGCTTCCGCCGGACTGTCGGCCCAGCGCATGCCCGCCTTGATCAGATCCTCGGCCTTCGCCTTGGTCCTGTTCCAGCCGGTGACCTCGTGCCCCGCCTCCATCAAGCGCGGGACCATCAGCGATCCCATGTCACCAAGCCCAGCAAAACCGACTTTCACATCCAACCTCCCTTGTTCAGGCAATCGTTTGCCTGATCGGCGACAAAAATGCAAGGCCGCCTGCTCAGATCAGGACAACTTGCCAACGCTGCAACACTGCGACCTTAAAGGCGTTGCTGTCTCAAAGACATGTCAGCCTCAAAAAATATCGTAATTACAGGGATATCCGATCGTCGGGACAGCAGTCGTCTTAAAAAAATGAACCGAACAAGCACCGGGCCGACGCAATCCCGCAGCATGCTGAGCGCTCCGCGAGATGATTACAGGCATCGTCATCTGGTCGGTGATTGCCCATCGATTATGATGCAATGCATGATCGGCCGTGAGCAGAGCGACGCTTTTACCAAATAGATCAATGAAGAGAGCTTTCACACAACCAGCGTGCAGCGCAAAAATGACAACCCGCTGCCAGGTCGGAACCGTCATGATGGGTTACAACAAGCCACAGACAGCAATGCTGTTTGCAATGCCGACTTTCCAGTCCGATTTGGCAATGTGATCTTGGCGATCTTGCACCGCAAATTCCTGGCACGATCTCGCCAAGCGGAAACCAATCGGAAGCCGCGCGAACTTCTTCCGACGCACGACACGCAATCGTCGGGCAAAACGCTCAGACCCGCCGCGTCGATCCTCGCACGACCAGTTCAACTGGCAGATCTATCCGCTGCGTTACCCGTTTGCGCGTATCCTGCTGCATCTGCCGCACCAGCATCTCCGCGGCCTCGAAACCGGCACGATAGTGCTCGACCCGTACCGTGGTCAGCGGCGGATCGAGACGCTCGACCATCGGCATGTCGTTGAAGCCGGTAACGGAAATGTCCTGCGGACAACGGCGACCATGCCGTTTCAGCGCGGCGATGGCGCCGACAGCGAGCCGGTCGTTGGCGCAAACTACCGCGGTGAACCGCCGGCGACCGGCAAAAAGCTCCTCCATGCAGCGATCGCCCTCCTGTTCGTTGAACGCCCGGGCAAAGATCGTCGACGCGACCTTCATCTTCATCTGCGCGGCATAGCGCTGCACGGCGAGATGGCGGTTTCGTCCGGTCGACAGATCCTGCGGCCCGGCGATAGTGGCGATCGCGCGATGACCGAAGGACGAAAGATGCGCCAGCAATTCGCGGAATCCGCCGTTCTCGTCATGCAGAACGCAGGAATTCTTCGGATTGTCCGTGTGCCGCGCGACGGTGACGACGGGCAATCCTTGCAGGGCACGGTTTTTCAACAGCCGGTCGTGATAAACCACGCTCGCCAATGCCAATCCGTCGACGCCCCGCGCTGTCATGATATCGACAAGTTCCGCCTCTCGCTGACGATTGCCGTCAGTATTGGCAAGCAATGCCGCATAGCCGTGCCGCTCCAGCCCGGCCTCAAGTCCACGGATGATCGGCGGGAATACCGGGTCGGTGATGTCCGGCACGATCACGCCGACCAGCCGCGAGCGGCTGGTCTTCAGCGAGTAGCCCGCAGCATTCGCCTTGAAGCCGAGCCGTTTCGCGGTTTTGCGAACACGCTCGATGACGTCGCGCGACAGCGGATGCTTGGAATTGGGATCGAGCGCGCGAGATACCGTCGAGGCATGCACATCGGCAGCTTTCGCCACGTCCTTGATCGTAATCCGTCTTTTCATGCCACCGATGACGCTGCCGGATTCTGAACGGTCACGCACCTTACCCATGGCTCATCAAAAAACCAGCGCATTGGCAGACATGCCATGGCGTAACAAACAACAAGAGGCGCTCTAGGTCTCGCATGCCGATGCAATAAATGGACTTGAAATGGACTTGCAAAGACACCACGACGATTTGCATCCGGGGGACTTGTTGGCGATCCTCTGGACTGCCAGCAATCATGGGCCCAATGGATGGAGAGGCGGTAATGCCCCAGGCGATCAGGATAGTCCGGACGATCGCAGTTTTGTGGAAGAGCCTGGCGCTGGCGGCAGCCATAACGATCAGCGCGGCAATGCCGGGAACCGCCCACGCGGAGAACACCGGCCTGCTACGGGCGGCGGCGAGCGGGGATGCGGCAGCCGTCGCCCGATCGCTGCATGGCGGCGCGGCTGTGGATACGCGCGACGCCTCCGGCAACACGCCACTGCTGCTGGCGACCGCTGGCAATCACGTGGAGGCTGCGCGACTGCTCATCGGCGCCGGCGCGAACGTCAACCTCCAGAACAATATTCACGATAGCGCCTATCTGCTGGCCGGCGCACGCGGCTATCTCGACATCTTGCTTATGACTTTGCAGCACGGCGCCGATTTGAAAAGCACCAACCGCTACGGCGGGACCGCGCTCATCCCTGCCTGCGAGCGCGGTCATGTCGAAACGGTGCGCACGCTGTTACAGGCGGGTGTCGATCCCAACCACGTCAACCGTCTCGGCTGGACCGGGCTGCTTGAGGCGGTGATTCTCGGCGATGGCGGAGAGCGTCATCAGGCGATCGTACGGCTGCTGATCGATGGCGGCGCCGACGTCAACCTCGCCGATCATGACGGCGTCACGCCGCTACAGCATGCGCGGCGACGCCATCAAGACGCCATCATCAAGATCCTGTCGGCGGCAGGAGCCCGCTAGATTGCGAGCACCAAGGTGGCACCGGGCTCACGCCGGCGCGATCAGGTGGCGAAACGGAAATGCATCACGTCGCCATCGGCGACGACATAGTCCTTACCTTCCAGCCGCAGCCGCCCGGCATCGCGCGCGCCGGCCTCGCCCCCCAGCCGCACATAGTCGTCGAAACCGATCGTCTCGGCACGGATGAAGCCCCGCTCGAAGTCGGAATGGATGACCCCGGCTGCCTGCGGGGCCTTGGTGCCGCTGGTGATCGTCCAGGCACGAGCTTCTTTCGGGCCGACAGTGAAATAGGTAACAAGCTGCAGCAATCCATATCCGGCGCGGATCAGCCGGTCGAGACCGGCTTCGTCGAGCCCCACGGCTTCCAGATAGTCCTTACGCTCGTCCGGCGGCAACGTGGCGATTTCGGATTCGATCTTGGCGGAGATAACCACGCAGACTGCACCTTCGGCGCGGGCGCGCTCCGCGACCCGCTTCGAATATTCATTGCCGCTCGCGGCGGCGCTTTCCTCGACATTGCAGGCGTAGAGCACGGGCGCGGAGGTCAGAAGCCCGAGCGAATGGAACAGCCGCTCCTCTTCCGGCTTGCGCTCGACGAGCCGGGCCGGTTTGCCGTCGCGCAGCAGGGCAAGCGCGCGCTTGACGAGTTCGAGCGTGTCCTTCGCATCGCGGGCTTCCTCGCCATTGCCCTTGGTTTTCTTCTCGAGATTGTCGACACGCTTCTCCAGACTTTCGAGGTCAGCCAGCATCAGTTCGGTATCGATGGTCTCGATATCGGCGATCGGATCGATGCGGCCATCGACGTGAGTGATATCGCTATCTTCGAAGCAGCGCACCACATGCACGATGGCGTCGACCTCGCGGATCGTCGCCAGAAACTGGTTGCCCAGCCCCTCACCCTTCGATGCGCCGCGCACGAGGCCGGCGATATCGACAAAAGTGATCCGCGTCGGCACGATCTTCTCCGACTTTCCCAGGGTCGCGAGTTGATCGAGCCGGGGATCCGGCACCGCGATCTCGCCGACATTCGGCTCGATGGTGCAGAACGGATAGTTCGCTGCCTGCGCTGCCGCCGTCTGCGTCAACGCATTGAAAAGGGTCGACTTGCCGACATTCGGCAGGCCGACAATGCCGCATTTAAATCCCATCAGTCCGTATCTTTCGTTTGCGCGTCGGCGCGCGGTGCCGCGCCGCCGAAGCCTTTCGCATCCATGGCCAGATGCACCTTGTTCTGGAAGGTGGCATCCTGCCGCCTGGCGATCAGATCGGCATTCTCGGCAACAGCCTCGCACAGGGCGGCGACCCAGCCGCGTTCGCTCTTGGCGAAGTCCTGCAGCACGAAGCTATGCACCCGATTCTTGTCGCCGGGGTGGCCGATACCCATACGCACGCGGCGATAATCATTGCCGACATGCGCACTGATCGAACGCAAGCCGTTGTGCCCGGCATTGCCGCCACCGGTCTTCATCCGCAGCTTGCCCGGCGGCAGATCAAGCTCATCGTGAAACACGACAATGTCCGCAGGGGTAATCTTGTAGAACTGCGCCGCTTCGACAACGGCGCGACCGGATTCATTCATATAGGTGCCCGGCAACAGCAGCAGCGACTTCTCGCCGGCTAACGTGCCTTCGATGGCAGCGCCCTGGAAGCGACGCCGCCACGGCGAGAACCCGTGGTGGCGCGCGATCTCGTCCACTGCCATGAAACCGATATTGTGGCGATTTGCGACGTACTTGTCGCCCGGATTGCCGAGACCGACGAACAGCAGCATCGCATCCACACCGTATCCGCACCGCAGGCGGAAACGTCGCGCGCCGCGGTGGCGGCGCGCGACGGCCGATTACTTCTTGGCCGGCGCAGCCGGCGCGGCACCGGCGGCAGGCGCCGCCGCATCGCCACCGGCAGCAGCCGGGGCAGCACCAGCGGCAGCAGCCGGAGCGGCGGCAGCTTCGGCAGCAGCCTTGAGCTCTTCCGCGTAGCCGGATGGCGGCACGACAGTGACCAGGGTCATGTCTTCCGGTGCAAGCACCTTGACATTCGACGGCAGTTTCACGTCGCGCAGATGCTTGGAATAGTTGATTTCGAGCCCCGCGATATCGACATCGATCGATTCCGGAATGTCCTCCGGCAGACACGATACTTCGAGCGAATGGGTCACGACGTTGACCGCGCCACCACGCTTCACGCCCGGCGAGGCGTCGGCATTGATGACACGCACAGCGATGGCGACGCGGATTGTCTGGCCTTCGCCGACGCGCAGGAAGTCGGCATGCACCGGCTGATCCTTCACCGGATCGAGCTGGTAGTCGCGCGGAATGACGCGGTGCTTCTTGCCGTCGATCTCGATGTCGTAGATCGAGGTCAGAAAGCGGCCGGCATAGATGCGCTGCCGCAACTCGCCGTGATCGATCGCGATCGCCATCGGGGGTTTGTTGTCACCATAAATCACGCCCGGCACTCTGCCGGCGCGCCGTTCCGCTCGGGCGGCCCCCTTGCCGCTCTTCGAGCGAACCGTCGCTTTCATATCCTTGACGGTCGCCATCGTTGAAATCCTTGCTGAAAGTGAGAAAGGCGGCTCACGCCGCCCGTGCCGCTCGCGGCAAGCCTCCAGGGGTGCCGGGGGCCGCGAACGGGCCGGTTTATAGCGGCGACAGGTTCAAAGGGCAAGGAAACCACAAGGAAACGGCAAAGAACTACCGGGGAACGGTCAGCGAGCCAGAGGCAGGTCGACGAACGCCCGAAAACCGACGCGTGCCCCCGTCGATCACACCGGCAATCAAGCCGGCACTTGCATCGAGGCGACGAACGCTCCCCCCTTAAGTCATTGGGATACCGATAGAAAATAAATTAAACGCTCGAATTGCTATCCTGCTTGTCAATCCCCGGGGGTGTTTGACCCGGCAGGCCGTCCTCGACCCGAGACGTCGCCGCCGCAGCCAAAGATCCGGCTGCCCCGCTGGACAACCGGCCTTCGAGAGCCTCGATCCGCGTCTTCAGCGCGTCGTTCTCCTCGCGGGCGAGCCGAGCCATCTCCCGGACTGCCTCGAATTCCTCGCGCGGCACCACATCGAGATCGCGCAGAATGCGTTCAGCCTGGCTGCGGAACAGCGTGTCGAATTCGCGCCGCACTCCCTGCGCTACGCCGGTAGCGTCGTTCATCAGGCGGCCGATCTCGTCGAAGAAACGGCTGGTGGTCTGCGTCATGATCCGGCCTCGCAAAATCGCACTATGCGAATGGACAATGGCGATCCATCTCCCTCGCCGCAAGTCCTTCGCCGAAAGTCCTTCGGTACAGGTCTTGCGCCGGCTAGTCCTCTCCTCGTGCACCCTCAAGTCTGTTCATGTGCGCTCACCTCTCGCGCCGGCAAGCCCGCCGGAAACAGAACAGCCAACTCCCCAAGGCCGACACCGGCATTGACAAATTCCGCGATGCGCGTTGCATCGGCAGCGGCGCCGCCTGCCGGAGAGAAGAATGCCGCCATTTTTCGTCCTGCCGTTTCCCGCTTTCGACCCGGTGCTCATCAGCGTCGGTCCGCTGGCGATCCGCTGGTATGCCCTCGCCTATATCTTCGGCATTCTGCTCGGCTGGTGGTATGCGCGGCTGCTGATCCGCAAGGAGCAACTCTGGGGCGGCAAGCCGCCGCTCGGCACGCTCGATTATGACGATTTCGTCCTGTGGGTGACCTTCGGCATCATCCTCGGCGGCCGCATCGGCTATGTGCTGTTCTACAATCTGCCCTATTTTGTCGACCACCCGCTGGAGGCCCTGCAGCTCTGGCACGGCGGCATGTCGTTTCACGGCGGCTTCGCCGGCTGTGTCGTGGCCGTGGTGCTGTTCGCGCGCAAGCGTCACATCCCGATCCTGTCGCTTGGTGACCTCACCTGCGCCGCCGGACCGATCGGGCTGTTTCTCGGCCGCATCGCCAATTTCATCAACGGCGAACTGTGGGGACGCACGACCGACGTGCCGTGGGCGATGGTCTTCCCCACCGGCGGCCCGCTGCCGCGTCATCCGAGCCAGCTTTATGAAGCGGCACTCGAAGGCATCGTGCTGTTCGTGGCGCTGGCCCTGCTGATCCGCGGCGGCGCGCTGAAACGGCCCGGCCTGATCGTCGGCTGCTTCGCAATCGGCTATGCGCTGGCGCGTTCGTTCAGCGAGTTGTTCCGCGAGCCGGACGCGCAGCTCGGCTTCCTATGGGGTGGCCTGACCATGGGCATGCTGCTGTCGATCCCGCTGCTGCTCGCAGGCGTCGGCTTCGTTGTCTACGCGCTCAAGCGGCCGTCGCTGCAGGAGGCACGATGAGCGACGTCATGAGCGCGACAATGAGCGATGCAGGCGGCGCTCCGGACGTCGCCCAAGGTCCGCTGGAACTCGAAATCCGCCGCACGCTGGCAACCTGCGGACCGATACCGGTGTCGCGCTATATGGAGCTTTGCCTCGCGCATCCGCAACACGGCTACTATGTCAGCCGCGACCCACTCGGCGCCGCCGGCGATTTCATCACCGCACCTGAGATCAGCCAGATGTTCGGCGAGTTGATCGGCCTGTGGATGGTCGCCGTCTGGCAGCAGATGGGTGCGCCTTACGGCCTGCGGGTGATCGAGCTTGGCCCGGGCCGCGGCACGCTGATGGCGGATGCGATCCGTGCAACGCAATCGGTGCCGGCCTTTGTTCAGGCGGCAGCCTCCATCCATCTGGTCGAGATCAGCCCGGCCCTGCGGGAACGGCAGGCGCAAACGCTCGCGCATCTGCGGCAGCCGCCAGCGTGGCACGATACGCTCGCCGAAGTGCCGCCCGGACCATCGATCATTATCGCCAACGAGTTCTTCGACGCGCTGCCGATCCATCAGGCGGTGCGTAAGGCCGACGGCTGGCATCGGCGCATGGTGTCACTGGCCGACGACGGCACGCTCGCCTTCACGCTCGAAGCCGAGCCCGCGCCACATTTCGAGCGGCTGCTGCCGGCGCACCTGCGTGACGCACAAGAAGACGAACTGTTCGAATGGCGCTCCGACCACGCCGCGATGGATCTCGGCCGACACATCGAACGCAACCGCGGCGCAGCGCTGGTGATCGATTACGGTCACTTGCAGAGCGACACCGGCGACACGCTGCAGGCGGCCGCGCGACATGCCTTTACCGATCCGCTGCATGCGCCGGGATTCGCCGATCTAACCGCACATGTCGATTTCGAAGCGCTGGCCCGTGCGGCTGTGGCGATGGGCGTCGAAGTGTACGGACCGGTGACGCAAGGCGAATGGCTGCGCCGTCTCGGCATTTTCGAGCGCGCCGCAGCCCTGAAGGCCTACGCCACCGACACCCAGCGCCATGACATCGATATCGCACTCGACCGTCTGACAGGCGCCGGACGCACGACGATGGGCGAACTGTTCAAGGTCGCCGGCTTCGCGCATTCGCAGCTCGGCATGTTGCCCGGTTTCGAACGATAGGAAGGCAACAATGCAGATCGTTGCAGCCTCGCTTGCCGTACTCCCTGGCATCCGCCATGCCTTTTTCACCCGCGAAGGCGGCGTCTCGTCCGGGATTTACGGCAGCCTGAACGGCGGCGTCGGTTCCGCCGACGACCCCGACCACGTACGCGAGAACCGCGCGCGGATGGCCGCTGCGATCGGCGTCGCACCGCAGAACCTCCTCACCGCCTATCAGGTCCATTCGCCCGACGTCATCACCGTCGACGCGCCATGGCCGGCCGACCGGCGCCCGCGCGGCGACGCCCTGGTCACCCGGATGCCCGGTATCGGACTGGGTGTCTCGAGCGCCGATTGCGGCCCGCTGCTGTTTGCCGACGGCGAAGCCGGAGTAATCGGCGCCGCCCATGCCGGCTGGCGCGGCGCTTTCCACGGCGTCATCGAGGCAACGCTTGACGCGATGCAGGCGCTCGGGGCGCAACGCGCGCGCATCCGCGTGGCGCTCGGCCCGCTGATCCGGCAGGACGACTACGAGGTCGGCCCGGAATTTGTCGCCAGCTTTCTCGCCGCCGATCCCGGCAATATGCGCTTCTTCGAACCGGCGGAGCGCAGCGGCCACGCGATGTTCGACCTGCCCGGCTATATCGCATCGCGGATCGAGCGTGCCGAGGTGGGCGGATTCGAGGATCTCGGCTTGAATACCTACGCCGATCCAGCGCGTTTCTACAGCTATCGCCGCACCACCCAGCACGGCGAGCCTGACTATGGCCGTCACATCAACGCCATCGCCCTGGCTGGCTGAGCCGCCGCCGCGGCTGCGTCGACAGGTTGCGCGGATGGCCTCTCCGCGCCGCCCCGCCCCGGCCGGGAAAAAGCGTCGGACAAACGCAAGGCTATATTGCCCCACCTGCCGCACCTTGTTATGACCTCGCCGCGTAAAGACTTGAGGCAGGAGAGACGGATGTCGGCGAAGAACGGAGCGGTCAAGCTCGTCGCCGGCAACTCGAATCCGGTTCTCGCCGAATCGATCGCCGGCTACCTGAAACAGCCGCTCGCCAAGGCCGTGGTCCGGCGCTTCGCCGACATGGAGATTTTCGTCGAGATTCAGGAGAACGTCCGCGGCGCGGATTGCTTCATCATCCAGTCGACGTCGTTTCCGGCGAACGACCATCTGATGGAACTGCTGATTATCACCGATGCGCTCCGCCGCTCCTCGGCGCGCCGCATCACTGCGGTGATCCCCTATTTCGGCTACGCCCGGCAGGACCGCAAGCCGGGTCCCCGCACACCGATCTCGGCCAAGCTCGTCGCCAACCTGATCACCCGCGCCGGCGCCGACCGGGTCATGACCCTCGATCTGCATGCCGGCCAGATTCAGGGCTTCTTCGATATCCCGACTGACAATCTCTATGCGTCGCCGGTAATGACGCGCGATATCCGCGAGCACTTCAAGGGCGTCGACAATCTGATGGTGGTGTCGCCGGACGTCGGCGGCGTGGTGCGCGCGCGCGGCTTGGCCAAGCGCATCAGCGCGCCATTGTCGATCATCGACAAGCGGCGCGAGCGGGCCGGCGAATCCGAAGTGATGAACGTGATCGGCGACGTTGCCGGCTACACCTGCATCCTGATCGATGACATCGTCGATTCCGGCGGCACGCTGGTGAATGCAGCGGATGCCTTGCTGGCTCAGGGCGCGAAGGATGTCTACGCCTATCTCACGCATGGCGTGCTGTCGGGCGGCGCGGTGGCGCGGGTGACGAATTCGCGGATCAAGGAAATGGTCATCACCGACTCGATCCAGCCGACGAAGGACGTGCTCGCGGCCCCGAACATTCGCGTGCTGCCGATCGCCGGCCTGATCGGCGAGGCAATCAGCCGGACGGCCGCCGAAGAGTCCGTGTCGAGCCTGTTCGACTGAACGGCACAAGGCGCCCGACGGGCACCTGCAGTTTTCCACGGCTTATTGACTCGTCCCCCGCTTTCCGTTGTGGAGAGTGAGTCGCGACTCTTGCGCGACTAGCGCAAATCACGGCTCATTCGTCCTCGACGGCATCGCTTGAGGCGGTGGGAATCGCAGGGGTATAGTCGATTCGCCAGTGATTCGTTGCAGGCGGTCAGGGCGTTCCGTCTTTGTCAGTATTGATGCAGTGCTCGCACAAGCGAGCCGGCGCGGGGCGCTGTGCGCAGGCGATGGCTTGCGCGTGCGCGGCAGGACAAAAGCCAGAATTGGGGATGAAATGTCTCTCGTCAACTACACCGACCATCAGCGAAGCCACCCGCTTGAAGTGATCGAGCGGATCGCTGCTGGCCGCAACTGGTCGTTCGAGCGCGCCAGCGACGACGAGATCACCATCCTCGTCAACGGCAAGTGGTCGGACTATCAGGTATCCTATACGTGGATGAGCGACATCGAGGCGCTGCATCTCGCCTGCGCCTTCGACCTCAAGGTTCCCGAGCGCCGGGCCGGCGAAGTGCAGAAACTCATCTCGATGATCAACGAACAGATGTGGGTCGGGCACTTCGATCTGTGGACCAGGGAAGGTCTGGTCATGTATCGCAACGCGCTGCTGCTCGCCGGCGGTGTTGAAGCTTCGGGCAAGCAATGCGAGGCATTGCTCGGTACCGCGATCGAGGCATGCGAGCGCAACTTCCCCGCCTATCAATTCGTCGTCTGGGCCGGCAGGCCGGCGCGCGAGGCGCTCGACGCGGCGATGTTCGAAACCTCCGGAGAAGCCTGACGCGCGGCCCCGGCGCGAGTTGTAATACGAGCCGCAGACACAAGCCGCAGGTCGGCGGCAGCGGATGAGCAACGCAGGACGATGCGCAAAACAACCACACGCACGACAGCAGCGCGCCCGGGTACAAAACGCGCAGCGAAGCGCAAGACGCAAACGCATCGCGCCGCCCGGCCCAAAACATCAGTCAGGGCAACATCGGCCCGCAAAGCTTCAGTCCGGAAGACCTCCGCGCGGAACACCTCGGCCCGCAAAATCTCGACAAAACGCATATCCACGCATGGCAACGGCCTCGAAGCCTTCGACGGCACACTGGTGCTGGTCGGCGCCGGCAAGATGGGCAGTGCGATGCTCGAGGGCTGGCTGGCGCGTGGCCTCGATCCAAAGCGCGTCGTAGTTCTCGATCCACAGCCCGGGAACGCCGTGCGCGCGCTGGCGCGGCACGGCCTCAGCCTCAATCCGAAACACCTGCCGCAGGCGGTCGCCGCGCTGGTGATCGCGGTGAAACCGCAAGCCGCAGCAGATATTCTGCCGTCGCTGGCGCCGATGCTGACGCCCAAGACGCTGGCGCTGTCGATCATGGCGGGCAAGCCGTTGCGCTTTCTCGCACAGGCACTGCTACGCGATGCAGCGCTGGTGCGGGCAATGCCGAACACCCCGGCGGCCATTGGACGCGGCATTACCGTCGCCGTTCCGGGCCCCGACGTTACTGTACGGCAGCGCAAGCTGGCGACCGAACTGCTGGCCGCAACGGGTAGCGTCGAATGGGTCACCGACGAAGCGCTGATGGATGCGGTGACCGCAGTGTCAGGCTCCGGCCCCGCTTATGTCTTCCTGCTGGCAGAAGCGCTGGCCGAGGCCGGCGTCCGCGCCGGACTGCCGGCGGCACTGGCGGCGCGGATCGCACGCGAGACCGTCTCCGGCTCGGGGGAACTTCTGCGCCAGTCGCCGCTCGACGCTGCGGAATTGCGCCGCAACGTCACCTCACCAGGCGGCACCACTGCTGCCGCCCTCGCGGTGCTAATGGCCAAGGACGGGCTGCCGACGCTGATGGAGGCGGCGGTTGCTGCCGCCACCCGTCGCTCCCGGGAACTCGCTGGCTGAATTTGCCGGCCGCCGACATTGACCGACAGGCGGTCGGCGCTGCGACAGCGCCACCCTAGAACCGAACGCTTTGTCCGCCTACATTTCTTCCTGGGCACTTTGTCTTGAGCTTGGGTCTTGAGCTTGAGTCTTGAGCTTGGCGCCTCAAGCTTGGAGCATCTTGGGCACCAGCAATTGCAGGAGGCAGCCATGGCAAAACGATCCGCACGGCACGAAAAATCCACCAAGCCGAAAGCCAACCGCGCTGCTCCGCCACCACCCGGCACTTCTGATCGCGACAAGGCGATCCGCGCACTGATGGCGCTGCTCGCCGAACATCCGTGGATCGAAATCGACTTGTCGGACATCGCGGTCGAATCCGGTTTGTCGCTGGCGCAGCTCCGCGCTGAATTCGGTTCGCCGCTGGCCATCCTCGCCGCCTATATCAAGTCGGTCGATGAGGCGGTTCTGAAAGGCGACACCACCGACGACACGGAGGAAACGCCGCGCGAGCGGCTCTTCGATGTCCTGATGCGCCGCCTCGATATTCTTGCGCCCGACAAGGACGCGATTGCCTCGCTGATACATTCGGCACGCCGCAACCCGCCGCTCGCCTTGGCGCTCAACAGCCTGGCGGCGCAATCGCAGCGCTGGATGCTCACCGCTGCCGGCATCAAAACCAACGGTCCGAAGGGGATCATCCGCGCGCAGGGGCTTGCCTTGATGTTCGCGCAGGTGCTGATCGTCTGGCTCGACGATGACGAGCCCGGCCTCGACCGCACCATGGCAGCACTCGACCGCGGCCTGACCAGCGGCCAGCGCTGGTCCGGTTTCCTCGACGACCTGATGTGCATTCCCGCGGGTCTGGCCCGCGCACGTCGTCGGCGCTGGCGCCACCATCGCCACCGCTGGGACGAAGAGGGCGATATCGAAGCCGCGTAATCAGACTGGCACGCGCACGACCGCCCGCAGCCCGCCCAACGGACTGGCGCCAAGTGTGATGTCGCCGCCATGCGAGCGGGCAATATCGCGCGCGATGGCGAGCCCGAGACCCGTGCCGCCCTCGTCCTGATTGCGCGCATCATCGAGCCGCAGGAATGGCTTAAACACTTCCTCGCGCTGATGGGCCGGGATGCCCGGACCATCGTCATCGACGGTAATGGTGAGATAGCGGTGATCGCTGTGCCCGGTGATCGACAATGCCGACGCATAGCGCACAGCGTTCGATACCAGATTGCCGACGCAGCGCTTGAAGGCAGCCGGTTTCACCGTCACCACCGGCGCGCCATGGAATACAGCGGTGGCCATGTTTCCGCCGCGTTCGACGTCGGATTTCAACTCGTCGATCAGTTCCGCCATATCGGTCGGCGCCGCCTCCTCGCCGAGATCGCCGCGGGCGAAAGCCATATAGGCCTCCAGCATCCGTCCCATCTCGTCGATATCCTTCTTCATCGCCGCGACTTCCTCGCCGTCGCCAAGCAGCGCCAGCTCAAGCTTGAAGCGGGTGAGCACCGTGCGCAGATCATGCGACACGCCGGCCAGCATCGTCGTGCGCTGTTCCAGCGCGCGCTCGACGCGGCTTTTCATCTCGATGAAGGCAGCAGCCGCACGCCGCACCTCGCGCGCGCCACGCGGGCGGAAATTCGGCACGTCACGGCCCTTTCCGAAGCTTTCCGCCGCATCGGCGAGCCGCAGGATCGGCCGGATCTGGTTGCGCAGAAAGGCGATGGCGACCATCAGCAGCACTGTCGACGTGCCGACCATCCAGAACAGGAAGATTTCCGAGTTCGAGGCATAGGCGGCGTCACGGCGCGCAAAGACGCGCATCACCGAATTCTCGAGCTGGACGCGAATTTCGACGACGGCCGATTTGCCGACGGTATCGATCCAGTACGGCCGCTGAATCTGCCGGCGCAACTGTTCGGACAGCGACTGATCGAGCAGCGAGAAGAACGGTTTCTGCGCCGGCGGCGGCATGTCGCCGGCCGGCAGGAAGTCGATCTGGAGGCCGAGTCGGTCGAGGGCGACCTTCTGCAACCGCACACGATCGGCCTCCTGCGGAAACTGTCGCGATAGATCGACCATCGCCGCGATATCCTGCACGACGCCGGCGGAGAGCCTCTGCGTCACCAGATTCCAGTGGCGTTCCATGAATACAAAGGCGACCACCGACTGCAGGATCACCATCGGCAGGATGATGATCAGCAGCGCCCGCGCATAGAGGCCCTTCGGCATCACCGTATTGAGCCAGCGGCTCATCCGCCGCCAGTTGTCGGCGACGAAACCGGCGGCGCCACGGATCCGAGCGATGCCGCCATCGAGCGCAGTCATGACGTCGTCACCAGCCGGTATCCGATGCCGCGCGCCGCCTGCAGATACAGCGGATTGGCCGGGTTGCTCTCGATCTTGCGGCGCAGCCGGTTGACCTGCACATCGACCGCGCGCTCGTTGACGGAGTTGCTTCCGTTCCCGGCCAGCGCCTGCCGCGACACCGTCTCGCCCGGCGTCGCCGCCAGCACCCGCAGCATCTCGCGTTCGCGATCCGTCAAATGGACGATCTCCTCGCCCTTGCGCAGCTCGCCCCGGCCGATATGGAAGACGAACGGCCCGAAGCGCACATTCTCGACCGGCGGCGGCACCGCCGGCCGCACACGCTTGAGAATGGCGGCAATGCGCAACGACAATTCGCGCGGCTCGAACGGCTTCGAAACATAATCGTCTGCACCGCTCTCCAGTCCCTGGATGCGGCTCTCCGCCGCATCGCGCGCCGTGAGCATCAGGATCGGCACGTTCGAGCCTTCGCGGATCGACTTCGCCAGCTCGTAGCCATTCTCTCCGGGCATCATCACGTCGAGAACCAGCAGATCGAATTTGAGGCCGACAAGGCGAGCGCGCGCATCAGCGGCGTTGTCGGCGGTGGTCACGCGATAGCCCTCCGACGACAGAAAGCGTGACAGCAGGTCGCGGATGCGCCGGTCGTCGTCGACAATCAGCAGATGCGGCGCGTCATCGGCGAGCTGGACGGGCCCGGTGGTCATTGCAAGCATTGACGTCTCATCAGCACGTGATGGCACATCATCGCGAACGGCGCGGCGGAGCGCCAGCGCCCCGGCCTTCCCGGAAGACCAGGCGACGCACGCGCTCGCGATTACCCGGATCGATCATCACCGTCAGAAACCGGCACGCCGCGTCGTGAATGTCGTCGCCGCCGTCGGCAATGGCGCGGGCGATGCGCGCCGACTGCAGATTGGCCAGTTTCAGCGCCAGCGCCGCCCCCTTCGGCGTGACATAGAGCAACCGCTGGCGCCGGTCGGAGGGGCCGGCCTTCTGCACGATATAGGCTTCATCGACCAGTTGCTTGAGCACGCGGCCGAGCGACTGCTTGGTGATTTTCAGGATATCGAGCAGGTCGGCGACCTTGATGCCCGGATTGCGGTTGACGAAATGCAGCACCCGGTGGTGCGCCCGCCCGAAACCGAACTGCGCCAGCACTGCGTCCGCATCGCCGACGAAATCGCGATAAGCGAAGAACAAGAGTTCGATGATATCCCAAGCCGGCTCCAATCCAGGCCCGGTCCCGCCTTTGGCTTCCGCCGCCGGAATCCCGCCGCCCGGGCGCGTGGCGGATGCTGCATTGATATTTATGTCAGCCATGTTGACATATTTCGGTTTGATTGTTACAAAAACATCATTGCTGACGAAAGGATCGTGCCAAACCCTTGGTCGATCGGGGTTATATGATCCAGATTCTTGATCCGGCCCGTCATATGCAAAGCATATAAGGTCCCATCAAGTCTTAGCGGGTGTTACCTTTCGAGGCAAAGCGGCGTTCGGCGCTCAGTCGGACGATCATGGTGGCCGGGCGTCGGCGACCCCTGAAGGGCCGTCTCGGGCAGGTCGAGATGAACGAGATGAAGGAGACAGAAGACATGGCGGCTCAATCCTATGACCGGCTCGACGGCTCCATCTGGTACGACGGCAAACTAGTGCCCTGGCAGGACGCCAACCTGCACGTGCTGACCCACGGGCTGCATTATGGATCCTGCGTTTTCGAGGGCGAGCGCGCCTATGGCGGCAAGATCTTCAAGAGTACGCAACATTCCGAGCGGCTGAAGGCCTCCGCCAACGTTCTGGACTTCGAAATTCCCTATTCGGTCGCCGAGATCGACGCCGCCAAGCAACTGGTACTGGAAAAGAACAACCGCAAGGAAGCCTATATCCGCCCGGTCGCCTGGCGCGGCTCGGAGATGATGGGCGTTTCAGCGCAGAACAACACCATCCATCTGGCCATCGCCTGCTGGGAATGGCCGAGCTATTTCGACCCCGCCGAACGGCTGAAGGGCATCCGCCTCGATCTTGCCGACTACCGCCGTCCGGATCCGAAGACCGCGCCATGCATGGCCAAGGCCGCTGGCCTCTACATGATCTGCACCATCTCCAAGCACAAGGCTGAGCGCAAAGGCTATGCCGATGCGATGATGCTCGACTGGCAGGGCCGCGTCGCCGAGTGCACCGGCGCCAATATCTTCTTCACCAAGGATGGTGCCATCCATACGCCGATCGCCGACTGTTTCCTTAACGGCATTACCCGGCAGACGGTGATCGACCTCGCCAAGCGCCGTGGCATCGCGGTGAACGAGCGGCGGATCATGCCGGAGGAACTGGCCGGCTTCGAGGAATGCTTCATTACCGGCACCGCCGCGGAAGTCACCGCCGTGTCCGAGATCGCAGACTGGCGCTTCACACCGGGCAAGATTACGCAGCAACTGGCCGAGGACTACACCGCCGAAGTGACCCCGAAACAGGCCGCAGCCTGAACGCGCCCCTCAGACACGGCAAAGGCGACGCCATTCGCGTCGCCTTTTCTGTTTCGCGACACTCGGCACCCGGACGACATGCCCACGACCGGTCCGACGCGGCGCTATTCTTCCTTTTCCTGATACGGATAGCGCCAGCGCTCGGCGGCCGTGTCGTCGATCTGCTTGGCCTCGACCCAGTCGCGGCCGCTATTGCTTTCGACCTGCTTCCAGAACGGCGCACGGGTCTTGAGAAAATCCATCAGGAATTCCGCCGCCGCAAACGCCGCCTGCCGGTGCGATGAAGCAGTCGCCACCATCATGATGTCCTCGCCCGGCACGATGCGGCCGAAGCGATGCACCACCGTGACACCAGTGATCGGCCAGCGGCTGACGGCCTCCTGCACGTGTCGCGTGATTTCCTCTTCGACCATGCCGGGATAATGTTCCAGCGTCAGCGCGGCGATCGGGTTGCCGTCCTCGTCGCCGCGACAGATGCCGGTGAAAGTGACGACGGCGCCGACATCCGTGCGCCCCTGTGACAGCGCCCTTGCTTCAGCCGCAAGGTCGAATGATTCACGCTGCACGCGGATGGTCGGAGTGACGGCCGGCATCATGCCGACAGTCTATAGCGTTTTCGAGCGCAGTGGCTACCGGCTCACGTGAAGAAACGCACCGGGCCGAAGCCGGTATTCGGCTTCCGATGCCATGGTGAAGGTGCCATCGTAAAAAGCCCCAGTCCAGCCGGGCGAAAGAGACCGCGGGAACCGGTCGCGCAGCCGATCGCAAGCGTGAGATACCGCGCCTCAGCCGCCTGTCATCGGCGGGAAGAAAGCAATCTCGCGCGCATCGGCAATCGCCGTCTGCGCCGGCATATGCTTGCGGTCGATCGCGGCCCGGATGATCGCCGGATTCTCGAAGGCATGGGCATATTCTTCGCCACGCCCGGAGAGCCAGGTTACCAGTCCTTCGATAGTCGTCACCTCGGGCGGCAGCGCCAGCGTCTCGTCGGTCTTGCCGACGCGCTCGCGCACCCAGGCGAAATAGCGCAACGTCACCGTCATTCGTCAACCAGATGGTGCAGACCGGCGCGCATATAGTCCCAGCCGGTGTAGAGGGTCAGCATCGCCGACAGCCACAATAGCGTGATCCCGATCAGCGTCACGGTGCCGGTCGCCTCGGCGGCGCCGGTAATGCCAAGACCGAGCGTGGCAGCGGCCTTGTCGCCGGCATCGCCGGCAATCAGGAAGCCGATGGCGACGAGCTGCAGCGTCGTCTTCCACTTGGCGAGCTGCGTCACCTGCAGGCGCACCCGCAACTCGGCGAGATATTCGCGCATGCCCGACACCAGGATTTCGCGGCACAGGATGATGACGGCGGCCAGCAGCGACGGGCCCTTGATCGTTTCATCGACCGCCAGCATCAGCAGCGAGGAAGCCACCAGCAATTTGTCGGCAATCGGGTCGAGCATGCGGCCAAGCGAGGACTGCTGCGACCACATCCGCGCGACATAGCCGTCGAAAAAATCCGTCACCCCGGCGACGACGAACACGAACAGCGCTACCCAGCGCAGCCACAAGCCGCCTTCGAGGATACTGTGCCAGTACATCAAGCCGACGACGACAGGAACGGCCGCAATCCGGCCGTAAGTCAGCAGATTCGCGAGGCCCAGCGGCCGCGCGGGCATGATGGTGGTATCGGCTTTCATAGGTCGAAGGAACACCTCCGCAGCGGCAGCGTCAACCGGCATCCCGTCGCGGTCCACTATGCGCCGCTGCAACCGGCGTACTGGTGACGCTTATTTGATCGGCGGTTTCGGCAACCGGCTGTCTCCCGGCTCCATGACGAAAGTCTGATCGAACGAATACCATTCGCCAGCGACATCGTCCGCCGGCGCGCGATCGCCCGCAGCAGTGTCATGCCCGACATAGTCGCCGACCAGGGCCCGCGTGACACCAAACTGAACGTCGGTTTCCAGATGCGGGTCGCCCTTCACATAGACTTGCGAAATCAGCGTCTTGAAGCCGGGCTTGAAAATAAGAAAGTGCAGATGGGCGGGCCGCATATTGTGACGGCCGGCGGCGCGCAGCAGGTCGCCCACCGGCCCATCGACCGGGATCGGATAGCCGGCCGGCTTGACGCTGCGGAAACCGAATCGCCCCTCAGCATCGGTTGTGAACTTGCCGCGCAAATTCATTTCCGCCTGCGCCGGGTCCTGTTGCTCGTAAAGACCCTCCGGTGAGGAGTGCCACACGTCGACCTCCGCCCCGGCGATCGGAGCGCCCGCCTGATCGAGCACGCGGCAGGACGCGAACAGCGCCGGGCCGGGCGTCGGCGAGCGGACGATCGAAGCACCGTTCTCGGTGCGTGGCGAGTTCATCCGCCAGAACGGCCCAAGCAGGTTGGCGGTGGTCTCCGCCTGGCCGTTATTGCCGTTGTTCAACAGGCAGATCAGCGTCGAGAAACCGAGCGAGCCCGACATCAGCACCACTTCGTTGTGGGTGTCGTTGGTGCGCTGGCCAAGCGCCGCAATGATCGCTCCGGCCTGCTGGAACTCCGCCTCGGTGAGATGCACCTCGCGGGCGAAGGCGTGCAGGTGGCGAACGAGCACCGCCATGATCTCGCGCAGACGCGGATCGGCAATGGTCTTGTAGGCGTCGAGCACCGCCTCGGTGACGTGTTCCTGCCCCTGAATGATCATGCGTACCGTCCCTATCGAGCGTTATCGTGAAAGAAGTCGTAGATCTTGCGGGCGATCTCGGCACTGACGCCCGGAACCTTGGCGAGGTCCGGTACCGAGGCCCGCTCGATTGCCTTCAACGTGCCGAAGTGATGCAAGAGGGCGCGTTTGCGCGTCGGACCGATGCCCGGAATTTCCTGCAACCCGGCCTCGCGGATGTCCTTCTTGCGCCGGGCCCGGTGCGAACCGATGGCATAGCGGTGCGCCTCGTCGCGCAGCCGCTCGATGAAATAGAGCAGCGGGTCGCGCGGCGGCAGTTTGAACGGCGCCCGGCCCGGCACGAAGAAGGTCTCGCGCCCCGCATCGCGGTCGAGGCCCTTGGCCACGCCAACCAGCGGGAGATCGGTGATACCGAGTTCGGCCAGCGTCTCGCGTGCTGCCGTCAACTGCCCCTGCCCGCCGTCGATCAGCAGCAGATCGGGCCATGGAGAATCGGATGAAAGGGACTCGGCAAGTTCCTCATGCTCAGGTTCCGGCTCTGCCACGGCGGCTTCGGGACGCGGCGCCTCATCGATCAACCGCTTGAACCGCCGCTGCAGCACCTCGCGCATCATGCCGAAGTCGTCGCCGGGGGTCAGGCTCGCCGAACGGATATTGAACTTGCGATACTGGTTCTTCCGGAAGCCCTCGGGACCGGCGACGATCATGCCTCCGACGGCGTTCGATCCCTGGATATGGCTGTTGTCGTAGACCTCGATGCGGCGCGGCGCGCGCGGCAGACCGAAGGTCTCAGCCAGTGCCGTCAGCAGGCGTTGCTGCGAGGAGGTATCGGCAAGTTTGCGCGCCAGCGCCTCGCGGGCATTGGCGAGCGCATGAGCAACGAGTTCTTTCTTCTCGCCGCGGCGCGGCACCTGGATATCGACCTTGCGGTTGCCGCGCGTCGTCAGCGCGTCGGCCAGCAGCACGCGATCGTCGATATCGTGCGACAGCAGAATCACCGACGGCGCCGGCTTATCGTCATAGAACTGCGCGATGAATGCACCGAGCACTTCACCGGGCGGCAACGCGCGGTCGGCTTTCGGGAAATAGGCGCGGTTGCCCCAGTTCTGGCCGGTGCGGAAGAAAAATACCTCGATACAGCTATAGCCGCCGTCCTGATGGATGGCGAAGACGTCCGCCTCCTCGACGCCGCGCGGATTGATCCCCTGCGTCGACTGCACCGCCGACAGCGCCGCCAGCCGGTCGCGATAGAGCGCGGCACGTTCGAAATCCATTGCCTCCGACGCCAGCTCCATATCGGCGGCCAGTTCCTCCTTTACCGCGCGGCTGCGCCCGGACAGGAATGCATTCGCCTCGCGCACCAGCTCGGCATAAGCGGTGTAGTCGATCTCGTTGGTGCATGGCGCCGAGCAGCGCTTGATCTGATAGAGCAGGCACGGCCGCGTGCGGCTTTCAAAAAAACTGTCGGAGCAGGAGCGCAGCAGAAAAGCGCGCTGCAGCGCGGTGATGGTGCGGTTCACCGCCCATACCGACGCGAACGGACCGTAGTAATGTCCCTGGCGGTTGCGAGCCCCGCGATGTTTGACGATCTGCGGCGCCCAGTGGTCCGATGTGATAAGGATATAGGGAAACGACTTGTCGTCGCGCAGCAGCACGTTGAAGCGCGGCCTCAGCCGCTTGATCAGATTGGCTTCGAGCAGCAGCGCTTCGGTCTCGGTACGGGTCGAGACGAATTCCATGGCGACGGTTGCCGCCACCATGCGCTCGATGCGGGTATCGAGCCCGGTCGGGCGCGCATAGGACAGAACGCGCTTCCTGATGTTCTTGGCCTTGCCGACATAGAGGACATCGCCCCGTGCATCGATCATCCGGTAGACGCCGGGCGACGACGGCGCCAACCGGCCGTGACGGAGAATGGCGGCGCGCCCGATCGCAAGCGGATTGTCGGGCAGAAGCGTCAGCGGTTCCGCGTCCGGCGTGACAGTATCTTCCAGCGGCGGCAGAGAAGCATCGTCCTCGTCGTTGGCCAGATCGGTAAGTTCGCCGTCGCTATCGGTTTCCGGTGGCAGGTCGCGGCCCGCCGATTTGGAACTGCCGGAATCCTTAGCCCTGTCGGCCGCTGTTGCCCCATCTTGCATGCGGCCATCGATCACGACGCGGCCGGTGCTTCCCGCCTCGTCAGCCGCCGGATCTTCGTTCGCTTTGTCTCTGCCCGCAGTCATCGTCGTCAGATAATATCCCGGCCGGTCTGTCGCTATTCGGTCACCTCGGCATCCGGCGTCCGCCATGCCAGATGCTGGCCGCCATCGACCGCGACGGTCTGCCCGGTGATGCTCGTCGCGCGCGCCAGAAACAGCACCGCATCGGCGATCTCCTCGGGCGAAGCGCCGTGCCCGAGCGGCAGTGTCGCCGCCTGACGGGCAAAGTCCGCTTCGCTCTGGCGCGGCGACGGCAGCACCGGACCCGGCGCCACCGCATTGACCCGAATGCGCGGCGCCAGCGCCTGCGCCAGGCTCGTCGTCGCGCCATAGAGAGCCGTCTTGCTCAGCGCATAGGAAACGAACAGCGGCGTTGGCTTCAGCACCCGCTGATCGAGCAGATTGACGATCGAGGCGCCGTCGGGCGCCTGCGCGGCAAACGCCTGGGCGAGAAACAGCGGCGCGCGCAGATTGACCGCGAATGTCCGGTCGAACAATGCGCCGTCGAGCGCGCCGACCGTATCGGCTTCGAATGCGCTGGCGTTGTTCACTAGCAGGGTGAGCGGCCCGAGCGCACGCGTCGCCTCGGGCACGAGACGCTCGACCTCCTCAAGGCACGCCAGATCGGCAAAGACGGCGACGGCACGGCCACCCTGCGCGACGATCCCGGCGCATAAATCCTGCGCCTGCGTCCGCGACCCATGCGCATGCACCGCGACCGCATAGCCCGCACGCGCCAGATTCCAGGCAATGGCGCGACCGATGCGTCGGGCACCGCCGGTGATGAGGGCCGCGCCCGGAGCCGCTGTTGGAATTGCCATTGTGCCGTCTCGCAAACCGTCAATTCTCGATCTGCCGCGTATGCCGCGTATCGATGATTATAGTAAACACATTGCCGCTGCGAAGCACGAACGGTGCAGGCCGGCAACCTTTCCTTAGGGATAACGAAGCATCGCGCCGCCGAGGCGCGCTGCGCTGGTTAGCGATTCATAACCGTTTAACCTCGATGACGCGATAAATCCCGCATGTTCAAGACGCTCTTTCTTAAGGTTATCGGAGCGTCGACACCAGAAACGCCCGCATCGCGACACGCGGGTTTCGTGTGGAGGGTTGAATAATGAAGAAGATCATCGGCGCCGCAGCCATTGTTGCGATGACCGCCAGCGCGGCAGCCGCTGCCGACTTTCCGCGCGGCCAGACGGCGTACTATTCGCCTGCGGTCACCAGCGTCTACAATTGGGCCGGCCCCTATATCGGCGCGAATCTCGGCTACCAGTGGGGCCGGACCAGCAACAGCGCGACGCGGCCTTCCGGCCTGCTCGGCGGCTTGCAGGCTGGCTATCTGTGGCAGAACCAGCAGTTCGTGTTCGGCGGCGAAACCGACATTCAGATCAGCGGCGCTGACGATACGGTCGCCCCGTTCAAGTTTGCCAATCCGTGGTTCGGCACGCTGCGCGCGCGTGGCGGCTACGCGATGAACAACATCCTGTTCTATGCGACGCTCGGTCTCGCCTATGGCGGCATGCGCGCCGACAACATGGCGCTCTCCGAATCGAAGAGCTCCGTCGGCTGGACGGCCGGTGCTGGCGTCGAAGTCGGCCTGACGCCGAACTGGACGGCAAAGGCAGAGTATCTCTACATCGATCTCGCTTCGCGCTCGTTCTCCGTCACCGGCCAGAACAACGCGATCAGTTCGAACCTCCTGCGCTTCGGCGTGAACTATCACTTTTAGAGACAGAGCGTTTCCGAAAGCGATTCAGTCGCGGCGTTTCGCGCAACACTCACCCCCGGACATTGCGTCCGGGGGTTTTTTATTCTGTCACGTCAATTTCACCAGAACCGTTCTTTTGCTTCGACGGATTCGGCCGAAACGATAATACGCAGGCCGTTCGATCAGAAAATACTGACATCAAATTCGACGGACAGCCGGCTGCGATGCGGCGCAATTGTGGCGCCGGAACTGTGTGACGCGCTTGCAACGTCGCTCGCGAAAGCCATGCAACAGCATCATGTTCGCCACGTCGCAGCCATATTCAGGAACTCATTTCGTCATCACGCGTTGATGCAGCGGTCGGACGGTTCGACACGCCATCGGCCGTTCGAAGCACTATCAGGGGAGTATCAGTATGAAGAAGTTTGTTTTCGCGACCGCCGGCATCGTTGCGATGGCGGTTGGCGTCGCGACGGCGTCTGCCGCCGATCTTCCGCGTCGGCCACCGCCGCCGGTGAAAGCAGTTCCATATGTGGCACCGATCTATAACTGGACCGGCTTGTATCTCGGTATCAATGGCGGCGGCGCCTTCGGCGGCCGCTCCGGCTACGGCGGCAACGCGACCGGCGGCCTCATCGGCGGTACACTCGGCTACAACTGGCAGGTCGGCCAGGGTGTGTTCGGTCTCGAGACCGACCTCGACTGGGCGAGCATCAAGGGCTCGGGCACCGATCTCATCGTCGGCAGCGTCGACACCAAGAACAATTATCTTGGTACGGTTCGCGGTCGTCTCGGCTACGCCTGGGACAGCGTGATGCTGTACGTGACCGGCGGTCTCGCCTACGGCAATCTGAAGTCGACCTCGGTGTTCGGCGATTCGTCGACGACCCGCGCCGGCTGGACGCTGGGTGGCGGTCTCGAATTCGCTATTTCCGGTCCGTGGACTGCGAAGGTCGAGTATCTCTATGTCGACCTCGGCGACGCTCCGACGCCTCCGTTCGCGCTCGAGGGCGGTCGCTTCAGCACCAATATCGTGCGCGCCGGTCTGAACTACCGTTTCTGATCGCAAGCACGGATAAGAACAGAAAGCCCCGGCCATGCGCCGGGGCTTTTTCATATAGCGAGGCATCCCCATACAGCCGCCGCGTAGACCGATGTCAGATCGCCACGGATGCCCTCTTCATCAGCCGCAGATCACCAACCGGAAGCCGAGCATCCGGACGATCATGTTCGATCATCATGTTCGGACATGGCCGGCTGGCGACGATGGTCAGCCGGAGATGACGAGGTTGACCGCTTTCGGTCCCTTGCCCTTCTTGTCGGGCTCGACGTCGAAGCTGATCTGCTGGCCCTCGTTCAGCGATTTCAGCCCGGCGGACTCCACCGCCGTGATATGCACGAAGACATCGCGTCCACCGTCTTCCGGCTTGATGAAGCCGTATCCGCGCTCGCCGTTGAAAAATTTGACGACACCTTTCTGCGCCATCGAAAAGCCTCCCTGTCCCTTGCTGTCATTTTTTTGCCGTCGTCCCTGCGACGGATGCCGGATCGGACATTCCTGTACGGATCGCACCGGCAACAAAGCCGATGCGTCCGCCGCCCCTCCGGGAAAGGGTGGAACGTCAAAACCAACTGACAAGGCTAGACCAATGCAAGGCCCCTGAGAAGCGGTGGGCTCACCCCCTCTCTCCGGCCAGCCAGTCGAGCCGCCACAACAGCCGCACTATCGGGCACGCTGCACCGGCCGGGCGGCCATCCTGCGGCGTCCGGGCCAGCAGCCGCGACAGTGCCGGCGTCAGAACCTTCAGTTCGTTTTCGAGCGTCCAGGGCGGGTTGACCAGTATCAGGCCGGAGCCGGTCAGCGGGCCCTCGGCATGGGGTGGCGCAACCATCATCTCGGCCCGTAGGACTTTGGGAATGGCGAGCCGTCGCAATACCTTGGCCAGCCGGTCAGGCCCGCTGCGGTCCTTGACCGGATACCAGAGCATGTAGATGCCGGTCGGCCATTTACGGTGAGCATTCGCCAATCCGTCCGCAAGACTGCTGAACTCGTCCGGCCGCTCGTATGGCGGATCGACCAGCACCAGGCCACGGCGTTCCTTCGGCGGCACATAGGCCGACAGCGCCGTCCAGCCGTCGATGGCCAGCGTCTTGATCCGCGGGTCGCCGCGCAGATTGCCGGCCAGCGTCGCTGCGGCGGCCGGCTCCAGTTCGCAGGCGAGAAGCCGATCCTGCGGCCGCAGCCAGGCACGCACGAGCGCCGGCGAGCCGGGATAGCAGGCGAGCCCATCCGCCGGATTGAGCGCCGCCAGAACATCGAACAACGGCGACAGCAGCGCCTCGACCTCGGCGCCGAGGGTCTTGTCGGTACGCGCTTCGATCAGCCGACCGATGCCGTCGCGCCATTCGCCGCCGCGCCGTGCTTCCTCGGACCGCAGATCGTAGAGACCGGCGCCGGCGTGCGTGTCGATGACCCTGAACGCCGCCGGCTTGGCGCGCAGATGCATGAGGATACGGCCGAGCACCGCATGCTTGAATATGTCGGCGAAATTGCCGGCATGAAAGGCGTGACGATAATTCATGCGCGCCGGTTTAGCGCATGAGTCAAAAAGGTGGAAACCGGCTTTCGGGAACGGTCAGGATCGTGCACGAAAGCAAGCGATGGCATCTTTCAACGTAGCCGGGGCTTGCGCTCCGGCGCAGCGCTCAACCGCCCCGCACCGGCGGCATCACCAGCCGGTCGCGCCGGCAGGCGCGGCGTTCGTTCTCGGCACAGGACCGGAAGCCGAATTCCTTGCTCATGCAGATGCGCACTTCATGCAGCCGCCGCGTGTCGCACGTTACCGAGATCGCATCGCGCGGCAATGCCGGATTGGCGGCCACGAAGGCCGCCTCCACCTCGTCCGGCGTGACCGTGAGATATTGATCCAGGTCGATGAAACGGTCGGGAATCCGGACCACGGCGCGCGCCTTGCGTACCGCCTGGAAATAGCCGTTCGCCGACAGGCCCGAACAGGTGCCGTGCTTGTCCCATTCATGGAAGATCAGCCGCGGGCTCGGCATCAGATCGAGCATCGAGGACACGATATTGCGATTCAAGCGCGGCGCCGGCACCTGACAGGATTCGGGAAAGCCGCGCTCATATTGCGGCCACAGGCCATGCACCACGAAGGAATAAGGGCGCGCGCCGCATTGCTGATCGTTGCGCCGCTGTCCGCGCTCGCTCGCCGCCTCGCAATAGGAGGGCGACCACGAGAGCGACAGCACATAGAAATCGAATTGTCCCGGCGTGTTCTGCCGCCGGTCGTGGCCGTATCGCTGCGCTTGCGCCGGCGCCACCGCCGCCAGCCATACCGCACAGCAAAGCAGCAGCATAAGCGCCGCGATCCGCCGACACATGTGCCGATCCGTCATCTCTCACATTCTCGTCTGTCGTTGCCGGAGGCTCAGGGGCGCGCCATCCTGCAATGCGGATTGAAGGCAAGATTGCGGTCGAGCCCGACGACGCAGAAGGTCACGCCCCAGGTCGCGCCGAGAAAGCCGGTATCCTCGCCGATCGAATAGTAGACGGTGCGGTACTGCCCGTCCGAAACCAGCGCCCGCGCGCTGCAGAAGCGGCGCGGGATGGTGTTCTCCGCCCACGGGCGAAAGGCGATCTGCCGGATCCGCTCATAGCCCAGAATCTGGAGGCTGGAATTCCAGAAACGGCTTTCCTTCTCCGCGAACCCGGTGCTGACGTCGCCGAGCCCGGCCTCGCACGGGGGCACCACGGCGTCGTAACGCGGGCCGGTCAGATAGGTGTTCATTTCCAGGAAGCCCGCGGCCCGTGCCGTCCCAGGCTCCCACGCCCCGACCACGACGATAGTGAGGATAAGAGCAAGAGAACGCGCGAGCGCGGAAACATGAACCTCGGTCATGAATCATCTCCTCCACCGGCGATATGCAGATTAGCACATCGGCGGCGGATGCGTATAAGTCCGACGGCGCCGTCCGGACGCCAGCACAGATGCATGGACGCCGCCCCCGCGAACCCGTTAGAATCGCGAGCGTTTCGAATCGGGGATCAGCCCATGCCGAACCGGCCCGCGCTGAACTGGACGATGCCGAACTGGACGATGCTGAACCGACCTCTGGTCTTTCTCGCCGCCGCAGCCGCGCTGGCGCTCGGCGGCTGCGCGGGACCGGGACCGGTCCTGACCGGCAACGACACCGGCGGCATCATCGCCTGGTCGCCGCTGGCGCATCGTGAGGCGCCGCTCTGGTCCGCCGAGCATTGCGCCCGCTACGGCAAGATCGCGACGAAAAGCGCCGAGGTGCGCGGCTACGGCAATTACATCAGCTTCCGTTGCCGCTTCGACCGCCGGGCCGATCTCCGACGCTGACGCGCGCCCGCTCGTCGACGACCGCATGCCGAAGCTGCCCGCGTGGCGGCGCTATGTGACACTTCGATGACATCCAATTTGCGGTTTTCTTAATTCCGCTCCGATAGGCCTCGGCGCGTCATCCGAGCCTGTCATGCAGTCCACCACCAATCACCATCTCGGGATCGCCGCCAAGGCGATGATCCTGATCACCGGCCTTTGCCTGATGTCGGCGCTGGCCAACTGGCTGTGCCTTGCCGGCATCGACCGGATGGATGAGAACAATGCCGTTCTCGTCGGCCAGGTCTCCCCAACCCGGCTGGCGCTGACCGAAACCAAGGCGCGCATTCAGGCGCTCGGACTCGCGACATACAAGATCGCCGCCATCGGCGCTTCCGGGGACGACGCCGGCGCCGAGATCGCCAACGAGTACAAGGCGGCGCGCCAGTCGGCCGGCAATCTGCTGCAATATTTTCCGGATCGCGCCGACGACGCCGCGCTGGTCCTCGGCAAGCTCGATCTCGTGCACATGCTGAGCGTCGCGGTGCGCAACGCGGTGGCCGCCGGCGAGCACGATGCGGCGCGGCGGCTGCTCGAACTGCGCTTCGACGCGGCGCAGTCCGACGCGATCTTCCATACGGACCGGCTGATCAACCGGCTCGGCGCGCAGGCGCAGTCGATCATCGACGACACCGCCGCCGGCCGCGCCTGGACCATCCGGGCGATCCTCGGCGCCCTGATCGTCGGCACGGTCCTCACCCTCGGGCTGGCGCTTGCCGCCACCCATATGTCGATCGCACGGCCGTTGCGGCGGCTGTCCGATATCATGACGGCAATGGCTGCCGGCCGGCTCGACGCACGGATCGAGGGACTGCAACGCTCCGACGAAATCGGCGTCATGGCGCGGGCGGTCAGCGTGTTCCGCGACAACGGCCTCGCGCTCGAGGCCGCGCAGCGCGACAAGCGGGCCGCGCGCGAGCGCGCCGCGCAGGAACGGCGCACGACACTGACCACGATCGCCGACGCATTCGAGGAGGAATTTCTCGACGTGGCGGCAGCGCTGGCGCAGGCGGCCAGCGCGCTCGATATGTCGGCAGCCGGGATGAGCGAGATTGCCGACCAGTCGGGCCGCCACGCTGTGGGCGCCACGGTGGTCGCCGGCGAGACCACGCGGATCGCTGTCACCGTCGCCGCGGCCGTCGACGAACTGTCCCGCGCGATGGAGGATATCGGTACGCACGCAACCCATGCCGTCGATATCGCTTCGCAGGCGACGCATCACGCGCATGCCGCGCGCGACAGCGCCGCGGAACTCGGCAACGCCGTGGAAGAGGTCGACACCATCGTTGCCATCGTCGCAGCGATCGCCAAGCAGACCAACCTGCTGGCTCTCAATGCGGCGATCGAGGCGGCGCGCGCAGGCGAGGCGGGAAAGAGCTTTTCCGTCGTGGCGCAGGAGGTCAAATCGCTCGCGGACCAGACCACCAAAGCGCTGGCGCAGATCCATACCCAGACGACGTCGATGAAATCCATCGCCGACGGCGTCACGCGCACGACCGCGGCCACCTTCGAGGTCATCGCCGAGATCACCACGCTGTCGACGGCGATCACCGACGCCGTCCAGCAGCAGAACACCGCGACCGCGGAAATCTCCACCACCATCGACGGCGCGGCCGCGCGCACCGAAGAGGTAGAAGGCAGCATCGCCAGCGTCAGCGATCTCGCCGGGCGCACACGCGACAGCGCCCAGTCGATCCGCGAAGCGACGACGCAGTTGAACCGGCAGGTGCGCGCTTTGCAGGGCAACGCGCAGCAATTCGCCGGGCGTATCCGCGCGGCGTGAAGCGCCTCCTGACCGATTGAAACTTATAGAAAAGCATCCGACCTACCTCGTTTGAGGGATGCGGGCATTTCAAAGAACGCCATACTGGATTCGTTCATATGCCGAATTCAGAGAGCAACAATGCGAAGCTTATTATTATCAATCGTTTTCATGATCCCGCTGTCGGCACACGCCCAGTCATGCGTCGCGTGGAAGCAGAACGACACGATGGTCAACACTTGCAGAAGAACCATCGGCGTGGGTTATTCAACCTATGACGGATCGTGCCGGCCAAGCGTCAACCGGCCTTTCCCCTGCTCGTTCGCATTAGCGCCCAGAGCCGAACACTGGTTCGGGACCAGAGTCAGCCATTCAGATATTGCGTCGGCCGCAATGTCGATTCGAGAGGTCAGTGTTATTGATCGCGACCTTTGGTCGATGATCTTCGGCGACATTGGGCGCGCGTAGCATCGCGCTGATCGCCGCCCCGGTCGCCACTTACGCGTCGCGCCAGTCGCCGAGCACCGCCTGCACCACCGCCAGCGCGGCGACGGCGGCGGTATCGGCGCGCAGGATGCGCGGACCGAGCGCGATGCGCACCATGCCGGGCGCGGCGCGCAGCCGCTCGCGCTCGTCCTCGGAGAAACCACCCTCCGGCCCGATCAGCACCGCCAGTTTCGGAACCTCCGGCGGCGCGCCAAGCGGCACCAGCGCAGATGGGCGCGGCCGCAGGGCGGCAAGCGCGGCGAGCGGATCGGCCACCGCCGCATCCTCGTCGCAGAAGACGTAGATGCGGCCCGGCTGAAAGGCGATGGCCTTGAAATCGACCGGATCGACCACCTCGGGCACCGCGAGGATGCCGCATTGTTCCGCCGCCTCGATGGCATTGGCGCGCATCCGCTCGCCATTGACCCGCGCCACCTGCGTATGGCGGGTGAGGATCGGCTGCAGGCGCGAGACGCCCATCTCCACCGCCTTCTGCACCATGTAATCAAGCCGGGCATGCTTGAGCGGCGCGAACAGCAGGTGCAGGTCGCCGGGCGGCGGCTGCGGGCGCAAGCAGGTCTCGACGTCGGCCGCGCGCAGCTTTTTGCCGCCGGACAACGTCGCGCTCCACTCGCCGTCGCGACCATTGAACAGCAGCACCCGCTCCCCGGCGCGCAGCCGCAGGACATTGCCGAGATAGTTGGCCTGATCCGGGTCGAGGGGAACGGCGCCGCCGGCGGCGAGCGGCTGATCGACGAACAGCCGGGGGCTGCGGAAATCGTAACGGGACATCGGCCGACCTTACGGAAAGACGCCGCGCGACGGAACACGCGAATGGGTTTCCGGCGCCGATGACGGGACGCAATGTCGCATGCCGGGTTGAGAAGACCGGCGGGCTCGACCGGCGCCGCGTTCTCGCCGGATTCGCGGGGTTGATATCGGCGGCCCGATCGGCACAAGTATTCCGACTGGTACAGTGACCGGGGCCAGAAGCGGCAGATGCCGCCCGGCCCCGAAACCGCCGGTACGGCAGGCTCCACGGCCAAATGGCGACATGGCCAAATGGCAGGATGACCGAGGGGCCGGCGGACGACGGGAACGACCGACCGAAACTGGCAACGATGATGGCTTCAACACGGGACAGATATCCAATGACGCTCGCCCGGCTCCTGCTTCCAACCCTGCTGCTCGCATTGCTGCCGGTGGCGACGCCGGCCAGGGCGCAGGCGCCGGCCGCGCAGGAGCCGGCCGCGCAGGAGCCGCCCTGCATGAAGGAATTCACCGCCTTGCGCGACGAGACCGGCAAGCGCGCCGCCGCCATCCGCGCCGCCAGCGAGCGCAAGGCGCCGCCACAGGAAGCCTGCGGCCTGTTCAAGAACATGGTCAGCGCCGAGGCCAAATTCGTGAAATTCGCCGTCGACAACGGGCCATGGTGCGGAATCCCGCCGCAGATCATCAAGCAGATGCAGGACAACCATAAGCAGACACTGACCATCCGCACGCAGGTCTGCAAGGTCGCGGCGCAGGGACCCGCCCGCCCGGCCGGCCCCAGCCTCAGCGATGCGCTGGGCACGCCCACCACCAGTTCCAGCAATGTCCGGACCGGACATGGCGGCACCTTCGACACGCTGACCGGAACGCCGCTCGGCGGCGGACGATGACCGGCGCTGCGGGTCGCGTCGCCGACGCGACCGGCAACTGGGTCGACACGCTCGCACCGCAGACGACGCGCCCCTATCTGCGGCTGGCGCGGCTCGACCGGCCGATCGGCTCGTGGCTGCTGCTGATGCCGTGCTGGTGGTCGGTCGGCATCGCCGCGCTGGCCGCCGGCCAGCGCATCGATCTCTGGCACACGCTGCTGTTCTTCATCGGCGCCTTCGCGATGCGCGGCGCCGGCTGCACCTGGAACGATCTCGTCGACCGCGACCTGGACGGCTCCGTCGAACGCACGCGCTCGCGGCCGATCCCCTCCGGGCAGGTGACGGTGACGCAGGCTTACCTGTTCCTGGTGGCGCAGGCGCTCATCGGACTCGTCGTGCTCCTGCAGTTCAACGGCTTCGCCATCGCCGCCGGCATTGCCTCGCTGGCGATCGTCGCGGTGTATCCGTTCATGAAGCGGTTCACCTACTGGCCGCAGATCGGCCTCGGCCTCGCCTTTTCGTGGGGCGCGCTGATGGGCTGGGCCGCCGCCTTCGGCCGGCTCGATTGGCCGGCCGTCATCCTCTATGCCGGCTCGATCGCATGGGTGATCGCCTATGACACGATCTATGCGCACCAGGACCGCGAGGACGACGCGCTGATCGGCATCAAATCGACGGCGCTGCTGTTCGGCAAGGATACGAAGCCGATGCTGTCGGCCTTCTACAGCATCGCCGTCGTGCTGATCGGCATCGCCATCTGGCTGTCCGGCGGCCGCGCCGTTTCGTTCGCCGCGCTCGCGATCTTCGCCCTGCAGCTCGCCTGGCAGGTGCGGCGGCTCGACATCGACGATCCGGCCCTGTGCCTGCGGCTGTTCAAGTCGAACCGCGACGCCGGGCTGCTACTTTTTGCGGGCCTGGCGGTCGACGCGCTTCTGCGGCACGGCTGACGGTTCGTCGTCGTCGAACACGCCGTCTTCGCCGGCAATCGCATATTTCTCGACCAGCTTCTTGATCGAGCCGGTGATCTCCGGCCCGGCGGAGCGCCCGGCATATTTGCTGGCGGCACGCGCCGCCGCGACGGCGCCGTCGATGGCGCGCGGCTGGCAGATCAGGCGGCGGCTGGCGCGGCGCATCAGATCGACGTGGATGTGATCGTAGTGATAGCGGTTGGAGCCCGGCGCCAGCACGGTGGTGAAGGTCTCGCAGGCGCCGCCCTGCACGTCGTGCAGGAAGCCCTGCTCTTCAGGCGTGCCGTTCCAGTTCTTCTTGACGACGACCTTGCGGCCGTCGGCCAGCACGAAGGCGGCGATGTCGAGGGCATTGCCGAAGGCGTGTTCGGAGATGCGCGCGCCGGGCTGGCCGTTCATGCCGCGGCAGGAATAGGCGGAAATCTGCTTGATCTCGACCACCGGCTGACCGAACCAGCGGTGCGCCGCCGGCTGCACCGTCTGCGTCACCCACTGGTCGAGCGCCGAGACGATCGGACAGGCGAGCGTCGCCGCCGGCGTCACCGCCACCGGCGTCGACGCACCGGTGAAGAGGCCGCGCGGCGGGCCGAGCTGCGGAATCTGCGGCACGCGCGGCGATGGTGCGGCGGGCGCATGATAGGCCGGCCGTGTCGCCGGCGCCGCGCGGCGGCCCGGCAGGACCGCGTCGTCGGGCACGTCGTCGTCGGCCATCTCGTCGTCGGCTTCGGCCTCCGGTATCGCCATCGGCGCCTGCAGCGAGCGCGGCGGCGCACCAACCGGCGCCTGCGCGGGCGCATAGCCGGGCCGGCCGGACGGCGGCGGCACCGCGGCATAGACCGGCTCGCCATTGGCATCCGGGGTGATCGTCATCGGCCGGCCATTGTCGATGACCGCGGCGCTGCCGTCGGGCGCGCGCAGCGTCTGCGCCTGCGGCGGTCCTGCCGGATAGACCGGCTGCGCCTGCGCCGCATCGGGCGTCCGGGCAATCGGCCAGCGCGGCTGTGCTGCCGCGGGAATGCCGGCCGGCGGGCGGACCGCGCCGTTATAGCCGAGCGCCGGCTGGCCCTCGCCGAGCGCCGCGACCTTGAGCGGAAAATCCGCGCCGCACATGCCCGGCCCGTTGATCGCCTCGATCTGGCGCACCGCGCTACCGATCTTCACCGAGCCGGATTTCAGGCACGAGGCTTCGGCTTCGCCGCGCCAGGCCGGACGGTCCTCGAACGAGATGAAGCCGCGCCCGCAGGCGGCGAGCGCCAGCAGCGCGATCGAACACAACAGATAGCGGCGGGTGAAACGCGACATGCCCTGAAAATGCGAGGCATTCCTTTAACGAGGTATCAACGCTATCGGCGCCTCGCGGCGGCGTTCCGTCTATGGTGAAGAAGCGGTTACCTGGAACCGGCGGCGCGGATTATCATTGCCGCAGGGCGGCAGATGTCGCTGGCAGGCCGGCAGCAGCACCGCGAAGCGTCGCGATCTCGCCGTCCGTGCCGGATGCACCACGCGAAAGGACCGACCGATGAAAATCAGCAGCGCAGGAACCAGCGCCTCCGTCAAAGGCTCCGCCGACTGGTTCACGGGCAGCGTGCGGATCGACGCCCCGTTTCAGGCCAGCGAACCCGCGCGGGTCGGCGGCGCCACCGTCACTTTCGAACCCGGCGCGCGCACGGCATGGCATACCCATCCGCTTGGGCAGACCTTGATCGTGACTGCCGGCGTCGGCTGGATTCAGTGCGAAGACGGCCCGGTCGAGGAAATCCGCCCCGGCGACATCGTCTGGTTCGAGCCGGGCGAGCGGCACTGGCACGGCGCGACCGACCGCACCGCCATGACCCACATCGCCATCGCGGAAGCACTCAACGGCTCGCCCGTCACCTGGCAGGAGCCTGTCTCGGACGAGGACTATCTCGGCCGAAAGTGACGCTTCTCCGAACCAGCGCCGGCGGTCGAGGCGCGGGCCGGCCGGCCCGGTGGCGCGCATGAAAAAGGCCCCGCGGATGGCGGGGCCTCCCTCTCTCGTCCAAGCCTCGTCCAAGCCTCGTCCAAGCACCCGTCGCGCAGGCGTCTTCGCCCGGCGCGGGCGTTCTGTTCTATTTCTCGTCTATTCCTTGGCCTTCTTGACGCCGAGACCGTCGCCGATCTTCGCCACCGCCTCGCGCTGGCTGTTGATCTCGTCGGCGAATTCCTTCGACGCGCCGGGGCTGATCACCTGTCCGCCCGGCTCCAGCTTGGCGACCACTTCCGAATCCTTCATCACTGTGATGACGTCGGCGGCGATCTTGTCGCGGACGCTGTCGGAGAGGCTCATCGGCCCGAGCAGGCCGACGAGCCCGTCGAGCGTCAGCTCCGGCGCGCCCAGTTCGATCGACGTCGGCACGTCGGGCATGCTCGGCGCGCGCTTGCTGTTCGACAGCGCCAGGATCTTCACCTTGCCCTCCTGCACGCGCGGCCGCACGATCGCATAGGCGGCGACATAGGCCTGGATGCGGTTCTGCGCGAGATCGCCGACGGCATCGACCGTGTTCTTGTACGGCACCTTCGCCATGTCGAGACCGGCAGCCTTGAGCCAGCCGGCAAACATCAGATCGTTGGCGCCGGTCGCGGTGGCCCAGTTCAGCTTGCCGGGCGCCGCCTTGATCTTCGCCACCAGATCCTTGATCGAGCTGACACCGAGATCGGCCGGCACGGCGACAACGACGATGGTGTTGGAGACGCGCGCGATCGGCTTGAGGTCGCTGAACTTGTAGGGCAGCGACGCATGCAGATAAGGATGCGCGGTAAACGACGAGGCCGGCGTCATCAACAGGATATGATCGTCGTTGGCGCCGATGACCGTCGTCATCGCGACGATGCTGTCGCCGCCCGGACGGTTCTCGACAACGACCGGCTGCCCCCACATCTTCGACAGACGATCGGCCAGCAGGCGCGCCGTCACGTCAACGCCCGAACCCGGACCGAGCGGCAGAACGAAGCGCACCGGCCGCGTCGGCCACGCCGACGATGACGATTGCGCCTGTGCTTGCGACGGTTCCGGAAACCACAGCGCCGTCGCGGCGCACAATGCGAAAGCAACAAGATATCGCAAAACAGATTTCATATCGGCAACATCCCCCGTTTGATCACGCGGGCGATGTTAACCGATTTCCAGTGCAAAAGGCTCGTTCGATTATCGTCTAGGACGATGATCTGCTTTTTGCACCGCAGTGAACGCACCGGGCGATCAGCAGCGACCCGCAGTTCATCCGACATTGCACAATGTCGACTTATTCCGCCGCGACCATATTCACCAGATTCGGATCGTAATTGAGGATGGGCGCGAGCCAACGCTCGGCTTCCTCGATGGTCCAGCCTTTGCGCGCCGCATAGTCCTCGACCTGATCGCGCTCGATCTTGCCCACGCCGAAATAATAGCTCTCGGGATGGCTGAAATAGAGCCCACTCACCGACGAGCCCGGCCACATCGCGTAGCTGTCGGTCAGCTTCACGCCCGCCTGCCGCTCGCCGTCGAGCAGCGCGAAGACGGTGCGCTTCTCGGTATGGTCGGGCTGCGCCGGATAGCCGGGCGCCGGGCGGATGCCGTCATATTTCTCCGCGATCAGATCGGCCGCGCTCAGCGTCTCGCCGGGCGCATAGCCCCAGAACTCCTTGCGCACGCGCTGATGCAGCCGCTCGGCGAAGGCTTCCGCCAGCCGGTCGGCAAGCGCCTTGCACAGGATCGAGGAATAGTCGTCGTTGGCATGCTTGAACCGGTCGGCGATCGCATCCTCGCCGATGCCGGCGGTGACGACGAAGGCGCCGACATAATCGGCGAGCCCGCTGTCGCGCGGCGCGACGAAATCGGCCAGCGCGGCATTGAACTGGCCGTTGCGCTTGGTCATCTGCTGACGCAGCGAATGCAGCCGGACCATTTCCGCCGCGCGCGTGTCGTCGCCATAGACGATGATGTCGTCGCCGTCGCTGTTCGCCGGCCAGAAGCCGAACACCGCATTGGCGGTGAACCACTTCTCGGCAATGATCTTCTCCAGCATCTCCCGCGCATCGTTGTAGAGGCTGGTCGCCGCCTCGCCGTAGCGGCTGTCGGTGAGGATCGCCGGAAACTGGCCGGTCAGTTCCCAGGTGGAGAAGAACGGCGTCCAGTCGATCACCTCGGCCAGTTCCGCGAGCGGGTAGTCGGCAAGCGCCCGGCTGCCGAAGAAGCCGGGCTTCGCCGGCACATGCGTTCCCGACCAGTCGAGCCTGATCGCATTGGCGCGCGCCTGATCGAGCGACAGCCGCTGCTTGGTCTGCTGCGCCTGCGCATGGGCGTTGGCGATGCGCGCATATTCGGCGCGGATATCGGCGACATATTTGCCGCGCGCCTCTTTCGACAGCAGTTGCTGGGCCACGCCGACCGCGCGGCTGGCATCGGTGACATAGACCGCCTGGCCGCGCCGGTAATTGGGATGGATCTTCACGGCCGTATGCACGCGGCTCGTCGTCGCGCCGCCGATCAGCAGCGGCGTCTCGAAGCCCTGGCGCTCCATCTCCGCCGCGACGAAGCACATCTCGTCGAGCGACGGCGTGATCAGGCCGGACAGGCCGATCATGTCGGCGTTCTCGTTCTTCGCGGTCTCGATGATCTTCGCCGCCGGCACCATGACGCCGAGATCGATCACCTCGTAATTGTTGCACTGGAGCACGACGCCGACGATGTTCTTGCCGATGTCGTGGACGTCGCCCTTCACCGTCGCCATGACGATCTTGCCGTTCGAGGAGCGTTCCGCTGCGCCGGCGGATTCGCCTTGCGCCTTGCGGCGCTCTTCCTTCTCCTTCTCCATGAACGGCATCAGATAGGCGACCGCCTGCTTCATCACGCGGGCGGACTTCACAACCTGCGGCAGGAACATCTTGCCGGACCCGAACAGGTCGCCGACGATGTTCATGCCGTCCATCAGCGGACCTTCGATGACCTCGAGCGGCCGCTTCGCCTGGACGCGCGCTTCCTCGGTGTCGGCCTCGATGAAATCGGTGATGCCGTGCACCAGCGCGTGCGACAGCCGCTTCTCCACCGGCTGCTCGCGCCAGGACAGGTCGGCTTCCTTGACCTCCTTGCCCTGCCCGCGGAAACGCTCGGCCAGCGCCAGCAGCCGCTCCGGTGCGTCGGCGCGGCGGTTGAGCACCACGTCCTCGCACGCCTCGCGCAGCTCCGGATCGAGATCGTCATAGACCGCCATCTGCCCGGCATTGACGATGCCCATATCCATGCCGGCCTTGATGGCGTGATACAGGAACACCGAATGCATCGCCTCGCGCACCGGCTCGTTGCCGCGGAACGAGAACGACAGGTTCGAGACGCCGCCGGAAATATGCGCGTGCGGGAGGTTGTCCCTGATCCACTGCACCGCTTCGATGAACGCGACGCCGTAGCCGTTGTGCTCCTCCATGCCGGTGGCGATGGCGAAGATGTTCGGATCGAAGATGATGTCTTCCGGCGGGAAGCCGACCTTCTCGACCAGAATGTCGTAGGCGCGCTTGCAGATCTGCGTCTTGCGCTCGAACGTGTCGGCCTGCCCCGTCTCGTCGAACGCCATGACGACGACGGCGGCGCCGTGACGGCGCACGATCTTCGCGTGCTCGATGAAGGACTCCTCGCCTTCCTTCATCGAGATCGAATTGACCACCGCCTTGCCCTGGATGCATTTCAGGCCGGCCTCGATCACCGAGAACTTCGACGAATCGACCATCACCGGCACGCGGGCGATATCCGGTTCGGCGGCGACCAGATTGAGGAAGGTGGTCATCGCCCGTTCGGAATCGAGCAGGCCCTCGTCCATATTGACGTCGATGATCTGCGCGCCGTTCTCGACCTGATCGCGCGCGATGGCGAGCGCCGCGGGAAAATCGTCGGCGGTGATCAGCTTGCGGAATTTCGCCGAGCCGGTGACGTTGGTGCGTTCGCCGACATTCACGAACGGAATTTCCGGCGTCAGGATAAACGGTTCGAGGCCGGAGAGCCGCAGCCGCGGCGCGATCGTCGGGATCGCGCGCGGCTTGTGATCCTTCACGGCCCTGGCAATGGCCGCGATATGCGCCGGCGTGGTGCCGCAGCAGCCGCCGACGATATTGACAAGGCCGGCGGCGGCGAATTCGCCGAGCAGGTCGGCCATCGCCTCGGGGCTCTCGTCATAGAGCCCGAACTCGTTCGGCAGGCCGGCATTCGGATAGGCGCAGACCAGCGTGTCGGCGACCTTGCCGAGCGACTGGATGTGGGCGCGCATCTCCTTGGCGCCGAGCGCGCAGTTGAGGCCGACCGAGACCGGCGCGGCGTGACGCACCGAATGCCAGAAGGCTTCCGGCGTCTGGCCCGAGAGCAGGCGGCCGGACATGTCGGTGATCGTGCCGGAGATCATCACCGGCACGTCGACGCCGCGCGCCTCGCAGATTTCGGAGATCGCGTAGAGCGCCGCCTTGGCGTTGAGCGTGTCGAAGATGGTTTCGAGCAGCAGCAGATCGGCGCCGCCGTCGAGCAGACCCTTGATCTGCTCGCCATAGGCGGCGCGCAGATCGTCGAAGGTCACCGCGCGATAGCCGGGATTGGACACGTCCGGCGAGATCGAGGCGGTGCGGTTGGTCGGGCCGATGGCGCCGGCGACGAAGCGGCGGCGACCGTCTTCCTTCTCCGCCTGCGCGGCGGCGGCGCGCACCAGTTTCGCGCCTTCGACGTTGAGTTCGTAGGCGATGTCCTGCAGGCCGTAATCGGCCTGGGCGATCGACGTCGAGGAGAACGTATTGGTGCAGACGATGTCGGCGCCGGCGCGGAAATAGGCGAGATGGATATCGCGGATCGAATCCGGCCGACTGATGTTCAGCAAATCGTTGTTGCCGCGCACGTCGCGGTTCCAGGCGTCGAAACGCGCGCCGCGGAAATCCTGCTCGTTGAATTTGAGCTCCTGGATCATCGTACCCATGGCACCGTCGAGCACCAGGATGCGTTCGGCGGCGGCGGCGCGCAGGGCGGTTTCGGTTGTCGAGAACTTGCGTTTCATCATGCCGCCTTTGCCTTCGCGGCGGCCGGCGCGCGCAAGCCGAGCAGATGGCAGATCGCGTAGACGAGGTCGGCGCGGTTCATCGTGTAGAAATGGAAATCGTCGACGCCGCGCTTGACGAGATCGAGCACCTGCTCGGCAGCGACCGTTGCGGCGATCAGCTTGCGGGTCGCCGGATCGTCGTCGAGCCCGTCGAAGCGCTTCGCCAGCCAGGCCGGCACCGAGGCCCCGGCGCGCCGGGCAAAGGTCGTGGCGGCCTTGAAGTTCTGCACCGGCAGGATGCCCGGCACGATCGGGATATCGATGCCGCGCGCCCGCACGCGATCGAGATAGCGGAAGTACAGATCGTTCTCGAAGAAGAACTGGGTGATGGCGCGCGTCGCGCCGGCATCGACCTTGGCCTTCAGCATGTCGATGTCGGCATCGACGCTCGGACTTTCCGGATGCTTCTCCGGATAGGCGGAGACGGACACTTCAAAGTCGGCGATGCTGCGGATGCCGCGCACCAGATCGGCGGTGCCCCGATAGCCGCCGGGATGCGGCGCATAGGCGGCGCCGATGCCGTCGGGCGGATCGCCGCGCAGCGCCACGATATGGCGGACTCCGGCGGCGTGATAGTCGCGCACCACCGCGTCGACATCTTCGCGGCTGGCGCCGACGCAGGTCAGATGCGCCGCCGGCTTGAGGTCGGTGTCGTTGACGATCCGCCGGACGGTCGCATGGGTGCGCTCCCGCGTGGAGCCGCCGGCGCCATAGGTCACCGAGACGAAGTTCGGCGCCAGCGGCGCGAGGCGGGCGATCGCCTCCCACAGCGATTGCTCCATCTCCGCGGTCTTGGACGGAAAAAACTCAAAGGAAACGTGCATTCACCGGGCCCTTGCGCCAACCATGAAGGTGGGCAAATGCCCACATCAAAATATTTCTGATAAATAGTGGGATACCCGAATTCACCCGACGATGCAAACCGGCGACGGCCAGATGCTATCCGTGCGGTATTTTCGGCAAAGCCGGTTCCGGCGCCACACCGGCAAGCGCCCGGTGGGCAGAGACGCGGACCGGGGCTGGTGAGGCGCGGCGCGCCCTGCCGCGTGCGTTAGCCCTAACCCTTAATGACACTTATAAGTTGCAATTGATCCGACAGACAACCGAACGCACGATCCCGACGCCGGACATTTCAGGCCCGGCTCAGCAAGGGAGACGTGACCTCATGACTATGAAAACTCTGCTCATCGCCACCGTCGCCGCCGCCTCGCTCACCGCCATGCCGGCGCTCGCTGCCGGCAAGGGCGGCGGGAAAAACGGCATCGGCATCGGACTTGGGCTCGGTCTGTCGACCGGCAAGAGCGGTCTGCTCGGCACGCTGCTGGGAGGGCATGCCGGCTCTGGCGGCCACGGCAGCAATGGCATCGGCGTCAGTGCCGGCGCCAACATCCGCACCGGGAAGAACGGCCTGCTCGGAGTGCTGAGCGGCGGCAATGCCGGTCACCGCGACAGCTACAGCCGTAACAGCGGTTTCGGCAACCGCGGCGGCTATGGCCAGAATGTCGGCTACGGCAATCGCGGCAGCCGCTACGGTCACAATGCCGGTTACGGCAACCGCAGCGGCTACAGCCCGAAAGTCAGCTACGGCAATCGCAGCGGCTATAACCAGAAAACCAGCTACGGCAGCAGCCGCGGCGGTTTCGGCAGCTTCGGCCACGGCGGCTGGTAGGCGGCGGCCTGCAGCGAGCCGGAATCAATATACTCCGGTCGCGACTGGGTTCGGGACCGAGTCCGGAACCTGATTTGAGACTTGGTTCGACACCTGGTTCGAGATTTGGGTCGAAACTGGCGCGGGCATCGCGCTCCTCGCCGAGCGTTCGGTTTGGGCATGGGACGGCGTCGCAGCCGTCCTTTTCATTGCCGGATCGTCCGTCGTTACCGGCTCAGCCGTCGTTACTAGATTGGCCGTCTTGCCCGAGACGGCGCCCGTGAGATCGAAACGGCGGGAGAGCGACAGCGAGCCGACGGCGCTGTCGACCGACATGCCGTCGAGCGCCGAAGCATTGACGCGCACGATCTCGGCGCCGAGCGACCAGTCGTCATCGATGCGATAGCTGCCGGTCACACCGTAGGCGACGGTGCGGGAACTGAACGGCGAGTCCGGGTAACCGGTACGCAGCCAGCGCGCCACCAGGCCGAGCGACCACGCATCCGTCGCCGCATAGGTGAGCTTGCCGGCATAGGTCTCGGTGACGGTGACCGGCGAGATCGGAAAACTGGTTTCGCCGACGGCACGGCGCCCCGACAGTTCCAGCCGCCAGGGATGGTCCTTGCTGCGCATCGACAGCGACAGATCGAACAATGTCGCGCGCAGATCGGTAAAATCCACGTCGTGCCAGACGCCGTTGACGTGCGACACCGCAGCCGACACCGAGACGAGGTCGTCCGTCCAGCGATAGAACAGGAACGGCTCGACGCGTTCGTTGTCGCGGCGATAGCCGAACAGATCGAGCGTCGGCGAATAGCGGATTGCCGACAGATTGATCGAGGCGCCGAATTCGCCGAGCGGGGTGAGCGCGGTTATGCCGGGGATCAGCGTCACCCGCGTGAAACGCAGATCGTCAGGCAGGAAGTCGGTGAGGATCGCATTGGTCTCGTTGAGCGTCGCATAGCGCGCCGCCGCGCTGACGAAGGGGCGCACCGCGCCGCCGATCCATTGCGCGCGCACCTCCTGCTCCGCCTCGAAGGAGCGCAGATTGTAACTGCGGATGCTCTCGACGCCGGTGCGCGATTTCAGCGCCCAGCCGGCGAATGCCTCGCTCTCCGCCTCCAGCACGACACGCATCCGTTCCGACGGGTCGATCTCGCGGGCGGCATAGTCGGCGCGCTGGATTTCGCCGGTCAGTCCGGTCTTGATGGAATCGCTGGAGCGGCCGAGCGCAAAAGCGGCGTCGACGCCGGTGAAGGCGCTGGGCTTGCCGCCCGGCAGAAGCTGAGGATTCGCATCGTATCCGCCCCGCAAGCGGATCGAACCCAGAGCCACATCGTCTGCCCGACTGTCTTCCGGCATCGGGGCCAGAAGACATACAATCACTGCCAGAGCGGGCGATCGAAATCCCCCGGTCTGCATAGGCCAGTTCTTGGCCTGTTATGGTTAACAAACCGCTAAGATCCCGGGGCGGGCACGAGCAGGCACGAAGCAGGCACGAAGCAGACATGACGCGAGGCACGGTGCAGCGATGACGACGACGGACAAGACCGGCGGCAACAGGAAGAACGAGTTCGGACTCTGGGAGGGCGAGGTCACCGTGCCGCTGCCCGAGACTTACGACGCGTCGGTCTATTTCATCGGCCGCATCCGCACGCCCTGGACCGAGCGCAAGCAGTGCCCGAAGAACGCGCGCGAATCCGACGCAGTCTGTACCGTCGAGGTTGATCCGCGCTGGGCCGCCGCGCTGAAGGATGTCGCGACCTGCTCGCACGTCATCCTGTTGTACTGGATGGACCACTCGCGCCGCGACATCGTGCTGCAGGTGCCCGGCCATTACGGCGTGCAGCGCGGCACCTTCGCACTGCGCTCGCCCGCCCGCCCCAACCCGATCGCGATGAGCGTCGCCCGCCTGCTGCGCATCGATGACAACAGACTCGCCGTGATCGGGGTCGATTGTCTCGACGGCACGCCGCTGATCGACATCAAGCCCTATTTCGCCTCGGTCGACAGCGTGCCGGACGCGACCGTCGGCTGGCGCAACGAGCCGAAGGGCGAGAAGCGCCTGCCGGTCGAGGCGTCTGACGAAAAACCGGAATAGCAGCCGCTGACAACCGGCACGAACGGAACCGCCCGCGCGCGGGCAGTCGCGAAGTTGTGAGCGGAACCGGCGAACCCGATCGGGGCTTGTCTCGACAGAGTGTTCGAGACCAGTTCCGAGGGTCACCATGCGTATTCGCACCCTTTCTCTCGCCATGTCGCTGGCGGGCGCGGCGCTGCTGGCATCCGGCTCGCTTGCCACCGCGCAGTCGCTGTCACGGGCGCCCCAGGCGCGCGCCGTCGCGTTCAACGCGCCGGCCTTCAGCGAGCCCGGCTTCGACGAGCCTGACTTCAATACGCAAAACTTCGATGCACAGGACTTCGACGCTTCAGCCGTCGCCGGCGACGAGGACGCACAGCTTCCTGCGCGCCTGCAGCGGCAGATCGTGCGCTACGACACGCGCGAGCCGCGCGGCACCATCGTCATCGATACGCCGCACACTTATCTCTATTACGTGCTCGGCGACGGCCGCGCGATCCGTTACGGCATCGGCGTCGGCCGTGAGGGCTTCACCTGGTCGGGCGTCCGATCGGTCACCCGCAAGGCCGAATGGCCGGACTGGTATCCGCCGGCGGAGATGATCGCGCGGCAGCCCTATCTGCCGCGCATGACCTCCGGGGGTCCCGGCAACCCGCTCGGCGCGCGCGCCCTGTATATCGGCGGCACTTTGTATCGCATCCACGGCACCAACGATCCGAGCACCATCGGAAGACAGGTGTCGAGCGGCTGCATCCGCCTGACCAATACGGACGTGATCGATCTCTACAACCGTGCCGCCGTCGGCGCGAAGGTCGTGGTGCTGCCGCAGACGCGAAACGCGCAACGCCGGCCCGCGCCGGCAGCGGCCGCATCACAGAACGAGCGCGTCTCGTCCTATGCGCCGCAGCCGCAGCGCCGCTCCGAAGCCGCGTGGACGACGATCCGGCCGGCCGGGCTCTACTAGCCGGGCTCACGAGTCCACCCGCCAGCCGGCGCACCCGTCGTGCGCCGGCGCCAGTGTGAGTGCCGACGAATAAATCCGACGAACAGAGAGGACGATCAGGACCGATCGTCAGATCTGGCGGATCGAACCGAAATCGAACGACACGCCCGCCGGGTTTTCGCCGACGCGGACCAGCGTGTCGTTGACGTAATGATGCGGCGGCACCGGCAGATTGTACGGCGCCGGCACGCCGCTGAAGACGCGGCCGGCGAGATCGTATTTCGATCCGTGACAGGGGCAGAAATAGCCGCCGAGCCAGCCCTGCGCCGGCGACGACGCATTCGGCAGCGGATAGAACATCGGAATGCATCCCAGATGCGTGCAGATGCCGATGACGAAGCCGAACTCCGGCTTCACCGAACGGTGCCAGTTGCGTGCGTAAGGCGGCTGCTGCAGTTCGTCGGACTGCGGATCGGCAAGCTCGCTGATCAGCTGCGGATTCTGCAAGTTGCGCAGAATATCCGGCGTTCGATGAGTGACGAAGACCGGCCGCTCGCGCCAGCGGAACACCACCTGCTGGCCGGGCTCGATCTTGCTGAGATCGATATCGATCGGCGCGCCGGCCGCCAGCGTTCCGGCATCGGGGTTCATCTGGTCGACCAGCGGCACCAGGGTGGCGACCGCGCCGAACGCCGCGACCGCCGCGGTGGCGACGTAAAGAAAGTCGCGGCGCGTCGTCTGCGGCTCGACGAACGGAATTTCGACAAGCGGTCTGGTCATCGGCGATCTCCGTAAACCGGCCGATCTTCGCAAGCCGGCATGTCGCCTCTGCCGCTCATATAAGGTGGACGGCGGCAGGCTTCCGCATTGTCGCGGCGCCTTGCCAAGATTTAATACATGCCGCCGGTACCGATTTCATTTTCGCCGCCGGCGGTTCTATAACCGGGCCAGCAATGAACGAGCGGGGGTGCAATGCGTATCGCAGTCATGGCCGCAGGCGCGGTCGGCGGCTATTTCGGCGCGCGCCTGGCGGCAGCCGGGCACGAGGTCTTCTTCATCGCGCGCGGCGCACAGCTCGACGCCATGCGCAAGAGCGGCCTCAGCATCGACAGCGTCCACGGCAACCTGCACCTGCCGCAGCCGCACGTCACCGACGATCCGGCCGCCGTCGGCCCGGTCGACATCGTGCTGTTCACGGTGAAGCTGTGGGACACGGAGGCGACCGCCGAGCAGGCGCGCCCGCTGGTCGGACCCGCGACGCGCATCGTCACGCTGCAGAACGGCGTCGACAGCTATGAGCGCATCGCGCCGATCCTCGGCGCCGAGCACACCATTCCCGGCGTCACCTATGTGGTGTCGGTGATCGAGCGGCCGGGCGTCATCAAGCAGACCAGCCAGTTCCAGTCGATCGTCTGCGGCACGATCGACGGCAGGCCGGACCCGCAGCTCGCGGCCTTCGTCGCGGCGGCAAAAGCCGCCGGCATCAACATCACGCAATCCGACAACATCCAGCGCGACCGCTGGCACAAGTTCATTTTCCTGTCGGCGACCTCGGGCGCGACCAGCCTTACGCGCATGACGATGGGGCCGATCCTCGCCGACCCGGACACGCGCAACCTGTTCCGCAACATCATGCGCGAGACGCTGGCCGTCGGCCGGGCGAGCGGCGTCGCTCTCGACGAGAGCTACATCGACGAACGCATGGTCTTCGCCGACAAGCACACGCCGGCGTCGATGAAGGCGTCGATGGCCAACGACCTCGATCGCGGCAACCGCCTCGAACTCGACTGGCTGGCGGGGCGCGTGTCGCAACTCGGCAAGGCGCTCAACGTGCCGACCCCGGTCAATGACGTGATCTATGCGGCGCTGAAGCATTTCCGGAACGGCCGGAACTGAAGCGACAATCCGGCTCTGCCTGCTGGAATTGGCCACTTTACGCCCGTAACATCCCGGCATGGCGATTCGCATCCCCTCCGCTCTGGTCGAGAGCCTGCGCACCGTCGGGCGCGTCGGCTATATCATCCTGGTCCGCCCGTTCCGCCGCTTGCGCTGGCTGCGGCTGGTCATCGGCGCCGGCGCTTTGCTGATCGTGTCGTTCTACGGCGCGCTGTGGGCGCTCGATGCGATCTGGCCGAACAATGCCGGCCTGAAGCCGAAGCTCGTCGAACTGCCGCCGCTCAAGCCGATGACGAGGCTGTCGTCGGTCGTCGCGCCGATCGTGGTGGCGAACAGCGCCATCCGCACAACGCTCGATGCCGCCGCGCCGCGCGACTTCAGCGGCACCAGCAACAATCCGATCTCCAGCCTGCTGTCGAAAGCCGATATCGGGCTGACCGCCGCGCGCGGGCCGCTGACCGTCACCGGCCGCACCGAGGGCCTGACCATCGGCGCCACAATCGCCGGCAGCATCAAGGTGACCGGCCAGCTCGCCACTCAGGCTGGCAACCTCACGGGGCAACTCGGCGGGCTGCTCAACCAGGCGCTCGGCCAGCAGGTCGGCAATCTTGCCGGCCGCGTGCTCGACCAGAAGGCGGAGGTGAAGGGCCAGGTCTCCGTCACCTCGCGGCCGACCTTCGCGCCGAACTGGCGCATCGAGCCGAACCTGACCGGCAGCGTGTCGATCGCCGACGGCGGCCTGCAGGTCGGCGGCATCAAGCTCAATGTCGGCAACGAGGTGAAGCCGATGCTCGATCGTCTGGTCAACGAGCAGATGGACGCGTTGCAGAATCGGCTGCGCGCCGACCCGACCATCGAGCAGACGGCGCGGCGCGAATGGGCGAAAGCCTGCCGCTCGATCCCGCTCGGCGGCGGCAAGACCGGATTGCCGAACCTCTATCTTGAAATGAAGCCGACGCGCGCCTCGGCGGCGCAGCCGAAGATCGATCCGACGAACGTCACCCTGACCATCGGCATCCAGGCGGAAACCCGCATCGTGCCGACGGCGACCAAGCCGAATTGCCCGTTCCCCACGCAACTCGAGATCGTGCAGAAGCTCGATGCCGGGCGCGTCGCCATCGGCGTGCCGATCGACATTCCGTTCACCGAGATCAACAAGATCCTGGAGCCGCAGTTCAAGGGGCGCACCTTCCCCGACGACAAGACGACGCCCTATCAGGTCGAGATCCGCAAGGCGACGATCAACGCCACCGGCGACCGGCTGCTGATCGCAATGCTGGTCAAGGCGACGGAACGCAAGAGCTGGTTCGGCTTCGGCGCCGACGCGACGGTGCATGTGCTCGGCAAGCCGGTCCTCGACGCCGGCAACCAGACGCTGCGGTTGACCGACATCTCGCTGACCGTCGAATCGGAGGCGGCTTTCGGCCTGCTCGGCGCCGCGGCGCGCGCCGCCATCCCCTATGTGCAGGATGCACTGGCCGAACATGCGGTCATCGACCTGAAGCCCTTCGCCGCCGACGCCCGCACCAAGATCGGCGAAACGCTGGCCGAGTTCCGCCAGAGCACCGACGGGGTGCGCGTCGACGCCGCGGTCAACGACTTGCGCATGACCGGCATCGAGTTCGATTCCAAGACGCTGCGCGTCGTCGCGGAAGCGACCGGAACCGTGCGCGTCGCCGTCAACAAGCTGCCGGCGCTTTAGGCGGCAGCCGCACAGCATCGCCGCGCCGGCACGTTGCGCCTGCGTTGACAAGGGGGCGCAACCGCCTACATTAGCCGCGTTCCGAGGGGTGCCCGTGCGGGCTGAGAGAAACCCTTAGAACCTGATCCGGGTCATGCCGGCGAAGGGACAGGACGCATGCATTCCTCATTTCATATCGCCAGACTGATGGGGCCGGTGATGACGGTCATCGGACTGGGCCTCGTCACCAATCCAGGCGCATACCGCGAGATCACGCAACAGATCGTCTCTTATTCGCTGTTCGTCTATTTCTCCGGCATTCTGGCGATGGTCACCGGCCTCGCGATCCTCAACACGCATAATGTCTGGACGCGCGACTGGCGCGTCATCATCACGGTGATCGGCCTGATACTGACCTGCATCGGCGTGTTCCGGGTCATCGCACCGCCCTATGTCGCCTATCTCGGCGGCGCCGTGTTCGCTTACGCATACTTTCATGTTGTTTGCGGCGTTCTCTTTCTCGCCGTCGGCGGCTTCATCACGTTCAAGGGTTATGCGGCGTACGACCCCGACCCCGCACAAGGAGACTGATCATGAACAAGCCCGTTACCCCCTCCGCCCTCGTCACGCCGAAGGTCACCACCGGGCCGGTCCAGGGTTCGCGCAAGGTTTATGTGACGCCCGCAGCGGCGCCGGACCTGCGCGTGCCGCTGCGCGAGATCGCGCTGGCGCCCTCCGCCAACGAGGAGCCGGTGCGCGTCTACGACACTTCGGGCGTCTATACCGACAACGACGTTGCGATCGACGTCGACAAGGGCCTCAAGCGGCACCGCACCCGGTGGGTGAAGGAGCGCGGCGGCGTCGAGGAATATGTCGGCCGCGAGATCAAGCCGGAAGACAACGGCAATGTCGGCGACACGCATCTGGCACGCTCGTTCCCGACCGTGCACAAGCCGCTGCGCGCGCTCGATGGACAGCCGGTGACCCAGTTCGAATGGGCGCGTGCCGGCGTCGTCACCAAGGAAATGATCTACGTCGCCGAGCGCGAGAATCTCGGCCGCAAGCAGATGCTGGAGCGCGCGCAGGCGGCGCTCGCCGACGGCGAGAGTTTCGGCGCGGCGATCCCTCCCTTCATTACGCCGGAATTCGTGCGCGATGAGGTGGCCCGCGGCCGCGCCATCATCCCGGCGAATATCAACCACGCCGAGCTCGAACCCATGGCGATCGGCCGCAACTTCCTCGTCAAGATCAACGCCAATATCGGCAACTCCGCCGTCACCTCTTCCGTGGAAGAGGAAGTCGAGAAGATGGTGTGGTCGATCCGCTGGGGCGCGGACACCGTGATGGACCTCTCCACCGGCCGCAACATCCACACGACGCGCGAATGGATCATCCGCAACGCGCCGGTGCCGATCGGCACCGTGCCGATCTATCAGGCGCTGGAGAAGGTCAACGGCGACCCCGTCAAGCTCGACTGGGAGTGCTACAAGGATACGCTGATCGAACAGTGCGAACAGGGCGTCGACTATTTCACCATCCACGCCGGCGTGCGGCTCGCTTATGTGCCGCTGACCGCCAATCGCGTCACCGGCATCGTTTCGCGCGGCGGCTCGATCATGGCGAAGTGGTGCCTGTCGCGGCACAAGGAATCGTTCCTCTACGAACGCTTCGACGAAATCTGCGACATCATGCGTAAGTACGACGTGTCGTTCTCGCTCGGGGACGGCCTGCGGCCCGGCTCGATCGCCGACGCCAACGACCGCGCGCAGTTTGCCGAACTGGAGACGCTCGGCGAGCTGACGCAGATCGCCTGGAAGAAGGGCTGCCAGGTGATGATCGAGGGCCCCGGCCACGTGCCGATGCACAAGATCAAGATCAACATGGACAAGCAGCTCAAGGAGTGCGGCGAGGCGCCGTTCTATACGCTCGGGCCGCTCACCACCGACATCGCGCCAGGCTACGACCACATCACCTCCGGCATCGGCGCGGCCATGATCGGCTGGTTCGGCTGCGCCATGCTCTGCTACGTCACGCCGAAGGAGCATCTCGGCCTGCCGAACCGCGACGACGTCAAGGAAGGCGTCATCACCTACAAGATCGCCGCCCATGCGGCCGACCTCGCCAAGGGCCACCCGGCGGCGCAACTGCGCGACGATGCATTGTCGCGGGCGCGCTTCGACTTCCGCTGGGAGGACCAGTTCAATCTCGGCCTCGATCCCGATACCGCCCGCAGCTATCACGACGAGACGCTGCCGAAGGAAGCACACAAGGTCGCGCATTTCTGCTCGATGTGCGGACCGAAGTTCTGCTCGATGAAGATCACGCAGGACGTGCGCGACTACGCGGCGACGCTCAACGACCCGGCGCTGCGCGCGACCTCGCCCGATGCCGTGAAGCAGGAGGGCATGGCGGCGATGTCGCAGAAGTTCAATGAGCTGGGCGGCGAGGTCTATGTCGATGCCGCCATGGTGAAGGAGAGCAACAAGGCGTTTTGATGCGCGCGTTCCGACGCTCGCTTCTCCAGCACTTCAAACGAACGACAAAGGAAAGGGCCGGGTCTACCCCCGGCCCTTTCCCGTTGCGAAATCCATCAAACCGGTATGCGCGGCGCCGTTATCGCCGCATCGAGATCACCAGCCCGCTCAGATCGAGATTGGCCATCAGCCCAACCTGCTGACCCTGCAGGCGCAGGATGGCGCCCTTCTCGTTGCGCAGGGTGATGACGCGCACGCCCGCGCCCACCGCCGCGCCGGCGCCCGCCGCGCCATAGGTCCCCGCAACGTCGGAGGCCCGGCGAATATTGGTGACGCGACCGGAGAAGTTGGTCTGCGAGGCGCCGAAGACGAGGCCGCCGCTGATGCCGCCGATCGACAGCGGATAGCGCCGGCCACGGAATTCCAGGACGCCGTTGCCGCCTTCCGCACCGACGAAGAAGCCGCCTTTGACGATGGAGAAGTGGATGGTGCCGCTCGCCGCATCGGCCGGCGTCACCGTCGCAAAGCCCACGCCGAACAGCGCCAACGCGCCGACAAGCGCCATCGTCAGTTTCGATACAAATCGCATCATCAATCTCCTGCTCCTGGGTGCTGCCGCCAATTCCAGGCGCGCGCATTAAGATCGCGTGTCCCGGACGGGCCACGTGTTGCTGTATCCCCCCACTGCTCTCATGCAACCTTACCAATCCGAAAGGCCGCATCTGGTTCCCTCGCCGCGCCGGCACCACCACGAATCGGGCTAAGAACGGCGCTGCCCAACGACAATCCGCAGGGGGAAGCATCCATGTCAGGTCACCATCGCCACGGTCGTCACCGCCGTCTCGCCGCGCCGCTTGCTGCAATTCTTGCTGCCGTGACCGTCTCGACCTTCACCGCCGCGCAGGCCCGCGATAGCGCCACCCAGGCGCCGCCGCCGAAGGACTATCCGGCGGTGCCGCTGCTTTCCACCGGCAAGACTATCGTCGGCGAAACCATCGCATATCCACGCACCGGCCCGGCACACATCACCGCCGCCATCGTCACGCTGGCGCCCGGCGGGCGCACCGTCCTGCACAAGCACGGCGCGCCGCTGTTTGCCTATATCCTCGAAGGCGAGCTGACCGTCGACTATGGCCGGCATGGCAAGCGCACCTTCAGGACCGGCGATACGCTGATGGAGGCGATGGCGGTGCCGCATTTCGGCGTCAACACCGGCACGGCGCCGATGCGGCTGATCGGTGTCTATATGGGCGCCAAGGGCACCAGGGACGTGATCCCGGCGAAATGACGGAGGTACAGTTCCCTCCGCTCCACGCGTCAATATTGTTGTTCGGTCCACGCCGGCGGATTTAAGATGAGCCGCCGGGGCGGCCTCGTCCGGGGGATATCCGAAGCTCGCCGTTCACCTGAACAAGGAGGACAAGATGCAACGGAAATTTATCGACTGCCGTGCCGTCCGCAGCGACAACAACTGCACCGTGGCGATCGCCGCCGACAGCGAAACCGAACTGCTGGAAGCCGCCGTGCAGCATGCCGTCGCCGTGCACGGCCACACCGACAGCCCCGAATTGCGCCAGATGATCCGCGGGGCGATGCATGACGGCACGCCGCCGCTCGACGCACCTTCGCGCGCCGCATAACGCGCGATGTTCTCCCGACATCGCAGACGCGACGCGGCCGACGGGCCGCGCCGCGCAAGCCGCTGTGCAAGCCGTTGTCAGCGCTTGTAGAGGCCCATGATCGCGACCTTGGCCAGCGTCTTGAAATGCAGGTTGAAGCCGATCACCGCCGCCGACGTATCGGCGACGACGTCGAGCGTCTCGCCGACCGCAAACACCGTGAACAGATAGCGGTGCGGATGGTCGCCCTCTGGCGGGCAGGGTCCGCCATAGGCGGCATTGCCGTAATCGGTGCGCGTCTGCAGCGCACCTTGCGGCAGCTTGCCGGACGCCGGATTGCCGGCATCGAGCGGCAGTTCGGTCACCTCCGGCGGAATATTGACCACCACCCAGTGCCAGAACCCCGAGCCGGTCGGCGCGTCGGGGTCGTAGCAGGTGACGGCGAAGCTCCTGGTGCCGGCCGGCGCGCCCGACCATTTCAGGTGCGGCGAGCGATTGCCGCCGGCGCAGCCGAAACCGAAATCCGCCGACAGGACGTGATCCTGCTTGAGATAGTCGCCGTCCTTGAAGCTGTCGCTGGTCACCGTGAATGCCATCTGCCCTCTCCCTTCCGTGTCGCGGATTGCGCCCTAACCTACTGCGGCAACGGCGGCGCGCAACTGCCCTGACCATCCGCCGCGCTTTTCCGCAGACGAGGCCGCCGGGCAACAGGCAATTGCACGACGCGCGGCGAAGCCGCACACTCGGGCGCATGCACAAACCCCAAGGCTCCGCCGCCGTCGCCGCACTGTTGTCCTTCAACGGCGGCTTCGTCGACACCGCCGGATTTCTCGGCCTCGCCGGCCTGTTCACCGCGCATGTCACCGGCAACTTCGTCACGCTCGGCGCGGCGCTGGTGCTGGGGACTCATGGGATCATCGGCAAGATCCTGGCGCTGCCGGAATTCATCCTGGTGATCGCGCTGGCGCGCGTCGCCGGAGCGGCGTTGCGCGCCCGTGACCTGCCTGCGCTGCGCGTCCTGCTCATCGGCAAGGTGGCGCTGCTCGTCGCCTTCTTCGCGCTCGCCGTCGGCTACGGCCCGTTTCCCGACCCCGACAGCCCGGCCGCGCTGCTGACGGGCTTTGCCGGCATCGCCGCCATGGCCGTGCAGAACGCCGTACAGCGCGTCCATCTCTCGACGCTGCCGCCGACGACGCTGATGACCGGCAGCACGACGCAGGCGACCCTCGATGCCGTCGATCTGCTGATGGGGAGCGATGCCGCGCACAGCGCGCAGATCCGCTCGCGCTTCGGCCGGCTGTCGCTCAGCATCGTCTACTTCGCCGCCGGCTGTGCCGTCGCCGCTGTGCTCTACTGGCTCGTCGGTTTCTGGTGCCTGCTGCTGCCGGTGATCGTCGGCATCCTGTCGACGATCATCCGCACCGAGGCGGTGCCGGCCTGACGCGGGATCGGACGATCGTACCGCGACTCACTGGTACTTCGCGTCGCGCTCCAGCAGTTCGATCGAGATGCCCTGCGGTCCGCGGACGAAGCAGACGCGGATGCCCGGGCGCGGATTGTGCGGCTCGGTGGTGAACACCACGCCTTTCGCTTTCAGCAACGCGATCACGTCGTCGAGGTCGCGCACGAAGAAGCCGATATGGTCGAGCCCCTGCACCGGCGTAACCGGCGGCGGATTGACTCTGTCGTCCGGCCCCACCGGAGCGATGAAGATGTTCTGTCCGCCGATCTTCAGGTCGATGCGCGTCGCGTTCTGCTGCACGCTGCGGATCACCTGCGCGCCGAGCATGGTCTCGAACCACGTCGCGGTCGCCTCCGGGTCGGGGCTGCGCAGATGGACATGATCGAATGTAAGTTGCGGCATCATCACTTCTCCGTAAGGTCCGGGCGCGCGAGTGTCCTCGCACATATCTTGCAAATCAACTGTTTGTTGGCCGGTCTCCACCATTGGAGAATGTCCCGGCAAAGCCATGACGTCGCCCCGGCCATGGTTCGGTCACGAAATCCGCGTCAGAACAGCCATCGGAATATCCTTGTCTCCGAGGAGCGTCCGCATGACCGAGATCCATGCCAACAAGGTCGCGCAAGTCACCGTCCTCTTCTGGATCATCAAGATCCTGGCGACAACGCTTGGTGAAACCGGCGGCGACGCACTCTCGATGACGATGAATCTCGGCTATGCCGCCAGCACGGCGATTTTCTTCACGGTCTTCGTCATCACGGTCAGCGCGCAGGTATCCGTCAGGACCTTTCGCCCATTTCTATATTGGGCGGTGATCGTTGCAACCACCACCGCCGGCACGACCATGGCCGACTTCGCCGATCGTTCGCTCGGCATCGGCTATGTCGGCGGCTCGCTGATCCTGCTCGCATTGCTGCTGGCGACGCTGGCGGCATGGCGCCTTTCGCTCGGCTCCGTATCAGTCGATCACATCGCGACGCCGAAGGCCGAACTGTTCTATTGGGCGACGATCCTGTTCTCCAATACGCTCGGCACTGCGCTCGGCGATTTCTTCGCCGACGATTCAGGCCTTGGTTACGACGGAGCCGCGCTGGTATTCGCCGCCGCGCTGACGACGCTGGCGGCGGCGTATTTCTTCACCACGCTGTCGCACACATTATTGTTCTGGCTCGCCTTCATTCTCACGCGCCCGCTCGGCGCCACCGTCGGCGATTGGCTCACCAAACCCGTCGCCGATGGCGGGCTGCACCTCGGCCGGATCATTTCGTCAGCGATCATCGCAGCCGCGATGGTCGCGCTGATCGCCGTAACCTCCCGACATTCCGGAGGAGGCGGCTGGCGAGGCATACGGGAGGTACAGACGTAGTGCATCGAAAGGCCATTTCGGTTTGTTATTGCTGAAAATCCAGCCTCCCGCGGATCACCTTTCCGCGAATTCATCCAGAAAAACCTTTTCTGCTCAGCGGGTTCACCCCCGGTTCATGTCGAAAGCCGGAACCTGTCAAGATGCGATCGCGTTGATCTCCTGTCGTTCGTCATCGACCGTTCGCAGCGAGTTCGGAATAATCGAGAGGTGATGCCATGATGACCAAGACTCTGACGGTTCTGGCCGCCGCCGCGACGCTGACGATCGCGGCCGTGGCTGCGCCCCAGACAGCGGAAGCGCGCGGTGGTCGCGTCGCCGCCGGCGTCATCGGCGGACTGGCCGCCGGCGCGATCATCGGCGGCGCACTCGCCAATAGCGGCGGCTACTATTATGGACCCCGCCCCGGCTATTACGCCTACGGTCCCGGCCCGGCCTATTACGGCGGCGACTGCTACTGGCGCCGGCAGCGGGTCGTCGACCCTTATGGCTACTGGCACTGGCGCCGCGTGCGCGTCTGCTACTGACAGACTCTGAATGACGGCAACACATCGTGACGGCGGAGTACGCTCCGCCGTCGGGTCCCTGCTGTCGCGTCCCTTGGGCTAAACCCGGTGCCCTTGGGAGGCCCGGTTTTTGGTTCTGCACAAACTGACGCCGGGATACCGCAATCGTAATTACGCCAAATTCACGCGGCTTTTGTTCGCGGTCGCTTTTTTGTAAACTTCGGTGACGACAAACGGCTTCGGCGTCCGCCATCGCTCCACCTGCCCTTAATCAACGCTTAACGGCCCAATCGCATGATTGGCCAAACCTTGGGGATCATCATCATGAAAACCCTCGCCACGCTTGCCGCCACCGCGCTGCTCGCCGCCGCGATGACGACGTCGGCGGATGCGCGCTGCCGCGGCTGCGCCGTCGGCGCCGGTGTGATCGGCGGCCTCGCGGCCGGCGCGATCATCGGCAGCGCCATCGCCAATAGCGGCCCGACCTATTACGAGCCGGCGCCCCCGCCGCCCCCCTACTATCGCGGCCCCGCTTATGTGGTCGAAGAGCCCGTCTGCCGCATCGAGCGCCATCGCTATTGGGACGGCTACGGCTATCGCACCCGCCGCGTCGAGGTCTGCGACTGACGGCACGGCCTTCGCCGGGCGCCGCGCGCGCCCGGGGTGATGGCCCGCCCAGGTGGCGGAGCGAGACTGCGGGTTTGACGGCAGAGGGATGCAGCGCCCGCTACCAGCGCTCCGCCGCTGGCGCGCCAGAGAGGATTTCCGCAAGCCGCGCCCGTGTCGCGCGCGTGGTATCCGGAGGCAGCGCATCGAGCGCAAAGAAGCCGTGGGCGACGATCTCACGGTTGGGCACCGGCGGCGAAACCTGCTCGAAATCGCGCACGACATACAACGCCACGTGATCGCGACGCGACACGTGGCCATTGAAGAAGATGCCGTGCAGCGCCGGCGGCGCCGTCAGCGCGATATGGCCTTCCTCCATCAGTTCGCGGGCCAGTGCCCCGACCATACTCTCCCCCGCCTCGACACCGCCGCCTGGCAGGTGCCAGCCATCAACGTAGCTGTGGCGGATCAGAAAGACGTGCCCCTGCGCATCGAAGACCGCGGCCCGCGCGCCGAGTGTCATCGGCCGCGACAGCCGCCAGTACAAATGCATGACCCGGCGGATGGCCGGCTCGAGGGCGCGACGCAGGGCGTTCAGCGACATCGAAGGACCATCGGAGCGGATACGGGACCTGGAAGCATGCCGCCTTGTCGCACGGCCCCGCCGATTCGGCCTACCGCCCCCTTGTAGATTAGAAATATTCTAATATACGTAGCCTGCTGGCCGCAGCCCCGGAGCCCCACATGAAGGCCTTCTCCGACTTGACCGAGCAGGAAATTCTGGCGCTTGCCATCTCCAACGAGGAGGAGGACAGCCGGATCTATCTGGGCTTCGCGGAGCGGCTTCGCGCGACCTTCCCGGCCACCGCGGCCATGTTCCGCGACATGGCGGCCGAGGAGGTCACCCACCGCACGCGGCTGTTCGATCTCTACCGGGAGAAATTCGGTGACTATCTGCCGCTGGTCCGCCGACAGGACGTCAGGGGTTTCACCGCCAAGCACCCGCTCTGGCTCGCTCCGGAACTGGCGCCGGAAGACACGCGCAAATATGCCGAGACGATGGAATACGAAGCCGGCCGGTTCTACCGCAAGGCGGCCGAACAGACACGCGACGCCTCGACCCGGCAATTGCTGATCGAACTGGCGGAAGCCGAACTCGACCACGAGCATCTGGCACGCCAGCTCGACCGCAGCATCCTCGCTTCCGACGCCCGCAGCAAGGAAGCCGACACCGCGCGGCGCATCTTCGTGCTGCAGTATGTGCAACCGGGCCTTGCCGGGCTGATGGACGGCTCGGTGTCGACGCTGGCACCGTTGTTCGCCGCCGCCTTTGCCACCCACAATACCTGGGAAACCTTCCTGGTCGGGCTCGCCGCATCGGTCGGCGCCGGCATCTCGATGGGCTTTGCCGAGGCGCTGTCGGACGACGGCTCGCTGACCGGGCGCGGGACGCCGTGGATTCGCGGCACCATCTGCGGGGTGATGACGGCGGCGGGCGGGCTCGGCCACACGCTGCCCTACCTCATTCCGGACTTCTGGACTGCGACAACCATGGCGGTGCTGGTCGTGGTGCTTGAACTCGCCGCAATCTCGTATATCCGCTACCGTTACATGGATACGCCACTGCTCCGTGCGGCGTTCCAGATCGTCGTCGGCGGTGTGCTTGTGTTTCTTGCAGGAATTGTGATCGGCAGTTCGTAATGGGTTCTTTCGTTCTGGCGCATCTGTCGGATGCGCATCTCGCACCGCTGCCGCAGCCCGGATGGCTCGACCTCGCCAGCAAGCGCATCACCGGCTATCTCAACTGGCAGCGCAAGCGACGCTTCATCCACGACCCGGCGGTGCTGGAAGCGATCGTCGCGGATCTGCGCGCGGCGGAACCCGACCATGTGGCGATGACCGGCGACGTCATCAATCTCGGGCTGCGCGAGGAATTTGTCCGCGGCCGCGCCTGGCTCAACATGCTCGGCAGCCCGGACAGGGTGAGCCTGGTGCCCGGCAATCACGATATCTACGTTCCGGAAGCCGCACGCATGCTGCCGGCCTGGCGTCATTTCATGGACAGCGACGAGCCGGGCTTCGCCTTGCCCTATGTCCGCCGCCGCGGCCCGCTCGCCATTATCGGCGTCACCAGCGGCGTGCCGACGGCGCCGTTTCTGGCGACCGGCTGGATCGGCGGCGAACAACTGGCGCGGCTGCGGCACCACCTCATCGAGCAGAAGCAGCGTGGCGCGTTCCGCGTCGTGCTGATCCATCATCCGCCGGTCAGCGACGCCGGCAACAGCAAGCGGCTGCTCGACGCCTCGGTCTTCCTGCGGGTGATCGCGGAAGCCGGCGCCGAACTGGTGCTGCACGGGCACGATCACATCCATTCCCTCGTACGCCTGAAAGGGCCGGACGGCACGGTACCGGCAATGGGCGTCCCCTCGGCTTCCGCCGCGCCGGGGGGCACCTGGATGCCCGCCGCCTACAATCTCTATCGCATCGGCGGTGCTCCCGGCGCCTGGACCTGCCACGCGATTTCGCGCGGCATCGGCGCCGACGGCGCTGTCGACGAGATCGGCCGCATCGACGTATTGGCGGAGTGAGCGCCGGTGCCCGGGCATCGATCGGCGGGTATTACCGGGCGTTGCGCGGCATAGACGCGGCCCTTGCAATCACCGCCTCCGCTCTTACGTCTTTGCCGCACGCACCACAGGCCAGTCCATGAAAGTCGCCATCCGTTATTGCGGCAGTTGAGGCTACGAACCGAGAGCCCTCCGTGCGGGGGCCCGATTGCGCGAACGTGCCGGTGCCGATGTCGAACTCGTCCGCTCCTCGGGCGGCGTGTTCGAGATCACCGTCGACGGCGTGCTGAAATTCTCCAAGCAGGCGCTCGGCCGCTTTCCCACCGATGCGGAGATCGACGCGCTGGCGTCCTCCCGCTCCTGAAGGGGTCGTCTCCGGTCCGTTTCCGGGCAAATCACGCCCTCGCCCGACCCGAGGGGAGGCAGTGTTTTTGGCGTGACGAAGCGCGTCACTCGGGAATTCGGGTTTGACCCGCGCCGTCAGGCGGCAGCGGCCTGTTCGATGCGGTTGCGTCCCGCCTTCTTGGCGCGATAGAGCCCGGCATCGGCCGCCTTCATCAGCGCATCCATATCGCTTGGCCCCGACATGCTGTGGGCGACGCCGCCGCTCAGCGTCACCCGGAAGCGAGCCTCGTGGCTGACGATGTCCTGCGCCGCGATGGTGCTGCGTACGCGCTCGATCACCTCCAGCGCGCTGGCAGCCGAAGTGCGCGGCAGGATGGCGGCAAATTCCTCGCCGCCGATGCGGGCGACGAAATCCGACGCGCGCAACGTCCGGATGATCGTCCTGGCGCAGGCGCACAGCGCCGCATCGCCCGCGGCATGTCCATAGCGGTCGTTGACGACCTTGAAGTGATCGATATCGAGAATGACGACGGCGAACGCCGCTTGCCCTTCGAGATACTTCTTCAACTGGTTCTCGAAAGCGCGGCGATTGTAGAGGCCGGTCAATGGATCGCGCAGCGCCGCCTCGCGCAGATCGATGGCGCTGCGCTCATAGGCGATGGAGAGCGCGAAGGCACCGCTCGCCGTCGTATGGAACAGCGCGCCGAACACACCGGCCAGCAACATCGGATCTTCGGGCAGGAAATTGGTGATGGCGCTGTTGAGCATCAGCCCCTGCACCACCCGCGCGGCGAAGCCGCCGGCAAGCAGGCCATAGGCGGCGACGAGACCATAACGCGACAGCAGCCGGTCCTGGCGGTCGCGGAAGAATTCGTAGCAGGTCGCCGCCGAAATGATCATCATCACACCGTTGATGATGGCGAAGCGCTGCCAGTGGCTGAGCATCTCTGGCATGATGTAAAGGCTTGCGGTGAACAACGCCGGCGCGACGACGATGGCGACCGCGGCCGGCCGCCGCCCGAATTGCCGCGCGGCGCACCAGCGGAAACCGACCCCCAGCACCATCAGTGCGTTGGCGGCGACAATCTGCAGGCCGCCGCGATCCTCCGGCAGCAGGATGAAGAACACCATCGAAACCGCGAGCACCAGATTGGCGACGATCCACGAAATCCAGTGGCGCTCGTCCCGCTGGCCGAGCCAGGCGGCATAGAACGCCACCGCGATCACGGCCAGAACGACCGCGTTCGCCGCGAACAGCGCGAAAATGCTCATCCCCATTGCGGATATCTGTGGTGTCGTGACCCACCCCCGGATCGTTTCCGGACGCTAACGGGGTTTCGCTAACATTGCTTTACGCGCTTGCGTAAAGATGTCGCCAACCGCGGTGACGAGGGCGGCTCAGTGCCGCAGTCCGGGCGCTTCCTGGCCGGTACGGGCAACGTACTCGGTGTAGCCGCCGCCATAAGCGTGCACGCCATCCGGCGTCAGCTCCAGCACGCGGTTCGACAATGCCGCGAGAAATCGCCGGTCGTGCGACACGAACAGCATCGTGCCCTCGTAGTCGGCGAGCGCTGCGACGAGCATTTCCTTGGTCGCCATGTCGAGGTGGTTGGTCGGCTCGTCGAGCACCAGGAAATTCGGCGGATCGTAGAGCATCTTCGCCATGACGAGCCGCGCCTTCTCACCGCCGGAGAGCACGCGACAACGCTTCTCCACGTCGTCGCCGGAAAAACCGAAACAGCCGGCAAGCGTGCGCAGCGAGCCCTGGCCCGCCTGTGGAAAAGCGTATTCAAGCTCCTCGAACACGGTGCGCTCACCGTCGAGCAGATCCATGGCGTGCTGGGCGAAATAGCCCAGCCTGACGCTGGCGCCGAGCGCGACAGCGCCGTCGTCGGGGGCGGTCGCACCGGTGACGAGCTTGAGTAACGTCGATTTGCCGGCGCCGTTGATGCCGAGCACGCACCAGCGCTCGCGCCGGCGCACCTGGAAGTCGAGGCCGTCATAGATGCGGCGGCTGCCATAGGTCTTGCGCACGCCCTTGAGCGTCGCGACATCCTCGCCTGAGCGCGGCGCCGGCGGAAAGTCGAACATCACGCTCTGCCGGCGGCGCGGCGGTTCGACGCGGTCGATCTTCTCCAGCTTCTTGACGCGGCTCTGCACCTGCGCCGCATGCGAGGCGCGCGCCTTGAACCGCTCGATGAACCGGATTTCCTTTTCCAGCATCGCCTGCTGACGCTCGAACTGCGCCTGCTGCTGCTTCTCCGCGAGCGCACGCTGCTGCTCGTAGAAATCATAGTCGCCGGAATAGGTGGTGAGCGTACCGCCGTCGATCTCGACGATCTTGCCGACGATGCGGTTCATGAACTCGCGGTCGTGCGAGGTCATCAGCAGCGCGCCGTCATAGCCGTTGAGGAACTGCTCGAGCCAGATCAGGCTTTCCAGATCGAGATGGTTCGACGGCTCGTCGAGCAGCATCGCGTCGGGGCGCATCAGCAGGATGCGGGCGAGCGCGACGCGCATCTTCCAGCCGCCGGACAGCGCGCCGACATCGCCTTCCATCATTTCCTGGCTGAAGCCAAGGCCGGAGAGCACTTCGCGCGCGCGCGCATCGAGCGCATAGCCGTCAAGGTCCTGGAAGCGTGCCTGCACCTCGCCATAACGTTCGAGGATCGCCTCCATCTCGTCGACACGATCCGGGTCGATCATCGCGGCTTCGAGGTCTTTCAGCTCGGCGGCCACCGCGCTGACCGGTCCGGCGCCGTCCATCACCTCGGCGACCGCGCTGCGGCCGGCCATTTCGCCGACGTCCTGACTGAAATAGCCGATTGTGACGCCGCGATCGACGGAGACCTGACCCTCGTCCGGCGGCTCCTGTCCGGCGATCATGCGGAACAGCGTCGTCTTGCCGGCGCCATTGGGGCCGACGAGACCGATCTTCTCGCCCCGTTGCAACGCCGCCGACGCCTCGATGAAGACGATCTGGTGGCCGTTCTGCTTGCTGATATTGTCGAGGCGGATCATGACAGGTCGATCTGAAAACGCGCAACATGCCGGAGCGGATCAGCGCCGGCATGTGCGTGTCGTTAGCTGAAAGGGGACGTCGTCAGCGCGAGAACTTCTTGTACTTGATGCGGTGCGGGATGGTTGAATCCGTACCCAGCCGCCGCATCTTGTCCTGCTCGTAATCCTGGAAGTTGCCTTCGAACCATTCGACATGGCTCTCGCCTTCGAAGGCAAGCATGTGAGTGGCGATGCGGTCGAGAAACCAGCGGTCGTGGCTGATGATGACGGCGCAACCGGCGAAATCCTCCAGCGCCTCTTCCAGCGCGCGCAGCGTATCGACGTCGAGATCGTTGGTCGGCTCGTCGAGCAGCAGCAGGTTGGCGCCGGAGCGCAGCATCTTGGCCAGATGCACGCGGTTGCGCTCGCCGCCCGACAGCGAGCCGACCTTCTTCTGCTGGTCGGCGCCCTTGAAGTTGAACGACGAGCAATAGGCGCGCGAGTTCACTTCCTTCTTGCCGACGAGGATGACATCGTTGCCGCCGGAGATTTCCTCCCAGACGGTCTTGTTGCCGTCGAGCGCGTCGCGCGACTGGTCGACATAGCCGAGCTGCACGCTCTCGCCGATCTTGATCGTGCCCTTGTCCGGCTGCTCCTGCCCGGTGATCATCCTGAACAGCGTGGTCTTGCCGGCGCCGTTCGGGCCGATGACGCCGACAATGCCGCCGGGAGGCAGCTTGAAGGTCAGGTCGTCGATCAGCAGATTGTCGCCGAAGCCCTTGGTCAGCCCGTCGAAGTCGACGACATTGTTGCCAAGCCGCTCGGTGACGGGAATGGTGATCTGCGCCACGGTGTTGACCTTGGCGTTCGCCACCTTGAGCAGGTCCTCGTAGCGCTGATAGCGCGCCTTCGACTTTGCTTGCCGCGCCTTCGGCGACGAAGCGATCCACTCCTGCTCGCGCTCGAGTGTGCGCCGGCGCGCCTCGTCCTCGCGGCCTTCCTGTTCCAGCCGCTTCTGCTTCTGCTGCAGCCAGGAGGAATAGTTGCCCTCATAGGGAATGCCGCGGCCGTGATCGAGTTCGAGAATCCAGCCGGTGACGTTGTCGAGGAAGTAGCGGTCGTGGGTGACGATCAGGATCGCGCCCGGATAGTCGCGCAGGTGGCCTTCCAGCCAGTTCACGCTCTCGGCATCGAGATGGTTGGTCGGCTCGTCGAGCAGCAACAGGTCCGGCTTGTCGAGCAGCAGCTTGCACAGCGCGACGCGCCGGCGCTCGCCGCCGGAGAGCTTGGTGACGTCGGCATCGTCCGGCGGACAGCGCAGCGCGTCCATGGCCAGATCGACCTGCGAGTCGAGATCCCACAGGCCCTGCGCCTCGATCTCGTCCTGCAGCTTCGCCATCTCGTCGGCGGTCTCGTCGGAGTAGTTGACGGCGAGTTCGTTGTATCGGTCGAGCAGCGCCTTCTTGGCGGCGACGCCTTCCATGACGTTCTCGCGGACGGTTTTCTCCGGATCGAGTTTCGGCTCCTGTTCGAGATAGCCGACGCGCGCGCCTTCCGCGACCCAGCCGTCGCCGGTGAATTCGGTATCGATACCGGCCATGATCCGCAGCAGCGTCGATTTGCCGGCGCCGTTGACGCCGAGCACGCCGATCTTGGCATCCGGGTAGAACGACAGATTGACGTTATCGAGAACCTTCTTGCCGGCAGGATAGGCCTTGGTCAGGCCCCGCATGTGGTAAATGAACTGACGGCTCATCTCTTCCTCTTGCTGTCGTCGCGTCGTGCCAAATCGGGCGCAGGGTCAGGCGCGGGTGCGTCCGGCGCGGTTCCATGTGCGCACTGTCGGGGGATCGGGGGCTGATGTAGCCACCATGGTTCCAAAGCGCAAGCGAGCGGCGTCGCAGGGACGGCGCGGCTGTCGCGACGGCGCGCATCCGGCGGTCCTCGGGTTGCTGCCGCAATCAATCCTGCGCAGCGCCACGGAACCTGTCGCTTTCCGACAACATGTCAGCAAAATGAGCCGCTTAAACGCTGCGGCAACATGCCGACGGAGCACGGGAAAAGACGTCGTTAATACGCCGCCGCTAGGGTCTCTGCAGTGAACCACGTCGGGGCACGGGACGGCCCGGCGACGGCAGGGTTCAGAGAGTAGCTGCCGCGCGCTGCAATGGCGCGGCAGGGCGTATCCGGGGAAGACCTTCATGCGTGCGATCATCAGGACGGCTCCCGCCATCATCGATCATCTGCCACGGACCTTGACGGGGCTGGCGACAAAGGCCGAGTTCGCTTTGCGGCAGATCTGGCGCCGCCTCGCCCACCCCTACAGACCGGAGCAGCACTATATGCGCGGGCCGGGCCCCAAATCCCGCGCCAAGGATGTGGCTCCCGCCGGTCGAACGGATCGCACCCGCCGCCGGCGCTAGCATACGCCCCCTCCCTTTGCCGGACTGACGCGGCTGCCCAGCCCGTCTATGGTACTGCGCCGCGGCCGGTCGGTTCGGTGCCGCCCGGCTGAATCACGAGGGGGCCTCAATCATGCGCGCCGCAATTCTCGACGACTATCAGAATGTCGCTTTGTCGCTTGCCGACTGGTCGGCGGTGGCCGGCGACGTCGAGACCGTGGTGTTCAACCGCCCCTTCGCCGGCGAAGCAGAGACGATCGCAGCGCTGCAAGGTTTCGCCATCATCGTCGGCATGCGCGAGCGCACGCCGTTCCCCCGCCGGGTGATCGAGGCGTTGCCCGACCTGAAACTGCTGATCACCACTGGCGCCAAGAACAACTCCTTCGACGTGAAAGCCGCCGCCGAGCATGGCGTCATCGTCTGCGGCACCGGCACCGTCGGCACGCCGACCACCGGTATCGCCTTCGGCCTGATCCTCGAACTGACCCGTCGCATCGGCTTCGAGAATGCCCGGCTGAAGGCGGGCGAACCGTGGCAGGTCACGATCGGCCAGGACCTCGAAGGGCTGACGCTGGGCATCGTCGGCCTCGGCAAACTCGGCCAGCGCGTCGCTGCCGTCGCCAGCGCTTTCGGCATGCGGGTGATCGCCTGGAGCCAGAACCTGACCGCGGAGAAGGCTGCTGCCGTCGGTGTCGCCGCCGTCGGCAAGGACGAGCTGTTTCGCAACAGCGATATCGTGACGATCCATTACGCGCTGTCGGAGCGCTCGCGCGGCCTCGTCAGCGGCGCCGATCTGGCGCTGATGAAACCCACCGCACTCCTCGTCAACACCGCGCGGGCGCCGATCGTCGATCAGGCGGCGCTGCTCGAGGCGCTGCAGGCGAAGCGCATCGCCGGCGCCGGCCTCGATGTGTTCGAGAGCGAGCCGCTGCCGCGTGACCATCCCTATCGCAAGCTCGACAATGTCGTGCTGACGCCGCATCTCGGTTATGTCAGCGAACAGAACTATCGCGTCTATTTCCGCGATGCGGTCGAGAACATCCGCGCCTTCCTGGACGGCAAGCCGATACGGGTGATCAGCTAGCGCGGTTTCGAGCGAAACGGACATGGCGCGACGTCGGCGCCGCCGACGTCGGGTCTTGCCACAAGACGACGCGCGATCTGTCAGCCGCCGCGCAGTGGCAGCGGCTGTTCGGCGAGCATGGCGTTTGCCACCGCGCGGTGCGCGACGTCGGGCTTGAGGCCGTGCTCGGCGATCAGGTCCTTGCAGTCGTTCACGATGGCGTCGGCGTCCTGCATGATCTTCAGCCGCTTGAAATGGTCTTCCTCGTGCAGGCCCATGCTGGCGCCGATGATCTCCAGCACGTTGAGGATGCGGAACGGCCAGTCGCGCTCATGCGCGCACAGTTCGCGGTGATCGACGTGATAGACCGCGACCAGCGCATCGACGCCGGCGGCTTCCGCGGCTTCCAGCTCCTCGCGCTGCAGCTTGCGCTTGTAGTCGGGCAGCGCGCCGAGCGCATGGCTCATCAGGCCGATTGCCGGCTGGTCGAGATCGACGATCTCGATGCCCGGCACGGCATTGAGCAGCCGCTCCGTTGCTTCCACCACGCCCTTGACGCCGGGGTGGCGATGCAGCGCGATGCGCATCGGCACCGCCTGCCGCAGCTTCGGCCGTAGCGCCTCCATCCGCTCGGCGAGGAACAGCATGAACGGCGTCATCTCGAACGGCCGCGTACCGCGGATCTGCTCCAGCGCCGGCAGCGTCGTCTCGGTCATCTGTACGTGGCAGCTCGGGCACCAGGACAAGACGCCGGCCTTGCCTTCCGACAGCTTGTCGATGGTGTTGGCGCCGACATTGCCGGACATTTCGGTGTCGCCGGTGCGCAACTGGATGACGCCGCAGCAATGCGTGGTGCCGCCCATCACCTGATAGGTGACGCCGAGTTCATCCATGATGTCGAGCGCCAGCAGCGCGATATGCGGCGTCTTGAGCACGTTGCAGCCGGTATAGAACACGAAGTCCGGCTTCTCGCCGGGCTTCGCCGTCGAGCCATGGCCGAGCCGGTCCCTGGTGCGCTGGCCGAGCCGGGTAAGCTCCTCGGCGGAGAGCTGCAGACGCGGCAGCGCATTGGCGCCTTCCGCCATGGTGCGGAAATTGGTGACGCCGCGCTTGCGCAGGTCGGCGAGCGGGCTCGTATGCTTGGCCACGGCGACGCGCGCCATCGCCAGCAGGAAGCGCATATTGACGCCGTAGTCGCAGGCGTCGATGCAGTCGCCGCTCAGCGCGCAGCCCTTCGCCCAGCGCTTGGCTACATCGCTGCCCTCGCCGTGGCGGACCAGATCGAGCACGCCGGCAACCACCTCGCCGGGCTTAGCCTCCGCGTCTACCGCGCCCGCCGCATCGACGATCGGACACACCTCGTAACACTTGCCGCACAGCGTGCAGGCATCGAGCATCTGCTCCGTCCGCGCCGCCAGCGCGGTTTCAAAGGTCTGCTCGGTCATCGTCCCGCTCCCTTGATTGCGCCCGCCCGCATTACATTTCTCGCAGAGGCCGGCGCCGCGATGCGTCGACCTGGCGGTGCCAGCCGAGGCTCCCGGCTCCTCGTTCCGCCATCGGCCGATCTACCGGGTGCAGTTCTTCTGCAAACGTTTGCAGAATGCTTTATCCTCCTTATCCTTGTCAATCGGCGTTTCCGCAACGGCGTCAATCCAAGGATGCATCGCGGCTGCCGAACCATGATAGATTGCCGGCCGTTCAATGGAACCAGAGTCAGACGCTTGCGTAAGAAAACCGACCAGCGCGTCACGCTGAAGGACATCGCCAAAGCCGCCAATGTGAACGTGTCCACGGTGTCGCGGGCGCTCGATCCGAATCCGAAGCACAAAGTGTCGTCGGAGCTGGCGGAGCGAATCCGCAAGACCAGCAGTCGGCTCGGCTATCGTCCGAACGCGGCAGCCTATTCGCTGAAGACCAACAGGACGCGGGCGATCGGCGTCATCATTCCCGATATCACCGACCCGATCTTCCCGCCGATCATCCGCGGCATCGAGGACGGGCTGAACCGCCATCACTACATTTCGATCGTCGCCAACACCGATAACGACGTCGAACGCGAAGCCGACGTGCTGGAAAGCCTCAGCGCACGCGGCGTCGACGGGCTGATCCTGGCGACGACCAAGCGGCGCGATTCGATTGCCTCGCAGCTTGCCGGTGACCGCCCCGTCGTCACCATCATCCGCGCGATGGATCACATTCCCTGCTCGTCGGTGACACATGACGAGGACGAAGGCTTCCGCCGCATTCTCGGTCACCTCGCCTCGCTCGGCCACCGTGACGTCGCCACCATCGCCGGCCCGCAGGACGTGTCGACCGGCTTCATGCGCTACAGCTCCTTCGTGCGCTACTGCAAGACCTTCGAAATCAACGAGGACGGCACGCAGGTCGCCTTCGCCCGCACCTTCAGCGAGGACGAGGGCGAACGCTGCACCGAGGAACTGCTGATGAAGGGGCGGCGGTTCACCGCGCTGGTCTGCGCCAACGACCAGCTCGCCATCGGCGCCATCGCCGCGCTGCAGCGCCGCGGCCTAATCTGTCCGCGCGACGTCTCGGTCACCGGTTTCAACGACATGCCGCTCGCCGGCCGGCTGCAGCCGCCGCTGACGACGATCCGCGCGCAGCACCACAAGCTCGGCCTCGAAGCCGCGCAACTCATCCTCGCCGCCTTGCAGGATCCGGAGACCGGCCAGCAGTCGCACCATATCGTGCTGCCGGTCGAACTGGTGGTGCGCGATTCGACTGCCGCTGCGCGCCGGGTCGAGAGCGCATCCTGACATCTGCCCGCGTATGATTCTCGCCGGCCGCAACGCAATGCTGCGCCGCGGAGCCGAACGGGGTCCGGGCCTGTTCAATGTCGCAAATCATGTTAGGCACAGGCGCGACAATCCGGGCCCGCGCAATGCAGAAACAACCAGACTGGACCCAGGTGTGCCTGGTCATCGCCGCCGGCGTCGTCGGTGCGGCGCAGATTGGCAAGGTGGCAATCGCCATTCCCGCCTTGCGCGAGCAACTTGACCTCAGCCTCGTCGCGGTATCGTGGATTTTCGGCGCCTATGCGATCCTCGGCGCTTTCGGCGGCCTCGGCGCCGGCATGGTCGTGGCGCGGTTTCCGATGCGCGCCGCCACCATCGCGGCGATCGCGCTGATCGGCATCGGCAATCTCATCGGCGCCGCCGCGCATGGCGCGACGCTGCTGCTGGTCAGCCGCATGGTCGAGGGCGTCGGTTTTCTCTGTCTGGTGATTTCCGGTCCGACCCTGCTGCGCAACATGTCGCTCGGGCGTCATCAGGACATCGTGTTCGCCTGCTGGGCCGCCTATATCCCGGTCGGCACGGCAATCATGATGTTTGTCGGCCCCTCGATCCTGCGCACCGGCTGGCAGGCCCTGTGGCTTACCAATGCCGCGTTGGCTGCGGGTCTCGTCGTGCTGATGCTGGTCCTGCGGCCGGCACCGCAGCCGACACGGCGGGCCGTCGTCAAGCCGCCGCTGACCGAGCTTGCCGAACTGCTCAAATCCGGCGGGCCGCCGCTGCTCGCCTGCGCCTTCACGCTCTACGCCATCCAGTATTACGCGCTGAGCACCTTCCTGCCGATCCTGCTGGTCGAGCGCATGGGCCTGTCGCTCGACACGGCCGGCACGATCTCGGCGCTCGCGGTGCTCGCCAACGGCGCCGGCAATATCGCCGCCGGCTTCATCCTCCGCTTCGGCGCGCCGCTGTGGGGCATCGCCGGCGCAGTCTTCGTCACCGTCGGTCTGACGGGCTTCGGCGTCTTCAGTCCCGGCCTGCCGACCATCATCGTCGCGGCTGCGGCAGCGCTCGGCCTGGCGGTGACCGCGCTACTGCCCGCTTCGGTGATTGCCAGCGCGCCGCGGCTCGCGCCGACGACCGGCCAGTTGGCGCTGACCATGGGGCTGATCCAGCAGGCGGCGGCAATCGGCCAGTTCGCCGGACCGGTGATGCTCGCAACCTGGGTCGAGCATTTCGACTGGAACGGCGCGACCTGGCTGTTTCTGGCGATCGCCCTTGTCGGCCTTATCATCGTCGCGGCGCTGCGCCGGATCATGCGCGGCGTTCAAGCCGCGTGAGAGCCGTCAACCCGTCGCTACCGCGATGCATATTTGTCGCGGTCTCCATGATGATCGACGCTTGACTTGACGCCGCCGATCCCGATTGTCCGTCATGGTCGAAGCTGCACGAGCACCCGCCAAGCGGCTTTCCAGACATCACTGCCGTGCGATAAAGCCCCGGTTCCAGCACCGGCGCGGGACGACCGCAAAGCCGTTTGCAAAAGCGGCAGAACATCCAGATGGATGCTTGCTGGACAAGGCCGTCGGCAGCCATACTGAGCAGGAGATATTTCCTCCCGCAAGCCTGAGAACGAGCCTTTGCCGACTGCGGACAGCACCCTTCTGACCATCCTCACAGTGCTTCCCTTCGCCGGCAGCCTGATCGCCGGCTTTTTTCGTCCCAACGGCCGCAAGGCGGAAGCGTGGCTGGCCGGCGCAGTGTCGATCGCGGCGCTGGCAATCGTCCTATGGTACTACCCGAATGTCGCGGCCGGCGATGTTATCCGCAGCGAAATCGCCTGGATTCCCGAATATGGCTTGACGCTGTCGTTCCGGATGGACGGCTTTGCCTGGATGTTCGCGGGACTGATTTCCGCCTTCGGGTTCCTCGTCGTTCTCTATGCGCGATATTACATGTCGTCGGACGACCCGGTGCCGCGCTTCTTTTCGTTCCTGCTGGCGTTCATGGGCGCGATGCTCGGCGTGGTGCTGTCGGGCAACCTGATCCAGCTCGTGCTGTTCTGGGAACTGACCAGCCTGTTCTCGTTCCTGTTGATCGGCTACTGGCACCACAATGCCAGCGCCCGTGACGGCGCGCGCGTCGCGCTGACGGTGACGGCGGCCGGCGGGCTCTGCCTGTTCGGCGGCGTGTTGATCATCGGCGCCATCGTCGAGAGTTTCGATCTCGACAAGGTTCTGGCGTCGGGCGACATCATCCGCGCGCATCCGCTCTACCTCACCGCGCTGGTGCTGGTATTGCTCGGGGCTCTGACTAAAAGCGCGCAGTTCCCCTTCCATTTCTGGCTGCCGCGCGCGATGGCCGCGCCGACGCCGGTGTCAGCCTATCTGCACTCGGCAACCATGGTGAAAGCCGGCGTATTCCTGCTGGCGCGGCTGTGGCCGGCGCTCGGCGGCACCGATTACTGGCTGTGGATCGTCGGCAGCGCCGGTCTCGCGACCTTCATCATCGGCGCCTATCTGGCGATCTTCCAGCAGGACCTCAAAGGTCTGCTCGCCTATTCGACCATCAGCCACCTCGGGCTGATCACGCTGCTGATCGGCCTTGACCGGCCGCTCGGCATCGTCGCAGCGATCTTCCACATCGCCAACCACGCCACCTTCAAGGCGTCGTTGTTCATGGCCGCCGGCATTATCGACCACGAAACCGGCACGCGGGATATCCGCAAGCTGAGTGGGCTTTATCGATACATGCCGGTCACCGGCACACTGGCAATGGTCGCCGCCGCCGCAATGGCCGGCGTGCCGCTGCTCAACGGCTTTCTCTCCAAGGAGATGTTCTTCGCCGAGACCATCGAAAACCACGACGGCTCGCTGATCGACGATGCGCTGCCCTATATCGTCACCATCGCAAGCATGTTCAGCGTCGCCTATTCGCTGCGCTTCATCCGCGACGTGTTCTTCGGGCCGCCGCCGACCGAACTGCCGCGCATTCCGCACGAGCCGCCGCACTGGATGCGCTTTCCCGTCGAATTGCTGGTGCTGGCGTGCCTCGTCGTCGGCATCGTTCCCGGCTATACGATCGGCCCGTTCCTCGGGCTTGCCGTCCACGCCGTACTCGGCGAGGCAACGCCGTCTTACAGCCTCGCCGTCTGGCATGGCTTTACGTTTCCGCTGCTGATGAGCACCGTCGCTTTCGTCGGCGGCGTGGCGCTGTATTTCGTCCTGCAGCCTTATCTGGCAAAGGGCGAGGAAGGGGCGCCGCTGCTGCGCCGGCTGAAGAACAAGCGCATCTTCGAGCGGGCGGTCGTCGTCCTCTCCTGGCGCTGGGCGCGCTGGCTGGAGGAACTGCTCGGCACCCGTCGCCTGCAGCCGCAACTGCTGCTGATCGTCTGCATCGCGCTCATGGCCGCCGTGGTGCCGTTCGCGTTGCACGGTTTCCAGTTCGGATCACGGGCCCAGTTGCCTGTCGATCCGGCCTTCGCGCTGGTCTGGGCAGCCGGCCTGACCTGCGCCGTCGGCGCCGCCTACCAGGCCAAATACCACCGGCTCGCGGCGCTGGTCATGCTGGGCGGCGCCGGCTTCGCCACCTGCATCACCTTCGTCTGGCTTTCCGCGCCCGATCTCGCTCTGACGCAGTTGCTGGTCGAGATCGTCACCACGATCCTCATCCTTCTCGGCTTGCGCTGGCTGCCGAAGCGCAACGAGGAAATCCCCGAGGCCAACCCGATCGCGGCACGGCTGCGGCGACTGCGCGACCTCGCCCTGGCGATCGTCGCCGGCGCCGGCATGGCGGCACTCGCCTTCGCGATGATGACGCGGCCGCTCCCCGACAGCATCGCACGGTATTTTCTGCAGCATGCCTATAGCGAGGGTGGCGGCACCAACGTCGTCAATGTCATCCTCGTCGACTTCCGCAGCTTCGATACTTTCGGGGAGATCACCGTCGTCGGCATCGTCGCGCTCACGGTCTATGCGCTGCTGCGCCGTTTCCGTCCGGCGGCGGACAGCGTCGACATTCCCGAACAGCAGCGCAGCGCCGACGGCTCCGTCCCCGCCGGGCAGAAAGAAGCGCATTTCACCGAAGAGATGCTGGTGCCGGCCGTGATCATGAAGCTGCTGTTCCCGGTCATCGTGGTGATCGCGGTTTTCCTGTTCCTGCGCGGCCATAATCTGCCGGGCGGCGGCTTCGTCGCCGGTCTGACCATGGCGCTCGCCATCATCGTCCAGTACATGGCGAGCGGCGCGCGCTGGGTCGAACCGCGGCTGCGCGTGCTGCCGCTGCGCTGGATGGGCTTCGGCCTGTTCGCCGCCGCCTTTACCGGCATCGGAGCGCTCGCCGCCGGCTATCCGTTCCTCACCGCGCGCGCCATTGACGTGCCGTTGCCGCTGATCGGCCCGTTGCATCTGTCGAGCGTCATTCTCTTCGATCTCGGCGTCTTCGCCATGGTGGTGGGCGCCACCGTGCTGATCCTCATCGCACTGGCGCACCAGTCGCTGCGCAGCCACCGGACGCCGCGCACGCCAACGGCGCCGGCGACAACGCCAGCAGTCGGCACCGGGAGCCGCTGATGGAAACCGTCCTGGCGCTCAGCATCGGCGTGCTCACCGCCTCCGGCGTATGGCTGCTGCTGCGGCCGCGCACATTCCAGGTGATCATCGGTCTGTCGCTGCTCTCCTATGCCGTCAACCTGTTCATCTTCAGCATGGGCCGGTTGATGGTCGGCGAACCGCCGGTGCTCGATCCTGGCGGCACCGGCGATCTGAGTAATTACGCCGATCCGCTGCCGCAAGCGCTGATCCTTACCGCCATCGTGATCGGCTTCGCCACCACGGCACTGTTTCTGGTGGTGCTGCTGGCGTCACGCGGCCTGACGCGGACCGACCACGTCGACGGCCGGGAGCCGATGCCATGAGCGGCAGCCACATGCTCCTGATCGTCGCGCCGATCATCATCCCGCTGATCGGGGGGGCGATCTTCCTGTTCCTCGGTGACCGCCGGCACGTTCTCAAGGGCGCGATCAATCTCGCAGCGACGGCGACGGTGCTGGCGCTGGCGATCGTGCTGCTGCGCGTGACAGCCGACGGACCGGTGACCGTGACGCTGCTCGGCAACTGGCAGGCGCCGTTCGGCATCGTGCTGGTGGCGGACCGGTTATCGGCGCTGATGCTGGTGCTGACCGGCATCCTCGCCTTCGCCACGCTGACCTTCTCGCTGGCGCGCTGGCACAGTGCCGGCGCGCACTTCCACTCGCTGTTCCAGTTTCTGCTGATGGGACTGAACGGCGCCTTCCTCACCGGCGACGTGTTCAATCTGTTCGTATTCTTCGAGGTGCTACTCGCCGCCTCTTACGGGCTCGTGCTGCACGCCTCGAATCGCGCCCGCGTCGGCGCCGGGCTGCATTACATCGCCGTGAACCTCGCCGCCTCGCTGCTGTTCCTGATCGGCGTCAGCCTGATCTACGGCGTCACCGGCACGCTCAACATGGCCGATCTGGCGATCCGCGTCCCCGCTGTCGCCGCCGGCGACCGGGCGCTGCTGGAGGCCGGCGCGGCCATCCTTGGCGTGGCGTTCCTCGTCAAGGCCGGCATGTGGCCGTTGAGTTTCTGGCTGCCCAATACCTATTCGGTGGCCGCGGCGCCGGTTGCCGCCTTCTTCGTCATCATGAGCAAGGTCGGCATCTATATCGTGCTGCGCCTGTCGCTGCTTGCCTTCGGCGAACATGCAGGTGCCCTGGCTCAGTTCGGCGACCCATGGTTGATGGTCGGCGGCATGATGACCATCGTGTTCGGCTCGATCGGCGTGCTCGCATCGCAGGATCTGGCGCGGCTGGCGAGTTTCAACGTGCTGATCTCGTCCGGCACGATGCTGGCGGCGATCGGTCTCGGCGATGTCGGCGTCACCGAGGCGGCGCTGTACTATCTGGTCAATTCGACGCTGGCTATCGCCGCCTTCTTCCTGCTCATCGAGCTCATCGAACGCGGCCGCGCGCCGGGCGCCGACGTGCTGGCCGTGACGATGGAAGCCTATGGCGAGGACCTCGACGAGCCCGAGGAAGAGGTCGGCGTGGTGATCCCGGTCACCATGGCGGTGCTCGGCATCGGCTTCATCTGCTGCGCGCTGCTGCTTTCCGGACAACCGCCCCTTTCCGGCTTCGTCGCCAAATTCGTGCTGCTGGCAGCGTTGTTCCAGATTCCGGGACCGGAGGTCGACGGCTTCACCGTGGCATCCTCCTGGGCGCTGATCGCGTTGCTGCTGATCTCCGGCCTGGCCGGCGTCGTGGCCATGGCGCGTGCCGGCATCCGCACTTTCTGGCTGCCGCTCGACAACACCATTCCGCGGGTGCGCGTCATCGAGATGGCGCCGATCGTCGTGCTGCTGGCGTTGTGCATCATACTGACGGTGCAGGCCGGGCCGGTGATGCGTTTCATGCGTGACACCGCGCAGAGTCTGCACGTACCGCAGGATTACGTGCGCAACGTCGTCTCGACCCCGCGTCTGCCGACGGGAGAACAGCGATGATGGCGCGCCTGCTTCCCTATCCGCGCATGTCGCTCAGCCTGCTCGCGCTCTGGCTGCTGCTCAACCAGTCGCTTGAGGCCGGCCAGATCGCCCTTGGCTTCGTTCTGGCGGTCATCGCGCCTTTCACCCTGAAAACGCTGGAAGTGCCGCGGACGGCGGTGCGGCGTCCGGCCGCCATCCTGCGACTGGGCTGGCGGGTCTTCGTCGATATCGTCCGCTCCAATATCGCCGTTGCCCGGATCATCCTGCTGCCGAAGCAGAAGCGCCTCACCTCCGGCTTCGTCACCATTCCGCTGGCCCTGCGCAACACCAACGGCATGGCAGTACTTGCCTGCATCATCACCGCCACGCCCGGCACGATCTGGGTGCATGTCGATCCGGACAGCGGCCAGTTGATGATCCATGTACTCGACCTGATCGACGAAGACGCCTGGATCGCATCGATCAAGAACCGGTACGAAAGTCTGCTGCTGGAGATTTTCGAATGAGCATGGCGATCCTCGGCTGGTCGATCATCATTTCGCAGATTCTGCTGGCCCTCGCGATGGCCTGCGCGACCGTGCGGATCCTGATCGGCCCGCGTGCCCAAGATCGGGTGCTGGCGCTCGACGCGCTGTATGTCAGCGGCATGCTGCTGATGCTGACCTTCGGCATCCGCACCGGCAGCGTGATATATTTCGACGTGGCGCTGCTGATCGCCGTGCTCGGCTTCGTCGGTACCGCGGCCTTCGCAAAATTCCTGATGCGCGGCGAGGTGATCGAATGACCGTCGCCGCCGACATTCCGGCCTGGGTTGCGCTGACGACGGCCGCACTGCTGCTCGTCGGTGCCGGTCTGACGATCACCGGCACGCTCGGCCTGTTGCGGCTGGACAATTTCTACAAGCGCGTCCATGCGCCGACGCTGGGCAGTACATTGGGCGCAGGCCTGGTCCTCATCGCCTCGATGATCTGGTTCACGACGCTACAGACGCGACTTGTCATCCACGAAGTGCTGATCGCCGTCTTCATGACGGTGACGACGCCGGTCACTCTGATGCTGCTGGTGCGCGCCGCCTTCTCCCGCGACCAGAAAGCCAAAGAAGCCCACGATATCCTGGATGCGCAAGGCAAGGTCCAGGACGCTCCGGAGAATCGGCACGGCCGCGCGTCAGAGCCGTCCTGACGGTTCGGCGGTATATTCTTTTGGCGTCTTGCATATAGCCGCACCCCTCCTATACCGCAGACTATCGGTAAAACGGAGATCGGTATGTCGGGGCAGCCTCATCCGCACGCATCGCCAGCAGGCGACGCCCATCCACTGCGCGGCGAGCCGACCCGGATAGCGGTCGCCGGCATGGGCGCCATCGGAGCCGCGGTCGTCCGGGCCGTTGCCCACGGCGACGTGCCGAACAGCATCATTTCCGCGGTCGCCTCCCGTGACGAGGCAAAATGCCGCCGCATCCTCGACGGTCTAGGCTGCGACGCGATGTTCATGCCGGTCGGCCGTCTGCATGAAGCTGCAGATATCGTCATCGAATGCGCGCCGGCGGCGATCTTCGACAGTATCGTCCGACCGACGGTTTCCGCCGGCAAGCGGGCCATCGTGCTCAGCGTCGGCGCCTTGCTGTCGCATTTCGACCTGGTCGACGTCGCCCGCGCCAGCGGCGGACAGATCATCGTGCCGACAGGCGCGCTGCTCGGCCTCGACGCCGTCGGCGCAGCGGCGCAGGGCACAATCCATTCGGTGACCATGCAGACCCGCAAGCCGATCGCCGGGCTGCTGGGCGCGCCCTACCTCGTCGAGAACAAGATCGAAATCGCCGGGCTGACAGAGGCGAAGCGCGTCTTCGTCGGCAGCGCGCGCGAAGCAGCGATCGGTTTCCCGGCCAATCTGAACGTCGCCGTGGCGCTATCGCTGGCCGGCGTCGGACCGGACCTAACGACGCTGGAAATCTGGGCCGACCCAGGTGTTACCCGCAACACGCACCGGATCGTCGTCGATGCCGATTCCGCCAGGCTCGATATGACCATCGAGAATATCCCGAGCGAGAACCCGAAAACCGGCCGGATCACGGCGCTCAGCGTCATCTCGACCCTGAAGAAACTGCATGCGCCGCTACGCGTCGGCTCCTGACGTCGATCACGGCAAGAACCGCATGCCAGCTAACTCGGGACGAAGGACGGATTGCCCTGCCCAGCGGCCGGCGCTAGAGCGGATTCGTTCTGATCCACATCAGAACCCGAACTGCTCTTGTCCAGGCACGTTTCCCGTGCGAGACGGTCAACGCTCGTACCGGGCACATCGCCGATACGCAGGGTCATGTCCATGGATCATTTCGCTCTGGTCACGCTGCATCTGTTCGCAGCGATCATGTTCGTCGGTACCGTGTTCTTCGAAGTCCTGATCCTCGAAGGCATTCGCAAACCGGTCGGTCGCGAAACCATGCGAACGGTCGAGCTGGCCATCGCCCGGCGCGCCCGGCGACTGATGCCATTCGTCATTCTGGTGCTTTATCTCGCCGGCATCAGCATGGCCTGGCAATATCGCGAAACGCTGGCGCATCCTTTCGCCAGCAGCTTCGCTACCCTGCTGTGGATCAAGATCGTCCTGGCACTCAGCGTCCTGGCTCACTTTATTACTGCGATGACGCTCAGCGGTACCGGCAAGCTGAAATCACGCCATTTCAAGATCATCCATCTCAGCGTGTTCTGCCACGTCGTGCTGATCGTCTTCCTGGCCAAGGGGATGTTCTACATCACCTGGTAAAGCATCTGCCTCGGCAGCCCCACCGCCTCACGAGCAGCAGCGGTGCGACATGGCGAGAACCGCGCGCTCCTCCGGCGTCAGGTGCTGGTGCTCATGCCGATGATCATGATCATGGGCATGCCCTGGAGGCGGCGCGATGGTCTGCGCGATCGGCTCATCCACGGGTAGCCCCTGCGCTGTCATTTCTGCCCGGCGCATGCCGGTTGCAGCCCGATCGATGACCAGCGAATCCGGCTCGAATGCTGCGCCGTAATATTTCTCGGCAGCCTCTTTCGAGACATAGCCACCGTTGACGTCGCGCTGCAGCGCATCGAGATCGCGCTCCAGCGGCGAGCCGAAACCGCCGCCGCCACCCGAGCGCAGGATATAGGCGTCCCCCGGCTTGATGACCTGATTGAAGGCCTTGCCGTTCGGAAAGTGCTGTTCCTCAGGCTGGTTGAATCGATGCACAGCAACCGAGTTTCCAAAACCGGACAAGCCGCCCTGCAATCCCCACGGTTTGCACTTGACCCGATCCATCTGCGAGGAAAACCGGATGTCGTGACGCGCCTGGATCACCTGCTCAACGCCGAGACCGCCGCGATATTTTCCCGCCCCGCCGGAATCCGGACGCAGCGCATAGCGCTCGACGATCAACGGGAACTTCGCCTCCACCTGTTCGGAGGGCCCGTTGTGCGTGTCGCCATCATTGATGGCGATGACGCCGCTATTGCCATCGCTGTTGTGCTTGGCGCCCCAGCCGCCGCCGATCAGGCCGCCGCTGTAGATATAGAAGGAATTATCCCGCGGCCTGCGGCCGTTGACACGCGCCACCACCAGATCGGCATGATGGCCCGCCGCCACTTTCTCCGGAATGGCCGGCTCGAGCGCCTTGAAGATCGTATCGATGATGGTCATCGGATAGGTCATCCACATCCGCATCGCGGCGGGCTTCTGGGCGCTGACGACGCGGCCCGGCGGCAGCACGATATTCAGCGCCCGAAACTGCCCATCGTTGATCGGCAGATCGAGCGCCGAGGTCAGGCACTTGAACGCCACCTGGCAGCATGATTGCCCCGCCGTGATCCCCGAATTGTAGAATCCGCCGACCTGCTTCGAGACCTCCGTCAGGTCGATCGTCATCTGGTCGCCCCTGACGACGACCCGCACATTGATCGGCACATGCTTGCCGACGCTGATGCCGTCATCGTCCATGAACGACTGCGCGACATATTCGCCGTCGGGGATCTCGCGAACCCGCGCGCGCGTCACCGCCTCGCTCTGATCCATGATCGCCTCGATGCCGCCGATGACCGCGTCGTGCCCGTATTTGCGGATCAGTTCGAGGAACCGCTTTTCGCCCGTCTTGACCGCCGCAATCTGGGCGCGGAAATCGCCCATCGCACGATCCGGCAGGCGCACATTGGAGCGGATGATCGAAATCAGTTCCTCGTTCGGAACGCCCTGCCGATAGATCTTCACGATCGGCATCTGCAGGCCTTCCGAATAGATATCGGTGGTCGAACCATCGAGCGTACCGCCGATATCCGGCCAGTGCGCCATGCAGCACGAGTAGCCGACGACCTTGCCGTTATCGAATACCGGCACCGTGAAGGTCATGTGATTGAGATGGCTGCCGGTGATATAGGCATCGTTGGTGAGCAGGATATCGCCCGGTTGCAGATCGCCGTCGAAATGATCGATCTTGGCCTTGACTGTCTCGCTCATGCCGCGGATGAACATCGGCAGGCCGAGGCCGATCGACACCGTATTACCCTGTGCATCGAACAGACCGACGGTGAAATCCAGCGCCTCGTAGATGATCATGTTGTAGGCGGTACGCATCAGATTGGTCTTCATCTCCTCCGTCGCGGCGATGAGACCATTGCGGATGATTTCGGTGATGACCGGATCGACCTTGCCGAGAACCGCCGGCTGCTTGGCTGCGATATCCATCGCTCAGCTCCTGAAAATTTCGATCACGAGATTGCCGGACGGGTCCACGGTGACGACATCACCGGGAAGGACGACGGTCGTCGACGCATGTTCCTCGATTAGCGCGGGACCTTCGATCCGGTTGCCAGCCTTCAGCCCGGCGCGATCGTAAGTCGGCGTCTGTACATATCCGGCTGCGGCGTCAAAGCAGGCGGGACGGTCGCCACGATAGGCGGCGGCGTCGGGCTGCGGCCCGCCGGCGGCAATATGATCGAGCGAGGGCTTGCGCATCAGCCCGATCACCGCGCAGCGCAGGCTGACGATCTCCGCCTTCTCCGTCGCCGAGGAAAAACCATAGCGAACCTGATGGACGGCATCGAAACGCTGCTTGATGCCGTCGCGATCCTGGCCGGCAAACAGTTCGGCCGGCAGTTCGACAGTCACCGCGTGTTCCTGGCCGACATAGCGCATGTCGGCGGCACGCTCGACCACGATGCCTTCGAGACGGGCATGGCCGCGCGAGATCGTCTCGCGGCCCCGCTCCTCCATGTCGGCATAGAATTCTTCCATCCGCTCGAACGGCGCATCGTCGAGCGGCGTGAACCAGGTGTTGACGAAATCGCGCCGCAGATCGGCGACCAGCATGCCGTAGGCGGAGAAATGCCCCGGCGCCCGCGGAATGATGACGGTGCGGCTGCGCAATTCGCGCGCCACCATGGTCGCATGCAGCGGCCCGGCACCGCCATAGGCAACGAGCGCGAATTCGCCAGCGTCGAGCCCGCGTTCCGTCGTCACCCAGCGCACCACATGCGCCATCTTGGTCGCGGCGATACGCAGGATGCCATCTGCCGCGGCGGCCGGATCGATGCCGAGCGGCGTCGCAATGCGCGTCGCAATCGCCTGTTGCGCCTCGTCGAGATCGAGCGGCATCTCGCCGCCGAGAAAGCGGTCGGCGCCAAGGCGTCCCAGCACCAGATTGGCGTCGGTGATCGTGGGTTCCTGTCCGCCGAGCCCGTAGCAGACCGGCCCCGGCGAGGACCCCGCACTCTCCGGCCCGACGCGCAGCGCCCCTTCCTCGACGCGCGCGATACTGCCGCCACCGGTGCCGACCTCCTGAATGTCGATCATCGGGATCTGCACCGGCAGCCCGGTCGCATAGCCGCCGACCAGCGCACCGCCGGTCATCAGCACCTGCCCCTCGTGGATGACGCCGGCCTTGGCGGTGGTGCCGCCCATGTCGAAGGCGATGGCATTCGACAGACCCAGGCTTTCGCACAAGGCACGCGTACCAATCACGCCGGCGGCCGGCCCCGATTCCAGCATCCGGATGCAGGACGAGCGGGCATCATCGAGATCGAAAAGGCCGCCGCTCGATTGCACCACCAGAAACGTGCCGTCGAAGCCCTCATCGGCGATATGCGCATCCATCTCGCCGAGATAGTGCCGCACGCGCGGGCCGACATAGGCGTTGGCCGCCGCAGTCGAGGTGCGCTCGTACTCGCGATATTCCTGCGACAGTTCGTGCGACGCGGTAACGAAGAGCTGCGGATAGGCCTCCTCGATAATCGCCTTGGCGCGCTGCTCGTGCGACGGATTGGCATAGGAGTGCAGGAACAGGATCGCAATCGCTTGCACGCCCGCAGCGACGGCGTTCGCCGCCATCGCGCGAACTTCGTCATCATCGAGCGGGATCAGCACCGTTCCCTGCGCATCCATGCGCTGGCGAATCTCGTAGCGATGCTCGCGGCGGATCAGCGGCTCGTGCTTGTTGAAGAACAGATTGTACGATTCCGGCCGGTTGACGCGACCGATCTCGTAGATGTCGCGAAACCCCTGCGTCGTCAGCAGCGCGCACGGCGCGCCGGTGCGTTCCAGTATCGTATTGATCGCGACCGTCGTACCATGAAGAAACAGCCGTGCATCGCGGAATGACGAGGCGGCTTTGATCACGCCATTTTCTATTCCCTCAACCAGCCGCTTGTGGGTCGTCAGGGTTTTCCCGAGCCGGAGTTCTCCGGTCTTCTCGTTGAATGCTGCAACATCGGTAAACGTCCCACCGACATCCGCAGACAGCCGGATCTGGTGAGTATCGAACTGTGAGCCTTCCACGCGCGCCTCTGCATGTCTGAAGTGAATGCGCCGATGCGGCGCAGCGTTGACTCTGGCTCACTGTCTCCCTAACGTCAATTACACGAATTTTAGTTCGTTATCCGAACTAAACGAACGTGCCCGAGATCCGATGTCCGACGAACCGAATGCCAAGAACCTGGTGCAGTCGCTTGCCAAGGGCTTGCGTGTTCTGTCGGCATTTACGGCCGAACAGCCCGAACTGCTGCTGAGTGAAGTGGCGCGCCGCGCCGGCGTCGACAACGCCACGGCATTCCGCTTTCTCAATACGCTGGTGATGCTCGGCTATGTCGCCAAGATCCCCGACACGCGCAAATTCCGGCTGACGCTGAAGCCGCTCGAGCTTGGCTTCAATGCCATCGCACGCATGGACCTGCGCGATATCGTGCGTCCGCTGCTGCGCTCGCTGGTCGGCGCAGTGAACGAAGCGGCCAGTTTCGGCATCCTGGAAAACACGGAAGTCGTCTATATCGAGCGGGTGCAGGCTGGCCTCATCCGGCTTGGCGTCAATGTCCGCGTGGGCACGCGCATACCCGCCTACTATTCGGCGATCGGCCATGCCATCATGGCGCATATGCCGCGCGACCAGGTTCGCGCCCTGCTGCAAGCAAGCAACCGCGTGAAGCTTACGCCCGAGATGCAGGTTTCCATCGCCCAGATCGAACGCAAGATCGAACAGGTCCGCAAGCGCGGCTACGCTGTCTCCGACGGCGACATCGCCAAGGGGCTGCGCATCCTTGCCGTCCCCGCACTCGACAGCAGCGGTTCCGCGCTTGGCTCGCTCAGCGTCGCGGCGCCGAGCATGCGGATGCCGCTCGATCAGTTTGTCGACGGAGCGCTGGCGCCGCTCCAGCAGGTCGCCCGGGATTTCAGCCGCGCGCTGAGTGCCGCCGGCCAGACGCTGCAACAATCGAATGCCAGATAAACCGGCACATCGTGAGGAAACACAGGGAGAGGCAATGAGTCTGTCGGCCACTATCGATCTCGCGTCGCCCGCGGTGCAAGCGGGGCGCGCAGCGCCGACGCCGTCCGACGCTCCGCTCATTCGCGCGCGCGGGCTGGTGAAAGTCTATTCGACGATATCCGGTGACCCGGTCGTCGCGCTGGATGGCATGGACCTGTCGATGGCGGATGGCGAATTCGTCTCGATCGTCGGCCCTTCTGGCTGTGGCAAGAGCACGATGCTCCGGCTGATCGCGGGCCTCGACAAGGCGGATGCCGGCGAGATGACGCTCGGGAGTCAACCGATCACCGGCCCGTCCAACGCCGTCGGCGTCGTTTTCCAGAACGCCACGCTGCTGCCGTGGATGACGGTCTGGCAGAACGTCGTTCTGCCGCTGCAGGTTGGCAGCGGCTATGACAAGAGCCGCAGAGACGCCGTGCAGGTCCTTCTGGAGGTCGCCGGCCTCAAGGGCTTCGAGAACAAGTATCCCTACGAACTCTCCGGCGGCATGCAGCAGCGCGCGGCTATCGTCCGCGGCCTGGCGCGCGATCCGAAGGTTCTGCTGATGGACGAGCCGTTCGGCGCGCTCGATGCACTCACCCGCGAGCGGATGAATGTCGAGCTACAGCGGATCTGGCTTGCCAGCAAGAAGACAGTCCTGCTGATCACCCACAGCATCGGCGAGGCGATCTTCCTCGGCGATCGCGTCATCGTCATGTCAGGGCGGCCAGGCCGGGTGCTGGAAAATCTGCGGATCAACCTGCCACGACCGCGCAACCACGCCGAGACCATCGCCGATCCGGAATATATCCGACTGGCGCGCGAAATCCGCCGCATGCTGGATGCCTGACCATGAGCAGCACCGTCAACGTCTCCGCTCCCCATTCGTTTGCCGAACAGACCACGAAGCGCCTTGCGGAAAAGCGCCGGCGAGATCGTATCAACAATATCGCGCTGACCATCGCCGGCGTGATCGGCCTGCTGCTCATCTGGAAAGCCGCGGTCGAAATCCTGCAGGTCCCGCCGTACATCCTCCCCTCGCCGGAGAATGTCTTCAATGCGCTGTGGTCGGGGCTCGCAGTGCCGATCGACAGCCGCGTCGGCTTCTATCTCCCGTTGTGGAATACGCTCAGCCATGCGGCGATCGGCTTCCTCATCGGCGCATCGCTCGGCTTGCTGCTCGGCTCCTTCATGGCGGAATTCCGGCCGGTCGAGATCGTGCTGATGCCCTACGCCTTTGCGCTGCAAAGCCTGCCGAAGATCGCCATCGCACCGCTGATCATCGTCTGGTGCGGCTTCGGCAACGGCTCCAAAGTGGTGATGGCGGCGCTGCTGACCTTCTTCCCGATGCTGGTCAACAGCTTTGCCGGTATCCGCTCGACCGAACCGGAGCGCCTCGACCTGATGAAGGCGCTATCGGCATCGCGCCTGCAAACCTATCTGCGAGTGAAGCTGCCGACGGCAGCGCCCTATATTTTTGCCGGCCTCGACATGGGTGTCGTCTACGCATTGCTCGGCACTATCGTCGCGGAATTTCTCGGCGCCCAAGAAGGCATCGGTGTGGTCATCACCCAGGCGCAGGCGGTGACCGATATTGCCGGGGTCTTCGCATCGCTGGTGATCCTCGGGGTAGTCGGCATCGCGCTGCATCTGCTGATCCGTTTCACCGAACACCGCGTGGTTCACTGGTCCGACCGTCACAAGTGAGGCGGCGCGGATCATACGGAGCGCATGCAGATCAACGATAAGAACAAACGGCAGGAATTTTGTCGCAAGCCATTCAACAGGGAGGTTTCACATGAAGGACATTTCGAGATTGAGCCGTCGCCAGGTCATGGCCACGCTCGGCGCCGTTGCCGCCACGATTGCCACGACCCGGCCGCGCTTCGCGCACGCGCAAACCGGCGAGAAGCTGCGCTTCGGCATGGGCACAAAGTCGATGAATGCGACCACTATCAACATGGTGATCGGCGAAGCGCTCGGCTACAATAAGCAGGAAGGCTTCAGCATCGAGCCAATACCGACCGGCGCGATCGCCAATGTACAGGCCGGCCTCGACAAGGGCGATTTCCAGTTCGGCGTCGGCGCCTACAGCTTCGCGCTGCCGCTTTACGCCAAGAAGCAACTGCCACCGATCGTCAGCTTCTACGAATACACCTATCCCTATAAGTGGGATATCGCCGTTCTGCCGGACTCGCCGATCAAGTCGTATGGCGACTTGCGCGGCAAGAAAATCGGCGTGTCGGGACTTGGCACGACCGATTATCCGGTTTCTCGCGCCGCGGTCGCGACACTCGGCATCGATCCCGACAAGGATGTGCAGTGGCTGGCGGTCGGCGAAGGCGTGACCGCCGGTGTCGCCCTGCAACGCGGCGCTATCGACGCGCTCGCCTATTTCGACACCGGTTTCGGGCAAATCGAATCCGCCGGCATCAAGACCCGGATGCTGCCACGCCCCGAGAAAATCCCGATGATCGGCGGCTTCTTCGTCAATGCCCGTCGCGATTATCTGGAAAAGAACCGCAAGATCGCCGTCGGCTTCGGGCGCTCCGGCGCCAAAGCGTCCGAATTCATCCTCGCCAATCCGCAGGCCGGAGCCAAGGTCTTGCTCGAAGCCTATCCGGAACTGGCGCCACGCGGCGCCTCGCAAGCCGATGCGATCAAGGCGGTGCTGACACCAGTGCTGCGCCGCATGCAGTTGTTCCGCCCGCCCTATCCGAACATGAAGCTCGGCCAAATCAGCGAGGACGAGTTGCACCGCGAGGCTGAATTCCTGCGGCTCGACATCAAGGACTTCAAGCCGCTCTATACCAACGAACTGATCGACGAGATCAACAATTTCGACAGGAAGGCTGTCATCGACGCAGCCAAGGCCTACAAGATCTAACGGATACATCGTCGATGAGCATCGGACAGCGACTCCCGGCGGAAAGCCGGGAGTTTCGTGACGAGCGGACCGGGCGGCGAGTGCGGCAGGTCACGTCGCACCCGTCGATCCACCATCATCCGTTCTTCTTTGTCGCCGCCTACGACACGGCGATGCGGCGGCTGCTGTTCGTGTCCTTCCGGACCGGCAAGCCGCAGATCTATTTCGAGGATCGCGCCGACGGCTCGCTCGTGCAGGTGACCGATCGTCCAGATCTTGCCGACTGGTCGATCATTCCGTCACTCGAGGGGCACTATATCTATTACACCGCTGGAACCGGCGCCTGGCGCACCGATCTCGATACCCTGCAGGAAGAACAGCTCGCAGAGTTCGGCGATGTCGAGATGCGCGAGAAGGGTATGGTCGGCGCGGCAATGGGCACCACAGCACTATCCGCCAACGGACGCTGGTGGGCAGTGCCGGTCAAGGTCGGCGCAGTCTCCCGCTTTGTCCTGATCGATACGCAGAACGCCAAGTCGCGCATCTTTCTGGAGCGCGATACCATCGGCCATCCGCAATTCTGCCCCGACGATGACGACATCATTCTCTATGCCGGCCCGCTGACCGACCGCGTCTGGATCACGAACCGCGCCGGGGTGACGCGCCGCATCTACGAACGCAAGGACAGGATGCAGTGGGTGACGCATGAAAGCTTCATCCCCGGCCGCCGCGAAGTGGCCTTCGTCGACTGGCCGCACGGCATGAGTGCGATCTCGCTCGACACCGGGGCGGTGCGCCGCATCACGGATTTTCCGGCGTGGCACGCGGCCTGCGACCCGGCCGGCACGTCCTTCATCTGCGACACGAATTTCCCCGACCGGGGCCTGCATCGCTTCAGCGTGACAGGCGATGCCCCCGCCGAGCTGATTTGCCTGTCGCAGGCCAGTTCGCAAGGCGCGCACTGGGCACATCCGTTCCCCTACAACGACGGCCCGGTGACGGTCGACGCCGCGCAGCATACCCACCCTCATCCGCGCTTTGCGCCAGACAATTCGCGGATCGTCTTCACCTCCGATCGGACCGGCCACGCGCAGGTCTACGAAGTCATGCTGGACGCTTCATGACCGAATATATCGATGCCTGGACGCACATCCTGCCCCGGCGCTATTTCGCCAGGCTCGAAACGCTTGGCTCCGCTTCCGGCCGGCTGAAGCGCTGGCTGACGCTGCGCAGCCTGTTCGATCTCGATGAGCGGTTCCGGATAATGGATCAATTCTCCGGCTACCGACAGTTTCTCACGCCGTCACTGCCGCCGATCGAGGACCTTGCAGACGGCGACGCCGCGACCGATCTCGCCCGGCTGATGAACGACGAACTCGTCGAGCTCGTTGCCGCGCATCCGGATCGCTTCGCCGGCTGGTGCGGGGCGCTGTCGCTGCTCGACCCCGATGCCGCGGTCAAGGAAATTCACCGGCTCGCCGAGATGGGCAGCGCCGGCGTGCAGATCATCACCAGCGTGCGTGGCACACCGCTCGATGAGCCGCGCTTTGCCCCGATCTTCGATACCGTCGCGGAATACGGCATGTCGATCTGGCTCCACCCGGCGAGGGCACCGACCGTTCCGGATTACCCGACAGAGACGCTGTCGAAGTTCGAGATCTGGTGGGCTTTCGGATGGCCCTATGAGAGCAGCGCAGCGATGGCGCGGCTGGTGTTCTCCGGCCTGTTCGACCGCCACCCGCGGCTGCGGATCGTCACCCATCATCTCGGCGCGATGATCCCCTTCTTCGCCGGCCGGATCGCGCAGGGCTGGGGCAAGCAGATGGGCACCCGGACCCCCGACAGCGACGCGCATCTGCTGCCACCACCGCTCAAGCGGGCGCCCTCCGACTACTTCAAGCTGTTCTATGGCGACACCGCGCTGTCAGGCAGCGCCGCGGCAACCCGCTGCGGCCTCGACTTCTTCGGCAACGACCAGGTGATGTTCGGCACCGACTTTCCCTACGATGCAGAGGGCGGCGCCATTCTCGTCCGCGAGACGCTGCGCGCGCTCGACGAACTGGCGCTGCCAGCCACCGTCCGCACAAAGATCGACCGCGACAATCTTCTGGCCTTCGCGGCGCGCGCACCATGACCCCGCCATGAGCATGCGTATCGCGCTGTGTAACGAGGTCCTGCGTCACCTGCCGTTCGAGGAGCAGTGCGCAGTCGCGGCGACAATAGGCTATGACGCGCTTGAGCTTGCACCGTTCACGCTTGGCGCATCACCACACCGGTTGAGTGCCAGCGACACATCAAATATCAGACGCGCACTCAACGACGCCGGCCTGGGGATGAGCGGGCTGCATATGCTGCTGCAGGCGCCCTCCGGCCTCTCGATCACATCGGAAGCCCCTGAGGTGATCGAGCGGACGATGGAGGTCGGCAAACGCCTGGTTGCGCTCTGTGCGGAGCTCGGCGGCCGCTACCTCGTACATGGCTCCGGGCAACAGCGCCGGCTGCGCGACGGCTCCGAAAAGGAGGATCGCACGCGGGCTCTCGCCTATTTCGAAGCCATGGCCGTCGCAGCGGCGGACGCCGGCGTGATCTACTGCATCGAGGCGCTGGCACCGGATCGAACCAATTTCATTACCTCGATCGCGGACGCCGCCACAATCGTCGACGCCATCGGGGCTCCTTCGCTTCGTACGATGCTGGACTGTTCGCACGCGGCGGGAAGCGAGCAGGACAGTATCCCGATACTGCTGGAGCGTTATCTGCCGACAGGGCATGTGGTCCACATGCACGCCAACGAGGTGGATGGCGGCGGCCCCGGCAGCGGCGCGATCGACTTCGCAGCGATCCTCAAAACGCTTGCATCGCTGGGCTATGACGCGACCATCGGTGTCGAGCCGTTTGTTTACGATCCGGATCCGATCACCTGTGCACAGCAATCGATCCGGCATCTCCGCAGCTGCATGACACCATAGGTGCGTCATCGATCTGCCTGCCTTCGACAGCCGCATTTTGCGCCATTCATCCCCAAGTCAGATCGGAGCCTGACTCCCCCCTTTTACGAGGGCCTGCAGCACCCATGACCGGCACGTTTCCGACCATGGGCGGATCAACAGCAACTCGCGATATCCCGGATCATCGCCACCGCTAGTTCTGATAGAGACCGACGACGCGGTTCTGCTCGATGATGTTATCCTTGTACCGCTCGAGGAATTGCTCGCGCGTCGGCGTGCCCTCCACGCGGGTGTTGAGCGCATAAACCCAGAAATAATAATGGTGCAGACCGTGGCCGGCAGGCGGCTGCGGACCGTAATAGCCTGGCTGTCCCGCACCGTTCGGTCCTACGCGGAACTTGCTTTGCGCATCCGTCAGATCGGTTGCAGTCGGCGGAACGGCATAGAGCGTCCAATGGGTAAAGCCGCGCGGCAGCGGCGCGTCAGGATCATGACAGATCACCGCAAGCTCGACGGCTTCTTTCGGTACGCCGCTGACCCTCAGACGGGGAATGACATTCCCCTTGTCGCCGGCATGCTGGTCCTTCATCCGGCCGAGCGGATCGAAATCGAGGCTCTCGATCTTGAGATCTTTGATATTCAGCGGCATTCGAGGTCTCCGATTGAAAGTCGAGGAACGAAAGATCGCGGGGAGCGTCAGGCGCGCGTTTCAGCCAAGAACTCTTCGAGGGTCTTGCCGCCGACGCGCGCGTGGACGCGACCACCGGAAGCTACAGCAACGCAGATCAGCAACTCGTCGGGGCGCGGGGCATCCGGCACCGCGATCGAAATCGCGTCATAGTGCGAGCGGATGTAGAGCTCGTCCTTGTGCGCCAACGGAATATCGAGAGTCGATCCTGCCGACGCTGTCTTGGTGGCCGACGAAATCCAAGCTTCCCCGCCGCCAACCGCCTCGCGCAACGCGTCGCCGAAGACCGTCGTGACGCACGCCACCACATGTTCCTGCTCGCCGTTGACGCCGGCAATTCCACCCTTGCCGTAGCTCTGGACGTCGCGCCCTCCAAGCAACGCCCGGGCGCGACGGCCCATCGCGGCGCCGAGCGCAGCGCTCGGCTTGGTCAGAGGAGACAGATCGGCGACGTGCCGTCCGGAAAACGGGTTACGGATAACGACTGCAACCGCCGCTTTGATCAGCGCCGGCCCATGCGCACCGCCCTCATGAGCGATTTCCTGAATGACGCTGTGCCAGCTCCGCACATCGTAGGCTTTCGACAAGTCTGCTTCGTCACTCATGCGTCTCTCCAAAACAAGGTCGTCATTTCCAGCGATGACCCGACAGGCAGAATCCGTCGTCGGTTCGAAACAAGTCGGATTGTCGTGTCGTTCGGATCTCGCAGGCGCGGTTCCCTCTCACCAGGAAAACACGCGCCTGGTGGGGTCGTAGCGCGCTGTTTCCAGGGCGCGCGCGGTGAACTGATTGCCGAGCGATAGCGAGCGATTGGCCGCGTATTCGCCGGTAATTTCCTGACAGCGGTCGGTCAACGGCCGCATCCGTTTTTCCCATGCCCGAATGCCGTCCTCGACATCCGGAATCTCCTCAAGCTCCCGCGCGAGGCTATAAGCGTTGACCATGGCGCACCCCGCGCCCTGCGCGATCGCCGGGCACATCGCATGTGCCGCGTCACCGATGATAGCGACTCTGCCGCGCGTCCACGTGTCGAGCTTGGTCGTTTCATAACGGTCGTAGCGCGCAGTCTGATGTTTCGCGGCTTCGACCAGAACTGGCTCCAGAAAGGGAAACATGTCGACCCAGGATTCGAGCTTGAGCGGCACCCGAGATCCGTTTGGATCGTCCGCCGGCGCCATGAAGCCAAGGTAAAGCTCATCGTCATTGCACGGCGAATAGAGAATCCGCTGTACGCGCGGCCAGAAATTCCACATGTCGATGGTGTTGTCCCACTCGCCGTGGCCGAGCTCCTTTTTCTTGCGCGGCACCAGCAGGCGAATCAATCCGTCCTTGGAGATCCAGCGGTCTTGCGCGAAGCCGATCGAATCGCGAACCTTGGAGCCGACACCATCGGCACCGATCACCAGATCGGCCTCGCGAACCTCGCCCGACGCAAGCGTGATCCTGCCCGACGGATCTGCGGCCACCACTTCCGAATTGACGACAATCTCCACGCCTTCAGCCAACGCCTTGTTGGCGATGGCATTGTGCAAGTGCTGGCGTGTCATGATACGCCATGGCAGACCGTTAAAAGTCTCTCTCGATACGCTTTTGTTATGCATCCAGGTCTCGTAGACCGGCGGGGTATGCGAACCGTTCAGCACGTCCTCGAGCGCTCCGATGCCTTCGAGGACCCGCAGGCCGTTGTGCCAGAGATAGATCCCGGCGCCGAACGCCCGTAATTCCGGTCCCTTCTCGTGCAAACGCACACTCCAGCCGCGCTGCCGGAGCGCGACCGCCGCGGTCAGTCCAGCAAAGCCGGCACCCGCGATTTCAGCATGCTGCGTCTTGCCGTTGTGCTTATTGATGTTAGCCATACCAGTCACCATGCATAATGTATCGGGGAGAAGCCGGGGCCTGCGCCGGCAGCGCAGACCCCGCGCTTCAATTTACTTATCCTGCCAAACAAGAGACTTGAGGTCGGCCGTCGAACTGACGATGCCTTCCTTCTTGGCCGCATCGACCCAGAACTGGATCTGCTCCGGCGGCACGTTCGCCTGCCATTTACCCAATCCCATTTTCTCGACGACAGCCGGCGGGATCTTGGTGTTCGCAGCGATGGTCTTGCGAACGATCGCAGGATCAGAGTAGTCGTCGAGGGCACGATTGATGGCGCGGACGAACCGCCTTACGACATCCTTGTTGCTCTCGACATAAGGCAGCAGTCCGACAATACCCGACAACACTACGGGCGATTGGACATCGGTGAAATAATAGCCCAGCACGCGTGCGCCCTGCTCCTTGCCCAGCGTGATGAACGGCTCGGTCGCACCGACTGCCGCCACCGTGTTGTTACGCAGAGCAGGCAGCATGTCCGGAAACGGGATTTCACGGAACGTGATCGATTTCAGATCGACATTCTGTTTGCGAAGCCACGCCCGCATCATGGTCCAGTCGGTATTATAGCTGAGATTGGTCGCGACCGATTTACCCTTGAGATCGGCAGCAGTCTTGATCGCGGGATCCACCGTCAGCACAGCGTGGACCGGATCGCTCGAGGCCTGCGAGAAATTGAACGACACATAAGTCGCCGGGATCCCGCCGTTGCGCGCATTCAGAACGCCAAGCGCATCGGAGATGCCGAACTGAAGCGCGCCCGACTGAAGCGCGGGAATGATTTGCCCACCGCCAGCCATCGGCACCAGTTCCACATCCAGTTTCTCGTCCTTGAAATACCCGGCGTCGCGTGCACGCCAGAAGTACGAGTAAATTCCGATCGGAATGTATCCGACACGAATCTTGGTCACTCCGGCATCTTGGGCATGCGCCGCACCGGCGGGAGCCAGGGCCACAGCTCCCGCGGCCGCCAATACGGCAATCGCCGCCATCAAGGTTCTGGATATCATCCTATCGTTCTCCCTGTACTGTTGTTATGATGCGTTCTTCTGTGCCTGTCGTCGCACCGACGTGAAAACGTGATGGCGCAGCCGCAAAAACTCCGGCGATTCCTTGGTGGTCAACTGATCGCGCGGATGTGGCAGATCGATCGTGATCTCTTCCACCACGCGGGCCGGCCGTGTCGAAAGAACGACAACCTTATCCGCCATAAAGACGGCTTCATCGATGTCGTGCGTAACAAGCAACGTCGACAGCGACATCTTCCTGCAGATGTCCATCACCATGTCCTGCAGATCGATCCTGGTTTGGGCATCGACCGATGCAAACGGCTCGTCGAGCATCAGCAGCTTCGGCTCGACAACGATCGAGCGCGCGAGAGCGCAGCGCTGCTGCATGCCTCCCGACAATTGCCAGGGATAGAGATCGGCGGCATGTTCGAGATTGACCGCGCGCAACGCTTCACCAACGCGGCGTTCACGCTCGCTGGCGACCATATCGCGAAGGCCGAACGCGACGTTGCGGCGAACGGAAAGCCAGGGGAACAAGCTGCGATTGTAGTCCTGGAATACGATCGACAGCCACGACGGCGGATCGCGAAACGTTTCACCCTGATGAAAGACCGAACCGCTATCGGGCTGCATCAGCGAAGCGCAACAGCGCAGCATCGTCGTCTTACCGCAACCCGACGGGCCGACGATGGCCAGAAACTCCCCCGGCTTCTGCTTGAACGAGACGCCCTCCAGCACCGGTAGAGCGCCCCCCGCATAACGCTTGCTGATATCGTCGACGAACAGGACGGGTTCACTCACTGCGGCCTCCATCCTCATGCGTTCCCGCTTGCGACTGTCAGCCCGCGCCAGCCGCGATGCCACGCCAGAACGCGCTTCTCGAACGCCAGCAGCCCGGCAGTGAGCGCCCAGCCAATGGTGCCGATGACGAGAACGCCCGCGTACACGCCGGCGGTCTGGAAAAGCCGCTGGCTGCGCAGGATATAGAATCCGATGCCATCATCGGCGGCAATCAGCTCCGAGATCACCATCATGATCAGTGCGAGACCGAGTGCGATGCGAATGCCCGCGAATATCGATGGTAATGCCGCCGGCATAACGACGCGCACGATCTGCTGCACAGTTGACAGGCCGTTGACACGGGCAACATCAAGCAGCGTGGGATCGACACGACGCGCACCGTCGATTGCAGCCAGCAGAACAGGGAAGATCGATCCAAAGGCGATGACAAAGATGCGCATCGCATCGGTCGGCCCGAGCAACAGCAAAGCCGCCGGCAGGATCGCTACCGCCGGAATGAACCGCAGATATTCCAAAATCGGGCGGACCCACGGATCGAGCGCACGCAGATAGCCGATGGCAAGGCCGGCAATCACCCCGAGCACGACGGCGGCAAGAAATCCGACCAGTAGCCGGTACAGGCTTGGCAGCACGGCAACGAACAACAGGTCGCCCTGCACCAGGCGCCAGTACCCCCTAGCAATGGCTTCCAGCGGCGGGAGATACGGCGCCGGATGGCTCAGCGCGGCCCACTGCCAGACAAGCACCAGGCTCGCGATGGTCGCGATCTGCAGTACGAGGGAAACGATGCGCGCGGAGCTAGTGACCACGATTTTCCGGGCTCCAGGGCAGCGTGAGGCGCTCAAGCGTCATGAAGGCGGCATTGACGAGATAACCGAGGACGCCGGTGACGAGGATCGCCGCCCACATCTCGGTCACCAGCCCGTTGAGACGGACATTCTGAAGATAGAATCCGATACCTGGTCTGCCGGTGAGCATTTCCACCGTGATCGCCAGCACCAGAGCAATTGCCGAGGCGGTGCGCGTTCCGGTTGCGACTGATGGCAGCGCATTGGGCAATACGATACGGACAATCTGGGAAGCCGTCCCCAAACCGAAAACCCGGCCGGTCTCCCGATAGCGCGGGTCAACACTTTCGACGCCTGCCTTGGTGCTGAACAGGATCGGCCACACACTGGCGAACGCGATCATCACCAGTTGCATTTCCATGCCGACGCCGAGCGTCAGCAGCGCCACAGGGATCAATGCCACCGACGGAATTGGCCGAAGGAATTCGAGCAACGGCCGCGTAGCGCTTTCGAGACGCGGCAGCAGCGCCAGCGCAACGCCGGCCGCAATGCCGATCACGACGGCAAGCAGGAGCCCGGGCGCCCACGACAGGATGGTTGCCAGCACGGCCCACGACAGATCGCCGCCTGAGAGGCCGTCCACAGCGGATCGGACGATAGCGAAGAACGAGGGAAGATCTCGGGGATCAACCCACCCCGACATCCGGACCGCTTCCCACAGCAGGATGGCGACAACGACGCCACCGATATTCTTCACAATCGTGGGAATTTCGGCCAGCACAGCCATGTCAGGCGGAACCCCCGCGAACCGACGACAAGCCCGGCCACGATCGGCGCCTGATCGCCTCACAGCAAAAGCCGCGACAGGCAGGCATGCGACCTCCTCTTTCACCGGGTTTGACCAGGGCATGGGCGCATCACGGCGCGTTCAATGTTTGCGGGCGAAGTCCAGGATGGCATTTGCGATGACATCCGGCGCTTCTTCTGGGACGTAATGATCCGCATCCTCGACGACCAGCGTCGGCATATCCGGCCGCAATTGCTGCGTTTTCGCAAAAGCCTCGGCGGACAAGAGCTTGCTTTGCGCCCCGCGCACCAGCAGGACGGGACGAGTTACCGCCCTGAAGGCCGGCTCGAGATCGTCACGCAGACCGTCTGCGGTCTGCGACATGGCACCCGGATCGGCAAGCGGCCGGATGTGGCCTCCCACCGCGTGATAGCCGTGCTCGGCGCGACGCCGCACAGCGTCCGGCGGCAACTTCAGATATCTGTTCTGAAGATAGTCTTCGACCTCCTGCTGCGAAGCGAATGCGCGATCACCGCCGTTCACACGCACCGCCAGCGTATCGAGCACCTCAGTTTCGATGTAAGGCGCGAAATCGATGGCAATCACACACCTGACAAGATCGGGTCGCAGAGTCGCGGCAACGACGCCGTTGCGCGCGCCAAGCGAGTGCCCAACGAGGATGGCCGGGCCGCCGCCGAGCATCTCGATCAACGCGAGGACATCCTCGCTAAAATCCTTCGCCGCATAGCCCGACGCTGGCTTTTCACTGAGGCCGTGACCGCGCTGATCGATCGCCACAGCGCGCAACGCCCCCTTGACCTTGTCGAGAACCGGGTCCCACACGGCGCCAACAGCCGTGATCCCGTGCATGAAAATCGCCACCGGCCCTTGTCCGACTTCCCGCGCATTGAGCGCGATGCGACTGGTCCGGATTCGATGCTCGCGGATCGAATCCTGCGAGCGCGATGAAACATCCGACAGCATTGATCCTGCACTCCGCTACGCAGACAGGCACTCCCCCAGCCAAAGATCGGCTGGCCATCGCGCAAAATACGCAAAATACCGAGATCGCACGGGCTCCCCCGCATCGCCTGCCCTTCGCTCTCAAGCGAAACACAGCCACAAATGTCAGTCAAGCAAATTGCCTGACAATCTGTCAAAAATAAAATATACCCAGACGGTGCCACGTTCGGCATAAGCCGAACATAAACACCAGGGGGGTCCGCCTGATGGCAATGGTTTCACGCCGGAGACTGTGCGATTGAACCAACGCAAATCTGCGTCGTCACAATCCTGCTGCGCAATTACGTCCGCATAATTCCTCTCTCTCATTCATGAGTCCGGATCAGATCATGCCGCCCAAACTGGACCTGCGCGTCAACACCAAGACCGTGCAGCAAGGAACGGTTGAAAAGCTCAAGGATGCGATTCTGTCTGGCATGTTTCAGCCTGGCGATCGCTTGGTCGAAGCAAACCTGTGCGCCTCTTTAGGCGTTAGCCGCCCCTCGTTGCGTGAAGCGCTGCGCAGCCTGCAGGCCGAGCGACTGATCGAAATCGTCCCCAATCGCGGCCCGCAAATTCCGGTGCTGTCGTGGAAATCCGCAGAGGAAATCTACGACGTCCGGGCTCTCCTGGAGGGCGAGGCGGCGGCACGCTGTGCGGTATCCATCGACGCACCCGATGTGGCGGCGCTGTCGGCCGCACTGGCAGCCTTCCGGAAGGCAACCAGGATGGACGACCCGGGGGAAAGAATTCGAACGACCGCCGAATTTTACGCCATCATCTTGCGCAACTGCGGCAATCAGATCATCGAGCAGTTACTGGAGAGTTTGCTGGCGCGGATTAACTTTCTGCGTGCCAAATCGATGTCACTGACCGGGCGTTCGAGAAAAAGCTATGAGGAAATGAACGCGATTTTCACCGCCATCAAGAAGAAAGATCCCGAGAAGGCGAGAGAGGCAGCAAGGCTCCACGTCGCGAATGCGCGGGATGCCGCAAAGAAATCATTCCAGGAAATGTAATCGCGCCCGGCTATCAATCTTCGCCCCATAAAATTGGTGGCGTCAAAGATAAGTTCTTCGAGCAGAGAAAGGCTTCATGACGAAGCCGGGAATCGTTCCCCTGGACGAACATGATCGTCCAAAGAAAAACACGCCCTTCCGGCAGACGGCCTATTGTGGCAGCAGCATTTCGGTGATCAGTCGCACGATCTCGACATAACTCATGGCTAGGATGCCGCCGGCAAATACAACCAGCGCGGAAATGACCACGGCAGGAAAAACTCCCAGCGGCAATGTAACCCACAGCGTGACGGCCGCGGCCACAAGTACAAACGTCGACGCACCAAGCCTCCCATACCGCACGATCAGAGCCAGCGTCGGATAGTCCTTCATCGCATCCATATTTCTCTCCAAACCGGATTGCGCTCTCTCACGCGTTCGCCTGTTCGGCAATTCGTTCAGCGGCGCGCAGACCGAATACCCCGGCTTTGATCAGCCCGCCGACATAAGCAAAATTGCCGCCCTCGAGTCCTCCGGTGACGGCACCGGCCGCAAACAAACCGGGAATAGGCGCGCGATCGGAACAGAGTACCGCGCCGTGGCCATCGATCGACAGGCCCCCCATCGTATAGGTGATGCCGGGAAGCAGCGGAAAGGCGACATAGGGTGGCGTGTCGAGAGGCTTCGGTGCGATGCCCCGCACCCGCGGCGGGTGCAATGTGCCGGCGCGGCCGTCGACCAGCGCGGCGTTATAGTCGACCACCGTTTCTACAAGTCTGTCGGCGTCGATGCCGGCTTTCTCGGCCACGGCACGAATGGTACCCGCGCGGTGCAGCGTCGCTCCTGCATTGGCCATCAATGGATTAGCCGGAATGCGCGCGGTACGGCCCGGACCGTCCCACGCCTTGGCATCGAACACGGTGAAGACCGGCGAGACATCCGCACGCGAGGCCAGCATGTTTGCAAGGCCGATGCCGCCGATGCCCTCGTCGTACAGACGGCGCCCCTGATTGTCGACGACGATGCCGGCGACCGCGAGTTCATCCGCCTGCGGATAGGGCCACAATTTCGGGTTGGAAAGGGCATCCCGATGCAACAGATGACCATAAAAACGGTCGCAGCGTGTCAGCGCCGCACCGGCCTGCTGCGCCATGCGGATGCCGTCACCACGCGCATTCGCCGCACCGCGCTGAAACACGGCCTCAAAGTGAGGGCCGATATTGGCGCGGAACAACTCGGGGCTGGATTGGAAACCACCATCGGCGATGATGACAAAATCGCTGCGAAAGACCCTCTCCTGTCCACCGCACTCGGCCCGGACACCGACGCAGCGCCCTTCCTCCATCACCAATGCGTATGCTCTGGTGCGCAGTGAAAGACTACCACCACTGCCGACAAAGGTCGCAGCCAATCGCCGCAAGGTCACGTCAGGCCCTCGGCCCTGCCAGTCAGTGCCAGGAATGCGGCGACGCGGCGGAGCCATGCTCCACTTGTAGCCTTCCTTGAAGTTGAAACGCATGAAGCGTGTCCCATGCCCTTGGAGCCACCGCAGGAGACGCCGACCATCGCAGGCGATCGCATCGGCAATATCCGGATCAACATCGCCGCCTGTGAGACGATGGATAACGTCCATCAGTTGCTCACTGGGACGGTGAGGATCATGAAAGCCGATATGGACGATCCCCCCGGAATAACGGGAATTACACGGATAGCTCTCGCCATCCCCCTGTTCGAGCAGGAGGACGTTCAAGCCGAGTTCCTGCGCCCGTACACCGGCACACAGGCCAGCCAGCCCGCCGCCGACAACCACAACGGTACGCGATGTGGCTGTTCGAGATGCAACAGATTGAGGTGCTAACGTCATGGCCCGCCTACAGCTCACAAGTGCCGAATACCTCGGGGGCGGGTCATCTCAGGAAAACTTTGCAGGAAGCGAACAGGCGTTGGATAAGGTGACGACATGTCATATGTGCGCCTTGCCGACCTGAATCGGTTATCAGGGGAATGCAGCGACAATTTCAGCCACATCCTTCTGCTCCTCAAGGGTCATCACCAATGTCGCCAGCCGGTCAGCAACCGCATCGTCGGCGCCGGCGCCGATTGCAAGACAGGAGCGGAACTTCTCGATCAGCGCACTGTCCGGCAGCGGTGCGTCCGGGCCACCGAGAAGCACCGAATCCTCCCTCACCACGTTTCGGCCATCGCGCAATCGCAGCGTGATACGTACCGGCCCCATGGCGATCGGATCCATTGCCGGATCCATCACCACCGTAATGCGTCTGGTTAGCGCCGCGATGGATGCATCGGTTATCTGGGGCCGCTGGAAGGTATGCAGATCGACCCTGCCATCCTGCAGCGCACGGGCAAAACAATAGGCCGCATTGAACTGCGCATGGACGACCGAATCGCGGCTCGCATCATATGGCAGGCCAACCGTGCGAAAATTCACAGATGGTTGCGCAATCTCTACGCTCTCCACCTGCTCGGGACGGATACCATCCTGATGGAGCCTGAGACCAACATCGATGGTACTGTGGCAGCAGCGACAGCAGGGAAACGCCTTGAAGCCGTAGCGCATGGTTTCCCAGTGTCGACCAAAGTCCTGCAGCAGCCGGTCGGGAAGCACTTCGCCGCGCTCCTGCAAAAGGAACAGGCCGGCTTTCCCTTCCAAGGGGCGACTCGGGCCACTCAACCCGTCAGAGGCCAGGAAAGCCGCCATCACCGCGGCATGCGCGGCGAAGCCCGGTCCTATGCGCTTGGTCAGCGCGCCATCAAGGATACTCTGCGCAGAACCGGATGCCAGATGATGCGCAAAACCGAGCGCACCGAGCATCCTGTCCACGTCCAATGACAGAAGCCGCGCCACCGCGACCGCGGCTGCCATGACACCCATCACCATGGTGGGGTGCCAGCCATGACCGAGACAGTTAAAGCAAGCTAGACCGAGCCGCGCATTCACCTCGATGCCGACCGCCATCGCAACGATAAAGTCACGGCCGGCGACGCCGCCAAGATCTTCCGCACTAGCAAGCAGCGCCGGCACAAGGACGCATGAGGTGTGAACGCGAGCCTCATCATGGATATCGTCGAAATCGAGAGCGTGAGCGGCCGCGCCATTGGCAAGTGCGGCATTGGGCGGCGAAAGGCGCAGCTTGTCCTTCAGCGCGGTGGCAGTGCCGGTCTTTTCCCACCGCTGCAGACGCGCGTGAAGGATATCGATACCGGGAGCGGTTCGGCCGGCAGCGATGATGCCGAGCGTATCGAGCAGGAGCAATTTGACATTGTGGACGACATCAACCGGCAGGTCTTCATACCGCAACATCGCAACATGTTCGCACAGACTGCGGCTCAGTCCCTCGATCTGCGTCTCCCGCAGGTCGATCTTGTTCGTGTCCATGACATTCATCGAGCGGAACATCCCATACGAACAAACGATCAGAAGCCAAGCGGCGATTTCGGCAACGACATGTCGGAGAAATAGATGAAGATGACATAGATGAAAGCCGTTGTGAGCACCGCGTGGACGACGATGCGCGGCCACGAAGCCTCGCCGAGCAGCCTATAGACCGTGAGGAAAAACAGCAGGCACGAAAAGGTGAAACCGATATATGGCATCAACCAAACGAACGCAGTAACGATCACCAGAACCGAGACGAAATGAGGTGGAGGCCAACGAAACAGTTCGGCAACGCTGACGCTGCCACCCTGGGCGGACGAACGCGCAGCCAGAAGCGCACCAACCACGATCATGATGACGCTGAGACCGAGAAGATAACGGTCAGGCCCGACCGCATCGAAATTGCCCGTCGGGCGCACATTCGAGACGATACGCCAGCTGTCGTAGGACGACACGACACCCAACAGGATGAAGAGCAGGCCCTGGATACGCGTAAGCGTCATCATACACCCTCTGGCTTCGCGACGACCTTACCGTGCGCCGCAGCAACATCGTCTACGATGCTGCGATGCACATAAATCGTCCCTCCAATCACGCAATCGAACACATCGCAAGCGCCGTGCCAACGCGATAAGCGTGCTCGATCAGGTGAGAATACCCAATGTTTTTTTGCACGACACGACGACCTGTCTCCGTTACGAACAGGACCCCGGAACGGGATGTCGTCACCATGCACAGTTGACGGTCGCACCCCGTCGGAAGTCACCGGATTTTCCCCGTGGCATAGGACTTGCCACGACAAGTTCAAAAAGCGCTGCCTCGAACAATCCACTCAGTGACGGAAATCCCAACGATGTTCGCTTATATTGTGCGCTGCAACTTCTCAGAACCCGCCAAGGAGCAATTCTGGAACGACTGGTACAGCGGCCCAAAGATCGGTCAGATGCTGTCCAAGCCGTATTTTCGCTCCACCCAGCGCTTCCGACGCTCTGACGGCACCGGCCGCAATTATCTTGCGCTTTGGATCATCGAGTCGCCCGAGGCATTCACGACAAAAGAATACACGTCCGATTGGGGCTTCTTCGAATGGAAACCCTACATCGTCGACTGGAGTCGCGACCTGTTCGACGGAGCAAAAATTGTCGAAGACAGCTTCTCCGTTTCTCCACAAGGCGCGCTGCACGTCGTCTCCTTCGACGGAATGGGTAAAGAAGAGACCGCGGCGGCGCAAAAAGCATTTGCCTTCATCCATCCGAACATGGCGTGGCTCGCCATCACCGGCCTGGACAAACATACCGAGATGATCGGCCTGCTGCCGGTGAGCGAACTGCCGCAATCGTGGCGCCCAAGCAACGCCGCCACGGGCGCGCAGGAAGCACTCTATCTGCCGATCTCGGACTTCCATCGCGCATCCGACTTCCACAAGGCGCTCTAAGGACCTGTATAATGAATGTCGGGATCATTGACGGCCTCCTCAACGCGCTGACGTTCGCCAATATCGGCTTCGCCATGATCGGCTGCCTGCTCGGGACGCTGGTCGGCGTCCTGCCGGGTCTCGGGCCGGCCTCGGCAATGGCAATCCTGCTGCCTGTCGCACTGTATCTACCGACCGATGGTGCGGTCATCATCATGGCAGGCATCTATTACGGCGCGATGTATGGCGGATCGACTACCGCGATCCTGATGAACATTCCTGGCGAAGTCTCGTCCATTGTTACTGCGCAGGACGGGTTCCCCATGACAAAGAACGGGCAGGCAGGGCAAGCTCTCGCTATAGCTGCAATCGGCTCGTTCCTTGCCGGCATCGTCGGCACGCTGGCGATCGCACTCATCGGGCCGCAGATTGCCGGCTTGGCGTTACAGTTCGGGCCTCCGGAATATTTCGGCCTGGTCCTGTTCAGCATGACGGCGCTGATCAGTTTTGCCGGCTCATCGTTGCTCAGCGGCCTTGCGCTCGGTGTTTTCGGCATGTGGCTCGCAACTGTTGGAACAGATCCCCTGACCGGCACACAGCGGCTGAATTTCGGCACCATCGAGCTGATGAAGGGCTTCGACATCATTCCAGTGCTGGTCGGCCTATTCGGCATTGCCGAGGTTCTCACCAGCGTCGACGAGAAGATCACAAAAATCTTCACCGGAAAGCTGGGATCGTGGTGGTCGATGATCCCACGTGGCGCGCAACTCGTTCGCGGCATGTTCGCAGCCATTCGTGGCACGGTGATCGGCTTCGTGCTTGGCTTGCTGCCCGGCATGCTGCCCGCGCTCACAGCTTATCTTGCCTATGACGTCGAGAAGCAGATCTCCAAGACGCCGGAAAAATTCGGCACCGGTATGATCGAGGGCGTGGCTAGCCCGGAATCCGCCAACAATGCCACGGCGATGGCCGGCTTTATTCCGCTGCTGGCGCTCGGCATTCCAACCAGCCCCGCACTGGCAATCCTGCTCGGCACGTTGCTGATCAGTGGCGTGACGCCTGGTCCGATGCTCTTCGAACAGCAGCCGCTGCTGATCTGGACGGTGATCGGCAGCATGCTTATCGCCAATACGGCACTCATCGTGCTCAACCTGCCTCTGGTCGGTCTCTGGGCCCGTATCTGCCTCATTCCCTACAGCATCCTGGGGCCCGTCGTTCTGATCATCTGTGTGCTCGGCGCATATGCACCGCGCAATACCCTATTTGACGTGTGGGTCGCAGTTCTGTTCGGCATCATCGGTTACATCATGCGGCGGCTCTCCATGCCGGTCTCGACGCTGGTGCTCGGTTTCCTGCTCGGGCCGATGTTCGAACAGGCACTCCGCCAGTCCATCGCCATGACCGGGACGCCGATGGTCTTTATCGAGCGACCGATCCCATTGGCGCTGGTTATCGCCACAGCACTGGTCCTGATCGTCACCACTTATCTCAAGCGGCGATCACGGGCCGTTGCCAATCTGATCCGGGAAAGCACCAACGAAGCCTGAGCGTCCTCATACCAGAATATCTTGTCAGGAAATCCCGATTTTGGAGGAGAAAGACGGTGAAAGCGATTACCTGGACCGTCGCAGCTGCAGTAGGGTTATTGACGACTCTGCCGACGTCTGCACAAGAGAAGTATCCAACAAAGCCGGTCGAACTTATCGTGCCGTTCGCAGCCGGCGCATCGACCGATTCCGGCGCGCGTGTCATCGCCCAGGCGCTCGAAGCACGCTGGAAAGTGCCGATCAAGGTCGTCAACAAGCCGGGCGGCAATACCGTTCCCGCAGTCAACGATGTGATGACGGCACGGCCTGACGGCAGCATCCTGCTGGTCGACGGCCCGCCACAGAGCTCGATGCTCGACACGGTCGTCAAGAATCTCGCCTTCAAGGTGACAGATCGCACCTTCGTAGCAATCATGGCCTACACGCCGATGAACTTTATCGTCCCCTATGACTCACCACTGCAGACGCTGAGAGATATCGCCACTGAACTGCAAAAGAACCCGGGAGACTTCACCTGGACATCACTCGGCGGAGCCGGCGCACAGGACATGGCGTTCCGTCAACTTTTCGCTGCCGCCAATGTCGACGTGAAAAAAACGCGATCGGTTGCGCTCAAGGGCGGCTCTGAAGCAGTCACGATGACCGCCGGTGGCCACGTCAAGCTCGGCGTCGGCTCCTACAGTGCCATCGCCGCGCCGCTCTCGGCAAAAAAGCTGCGTGTCGTCGCTACTGCTGCGCCGGAACGATGGCCGAACATGACGGAGGTGCCGACCGCGGCAGAAGCCGGGTTTCCGAGCGTCGAGGTGCTTTACTGGATCGGCATTTCGGGCCCACCGAATCTGCCGCCGCACATCGTCAAAACCTGGGACGAAGCACTGCGAGACGTCGTAGCCGACAAGGCCGTTCAGGAAAAGCTGCTGCATGCCGGCCTGCTCGCCTCATACTTCAACGCCAAGGATATGGCCGCACGTGTCGCCAAGGAGCGCGCCGAAACTCAGAAGCTCTATTTTGTGCAGTAAATCGTAATATCGGCCGCTGCACATGCAGCGTCCGGCTCTTTCTGTATGATCGTCCGTTTCTCTTCGCGCTCACGCGTTATTGTCACTCCCGCAGGTGATCATGCGACTGATCGGCTCCACCACATCCCCTTACGTACGCAAGGTCCGTGTTTATCTTGAAGAAACCGGCCACGACTACGAGTTCACGACAGTCGACGCCTGGAATCCTGAGCCCTCGCTTCTTGACCTTGCTCCGGTCGGCAAAGTGCCGGTATTGGTGCTTGACCAGGGCCCGCCGCTATTCGAATCCAATCTGTGCATCGAATATCTGGATAGCTTACTACCGGATGCGCAGCGGCTGATCCCCAGCAGCGGCGAATGGCGCTGGCAGGTCCTGCGTCTGCAAGCGCTGGCGAACGGCATGATCGACGCGACGGCGACCCGCACGGTCGAACTGCGCAAACCGGATGTCGCGCAAATGAAAACCGTGCTCGATCGCGAGACGAAACGGATTGACAGAATCCTGACCACCTTCGAACGTCTCGTCGACCCCAGCCACAAACTTGTCGGCGGCCGCCTCAGCAGCGCCGACCTCGTGCTCGGCGTCGCGCTCCAATACCTCGATTTTCGCTATACGGCGGACTGGCGCAAGACGGCACCGCGTCTCGCCGCCTGGTTCGTCCCCATGACCGAAAAGCCGTCGTTCAAGACAACCCTACCGCCGGGATTTACGCCCCCTGCCTGACCCGTTTAATGGCCGGTAATTCATCGTCGAATGTAAAGACCATTACCGGCATTGATCTGCGGCGACCGCACGGCTGGATCGGTATTATCACCCCTCCGTGCCGCACAATCATTCATGCGGCCCCGCATCGCCCTGCACTCAGAATTTCGGTATGATTCTGTTCGCCTGCAGCTCATCAAAATAACGGATGAACATTTCCTCGGTATCGCAGAACTCGGTGAAACCGTATGTCCTGGCTTTCATCGTGCTGGAAATGACATCGTATCCGGTCGAAAAGACGTAGTCTCCGTAATTCCAGAGCACGATCTGTTCGTAAGGAACGGGCTGCAGCCCATATTCTGCGACCATGTGATCCCACAGAGGCCCCTTGTCCTTCATCATCTGGACAAGATTGATATGCTGACGATCGCCGAGTTTCATCCCGAAGTAATCGGCAAAACGCGGCCAGGTTCGCTCCCACCGGATGAGATCACCGTTTATGATGTTGAACGGTTGATTAGCGCATTTCGGATCTTGCGCCATCCAGAGCAGACCCTTGGCGAGAAGGCCACTATCCGTGCATTGATAGAGCGCGCGATAGCTCGCATCCGTTCCGGGGAAACGCAGCGGCAAACCCAACGCTTTGGAAATTGCTGCATAGACAGCAATAACCATGACCAGGTTCATCGGATTACCGGTCGCGAAGCCACACACGGCATGCGGGCGTGCCGATGACCAGGTCCACGTCTTCCCCTTCTGCCGCTCCACGACCCAATCCTGCTGGCTGTGGTAGAAATTCGGCGGCATGTGGCGGGCATCGTCTTCCCGTGCCGGCGTTGGGAAGGGACCGAGATGATTGCCGTAAAACTTGGTGCCATGCATCAGATTGATGTGCTGCAACCGCGGTGACGTAGCTTCGACCGCTTCCACCACGTTCTCAAGCATCGCCATATTCGGGGCCACCATCTCCGCATGGGTCGGCCGCTCGACATAGGCGGAATAGAAGACATGCGTGAGGTCTAGCTTGTCGCCGAGCACCGCACGGGTCTGCCGCTTGTCGAGCAGATCGACCGGAAGATGGCGATACGCTCCCTCGATATCCGGCCTTCGCCTGGAAGCCGCGATGACGTCCCAATCGCCAAGCGTCATGAGATGCTGCAGCAGGTTGCGGCCAACCACCCCGGTTGCGCCTAGCACAAGAGCTCGATTCCGTTCCATCAATGACCCTCGACACGACATAACTCGATCTGCGGCGTAGCAAGCCTCATGCCACACTCCGTATCGTAGCGACTGCAATTTTCCTTCCAGCACAAACGACGAGTTGTTTCTCCAGGAAGCAGTCCGTCCATCGCCGCAACAATCAAATACCGATCGGCGGTGGCACGACACTTGCGTCAACGACCTCGCGCAAATTACCCAACGCCAGCAAGAGCGACAGCATTGATTCGTTCAACGGAAGGAAACGACATGAAACCATCTGACTATCGATTACTCTGCCGGCTTGCCCCCGCCGCCATCATGCTGGGTCTTCTCACGGCCACGTCAGCTGACGCACAGAACAAATATCCGTCCAAAGTGGTCGAAATCATCGTTCCGTTCACCGCTGGTGGTTCTACGGACCTTGGCGCGCGCGTCTTCGCTGACGCATTGCAGCGACGCTGGAACAACCCGGTGCGGGTGGTTAATAACCCTGGCGGAAATACCGTTCCCGCGGTGAATTCGATCATGGGCGCCTCGCCGACTGGCTATTCGGTGCTGATGGATGGGCCCGGGTCGAGCTCGATGCTTGAGATCACCGCAAGGAATATTCCGTTCAAGGTGGACGATCGAACCTATCTCGGCCTCGCCGCTCAGACCCCGTTGATGCTGGTCGTCGCCCAGGATTCGCCGTTCAAGACGCTTGCCGATGCGGTCGCGGCTGCCAAAGCCGATCCGTCGAGCTTCTCATGGACTTCAGGACCAGGCACAACGGACCTCACCTTTCGGAAGCTTTTCAACCTGATCGGCGTCGATCATCACAAGACACGCGCGGTCGTGCTACGCGGCGGCTCCGAGGCGATCAACATGACCGCCGGAGGTCATGTCGGGATCGGCGTCGGCTTTTGGGGAAGTATCGGGACACTGGTTTCGGCGAAACGCCTGCGTGTGCTGGCAGTGGCCGGTCCCAGACGCTTCGCAGCGATCCCCGACGTGCCGACAACAGCGGAGGCGGGATATCCAGACCTCGTCATCCTGCAATGGATCGGCTTCTCCGGTCCGCCGAAGATGGATCCGCTGCTGGTCGAGGAATGGGAAAAGGCGATCGCCGAGGTGAGCAAGGACCCACAAGTGGTCAGCGGGCTGACCCATATCGGCCTCATAGCGTTTCCGAGCACTTCCGCAGAAATGCAAGACTATGTTCTCAAGGAACGAGAAGTCGTGAAGAAGCTCTGGGCTAACTAACCGCGGAATCCGCCGCTGCTTTCCTCCTCCCGTACGCGAACCCGCTGTCCGTATCGCGGCGGACAGCGGGTCCTGACGAATTCCACAAAAGAAATGTGGAGCTATCAGCCACCATACAGTTTCTTGGTTTCCACCGCTTCGCGCTTGACACGCTCCACCATGGCCTTGGCATTCTCATGCAGCGGCAACAGGCCTATCCGCAGGAGACCCTCGCGATAAGCATCGGTCTTGTCGATCTCGCTGAGAGCCTCATCCCAGATCTTCGCGATATGCGGCGGCAGGTTCGGTGGACCGGATACGCCGATCCAATACAGAACTTCCACCGACGGAAAGCCGGCTTCCGCCGTGGTCGGAACGTCCGGCAAGTTTGGCCAGCGCTGTGGCGCAGCGACTGCAAGCAGACGAATACGCTTGGCGTTTAGTGGCGCCGCTATCGAGCTGTACGAACCGACCCCCAGCTTCACATGGCCTCCAGCCGTCATCGTGATCGCTTCGGACCCGCCCTTGAGCTGAATTGCGCGCGTCTTGCCCGCCTCAACGCCGATGGCCTGGAAGAACTGCCGGAAAGTCATGTCCTGCGCACCAGCGCCGCCAAGCGACGTCCAGGTGAAAGACGAAGGATCGCTTTTGACCGCCGCCGCGACATCCTTGAGGGTCTTGAACGGCGAATCATACGGCACGATGAACTTCATCGGCGTATAGGCCGTGACGCCGAGAAACGTTCGGTCGAGAACCTTGAACGGCAGGTCCTTCACCACGGTTTCCAACATCGAACTGGCCGGAGGGCCGTCCATCAGCAGAGTGTAGCCGTCAGGTTTTGCCCGCATCAGCTCACTGACCGCTGGAACTGTATTGCCGCCGGGTTTATTGACGATGCGAACCGGAACGCCCCATTTCGCCTCGAGCTTCTGAGCGAGCACGCGGCCGCCCAGATCGGTCGAACCGCCTGCCGCAAACGGCACGATGATCTCGACCGCTTTTGTCGGATAGGCATCCTGTGCTGTCGCGCTACCTATTCCCGCGAGCAGCAGGACCGCGACTGCCGTTAGAGTCGTCCTCATAAGCATTCCTCCACGATAGACATGAGTATTGTTCAATTTGAATGAGCGCACGATCTCTCTGCCTGTCGGAACAGAAACCCTCTCCTTTCGGTAGGCTGCGACGTAGACAAACTCCCCGCTGAAGCATCGATGTTTCAGTAGATATTCGAGCGTTCATATTGAGTCGGCCATTGAATATCGGCGCGCAATGCGCGTGCTGCCTTCAATGGCCAATAAGGCTCCGCCATCAACGAGCGACCCAGCACCACGAGATCTGCCTGCCCGTTGGCAACAATCTGCTCGGCCATATCCGCGCCATTGATCAGGCCCACCGCACCCGTGGGCATGCCGGACTCGCGCCGTATCATTTCCGAGAACGGAACCTGATAGCCCGGATGAATCGCAATCGTCTGGCGTGGGTCGTTACCACCGCTTGAGCAGTCGATCAGATCGACATCGCCACGCGCCCTCAAACGGCGAGACAATGCAATACTCTGCTCCAGATCCCAGCCGCCTTCGACGTGATCGCTTACCGAAATACGCACGAAGAGCGGCAAGTCATCTGGCCACTCGGCTCGGACAGCGTCGATGGTTTCCATCAGCAGACGAATTCGATTCTCGAATGAGCCGCCATACTCATCGCTACGACGATTGCTCAGAGGCGAGAGAAACTGGTGCATCAGATAACCATGCGCCGCATGAACTTCGACAACCTGAAAGCCAGCCTCGCGCGCATATCGCACCGATCGAGCCATTGCCGCGACGGATTCATCAATATCCGACCTGCTCATCACTGCCGGTGTCGGGAATCCCTTGGCAAAAGCAAGCGCACTCGGGCCGATGACGGACCATCCACCATCTTCGGCCGACAGCGGCTTTGAACCTTCCCACGGCCGCATAGTCGACGCTTTTCGACCAGCATGCCCGAGCTGGATGCCAGCTACAGCGCCCTGCCCCTTAACGAAAGCGGCGATGCGTGCGAATCCGTCACGCTGCCGCTCGTTCCATAAACCCAGGCAATATTTGGTGATGCGTCCACGCGGCTCCGTATGAACGGCTTCGGTGAAAACGATACCAACACCGCCTACAGCGCGAGAACCTAAATGGACCAAATGCCAGTCATCCGGCATTCCGTCCGTCGCACAATACTGGCACATCGGCGACAGCATGATACGATTTTTCGCTTCAACCCCACGAAACCTGATTGGCTTGAGGATATGCGGGTGCCGATCTCGCTTCAGGATTCGTCTTTCATCCTCGCTCAACGCTATTCTCCATATGAGAGCATTCAGCTTCCCTCTTGAGCCATTTCACTCCCGATGGAATCAGAAGTGGAGCTAAAGCTGCCTGCGCAGGCGCATTGCTTCACACGAACTGGCATCTGATTCAAAAGCACCGTACGGCTGGGTCAAAAATTATTATCTAATCAATTCACCGCGGGACGAATTCCCTGATTTTTTCAAACACGCCGTGCCGACGAACCGTCAGATGTGGCCGGATTTCTGTCACCCAATCACCGTGATTCGATGCCGTTTGCCAGGCATCCGACTTCGGAACGTCAGCATGGTCGACCTCGTAGACCGCGAGGTATTCCGGCATCTGCTCGCTATCGCTCCAGACGAGTCTGTGACGAACACAAGAATGCACGCCCGGCACTTTCATCAACGAGGGGATGTGCTCCCTATCGTAAAGCTCGGCAAAGCGTTCCTCCAATTCCTTTGGGATAGAAAGCTGCGCGATATACAAAAATCGCGTGACCTGATCCGGCATGGCGTCCCACGAAGTTATCATTTTTGCTAAAGTCCTCGATAGCAAGGACCGTACCAAGAGCTCAGGCAAGCAGACATCACCTGCAACACGATCAAGGCCTTGATCGGGGTCTTGATCAGAGGCTGTTCCGGACAGGTGGGCGCAACTCCGATGCTGCGCCTAGCCGATCCGATTCTATTTCAGGCGCGGCCTGTCCTCGTCGCACGCATATGTCCCTCCAGGCGACATAATGAGAACGACCACTCCTCGCCCTCTGCCGCTGGCCTGATGAATAAGTTTGAGCACATTGACCTAGGAATGATCGGTTGAGGAGCGTCCAGAATTCAACGGGGAATACACCCCTCACCATGGCGCTGCTCACGAAGCCGTTGATCGTCGTATCAGCAGTCTAGCGACGCCAACGCAATATCGTCACCCCCGGACCCGACGGAACCAGCATCGCTGGCACAAACATTGCTATCTAAGATTCTGCTACATGATTACATGGACTAACCAAATAATCGTCGTTGCGACCTTGATCCGATAGTGACGTCGAGTGGAGAGAGAGACACGATGCGCTTTTTCGATTTTCGCGTGCGGCCGCCCTACAAAGGCTTTCTTAGCATGGTCATGTATGCGCAGCCGGACAGACGAAACGGCTTCACCCGCAATCTCAAATTCGAACCATCGCCTGCTGCCGAAAAGCAATCGGTCGAGATGATGATCGAGGAAATGAAGCAGGGCAACATCGAGAAGGCCCTTGTCGTCGGGCGGAATTCCGGCGCGTTGGGCTCGATCGACAATGCTGAGGTCTCGGAGTTCGTTGCCAAACATCCGGACCGCTTTGTTGGCGCCGCATCGATCGACGCTACCAACCGTAAGATTGCGGTTGTCCAGATCGACGAGGCGATCAAGAACGGATTCCGCGCCATCAATATCGAACCGGGTGCCTATGCGCAGCCGATGTTCACCGACGACCGGCGCCTCTATCCCATCTACGCGCATTGCGAAGACCGTAAAATTCCGGTCATCCTCATGACCGGCGGCAATGCCGGACCTGATCTCAACTATACCCATCCCGCGCTTATCGATCGCGTGCTGGCAGACTTTCCGACGTTGAAGATCGTGACCTCGCACGGCAACTGGCCGTGGGTGACCGAGATCCTCCACGTCGCGTTCCGCCGCAGCAATCTCTATATATCTCCGGATATGTATCTGCCGAATATGCCAGGCATGGATGATTTCGTGAAAGCGGCCGACGGTTTCCTTGCCGACCGCTTCCTCTATGCAAGTTCGTTTCCGTTCTGCCCGGTCAAGGATTACGCAGAATGGTTCTCACGACTGCCGATCCGTCCCGAAGCCATGGAGAAGGTCGCCTACCGCAACGCAATGAACCTTCTGGGCTTGGCCTAGAATATTTCGGGCCACAATATGTTCGTGTAGCATACGCCTCGCACTGAGATGACAGCCGGCACGAGCCACTCCGTTGAAGTGGCTCGGTCGGTTAGCTCAGGCAGCGTCACGGACCAACGTAAAGACCGCCGTTCACCTCAATCGCGGTTCCGGTCATATAGTCGGCCAGATCCGAACACAGGAATAGCGCGACGTTAGCGATATCCTTCGGCACACCAAGACGACCGCACGAAATCTGCGGGATCAGACCCTCGCTCACTTCTTTCGGAACGTCGCGCGTCATCGGCGTTTCGATACGGCCTGGATTAATGGCATTGACAAGAATACCATAAGGCGCGACTTCGCGCGCCAGCGACTTGGTGAAACCAAGAACCGCGGCTTTCGAGGTTGTGTAGTGCACCGCAGCCTGATACCCGCCGATGCGCGCTGCATAGGAAGCAATGTTGACGATACGACCGAACTTTCGCGCCATCATTCCCGGCAGGCATAGCCGGGTGCACAGGAAGAACGACGTAACATTGGTCGCCATCACAGCATTCCACTGATCAAGAGTCATCGTCCAGGTTTTCACCCGTTGACCAGCGGCATCGAACTTCGGCGAGATGCCGACATTATTAATGAGAATATCGATGCTTTTACCAGCGAGCTTGTGCTCGATGTCCTGCGCTGACGACAGATCGCATTGAATGCAGGAGATAGCAGGATTCTCCTGCGCCAATGCCATGCCGGCGTCGATCTTCGCATCGACCAACAGCACCTCTTTGCCAGCTGCAGCAAATTTCCGTCCCATCTCAAGACCGATACCGCCGCACCCGCCGGTGATCATCACACTCCTGCCGCCAATTTCCATTGCATGTCTCCCGGGCCGATCACAAATGATCGGCGGATCAACCATCGCTGCGCGCAGCAATGCGCAGATTCATCGCCGCGCGATAGCGCGGATCGCCAGTCTGTGCATGCAGGGCATCGAGAACCGCGACGATGCGGGGTAGACCGATCGCGGCACCCCACGCCACCGGTCCGCGCGGATAGTTGACGCCGTTTTGCATGGCGCGGTCGATGGCGGCGCCATCTGCAATACCGTGCAGCATCGCTTCATAAGCCTCGTTGACCAGCATCGCGACGATGCGCATCACCACCAGGGCCGGCCAGTCCGGCAGTATCGTCACCGACCCTGCCGCCTGCAGGCTCGCGATCACCGTTTGTCGCTCACCGGCAGACATAGGCGACAGCGCTACCGCGATGCGGCGTCCGGGAGTGCCATCATCCAGGCGCAGGTCGTGCACCGCCACCGGATGTCCGTGCTCGCGCGCGATGTCCTCGGCGCGACGGCCGTCGGTCGGCAGCAGCGAGACACCGCCGAGCGTAACCGGTTGTTTCTCCCATCCGGAGATCAGCGGAGCGGCACGACCGGATGACGCCGCTTCCGTCTGCGATTCAGGCATGGCGCTGCCGGGCGCATACGAATAGAAACCACGGCCGGACTTGCGGCCAAGCCATCCCGCCTCGACCATCTCCTCCTGCAGCAGCGACGGACGGAATCGCGGCTCGCTGCCATAGGCCTCGAACACCGAGCAGGTCGAACGGTAATTAATGTCGTTGCCGATCAAATCCATCAACGCGAACGGCCCCATCCGGAAGCCGCCGCCTTCGGTAACGATGGCATCGAGCGTGGCCGGATCGGCAACACCCTCCTCCCTCAGCCGCAGCGCCTCGCCGTAGAACGGGCGAGCGACGCGATTGACGATGAAACCGGGCGTCGATCGCGCAACCGCCGTCACCTTGCCCCAGGCCTGCGCCGTAGCGTCGATGGTCTCCACCACCTCGGGTGCGGTGGCCAGACCACGGATCACCTCGACCAGGCGCATGACCTGCGCCGGATTGAAAAAGTGCATGCCGACAACGCGCTCCGGCCGCGCCAGGCCGGCGGCCATTGCCGTGACGGACAGCGTCGAGGTGTTGGTGGCGAGGATTGCATCCGGCCGCGCCAATGCCTCCAGCTTCGCAAAGAGGGAACGCTTGATGCCCATCTCCTCGGCGACCGCCTCTACGAAGAGGGTTGCGGAAGCCGTTTCGGCCAGCGTTTCAACCGGCAGCAGACGGGCGATGATGTCATCGCAAGCTTTCTGATCGAGCTTCTTGGCTGCGACCCGTTTCGCCAGGCCGGCGCCGAGTTGCGCAATCGCGCGCCGCGCCGCGCCAGCCGCGACGTCATACAGAAACACACGATGTCCGGCCTGCGCCGCCACCTGCGCGATACCGGCGCCCATGGTACCGGCGCCGATAACGGCCACGGCTTCGCTCGTTGCAAGTTGCGGCATCAAGCCACCTCGAGAATCAGTTTGCCCTGCGCCCGGCCGTCACGAAGCAGCGCCAGCGGCTCGCGGAAATCCGAGAGCGGAAAAGTCCGACTAACAAACGGATCGACCTTGCCAGCTACATGTAGCGCAAAAATTTCGTCCTGTACTCGTCGGACCCATTCCGGGTCACGGTCACGATAGTCCGACCATTGCAGGCCGGAAACCTCGATATTCTTCACCAGCAGATAATTCGCCTTGATTATCGGAATTTCACCGGCGGCAAAGCCGATGATCACCATGCGGCCGCGCCAAGCCATCGCCCGCAACGCCGCCCCGTTGGCAGCACCGCCGACCGGGTCAATCACCACATCAGCGCCACGCCCGCCGGTCGCGGCACGCACCGCATCTCGCAAACCATCGCGCAGATCCGCTATACCGAGGTCGACAACTACGTCCGCGCCGCATTTGCGTGCCACCGCCGCATTTTCCTCGCCGAGCACGCCGGCAATGATCGTCGATGCGCCGAACGCCGTGGCCAACTGCACACTGGCGACGCCAATGCCGCCGGAAGCGCCAAGGACGAGCACCGCATCGCCCGTCTGCATGCGCGCACGCTCCACCAATGCGAAATGCGCTGTCTGATAAACGAGGCCAAGCGCAGCCCCCTTGATGAAGCCGACCTCGCTCGGCATACGGAAGACGCTGGTGGCCGGCGCCCTGAGCTTCTGGGCATAGGCGCCATATTCAACCTGCACGCTCACCCGGTCACCGATCGAAAAACCGGTGACGCCTTCACCCAAGGCCGAGATCACGCCCGCGGCTGCCTTGCCAGGAGAAAACGGGCGCTGCGGTTTGATCTGATACTGGCCGGCGATGACCAGAATGTCGGGGTAGTTCAGCTCCGCCGCCTTCACATCGATGACGACTTCGCCCTTTCCAGGTACGGGATCCGGCAGATCACCCACCGAAACCTCATCGAACGGGGCGAACTCCTCGACGACGACCGCTCTCATATCTTTAGCTCTGAGTTGTGGCCACCAAGCTGCGGCGCGGCAACGGGAATATCGGGGCTACCGCGGAACGCAGCCGCGATAGGCACAGGCAGTGCCGGCATGCACAGTCCCGATTCGTTCTCCAGCATGTGGTCGAACAGGCCACGCGCGCGGAAATGCGGATCGTCCATCGCCTCCTTGAGGGAAACGACGATCGTGCAGCAGCAATCGCGGCCGGAAAAGCACGCTCGCCAGTGCTCGGCAGGCTTCGATCTGATGATGTCGACAATGCGTCGCGTCGTCGCCTGCATATCGCGCGTATCATCCCGCAGGTCGTGATCAAGCCCGATCAGCTCACAGAACTCGTTCCAGAACTTTTGCTCGATGGGCGCCGCCGCCACCGCCTTGCTGTCCGCAGTCTCATAAAGCCGATATCGGGGCGTGCCGCCGCAAACGAGCCCGGTGCCGCTCCCAGGCCATTGCCCTTGCCCCAGACCTTCACCCATCGCCCAATACATAAAGGGAAATAGGTTGTCCGCCATCGCGATATCGAGATAGCAGCCGCGGCCGGTGCGCTGGCGCTGAGCCAATGCCATCATGATGTTCATTACTGCCGGATAGGCGCCACCGGCAATGTCCGCAATCAGCGCCGGCGGAACCACCGGTCGTTCCGGATCGCCCATCGACAATGCGAGCAAGCCGGCGTCGCCGATGTAATTGAGATCGTGTCCCGCAACGTTGCGTTTGGGACCCGTCTGTCCGTAACCGGTGATCGAACAATAGACCAGACGCGGATTGCTGACGGACAACGTCTGATAGTCGAGTCCGAGCCGGGCCATAACGCCTGGTCGGAACTGTTCCACCAGGACATCGGCCCGTGCGATCAGCGGATCGAGAACGGAACGGTCGGCCGCGTTCTTCAGGTCGAGTGCAAGGCTTTTCTTCCCGCGATTGAGCAATGCGAAATTGACACTGTCCCGCCCCCAGCTCGGCCTGTAGTGTCGCATTTCCTCGCCGGTGCCGGGACGCTCGACCTTGACGACCTCGGCTCCCGCTTCCGCCAAAAGCAGTGTCGCCATCGGCCCGGGTAGCAACGTCGAGAAATCAAGAACAGTGACACCTTCGAGTGGACGCATCAGCGTGCTCCACGGCGTCTGGCTGCGAGCGCCATACGTGGCGGCGCATAAGCAGCGGTGCCGTAGGTCGCGAACAATGCACTCGTCACATCACAGTGATGCGCCAACCCGCCTCGGACAAGACGCTCGATCGGCCCATCAGGATAGCCAAGACCGAGCTTACAGGTCGTATCCATATCGGCGGCGCTCGCCAGCCCCTCGTCAAGAAAGCGCAGCGCCGCATTGTATTTCGGCCGCAACAGACGATCGAGAATGCGCCCTGCCTGATCGGTGCAGATAACAACCGTGAAGCCAGCCGTCTCAAACATTGCTTTCGCGGCAGCCACCGCATTGTCCGCGGTAACGCGCATGCGCACCAGTTCGACAAGTTTCGACGGTGAATCGACACCGTTCCGGAACCGCGAGAAGCCGACGACATTCGTATACACCGGATTATCGTCCTCGGCGTGATCGGCCAGACATTCGACGCCGAGTTCAACCACCACTGCCACCTTGCCGGGGTCCGGGGCAACCGGCGTGCCGAGATGCAAAACAATGTCGGCCTGCACCGCCGCGGCAGCCAGGAATGGATCATCGGGAGGAAATGAACGGCTCTCGCCATGTTGCAAGATCATATAAGCCATCACTTCATGCCCCGAACATGGTATTGCCAGTATAATTGAAGAAGCCGCGTCCCGATTTTCGCCCAAGAAGGCCTGCTGCAACCATCCGGCGCAGCAGCGGCGGGCATGCGGCGCGCGGATCGAGCGTCACGGGATAGAATGCTTCCGATAGACGAATCTGCGTATCGAGACCGATCAGATCGATGAGTTCGAGCGGCCCCATTTTATAACCGAGGCCGGCCTTGACGGCGATATCGATGCTTTCAGCATCAGCGACACCGGCTTCCACGGCGCGTATCGCATCATTGTTGAACGGCACCAGCAGCGCATTGAGAATGAATCCCGGCTTGTCCTGGGTCTTCACAGAAATCTGCCCGCACTGCACGGTCCAGTCCCATGCCGTCTTGAATGTCGTGTGAGACGTCAGCAGGCCAGGTGACATCTCCACGAGCTTCATCAATTGCGCCGGCAGGCAAAAATGCATACCAACAACGCGGTCCGGCCGTTTACAACCCGCCGCGATCTCGGTGATCGACAGCGTCGACGTATTGGATCCGAAGATCGCATGATCCGAGCACACGCTATCGAGGGCGCCGAGCAGCTTCTGCTTGACGCCGAGTTCCTCAAACACGGCTTCGATCACCAGATCGCAGGCAGCCATCGCACCGATATCGGTCGTGCACGTGAAACGACCCAACACCGTATCGCGCTCCACCTCCGACATCTTTCCGCGTTCCACCGACTTCTGAAAAAACGCCTGGCTCTGCTTGGCGGCCCTGAGCAACGATGCATCGACGGCGTCGTAGCAAATGACATCGAAACCGGCTCGCGCCGCGACGATGGCGATACCGGCACCCATGGTCCCACCTGCGCCGCAGATACCGACTGTTCTGATCGCTGCGCTCATTTCTTCACAAAGCTCCGTCCGATAAGCTGGCGATGGATCTGGTTGGTTCCCTCCCATATCTGGGTGATCTTCGCATCGCGCATTAGGCGCTCAACACGATAGTCGCTGCAATAGCCGTAGCCGCCATGCATCTGTACAGCTTCGGTCGAAATCCGCATCGCAAGATCGGAAGCCCGCATCTTCGCCATCGATGCCTCAAGCCCGAAGTCCCTTTCGCCTGCCTCGATTAGCGACGCGACATAATCAAGCCAGGACTCCGCCATTGCCAGATCGGTTGCGAGGTCGGCCAGCATGAACTGATTGCCTTGAAACTCCGCGATACGCCGTCCCGACTGCACGCGGTCATTCATGTAGGCAACCATGTCCCCGAAAGCGGCGCCGGCGATACCGAGCGCATGCGCGGCGACGCTAGGGCGGGACCTGTTCAGCGATGCAAGCAGGATCCGCAGGCCGTCGCCAGGATTCCCGATAAGATTGGTGCGCGGCACACGGCAGCCGTTGAAAGCGATCGACGCCGTCGACGAGGCCCGATGCCCCATCTTCTGCTCAAGGCGAATGACCTCGAAGCCCGGTGTTCCCTTCTCGAACACCAGCACCGAGATCGACTTCTTGGGGTCATCGATCTCCGACCACTTTCCGAACAACAGCATCAGGTCGGCGACGTCACCACTGGTGATGAAGGTCTTGCCGCCCTGCACGATGATGTCATCGCCGTCCGGCGTGAAGGTCGTCCGCATGCCAGTCGCGTCCGAGCCGGCATTCGGCTCGGTGATCGCCAGCGCACCGAGCGCGCCCTCGGCAATGCGGGGCAGGAAACGAGCGCGTTGCTCGTCGTTACCCATATCGATCAATGGCTTCATCCCATGGAACGTCGTCGCATAGATGATGCCAGTCGACGCACAAGATGCCGAAATGGTCTTCACCACCTCAAGATAAAGACGAAACGGCACCGGTGCACCGCCGTAGGCTTCCGGCACGAACATCATATTAGCACCCAGCGCATTCAGCGCCTTGATGTTCTCCCACGGAAACTCGCCGCTACGATCATAGCGTTCCGCATTCGGGTCGATCGTCTCCGCGCACAGACGCCGGAACTGATCGAGAACAAGTTGTTCCTCTTCCGTCCACCGCCGTTGGCGCTGCAGCCTCTCGAAAATCTTCATCAGTGATTTATGCCTTGACCGCCGTCGAGATAGATCGTCTCGCCGGTAAGAAACATTATGTTGTCCGAGAAGAGCGTACCAACAAAGCGCGCCACCTCCTCGGCCGCGCCAGCACGACCAACAGGCACGCGGCGGCCTAACCAGGTTTTTACTTTGTCTTTTGCAAGAAAATCGCGATTCAGGTCGGTTTCGATATATCCGGGTGCCACGTTCAGCACCCTGATGCTGTCCTTCGCCCATTCGACCGCGAGGCAGCGGCTTAGCGCGCCGACGGCTGCCTTCGACGCGCAATAAGCGATATTCTCGGCTACGCCGAGTTTGTCGAAGAACGAGCCGATATTGACGATGGTGCCACCGCCTGCCTGCTTCAGATACGGATAAGCCTCGCGGCTAGCCACCATCGCCGCCGTGAAGTTCAGGCGCATCGTCTCCTCAAGCTCACGAACACTGAGATCGGCACTTGGCGTAGCGCGGTGCGCACCCGCATTGTTCACCAAGCCGACAATGCGTCCATCCCTGGCGACACGCGCGATGACATCCTTCAGAGACGCTTCGTCTGTTACGTCGCAACGATAGCCGGTGCCCGATGCGGCCTCGCCGCTTCGCGAGAGCGCCGCGACGGAGAATCCTCGATGCCGGAGATCGGCTGCGATCACCGCGCCGATGCCGCGGCTAGCACCAGTGACGACAATCGTTCCCGCAGCCGCCGTCTGTTCAGCCATCGCGAAACTCCGGCTTCCGCTTTTCGCTGAAGGCTGCCATCCCTTCCTCAGCATCACCGGTGCGGTAGGCGAGCGTGCCGAGATCGGCCTCGATTTTCAGGCCTTCGACGAGCGGCACATCGAGTGCGCGCTGTACGGCGGCGCGGGCAAAATTTAATGCCGGCAAGCCGTAACCGGTGAATTCGCGTGTGAAGACGATCCCCGCCTCCACGGGATCGCCGTCGATAAGACGATTGACGAGGCCTATACGTTCTGCCTCTTCGGCGTCGACAGTCCTGCCCGTGAGGATCATCTCCAACGCCCGGGCTTCACCGACGACGCGCGGCAGTCGCTGCGTACCGCCGTAACCGGGCGTCAGGCCGAGCTTGATTTCCGGCAATCCCATTTTGGCATTCCGCGTCGCCAGCCGGAACGTGCAGGCAAGTGCCAGTTCCAGGCCGCCGCCAAATGCATAGCCGTTTATCAACGCCACCGATGCAACCGGCAATGTGTCGAGCTTGGCAAAGATCGCCTGCCCGCGCTCGATGCCAGCACGCTGCGCGGCGAACGAACGATTACGAAGTTCCTTAATATCGGCACCGGCACAGAATGACTTTGTACCAGCACCGGTGATCAGCAATGCGCGCACATTCATGCTGGCGACGCGATCAATTACCGCTCCGATTTCGTCGATGATCGCGAAGGATAATGCGTTCAGCGCATCCTGCCGGTCGAGCGTCAGAAGCGCAATATCGTCGCGACGTTCCAGATTAACCGGCATCAGCCCGTCCTCGCCTGAGAGCCAGGATCGGTCCAGCGCACTGCCGTCGGCACCAGTTCGCCACGTTTCGTCATCTCGATGAGATCGCGTTTGAGAATCTTGCCGCTCGGCGTCAGAGGAAATTGCGAAACTCGCAGAAAAAACTCCGGCATATCGTATTTCGACAATCCCTGCTCCGCGAGGTGACGCAACAGATCATAGGCCTCGATGTCGCCAATAACGGCAATGCACACTCGCTCACCGAGCCGCTCGTCGGCAATCGGATAGCAGGCAACGCGCTCTACCGACGGGTGACGCAACGCCAGAGCCTCGATATGCACGGGATAGATGTTGTGGCCGCCGCGAATGATGAGGTCTTTCAGCCGTCCCTCGATCCGCAGATTTCCCATCTCGTCGATCACGCCGAGATCCCCCGACAGAAACCAGCCATCGCGATTGAAGCTTCCTTCTGTCGCCGTCTGATTGGCGAAATAGCCAAGCATCAACGCGGCCCCGCGACCGGCAATCTGGCCGACCGTGCCGACAGGCACTTCACGATCGGCATCGGCAGGATCGAACAGCCGAATTTCATAGGCTTTGCCGCCACGGCCGCAGGTCGAGATGATGACTTCGTTATGATCAGCCGGATGAGTGTACTGGTGAGATGAGTTCTCGGTCATGCCATAGATATTCTGCGGTTTGATCCCTTGCCGCACGAACGCCTCGCATACCGATGGCGGGATAGGTGAACCCGCCATATAAAAAAGATTTACTGCCCCGAGCCTTTCGATGCCGCGGCGTTGCTGCTCCGCGAGAATATCCATCGCATGGGTCGGAACCCCCATCACATAGGTCGCACCGGTCTCGATGATCCAGTCAAGACGGCTTTTGCCTGCAGGCGGATTGTCGGTAATCAGCACGCAGCCGGCAATCAGCCACTGCGCCACCGCCACCCAGGCGATATGATGCGACAAAGGGCTGAGAGACAGCAGTTTCGTATCTGGCCCGTGCTGCCAATCGCGCACCAGATCGCGCGCATTGGCAAGCAGAGTGTTATCGGAATGCATCACGCATTTCGGCAGACCAGTCGTGCCGGACGTGAAGGCAAGATAGACGACTTTGTCCGGATCCTCGACCGGAGGCAGATCCGCCGGACCAGGCTGCGGAAAATCCTCCGGCGTATAGATACACAGCAGCGATGATGCGCCTTTCAGCGCACTCATCGTGTCGGTAGCGGGCGTATCCGCGCCCCAGCCAGTCTCCGTCAGAAGGGCCTTCGCCTGTAAGCGGTCAAGCAGCTGGACGATATCCGTCGACGTGTAGGTTCGGTGCAGCGAAGGATTGCAGGCGACGCCGTTGCGGGCACATGCGAGAAACGCAACCACCGCTTCTGCCCGATTGCCAAGCCAGAGCGAAACCCGGTCGCCGCTATGGATGCCCTGCCGATGAAAATCAGCAGCGACACCGTCGACCCAATCGGCAAGTTGCCGCCAGGTAAGGCGATGGCGGCCATCGTTCAACGCTAGCGCATCCGGCCGCTGCTCGGCGTGGCCGCACATAAGCGAATAGAACGTGTCCTTCAGCCACGCCCCCTCGGAGTAATAGCGGGACGCCGCCGCCGGATGATGCAGAGTCAAAAACGGCCGCATGATCACTTACCGAACTTGGACGAATCCGGCTTCCGTTTCTCGCCAAACGATGCCGCCATTTCGTGGCTTTCCTCGCTTTCGAGATAGGCACGTAGCAACAGGTCATGCGCCATACGTGCCAGCCCGGTGACGCCGCCATGGCGGGCATTGAAAGCCGCCTTCACTGCAGCGAGTGCAAACGAGCCCCGCTCGGCGGTCTCAAGCGCGAAGGCGCGGGTCTCCTCCCTGAGCCGATCATCCGGCACCACGCGATTGATCAAACCCAGTTCCAGCGCTTCACGCGCCTTGATCTTCGGATTGTTGAACCAGATTTCCTTGGCCTTCTTCTTTCCGACCAGATCTTCCAGATACCAGGTGCCATAGCCGGCATCGAACGAACCGACCATCGGTCCAACCTGTCGAAACATTGCACTTTCCTTGGCGATGGTCATGTCACAGACCATCTGCAGTACGTTTCCGCCACCGACCGCGAATCCATTAACCGATGCAATCACCGGCTTCTGCAATTTGTCGATGGCATCGTACATCTCCAGTGTCGGCAGCGTACCTGCATAGAGAGTACTATCTTCCATACCGTCCTTGCGGCCACCGATACAGAAGAACCGATCGCCGGCACCAGTGATGACGACAACGCGCGTGCGTGTCTCGCGGCGGATCTGCTCGATGCAGTCACGAATCTCATGGCACATGACCACATTGAACATGTTGCCATCATCCGGGCGGTTGAGCGTAATTGTCCCGATCGGACCGTCTTCCTCATAGAGTATCGTTTTGTAGGTCACAGCCGAGCTCCTTCAGATCACGCCGTCGCGCCTGAGCGATTCGATATCGCCGTCGCCCAGCTTTGCCAAATCGCACAAAACCTCGACGGTCGAGGCGCCAAGTCGCTGCGGCGCCCTGCGCGGAACATTAGCCTTACCGTCGACATGAAAGCCGGTACCCACCTGCGGCAGCAGCCGACCATTGTCATCCAGCGTGTAGAACAGGCCCCGCTGGAGCAAGCCGCTATCCTGCGCAACCTCGTCCAGGCGATAGATCGGGCCGGCCGGAACACGGTTACGGCTGAATAGACCGAGCCAGTGATCACGTGGATGCTGACGCAACAGGTCCTGAATAATCGACACGATTTCCACGCGATGTTCGCGCCGTTTGACGTTGGTGTTGTAACATTCACGATCGCCGATATCCGATCGATCCAGGGCCCTCCAGAACCGCTTCCAGATCGTATCGTTACCAAGACCTAGCGTCAGTGGCAGATCGGCCGTCTCGAATGCCTGATAAATGGCTATGACACTGTCTTTCCCGCCCGAACGGCGCGGCATCTCCTGCGAACCAAGATACGGAACCATACGACAGGACAGAAAACGCGTCATGCTATCTACGAGCGATACGTCGATAGACCGTCCCGCGCCGGTCCGCGTACGCTCAAACAAAGCACTCACCGTAGCAAAGGCTGCATCCTGACCAGCCAACATGTCGGCAGCCGGCGCGCCAATCTTCTGCGCAGGGCCATCCGCTTCACCGGTGATATCCATGATACCGGAATAGCCTTCGGCGATCAGGTCATAGCAAGGCCAATCGGCGCGCATGCCCTGTAGCCCGAAACCAGTGATCGACACATGAACGATGTCCGGCCGGATGGCGCGGCAGGCAACGGCGTCGACGCCAAGCTTCTTCTGGACACGCAGCGGTTGATTCAGCAGGACCACATCGCTCGCCTTTATCAGGGCGTCGAGGATTTCGCGCCCGCGTGGTGCGACGATGTCAAGAGTGACACTCCGCTTGTTACGATTGACGGCAACGTACCAGAGCGACTCTCCGTCCAGGAACGGCGGGCCCCAGGCACGCGCATCGTCGCCGATACCCGGCCGCTCGATCTTGATGACGTCGGCCCCCATATCGCCGAGCAGCATCGTCGCATAGGGCCCTGCGACCGAGGTGCTCAGATCGAGAACCCGCATTCCCGAGAGGAAGCTGAAGCCGGCGCCGATGCGCGTGAGCGGCAGTTGAACCGGTTCCGCATCGGCGGCATGCGAACGCTGAGTGGCTGAGGATTCCATAACCTTTCCTACATCGGTACCGCATGGCGGCCTCTCGGGGGTACCTCGGGAAAAGCAATGACCGTGCCACAACGCCAGAACCGTTGAACGCATTCATTTGTGCCGTTACAAACCCTGCACGGTGTTCTTGGCTCGGACAGGCCGGGATGGAGTGTCTGCCAAGGAAACATAAAAATATCGCACCGCAACAACAAATCTCACGGCGGTGCTACCTGGAGGACGCTCTTGACTGATACGCGCAATATCGCCGGTCTGATCGTCGTCGATGCCGCCGGCAAGGTCGTCTTTTCCGTCGGTCGCGGCACTGATCCGCGTATCGTGGCGCTCGTTGAAGACAAGACCTGGCGTGAGGATGCCATCCGCCGGCGCATGGTCCCGATCCAGACCGAAACAAAAAGCGTATTTCTCTGGTCGCAGGTCAACACCTATCATTTTGCCGCGATTGTCGACGGTCTGATGGATTCCGTTTTCGAATTCGCTGCAGCAGTCGACTTTGCTTGGGACATCATCCACCATCTGCTGACCGACCCGTTCAATGCGATGACTGTCGTCGACGCAGACGGAAAGGTCGCCTTCCTGTCACCGGTCCACGAAGGTTTCTTCGGTCTCGACCATGGCGCCGCCATTGGACGTCCGGTGCGCGACGTCATCGAGAATACCCGGCTCGACCACGTAGCCAGAACCGGCAAGGCCGAGGTCGGCGATGTCCAGCGCATGCGCGGTCAGGACCGTGTCGTAAACCGGAGCCCGATCTTCCGCGAGGGCAAGCTCGTCGGAGCCATCGGCCGCGTCATGTTCAAGAATCCGGAGCAGGTCCAGGCACTCAACCAGCGCGTCAACGCGCTTGAGAAAGAACTCGAATTTTACCGTCGTGAAGCGCATGTGCTTCGACGCGAAGCCTTCGATCTCGATACAATCGTCGGCAGGAGCAAGGCGATCCAGCGTCTGAAAGAGGACATCGTCCGCATCGCTCCGCTCGACATTTCGGTGCTCGTCCTTGGCGAGAGCGGTACCGGCAAGGAACTCGTTGCCCACGCCATCCATCGGCTGAGTCCGCGGCAGAAACAGAAGATGGTGATCGTTAATTCAGCCGCGCTACCGAGCAATCTCGTCGAGAGCGAATTATTCGGCTACGAGCCGGGCTCGTTCACCGGCGCCGACCGGAAAGGCCGCCGCGGAAAATTCGAGCAGGCCCACGGCTCGTCACTGTTTCTCGACGAGATCGGTGACATGCCGCTCGACATCCAGGCAAAGTTGTTGCGTGTCCTTCAGGATCGCGTGATCCAGCGCGTTGGTGGAGAAGGCACCCAAGAAGTCGACTTCCGACTCATCGCAGCGACCAACCGCGATCTCCGCAACCTCGTCTCCAACGAGAACTTCAGGCTGGACTTCTATTATCGCATCAGCCCGATCGTGCTGACCGTTCCACCGCTACGCGAACGGCTGGACGACATTCCGGTACTGATCGAGAAGTTCCTCACGGAGTTCGGATCGCGTCACCAGTTGGCAATCCCGGAGATCGACGACGACGTCTACGGTTACCTTGCAAGGCAGGAGTGGCCAGGCAATATTCGCCAATTGCGCCATGTCGTGGAACGAGCAGTCATTTTCTGCAGTGATAACCGGCTACGCATTGCCGATTTCCAATCGCCGGCATTGATGCAGGCGGCGCCGACCGCCGCGCCCGAGCAGATGCAGGTTGGTAACCTGCAAGGCGCACTTGATCGTGTCGAAGGCGACATTATCCGCGACGCTCTGGCTCGCCACAAGGGCAACAAGAAGAAGGTCGCCGAAGAGCTCGGCATCTCGCGGTCATATCTCTACAAAAAACTCGGCGTCTCCTGAGTGAGGTTCCGCCGCTGCTATCGCGAGACACGATAAGCCATACGGAAGGTCGCCATCTCCATCTCGATACGCGCACCAATATTGCGCAGGGTATCCGCATTGAGGAATGCCGCGGCCTCTTCCAGCGTCCGCTCCCTGTCCGCCTCGATCAACAGCGCCCAGTTGAGCGACCGATCTCCCTTCCGTACATGGCGTGCCGTCGATACGGCCTCCTGCGAAGGAATACTCTCCAGCAACCGCACCGCGATGCCCCCGCGAAATCGCAGCAGCGCCGGCATGATTTCGTTGATCAAGGCTCTACGCAGCCGCGACGGGTCGCCCTCGACCGGCGCAAGCGCCAGCACCCCGAGCATACCGCCCTCGCCCTCCCCCAGCGAAGCCGTGAGCCGCGCCAATGTGCGGATCGGGTTACGAAACCGCATGATGAAATGGCGGCTGCGCTCGTCAGGGTTCGCGATCAGACTCACATAGGCGTCTGATCGCAACACCGCATTGTTCTCCGTTTCATAGAACGCCAGATATTTCGGCGCTCCCTTGACGGCGACAAAACGCCGGCCGTTGATGAAGCCGGGCACTGCGAGCACACGATCTCGCACATGCTCGCGGTTATACCATTCGTTGAATGCTTCCTCTTCTTCTTCTGGAATATCCGTCCAGGCAAGAAGCACAGCGTGATCTTGATTCATATTCGTCACTTCGACCACAGATCCTCGACGACCTTCTTTTCGGCCTCCACCATCTTCGCGACTCCGGCGGCGGGATGAAAATACGGGACCATGCCGAGCGTCGCGATCCTCTGGTGGAATTTCGGGTCCTGGGCAATATCCTTCAGCGCATCATCCCAGGCGTCTATGACATCTTGCGGCAGGTTTGGCGGACCCGAAACACCGAACCAGAACAGGATCTTGACCGACGGCAGTCCGGCCTCTGCCGTCGTCGGAACATCGGGTGTCGCCGGGAAACGCTCCGGCGAAGCAACCGCGATGGCGCGCAGCTTACCGCTTCCGACAAGCGGAGAGATCGCGCTCCACGAGCCGGCGCCGACCATGACATGACCACTGGCAACGATGGTGGGAGCTTCCGCACCCCCCTTCAGTGCCACCGACCGAGTCTTAGTCACGTCGATATCGAGCGCTTTGAAGAACTGTCTGAAAGTGTAGTCCTGCGCACCCGCGCCACCAAGCGAAGTCCAGGTCAGAGTGCTTGAGTCCTGTCTTGCGCGCGCCACCACATCCTGCAGTGTCTTCAACGGCGATTCCGGCGATACGATAAAGATCATCGGTGTCTGCGCCAGCAGACCCATGAAGGTGCGATCCATTACTTTCATGGGTAGATTCTTGACAACAACCTCCAACATCGAGCTCGACGCAGGCGATTCGGCCAGTACCGTATAGCCGTCCGGCTTGGCGCGCATCACCTCTTCGACCGCCGGCACTGTATTTCCACCCGGCTTGCTGACGACGCGTACAGGGACTTTCCAACGCTCCTCCAGCGCCTGCGCAAGTGCGCGCGCAGTCAGTCCGGTGGAGCCGCCGGGCGCAAACGGCACGATGAGATCAATGGCGCGGCTCGGATATTTGTTTTGCGCAGCCGCCGGTGGCACGACCAAGATGGCCAGACACGCCCCTAATATCGCGACGGCTCGACTGCAGTGCCGGTTCATTTTCGATCCTCCGAAGGAATTGGGTTACTTCCTGCGTATCTCGACCAATGCGTCGCACATCGCCTTGCAGCAAGCGATCAAGGCGGCAGATGGGCCCGCTATAACCTCAGATCGCACGACGTGACGTAATGCAGCCACATCGAGCAAGGTTTCCAGCAAGCTCCATGCCACAGGTGTAGCTAGGATAATTTCCGCGTAGGGTGCTCGCTATGCGAGGCTACTCCACCAGATGCGCCGCAATATGTGTCTTTACAGCGGACAATGTGTCGATGAGACATGCAGGTTACTTGCTCCGCGGCATTGGCTGGCCACGCAAACCACGCACCACGCGACTGGCACACTCCCTGCTATGCAAGAGCAAAACGGAAACAGCAGGAGCCCGAAGGGTAGGCGTCGAGGGGTGGCGAGCCCAGTGGCCGGCACAACACCGGACACCTCCACTTCGAGCCGAAGAAGGAAACACCGGCGTCGTTCTGCGACTCTATCCGCAGAGAATTCGAAGGCTGGACTAATTTTCCACCAAAGCGAAACCGACAAACAGCAGGGTCATGTCAAAAAACCTAGCAATCATCGCCGGCGCCACCGGCGTCATCGGGCGGGGGTTGACCGAATCCCTTGCCGCCGATGGATGGGATGTCGTCGCGCTCGCGCGCAAGCCGCTGAACATCCCCGGCGTACAATTCATCCCTGTCGACTTGACCAACACAGCCGACTGCCGCGCAAAGCTGAGCGGCTTCACTGACGCCACGCACATTCTGTACTCCGGCCGCTACGACCACGCGACCGGCACGCCGGAGCCAGTCGACACCAACCTGGCCATGTTGCAAAATCTAGTGGAAGCGGTGGAGCCGATCGCGCCGCGACTGCAGCACATTCATCTGGTGCACGGAACGAAATGGTACGGATCAAATCTCGGCCCATTTCGCACGCCAGCGAAAGAGGATGATCCTCGCGTCCTCGTGAACAATTTCTACTATGCGCAACAGGATTACATTGAAGCGCGGCAACGCGGGCGCGGCTGGACGTGGTCCACAACACGACCGCACGGAATCTGCCATCTGGTTCCCGATTCGCCGCGCAACCTCGTCCTAGTAATCGCTGCCTACGCAACGATCTGCCGTGAAATGGGACTGCCGCTGTGTTTCCCCGGCACGCCGGAGAACTACCACGCGCTTTACCAGTGCACTTCGGCGGATTTTCTGGTCGATGCTATCCGCTGGATGACAAACGAACCGCGCTGCGCCAACCAGGCCTTCAACATCACCAATGGCAATTACATCCGCTGGGAAAATCTCTGGCCGGCTTTCGCACGCTACTTCAACATGGATATCGGCCCAGTTCGTACTGTCCGGCTCGCCGAGGCGATGGCCGACAAGGGCCCCGTCTGGGACACTATTGTCAGGAAACATGGCCTCGCGCCGACGCCGTACGAGCGGTTGGCGCTGTGGTCCTACGGCGATTTCGTCTTCACGCCGGGCTGGGACATGATGTCAGACATGACCAAGGCACGACAGTTCGGATTCCACCGGACGGTCGATACGCTCGGCGAATTCATCCGTCATTTCGATGCGTTTCGCGCGCGTCGTATTCTGCCCTGATGCTTCCTAAAAATTCCGAGCAACAGCACCATGATCAAATTCTACTATAGTCGATCACCGAACCCGATGAAGGTGGCGCTTTGTCTTGAAGAAACAGGGCTCCCTTATGAGCCGATCGCCATCGACACTCGCAAGGGTCAACAGTTCACGCCGGAATTCCTGGCGATCAATCCGAACGCGAAAGTGCCTGCACTGACCGATGGCGATGCGACACTGTTCGATAGCAATGCCATCCTGCTTTATCTCGCGGAAAAGACCGGCCGGTTTCTTCCGGGCGATACGCTGGCCGCCCGGGCGGAACTTCTGTCCTGGTTGATGTTCGTCGCTACCGGCATCGGCCCTTATTCCGGCCAAGCGATCCACTTTCGCCTTTATGCGCCGCAGCCTGCGGAGTACGCCAACACCCGCTATCAGTTCGAAGCGAAGCGGCATTACGGCATCCTCGAAGCACGGCTTGCGCACCGCCAGTACGTGCTCGGCAGTGTCTATACGATCGTCGATATGGCCTTGTGGGGCTGGGTACGGCTCCTCGAACGCATCATGGGTGACGGCGCATGGGCCCAGTTTCCCAACCTCAAGCGCCATTGCGACGAAGTTACCGCGCGCCCGGCCGTACAGCGCGCGCTCGACCTACAGAACAGACACGCCTTCAAGACCGAGACGGACAGCGAAGCGCTGCGCAATATGTTCCGCTACGTCGTCTCCTGATCGGACACCCTTCACCTTACTCTCAGCGAAACCCGTTTCTCGCACCGACATGACAGAAAACAACCATACGACAACACATCTCCCGCTCCGAAACGTCCGCGTGATCGACTTCAGTCGACTGCTTCCCGGACCATGGTGCACGCAAACACTCGGCGATCTTGGCGCCGACGTCATCAAGATCGAGCAACCGGAGATCGGCGACTATTCGCGCTTCAATCCGCCGGTCTACAGATCCGTTGGCGTCTATTTCAACAGCATCAACCGCAACAAGCGCAGCATTGCGCTCGATCTGGACAAGGCCGAAGATCGGGCTGTGGCTGACGATCTGACCGCCGGTGCCGACGTGATCGTCGAATCGTTCCGCCCCGGTGTCACGAAGAAGCTCGGCATCGACTACGAATCGGTCGCCAGGCGCAACCCGTCGGTCATCTATTGCTCGATCACCGGCTTCGGCAACAGTTCGGCACTCGGCCGCGTGCCCGGCCACGACCTCTCGATCCAGGGTGTCGCCGGCATTCTCGGGAAGAATCTACAGCCGGGGCAGACGCCGGCGATGCCACCGTTCCAGGGGGGCGACTTTACCGCGGCGGCATTCGCCACGATGGGCGTGTTGTCGGCCTATATCCGCCGCCTGACAACCGGCGAAGGCTGCTACATCGAAGTGCCGATGTACGACAGCCTGATCAGCGTCTCGAACGTCGGCCTTTCCGGTGCGCTGTCGCGTCTTGCCGGTCATCCCGGAAAACCGGAGATGGAGCCGTGGGGGCGCAATCCGCGCTACGCGATCTATCCGACGCGCGATGGCAAGCATGTCACCGTATGCCTGCTCGAATACCGTGCCTGGAAACGCTTCTGCGATTATATTGATCGCAGCGACCTCGCACCGGACGAGAGCTGGGCCGACCGCCACACCGACCATGGCGAAAAATCCGCGATCTTCCGTCAGGTGATCGGCGACTTCTGCCTGTCGCGCGACCGTGATGCCCTCGCCGCCGAGATGCGTGACACCGAAATCTCGATCTGCGCGATCTATACGGCGGACGAAGCAGTCGTCTCCGAACATGCGCGCGAGCGCGGCATAATCGATTATACCGACCATCCTGTCGATGGGCGCATCCCGCATCTGGTTGATCCGCTCGCCAAGGCCGGGCTGTCCGATCCGCGCCGCCGTGTTTCGCCCGGTCTCGGCGAACACACGCAGGAAATCATCCAAGAGCTTCGTTCCGGCCAGCAGGAGCGCGCGCGGCAGGCATAAGAGGAGATCAAGCATAAAGGAGATGCGGTATGCCACCCGCCAACGAGCCGGCACTCTGCGATATCAGAATCCTCGACCTGACACAGGTCCTGTCCGGCCCCTTCTGTACGCAGATGCTCTCCGACATGGGCGCGGAGGTCATCAAGGTGGAGGGGCCGCAGGGCGATGTCTCGCGCCACATGCCGCCTGACTATGTCGGCGACGACAGCGTCTACTACCTCTCGATCAATCGAAACAAACGCAGTCTCGTCGTCGACCTGAAAACGCCGGAAGGCGTTGCGCTGGTTCGCCGGCTGGCGCTCGTCTGCGACGTCGTCATCGAGAATTTCCGCCCCGGGGTCTGCGCCCGGCTCGGGCTTTCCGCCGATGCGCTGCGCGCCGAGAAGCCATCGCTGATCTGGTGCTCGATCAGCGGCTTTGGCCAGGACGGCCCCTATCGTGACAAACCGGCCTACGATCTGATCGTTCAGGCCATGTCCGGCGGCATGAGTCTGACTGGCGCCCGCGACGGCGTCGCAGTGCGCGCCGGCATTCCTATCGCTGACCTAGCCGCCGGCATGTACGCATCAAGCGCGATCCTGGCGGCGCTGCATCGGCGCGCGCGCACCGGCCGCGGCGACATCATCGACATTTCCATGCTCGACTGCCAGGTCGCGATGCTCTGCTATCAGGCGGCATTCCATCTGCACTCCGGCCGCGTACCTGGACGCCAGGGACGCGAGCACGACGCAATCGTCACCTATGGTACTTTTACCGCCAAGGATGGCGTCGAACTGGTGATCGCAGCGGTCACGGACCGAATGTGGGAAACCCTGTGCACCCTCCTTGGTTGTGACAGCCTCATTGCTGACACACGTTTCCTGACCTCGAACCTGCGCAACACCAACCGTGCGGCACTGGTCGAGCTGTTGCAGGAGGCATTTCTTGCCCGTACCGCCGACGAATGGATTGCGCTGCTCGACAGCAACGGGGTTCCGGCTGGTGTTGTCAATTCCCTGGATCGCGTAATGAGCGATCCGCAGATCAAGCACCGTGGCATGGTGATCGACCTCGCCAGCGAGGACGGTCGCAATGCACGCATTATCGGCGATCCGGTCTTCTTTACCGAGACACCGAGACCGGAACCGCAGTTTCCGCCGGCAGCGGGAGAAAACTCGGCGGACGTCCTGCGGGATGTGCTCGGCCTCGGCATCGATGAGATCGAAGCGCTGCTGCAGGCCGGCGTCGTGCTCGCACGTCGAAAGGCATGACGCGCAAACGACCCGATATTCGGTATCAAACCGGATATCCGGAAATCGCACCCGGAGATGCCGCAGATGCTTCGGCGGCTTCGAGCGCCCGCACGAAATAATTCAATCCACGCGTTACGCGCCTGGCGACGACAGGCGAATGCCCCTGCGTTGGTATGTTCCAACTGCCAGGACCTGCTGACGCTCATTGGTTGTATTGATCCGGTTCCTTTCGGCGGCCCGCCGAACCGAAATTGCCCGGCCAGGGGGCTGCGTGCAGCACATTTTCGATTGAACGAAGATGTGATCAGCCGCAGCCAGGATATACTCTCTTCTGCCGCGATTATTTTTCAGAAGTACATGGCGTCAAAGATTGACTTGACGCGTTAGCGGAGAAGCGGATCTGGCACCGTCCGAGGAGACGAAGCCCCGATGGCATTACCGCCAGAGAGGAAAAACGCACTGTAAGGCATCTTGATCGAAAGGCCGGTCCGCTTCGATTGTTCAGCAAGAGGAGTGTGCGATGTGCGACTACAGCTTGCATCTTACGTCTTCGAGGCCAGCAAGAGTTGGAGACCGGCTGGTTACAACGACATTCGCTAACTCGATAACCCGGGGCCTTGCGGCAACAGAAGAACCCAACGTTGCGGTTTGCCTACTCCCGGGAACGGAAGTTGCATTCGAAGAGCCGGTTGAATACAACCGCGCGTTCGGAGTGCTGCCGAATGCACGAAGCAACGAACGAGTGGCTCGCTTCCGCCAAGTCAACAAAGACCAGCCCGACGTCCATCATGACGCGCTGGAATTCCCCAGTGGACAGATTCTGTTGATCCATCGACTGTCCCCCGGGCAGCGTCTCGTTGTCCTGCAGCTTCCGGCTGCTACGCCGGCCGGCGACACGACTCATCGGGCGGCTGCCGATCGAGAGCAGAGGATCGGTCAGACGGATGTTCGGGACGAACCACGAGCTACCTTCCCGAACCAGGATCTGTCAGCCCCGGCTTAAAGGGTCGGCGCACGTAGAGGGAGAGCAGGTGTTTTAAGTCGCTTCCGCGCCGTTCATCGAGTGACGCAGGAAGTAAAGTCTGGCGGCGCGAACTTCGATGTTTGAACAGCGCGATGGGCCCATCGTCCCCTGTCCTCACATCGCGCGTCGCCTCCTTGCGCAGCTCCGCTTTCGCCCTCGGCCTGCTTCGCCTGCCGCCAGAGATCCTTTGGGCTGCGCTTCATTCCCATCGCGGCGATCCTACATCACCGATTTGCCTCACGGGAATGCCTCACGGATGCCTCATGTTCACCGTGCGTTCACGACCGGACACCACCTAAGCATCTGATTTTGCTTGGTGGGCGCACCAGGGCTCGAACCTGGGACCCGCTGATTAAGAGTCTGATTTTACTGTCACGATATCAACATGTTACTTGTAAAACTAATCAAATACCGATCGTTTAAAATCAATAGGTTAGATACGAAAAGCAAAATCATCCTACCGTCGAGCTAAACGCGAATACCGTAATCGGCGGTGGTTGGCGTCCTCGAGGATCTGGAACTGCGGTAAAAGTAGCGGGCAGAGCGCGATGAATACCCCTGCTAAATTGAGTTGAAGCCAACCAGACAAAACGCCAGATAGCGAGCAGTCCCAACAGTTAATGTCCGCTATGCGCCTCCATGCCAGCCGTTCGGCCCGATAAAGTGTAATCCCGAAACCCGCTCTTCGTTCAAGCGTGGCTTCACGAATCGGCAGGTGGCAGCGGTGCTTCAACGACGGCGCCGCGGACATTTTCGCGGAGCTTAGCGTCTCTTCGCTGCACCCACGAGGACTGGAATGCCGGGCCTCGGGAATCTGGAGGGGAGGCAGGTTGGCGAACGAAGATCGGAACCGGTGCGGGCAGCTCAGGTCCGATCACGACGGCTTCGCCCGGCGCGAGCATTGGCACGAACTGCGCTGCGCCGCGATCCAAGTCTCCACACGCTCGTTCGACCGTCTCGCGGTCCTGATCGTTCGTGAGGCGATGGACTATCAGCGTACCGATCTGGCTGAGAACGTCGGCTGGAACGTCTCGAGGACGTTGGGTCGCTAGAACGCAGGTCAGTCCGTATTTCCGGCCCTCCTTCGCGACGATGCCGAACGCGTCCAGCTTCACCGAGGCGTATTCGTCCCCGACGGTGCGACCCAGGAACTGGTGCGCCTCGTCGAGGAACACGACCATCGGCGCGGCGCGGAACGTGCCCTGCCTCGCCTCGGCGAGGAGAAAGCGGCCGATCACGTTCAGGAGGATTTCGCGCGTGTTGTGCTCGAACCGCACCTCCTTGAACGACACCACCGCGACGTCACGCGTTTCGTCGGCGAAGAAAGCGCGAAGCTGATCCACGAGCGAGACTCCCTGCTCGCCGAATACGCATTGAAGCTCCTGCGAGGCGATCAGCGTGTTGATCCGCGAGATCAAGGTCTCACAGTGCGCTAGAGTGCTGTTGTCGATGTTTCCGTAGCAGTTCGGTTGTCCGATCGCTTGCACGCATTCCTGCTTGATCTGCTCGGCCAGCCTTTGGATGTCGAACGCGCATCCGGGAGCGTGCAGCTGCACGGCGTTTGTGCGGACTGCGTTCTGGAACGGCGCACGCTGCTTCGCGATCTTCACGATCAGACCGTCGTGGACCGTGACGCCTTGCGGCACGTTTCCGCCAAGCGCCGTCACGAGCTTCAGGCTCCGGATCGCCTCGCGTAGCTTTGGTCCCTGGCTCTGGCCGGAAGGGCGGAACAGCGAGAAAACGTCATCCTCGGTCATGTGCTGGTAGGGAAAATGCGCCAGAACCTGCCCCCTCTCCGGCTCCGCGAAGGTGAAGACGGAGTCGACGCAGGCCATGTCGGCGAACTCACCCGTCGGATCTAGGACAATTGCCTTGCCGCCCGCCGCCTTCAGCTGCTCTACCAGCGTCGCAACAGTCCAGCTCTTGCCGCCGCCGGTGGCGCCAAACACGCCGCAGTGCCGGCCGAACAGCTTGTCCGGTGGCAGGCAGACGTCGACGCTGTCTACAGCGTCGATTCGGCCGATGTTCAACGTGAGATCGTCCGCGTCCGCCACAGCGTTTCTGATCAGCCTGGCCAACAAATGGGATTCGGCGAGATAGACGCCGTCGCCGATGCGCGGAAACTGCACGACGCCGCGCTTCAGCTTGTTCGACTGCTGCTCGACGGCGGCAAGCAGTTGGACCCTGCCGATCGGGTTCACTGCGCCATCCTTTCCGATCGCGGGCTCGACGGTCAGCCGCTCTCCGTCGGGAAGGCGCGTCTCGACTATGCGGCCGAGAACATAGGAACGCTCGCAGTCGACAAACACGAAGTCGCCGACCGCTCCGCGCGACGTCCCGCGTTGTTCGCGCCCCGGCGTTGCGTTCGGCAGGTTCACGTGCACGTATGATGCCGTCACTTGCGTGACCGTGCCGACGTAGCGATCGCTTTCGACCGGGTTAGCGAGTTTCACTGGTTGCCCCCGGCAGCGTCCCGGAGGCTGCGCATCCGTTGGACGTGCCGCTCGCGATCGTCCTCGCCGACCAGATCTGGAAGCGCGGAGGTGAGGTCCTGGAAGCGTCCGTTCATCAGGTGGATGCGGGCGTCGCCAGCATCAGCAAGGCTTCTGAAGGCGGCGATGAAGCGATTGCCTGGTGGCGCGCCGGCGGAGAGATCGTGCCCACCGGCCTCGAGCGCATCGCTGGCGAGGAATGCAGGATCGCAGACCACGAGCCGGAGCGACATGTTGGATTCCACCGCCGACATGATGGGACTGCTAATGTGGTCGTCGTTGAAGCCAAACCCAGAAACGAGGAGGGCGGTGTCGGGTTCGCGCAGCGCTGACTGGAAGGACGACAGCATGTCCAGATAGGGCGCGTCGAAGCTCTCCTGGTATTTGCTCGACCTCGGGTAGATCAGCACCGGACTCCCCATCGGCTTACGGGTGCGCAGAATCTCGCCGCCATGTCGACGCCAGTCGATGGACCCGTGCAGCTTGTAGAACTGAAGCGCGTTCTGAACGTAGTCCGGACTATCCCTGCCACCGTCGCGCCTGACGACGTCCAGTCCGAAGTTGAGCCGGTCGTAGGTCTGCTGGAGGGTATGGGAGAAGCCGTCGATTAGCATGAAGCGCGAGCGCCTGGCGACCTCCTCAAAACACAGGTCGTAGTTAGTCGTGAAGAGCTTCGCGCGCGGCTTGCGCGCGCCTCGCCGACCGATCTTCTGCACGAGCGCCGAGTGGGCATCGAGGTTGGTGGTGGCGTCGACGAAGTCCACTCTGCGGAGGATCGCCGTCTCCGCTGCGGGAGCGAAGGCCGCGACGCGCTGATGCTCCTCGTCCTGCTGCCCGTCCGGACCGACCTCGTTGAGCTCCAGATAGAGGCGGCACATCGACAGGAGCTTCTCGATGTTTTCGCCAATGCGCTCCGCGCCGAAGGTGTCGACGATGGCGTCGAAGACCTGGCTCCCCGTCGCCACACGCACCGCCTCCCAGACCTGCCGCATGCCGGCCGGGGTCGGTCCTTCAGGCGGATTGGAGGCCGCGAACGACGATCCCGTGCCGGTCAGGACGACTACGTTTGTCGAATTGAGGACGTTCAGCAGCGCGCTCGAGATTCCGGCGGCGGCGCCTGCTTTCGACTGCTTTCCTTCCGCCTCTGGCGTCTCGTCCGTCGCCTGCCGCCAGCCTGACCCGGGCACGTAGAGCCGGATGTTCGAAGCACTGGCTGGACGGTTATCCCAATACGGCATGCTTCTCTCCTTTGGGAACCATTCTAGCGACGAGCTGGGGATTGGCGAGGGTTAGAAACGAGGCGCCCGCACCGCCGAGGGAGGCATGCAAAAAGACTTAGACGGTGCTCCGAGTCATTTTGCTTGACTTCAACAAAGGTGGCCTTTCTGACCTGGTCGGAAGCGCCTCGGTCAGAAGAGATCATCCTTGTCTTCAACGAAGCCGCCATCTTCACCCTCCTGGTCATCGTATTGGCTCGAGCGCTCTTCGATTGCGAATACGACGGATCCGAAGTCGTTCTCATCGAGATCCTGGAAGACGCTGGGAAGGCGGTTGGGTTCGAACAATGTAATGCCCTGTTGTGCGAGATCTTCGATCAGATTGTTCTCGATGATCAGGTTCGCGCTGCCGGCCCATTGCCGCGACCGCCATTCCAGCAGCAGCGGCCAGTATGGTCCCGACGCGTTCTCGTTCGTGACGATTTCGGCGGCCGTCTCGAACACGGCCGGCGGCACGAGACTCTGCTCGACGCAGGATAGAAGGGCTAGCACCGTCAGCGGGCTGCAGTTCTGCACTATCAGGTTGGCAGTGCCTAGGGGTATCTCCACGCCAAGCCGGATCGCAGCATACAGCGCCCATGACACCTCGCCGTCGTTTCCTAGGCGTCCGTGGCGATCCAGTATCGCCGCTAGGATCGGCGACCAGTCCGCGATCACGAGATCACGGAAGGCGAGGTGCCGCCAGACGATGATCCGGGCGACGTAGTCTATGGAATGGCCGAAGTGTACGGCCGCGCGCTTCAGGAAGGGCTCCACGACAGGCCACTGGGTGGAGGCTAGGTTCGATCGGTCCAGATAGCGCAGGGTGTATTTGAGCACGCCGTCGTCATTGTTCTTGGCGGTCAACGAGAAGGCGTACTCCAATGCCGCCCGGAGACGTTCCGGGATACGTCGCTCCAGCGATTTGCTCGCGAATTCGAACTTCGCGGCGATGTCGGTCGGCCAGGTGTCGGAGAAGGAGAAGTTGTCAGAATAGATCGCCGTCTTCGATTCGTTGATGTCAAGCTCGAAGAACCTGATGGCCTCCCGATATCGCCAGAGGGCTTCCTCGGCTGCGGCATGGGTGTCGGCGCCGATCCAAACGTCGTCGACGTGTCTGATCACGTCGCAGTTATGGCGCCCGCCTCGGCGGACGAACTCTTGGTCGATCGCTGTGCCGATCACCTCAGCGACATATCGGGAGGCGTCGGGTCCGACGGGGACTCCGACCGTTTGGCCGTCCTGCCCGGCTCGAACGATCAGATCTAGACGGTTTGCGTAGCAATTCGCGGATGCCGGATTTCGATCCGCCTTCGCGGCGTGCCTTCCGTGGACCGCCCACGGTATCGAGTGGGTGTAGATCGAATGATAGAACCGCGAGATGTCCGTCCGGGCAACGAAGCGATACCGGGCCAATCGCGAAAGCCGGGCGCTCTCCAGTTCCGAATGGGACGCGATCATGACGGCTCTGTCGAGATCCGGGTCGTAAACGGGTTTCGAAAGGCTGAAATCCGACAGCGCGAAATGGTTCGTCAGCTCCGCCTCGCGGTCCGCAATGAAGCGCGCGAGGTCGTGCGCGGTCGACGGATGGACGAACGAGAACTCCCGGCGTGTCATGCCCCGCTTAGAGGCGTTGAACGGGGATGAGCGGACCGGGTTCTTCCCGTCTGTGAGCCACCCGTTTCGGCCCGCAATGTTGGCTCCGATCGCCTGCGTCACGAAAGTCGGCGGCAGGTTCTCGGGGAGATACCCTTTTTCGAGAAGGTCGTCCTTGAGTGCCATCGGTGCCATGATGGCATTATCGCGTGGTCATGATCAACAGAAGTGAACGGTCGCTCGATTAATGGTCGAGATCCGGATAACTGGGCGGCGGCTTCCGTCGCTTCCGCCTCATGAGCTGCCAGTCCGGCAATCGGCCCCAACGCGGTCATGCCGAAGCCTAATCGCTGATAGAAACGAGACCAGCGAGTGTCGTGGGAGATGCGTTTCACAGGAAACATCGACCTGTAGCGCAGAAACCGCAGTAATCAGCGGTAATATTGGACTATGGAGGCAATCAGCGGCCAATGGCGAGATAAAGAAATTCGAAATATCGCAGAGTATCGACCCCGTACGCTTACATAATCTCGCACTGAGTATAAAAGCATTTATTTGTCATCAGTTTCGTGACTTTTACGGCGCTCGATATCCCTTGCATGCATTTCTGACGACGTTACGATTCTCGTGTTTGAAGCGATTGGCACGCGATGGCGGACAAGCAGGCAAAAGTACTCGACAACAACCAGATTCGCTCCCTCCTCACCTACGCCCAGACGTCTCGTTACCCAGACCGCTATCGTGTGATCGTGATGCTGCGGTTACCCGAGCAGCCTAACCTGCATCGGCCCCGCGCGACTCTCGCGCTGATTTACCGGTGCCTGTGAAGCCGAAGGCTGCCTGACGCCATTACTTCTCATCGACGTTTTATGACGCCAGTTTTCTCATGAAGGCTGGCGTTTTGCTGACCAATCCCCATTCATCGCATCTATAGGAGACCGTCATGCGTGATCGGCAAGAGCGGATACGCGCGCTCGATGATGTCTTACGACAGGATATGCGGCTTGGTGTTGCCGCGATCACGTTGGGGGTCGCCGCCCTTGGCGCGGCGGCCGTGACCCGGACCGTGAGGATGATTGCCGTCTTCAACGACTTCTGCAACGCCAACGCCCCCTGTGGCGAACACAGCTTCGGAGCCTTTGAAGCTGAGGGCCATATGACCCTTTTCAAGATCGACCATTACGACCGGCAGTTATCGGCGCATTCGCCTGACGCAGCGGACCCTGTCGTAATCTGCCGCCTCACCACCATCATGCTCGCCGAAGAATATTCAGGGGCAAGCCGATGACCGCAACGAGCCCCCTCTTGCCTGTGCTCTTCCATCCGGGCTTCTTACTCAAACCGCTGGGTTGGGTTCTAGCCGCATTCGCCCAACCCATTGCCGACGACCCGAGCCTGTTGATCGATCTGTGTTCGATCAACAAGCCGCGCCTGCATCTTCTGGCCATCGGCGCCCTTCATGCCCCGAAGCCGATCCAGCCGCCCCTCGTGCCGCTCCTTATCCGCGAGACCCCGCAGGAGGCGATGCGCCGGCTTGGGCTATCTTGGCCGATTGGATTCAGCGGGGTTCTCCATAAGCTACCCGATCATGTCATCGAGGCTAATCTCTATCGCGATCTACTGAATCTACTGGCCGAGCCGGCTGTCGCCAAATTCCTGGCTCATCGCGGTGAAATCGACGAACGCATCATTCGTAGCCTCGCCGCGTTACCCACCCCACTACGCAACCAGCCGGTGTTCAGCCTGTTTGCCGACGCTGCCCCCATGGAGCATTTCGCACGAGAGTTACAGGCACTGGCTAAGCAGGCGAGAATGCCTTTCAAGGGGTTGGTTAAGACACTCGCTGCCTGTCGCCAACGGACCCAGATCATTGCCGCTATTCTCAATATCGTCGAGCGGCTGCCTCTGCCTGACGCTCTGCCTCCCCGACAAGTCGGCCCATTCCAAAGAGTTGATCAGCCCGACGATATCCGGGCTCTCGCCAAAGCCTGGGTCAATTGCCTGGCGACCTACATTCATGGTGTCGCCGACGGTAGAACCGCGATCTATCTCAATGATCGCAAGCGGCCATATGCGGCCGCATTGATAGGCCGGCATGGCCGATTGGGGTGGTTGGTTGAAGACATCAAAGGTCCCGCCAACATCGAAATCGAGCCCGGCGCCCTCGCCCACTACCATCGCCTCTTCGCGAGCCAAGGAGTCGGGTCCAGTGAGGACTTAGCGACCATTCGAACCCTCATGCTGGAGCATCGGTTTGGTCCACATTGAGAGCGCTCCGGCATCAACTAACGTACAGTTAGCAACTACTCTAATAATCGAGGTAGCGGAACGGAGAGCGCATCAGCAATAACGATCACCAGCCTAAGCCATTTTAGTACGCTCGAATTTTAATTTCACATGAGTACTCGCAATTATCGGCTCAGCCGATATCCCTTGCATGCTTTGCTGACGACGTTACGCTTCTTCTGTTTAAAGCGATTGACGCGAGATGGCAGGCAAGCAGGCAAAAGTACTCGGCGACAACCACATACGCGCCCTCCTTGTCTACGCCCAGGCTTCTCGCTACCCAGAACGCAATCATGTAATCGTCATGTTGTCGGTCAAAGCCGGCTTGCGCGCCGGCGAGATTGCCAATCTGACTTGGCCGATGGTTCTCGATCCACAGGGCCGCGTTGGTTCGACGATCGAGCTTCAAGACTGGGCCGCCAAGAAGCGCAGCGGACGGCGCATTCCGATCCACAGCGATCTGCGTAAGGCGCTCGAATATTGGCGCACGATCAATAACGGGAGCGAATTCGTCGTAACCTCGGAGCGTGGCACGAGGATGCAGCCATCGAGCCTCGTCAACTGGTTCGCGACGGCGTATCGCAAGATCGGCCTCGACGGTTGTTCGTCGCATTCCGGTCGCCGCACCTTCATTACCCGCGCCGCCAGGCTCGTGCACAAGGCCGGTGGATCGCTTCGCGATGTGCAATTGCTCGCCGGCCATCGATCGATCCAGACGACGCAGCGGTATATCGATGGCGATACAGACGCCCAGAAGCGTCTCGTGTCCCTGATCTGATGGCCCGGCGAGCACCATCAAGCGTCGACATCGTGCCGGATCCAAAGAGCATCCAGATCGTCTCCGCGGTGTGTCGGCTCGCGGGGCCGCTCTCGATCTTCGATGATCTGAGGAAATCGCTGGGTCGCCACGGCGTGATCGGCGCCGTCCGGAGCCATCGATCAGATAAGATCTTCGATTGGTTGATGACCGAGTTCAGCCAGCAAGGCATCTCGGATCGCGCCGCCCAAGGCTACATTGCCAGACATGGCAACCTCAGCTTCGCCTCGATCGAAGCTGCATTGGCTGCTGATGTCGATTGCCCGAAGCTTGCCGGACACTGGACATTCCATCGTTGCGGCTACCGCAAGAGCACCCAGACCTGCAACGAGCCCAGCCATTTCCCCGCCTGCTCGCTTCCCACGGCCGATCTTCGCAATGGCCGCCTCAACCAGCTCGGCTATAGCCTGTACTTCTTTATCCGAGATGTCGCCGACGGCGACCTCGTTGCCTGGATCGACGCCCAGCTGAAAGCCTCCGCCCCAGCACAACACACCGAAACGGGGCCGCTAACGCGGCTCATTGAACCGATGCAATCGATCTTCGGTGTCTCCGACAAGGTCTTGTCGATGGCACTCTCGGCACTCATGCTCGGTACCGGACACCAGAAACCGCGCTGGATGCAAGCCGGGATCAATTTCGTCGTCGTCGACCGGCTGGTGCACAATTTTCTGGCACGAACCGGCATTTTGGCCCGTGCGAGCGCAGATCACCCCTATGGCCCCCGCTGCTATGGCCCGAACGGCTGTGCCGATCAGATCCGCGCCATCGCCAAGGCCATCGATGCCCACGCTTTCAATGCCGGCTTTCCGCGGGATTTTCCCCGCTTCGTCCAATTGGCGATCTGGTGCTTTTGCGCCGAGGGCGTTCTCAACATCTGCAATGGACGCCGAATTCCGCGGCGCCAGTCCTGCCGCAACGAATATTGCTCCCTTTATCATGTGTGCGAGCGGCGTCCCTTAGTGCAAAAATAGCCGAAAAACTATATTTTTCAGATATTTACATCGATTCTGCGATGTGCTAGAATGATCATACGGCTCAGTCTGATGAGCTGACATCGCCGACAATCTGTCTGCCTCTGTTGCCGCGTCTTCGATCGCGGCGGCGATGCATCGTTGAAACCAGGGCTCCCATGCGGGGGCCCTTTTTGATTCCAGGAGAGCCCAAATGGGAAAAGACGTCAAAGAAGCTGCCGCAAGGCCGATCGTGGTCTTCGGACTGAACACCATCGAGCGACCGGTGGCTGCGACCTTTACCGAGGCCGAGACCACCGCGGCCGCCACTATGGCCAAGCAACTGAAGCTGCGGCTGGTCAAGCTGACCAAGCCGGCAGCGCTTGAACTCTCCCGCAAGCTGCCGGCTGGCATTGCCGGCGCCAAACGCATTCCAATCGTCGCCGGCGATCTGTTTTCGGCGTTGCTCGCCGCCGCCGACCGTGAGGATAGCGCGCCGAAGCGGCCACCCAACTGGGACAAGATCGGCGTCGGCAGCATCGTCCTGGCGCAGGAAAGCTTCGACGATGGCTGGTGGGAAGCCATCGTTCTCGAGGTCAAAAAGGACATGCTGACGCTCGCCTGGCGCGACTACCCCCGCCAGCCGAACGTTACCCGAGATCGGGCCGCTGTCGCTCTGCTCTATCCGAGCCTTCCCTAGGTGACAGCCCGCCGCGCCCAGCCTCGGCGGGCCTCCTCCTTCACTCCCTTATCGCCAGCCACGGCAACAGCCGTCAGCAGGAGCATGGCTATGACAATCGAGAAAACACGAGCCGAGAAAATCCGTGCCTTAAATGATAAGCTCAGACAGGACCTTATCGGCGGAATTGCCGTCATTACCCCAGGCGCAGCAGCTCTCGGCGAGCAGGCGGTCGCGAATATTTTCAAGGCCATCGCCGTCTTCGACGACTTCTGTCAGGCCAACGATCCCTATGAAGAACACGATTTCGGGGCGCTCGACGTCGACGGCCGCCGCATCCTGTTCAAGATCGACTACTACGACGAAAGGCTAGAATGGCACTCACCAGATCCGGCAGATCCGGACGTCACCGAGCGCGTCATCACCATCATGCTGGCCGAAGAATATTAGATTGCCTATAGCGGCTTTCTCGGACGCCCGGCACCTTTATTCGTTGGCTTTGAATCCGCTTTAGGAGGCTCGAATAAAGAGCCCGGTTTAACCTTTAGAGCCAAGGCGATGTGCCAAATCGTGACCGCGGTTGGATTACGACGCCCGTATTCGATACCGCTCAGGTAGCTCTGCTCAACGCCGATTTGTGCCGCAAGGCGCTCCTGCGTCAAGCCTAACGCAATCCTTCGCCTTCGAATGTTCTCACCGATGACTTGCCGGACATCCATGTCCGACAAAGCACATTTCTATGCAACTGGATTCCATGTACTATAAGTTATAATTCAGCCAACCAAAGGGGGCACATATGGCTGTCAAAATACCGTTCCGAAATCCGCAGACCGACGAAATCCGGACCGTGAAGGTCGGGTGGAGCTGGACACTCTTCTTTTTCAGCAACTGCTTCGGCCTCCCCTTTTTCTTCCGCCGCCTCCCTAAATGGGGGCTGCTATTTCTCGGGATCACGATCCTCGGCAATATTCTTCAGGTGATGCTCGTTCCCAACCCTTTAGGGTTTTCACTGTCAGGCGCCTATATCGGCTTAGCAATGTGGATGGGCCTCAAGGGGAATGAAATCACCGCGAAAGCGTATCTGGACAAGGGCTGGGTCTTTGCGAAGCCCGAATCAAACGCCGCCGAATTCGCACGCAGCAAGTGGAAGATCGCTGAGCCCGTAAAGGAGGCTGCGTAATGCAGAACCCTCCCACCTGGCTGTACGCTGTGTTTGGCCTTCTTGCAGCCGCTGTATTTGCCACACCATTTTTTGGGTCTGACGATTTAGGCCTAGAGGTCGTTTTGGAAACACCCCTGTTTCAAAAAAGCCATCTTGCCATCCGCAACGTCGGGCGGGGCGTGGTGACGATAAATCGCATTGACGTCAACGAAGAGGAGAAATGTCGAGCTTTTCTTGTCGATTATTCAACCGGCACCAACTGGGTGGGCGAGAAACCTGCGCCAATCGCATTCGAGCCAAAGCCACTTTCAGTTGGGCAGGGTGCGATCTGGGTAACCCCCTGTAGCGTGGTTCGCGCACAAATCAGCACGGACCGTGGACAGGGAGAGTACACATTCGTTCAGCAATAAAATTATAATTGGATGAGCCCGTCCCCACTATCTTGGCAGCAATAGCTTTCGGTACTTTGTGGCAAGATCGGCATTGTCGCGATCCTTGGGGACCGGACCGGAAGCTATTGCTACGCTGACGACGGCTTCTTTGCACCCCTCAGCCGAATTTTAGAAATTGACGCTACCCTCACCGGAGAATTGGCTCCCTCTTATTTCCAAACCTACCTGATGTGCAGCGCTTCTTGAACCGGCGGCAATTCCAAGCAGGATAGGTTGCGGTCGTACATCTGAGGTCGCTGAGACATTTTTCAATTTTTGCGGAAAGAACTTACCAAGACGAAAATTGACGTTAAAGAATGTGTATCCAATTCAACCCGGACTCCTGGTGATCGAGCAAATGTCGGGCTCGCCGACGACAGAAAGCTCGCGTTCGATATCATCTACTCCAATGGCTGCACCTGCGCTCGGTGCTGGCGATCAAGCTGGACGTCAAATGCGATGACCTAGACAATCTTATCGTGGATTCTCACCATGCGCTGACACAGGTTTATCCCCGAACTCTTCGCACCGCACAACGTCTTGAAAATACACGCGCTCGCCGGCACTCAGGGGTATTCCCTCACGGGTCAGGAACCTTTCTGCAGCCCCAGCGCTTACTAGATGACCATTTCCCAAGCCTATAAATCGCCGCGCATAAGATGCGCCCGAAGGAACATCGCATGACGAAAGAAAAGACACTGGAAGACCTCTTCCACGACACGCTCAAGGACATCTATTACGCCGAACGGAAGATCCTGAAGGCTCTTCCCAAGATGGCCCGCGCCGCTTCATCGCCGGAATTGAAGGCGGCCTTCGAAAAACACAAGGACGAGACCGAAGGCCAGATCGAACGCCTGCAACAGGTCTTCGAGCTGATGGGCAAGCGGGCCCAAGGTAAGACCTGCGACGCGATCGAAGGCATCATCGCCGAGGGCGAAGAGATCATCGAGAGTTTCAAGGGGACGCCAGCGATCGACGCGGGTCTGATTTCTTCGGCACAGGCGGTCGAGCACTATGAGATCACCCGTTACGGCACGCTCAAGCGTTGGGCCGAGGTTCTGGGTTTGAAAGACGCCGCCAAGCTGCTCGATGAAACACTGGAAGAAGAGTCGAACACCGACGAGGCGCTGACAGGGCTGGCGGACGCGTCCGCCAATGAAATGGCAAAGGCTGCCTGATTTCGACAACCACCCGGCTCTGCCGGGTGGCTTTTTCTTCAGCGAACGATCTTCGAGAGGAGACCATCATGGGTCGCGGCATTCTGCTCTGGCTGCTGGGCGTTCCGATTCCGATCATCATCCTGCTCGCGCTGTTCATGCGATAAGAGGACGCCATGACAACAACCCTGTCTGCAACAGACGCTCCCGCTTCTATCGAATCCTCGTCATCGGCCGTTAGCTGGGGACCGATTGTTGCCGGCGCCTTCGCTGCGTCGACGCTCACGCTGATTCTGATGCTCCTCGGCTCTGGACTTGGGCTGACAATGGTGTCGCCGTGGTCGAGCGAGGGCGTCACCGTTACGACCTTCGCTGTTTCAACTGCAATCTGGCTGATTGTCGTTCAATGGTTGTCCTCGGCCGCCGGTGGCTACCTGACCGGGCGTCTGCGCACCAAATGGGTCGGCATCCATACGGATGAGACCTTCTTCCGTGACACCGCGCATGGCTTCATGGCCTGGGCCTTGGCAACGCTGCTGGTTGTATTGGTTTTGAGCTCGGCGCTATCGGCCGTGGTCGGCAGAGGCGTCCAGGCCGCGTCGACCGTCGCTTCGGGTGCGGCCCTGGGTGCTTCGGCTGGCGCGACGGCCAACGGGGGCTCGGGCGGAGCCACGAATGCGACGTCGTATTTCGTCGACACGCTGTTTCGGCCGGCCGATCCCGCACGTCTGTCGGCGCCGGGCGTTGAAGGCGATGCCGCTGCGGCCGCGCAAGCCTCTCGTATCCTGATCGCAAGCGCCGCAGCGGGTGAGGTTTCCGCCGACGACAAGGCCTATCTTGGCCAACTCGTGGCCGCGCGCACCGGTTTGGCACAACCTGAAGCGACTGCTCGTGTCGATGCCGCGCTGGCGCAGGTGCAAGCCGCCAAGGTCAAGGCGCAGGAGACCGCCGATGCTGCGCGAAAGGCTAGCGCGACCTTCGCTCTGCTCGGAGCTCTGTCTCTGATCATAGGAGCGTTCATCGCCAGTGTAGCCGCCGCGCTGGGAGGCAGACAGCGCGACGACGATGAAGCGCTCTATCTTACTACGCGCCGTTAAGGTCGTTCTGGCCGGTCCGCGAAGGCCGGCCGGCTTCTATCGTTGATCATTTTGCACTACGCAATCAAGGTCCTCCACCTACGTTTGTGCTTCATCGCCCAATCCCGGGCGTCAGAACAGCGTGGTGACATCGCACATGTTAGCCGCCTGTCACCGGACTGCCACCATGTACCTCTTCCAGATTCTGCTGCCGCGCACGGACAATTCCGGCAAGCCCTTCTCCCGGGAGGATTTTGACGGCGTCAAGGAGGAACTGCTCCGCCGATTCGCAGGCGTCACGGCCTATTTGCAGGCTCCGGCCGAGGGCCTGTGGCAAGAGAGCGGACAAGCCAGCAATGACGACATCGTCATCTTCGAGGTCATGACGGAGGCCATCGATCTGGCCGACTGGCGCAGCCGCCGTACGGAGCTCGAGCGGCGTTTCCGTCAGGATGAGGTGATCATCCGTTATCTCTCAATGGATCGCGTATAGGCCGGTGCGCAATGCCGTCGACCTCGATCCGCAAGACAGATTACGATCCGAAGACAAAAATTCTTTCGGTATGGTTTGTGACCAGCGGCAAGCAATACGACTATGAAGGAGTGCCACCTGAGACCTACGCTGCATTTCGGAGCGCATTCTCAAAAGGACGATTTTTCAACGAGCATATTCGCGATCACTGTCCGTACCGTCTACATAAAGCCCATCCGCCAGCCCGCATCGTCTCGTAGCGGCGGTTTGATGCCTATGCACCGGTTTCGTCATTCCGCGCTCCGGCAGGCTTCGACTCTGGCGACCCTTTGTGTCGAAGGACAATGGACAACACGACCAGCACCGCTGTCGACATGAATTCGGATTGCCAGTTCTGGAATGACTCGAACCATAGTTGAGCATCCCACAGATAGCTTGTGAGCGATTGCACCTCCCCTCCGTGCCGCTGTGCCTCCTCGTTCGCCGCCCTGAGGCTCGCCCACCAATGCAGGCCAAAGCACGCCACAAACAACAGGGCCAACACAATGCCCAGGGAGTACGAATAGAGCCAGGCCAGGACGGGGTTTCGCTTCCGCATGTGCGACGGCAGTTCGTCATCGGGACGATCGGGATTGTCAGGATCGCGGGATTCGGCCGAGCCGCGTTGAAAGAGCATCGCGGTCAGAATCACATAAGCGGACATCTGCAGAAACTCGCTCTCCCAGTTCTCGAACAATGCGGAAAGAAAGTCTCCGGTTGTCAGATAGGCCAACAATCCAACCGCTTGCGAGCCATGCTCCTGAAGCTGTCGGTTATAGGCAGCCTGTCCGGTGAAGATCATGCCAGACACACTGAACAGAAACATCGTCGTCAAAGCGATTGTCAGTCCGTTGTCTCGAAAGAAGGTTCTCATCCGGCATTCTTCTTTCAGCGTTCGGCTAGCGCCAGCCGTCCAAGACGTCTTGCAGCCTTACGGTTTCGACCTGCTCGCTGAAGCGAGAGTGATAGAGCTCCATCAGCGCATCGTGCGTCTGATCGGCGGAGCTGCAGATCGCATCGGTGACAAGCACGACACGGAAGCCCCGATCGATGGCGCCCAGTACGGTGGCCAGCACGCAGACATCGGTCTCACCACCGGTAATGACCAACGCGTCGACGCTAGAACCGCCGAGCATCACGTCCAGTTGTCCTTCGGTCCATGGCGAATAGACGCGCTTGTCGAGGAGCTTGGCGGGCGGCGCAAAACGCGCCAGTTCCGGCATCAGATCGATGAGACTGGGATCGATCCGCGAAAGAGTGACATCGGCCCAACGGCGATAGTACCGCGCCCAACTTCCGGGTCCTCCCCCCGGTTCCGCGGCCGGGATGAAGCGCGTGAAGAGTGTCCGCTCCGCGTTTCTCGATGTCAGCTCTACAATCGCCGGCAGCACTTTTGGCGCCCAAGGGACGGCCCACGGCTCGCCCGGGGCAAACAATCGCTGCATATCGACGCAAAGATGCAACGCATTGTCGCCCAGCGGGCCATGAATCAATCCTTGCCCAGCCATGCTCAACCCCTTTCGAGGTCAACCCGGACTGTGGTCTCCCTGACAGGACTAGAGTTTGACACTGGATTCCCGAGCCCACAGCCGCAGCTTGCGGCAGGATTCGATAAATTGGGTAATCGCCTTCGGGCCATCCAGCGAAATCAGCCCCTCGTCAGTTTCTGGATCGACGCCCGCCTTCTGCAAGAGCGGAATTGCATCCGCAGTAAACCCGATGAACTTGCAATGGGCGAAAGCATCGGCAACGAAGTCGCGCGCCGCGGCTTCGCCCGTCAAGCGCTCCGCGCCCTCCTTCGACAACAGCAGCACGACGGCATCGAACAGCACCGACGGTCCGCCGTCGATCATATGATTGGCCTCGATCCAGCTTCCGTCTGCTGCTTCGACCCCTCCAACCTTCGGCGCAATCACTTCCAATACAGAGCCTTCCTTCTTGATCGCGGACAAGAGCTTCTTCAGCAGTGCGGCATCTGCACCAGGGCTGACCAGCACACCGACTTTCCGACCCGCGAAGCTCTCGGGTCCATTCTCGATAATGCTGAGTGCGGGTGACGGCTCGAGATCATCTCTCGGGACAACAGCAGCGTCCGCCGGCTTCGGCAGCGTCTTCATGCCGAGCTTCCCGGCAACCGTTTCGGCGAGCCCAGCGTCGATATTCAGAAGATGTGCCACCATTCTTTCGCGAATGACGGGCGTTTCCACCTTGCTGAGCTCGAACGTCAGGGCCATCGCGATGTGGCGCTGCTCCGGCACCGTCTGACTAATGAAGAACTGGCCGGCCTGGCTGTAATGATCGGCAAAGCTTTCGGCCCGCAGGCGGACCTTCGGGCCTTCTACGACGTCAGCAAAGGACCGAAAGCCATGCTGTGGACTTTCCCGCGGTCCCTCACCAAATGAATTCGGCTGGTAGTTCACCCGGCCGACGGGATTGCGCATCGCCATGTGGCCGTCCTGCTGGAAATGGTGGAAGGGGCATTTCGGCGCATTGACCGGGATATGGGTGAAGTTCGGACTGCCGAGGCGTTTCAACTGGGTGTCGAGATAGGAGAAGTTGCGGCCCTGCAACAAGGGATCGTTTGAGAAGTCGACGCCTGGCGGCACGTTCTGAGTCATGAACGCGACCTGCTCGGTTTCGGCGAAGAAGTTTTCGGGCATGCGGTCGAGAACTAGCCGTCCAACCGGAATAGGCTCGAGCAACTCCTCTGGAATGATCTTGGTCGGATCGAGCACATCGAAGTCGAAGCTGTCGGCAAACTCCTGATCAAACAATTGCACCCGCAACTCCCACTCCGGGAAGTTGCCGGACTGGATGGCCTGCCACAGATCGCGACGATGGAAGTCCGGATCGGCCCCGTTGATCTTCACTGCCTCATTCCAGAGGACGGACTGCAATCCCAGCCTCGGCTTCCAGTGGAACTTGACGAAGGTCGACTCGTCCTTGGCATTGAGGAAACGAAAAGTATGGACGCCGAAGCCCTCCATGAAGCGAAAAGATCGCGGAATCGCCCGATCGGACATGACCCACATGATCATGTGCATCGATTCCGGCGTGAGGCTGATGAAGTCCCAGAAGTTGTCGTGGGCAGACTGCGCCTGCGGGAAGGCACGATCCGGCTCTTCCTTCACCGCGTGGATCACATCGGGAAACTTGATGGCATCCTGGATGAAGAAGACGGGGATATTATTTCCGACGATGTCCCAGTTTCCTTCCTGGGTGTAGAGCTTGACGGCGAAGCCTCTTACGTCACGCGCCAGATCGAAAGACCCCTTAGACCCTGCCACTGTCGAGAAACGCACAAAAGCCGGCGTCTTTTCGCCGGCGCGCTGGAAAATGTCCGCACGGGTGTACTTGGCGAGGGATTTATAGGTCTCAAAATAGCCGTGGGCACCGTAGCCGCGGGCATGCACCACTCGTTCCGGGATACGCTCATGATCGAAATGGAAGATTTTCTCGCGGAAATGAAAATCGTCGATCAGGCTGGGACCCCGTTCGCCGATCCGCAGCGTGCTCTGGTCATCCGAAACCGGACCGCCTTGGGCGGTGGTTAAGACCGGGATATCGCCCTCGGCAATCTGATGCAGTTCTCCGCCATTGCCGCGCTCCAGTTTTTGATCGTGGATCGTTGCGCGCTTTTTCGTCGCGCCCCTGGCGGTCTTGGCCATTTTCAGCTTCCTTTGAAAAACACACGCTGCGTCCGTCTTTCACAATGCTGCGAGCGATTTGTGGTTCCGGATGGCGTGGCTTTAGTGCCTAGGATGGTGGCTTTAGTGCCCAGGATGACTGACAGTCGGCTTTGATAACCGAATCTAACCGGAATCCCGGGGTTCGCGCTGGCGAGGCGGTCCTGCGCATAGCAGTTGCCCGACCTTGGACCGCGTCAGACGCTATAGGACCAATAACCGGGGGACTGAACGGTAGTGGGTCAGTCAGACTGTCCCATCACCGTTCAATCCTGCGCCTGCCGCGGGTAGTGAATCCTGTCATGTCGCGACCTACTTAGATCGATGCGCCCCGCGCCTGGATCTGATCGAACGTGCATTGAGACGGAGCCTTGTCCGGCCGCCATCGAACAAATTTCGTTCCGTGCCTGAACCGATGGCCGGTGACGTGGTCGAACCGCACCTCAACGACGAGCTTGGGCGCGAGCGGTTCCCAGTCGCCGCTTCGCTCCGTGCTCCACCGACTGGGTCCACCCGGCGCCTTGCCGGAGAATCCAGGAGACTCACGGAGAGCCTCAAGCCTTCGCGTCAACGCAGGCCGTTCGACAACCGGAATCGCCGAGGTGAATCCGACGTGATCGAGTTTCCCTGCTGCGTTATAGAGCCCGAGCAGCAATGATCCGACCTCGTGGCTCCCGCTTCCATATCGAAACCCGCCCACGACGCAGTCGGCTGTACGAAGACGCTTCACCTTGATCATCGCGCGTTCGCCGGGCTCGTAAGGGCCGTCAAGACGTTTTGCCACGACGCCGTCGGTTGATTGTCGATCCTCGCCCAGCCAATCTTCCGCCACGTCTCGATCCCGGGTGAACGGCGAGATGGCGAGACCGGGCCGCCCTGCCCCACGGATAAAATCCTCGAGATGACGTCTGCGCACCGAGAGCGGCTGATCGATGACGGTGTCGCCAGGCGGTATCCGAAGAATATCGAACAGAATGAACCGTGCGGGCGTTTCGCACGAAAGCCTCTGAATTCGGCTTTCCGCCGGATGAAGCCGCATCTGCAGCGCGTCGAACGATAAATCGCCATCGACCTCAATGACGAGTTCGCCGTCGACGACAAATCGATCGGCCGACAGGCCCGCCAGCAGAGTGACGACCTCGGGAAAATATCGCGTCAATGGCTTACCAGACTTCGCGCGCAGCTCGACGTCGGATCCCTCCTTGAACGCGAGACAGCGAAAGCCGTCCCATTTCGGTTCATATTGCCATGCGCCTTCGGCGGGTAGACTGTCGAGCAGTTTTGCTTCCATCGGCGGCAGGTCGAGCGGAATACCGAATTTACGACTTGCGGGCGCCCGACCCACGCGGTCTCTCGCCGCCGCCTTGGCACTCTGTCTTACCGGCTGCTCACTGATCTTTTTAACGTCTTTCCTCTGCGCGCGCACCAGGTCCCTCCTTTTAAGGAGATCCGTTGAGCACCAGCATAGCGATTGCCGCCACCGTCATGATGGCGGTCGCTGCCCATCCGAACACCAGCACGGGAAGCGTGACTGTAAACCGGCCCATTTGACTGCGCTGACTTGCAACCCACATCATTGCAGCCATGATCGGCACGGCAACGAAGCCGTTGATGACTGCGCTCCAGAACAGCGCCCGGATCGGATCGATCGGCGAGAATTCGATGCCGAGACCGAGCACAATGGCGGCTGAGATGACGCTGTAAAAGCCCACTGCTTCCCACGGCTTGTTCTCGAGACCGCATTTCCAGTCCTGTGACTCGCCAAAGGCGTAGGCTGCGGATCCAGCGAGAACGGGCAGCGACAGCAATCCCGTACCGATGATGCCGAGACTGAACAGCACGAAGGCAAAATCGCCGGCGATCGGTCTCAGCGCCTCCGCTGCTTCCGCCGCCGAACCGACCTCAGTCTTGCCTTGCGCGTGGAGCGTGGCTGCGGCGCTCATCATAATGGCGATCGCGACGACGTTAGAGACGGCCATTCCGAGAAAGGTGTCAAAGCGAATTCGACGCATCTCGTGATGCGCCTGCTCTGGCGCCTCGGTCAACGGCTTTGCCTCGGCCTTCTGATCGATCTCCTCGACCTCCTGGCTGCTCTGCCAGAACAGTAAGTAAGGACTGATCGTGGTGCCGAGGATCGCGATGATGACGGTGAAACTGTCTGCCGTCAGCGGAAAGGTCGGTGCGACCATCCCCTTCACAGCAGCAGCCCAATCCATCTTCACGATGAAGACGACGGCTACATAGGAAAGCAGCACAAGCGTCAGCCATTTAAGGTAGCGGGCGTATTGCTCGTAGGGAACGAACATCTGAAGGATCAGCGAGGCGAGCGCAAAGAAGACCGTGTAAAGATGTGACGGTCCGCCGACAGCCAACTCAGTAGCGGCACCCATCGCAGCAAGGTTGGCACCAATGTTGATCGTGTTGGCGATGAACAGGAGTCCGACAAGACCAAGAACGAGCGGCTTTGGAAAGAGATCGCCAATATTTTTGGCGAGACCGCATCCCGTGACCCGGCCGATCTGCGCGCTAACGAGCTGGACCGCCGTCATCAACGGATAGGTCAGCGCCATCGTCCAGAGCATGTTGAAGCCGAATTGGGCGCCCGCTTGCGAATAGGTCGCAATGCCGCTCGGGTCATCGTCGGCGGCGCCCGTGATGAGGCCCGGCCCCAGTTGCTTGAACAGCGCGGCTTTGCGCAGTCTGGTTCCGGCCTTTCGCCTCAAGGGTGCGTCGGCGACGCCGATCGGCTCAGACGTCACAGGATGGGCTTCCCGCCGGTCACTGCGATGGTCGCACCCGACACGTAGCTCGACAGGGGATCGGCGAGCATGACGTAGGCGGTTGCAAGTTCCGCCGGCTGCCCAGGACGCTTCATCGGCACTTGCTTGCCAAAATTCACGACCGCATCTTCAGGCAGGGTCGAGGGAATGAGCGGGGTCCAGATCGGTCCCGGCGCCACTGCGTTTGCGCGAATGCCCTTATCGGCGAGCAATTGCGCCAAGCCCGCCGTGAAATTCTGGATCGCTCCCTTGGTGGTCGCGTAAGCGAGAAGCGTCGGATTCGGCGTGTCGGAATTGATGGATGCGGTATTGATGATCGCACTGCCAGGCTTCATGTGCGGGACCGCAGCCTTGGTCAGATAGAACATCGCATGGATATTGACGCGAAAGGTCAGCTCCCATTCCTCGTCCGAAATGTCTCCGATCTCTTTGAAGCTCGCCTGATGCGCCGCATTGTTGACGAGGATATCGATGCCGCCCAGCTCGGACACTGCGGTGTCCACGATCTTCCGGCAGTGCGCGGCCTCCTGAATGTCGCCCGCCACCAGGACGATCTTCCGGCCCGCCTCCTCAACCAGCTTTCTGGTTTCCTGCGCGTCCTCATCTTCGCTCAAGAAGGCAACCAGCAGGTCCGCCCCCTCCCGCGCGTAAGCCAGTGCAACCGCTCGGCCAATGCCGCTGTCTCCGCCGGTGATGATGGCGCGCTTGCCGGCAAGACGTCCCGACCCCTTGTATGACACCTCACCGTGGTCCGGAATCGGGTCCATCCGGGCGGTCAATCCCGGGATCGGCTGGTACTGGGTAGGAAATGGTGGTTTCGGCGGGCCGGACATTCCGGTTTTCCTTGATTTGACTGGATGCGCCGGCGGCAACGCGTCGGCGACCATGCCAGTCCATAAATCCCAACCACGACGCGGGGTTCCAGCGGACTCATACGTCCGCGATCCCCCGGCACGCGCAGACAGCCCCTGCAGGAACGTTCGGCTCGCGGCTCCGTTGTTGTTCAGGACGGAGACATCCCCATGCCAGCGCGATCAAAAGCTCAGCAGAAGGCGGCCGGCGCGGCCCTCGCCGCGAAACGCGGCGAGCGTAGCAAGAGCGAACTCAAGGGCGCCTCCCGCTCGATGGTACGCTCGATGAACGAGACAGAACTGCGCGAGATGGCTTCGACTCCGCGCAAGGGAAAGCCCGAACGTCGCCGCCAGAAGTTCTGATCTGCTTCATATCCGCGAGATGCGCGATGCCGAACGCCGCCGAGATCCTCATCGAAACCTTGGTGGAATGGGACGTCGACGTCGTGTTCGGCCTTCCGGGCGATGGTATCAACGGCATCATGGAAGCGTTGCGAACGCGTCAGGATCGCATTCGTTTCATCCAGGTCCGTCACGAAGAATCTGCCGCCTTCATGGCCTGCGCGTATGCGAAGTGGACGGGCCGGCTTGGCGTATGTCTCGCAACGTCAGGTCCGGGCGGAACGCATCTTCTGACCGGCCTCTACGATGCCAAGCTCGACCAGGCGCCGGTGCTTGCCATCACCGGGATGCAATTCCACGATCTCATTGAAACCTTCACCCAGCAGGATGTGGACCTGACCAAGGTTTTCAATGACGTGACGATCTTCAACGCTTACGTTGCGGACGCCTCGCACATGGAAAACGTCGCCAGTCTGGCGTGCCGCTCAGCGCAGAGCGGTCACGGTGTTGCGCATCTGTCGATTGCGAACGATGTCCAGGAACAGGAACTGGAGGACGCGGAACGCTCCAAGCGCAACCGGCCCAATCACGTGCCAAATCGCATGTTCCACGGTCGTCGGCTGCCAGCGGAATCCGAACTCGACACGGCTGCACGCATTTTGAATGACGCCTCGAAGGTGGCCATCCTTGTCGGCCGCGGCGCGCTGGGCGCGCGCGACGAACTGGAGCGCACAGCGGAGCTTCTTGCGGCGCCGGTCGCGAAAGCGCTACTCGGCAAGGCGGTTCTTCCGGATGACCATCCATACACGACTGGTGGGATCGGCATTCTTGGCACGCTGCCCTCGCAAGAAGCGATGGAGCAATGCGACGCCCTGCTCATTGTCGGCTCAAGCTTCCCTTACGTCGAATATTATCCACCGGGCCAGGCTCGGGCCGTTCAGATCGAGCGTGACGCACAGCGCGTTGGGCTGCGTTATCCGGTTGAGGCCGGTCTCGTCGGAGACGCCCTCGAAACGCTCCGGCTGCTCAACGAGCGCTTGCGGCAGAAAACAGATCGCTCCTTTCTGACGCAGGCGCAGGAAGGGATGGGGCGCTGGCGCGAGATGATGGCGCAGTCTGAGGGCAAGGCCGACAGCACGCTCAAAGCTCAGGCCGTGACCAAGGCTTTTGGGCGACGCTTGTCGGCAGACGCCATTCTGGCGGTCGATTCAGGCCAGAACACCGAACTCGCGGCCCGGCACGTCGATATGCGCGAGGCAGATGATGTTCTTGGGCAACCCGCAATTCGGGTGCGAGTTGCAGCCGATCGATTTTGCAAAGGCGGCGGAGGCAATGGGTGGACGGGGTTTCTCGATCACACGCCATGACCAGATCGAGAATGTGCTCAATCGCGCTCTTTCTACGGACGGTCCTGTCGTGATCGAAGCTGTGGTCGATCCCTACGAGCCAATGATGCCGCCGAAGATGCCTCCCGACTATGCGAAGAACTTCCGGAAGGCGTTGCCGGAAACACCGTATCACGAACGCATCGAAGCAAATACCGCGGAAGAGCCGTTGAAGACGATGATGGATGCGGACACCTGAGGCACTCATCGCGATTTCCGCAAAGTATCTCCCTCAACGTACGCTTGGACGCGGCCCGCCTTCCTCCGATCTTCCGCCATCGTTCGAAACGTAATTGAATAGCGCGTTGTCTCCACGGGCGGGATGCTGTGCTCCCAAATGTGACGCGATTCATCTGACATCATGTAAAGGGATCGCGGTTCAGCTTCCAACGTGAACCGCCGCCAGGCCACGCCAGTCTTGCGTCGGAAGCGGAACTTGCAGGCCGAGGCGAGCGACAATCCGAAGATCCGATCAAAGTGCGGCTTGTCGCGATGCCAGCCAATTCCAACCCTGGCCTCGTATTCAGTACACAGAACTTGCTGCACCGCGCCAGTCGGCAACTCAGCGAATTGTGCGATTTGGGCTGCGAGCGGCGAGAGCCATTTCGGAATGTCGTCAGCCGTCTCCAGCGCCTGTCGGGAATAGTCGTAGCGCCAACCGAATGAGGCCACGCGGCGTTTTCCCTCGAACGCGCCAAATTGAAAGGGCGTCAACGGAAGATCGCGGAGCCGGTCGATCAGAATCCGTTCTTGGTCGCGGCTGACGAATTCGGGCTGGTAGCGGAGCCCCTTCGGCCCTGCCGGAGCGTCTGCGAAAAGATTGAGTTGGTCGGACATCGAGCTTCCTGTCGGCACGCTGCGGGGCTTAGCGCCTCAGCACAGATAGATAACCCTCAGGGCCGCGCCCCGATCCGTGCAGGGTTTACACAACGCGACCTTCGCGCACCGGACGAACTGCGGAATCTGGGTGACCGTGTCGGTTTTGACGGGGCCGCGCTCGCGCAATCGAACGCCTGTCCGAAGAAAAAGTCCGACACGCGAAACCGGTTGACGGGGTTACCGCGGAAAACCGCGCACCTCCGTGATGCGGGGGGCGGCCGATATCTCCAGGCGACTCTCGGCCGCGAGGGCAACGTCCGGCGCTCCTGGATCTTCCGCTATGAACGGCCCGGCTTTCCTTCGCGCGGAATGGGACTCGGCTCGTTCAACGATATCGTACTGGCGGAAACCCGAGAAATGGCCCGCGAGTGCCGCAAATTGGTCAAGGAAGGGCGTGACCTGATCGAACACCGAAACACGCGCGTAGCCCGAAATCTTGCGGCCAGTTCCACGGCCATAACATTCGCTGAGGCTGTGGAAATATACATCCGTCAACACCGCGTCACTTGGAAGAACTCGGTGCACGCCGCCCAGTAGCCAGCCAGCCTGAAAGCCTATGTTTTTCCGATCATCGGCAAGCCCTCCGTTTCCGAGGTCACTACTCCGCACGTGGTCAAGGTGCTCGAGAAGATTTGGCACGAAAAGCCCGAAACCGCCTCTCGCGTGCGTAGTCGGATCGAAAGCATCCTGGGATGGGCGACCGTCAGCGGCCATCGGGATGGCGATCATCCGGCGCGATGGCGCGACCATCTCGACAAGCTTGCTCCCCTCGCGCACAAGCATCAAAAATCGCTATCTTATTCCGAGACGCCGGCGTTCATGGTCTAGATTCGCCAGCGGCGCGCTGTCGCTGCGCTCGCGTTGGAATTTAAGATTCTCACTTGCATTCGCACATCTGACGTCCGTAACGGCAAATGGAGGCAGATCGATTGCGCACAGCGAATGTGGACGATCCCGGAGATGTCTAAGATTCACTGCGAGCACGGCGTACCGTTCTCCCACGCAGCGTTGGCGGTCCTCGATAAGGTACAGCAGATCACGCGCGAGATTGGAGGTCATATCGCTCAATCCGAATATCCGAGAGCTCTCGATATGACTCCAGCACCTGAAAGCTTTCACTCTGTCACTTCAGGATCTTGATTCTCTCCTCAGCGCGCGTCAGTTCGGGTTGGATCGAGGCCGAGCTTTCGAACATCGACTCTAAATCGCGTTCCTTCACCGACTTCCTGATCTTTGCCAAGATCTCACGACGATCCTTTGAATTCTTGATGGCGAGCTGAATGTGCCAGTCGAGACGAGTAAGTACGAGAGTGCTATTGTGACTCGCTCTTGGCCTGCTGCCGACGAAACGGTCCGGGTGCGCGGAGCCCAAAGCGCGGCTGCGCCGAGCACAGTACTCGATCAGCTTCCGTAATGTCGGAGTTCCTCGCTTCGAATGTTGAGCCCTCGCAATGCCGCGGGAGACGGAACCAAGCGTAACCGAGATATTCTTTCCAATCGCCGACGGCTTTCGTCAGCACCTTGAAGAGACCAAACAGTATATTACGCGCCTGGGAGAGGTGTTTCGCCAGTGCGGGGAGGACCCGAAAGGGGTCGATTGTCCCGCAATCGACGGAATCATCGAAGAGGCAAACGAAATCGGTGGTGAGGTCGCGGACAACGCGGTGCTTGATGCCGCCCTGATAGCAGCAGCGCAGGCCGTCGAACACTACGAAATTACCCGATACGGACACAGATGGCTTGCTTATGCGCGCAAGCAGGAAAACCTTGGCCAAACCATCAAGGTCAGCGGTTATCTCGTTGAGATGGGACGCGATACACGTGAAAACTGGCAGTCGGAATTTCTGCAATTGATCTGGCAGGTAGCGGGCCTCGCAATATTACTCCATGTGGGCTCTCCTCAATCGAAAGAGGGTGATGACCGTATGGAGGCAAAGATCGATGCAATACTTCTCGCCGTTGAGCCAGAGAAAGCTGAAATGCTTCTGAAAAAAATTGATGACGCTTATGAAGGCCGGCACACCGACACGCAATTTGTCGCGGCCTTAGACAAAGGACGCCGAGCTCGACGCTGAATTTCAAATGCAACAAGCTCATTTAGAGGCTGTTGACCCTATCAGTCAGACACTTCGCGGTCTTCGCCGATATATCGCATCTGCGTCGTGAGTTCACACCGAAACCCGACTGGATCATGCGTCAGTGTCACGTTTCCCATAAAATCCTCGGCCAACACATTCTCGATAATGCGCGTGCCAAAACCCTTCTGACGTGTTTTTGGAACGCGCGGCCCTCCCTCTTCCGTCCAGGTAAGGCGGAACACTTCATCCGTGTTTGGATGCCCAGCGGTCCATGTCAGCCGTACTCGGCCCGCGTCGTTAGTAAGCGCGCCATATTTAAGAGCATTTGTCGCCAGCTCGTTGATCGACAGGGCAAGGCTCAAGGCTTGCCGTGATGAAAGCATGACGGGAGGGCCGGCGATTTCAAACCGGCCGTGTCCGGTGCGAAATGGCGTGAGCGCCTCTTCAATAACGCTTCTCACCGGAGCTTCGGCGAATGTGGATCGGGTAAGAAGCATTTGGGCCTGTGCTAGCGCTCCAATGCGTCGCATGAGAACCTCACGGGCGATTGCGTCCGATCTGCTGGAACGCAAAGTCTGATTAACGATCGCCGCGATCACCGAGAGAGTGTTTTTGATGCGGTGTTCGAGTTCTCTATTAAGCAGGCGCGCCTGACGTTGCGCCTCGACCACGCTCGTCGTCTCGATCACTGTGTCGATCATGCCGCACACCTTGCCGCGATCATCACGGATCGGGCTGTAGCAGAAGGTGAAGTGCACCTCTTCGGGATATCCGTACCGATCGATTTCAAGTGGAAAATCCCGAATAAAAGTCGCTTCTCCAGCATAGGCACGCTCTGCAATCGGACCGATTTCGGGCCAAACTTCGGCCCATACGTCCCAAAAGGAGCGTCCGAGCGCGGGCCGCTTATCGCCGAGAATTGATCGAAATGCGTCATTGTGGATCGAGATCAGGTTGGGCCCCCATACAACACATTTGGGAAATCTTGAATTGAGCGCCATGCTCACCACGGTTTTTAGCGTCGCAGGCCAAGTATCTGGCAGACCCAATTCATGTTGCGACCAATCAAATGCGCGAATGGCGTCCGCCATTTCGCCGCCGCCGTCCAAAAAATGAACCGAACGCTCGCTTGCCACAGTGCACCGCCTGATGATTCCCTGAACCCAATAGGTTCAGACTATTCGTCGGGAACTAGAGAGTCACCAAAGCGCATTTGCGAGAAGTCACAAGTCACGTGCGGGCGTTCCATCGCTCAACCTTAAAGAGAGCGGCTTACCTTTCTTGCCGTGTATTTTATTCTTCCTCTCCAAGTAGGATATGTTTCCGCAATGGATTGCAAATGCGCTCGCCGGGCATGGAACCGTTTAGCACCGTTGCCGCTTGGCAAAGCGGAGGGGACAAGACGAGGGTGGCTCCATGAACGATGATTTGAGCAAACGCGGGCCCGCCGACGCTAGCCGGATCTCGCTCGGCGAGGAATGGGAAGTCCAGTATTGGATGAAGACACTCGGCATATCGAAGGAACGGCTGGCCGAGCTAGTCCGGCAACACGGTAATTCAGCCGAGAAGATACGCGCGGCGCTCAAGTAGCTGTGCTTTGTCTTGAAACTCTGTTCACGATACTGGAGAAGACGGTACCAGGCAAAGCCACTCCTACAGAAACCGCGCGAAGGCGACCGCCGAGGTAATCAAGGGCGAAAGTCTTGCAGGCAACGCTTCATCCACGTTCAGCGTCGGCTGGTCGGTCAGCCGTTGCGCGGCATTTCTACTGCGGCGAGGCAACGCGTCGCTTGCCAAGTGGACCACTGACTGTGATATGATATCAACCGCTAGGCGTCAGATCTCATCAACAACAAATACTGAGAAGTCTGGCTTATGCTGACCTGGGCGCGCTATCATGTTCGCCGTCTGGCCTATCGAAGCGACGTTCTACGCCCTATTGTTGAACAGCACGCTCAGGCCCTAGATTCCGCCGATTGGGACCAGCATCTTGCGACCGATAAAATAACTTATTTAGGCGGCACCGTCGCAATTGATGCTCGCAATTCGCTTATATCCACACTTGCTAAACACTACGGGTCGGAACAACCGAGCGTTCTTGATGTAGGCTGCGCAGGCGGCAGCCTGGCAGCGAGCATTGACCACCGAGGATACTTAGGAACCGACATCAGTAACGTGGCAATTGCTCGGGCTCGCCTGCACTATGGCGAGCTGCCTCTGACGCAATTCCAGGTTTCGTCGCTTGAGGAGTTCAGCTTCTCCGGCAGGTCGTGGGATGTCATCGTTCTCGGGGAGGTTCTTTACTATATGTCGGTCGGTAAGGCCGCAGATCAGGTCGCTAGGTATTCTCGGGCTCTCGCGTCGGGCGGGCTTATTTGTATCTCCATGAAAGACGATGGAAAGTCCCAGCAGATATTCCGCCTGTTACATTTTCTGACATTGCACGAAGCAATTCTTATGCAGGCTAAAACACGAATCGATTGCCTAGAATACCGCATCAGAATTAATCGCGAGCGACCCGCATACCTGATTGCTGCATTTAGCGGGAGCTAATGATGCACATCTGAATGGACGTTAGCCGCCGAGTTTTTGAGGGCCGTTGCGGCGGATACTGCTGCTCGCTTGGCCTGTGAGTGGCGGAAACTATTCACTATCATACGTTCTATTAAAGGCACTTTAGGTAGGGCCGAGCATTGCTTGTTAGAATAACTCGTCCAGTCAGAACATGCGTGGAATTCTTCCCAACGCTGCGCGCAGCAGTGCTCACGTGCCCTCTCATGCGAGCTGGTTTTCACAACTGGCGGCAAAAACAGCGGCTTGGACTGGAAAGCCAGTTGCTTTCCTGAGCGCCGTTGCTTTGATTGTCATCTGGGGTGTAACCGGGCCAATTTTCGGCTACAGCGATACTTGGCAACTTGTCGTCAACACAGGCACGACAATCGTCACATTCCTGATGGTGTTCCTTATCCAGAACACTCAGAATCGGGTACCCTTGCGCTTCAGGTCAAGCTTTCCGAGCTCATTCTTTCGCTTCAAAATGCCGACGATAAGCTCGCTTTTGTCGAGGACACAGCGGAAACCGATCTGGAAGAAATTCACGAGGAGCTGAAATCCCAGGCCCACGATGATCCTGGCAATTAAAACCAATCTTCCGGAACCTTCCTTTGTCGCGACACGTTGATGGCGAGATTAGGGAGAAATTCATGGCCGCAAAATCAAAGACATTGGAAGACCTCTTTCTCGAGGGCCTGAAGGATATTTATTTTGCCGAGAAAAAAATCCTTGTGACTTTACCGAAAATGGCGAAGGCAGCGCAGTCGGAAGACCTTGTGGCAGCTTTTGAGAAACATCGTGATGAGACCGAAGAACAAGTCAGTCGGCTGGAACAAGTCTTCAGCTTGATTGACGAGAATCCGAAGGGGAAAAATTGCCCGGCCATTCTCGGCATCGTCGAAGAAGGTCAAGAAATAATGTCCGCTTATAAAGGCTCTCCCGCTCTTGATGCTGGTCTTCTCGCCGCTGCGCAGGCGGTCGAACACTACGAGATTGCGCGTTATGGCACACTGAAGGCCTGGGCCAAGGAACTCGGCCTCAAGCAAGCCATTCCGTTGTTCGATGCTACGCTTAAGGAAGAAGAAAATACTGACGCGGCTCTATCGAGTCTTGCTGGAGAAATCATCAATCAGGAGGCCGAGGGCTAGCATCGTATTGCAGTCGACAGGATTCGATTTGCATTCATGAAAACGATCGGTGCGATAGGCTTGCCCAGGCGCTTGATGGGCTCGTCCGGCGATTAAGTCGCACCCACGCTATCTTATAGGGAGATGTTACCGCGATCGGCAACATGAGTGATCATGGCAGCTAGCATCTGGATTCTCGTTTTCGTTCTAATTCTACTCGCCTTGGGTGCCGGTTCTGCTTATCTCAGCGTTCGATCACGCCGCAAACCGACTCAAGCATTAATCCCAACAACATCCGCGCATGCCAGTTCCATCCACCGAGAGCAGGAAGACTCCGGAAAGCAAGGCACAAACAAGCCTTGGGAGTGTCCCAGCCAAACTTCTCAGGATTCGTCCATAAGCCCTCTACGCAGCCGCGTACCAGCGAGGATAATAGGACAGCATAGCCGTGGAAGCGCGGCAGGTGAGTAGCATACTAATCGTTCTTAGAGTGAGCACCGCGCCTTTAGCATTCATTTTTCTTGCACTCTGGTATGGCTTTATCGCCAGTTAAGGCAAACATGAACGATCTTACCCAACGTATTCGGGACAGAGCTTATCGTCTCTGGGTTGAAGAGGGGTGTCCTGAAGGACGAGAACAAGCTCATTGGGACATGGCTACTGAGTTGGTGGCCATCGAGGATAATCAGCGATCCACTGAAGTGCCCGTTGACCAGAATCTCGGACCTCTCGGCGAGCCGATTGAACCCATTGAAGCGGTGAAGAACAGCGGAGAGTTCCCGACACTCACGGACCAAGGCGAGCAGCAGTATCCGTCGCGACATTTACCGAAACAGAACGGCTGACGTCTATTCGGTCGGTCCGCTTCTAGGTTCGATTAAACGCAGCCACCAAATATGCGGACCGCTCACGGATTATTCTAATGCGATAATCCAGACGGTCGATCCGTGTTTTAGCCTGTATGAGGATTGCCCTCTAACGAACGGAAATGTAACAGGCGGAATATCTGATGGGACTTTCTGTCGTCTTTCATAGAGATACACATAAGCCGCCCGGCGCGAGAACCCGAGAAAACCTCACGACCTGATCGGCCTTATCGAACGGTAAATAACGCCGAGAGCAATGGTGTTCCACGCCCGCCGAAAAAATTGAACTCCTGAAGCGACGAGACCTGGAATTGCATCAGAGGAAGCTCACCATAGTGGAAACGGGCCCGAGCGATTGCCTCACTGCTGATGTCGGTGCCTAAGTATTCTTGCTGATTCGATGCACACTGCCAGGCTGCCGCCTGCGCAGCCCACATCAAGAACGGTTGGTCCTTCACCCGTAGTGTTTAGCAAGGTGGCTAGATGCGCTCGTTCGGCCCCAGAATTTTTCCGCTGCGCAACATACGATTCACCGCGGTCCACATCACCATCATCTGATCCATGGGAACGACACTGAAATCGGTATGATTTGTGGGACGGAGCCCCATTTGGATAGCGGTTCTCATCGGGCTGATGAACGAAGCCTGTTCAAGACCACGATTCTTGATGTGCGCTTCGCCGAAAAAGAAGGTGTGCTCGGTGTAGAATGACGGAATCATCTTATAGTCGACGTATTTTTGCAGCTGGTCTTTGCGGACAAACTGCGAATGGATGATTGTGGTTCGCCGATCCCTATCGAGACTGTTAGGCGCAGCAAATTCGTGCGCTTTTAGCACCGCATCAATTCCCGCGTCGCCATTCGCGTGAGCGATTACCTGCAAACCGTTATCGTAGCAGGTCTTGAACATGTCATTGAGTATATCCTGCGGGAAGGTCGGTTCGCCTGACCAGTCGTTCTCGCCACCCGGCCCGCCCGTCAGGCCCGCTGAAATGGACAGCGCGCACAAATCCAAGCTTGACAAGTTGCGCGGACTCAAAGGCGCGGACTTCGACAAGCAGTACATTTCGGATCAACAGTCGGTCCACAAGGACGCGGTAGATCTGTTCGAGCGTTATGCCAAATCTGGCGATAATGCCGGTCTGAAAGCCTGGGCGGGCAAGATACTGCCGGCCTTGCAGCACCACAAGGAAATAGCCGACAAACTTGAATAGGGCCCGGCACGCATTATTACATGTCCGCTGCTGCTCGTGTTGGTCTTGGAACTCTGCGACTTTGGCCACGTTGATCGCGTGGTTTTTGCCACTTCAGGTGTTTCATGACCCAGCCAATGTTACCCAGGAGCGGACCACCTCCCTTTGGATGGACACCGAGGTTTTAGGCGGCCGCATCCGCGAACACCGATGTCGTGGTGATCGGCAGCGGCACAGCGGGACTTTCCATCGGGCCAGTCGCGCTTCAAGATTATGAGTGACGTTGCACGCGGCGGTTTGTTGGGCACGAGCGAACAGCACCCTCGTGGCGCTCGATCAATGTGTGGAACCTGCCCGCTGACCCCGGCCCATCGTCGAGCGCGGGCGTCTGTTCCTCACCAATATTTGCGGAAACCCTGTTCCCCCCGATGCGTTGTCCGGACAGACCCTTGGAGGACACATAATGAAACCTGTTCTTTTGTGCGGTGCGGCCGCGGTTCTGCTGCTCGCGGTTCCGGCAGCGGCAGAAAACAGTTCGAATAACAACGCGAAGAGCGTCGATCCACAGCAGTTGGGCGTTCACCTGGAGAAGCCGGCGCTCAAGCTCGACGAGCAGCAGCGCGCCGCCATTCAGAACGGGATGGTCGGGCAGCATACGCAGCAGACGACGCCGGACGGCTTCAAGCCGGAGGTCGGTGCCGTGCTGCCCAAGGGCGTGAAGGTCGACATCATGCCGCACGAGGTTACAGCTCAGGTGCCGGCTATGAAACAGTATGGCTACGCCAAAACCACGAGCGACATTCTGGTGGTCGATCCGATGAATATAAAGATCGTGGCCGTGGTCCCGCGCAAATTCGCGGCCGACCCGAACACGACGCGTCCGACCCCGCTCAGCTGGGCAAGCACGCGTGGCAGGGAATTGACCGGTCAGGCGCCGCAACCCGTCAGCGACGCCGAGCGGGCGGGAGAAGGAAAAGGCGATCCGGCCGCCGTCGGCAATGGGCGCGCGCAGAACGCAGACCCGCAGGAATCGGGCGTGGACCCGAGCTACCAAGCCAAGCACTGAGACCGTGCGGTACGCAAGGCCGCTGGAATAAAGCGCTTGTGCTGTTCGCCCTGAAAGCTGCCGCTTAACGGCACACTCCACACCCGGTTCCCATTTCTTGGCTTGCGCGGTGCATCCAGTTAAGACGGGCTCCGCCCTTTCGCTTCCATCGCGTGCCGGCTTGAACTCGTGCCAAAGTGCAATGCCGCCATCTCGGTCGAGATGCGGCTTGTGCGGGCGGACCGGGTTTACGGGACGCTACGGAAGACAGGCTTCGCCCTTTTGCGATGGCGTGGCGTTGCCGAAGATGGCGAGGCCGCGCAATCGCAAGAGCTGACAGCGGCTTTCGAGGAACATCAAGCCAAGATGGATGAACAAGTCTCGCGTCTTAAGCGTGCGGAAACTCGCTGCCTGAGCATCGGCGGACCTGTGGTCCAAAGGAATCACTAAAGCACCCATCTTGAGTTAGCGTATGTTAGCTTCAAATATTCGTGATTGAAAATAATATTTAGTATCAAATAATGTAGCCCTTCGGCCGGGTTAAGTCCCCGTTAACCATCGACGGTTTTCAGGGGCATTGGTCTCCATTCGCGGACGGTCACTTTGTCCTTTGAAATTGGACCTGTTTTGCATTTTTAGTGTTCGCGCGCGTTTGCCGCTGTTAGGCACAAATCAATAGCTGAGAGTTAGCTAGGATACGCCGGGAAACCGAAATTTGAATGGGCATTCGATGCCGATGCCGATGCCGTGGCGACATCAAAGCATTGGGTAATGCGTCGGTGATGCGTTGCGCACTTTCCGGCTACTTAATTTCGTCGGCACCCACGCCGATGCCGTCGAACCCGCCATATGGTGATGATCAAGGAGATCGCAATTCCAGGATAAGGGTAGTGGGTTTTGCCAAGCAAAAATTCGCTCGCCAATCGCTGACTGCGGTCGTTATGCGGCGAGATTCTCAAGTAACCGGCCATCATCGTTGTCCCTTGGATTCGAGGATCGAATCGGCGGACTGCTGGATATGCTTCTGGAGGCAGTGGGTAGCGGTGGCGGCATCGCGCGCGACCGCGCTGGACGCCAATCCGCTACCTTAACAGGGGCTTTGGCCAGGACGCCCTCGCCGGATTTTATCGCGCGGCAGCGATCGGTCTAGTGACTCCGCTCCATGACGGCATGAATCTCGTCGCCAAAGAATATGTGGCGGCGCAGGATTCGTTCGATCCTGGCGTTCTCGTTCTATCGCAATTTGCCGGCGCAGCTCGTGAGCTGGATGCGGCTGTCATGGTCAACCCGTACGATATCGACGGAATGGCGACGAAACTCGCCAATGCTCTTACTATGTCACAAACGGAACGTCACGAGCGCTGGCTCTCATTTAATCCATTCAGTGAGAAAATCATCAATCCATGATTGGTTTTCGGGATTTCTCACAGTACTGCAACGTGCAAATCCTATGTGCTCCGAACCCGCTATTTTGAAAAACACCCAAGAGCAGCAGCTTCAACAAACTTCGAACATAGTTGTCGTCGCGCATGCACACGGTAATCTCCGGGATCGCATCCCTGAACAGACGCGGCACGCGATTTCTCGTAAGTCTCCGCGTCGCTGAAGAATGTCGTCACCGCGATCAATAGACCGGAGGGAAGCCACGAGCCTCGTCGCTATTTCGCGCAGCGTGCTGTGGAGCGGAAATCGCCGGCCCGCGCCACCTATATCCGGCGCCCGATGCGACCCAAAACAATCGAGCTTTTTGCCTCGAGGAATCATGACCGGTACGAATCCGCAGATGCGCCGGACTCTGGCACTGTTGCTCCTCATCTAGCTGCGGCGATTCCGACAAGGAAGCCGATTGTCTGACTCTCCAGATCGATTAGGCGTATTGCCATTTTCACGGATCGGCAGGATCGCAACGACCGCCCCGTCACAACCGATACCTTGGCATCGACGGAAATTCGGCCTCATCGGGTCCGGCACAGTTACTCGAAGATTTCCGATGTGGGAGCATTGCTTCCATTGCTAGATTTCCGCCATTGCGAGCTTTGCAAAACGAAAATCGGTAGCGGGAAACCCGCATAGAATCAGAAATCGCTCCATTCATGGTGTCCCTACCGCGGAGAGGCTGAAACCATGGCGCAAGGACATCAATTCTTCTTCAGCCTGACGCCAAGGCCGTCACAAATCAGAGCGACCTGCGCCGCATGAAGTCTTTGAGCCGCTCCAATTCTTGCTCGGTTCTTTTTCGCCTGAGGAAACTCTGATCGTCGACAATATCTTCGATGGCCATCCGGATGAAGTATGCGCTTATTGGATGATCCTCATTTCGTGCACGCGCCCAGCAATCTTCCAGCTGTTCGATCAGGCCGCGCGTGTTCGGTGATGCTGAGCCCTTGTCGCTTCTCCCAAGCTCGGTCAAAAAGGCGGCACGTAAAGTAAAAATAGGCTGAAATGTGTTCGGCTTGCAACTGGCGCGCAAGCAGGGCTGGCAATTAATCTTTTGGATTGATGTACGCAAATCCCGCCCACGATTTGGGGGCAAACCGCAGGCGGGCATTCTGACAGTCACCCCGGCAAACCGAGGCGACATTCAACGCAGCAAAACGGCAATGGTTGCAAGATTAGCTCCTCGGCTGGGGGCGCACCCCCATTTCAACGGCAGGGGATGGCTTCGGAGCGGTCTGGGAGATCGGCCTGACGGCAACGCCTTAAACCGCGTCAGCTATCAGATGAACAGCAACAAACTGAATGGCTAGCACCGCAAACAACCGCGGGGATCATCTTGCCCCATCAAACGATCCACTGGCCACTTTTCGGCCGATACCGGCGTGACCGACTTGACCGGCGCGCACTACTTCGACGGCTTGAAGGACGTTACCTGCCGCGTTGCGGTGGAAATATCGGCGAGGAGCACATTCACAACGCCGCGCAGCCCAACGCAGAGCCGCCACAGCTTGGTATTCGAACTTTCCCATTCTTTTGCGGCATCACTCAAACATAAACTCAGTAGAATTTCAGAAAAATCTACTCAGTTCGAACGCGTCAGGCGTTTGCTGTGGTTCCTGTAAAATATGCTCGATAACGGAGCATTAGAATTACATGACCAAAAGCCCTGGGTAATAACGGCAATAAAATCTGCGCAAAAAGAATTAGGCAGCCGGATATGGGAGAATGATCCAACACAAGAAACAATAGAAGCGCGTCGCATCACCCTGATTAAACGCCTCAGGCGATAAACTGCGGCAGCGTCACGAGATACCCTATTTTCGTTGAAGTGCGCTTCGTCACCGGTCGAAGAATCGACGACGATAAGCGGCATGCCGTTCCAATAGCACACACGAGTTCTGAGGTCGTCTTCACATCTCTGCTGTTGTCCCGCCTACCATTCTCGCCCAGTCTCAGCATGTCTTAGTCGAGTTCCAGTGAGTTGGCATCCCACATACATGCAGCAGCGGAATGTTTGTGCAACTTTCCATTCTCATCTCGATAAGCGGAGATCTTCGACAGTCCATACCCTTTATTTTGTTCATCTCGGGCTCCGTCGTCACATATCGGTGCCAGATGGGCCGTTGTCAGCCCAGTGATGCCGGAAGCGGATCTCTCCGCGATCGCAAATGGCCACCTTGAGGCCGCGCACACCCTGCGCAATGGAAAGACCCGCGATGCCGCTGCCGATCACTATCGCATTAGAATTGGCTGACATAGCCAATGAAGGACCTCCCGGTACGGTAATTCAATCCAGCAGATGAAATACCGGCGCGCATAGTTTGGCCGGATCACCTATTGAGATATCGGACCAATCCTCTGGCAATGTCTTCGGTCAAACCCGTGCGTGCGCTCGGCTGAAACAGAGGCAGTTTTTCTAGTTCATCATCTTCGTCATCGAGAACCGCGAAACGCTCAGTTTCAGGATGTTCGAAAGCCAAGCCGCGATCTCTTCGCTACGCGGCTTTTCTGTAACATCCGGCAAAATGTCATCGAAAGGAATGGCATAGCGGCGAGCGCCAAACAGACCTGCAGAATCGTAGCGCCAAGTCGAAGACAAAACCGCATAGGCTCCCGTTACCTCCACCACACGCCGAAACCGCTGTACCAGGAGTTCATCGGCAATATAGGGGAAGGGTCGGGAATTCGGCGTGCTGTCGCAAATTCAGAACGCCGTCGATGTTGAAAAAATTACCTTTTGCATGAAGAACGACGATCGGAAATCCGCCCGATTTGACGGCGGCTCAACTGATACGCGGCTATCCCAATCGGGTTCAAGAACCAGCTGACATCGCTTGGAACTGGGATTTCGCAGCCGAATGGTGACAGCGCAAGGGCTATTTCTGCGGCGAGTTCCGCTTTGACTAATCACCGGGTTGCCCCTCAGCAATCCCAACGCCTACCGCGCTGGTGCCCAGACTTAACTGGCGACTCACGGTAATCACAATTTACAAACGAAGCACTGCTAGAATTTTACGAATAAAGCATTGCTAGAATTTTGTAACCGAGCGTACTGCTAATACCAAGGCATTCTTGGAGAGTCTCGGCTGACCGGCCTCGAATGTATAACCGCCACCCGGTCGCATCACGTACTGAATGTTCGGCTGAACCGTCCAACCTTGCCGGATCTGTGCAAGATAGCCGACCGTCAAGATTGTCTCTTTGCTGCGCGGAATGCGCAGCGGATCACCGGCGGCGACATAGTCCTGATCGAGCGCTTTCGCCGACCCCGAAATCTTCGCGATCGCAAATCCAAAGCCGAGCTTGTCGTCAGGCCGCGCAGAGAATGGCCCGAGCACGGAAAGCCCTCCGTCGATGTACCAGGTAACGAGATTGCGGTCAGGCTGGCTGTAGGCGGCCCGGACAAAGGCAGCGAGACCGCGTTTCCCCTCATGATGACCCGGGAGCACCAGCACACGTTGCTCGGCCACGGCATAAACGCCGTAGTCGGTCTGCAGCTGACGCGGCGTCGTGGCAAGCGGCGAAGCCAGGGAATAGCCGTTCGCAGCGTAATGAAGATCGTCGAAGCGTCCGCTGTGATACCAGCCGCCGAGTTTGATCGTGCCCGGCAATGCCTTGGTATCCTTGCTTTGCCCATAGGCATATTGAATTTCGCCAAGTGCCAGCAGTCCATCTTGGGTACGAAAATTCAGACCATAGCGGTTTCGGGATTGCGGATCGTCAGGGCCGGGCCCTGCGGGATCGCCGTTGAAGGTCGCCGCGAGAACCGTCACGTTTTGATTCAGTACGCCCTTCAGGCGCGCCCCAACAGCTGCGAGCGGCGGGGAAGGCCCCCCACTCGGTAGATCCGTTCCCGTGATGACTGGCCAACCGTAAGTGCCGTTGATGAAGGTATCGGCATACTTGGTGGTGATGAATTCGGTGTCCGCAGCCAGTTGGCCGAAGCGGAGCGTAACAGCCTCGCCACCCAGCTGCTGTTCGAACCACGCCTCATAAAGCCGGGTGGTGGCCAGCGCCTCAATGCTGCTAACCGTTGCAAGATTGCCAATATAATCGCGCGAAAGGCCTTTACCATGAATCTGAAACACGTTGGCGTGGAAGGTTAAACCGCTCAGCTTGGCGAGCTTGTCCATATCCAGATCGACGGCGACATTCAGACGGCCATTGTAAACGGCACCGCGGCGGACACCGGTAACGTTGCCAAGCACATCGCCAATATAGGATGCGGAAAACTTGATACCCTTCGATGAGTAGGGATTGGGCAGTAGATTGAGTGTCTCATCCGACAGCGTGCTTTTGCCAGTGTCTGGATCAGCAGGCTTATGCTCTTCTTGCTTATCCTTGAACGCTTCCTTTTTTACTTCATTCGCGATCGACGAATTTGTTGAAACAGACTGTGCGAAAGCGTCCGGCGCCAAGCAGGTTGACAGCGCAATGAGCGCTCCAGCGAGGTCGGCTATCCTCCCATTGAATTCGGACATCCATAAACATTAGCATGACCAACACAGGGTTGGCTAATTCGGCGTGAGCATTCGCGATATCACGGAATTCTAACGAACTTGCCTATTGAAGGAGATTCTAAGGAGGAGGAAGCCGGCGCGAAGGCGGCGGATATCTGACGCCAGCAAGGCATCTCGTCGGCGACCTTCTACAAGTTCAAGGTCAAGTTCGGCGCGATGAACGTAGCCGGAGCCCCGTCTCCTGGAAGGCTGTTGGCAGTATCGCGGCCTTTCCGCTGCGATCGTTCCGCGCATGGGTACGCTGGCTACGGCAAACTATGCGGAAAGAAAATCCGCATATATTTGTATCGATAATGATCAGAAAGCGCTGAGCGAACCGATGCCGGCCAGCTATCCCGAACTCATTGGCAAATAAAGCGACGAAGCCATGCAGCTTCTGGAACTTTGCCTGCATAGCGCGCATTGTGTACTGCGGTGTATTGAGTTTCGACGGAACAACTATGCAAATGAACCTAAGTGGTGCGGATACCATCCTTCCGCTCGTGCAGATGTCGACGGCGTTGCTTCTCGACATTGACGGTACGTTGCTCGATCTTGCTCCGACGCCGCGCGAAATCTGGGCTTCTCCCGAATTGCTGCAGACGCTGCGATCTCTTCATACGGCTCTCGATGGCGCCGTCGCATTTGTCAGCGGTCGTGCGGTTTCCGATATCGATTTGATTTTTTCACCATTGCTGTTGCCGGCTATTGGCGGCCACGGCGCCGAACTGCGTCTGGATATTTCCGGGTATTGCCACACAGCACCTGCACCGCTGCCGGACCCGATCAAACGGGACTTCGCTATGATCGGAAAACTCGGCAAAGGCGTCCTTATCGAAGACAAAGGCTATGCACTTGCTCTTCACTATCGATTAGCCCCAGAACTCGGGCCTAAGGTAGTGGACCTCGCGCAAATCATTCAAAAGCGGCTGCCGCAAGGCACTCTGGAACTCATAGAGGGAAAATTTGTCATAGAGGTAAAACCGGTCGGACTCAGTAAGGCCACCGGCGTCGAATTCCTGATGACGCAAAAACCGTTCCGCGGCAGAAAGCCAATTTTCATCGGCGATGACGTCACCGACCAGACGGTATTTCCAATCACACGCCGGTATCAGGGACGGAGCTATTCGGTCGGCCGTCGGCTTCCGGACACCGATGGCTGCTTCGACGATCCGCAAGCGGTGCGGGACTGGCTCGCGCGCGCGGCCGCGACATGTCATGGAAATGGTCAGCCGAGCGCCGACGAATACGCGGCAAAGGTCGTCTGAGGCCGCAGATCATCTGTCCGGCAAGGCCAACATGACATCGACGAGAGACATGCCATGGGCGGAGATACCGAAAAGACGGCAGAATCGATTATCGAACACGGCGCAGCGAAGCTTCCCACGGTTATCGTCGAATCCTACAACATCGAAATTCGCGATGCCGACGGCTTTATCGGAGACCGTGCCAACAAGCAGGCATTCCTCGACATTCTCGACACGGCTCGCAAATTAGAGCGCGAGGCAAGCGGCCGCGATCCGATCGGCAAGGACGACACCGACGAGATCAGCAAAAAGGAGATCGATCAGTTTCTCATCAGTGGTGAGCCGCACGCGGCCGCCATTGTCATGACAGCAATCGAGGAGTTCGCGCAGGAGCTTGCCGGCGTCGTGAAGCGCTTCATCAAGGCCAAGGCATGGCGCGATATCGAACGCATCGCTGTCGGCGGCGGAATGCGTCAGAGCCGCGCCGGAGAAATCGCTATCCATCGTGCCGGCCTGCTGCTTCACAACGAAACGGACATCGAGCTTGTTCCGATCCGCCATCATCCGGACGAAGCGGGTCTGCTCGGCGTCGTGCAACTTGCCCCACCCTGGGTTTTTCGCGGGCACGACGCAATCCTTGCCGTTGATATCGGCGGAACCAATATCCGCGTCGGCGTGGTGGAACTCAATCAGAAGAAATCACCCACGCTTGAGAAAGCAAAATTGTGGAAATCCATTCTTTGGCGCCACGCGGATGATAAAATCAAACGCGACGCAGCGGTCGAGGAACTCGCCGACATGCTGAAAAAGATGATCGTTTCCGCGAAGAAGGCAAAGTTGGAACTCGCACCATTCATCGGGATCGGCTGCCCCGGCGTCATCGAACGCGATGGCGCGATCGAACGCGGCGCGCAGAATCTACCGGGAGACTGGTCCGGCAAGAACTTCCACCTGCCGCAGGAACTGCGGTCGCTGATTCCGACAATCGAGGGCCAGGAGACCACCATCCTGATGCACAATGACGCCGTCGTTCAGGGGCTCAGCCAGGTCGCTTTCATGCGCGACATCGATAATTGGGGCGTGCTGACGATCGGCACCGGGCTGGGCAATGCCCGGTTTACCAATCGGGAAACGTCCCGGCCGGCGAAGACCTGACCGCTAAGGATTTGGCCGATGCCGGTGCGTCAGAATCTCCAGCCCAAGACCGATCACGCCGTGCGCGAGCTACGCGAGGCGCTGGTCGCCAAGCTCGTCTATGCGCTCGGCACGACGCCGGAGGCAGCCACGGACCGTGAATGGTATACGGCGATCGCGCTCACCGCGCGGGATAGGGCGACCGATGTTTGGATGCGAAGCGCGCGCCGGGCGCATCAGCACAGAGCCAAGCGCGCGTATTATCTGTCCATCGAGTTCCTGATCGGACGATTGCTGATCGACACGCTCAGCAATCTCGGGCTGCTGGAGACCACGCGCGAAGCCATCGGTGTTTTCGGCAAGGATCTCGATCGGCTGCGGCTGTGCGAGCCGGAGCCCGGACTCGGCAGCGGCGGTCTTGGCCGCCTTGCCGCCTGCTATCTCGACAGCATGTCGACGCTCGGTATCCCGGCATTCGGCTACGGAATCCGCTATGAGCACGGCCTGTTCGAGCAACGCTTTCATAACGGGTGGCAGGTCGAATTCCCGGACCACTGGCTGGCGCACGGCACGCCATGGGAATTTCCTCGCGTCGACACAGCCTATCCGATCCATTTTGGCGGCGCGGTGGAATATGTCGGCGGCGATCAGGAGACGGCACCGGCGATCTGGTATCCCGCCGAAACCATCATTGCCACGGCGCACGATCTCCTTGTGACCGGCTGGGGCGGCAGGCACGCCAATACGCTGCGGCTGTGGCGTGCGCAACCGGCTGCGATCACCCAACTCCTCGCGCTCGGCGCGGGCAGCGACGGCGCGACCAGCGCGCTCGCGCGCGCCAAGGCGATCAATAACGTCCTTTATCCCGACGATTCGACGCCGGACGGCCAGGAACTGCGCCTGCGACAGGAGTTCTTCTTCACCTCCGCCTCGCTTCAGGATCTCGTTCACCGGCATTTATCGGAGCACGAGAGCCTCAATAACCTCGCCGACTTCGCGGCCGTGCAACTCAACGATACGCACCCGGCGATCGCGGTCGCCGAATTGATGCGGATCTTGGTTGACGAACATGGCTTCGCCTGGAAGCGAGCCTGGGACGTGACCCGCGCCACGCTGAGCTACACCAATCACACGCTGCTCCCGGAGGCGCTGGAAAGCTGGTCGGTTGCGCTTTTGAGCCGTCTTCTTCCACGGCACCTCCAGATTATCTATCTGATCAACTGGCTGCATCTTCAGGATGCCGTGGCCGCCGGCCATCGCGATGCCGATCTCATTGCGGCCATTTCGTTAATCGACGAGCGCGGCGACCGGCGCGTGCGCATGGGCCATCTGGCGTTCATCGGCTCACATACAGTTAACGGCGTTTCCACCTTGCATACCAAGCTGATGCAGGAAACAGTCTTTGCCGCGCTGGCCCAAACCACGCACACGCGGATCGTCAACAAGACCAACGGCATCAGTCTGCGGCGCTGGCTTTACGAGGCCAATCCAGCATTGACGACGCTCATTCGAGATGAACTTGGCGAGCACGCCTTTGAAAATCCGCAAGCTTTGCGGCGGTTGGAGCAGTTGGCCAATAACAAAGCTTTTGTAACGCGCTACCGCGCCGTCCGTCACCAGAACAAGCTGGCGCTCGCCGAAACGCTCCAGCAACTCGTCAGCGTGACCGTTTCCTCTCATTCGATCTTTGACGTTCACATCAAGCGCATCCACGAATATAAGCGTCAGCTTCTCAATATTCTGGAAACCATCGCGCTTTGGCGCGCCATGCGCGCGGCACCGGATCGCAACTGGCCAAGCCGGGTCAAGATCTTCGCGGGAAAAGCCGCTGGCAGCTACGATCAAGCCAAGCTCATTATTAAACTGGCGCATGACGTTGCAAAACTGATCAACAACGATCCTCTAACCGGCGCACGGCTCAAGCTCGTCTTCGTACCCAACTATGGGGTCGACATTGCCTCCCGCCTGGTTTGCGCCGCCGACGTTTCAGAACAGATTTCCACCGCCGGAATGGAAGCATCCGGGACCGGGAATATGAAACTCGCGCTGAATGGAGCGATCACCATCGGCACGCTCGACGGCGCGACGGTCGAGATCCGCGACCACGTCGGCGCGGACAATGTCGTGACGTTCGGCCTGACCGCGGCGCAGGTTACCGCGCGACGGCATCAGCGCTTTGCTGGTCGCGATGCGCTCGATGCGAACCTCACCGGGGTCATCGAGACGCTTGAAAGCAGCGAATTGTCAGGCGATGATCGATATCGTTACGCTCCCCTTGTCGCCTCGCTCCTGGACTATGATCCTTTCATGGTTGCCGCAGATTTCTCCGCATATTGGGCCGCACAGCGCCAGATCGACGCCCGCTGGCAGGACAGCGAGCAATGGTGGCAATCCAGCATCCTCAATACAGCCCGCATGGGATGGTTTTCGTCTGATCGTGCGATCCGGGAATACGCAGATGACATCTGGCGGATACTGGTGACGGCATGAGCGGGACGCCGAGAGTGCTGTTTATCGGGCACGCCTATATCGACATCACCTTTATCACCGACCGGATTCCGAGGGGTGACGAGAAGTACGTCGCACAGGACTATGCGGTGTCGTTCGGCGGAAACGCCGTGACGGCCGCGTTCTGCTGCGCCAAGCTGGCCGAAGGCGGAATGGCTGTCGATCTAATCGCCACCTATGCCGACGACTGGCTCGGGCGCATGTTCCTGGACATGGCGGAACGCTACGACGTCAGTATCCATCCCCGCGCGGTGCGTGAATCGTCGCTCTCCTTTATCATGCCAAACAATGGCAAGCGCGCTATCGTCCGCTGCCGTGATGACAATTATCTCGAAACGTTCCCCCAGATCGATCTGCGCGGCCTCGTCGCACTGCACATCGACGGGCATCAGTCGGATGCTGCGCTTCACTATGCACAACTATCTCGCGAAGCCGGCGTCCTTACCTCGCTCGACGGCGGCGGCGTGCGCCACAATACGCAGGAGGTGCTGAAATTCATCGACGTCGCCATCGTCTCCGAGCGATTTTGCGAGCAGATGGATTTATCCGCACCGCAGATGCTCACCTATTTGCGTAGCGCCGGCTGCAAGGTCGGCGGCGTAACGCGCGGCGAGCGAGGTCTGCTCTGGTATGAAAGTGACAGCGCTCCGCGGGTGACACCCGCTCTCGCCGTCCCGTCGGACAAGGTGATCGATACGAGCGGCGCCGGCGATATGTTCCACGGCGCTTATCTTTGGTCATGCGTTGCGCGGCCGGAGAAATCGTGGGCCGAGCATTTCCAGTTTGCCTCTGCCGCCTCCGCCTTCAAAGTGCAGAAACTCGGCAACGAGGCCGGCCTGCCCGCGCAGACCGATGTTGCGCGCATGCGTCAGGTCTTTGCGGAATCGGAACTGCGCCCGGCCTGAGCGAAGATCGCCGCGATCCGCCGCAATTCATCGTGCTGCGTCAGCGCCTCAACTGCGACGGGCGGGCGCCGCCGCCAGTTCGGATGCTCATTGACCGTGCCCGGAATGTTGACCTGATCCTCCATGCCAAGCACGTCTTCCAGCGCCACCATCACCAGGCGCGCCGGCGTCTGCGCCAGAAACGCCGCTGCACCGTCGAATCGCTCGCCGCCAGCGACCGTTCGGACAGCCTCTGCCAGCCGGCGCCGCGAGACAAGCCGCGCATCGTCGCCTTCACCCGGATCGATATTCAACCTGCGCTTCGTGCGCAGGTCATGACCGGACATCCAGCCGGCAAAAGTCGGCAGATCGTGCGTGCTGAACGTCGCCAGGGCCTCGGTCTGATAGCTTCCGGGCGATCGGAAGCCGCCGTCATGCTCACGCTCGAATAGCATCACCTGAAATGACCATATCCCTCGCCGCTTGAGTATCTCGCGAAATCCATCCGGGACGGTGCCGAGATCTTCGCCGATCACCACGCATCGCCGACGCTGACTTTCATCGACGATGACATCGAGCAACGTCTCGAACGGATAGCGAACATAAGCTCCCTCATTCGCCGACACCTCGTACGGGATCAGATAAAGCCGCTGCAACCCGAGCACATGATCGATGCGGATCGCGCCGGCGTAGCGCATCGTGGCGTCCAGCATCTGACGCAGCGGAGCACCGCGCACAGCGATCAGCGCCTGCGGGTTGTAGGTGGTGAGGCCCCAGTTCTGCCCAGCACGATTGTATTCATCCGGCGGCGCGCCGATCGACACATCCATCAGCATGTCGTCCTGGCCGTACCAGGCATCGGCACCGGCCGGGTCGACGCCGACCGCGAGATCAATGAAAAGACCGATTGCCATGCCGCACCGTTGCGCCATCTCCTGGCAGCGCTGCAATTGCCGCGCTGCCAGCCATTGCAGATAGGCATGATAGGCCGGATCGGCCTCGGGATCGCCCTCCGCCGTTGCCGCGTTCCACAGATCGACGATGGCGGACCGTGAAGGCGTCCGCCATACCGATGGCCACTGCCGCCAGGGCGCGCCGCCAAAGCGATGCCGCAACGCCTCGAAAGCCCCAAACCAAAGCAGAGGCTCGCCCGCCTCGGCGCGGAACACATCGAAATCGTGCTGGCGACGCGCATCTGCGCCTTTGCGAAAGCGCGCATAGCCGACTTCCAATGCCATTCGTTTGAGCGCGGCGACCGCCGGATAACCGACCACATCGGCGGCACGCAGTTCTTCCAGAATTTCCTTCCGGCCCAGTTCCGCCGCATCCGGGCAATCCGGCACGGTATCCACGGCTATGTAGAGCGGATTGAGAAAAATCCGGCTGTTGGGCGAGTATGGGCTGGCGTTCTCCGGACGATCGAGAAACAGCGCGTGCAACGGATTGAGGCCGATCGCGCCGCACCCCATTGGCGCTACGATCCTGATAAGAGCCGCGAGGTCCTCGAAATCGCCATGACCCCAGTTGCGTGCCGAGCGCAGCGCATAAAGCTGCATTGCAATGCCCCACACTTTCCGTTCGCGGCATTGATAGGCGCGGCGCGCCGGCCCCGTATCGGATTCTCCGACAGGCTCGGTGCGATTTCGGCTGATCGCCGCCTCCAGCCGCTCCCGCGTGCGCGCCGGGATTTCATGCCATACGCCGAAAACATCATGATATCCCGGCTCGATGCCCCATCTGTCTGCTTCGGCTGCATTCTTCATCGTCGCTCTCTATCGCGCACCTTCACACAAGAGCGGTGGCCTTCATTCGTTCCCCCTGCCAGGAACCGATTGAGGGAAAGCGGGTTTTCCTAGGAATCCGTGGCAGGGAACAAAGACCATGCAACGACCCTGGGTCGCTCAAAACTCGGCTATCGCTGACTCGTCAACCGGCGGCCTCGCGCTGGACAGCTCCCCCGCCGATCCGACGGGACCGCGATTCCGCATCGAAGATATCTATCCAGGTGTCGATGGCGGCCGTTATCCGGCCAAGCGGATTGCCGGCGAGCCCGTCGATATCTGGGCGGACATCCTGCGCGAAGGTCATGACGTGCTTGCCGCATCGCTGTTCTGGCGACGCGAGGGCTGCCCGGACGTGCAATCCGCGCCGATGCGGCTGCTCGACAACGACCGCTGGCATGCACAATTCACGCCTCGGGAAGCCGGCTTCTATCTGCTGACCATCGAGGCGTGGACCGATCGGTTCGCCACCTGGCGCAAGGATATCCTGCTCAAGCGGAAGGCGGGGCAACCCGTCACGCTCGAAATCGAGGAAGGGATCGCGGTGGCCCGAGAATTGGCCCGGCCACCGCATTGTGCGAACCAGGTCGTGTTGCGGGCAATTCAGAACGCGCGACAGAGCGGCGATCCGGCTGCCTTGCTCGACGACGCCGTCGCCGGCGCCATGACCGCCCCCGCAAAACGCCAGGACCTGACAAGAAGCGTGATCTCGCTGCTCGTCGATCCGCCGATTGCGCGGGCGGGCGCGTGGTATGAGATGGTGCCGCGCAGTCAGGGCACCGTTCCCGGCCGCCACGGGACATTCGACGACTGCATCGCTCGACTGCCCGACATCGCGGCACTTGGGTTCGACGTCGTCTACCTGCCGCCGATCCATCCGATCGGCGTGACCAACCGCAAGGGCCGCAACAACGCGGTCTCAGCCGCTCCCGGCGATCCGGGCAGCCTGTATGCCATTGGCAATGCGCATGGCGGTCACGATGCCGTGCACCCCGAACTGGGGGCGCTCGACGACTTCCGGCGATTCGTCGACGCTTGCAGCCGGCACGGCCTACAGGTGGCGCTGGATTTCGCCATCCAGTGCTCACCGGACCATCCCTGGCTGAAGCAGCATTCCGAATGGTTCAACTGGCGCGGCGACGGCAGCATCCGCTACGCCGAGAACCCGCCGAAGAAATACGAGGATATCGTCAATCCGGACTTCTATTGCGCCGACCGGATCGCGCTGTGGGAGGCCCTGCGTGACGTGGTTCTGTTCTGGGTCCGGCATGGCGTTCGCATCTTCCGCGTCGACAATCCACACACCAAACCGTTTCCGTTCTGGGAATGGATGATCCGCGAGGTTCGCTCACAGGAACCGAATGTCGTATTTCTCTCGGAAGCCTTCACCCGCCCGAAGATCATGAAGCTGCTCGCCAAAATCGGCTTCAGTCAGTCTTATAGCTATTTCACCTGGCGAACCACGAAATCCGAGTTGCAGGAGTACCTGTCGGAACTGGTCAGCTATCCGACGCGAGAATATTTCCGGCCGAATTTCTTCGTCACCACGCCCGACATCCTGCCGGTTCAATTGCAGAGCGGAGAAGCGTGGCAGTTCAAGGCGCGCTTCGCTCTGGCGGCGACGCTGTCGTCGAGCTACGGCATCTACAACGGCTACGAACTGCTTGAACACGAGCCCCTGCCGGGCCGCGAGGAATATCTCAATTCCGATAAATACGAAATCAGGATACGCGACTGGGACAAGCCGGGAAACATCAAGCCCTATATCGCCGAACTCAACCGCCTGCGTCACGAAAACGCCGCACTGTCGCAGACGAATAATCTCGTCTTCGCACAGATCGACGACCCGAATGTCATCGGCTTCGTGAAGGAATCGGTCGGCAACGACAATGCCGTTGCGGTAGCGATCGCGCTGTCGCCCGGCTCGCACGAATTCTGGTTCCATTTCGGCGACATCCAGATCGGCCGTGACGAAGCACGCGCGCCCGTGCGCACCATCGAAAACCTGGTGACCGGCGAGCGCCACATTCTCGAATGGGGCGGCGTACGGCTGCGCATCGATACCTCGAATGACCCCGCCCTCCTCTTTCGCTGTTATGCTTAGGTTGTTGCCGTGGATATGCTGTCACCCGTACTCGCGCCTTCAGCCACCGACCAGCCGGACGACGGGCTCTGGTATAAGGACGCGATTATCTACCAGCTTCACGTCAAGGCATTTTACGATTCCAACGGCGACGGCGTCGGCGACTTCGCCGGCTTGACCCAGCGGCTTGATTATCTGCGCGAGCTTGGCGTGACGACGCTGTGGCTCCTGCCGTTCTATCCAAGCCCCGGCCGCGACGACGGTTACGACATTGCCGATTACGGCAATATCAATTCTTCGTTCGGCACGATGAAGGATTTCAAGCGCTTCATGCACGAGGCGAAGCGTTGCAATCTTCGGGTCATCACCGAACTCGTCATCAATCACACCTCGGACGAGCATCCGTGGTTCAAGCGGGCCCGGCGTTCCTCGCCCGGATCGAGCGCACGCAACTGGTATGTCTGGAGCGGCACTGATCAGAAATATCTCGGCACGCGGATCATCTTCACCGATACCGAGAAGTCGAACTGGGCCTGGGACGACACCGCGAAAACCTACTATTGGCATCGCTTTTTCTCGCACCAGCCCGACCTGAATTTCGAGAATCCGCGGGTGGTCCGCGCCATCGTCCAGGTGATGAAGCGCTGGCTCGACACCGGCATCGACGGATTCCGGCTCGACGCGGTGCCTTATCTGCGCGAGCGCGAAGGCACCAACAACGAGAACCTGCCGGAAACCCACGAGATCCTGAAGATCTTGCGACGCGAACTCGATGCTTATGCGCCGAACAAGGTGCTGCTGGCCGAGGCGAACCAGTGGCCAGAGGACGTGCAGCACTATTTCGGCGACAGCGACGAATGCCATATGGCGTATCACTTCCCGCTGATGCCGCGAATCTACATGGCGATCGCGCAGGAAGACCGCTTCCCGATCTCCGACATCATGCGGCAGACCCCAGATATTCCCGCGGACTGTCAATGGGCGATGTTCCTTCGCAACCACGACGAATTGACCCTGGAAATGGTCACCGACAGCGAACGGGACTATCTCTGGACCACCTATGCCGCCGATCCGCGGGCCCGGATCAACCTCGGCATCCGCCGCCGTCTCGCGCCGCTGATGGACAACGACCGGCGCAAGATCGAGTTGATGAACTCGTTGCTGTTCTCCATGCCGGGAACGCCGATCATCTATTACGGCGACGAGATCGGCATGGGCGACAACATTTATCTGGGCGATCGCAACGGCGTTCGCACGCCGATGCAATGGACGCCGGACCGCAATGGCGGGTTTTCGCGCGCCGATCCGGCGCAGCTCTATCTCCCCTGCATCATGGACCCGATCTACGGCTACAGCACCGTCAACGTCGAGGCACAAGCGCGCAACCTGTCGTCGCTGCTGAACTGGACAAAACGGCTGATCGCGGTGCGCAAGTCGAGCAAAGTGTTCGGACGCGGCACGCTGACCTTTATCCGGCCGAAGAATCGAGCGGTGCTGGTCTATGCCCGTCAATACGACGGCGACGTCATCATCTGCGTCGCCAATCTGTCGCGCTCGGCACAATTCGTCGAGATCGATCTCAGCCCGTGGAAAGGCAGAGTCCCGCAGGAGATGCTCGGCCGGACCTATTTCCCGCGCATCGGCGACCTGCCCTATCTCGTCACCTTGCCGCCCTACGGCTTTTTCTGGTTCCATCTCACCGACACCCAGGACACGGAGCAAGTCCGGAGCCTGCCGCGCGAAATCACCACGCTGGTCATGGGAGACGGCTGGGAGGCGCTGCTGTCAGGCCGCACGCGGCGAACACTCGAAGCCGAGGTCTTGCCGGGCTTCCTGCAGGAGCGGCGCTGGTTCGCGGAGAAGTCGGCCGGCAGGTCCGCCGCGGCAATCGACGCAACCCTATCGCGGGCGATGCCCCTGCAACAGGATGAGGATCGCTTCCTGTTGTCGATCGTTTCCGCAACCACCGGCGACACGACGAGTCGCTACCAGATTCCGCTGACGATCCGCTGGGAACGACACGACCGCGTGCCACATCCGCCCTCGGCGGTGCTCGCAGCCGTGCGCCGTGGGCCGCGCGAAGGGGCTTTGCTCGATGGCACGGGCGAACGCGAATTCGCCGCCATGCTACTCGCCAAGCTCCATGACGGTGATGTTGCCGGGACGGACGATACCAAAGTGATCTTCACGCCGACGGCAACATTCCGGGCGGCACCCGCGCCGAAGATCGGCAGCATCAACTCCGACCAGCGCGAGCAGTCGAACACGACGCTTACCGTCGGACACGATTACATCATCAAGATCCTGCGGCGGTTGCAATCCGGCATCCACCCGGAAATCGAGATCGGGCGTTTTCTGAGCGACGAAGCACCGTTCGCCAACGCACCACGGATGCTGGGCTCCGTTGAGTTGGAGGAGAATGGCGAAAGAACCGCTTTGGCCGTCGTCCATCGCTATGTCGAAAGCCAGGGCGATGCCTGGCAGGTCATGACCGCCGCGCTGGTTCGCTACGGCGAGGAGCAGCAGATCCTGACGAACGAGAAGCCGACCGACAGCGCGGAACGAGAGCCGTTGCTGCACCGGATTCACCAGATCGGCCGGCGCACGGCGGAACTGCATCAGGCCCTGGCCAGTCGGGCTGATATCCCGGCTTTCGCCCCGGAACCGGTCACACCGGCAGACCTCGCCCGGTGGCGCGACGCACTTCTGGCGCATGCCGAGCTTGTGTTCGCGCTTCTGTCACGGTTGTCGCGCGACGCAGACGCGCCGGGGACCGAACAGGTCGAGGCGCTCCTCCAGCGGCGTCAGGACGTCATGCATCATATTCGCCATCGCGCCGAGATCGATCCGCAATGCCTGAAAATCCGTCACCATGGCGACCTGCATCTCGGACAAATTCTGATCGCAAAAGATGATGCCTTCATTCTCGATTTCGAAGGCGAGCCGCAGCGCGCCCTGGACGAGCGGCGGCAGAAGGCACCCGCCGCCCGTGACGTCGCGGGTCTTGTTCGCTCGATCGATTATGCGGCGGCATTCGCCATCGCGGCACTCGGCGACATGCCCGCCGAGGCGCGCCACGCGCTTACCGAGCGGCTTGGAGCCCTGCGCGACGAACTCATCACCGCCCTATGGGCCGGTTATTGCGATGCCGGGATCGACCCGCGGTTGTGGCCGGCCGAGGCGGAACGCCAACAACAATTGCTGTCGTTGTTCGAACTCGAAAAAGCGCTCTACGAGATCGAATATGAGGCCGAAAATCGCCCGGATTGGCTTCCCATTCCGGTCGGCGGCGTGGTGCGCGTCCTGCAACGCGCGGGACTGTGGCAACCATGACGCTCCCGGCAATGACGCTCCCTGCGGCAGCACAGGCCATCCTCGAGGGCCGCCATTCCGATCCGTTCGATTATCTCGGCTGGCACCGCGACGGCGAAACGCCGGTCGTGCGCGCCTTCCTCCCCAACGCCGAGAGCGTCGAAGTGGTATCGGATACCGGCGCGACCTACCCGCTGCAACGCCTGCATGACGCGGGTCTGTTTGCGGGGCGCGGGGCCGACCATCCACGCTACCGGCTGCGGGCGCGCTTTGGCGACCATCATGTCGAACTGGAAGATCCTTATCGCTTCCAACCGATCCTGACGGACTTCGACCTGCATCTGCTCGGCGAAGGACGTCATCTGAAGCTCTACGAAAAGCTGGGCGCCCATCCGATGACTCAGGACGGCGTCGACGGCGTCGCGTTCGTTGTCTGGGCCCCGAACGCGCAGCGCGTCAGCGTCGTCGGTAATTTCAATTTCTGGGACGGTCGCCGCCACCCCATGCGGGTGCGCGGCAACGGCTATTGGGAATTGTTCATTCCCGACTGCCGCACCGGCGACAAATACAAATACGAGATTCGCACACACGACGGCGCTCTGTTGCCGCTGAAGGCCGATCCCGTCGCCTTCGCCAACGAGATGCGTCCGTCGACGGCATCGATCGTGATCGACATCGACCGCCAGCCACGACCGCATCCGGCGCGCGCCGGGATCAATGCACTCGATGCGCCGATGTCGATCTACGAGGTGCATCTCGGCTCATGGCGGCGTCACGACGACGGCAACCGCTGGCTCACCTATCGCGAGCTGGCGCGGCAACTGCCCGCCTATGTGGCCGAGATGGGCTTCACCCACGTCGAGCTGCTGCCGGTCGTGGAGCATCCCTTCGACGGATCATGGGGCTATCAGCCGGTCGGTCTTTATGCGCCGACCAGTCGCTTCGGCCCGCCGCAGGATTTCGTCGCGTTGGTTGACGCATTCCACGAGGCCGGCATCGGCGTGTTGCTCGACTGGGTGCCCGGCCATTTCCCGGACGATCCGCACGGCATCGGGCAGTTCGACGGCACATCCGTTTACGAGCACGCCAATCCGATGCAGGGGCGGCATCTCGACTGGGGCACGCTGATCTACAACTACGGGCGCGTCGAAGTGGCGAACTTCCTGCTCGCCAACGCGCTGTTCTGGCTCGACCGCTATGGCGCCGACGGGCTGCGCGTCGATGCGGTCGCCTCGATGCTCTATCTCGATTACAGCCGGCCGGACGGCGGCTGGATCCCCAACAAGCTCGGCGGCCGCGAGAACCTCGAAGCCATCGCTTTCCTGCGGGAGACGAACCGGCAGGTGTTCGGGCATTTCCCGCAGGCAACGACCATGGCCGAGGAATCGACGGCATGGCCGCAGGTCTCGCGACCGATCGAACATGGCGGCCTCGGCTTCGGCTACAAATGGAATATGGGATGGATGCACGACACGCTGAACTATATCAGCCGTGAACCGATTCATCGTCGTCATCATCACGGCGACATTCTGTTCGGCCTGCACTACGCCTTTTCGGAAAATTTCATCCTGCCGCTCTCGCACGACGAAGTGGTCCACGGAAAGGGCTCGATCCTTGGCCGCATGCCGGGCGACCGCTGGCAGAAATTTGCAAATCTGCGCGCATATTATGCCTTCATGTTCGCACACCCTGGCAAAAAATTGATGTTCATGGGCAGCGAGTTCGGACAGGACACCGAATGGGCGCATGATTTCGGCCTGCAGTGGCATCTTCTGACTGACGCGGATCATGGCGGCGTACAGCGCCTCGTCCGCGACCTGAATCGGCTCTATCGGCAGATTCCCGCTCTGCACGTCCAAGATTGCAAGTCTGACGGATTCGAATGGCTGGTCGCCGACGATGCCGCGAACAGTATCTACGCCTGGATGCGCAAGGGTGCCGACGTGACAGATCGCTGCGTGGTGGTGATGAATTTCACCCCGCAAGTCCTGCGGGATTACCGCATTCGCGTTCCGTTCGCCGGCTCCTGGCAGGAAGTCCTCAATTCCGATGCGGCGATCTACGGCGGCAGCAATGTGGGGAACGGGGGGCATGTTTCAACCGTTGTGACGCGGGGTATCCCGGAGCTGAACCTTGTCCTCCCACCGCTTGCCGCCCTCTATTTCGTCCCGGAACGCTAACGGCCGCCTCGCGGAGGGCTCTCCCTATCCGCTCGGTGCAACCTGGGATGGGCGCGGCACGAATTTCGCGCTGTTCTCGGCTCACGCCAGCAAGGTTCAGCTCTGTCTGTTCGACAAGGAAGGCCGGCGGGAGATCAAGCGGATCACGCTGCCGGAACGGACCGAAGATATCTGGCACGGCTATCTGCCAAACGTCATGCCCGGACAGCTATATGGCTATCGGGTTGATGGGCCCTACGAGCCCGACGCAGGACATCGTTTCAATCCGCACAAGCTGCTGGTCGATCCCTACAGCAAGCAGTTGGGCGGGCACTTCGTGTGGACCGACGCACATCTTGCCTACCGTGCCGGCCACAAGAACGAGGACTATGCTTTCGATCGTCGCGACAATGCACGCTCTATGTACAAATCCGTCGTTATCGATCCGGCGCATAGCTGGCAATCGATAAGCGCGCCGCACATCTCGTGGACGGATACGGTGATCTACGAGGCGCATGTCAAAGGGCTCACGCGCGGCCGTCATGATATCTCGGAGGAGCTGCGCGGCACCTATCGCGGCCTTGCCGATCCAGCCACAGTCAGGCACCTGCGCCGGCTTGGCGTGACCGCAATCGAACTCCTGCCAATACACCTGTTTCTCGACGACCGACAGCTCGTCGAGCGCGATCTGCGTAATTACTGGGGCTACAACAGCCTGAGCTTTTTCACGCCGGCCACGCACTTTGCCCGCGAGAGCGCCGTTCACGAGTTTCGCAGCACCGTGGCCGCACTTCACGATGCCGGCATCGAGGTGATTCTCGACGTGGTCTACAACCATACTGCCGAAGGCAATCATCTAGGCCCGACCCTATGTTACCGCGGCATCGACAACGTCTCCTATTATTGGCTACTGCCTGACAATCCGCGCTTCTATGACGACTTCACTGGCTGCGGCAATGCGCTGAAGCTCGCGCATCCGCGCGTCACTCAGATGGTTCTCGACTCGCTGCGGTACTGGGTCGAATTCTTTCATGTCGACGGCTTCCGCTTCGACCTCGCCAGCGAACTTGGCCGCACGCCGGAATTCGACCGAAACGCACCGTTCTTCACAGCGCTTCGGCAAGACCCTGTACTGGCCGGCACCAAGATGATCGCCGAGCCGTGGGACCTTGGCCTTGGCGGCTATCAGGTCGGCGGCTTCCCGAACGAGTGGTCGGAATGGAACGACAAATACCGCTCGGCGCTGCGCCGCTACTGGCGCGGCGACGGCGACATTCTCGGCGATGTCGCGAGCGCCATGACCGCATCAGCGCCGCAATTCAAACATGACAATCGCGGCCCGCGCGCCAGCATCAATCACGTCACCGTCCACGACGGCTTCACCCTCGCCGATCTCGTCAGCTACGAGCAGAAGCACAACGAGGCAAACGGCGAAGACAACCGCGACGGCTCCGACGATAATCTAAGCACCAATTGCGGTGCCGAAGGTCCAACCGACGATCCAACCATCCTCGATTGCCGGCGGCGGCTGCGCCGCAATCAGCTCGCCTGCCTGATACTGGCACGGGGCGTGCCGCTGATGCTGGCCGGCGACGAAGCCGCCAACAGCCAGGGCGGCAATAACAATACCTATTGCCAGGACAACGAGATCGGCTGGGTCGACTGGAGCGCCGCCAGCGGCACCGACGACATGACCGATTTCGTCGGCAGCCTGACGCGACTGCGGCGGGCTTTCCCGCAGCTCAAGCCGCGCCGGTGGCTGGAGGGCGACCGCGGCGACGGCACGCATGATGTCATGTGGCTGACGCCCGCAGGAACGCCGATGTCCGACGACGACTGGAGCTTTCCCGGCGCCCGCTTCCTTGCCTATATGCTGGCACCGCTCGATTACGGCGGACACCCGCTGCTAATCATCCTCAATGGAGCCGCCGAGTCGGTGGCCGTGACCGCGCCCAAATGGCCGAATGTCGGACGCTGGTCCCGCATTCTATGCACGGCGCAGGACGACCCCTTCGCACCGTTCACGCTCAAGTGCAGCGCGTCCTACGACGCTCCTGCCGGCGCGGTGATAGCCTTTGCGGGTGAGCCATGACCAGAACGGCCCGTTTCGGACCCCTTCTGAGCGCCGATGGCGTGACCTTCCGGCTCTGGGCGCCCGCCGCGCGGCACGTCGCGCTGACTCGCGACGGCACCGTGTCGCCCATGCCGCGAAAGGAGAATGGCTGGTACCGCCTGTTCGTGCCCAACGCATCGGCCGGTTGCCGCTATGCGTTCCGCATCGACGACAAGATCGACGTGCCTGATCCGGCATCGCACTTTCAGCCGGAAGACATTGACGGCCCAAGCGAAGTCATCAACCACGATTACGACTGGACGGCCGATCAGTGGAAAGGACAACCGTGGGAAAGCTCGGTCTTTCTCGAACTTCACGTCGGCACCTTTACGCCGGAAGGCACTTATCGCGCCATCATCGGCAAGCTCGACCATTTGGTCGAGACCGGGATCACCGCAATCGAGCTGATGCCGCTCGCCGATTTCCCCGGCCGCTGGAACTGGGGCTACGACGGTGTCCTGCCTTACGCACCCGATCATCACTACGGCCGCCCCGACGATCTCAAAGCACTGATCGACGCCGCGCACCGGCGTGGTTTGATGGTGTTTCTGGACGTCGTCTATAATCACTTCGGCCCGGACGGGAATTATCTCGGATGCTACGCCCCCGCCTGCTTCACCGAGGCACAAACGCCCTGGGGCTGCGCCATCGACTATCGCGTCCCCGAAGTCCGCGCTTTCGCCATCGACAATGCCTTGCACTGGTTGCACCACTATCGGTTCGACGGCCTGCGGCTCGATGCCGTGCATGCCATCCTGATACCCGGCGAACCGGACTTGCTGCACGATCTCAGCATTGCAGTCGCGGCACTCGCTCGCGAACAAGACCGGACTATTCACCTCGTCCTCGAAAACGACGACAACTGCGCCGCTCTGCTCGATCCCGCGGGAAGACCAAGCTCTTATCGCGCGCAATGGAACGACGATTTCCATCACGCCTGGCATGTCCTGCTGACCGGCGAGACCGCCGGCTATTATCGGGATTACCAGGACCCCACGGCGGCGATCGCGCGCGCATTGGCGGAGGGCTTTGTCTATCAGGGCGAGCCATCGGCCCATCGGGAAGGCCGTGCCCGAGGCAAGCCGAGCCGCCACCTTCCCGCGACCGCTTTCGTCAATTTCCTCCAGAACCACGACCAGATCGGCAACCGCGCCCGCGGCGAGCGGCTGACCACGCTGGCCGCCCCCGAGAAAATCGTCTGCGCCCTGTCGGTGCTGCTGCTGACGCCGGCGCCACCGCTGCTATTCATGGGCGAGGAATGGGGCGCGGATGAGCCTTTTCCGTTCTTCTGTGATTTCAGCGGCGATCTCGCGGATGCCGTGCGCGCAGGGCGCCGGCGCGAATTTGCCGCCGCCTATGCGTCGGCGCAGGCGGTTCCTGATCCTTTGACGCAAACGACCGTCGATAGCGCCAGGCTCGACTGGTCGATGCTGGCGCGATCACCATATCGGGAACGCCTTGCTCTAGCCCGCGATCTGCTGGCGATACGGCACAAGGAGATCGTGCCGATCATCCGGCGGCTCGCCGCGGGCCGTGCCACCGCCACCGTTCACGAAACGGCGCTCAACGCGCATTGGCCCGGCAAACCGTCGCTGCAAATTCTTGCCAACCTGTCGGAGCGTTCCGTACCGACGCCAGGCATTTCTGTTTCGTCTCGTTGGATATGGGGCGGTGCGCCAAAAGATAAAATGGGACCATGGAGCGTGCATGCCGCGATCGAGGCTGCGCCATGATGGATATTCCCCGCGCGACCTATCGCTTGCAACTCAACAGCCGCTTCACCTTCGACGATGCAGCCGCGATCGTGCCTTATCTGCGCGATCTCGGCATCTCTCACGTCTATGCCTCGCCGTTTCTGAAGGCGCGCAGCGGTAGCAGCCACGGCTACGATATCGTCGACCATAATGCCTTCAATCCGGAGCTTGGCGGCGAAGCCGGTTTCCTGCGCATGAGCGATGCGCTGCGCGGCGCCGGGCTCGGCCTCATCCTCGATTTCGTCCCCAACCATATGGGCGTCGGTCACGCCGACAATGCCTGGTGGCTCGATGTGCTGGAATGGGGACCAAAGTCGCCATACGCACGCTCCTTCGACATCGATTGGGATGCCCTGCCGCATCGCCGGCAGCCGGGCGTGTTGCTGCCGATCCTCGGAAAGCCCTACGGAGAGGCGCTGCGCGACGGCGAATTGACACTGAAATACGATGCCGCCGCCGGCAGCTTCGCGGTTTGGTATTTCGGCCACAAATTACCGGTGAGCCCGCCCGGCTATTCGGAAATTCTCCGCCAGGTCGTCACCACGGCCCGCGCCGATGCCTCGGAGGCCGGCCGCGCGCTGCGCGCACTCGCCGACAGTCAGCACGGACCGCACGCACCGGATCGCCGCGAAGCGCCGGCGTTCAAGGAGCGGCTTGCCGCCATCCCCGACGCTGAAGCGATCGTGACGCGCGGACTTGCAGCCTATGCCACAAGCACTTCGCATGGACTTGCAGCTCTGCATCGCCTGCTGGAGCGGCAGCACTATCGTCCCGCCTTCTGGCGCATCGCGTTTTCGGCGATCAACTACCGCCGGTTCTTCGACATCAACGATCTCGCCGGCATCCGGATGGAAGATCCAGCCACCTTCCGAGCCAGCCATGTGCTGATCTCCCGGCTGATTTCCGAGAATCGCCTGCAAGGCATTCGCCTCGACCACATCGACGGTCTGCGCGACCCGATGAAATATACGCGGCGCCTCAGTCGCCTGGCCCGCCAACTCGGCCATCCCGAACTATATATCGTCGTCGAGAAGATCCTCGAAGGCGGCGAAACGCTGCCGCGCTTTCCGGGCGTGGCCGGGACCACCGGCTATGAATGGCTCAATGCCATCATGCACCTCATGCTGGATGGCGATGGCCTGCCGTCCCTGACCGATCTGTGGCGCCAGATCAGCGGCGAGCGGCGACCGTTCCGCGCCATCGTCGATGATTCAAAGAGCACCGTCCTCACCACCATGCTGGCGAGCGAATTCACGGTGCTCACCAATGCCCTGGCGCGCATCGCCGCCGGACATTTCAGCACGCGGGACTATACCCGTGACCGCCTGCGTGCCGCGCTCGACCTCTATGTGCGCGAATTTCCCGTCTACCGAACCTATGTGACCGGCACCGGCCCTTCGCTGGCGGACCGCGCCATTATCGAAGGGACCATCGATCGGGCGCGTCACCGCTGGCGTGGACCGGATCCGGACATTTTCGAGTTCCTGCGCGGCGTAATCACACTCGATCTGGCAAAGGATGCCGGCTATAGCGCCTCGCGGGTGCGCGCCTTCGCCTTCAAGCTCCAGCAATTCACCGGCCCCTTGATGGCCAAGGCGCTGGAAGACACCGCTTTCTACCGCGACGGCCGGTTGATCGCGCTCAACGAGGTCGGCGGCTCTCCCGATGCCGGATCGCTGAACGTCGATGATTTTCATGTGCTGATGCAGCGGCGACAGGAGACAACACCGCATGGCCTGACCGCAACCGCAACTCACGACACCAAGCGGGGCGAGGATACCCGCGTGCGGATTCTGATGCTGTCCGCACTGGCGCCGCAATGGGCAACCTCTGTGGCGCAGTGGCGTGCCATCAATGCCAGCGCCGTGACGATGCGCGATGGTAAACGCATCCCTTCGGCCGCGCACGAATACATGCTCTATCAGACACTCCTCGGAACCTGGCCCGTTTCATCCACCCCGGACGACGCCTATTGCGAGCGTATCGTCGCATACACGCGAAAAGCAGCCCGCGAAGGCAAGCAGGAGACAAGTTGGACCAACCCGGACGCGGCGTACGAGGACGGACTCGAGGCATTCGTGCGGAAGATCCTCTCCCCCGCACATGCGGAATTCATCGGTTCGATGTCCGCCTTTGCCGCTGACGCCGCCCGGCTCGGCGCGGCGGCAAGCCTCTCGCAACTCGTGCTGAGGGCGACGCTACCCGGCATTCCCGATTTCTATCAGGGAACGGAACTCTGGGACTTTTCGCTGGTCGATCCGGACAATCGCCGACCAGTAGATTTTGTCAAACGGCAGACCCTGCTGAGGGAGGAAACCGACACCGACTGGCGCTCGGAAACCTTCAAGTTCCATACGACGCGCCGGCTTTTGGCCCTACGCAAGCAGTTTCCCGAAACATTTAAATCGGGTGCCTATCAACCGATCCCATCCCCCGACAACACTTTTATTGCTTTCACGCGCGCGTATCGCACGCATCACGTGCTGGTGGCCGCTCGGCTCCAATGTTCGGATGAGCATAGTAGCTTAGCGCGCCTCACGTTTCACGGAACAAAAAACCGCATGTTCGACCTGTTGCGCAACTGCATCGTCGATCTAAGTCACGCGGCAACGATTGGCGATATCGTTGGTGGTTTACCGGTCGCCGTGCTGAGTTCCTCCGCGCCTGTGCATTAACAACTGCCGATCAGCGCGATGCTTGGGAACGCTCCCGATGAATCGGCGTTAATCTTACGTCGCAGGAATAAATTTCATCGATGTCAGTTATCGTTGTTTCCAATCGCGTTGCGCGCGCTTCCGCAGCCGAACCGATTATGGGCGGTTTGGCCTCTGCCCTTCTGCCAGCGGTGAGGGAATTTGGAGCTATCTGGGTCGGCTCAAGCAGCAAGACACAAAAACCACCTTGTCGCGATGCGTTCGCCGAGATCGAAGCACTCGGCAAGGGTGCGCTGGCGACAGTCGACTTGCCGGAGGCACATTACGTCAACTATTACGAACGCTATTCCAATTCAGCCTTGTGGCCAGTTCTCCATTCGCGACTGGACCTGCTGCGCTGTGATGCGGAGCACTATAACTCCTACCGCGAGATTAACTGCTACATGGCGCGTGCGGTGCTGCGTTTTGCGAAACCGGATTCCGTCTTCTGGATTCAAGACTACCACTTCCTCTGCATGGCTGAGGAGATGCGCAAGCTTCGTATCCGAGAGCCGATCGGCATTTTCTTGCACACGCCATGGCCGGAGCGCAGCACGTTCGAGGCGCTGCCGCAACATCGAGAACTTGTCACAGCGCTGTTGGCCTATGACTTGATTGGCTTCCAAACTGCTGACGACGCCCGGAATTTCGCGTCCTATGTGGAATCAGAACTCGGTATTCCGTACGTGGATTTCACGTTCAAAACTAAGCGCGGCAACTGCCGGATCGGCGTCTTCCCCATTGGCATTGATGTCGACGAGTTCTCTGACTTGGCGCGACAGGCGTCCGACCATCCGGAAGTACACCGGCTCATGCAAAGCCTGCAAGGGCGCCAGTTGATGATTGGTGTCGACCGCATCGATTACTCCAAAGGCTTGCTGAACCGCTTCAAGGCCTTCAATCGAATGCTGACGACATATCCGCGAATCAAGCGTCGGGTATCGCTGCTACAGATCGCCGTTCCATCGCGCACCGCCATCGATGCGTATTGCTCCTTACAAGATCAACTAGCTCGCCAGGTCGGGGTCGTGAACGGACGTCACGGCGAGGTAGACTGGACCCCAATCCGATATCTTAACAGGGGCTATGGCCAGGACGCCCTCGCCGGATTTTATCGCGCGGCAGCGATTGGCCTAGTGACTCCGCTCCATGACGGTATGAATCTCGTTGCCAAAGAATATGTGGCGGCGCAGGATTCGTTCGATCCTGGCGTTCTCGTCCTATCGCAATTTGCCGGCGCAGCTCGTGAGTTGGATGCTGCTGTCCTGGTCAACCCACACGATATCGATGGAATGGCGACGAAGCTCGCCAATGCTCTTACTATGTCACAAGCGGAACGTCACGAGCGCTGGCTCTCATTAATCCATTCAGTGAGAAAATCATCAATCCATGATTGGTTTTCGGGATTTCTCACGGTACTGCAACGTGCAAATCCTATGTGCTCCGAACCTGCTATTTTGAAAAACACCCAAGAGCAGCAGCTTCAACACACTTCGAATACCGTCGAAGCGATATGATCGTTATTCGCCTTCAGCTCCCCAAATGCATTCAATTAGAAATACACAATGACAACACATAAGGTAGGCTATCTCATCCGCAGTCTCGCGAAAGGATCGATCAATCGCAAGCTGGCAAAGGCGCGGACGCGTCTGGCTCCGCCCGAGCTTGACATGCCAGAAATCTTCTTCAAGGCGGCCGCTCTACAGCTATGATTATGACGCCGACTATCCGCCCGTCGCTAAATCCTTCAAACAGGCCATTGCGTCAGTCGATGCCGTTCTTTTCGTCACGCCAGAATACAATTGATCGATTCCCGCCGGTCTGAAGAATGCCATCGACGGGGCCAGCCTGCCTTACCGCACTAACTCATTCACGTGCAAACCGTCGGCAGTCATCGGCACATCGCAGGGCGTAACCGAAACCGCTGTGGCTCCGCGCAGGAGGAAGCGTTTCTTCCGAATTCGTCCAAAGATCTGTTTGGTCCTTTGAACAGGTTAGAGATTGAGACATGCCCGGAACGAATGCTGCAATCAAAACATTGTCCGCTTGCCTCAGAAGCGGAGATTCGACTCGGATTCAGACATGTAAGGTGGCCCATTGAGACGATTGCGCTAAGCCCACCCGCGGCTTCCGTCCCCGGGTGATTATCAGGTTAAGGAGTTATTAGCCGCCCCCCCCTGGCGAGAACCAAGATATCAAGTCTGATTACATGCTTTCACATCCGTGCAACCGCACTTTTCGAATGGTGGACCAATTGATCCCAGCACCTGATGTCATGATCTTTCAACCTAATCGAAGGCACAGCCGGTGTGACGCTCGGCCTCCCCGTCATCTTCTCGAAACCATAGTTGCCGCTCGGGCACCGCAGCTTATCCAACGGACGGATCATTGCTTATTTTCGCCTGCACAAAATGCAGCAATGAGATAAGCAGGGCTCTCACGGTCGATCCTGACGCGAAAGTCGAGAAAATCGATTCGCGCCTTTGATTGCATAAGGATCGCTTCTCTTAAATTCAAGAAATCTAATTGGCGGAATATTTGCTGCGATTTTCCGTCGTCTTTCATCGAAATGCACAAAAGGCCGTCTCGAGAGAGCGCCTTTACAAGTCTTGCGGCTTGGCTAACGGCATCATCGACGAAGAGGTAGTACAACACTTCGCTCAGAACGATGACGTCCCAAGATCTGCCAGATAGATCTAGCTCCTGAAGCGACGAGACATGGAATTGAACTGTGGGGCACTCACCATAGTGAACGCGAGCATGATCAATCGCTACTTTGCTGATATCAGTCCCTAAATAAAATTGGTGTTCAATACTTCCCGCCAAGCTGCCACCGGCGCAGCCAACATCAAGAACTGTAGGTCGGGATGGCCCATGGTGTTTGACAAGAGTGGAAATCAATAAATTGCGGGCATCAACCGAAACAGTGCCGCCGAGATATGCCACCTTATCGCCTACGAGTTGCTGATCCCAATCTATAGAATCCAACACTTGAGCTCGCGGTTCAATAATCCTGCGCAGGGGTACGATTTCTGTAGGCCATCCGTCGAACATGGTGTCGAGCCCAGGTCGACAAACCAGAACGTGTGTCCATTGAATTCTCGTACGACGCTGTTGAGACACAGAGATGAATCTGGTTGGCTCAACGCGCGCAGAAGCTCGATGTTCCCCCACTGCCGTCATTGGAGCTAAGTTATCGACAATCGAGGAACAGTAGAGCGCAACGTTAGGGTGCCGCCTCCTTCATGGAGGAAATAGCAATGCGCGTGTCATACCCACCCCACCGCTGCACTCTTTTTCTTGACGGCTTTTGCACAAGTTCTGCCCGAGAAGCTCTAGCCTCCGCGGAAGGCCGTAGTAGCTGAACCCACAAATCCGAGTGGCAACACGGCGCAGCCGCAAAGACAAACAGGTCCGATTCACATGCAGCGGTGGTGCACCGCCAGAAAGTTTGCAAGGGCAAAGCACGCCTAGGATGCAATCGACACTCTGATTTAGGTACCGTGCCTTACTTTCCCGCCGTTTAACTTTTACCGAGGGCCGCTTCGTCAGGGCCCGCCGCGCCGACAGAGATCACCACGGCATAGCCTTTTTTAATTGAATTGGATGCGGGCCCGATGACCGCTTCAAACGCGGCTTCCTTGGTTGAGTAACTCCCCTCGAGCCGCCCACTGGATCGATGCCCCAACCCTCAGCAGTCCGGACGACGGTATAAACAATTTCTTTTGCACTCATGGACGAATCCTATGTTGGGCATGCCAACGTTGCACTAAAGGACACGACATTCTCAGGAATCAAGCGCTGGCGCTGAAGCATTGTTCCAACTTCTTCGGAATTTCTACTGTCTCCCGTTCCTGGGGCGCAGGCGTACGTTCAAGGTTATTGCTTGGCTAATTACCCGCAACGGTTTAATACTCAACCGGAGAACGGTCCTCGCGACGTGACAGTTCCATCGAAGTCATGCAGCCACGCTGCTGAGCAGGTATGGGCTGACGGCCAACGACCCCTATATTTGGACGCCATCAGAACTTTGGCCCCGGGGTCAGCGAATAGACATCAGGTGCCCACCAAGGTGGGGGATCATCGTCCGGAACAGAAGCGCGTTGATGATTTCATCGAGTGATGCCGGCGTCGGTGTGCATGGCGACCTTCGAAGTACTCGAATCGACGGCGCAGGCGTCGGAAGTCTAGGATGACAGGATGGCCCATTTTCGTCCCGGTTAAGAGATGAGCGGACGCGATGACGTCGCGAGCACCAGGCCATTCTCGTGGTCACTACTATTCCTCGTAGATTTCTAAGGAGTTAGGCCTCCACGGGAGATAAGGAGATAATTCGTCTCTTCATTGTCGTGCCCCGTGCAGCAGCCACTGCTTGCGATAAAAGTCCCATCAGCAAGGCTAGTGCGCCGATCGGTGCGGCGGTGGCCGTACCTTCCTAGCCGTATCGGCCGCTTGCTGGGCCTTAACCTTGCTCCTGCAACCAGGATTTGGTTTGAGCGGCTGCTGCGGCGTCGCCTTCTGCTGCGGGCCGGCCAGGAATCTAACAAGGTTAAATTGCTAATTGAGGATCGTCACCTAAGTAACGCATTTGAGTGACAAGCTCGCAACTGAGCCCGCCTGAATGGTGAGTGAGTGTGGTTTCTCCCGCGAAATCCTGAGCTAGCACATTTTCAATAATCCGCGATCCGAAGCCCTTTCGGTGCGATTTAACTGGGCGCGGACCTCCCGTTTCTAACCAAGTCAGACGAAACTCATCGTCGGTACATGGTCGGCCTGCAGTCCAGATCAACTCGACTTGGCCGGTGTCATTTGAAAGAGCACCATATTTCATTGCATTGGTCGCCAGCTCATTGATCGAAAGTGCAAGAGATAATGCTTGCCGTGATGAAAGCATAACCCGCGGACCATATATCTGAAATCTCCCATGGCCCGTACGGAATGGTGTCAGCACTTCCTCGATGACATCACGTATCGCTGCTTCGGCAAATGTAGACCGAGTCAAGAGCGATTGTGCTTGGGAAAGCGCGCTGATCCGTTGCATCAGCGCCTCACGTGCTCTTATGTCCGACGTAAACGAGCGAAGTGTCTGATGCACGATTGCTGATACCACAGCGAGCGTGTTCTTGATCCGGTGTTCTAACTCTCTGTTGAGTAGACGCGCCTGTCTTTCGATATCGATTTTGCCAGTTGTCTCTATTACGGTGTCGATCATTCCCTGAACAATCCCATCATTATCGCGCAAAGGACTGTAGCAAAAGGTAAAATAAGCTTTTTCCGGCTGACCAAAACGCTCCACGACTAGCGGGAAATCCTCAATAAAGGTAGCTTCGCCGGCAAAGGCACGCTCAACTATCGGGCCTATTTCCTCCCATGCCTCGCTCCAGACCTCGCGAAATGATTGTCCAAGAGCTGACGGCTTATTTCCGAGAATCGGACGGAACGCGTCATTATAGATGCAAATTAGACTTGGCCCCCAAACGACACACTTAGGAAACTTTGAATTAAGAGCCATACTAACGGCGGTTTTCAAGGTCGGCGGCCAATCGTCCGGTGCCCCTAACTCGTTAGACGACCAAACAAATGCGCGGACGGCTTCCGCCATCTCACCACCGCCATCGAGGAAATGCGCGGAGACAATGCGTGACACAGCTATGCCTTACAATAAGTTATCCAGACTATCGCGTGCAGATACATCACTCGATTCGTCGAGCAATCTTCTTATTTTATTCCAATCTACAACGGCAGGTACTCGGCCGCGCATTATATAGAGTTTCATGAGGCTAGCATGACCCTACACAATGCCGCAGCCAGAATCACATCACCGGCTAGATCGATCAATCATCTCAACTGAGAAAACTAGGGTAACATAATAATGTTATTGCAACTAATTAGCCTCTGAATAGAAAATCCATACGAGCCCTATCCGACCCTCATGGCATCATCATCATTTTTCCAAGTGTTTTTTGGCTAAGTAAAACCGCGAAAGCCTCATGTTTCTCGAGAAAGGCGACCGCCTCTTCAAAGGTTTTTGCCTCCTCGATCTTGGCGCAAGCAACAGCAAGGTCGGGATCGACTTTTCCGCGCGGCAACACAGGGATAGCCAAGAGCGAGGTCAAGTGAGCACCCAATAGATCAGGGTTTCTGCGAAGCACCGTTAACGGGCATCGTTCAATAGCGTTTCCGGCAGAAGCAATAAGTTCATTCGCCCGAGCTATAACCGGTGGCACCATCGATTCTTCCGGTGTTGTCAGCAGACTGGACTTGCGAAAAGACGAAGACGTCAAGATCGCCATTGGAATCGCAAGCAGGAGGCCGAGAATAACCGGAGACATCCACAGGAATAGCGGCAGTGATATCGCATAGGCGCTGGCGGCCGTCAGAATCCCAAGAAACGTTGGGAGCGCATAGTGGCGGGCCGTTTCCGATCTGGAAACCGCTCCGTCCTCACGACGTTGAACCTGCCAGCCCGCATCGCGTCCGAGCGCAATCTCAGCAATTGCGGTCGATTGGAATACCATCATGACCGGCGCGATTATCGACGACAACACGGATTCGACCAATACCCCGATCAGCGCATGAAATCCACCCCGGAACTGCTTCCGGTTCGATCTTTGCGTAAGCAGAAGAATAAAGGATAAGATTTTCGGCAGGATGAGAAGCCCAAGCGTTCCGATGAACACCTGGGCTGCGCGAACGGCATCCTGCGCAGGCCACTGTGGAAAAAGGGAAAAGCCTTTCGGGAAATATTCAGGTCGAATGAACTGAGCCTGAAGCGACATCAAAATACCGAACACCAGAAACACCATCCACAATGGAGCGGTGAGATAAGATCCGATCCCGGTCAACAGATGAACTCGCGACACCCAGTGCAGTCCGCGCGCAGGAAGAACGGCCAGATGCTGAAGATTTCCCTGGCACCAGCGCCGGTCACGTATGGCGAAATCCAGAAGCGACGGCGGGCATTCCTCAAAGCTCCCCTTCAACGTCGGAACCATATGAACGGCCCACCCGGCCCGCCTCATCAGCGCGGCTTCGATGAAATCATGGCTGAGAATGTGGCCGCCGAACGGGCTTTTCCCGGGCAGTTCGGGAAGTCCGGCATGTCCTGCAAAGGCACGCACGCGAATGATCGCATTGTGCCCCCAGTAATTTCCTTCCGATCCGTGCCACCACGCGATACCAGCCGCAATAATCGGCCCGTAAAGCCGGCCGGCAAATTGCTGTAGACGCGCGAAAAGCGTTTTCGCATTGACGATGACCGGAAGAGTCTGGATCAGCGCAACATCCCGGTTCCGCTCCATGGCAGCAGCGAGCCGGACAATCGTTTCCCCCGTCATCAGGCTGTCGGCATCGAGAATCACCATATGATCGTAGCCACCGCCAAATCGTTTCACCCAGTCGGCGATGTTGCCTGACTTGCGCGCCGTATTACGGTGCCGATGGCGATAAAAGATATTCCCGGCGCGACAATCCCGCCGGAATTCAAGAACACGAATTTCCTCCGCGATCCAGATCTCAGGGTCCGTCGTATCGCTCAACACAAACCAGTCGAACTGCGCGCCGTACCCCGTTTGCTCTACCGATTCGTAGATCGCGCGCAGCCGAGCGGTGACGTGATGTGGGTCCTCATTGTAAATCGGCAGCAGCATGGCGTTTCGGCCTTGCACCGGAGGTAACGTTTCCGTTGTGCCGATGCCGAGATCGTCCCCTCCGCGAAAGAGCAGGATCGTAAATCCCGCAAGAGCAGACGTGAACGAGAATGCGATCCAAGCAAACAGCATTATGTAAAGAGCAAGAACGAGCCCCTCGAGAAAGGTCACGCCGCCGACCTCCAGGACTTTGTACATTTCGTACCCGCCGACCACGGTGAGCGCCGCCGTGCTGGAAAAAATCCAGAGACGTCGCAAAGCGATCCTTGCCCACGAATAGCGTGGCGCTCGATCCGGTGGTGCCGTCGAATCCAGCCGCGCAGGCGGCATGTCGCGCGGATGCTCCTCCGGCAGAAAACCGAGAGGACCACGCTCGTCGTCGCGCAATTGCGGGGCGACCTTTGCTACGGTGTCCATCGGTAAATCCAGACCTCCGACAGCGGCTCATCGTTCTGCATGAGCACGGCGCGCAACTCGATCGGCGTCTTGTCTTTCACCGAAAGCTCGAAACTGAGACGCCAGCCGCCGGTTTCGGGGTTGGGCTGGGTGACGACGTTCTTGATCTCGGATTTTTCGGCTGAGACAACGCCTTTTACCGACTGAGGATCTATATTCTTGAGCTTCTCGCCAACCAGATCGAGGACGAAAATCTTTCCGGCATCACCGCTTGCGCCGACCGCGATGCGCGAAAATCGCGCCAGCGACGGGTCTGCCGGGAATCCCGATGTCCAATGCAGCCGGTAAGTGAAATTATGTCCCAACTTGGCTTGCAGAGAAGACTTCGGCTTCCAGAAGCTCGCGATATTATCGTGAATTTCTTCCTTGGTTGGAATCTCGATCAGTTTCACCACGCCCTCGCCCCAATCGCCGATCGGCTCGACCCAGGCGCTGGGCCGCAGCTCGAAATGGGATTCAAGGTCTTGAAACGCGGCGAAGTTTTTAGTTCGTTGCATCAACCCGAAGCCGCGGGGGTTGAGATCGGAAAACTCGCTGATTTGCAGGTCGCGCGGATTATTCAGCGGTCGCCAGATCTGCTCGCCTCTCCCGTTCAGAATTGCAAGGCCGTCCGAATCGTGGACAGCAGGCCGAAAATCGTCGACGTCGATGCGATCGTTCGGTCCGAAAAAGAACATGCTTGTCATCGGCGCGAAGCCGACGTCTTCGACGTCCACCCGCGGATAGATCGACATTTCGACGTCAAAGACCGTCGTGTCGCCCGGACGAATGGTGAAGCGATAAGCAGCGGCGAGACTTTGGCTATCGAGCAAGGCATGAACCACAATCGAATTCGATTTCGCTGACGGCTTTTCGATCCAGAACGCCTTGAAGAAAGGAAACTCCTCACCCTTCGCATTCCCCGTCTTGATCGAGAGACCCCGTGCGGAAAGACCGTAAACCTGACCTTTGGCCACGGCGCGGAAGTAGCTGGCGCCGAGGAATACGCAGACCTCGTCGTAGTAGTCAGGCCGGTTGATCGGCGCGTGCAGTCGAAACCCACCAAAGCCGAGATCGACGTTCGCAGGCGGCGGCTCTATGTCGCCAAAGGAAAAAGCGTCCGGGCGATAGGCAATCTTGACAATCTTGCCGTCGCTCACCTCAAAGATATCGACCCTGTTCGCATACAAGAATCCGCGGTGAAAAAACTGCACCTGGAAAGGGAGATTTTCTCCACGCCATAACGCATGGTCCGGCAGGAAACGAATGGCGCGATACTGGTCGTAATCGAGATTCTGAAGGGATTTTGGCAACTCGTGGTCGGGAGCGCGGTAAGCCGTTTTGGCCGCTTCCTGCGCGAGTTGACGGACATAGGACGACCCGAACTGAACGTCCGACGCATTCGCATGGCTGGGCCCCTCACGAATCGCCGTGAGCGCGGATATGGCGACAGACGCGCCGAGGAAATCGCGGCGATTCAATGCAACCCCATTCGATCAAATGATCCTGCAACGGAAAACGGAATAATCGGACACGAGTTCCATTGCCGAGGTATATTCTTCGGATCTTCTTCGGATCAAATCCGAGAGGGCCGCGATCCCGGAGGGACATACCTTCTAACCGCGCGTCAGAACATCAGCCATTGCCAGCCAGAGCAGTATCGACAGCCAGAGAAATCCGGCGGCGGCGAAAGCGATGGTCAATGCCGGACTTTTACGCAGTTCCATGAACACCGCCATCACAATCGTCGCCTTGACGGTTGCGATGCCGAGCGCCAGCACCGTGTTCATGGGCCCCAACGGCAGGTAAGCGACCGTTACCGTCAGGCCGAGCAACAGGAGCAAGGCCGCAAAACTCAAGACCAGATGGCGCGGTGGCACCCAGGCGTTCATCACGATCGTCCCGGCAGATAGATCAATGCGAATAGAACGACCCAGACGACATCGACGAAGTGCCAATAGAGGCCGGCAACCGTTGCAGGCGCATGATATCGTGTCGAATAGGCGCGCGCTCTGCTGCGCCAGCCGACTACGATCAGCACAACGACGCCGATGGCGACGTGAATGGCATGCAGGCCGGTGGCAACGAAATAGAACGCGAAAAATAGCTGTTGCGCGCCGGCACCGGCACCGCCGGCGACAAAATTAAATCCGGGCACGAGTCGCTCGCGGTATTCGATCGCATATTCAACGCCCTTGAATCCGAGAAACGCCACGCCGAGTGCCGCCGCACACCAGAACAACAGTGCGGCAATCCGGCCTTGATTCAAGCGAAGGCACCAGACCGCCCAGGCGACAAGGAAGCTGCTGGTCAGCATGATCGCCGTATTACCCGCCCCGATTGCAATCCGGGTGTGCCGGGCCGCCGCCGCGAATGCGTCCGGATGCATCGTTCGATAAGCGCAATAGAGCGTGATCAGGCCGCCGAAGAACAGAACCTCGGTCGCCAGAAAGGTCCACATGCCGAGGCTCGCCGCATCTTGCTGCTGATCGAGATCGACAAACTGCGGTGCGAGCTCAGGCGTTCTGCGCATGGGCCTGCCCGCTTACTGAATAGTCGTAGGGTCGCCGCGTGACCGACGGCGTGGTCTCAAAGTTATAAGTCGGTGGCGGCGATGGCGTCTGCCATTCGAGACCGGTGGCGCCCCAGGGATTAGCCGGCGCACGGCGGCCGAAGAACAGCGACCAGCCGAGATAAAGCAGCGGCAGCAAATAGGCGACGGCCAGGATCGATGCGCCGAACGACGACATCACATGCCAGACCTGGAATTCCGGCAGATAGACGTGATAGCGGCGCGGCATGCCGAGCACGCCCAGCACGAACTGCGGAAAGAACGTCATGTTGAAGCCGAAGAAGATCAGGATCGCCGCTGCGCGCGCCCAATATTCCGGATACATGCGGCCGGTGATCTTCGGCCACCAGTAGTGCAGCCCGCCGAAATAAGCGGTCACCATACCGCCGACCATGATGTAGTGGAAATGCGCCACCACGAAATAAGTGTCGGTGACATAGACGTCATAAGCAAGGCAGGCAAGAAACAACCCCGTCAGACCGCCGGTCGTGAACAGGCCGATGAACGCCAGCGCATAGAGCATCGGCGCGTCGAAGCGGATCCAGCCTTTATGCAGCGTCGCCGTCCAGTTGAACACCTTGATCGCCGACGGCACGGCGACGATAAAGCTCATGAAAGAAAACACCAGCCCCGCGAACACGGATTGTCCGCTGACGAACATGTGGTGGCCCCAGACGAAAAAGCCCGCAACCGCAATCGCGATGGCCGACCAGGCAACGAATTTGTAGCCGAAGATCGGCTTGCGCGAGAAACAGGAGATCAGTTCGCTGACCACCCCCATACCCGGCAGGATCATGATGTAGACGGCCGGATGGGAGTAGAACCAGAACAGATGCTGGAACAGCAGCGGGTCGCCACCTTTCGCCGGATCGAAAATACCGATCCCGGCAAACCGGTCGAGCGCCACCAGCAGCAGCGTCATCGCCAGCACCGGCGTCGCTAAAACGAGAATGACCGCGGTGGCATAGAGCGACCACAGGAACAGCGGCAGCCGATACCAGGTCAGACCCGGCGCGCGCAGGCGATGGATCGTGACAATGAAATTGAGCCCCGTCAGGATCGACGAGAACCCGGCGATGAACACGCCGGTCACCGCCAGCACCACATGGCTGTTGGAATACATCGTCGAGAACGGCGTATAGAACGTCCAGCCGGTATCGATCCCGCCGACGAACACCGCATAGAGCGTCGTCAACCCGCCAATCAGAAACAGATACCAGCTCAGAAGATTGAGCCGCGGAAACGCGAGATCGCGCGCGCCGATCATCAGTGGCACGACGAAATTACCGAGCGTTGCCGGGATCGACGGGATCAGGAAGAACCACACCATCACCACGCCGTGCATGGTGAACATCCGGTTGTAGACGTCGGAGGTGACGAGATCGCCTTGCGGCGTCATCAATTCGAGACGGATCACGGTCGCTGCCGCGCCGCCGACGAAGAAGAACAGCGTGATCGTTGCGAAATAGAGAATGGCGACACGCTTGTGGTCGGTGGTCAGAAACCACGAGCGGAGCCGATTGTCGGCGGTGAGGTAGCTCGGCGCGTCGCTCATGACATGCTACTCATGACACGCTGCTCATGGCTGCCGTCCCGTCGCGCCGAGCGACTTAATATAGGCGACGATGGCGATCAGTTCGCCTTCGGATATGCGCCCGGCGAAAGAGGGCATCAGCGGCTCATAGCCGGCAGCGATCTGCGACCGCGGCTGAAGGATCGAATCGCGCAGATAGCGCTCATCCGCCGTTTCCATGGTGCCATCGGCGAGCGGCACTGCCTTGCCGTATAATCCATCGAGCAGCGGCGCCCGCACAGCGGCTCCAGCCGTGTGGCACCCGCTGCAGCCGAATTGCCGGAACAGCTTTTCGCCCTGAGCCGCCAGCGTGCCGTCAGTGTCCTGGCGCGCCAGCCATTGCTCGAACGCCGGTTGCGACATGACCACGATCCGGCCCATCATCCGCGAATGATCGGTGCCGCAATATTCCGCGCAGAACAAATGAAAGACCCCGGCACGCTCCGGCTCGAACCAGATGCCCTCTGCTCGCCCCGGCAGCACATCGTGCTTGACTCGGAATGCCGGAATGAAGAACGAATGGATCACGTCCTTTGACGACATGATCAGGCGCACAGTTCGGCCGACCGGAACGTGCACCTCGTTGATCTCGCGCTGCCCTCCGACATGTTGCGCCTGCCACATCCATTGCTTGGCAACGATGTAGATCGGCAGCGCGTCTTTCGGCACGTCGTAGAGATTGAGATAAAGCCGCGCGCCCCACACGAACAGGACCAGAAATGCGACCATTGTCGCCACCGTCCAGGTCGCTTCGAGATACCAGCTCTTGCGGATGCGGTGGTCGCGGTTCGCGGCCACATTCCCGGCACGGTAATGGATGGCAAACCGCAGCAGCAGATAGAACAGTAGTGTCAGCACCAGCAGCGTGCTGATCAACAAGCCGACAAGCAGGACATCGACGGCGCGCGCGTGGCTGGTTTCGCCAGGAAGCCATAACGGAATCCACCGACCCATCGTATGTCTGCCGGCGTCAGGGCTGAGGCGGCGCCGGAGCGCCGCGTTCGCGCACCGGACCAGGCCAGCCGGCCAAACCACGCTGCGAGAGAAGTTGCATCGCACGCGCAACCGGGATTCGGATAACTCCACGGTCGCGATCGATCCAGCCGGCGCTATTGAGCCTCACCTCCTCATCCGCGCGAAAACGCATCAGATCGTTTCTCGGATTGGTCTGCAGAACGGGTGCAGGCGGCCTCGGCAAATCTCCGGCGATGCCACCGCGATATGCTGCATCGGGAAACACCGCCAGCAGAAGCAATGGTGCCGCCACCAGGAACAGGCCAATCCCCGCAGCCAGGAGCGCGACCAGCCGCGGCGGAGCGTCCGAGATTTCATAACCGCTCGGAGGCGAGATTTCGCGCATCGAGCCAATCCGGCGTGAATGAAGCCCCGGACAGTAACCGCGCCCCGGCCGCTTGGTTCCGATCCGTTACAGATTCGAGATCCGGCCTCGCTTCCACACAAAACGCACCGGATGCGGAACCGCCGGTTCGGCCCATCGTTGGCTCAGGGGCACTTCGGACATGCGGTGACAGGCTCGGGCGCTCCGGGCGCCTGAACGTGAGGCATGAGCCAGATGGGCCAGATTTTCTCTCCGGCGGCCGATACCTGGCTCCGTCTGTTCCTGGTGACCGGCATCTCACTCGCGACCGGAAGCATCGTGTTCGCCGTGGGGCTGGCCCGTTCGGATTGGATCACGAGCGCGAACATGCACCCGCCCGCCCAGCCAGCCCCGTTCAGCCATCGTCATCATGCCGGCGAGCTCGGCATCGACTGCCGCTACTGCCACACATCCGTTGCCGAAAGCCCGCGCGCCGGTCTACCGCCGACGCACACCTGCATGACCTGCCATTCGCAGGTCTGGACCGGAGCGCCGATGCTCGCGCCGGTGCGCGCGAGCCTCGCGGACAACAAGCCGCTGAACTGGCAGCGCGTCGCGGTGCTGCCGGAATATGTGTTCTTCCGGCACGACATTCACATCAGTAAAGGTGTCGGCTGCGTCGAATGTCATGGACGCGTCGACCGCATGGCGCTGACGTTTCGCGCCAAGCCTCTGACCATGCAATTCTGCCTCGATTGCCACCGCGATCCGGCGCCGCATCTGCGGCCGAAAGACCAGATCACCAATATGGCGTGGCAACCGACGGGCGACCGCGCCGCGCTCGGACATGCGTTGATGCGCGACTACGGCATCGCGCCCGAGCGACTCACGCATTGTTATGTGTGCCACCGATGATCCAGGCCGATGACATCATGCGGTCTGCGGCACCGCGCTTCGATCTCGCGCAGGCGCGTGCGGTCGCAAGCAATGGCAGCTTGCAGTTCTGGACCAGCATCGAGGACCTGATCGACCAGGATGGTTTCCGCACGTGGCTCGCTGCCGAATTTCCGTCGGCCGCGCCGCTGCTCGACGACAGCAGCCGACGTCAGGTGCTCAAGCTGATGGGCGCGTCGCTGCTGCTCGCCGGATTGACGGGATGCCAGGACGAGGCCGCGAACCATGCGCTGCCTTATGTGAATCAGCCGGACTACGCGGTGCCCGGCGTCCCGCGTCACTACGCGACGGCGCTGACATTCGAAGGCTATGTCCAGCCGATCATCGCGAAGACCATCGCCGGACGGCCGATCAAGCTCGACGGCCATCCGGACCATCCGGCGACGCGCGGTGGCAGCGACGCCTTCATGCAGGCTGCGTTGTTCGGCCTCTACGATCCGGAACGATCCAAGAGCCCGACGTACGACGGCATTCCCGTGACATGGGGCGCAGTGGATCAGACTCTCGCCACGCTGCGCGAACGCTGGCGCAACCGCCGCGGCGAAGGGCTGCGCATTCTCACCGGCCCGACCACCTCGCCGACCATGATCCGGCAGATGCAGGCACTGGCCGCGCTTTATCCGCAGATGCGCTGGCACCGTCACGCGCCGGCCATGCCGCAGCAGCAACAAGCGGCACTCGCGCAAGCCTTCGGCCGACCGGTCACACAGCATCTCCGGCTCGACCGCTGCGCGGCCATCGTCAGCATCGATGACGACCTGCTCGGCCCCGGCCCGCATCAGGTGATGCAGGCCCGCGCCTGGTCGACGCGGCGCGGCGAACCGACTCCCGGACAAGGCCGCAGCAGTCTTTACGTTGCCGAAGCCGTACCGAGCCTCACCGGCACCGTCGCCTCGTCGCGCCTTCCGTGCGATCCGCCGCGCCTTGGAGCATTGATCCAGGCGCTCGGGGCTACATTCTCCCTTGCCGGCTGGACGGCACCCGACCTGTCCGAGGCCGAAAGCCACTGGATTGATCGTGCGGTGAGCGATCTGCGCCAGTTTCCCGGCCAAGCCCTGCTAACGGTCGGACCGCATCTTGCCCCGTCCTGGCAGAAGGCAGCCTTCGCCATCAACGAGGCGCTCGGCAACGCCGGCGAAACGATCTGGTACAGCGAGCCCCTGCTGGTGCCCCCCTCCGACACGGAAACGCTGGACGCGCTCGCGAACGATATCGAGGCAGGTGCCGTCGATACGCTGATCGTCATCGACTGCGATCCGTCCTATACCGCGCCCACCGTCTTCGACGATGCAGCGATGCTGGACCGTATTCCGCACCGGCTGCATGCCGGCCAACATGCCGACGAAACCGCCACGCGGTCGCAGTGGCATCTGCCGCTGTCGCATTCTCTGGAAGGCTGGAGCGACGGGCGCGCCGTCGACGGCACATACTCCATCATCCAGCCGGCGATTTCGCCGCTATATGCCACGCGCAGCCTGCATCAACTGCTCGACATGCTCGCCGGGCAACAGGACCCGGCGAACGACGCCGCCGTCCGCGCGACGTGGCGCGAGAGATTTGGCGACAACTTCGACAACCGCTGGACCGATGCGCTGCATAGGGGCTGGGTCGAGGGCAAGAGCTTGCAGCCGCTCGCGCTGAAAGCAAAGTCACCGCCCGTGCCATTGGCTCTCGATGCAGGCGAAGATCAGAGCCTACACATCGTCTTTCGCCCGGACCCGACCGTCTGGGATGGCCGTTTCGCCAATATTGCGTGGTTGCAAGAGCTGCCGAAACCGATCAGCAAACTCACCTGGGATAATGCGATCGCGGTAAGCCCAGCACTCGCCGGCGCAAGGGCGCTGTCGAACGGCGACATGATCGAGGTCGAGATCGGCGATCGCAAGCTGCAGGGTCCGGTCTGGATCATGCCCGGTCAGGCGGCAAACACTGTCGCACTGGCGTTCGGCTATGGCCGCCGGAATGGCGGCGAGATCGCAAAAAGCGGCGGATATGACGCCTATGCGATCCGCGCGGGTGACGACGTCTGGCAGGCGCGCGGCACCCTCGCGCGGGTTGAGGGTCAGTATCAGCTAGCCACGACCCAGCAGCACCATCGCATGGACGGGTTCGACTTCGTCCGCGAAGTGACCGCCGCCCATCCGACGATTCCGAAGCCAAAGGACGCTGCAACGCTCTACCCGGAATGGCCGCCGGGCGATCATGCCTGGGCCATGGCGATCGATCTCGACCGCTGCATCGGCTGCAACGCCTGCATTGCCGCCTGCAATGTCGAGAACAATGTGCCAGTGGTCGGCAAGGATCAGGTGGTGCGCGGCCGCGAAATGCTGTGGCTGCGCGTCGATCGCTATTACACCGGCGACCTTGGCAATCCGAGGAGCTTCTTCCAGCCCGTGCCGTGCATGCATTGCGAAAAGGCGCCGTGCGAAATGGGTTGCCCGGTCCATGCCACCGTGCACTCGCCCGATGGCATCAATCAGATGGTCTATAACCGCTGCATCGGCACCCGCACCTGCTCCAGCTATTGCCCCTACAAGGTGCGGCGCTTCAATTGGTACGACTATCGCGACACGACAGATGCCGGACAGGCGGCGAAGAACCCGGATGTCTCCGTGCGTTCACGCGGCGTCATGGAAAAATGCACCTATTGCACGCAGCGGATTCAGGCGGCCCGCGTCGAAGCCGACAAAAACAACCAACCGCTACGTCGCGATGAGATCGTCACTGCCTGCCAGCAGGCCTGCCCGACTCAGGCGATCACCTTTGGGGACCTGAACGATAGCGGCTCGGCCGTTTCCAAACTCCGCCGCAGCGGCCGCCATTACGCCTTGCTGGAAGATCTCGGAACGCGACCGCGCACGACCTATCTCGCCCGCTGGAATGACAGCGACGGAGACGTGTCGTGACCGCATCGTCCGACGCCAGACCGATCCTGCCGCCCGATCAGAGCTACGGCGATGTCACCGATCAGCTTGCCGGCATCCCGCTGAATTTTCCGACGCGCCGCCGCTGGCTGATCGCGCTCGGCCTCTCTTCGCTGCTGCTGGGCTTGCTATTCGTCAGCGCCATCGTGCTGTTCTCAACCGGTGTCGGCATCTGGGGCCTCAATATTCCGGTCAACTGGGCCTTCGCGATCCATAATTATGTGTGGTGGCTCGGCATCGGTCACGCCGGTACGCTGATTTCGGCGCTGCTGCTGCTGCTCGGCCGCGATTGGCGCAACTCTCTCAACCGCTTCGCCGAGACGATGACGCTGTTTGCGGTGATGTGCGCCGGGATTTATCCGATCCTGCATCTCGGGCGGCCATGGTTCGTCTACTGGATGTTTCCCTATCCGGCGACCATGCAGGTCTGGCCACAGTTCCGCAGCCCGCTCGAATGGGACATCTGGGCGGTGCTGACCTATCTCACCGTCTCGGTCGTGTTCTGGTATATCGGGCTCGTGCCGGATCTCGCAGCCGCGCGCGACCGTGCCCGCCGGCGGCGCTGGCAGGTATTCTTCGGCGTCCTGGCGCTCGGCTGGCGTGGGTCGGCGATGCACTGGATGCGCTGGAATCAAGCCTATCGCTTGCTCGCGGCGCTCGCCGTGCCGCTGGTTGTCTCGGTGCACAGCGAGGTCTCGCTGCTGTTTGCTGCCGGCACCATCCCCGGATGGCATTCGACGATCTTCCCTCCCTATTTCGTGCTCGGCGCGGCGTTTTCCGGCTTCGCCGTCGTGTCGATGATCGCCATCGTTTTGCGTTCGCTGTTTCGTCTGCATAATCTCGTCACCGACGATCATCTCGACGTGCTCGGCAAGGTTCTGCTCGCGACCGGACTGATGACCGCCTACGGCTATGTGTTCGAGATCTTCGACACGCTCTATTCCGGCAACGTTCACGAGTTACAGACGCTGACCGACCGCGTCACCGGACAGTACGGATGGAGCTATTGGGGCGCCATCGTCTTCAACTTCCTCGCTCTGCAACCGCTCTGGTGGAAGACCGTGCGACGGTCGCCATGGGCCCTGTTCGCGATCTCGACCAGCGTCGTCATCGGCATGTGGCTGGAACGCTACATGATCCTGGTGACCAGTCTCTATCGCGACTTCCTGGTATCGTCCTGGGGCGAATACCACGCGACATTCTGGGATTGGGCGATCTTCGCGGGCACCATCGGCCTGTTCTTCGTGCCTTTCCTGCTGCTGATCCGCCTGCTGCCGGTGATCTCGATCTTCGAGACCAAGGAGGTGCTGTACGAGGAGCAGCAGCAGGCGACGCTCGCGTCACCGGCGGAGGTCGCACATGGCCGGGCCTGAGCTTTATGGCGCGCTGGCGCAGTTCGAGACGCCGGAAGCCCTGATCGCCGCGGCGAAGGCCGCCCGGCAGAAAGGCTATCGCCGCCTCGACGCCTTCACGCCGTTCCCGGTGCATCAGCTCAATTCCATCCTGCGGCTGCACGACCGGCGCGTCCTCTGGCTCGGATTGATCGGCGGCTGTTTCGGCTTTTTCGCTGCGCTCGCAATGCAGATCTTCACCAACTACGATTACCCGATCAATGTCGGCGGCCGCCCGCTCTACGCCTTGTCGGCCTTTGCAGTCGTCGCCTTCGAGCTGACCGTGCTGTTTGCCGCACTCTTTCCCGCCTTCGGAATGCTGGCGCTCAACGGACTCCCGAGACTCAATCATCCACTGTTCGCCGCGGCAGCGTTTCCGCTCGCGTCGCGCAACCGGTTCTTTCTATGCGTGCTCGCCGACGACGCCCGGTTCGACGAGAAGGACACGGTTTTCTTCCTCAAAGGTCTCGCGCCGGTTTCGGTCGAACTGGTGCCGTCATGAGAGTTCACGAACCGCTCATCGTCGCGCTCACGCTGCTACTGGCTGGCTGCACGCGCTCGGGCATGGATTCGCAGCCGAAATACAACGAGTATAAGCAGGGCGCGCTGTTCCAGGACGGGCAGGTTCTGCAATCCGCGCCGCCCGGCGCGGTTGCGCGCGAGGATGCCGCCCGCGCGCGGGAAGCCGGCAACAAGCCCGCGATCACCGCCGACCTGCTGGCGCGTGGTCAGGACATGTTCAATACATTCTGCTCGCCCTGCCATGACCGCACCGGGACCGGCAACGGCATGGTGGTCCAGCGCGGCATGCCGCAGCCGCCGAGTTTTCATGAGCCACGCCTGCGGACCGCCGACGACGCCCATTTCTACGATGTGATCTCGCACGGCTACGGCGCTATGTATTCCTACGCCGCCCGCATTCCGCCGCGCGACCGCTGGGCGATCATCGCCTATCTGCGGGCATTGCAGCTGAGCCAGCATGCGCAGCTTTCCGACCTGTCCGCCGACGACCGCGCGCGGCTGACGGCGGAGACAACACCATGAATGCGCGGCTCGACCGTCGCTTGATCGTCGGTGCCGTCGTCGGATTGGCCGGCTGCCTTACCGGATTGCTGATCGATCCGCGCGCCATGCTGGCCGCATATCTCGTTGCCTGGAATGCGCTGGCGGCGATCCCGATCGGAGCGCTGGCGATCCTGCTGATCACCTATCTGGTGCGCGCCGGATGGACCCAGGATCTCCACGATCCGCTCGCCGGCGCGGCGCTCACGCTTCCGATGACCGCGATCCTGTTTCTACCGATCCTCATCGGAGCCGATGCGCTGTTTCCGTGGGCGCATGATCCAGGCACGCTCACAAGATTCAAAGCCATTTACCTCACGCCCACATTCTTTGCGTTGCGCGCCATCGTCTATTTCATCGTGTGGACCGGGCTGGCGATCTGGGCAACGCGCACCTATCGGCAGGGCCGCGATACCCGGCCCGTCGCCGCCATCGGGCTGATCGTATGGGCGCTCGCCGCCTCCTGGGCCGGGGTGGATTGGTTCGAATCGATCGAGCCACATTTCCACTCGTCGATCTATGGTCTGCTGATCGTCAGCTTCGATCTTGCCGCCGGCTTTTCATTCGGTCTCTTGATGCTACTTGGCGTCAAGCGTGGCCAGACGATGAGCAACAGCGCCTATGCCGGCGTGCTGCTCTCGGTGCTGCTGCTGTGGGCCTATCTGCATGCGATGCAATACATCATCATCTGGGCCGGCAATATTCCCGACGAGGTGATCTGGTATCAGGCCCGCACCACCAGCGGCTGGGGCGCCGCGCTCGCCGCGCTGTTCGCGATCCAGTTCGTGGTTCCGTTCTTCCTGCTCCTGTCCGCGCGATTGCGCGCCAATAGCCGGTTCCTGCTCCGCCTCGCCGGGCTTACGCTCGCCTGCCGCTATCTGGAAGCCGCGCTACTGATCCTGCCGCCGCTCCACTTGTCGCCGCTCGCGACCACATTCGGCCTCGGCGCAGCCGTTCTCGCGACGACCTGTATCTGGCTGCTGGCCCTCATCTTCGCAATCCGCCGCTTACCCGGGCGGACGGCGGAGCGGCTGGCGGCGGCCGACCAGGATCAGTCCCCCGATTAGCAGAGCCAGAATAACGACGGTCGCGCCGCCGGTCCCTGCCATCAGCCGCGACACGGCGACGTTATAAGTGCCCTGCGCGGGATCGAAATGCGAGCAGAGCAACCGGATACGGTCTGCGGTCGTGCCAATCCTGCCGTCGCCCGCTTCCACCAGGGCGAGCCGCAGATCGGCGCCGGACAGACCGATGCCGGTCAATACGCGGGACACAGCGCCATCCCCACGCAACACATACGCCGCCGCCGGATGAAGGTACTGATCGTCGGCCGCGTCGTAGCGATATCGGTATCCAAGCGCATCGGTCAGCGAGCCAATGGTTCCGGCATCGACGGTGACGAAATGCGCGGCTGCATTCAATGCCGCATCGTCGCCGAGATGGTCGCGGCGCTGGCGCGCCGCCGCCTCGGCATCGTCTTTGGGATCGAGGCCGACAACCAGAAGCTCGAATTGCCCCTCACTCTTCAGCCCCGATTGCCGCAACGCTTCAGCCACGAACGCGACGACCGGCCCGCACAGCGTCCGGCAGGTGAAGTCCGAAAAGATCAAAATCGTCGGTCGGGATATGATGTCGTGCAGCGCCCGGCGCGCTCCGCTCTCATCGGTCAGGACCGCTTGCATCGGCAATTGCGCAGGCACAGACAGACGAACCCCGACCGCGCGGTAATCGTCCGGCGTGGGTCTCGCTGAAGCCGGCACCGCGACGATCAGCAGCGCCAGTGCACCGATGAGATCAATGACTCTGCTGCGCATCGACCCGCGCCCCCGTACCGACGGTCTGCGGCGCGGCTTTGCGGGCATTGATCGCACCCCGCATGCGCGAAACCGTATCGGATGCAACCGGACCTGCTTTGTTGCCCCAGCTGTTGCGGACATAGGTGGCGACGGCAGCGATCTGCTGATCGTCGAGCTTCCATCCATAGGCCGGCATGGCGCTCGTGGTCGGCCGTTGCGCTGTCGCCGCGGTCTTTGCCCCTTCGAGAATGATGCGCAGCACCGTGGTCGGGTCCGCCTGCTGCACCATTGCATTCCCCTGTAGCGGCGGGAACATGTGCGGAACGCCGGTACCGTTCCCCTGATGACAGGCGGCGCATGAATCCCGATAGACCGCTTCGCCCGCCTGCATGAAGTTCTGCGCCGGCGCCGAAACGCTCGGCGCGGACGATGGGCCAACATCCTTAAGATAGACGGCAATCGCCTTCAGATCGGCATCGCTCATCTTCGATGTCGAGTTGACCACCACCTCCGCCATCAGTCCGGTGGCGCCACTCAGCCGATTGCGGCCCGTCTTGAGGTATTCGGCGATATCCGCCTCGCTCCAGCCGCCCAGCCCCTCGCTCGTCTGCGCGGTGAGGTTCGGAGCGGTCCAGTCCTGGATCACGCCGCCTTGCAGCGCTTTGCTGGCTTTGTCGGCGCCGAAAATGTTTTTCGGCGTGTGGCAGGCACCGCAATGCCCCGGTCCTTCGGCGAGATAAGCGCCGCGATTCCATTCGGCGCTCTTGTTAGGATCGGGCTGATAAGTGCCCTTGTTGAAGAACAGCATGTTCCAGCCGGCCATGAAGGTCCGGATGTTCAGCGGCCAGATCAGCTCGTTCGGCGGCGGCGTATTCGAGACCGGATCGAGACTCATCAGATAAGCGCGAACCGCCTCGACATCGTCGCGGCTCATTCGCGTGAAATACGGATAAGGAAACGCCGGATAGAGACGCTCGCCATGCGGTCCGACACCTTCGTGCATGGCGCGATAGAAATCGTCCGCCGTCCAGGCGCCGATGCCAGTGTCGCGATCCGGCGAGATGTTCGCCGAATAGATCGTGCCGAACGGCGTCGGGATCGCCCGCCCTCCGGCGAACGGTTTTGCCTTGTCCTGCGTGTGACAGGCGACGCAATCGCCGGCATTAACCAAAGCGCGACCCTTCTCCAGCTTCGCATAGTCGAAATCGGTTGCACCGCTGACACCCGTCAGCAAAACCATCGCCGCCAGTGTCGTGATCGAGGTCCGGGTTAGCCGCCGCATGACATTATGCCTGAACGAGAGGGCCTGGATTTTTGAGATATTGCGAGCGGATCGCTTCCGCTGCCCAATAAGTGAGTGCGCCAACGGTGCCGGTCGGATTGTAGCCGGGGTTCTGCGGAAACGCGCCAGCGCCCATGACGAACAGATTGGGTACATCCCAGCTTTGCAAATAGCGGTTGATCACGCTGTCGCGCGGATTGTCGCCCATCACCGTGCCGCCGGTATTGTGCGTCGTCTGGTATGGCACGATCGAGTAATGTCCCTTGCGGCCATTGATCTTGATCTCGCGCGGCTTCATGGCGCGGGCCAGATCGGCGGCCCGCTCCGTGAGAAATTCCGACATCTTCATCTCGTTATCGGTGTAGTCAAACGTCATCCGCAGCAGCGGCTGACCGTAGGCATTCCGATAGGTCGGATCGAGATCGAGATAATTGTTGCGGTGGCTCATCACCGCGCCGTGGGTGGAGACTGATGCCGTGCGCAGATAATTCTTGGCGACGGCGCTCTTCCACTTCGCTCCCCATTTCGGAGTGTTTTCCGGTATCGGGCTGTTTTCGATCGGCCGCCCATTGGTGTTCCAGCAAGCCAGATAACCGCCGCCGATGAATCCCTTCCCCGCATGGTCGAAATTGTCGCCGTTGAAGTCGTCGATGGCGATACCGAGCGCGCCGGCGCCGATAAAGGGATTGAACAGCTTGTCGTCGAAAAATGCGTTGACCCCGGACACGATCTGGTAGGCGTAATTGCGCCCGACCGTGCCCTCGCCGCTCCGCGCGTCGTATGGCGTGCCGATGCCGGAGATGAGCAACAGATGAACATTGTGCAGAATATAAGCGCAGAGGATGACGATCTCCGCCGGCTGCTCATATTCTTGTCCCTGAATATCGACATAGGTGACGCCGGTCGCTCGCTTCCCCGACGGATCACGGTTGACCAGCAGTACCTCGCTGTTGGTGCGCAGCTCGAAATTATCTTTTCGCAACAGGACGGGAATGACGGTGGTTTGCGGGCTGGATTTTGAATAATTGCCGCAACCGTATTTTTCGCAGAAGCCGCAATAGGTGCACGGCGCGAGCGTTACGCCGAGCGGATTGGTATAGGCGCGCGACATATTCGCCGACGGCGCCGGAAACGGATGATAACCCAGTTCCTTCGCGGCAGCTCCGAACAAGGTCGGACCGTAGACCATCTTCATTGGTGGATTGGGATAATCGCGGCGGCGCGCCCCCTCGAACGGATTGCCGCCTTCGACGATCTGACCGTTGAGATTGCCGGCCTTGCCGCTGATGCCGCAGAGATACTCAAACCGATCGTAATACGGCTCGAGTTCATCGTAACTGACCGGCCAATCCTGGATCGTCATCGTTTCCGGGATCGCCTGCGCGCCATAGCGTTCGGTGTTGTGGCGGCGCGCGGCGAAATCGCTGGGCAGAAACCGCCAAGTCTGTCCGTTCCAGTGAATGCCCGCGCCGCCGACACCTGTCCCTGGCAGAAACGAACCAAGCCTGCGCATCGGCAATGCCGTCTGGTCGGGACTGTTGCGGAAGGTCAGCGTTTCCCGCACCGGCTCCTGAAACAGAGCGTGCCGGTAGTAATAGCGCAGTTCGTCCTGCGCAAAGGTCACCGCGAAGTCGGTCGGCGTATCGCGCCAACCGCCGCGCTCGATGGCGACCACATTCAAGCCCGCATCGGTCAATTCCTGGCCGAGAATGGCGCCGGTCCAGCCGAAGCCTACCAGCACGACGTCGACAGGCGGCAGCTTCTTCGCCATTGTACGGCTCCTTTTTCAGCTTTTTGCGGGGTTCCAACCGGGGCGGCCGGTGATCCCGACCGGCTCTAAAGCGAGCTTCTCGTTGTGTCTGCCGACATAGTCCCGGTAATCATAGCGCGCGCCGGGAAAGCCGATCAGCTTCCAGCCGACCATGTCCCGATTGCCGCCATATATCGGATCGGAAAAATAACCTTCGATGGTGTTTTGCAGCAGCGCATCGAAGAAGGTCTGCGCGTCGGTATTAGCCAGCCTGATCTCGCCTTTCTCCAATCCCGACAGGACCTTGTCCTGCTCGTCCGGAGAAAGTGCGGTAAATTCGCGACCACCCAGCGTTGAACGGCAGTGCTCATCCACCGCCTTGATGGCGGCACGATAGAGTTCGGCAGGCGTCATCCGTGATTGATAGCCTTGTGTTTTCTCGCCACTCGCCCAAGGCCCCTGCATATACCAATGCGCCGCCTGCCCGTAGGGTCCCGCAAGCTGGCGATCGATAAAGAAGGTAGCGCCGGCTTCCTTGGCGCCGGGTCCGAGGTCATCGGCCGGAATAAGGCGGGCCACTGCGGCGTCCAGAAACGCAACTTCGGCGGCCGTCAGAAACTGATAATCGCCGCTTCGCGCGAAGTCGGGAGTATTGGCGTCTCCGGCCGACCACGGCACCGTGCCAGAAACTTCGTGTCCTTGGCTGATTGGGGGATTGATGACCGCCGCAGCACCGGCCGCCACGCCGGTCGACAATAAATGGCGCCGATTCAATGCCAACGGCACGTCCTAACTCCGTGGTTCCTGCCGTCGCCCACACCGACAAAGCGTTAAACGAGAAAAAGTTCAAAATACCCGCGTTGAAATCTCGATCGGCGCCCTGAAAGAAGCAACATCGTCGGAACGTAGCGCGGCGCTCATACGTTCTCGCTGGGAAACCCAAAGCGAGCATCCAGAATGAGCACCGCGGGAACCGGCTGGACTCGCCGCAACTTTCTCGCGACGACGATGATGACGACTGCCTCGGTCACGCTTCTCGATCAGCGCGGCAACACCACAACAGCCGCGAGGACAACCGCGCTTGGAAGCGACCCGCAGTCCGTGCCCCGACAATCGCTGAATTTGCACGTCAACGGCAACGCGCACACGCTCGCGCTAGACATACGCACCACGCTGCTGGACACGCTGCGTGAGCATATCGGTCTCACTGGCACAAAGAAGGGCTGCGACCACGGACAATGCGGCGCCTGTACGGTGCTGATCGATGGACAGCGCGTCCTCTCGTGCCTGACGCTGGCCGTCAGCGCCCAGGACCGCGATATCGTGACCATCGAAGGTCTCGCCGGTCCCGATGGTGCCTTGCACCCGATGCAGCAAGCCTTCATCGACCATGACGCGTTCCAGTGCGGCTATTGCACGCCGGGGCAGATCATGTCTGCCGTCGCTTGCGTCAACGAAGGCCACGCCAGCACTGATGCGGAGATCCGCGAATATATGAGCGGTAATCTCTGCCGTTGTGCCGCCTATCCCAATATTGTCGACGCGATTAAGCAGGCGAAGCCGCTGATGGAGAAAGCCTGATGCGGGTGTTCGACTATTCTCGCGCCGCTGATGCGGCAACGGCCGTATCCAGCTATGCCGATAGCTCGGTCCTGCGCGATCCGCCCGATGTCTCCGCGCCGACCCAATATCTTGCCGGCGGCACGACGCTTCTCGACCTGATGAAGCTCGACGTGATGCGCCCCGCGCGCGTCATCGAGATCAACAGCTTTCAGCGGAACAAGGCGGATATCGTATTTTCGGATGGGGGCTTACGGCTTGGCGCGATGACCCGCATGGCGCAGGCGGCAGATCACCCCCAGGTGCGGGAGGCTTTTCCGGTGCTGGCACAGAGCCTGCAACTCGCCGCCAGCGCGCAGATCCGCAACATGGCCTCGCTCGGCGGCAATGTCCTGCAACGCACCCGCTGCTCCTATTTCCGCGATACATCCTACCCGAACTGCAACAAGCGTGCGCCGGGGTCGGGCTGTGCGGCGCTGGAAGGCTTCAACCGCCAGCATGCGGTGCTGGGTACCAGCGAAAGCTGCATCGCCACCTATCCAGGCGATTTCTCGCAGGCGCTGCTGGCGCTCGAGGCTCTGGTCGACCTCACCGGGCCCCTCGGATCGCGCACCATACCCTTTGCCGAACTGCACCGCGCACCACAACACACGCCCAACATTGAGACGACTTTGAAACCCGGTGAACTCATCACCGCGTTCACGATCCCGGCGATGCCGTGGGCACGCCGGTCGCTCTATCTGAAAATCCGCGACCGAGAATCTTATGAATTTGCGCTGGCGTCGGTGGCGATCGCGCTGGATTTCGACGGCCAGCAGGTCCGCCACGCGCGCATCGCGCTCGGCGGTGTCGCCACGGTCCCGTGGCGGGCGACGGACGCCGAAACGGCACTGACGGGACAGCCGCTGAGCGATGAAACGATCGTCAGGGCGGCGGACGTGGCTTTCGCGCGGGCGCAACCGCGTGAGCACAACGCATTCAAGATTGAGCTCGGCAAACGAACTCTGCGCCGCGCCATCCGCGAAGCCGCCGCGCTGGAGGTTCCTACATGAATCGCGCCGCGCCCGAACCGAAAGCGAATATGGGAAAGCCCGAGCCGCGCCTTGAGGCAAAGCTAAAAGTGACCGGACAGGCCCGCTACGCCTCCGATATGCCGGTCAACAATCCGGCCTTCGCCATGCTGATAACCAGCCCGATCGCCAAGGGTCGGATCACCGCCATCGATCTGACCGATGCCAGGGCGGTACCCGGCGTGCTGGCAATCTTCACCCACGAAGACACCGGCGACCTCAAGACGCTGCCCTACGGAGCCGGCGGCGGCGGCGCTTCAACCTCGATCCAGGATCTCGGTCCGGAGATCAGGCATGACGGGCAGATTATCGGTCTGGTCGTTGCCGATACGTTGGAAGCCGCGCGCGAAGCGGCTTATCACGCGCGGTTTTCCTACGACACCGAGCGGCCGGGCGCGACCTTCGACATGGCCGGCGTGAGCGAAAGCAGGGTCGAGAAGAAGCTGCCGCAGGCAGGCGATGCGCGGGGGGCCTTCGAGGCCGCGGACGTGAAACTGGATGTCAACTACGGTACGCCGACGCAGCATCACAATGCGATCGAGCTGTTTACCACGACGGTGGCCTGGAACGGCGATCATGTCACGGTCTATGAGCCGAGCCAGTTCATGTACGGACTCAAGAACAATCTGGCGAAGGCGCTCGACATCAAACCGGATCAGGTGCATGCGGTCAGTCCCTTTGTCGGCGGCGCCTTCGGCTCCAAGGCGCAGTTCACGCCGCGCTCGGCGGTCGTGGCGCTTGCCGCGCGCCGGCTCAACCGGCCGGTGAAGCTGGTCGCGACACGCGACCAGGGTTTCACCATCGCCACCTATCGCGCCGAGACCCGCCACCGCATTCGCATCGGTGCGGCGCGCGACGGCAAGCTCCTAAGCTTTGAACATCAAGGCTGGGAAGTGACCTCACGGCCGGATTCCTATTCCGTCTCCGGCGTAGAAGACAGTGCGCGACTTTACGACTTCGGCACAGTCAAGACCAGCGTGACACTGGTACATGCCGATCGCAACACGCCGGGCTTCATGCGCTCGCCGCCGGTGGTGCCGTATATCTATGCCTTGGAAAGCGCGATCGACGAGATGGCGATAAAACTCGACATGGACCCGGTCGAGTTGCGGCGCGTCAACGATACTATGACCGATGCGACCGGCAAGCCGTGGTCAAGCCGATCGCTGATGGCGTGTTACGACCAAGCGGCCGAGGCATTCGGCTGGTCAAAGCGCACGCCGCAGCCGGGCTCGATGGCTGACGGCGACTGGCTCATCGGCTGGGGCTGCGCCAGTGCCATCTATCCGACCCACATAGGCGCGGCGGCGGCACGCGTTCAGGTTAACGCTGACGGTCACGCAATCGTGCAGCTTGCCGCACACGAGATCGGCACTGGCGTGATGACTGTCGTCGGGCAGATCGCTGCCGAGCGGCTCGGCATTCCGCTCGATCAGGTAACGGTCGAGTTGGGTGACAGCGCGTTTCCGCCGGTACCGGTGGCAGGCGGTTCGAACCAGACGGCAAGCTGCTGTTCGGTCGTGGCCAAGGCATGCGACGCGATTCTGGACAAACTCAGCAATGCGCCGCTCCGCGAGACCGTTGGGTCAAGCAGCGGCGGCAACAGCCTTGCGGCGCGTTTCAATGCACTGGGCATGTCGACGCTGGAAGAATTTGCAGAGTTCATCCCGCGCGATGCCGAGCCTAATCTAGTGGCTGGCCTATTCGTCAATCCGATTAAGAAACTTTATGGTGGCACGCCGACACTGGTTGGCGGCTCACACAGCGATAAGCTGATGTATGCGCTTGGCGCCGAGTTCGTTGAGGTGCGCGTTAACAGATATACGCGCGAGATCCGTGTGCCGCGCATTGTCGGCGCCTTTGCCGCCGGTCACATCATGAACCCGCGTACCGCGCGGAGCCAGTATATGGGTGCGATGATCTGGGGCATCTCTTCGGCACTCCACGAGGCGACCGAGATCGACAGACGCAGCGGACGCTATGTCAACGACAATCTCGCCGACTATCTGGTGCCGGTGAATGCGGACATCCGGCAGATCGATGTCATCCTGGTTCCAGAGGACGACACCTATGTGAATCCGCTCGGTATCAAAGGCATCGGCGAACTGGGCAATGTTGGTACGGCTGCAGCAGTCGCCAATGCGGTGTTCCACGCCACCGGCACCCGGGTGCGCGAACTACCGATACGAATAGAAAAGCTGTTGGCTTGACGTTCTGATTTGGCGGGCGCTCAATTCTAGATGGCGATCCCGTTGAGCCTTAGCGCAAGCCGTAGCTGCCGACGCTTGGATTTCCAGCAACAACACTCTCTAGCAATCCCTGACACATTGCGTCCCCGCGTGACTATCATTGACACGGCAGCGGCCGCCTATGTCTTACCGCCGCTTTCCGCGCTGCACGGCTCGCCTCCTCTAGTCGACAGATTACCAAGGCTCTCTGAGACACGCGGAAGTTCCCGATTGACCGGCATTCATCCAGAATGCTGGCACACGACACACTACAAAATAGGCTTACCTCCAGTGACAGCGATGGTTGCGCCGGAAACATAGCTCGACAGCGGATCAGCAAGCATCACGAATGCAGTTGCTAGTTCGGCAGGTTGGCCAGGACGGTTCATCGGAACCGATTTTCCGAAGTCGACGACCGCTTCGTCAGGCAGGGTGCTCGGTATCAGCGGCGTCCAGATTGGCCCCGGCGCGACGGCGTTTGCCCGGATGCCCCTTTTCGCGAGCAACTGAGCCAGTCCTGCGGTAAAATTCTGAACAGCTCCTTTCGTCGTCGCATATGCCAATAGAATCGGGTTCGGCATATCCGAGTTGATCGAAGCGGTATTGATAATCGTACCCCCCGGCTTCATATGGGGAACTGCAGCTTTCGTAAGATAGAACATCGCATGGATGTTGACGCGAAATGTCAGTTCCCATTCATCGTCGTCGATATCTTCAATTTCCTTGAAACTCGCTTGGTGCGCGGCATTGTTAACAAGGATATCAATACCGCCCAGTCCATCGACCGCCGCCTGCACGACTTTTCTACAGTGCGCTGCTTCCTGCAAATCTCCGGAAATCAAAATACAGTTCCGGCCTTCTTTTTCGACCAGCCGCTTGGTTTCCTCTGCGTCCTCTTCTTCGGAGAGATAGGCGATCACGACCTCTGCCCCCTCGCGTGCGAATGCGAGGGCAACAGCACGCCCTATCCCGCTGTCCCCCCCGGTGATGATCGCACGCTTTCCGGAAAGACGTCCTGAACCAGAATATGAAGTTTCCCCATGGTCAGGTACGGGATTCATGTGACGAGTAAACCCCGGCATTGGCTGCCGTTGCCTGGCAAACGGCGGCTCGGGCTTTCCTAGCATATCACACTCCAGATTCTATCGCGCCAAAAACAAACGCGCGCAGAGTTTAAACCTGTGGGGTGGCTCTAAGTTCCTGGCAGCGGCAGCGGGAACGCCTCCGGGCGGCTAATGGTTGAATCGCGCCATCCACGTTCGCTGGAGCAAAGATGCAAATATTCCAGGATATGCTCAACTACGCTTTCGGATTTTCTACTCATGGCGCATTCGAACTCAGCGTGTGGCAGACCTGTGCACGCGCCCTGCTCGTTTATGGACTGCTGATCGGTTACGTTCGCTTCGGCAAGAAGAGATTTCTCGGTCAAGCGACGGCGCTTGATTTCATTCTCGCTATCCTGATCGGATCCCTGACGAGCCGGGCCATATCAGGAACTACGCCCTTTATCGCAACGATGCTGGCAGCAGCGTCCCTCATCGCAGCCCATTGGCTATTGTCGTATTGCACCAGTTCATCCAAACCGCTCAGCCAGTTGCTCAAGGGAACCGATACCCTTCTCATAAAGCGGGGGATAGTTGATCCTGCAGCATTAAGGAGAAGTCATATGTCAAATGATGACCTCAGCGAAGATCTGCGTCAGGCAGGCATCCGAAATCTTGATGAAGTCGAAGAATCTCGGCTGGAACGAAGCGGAAAACTCTCGGTAATCAAGAGGGATAAGCTGAGTTCTAGTCGAGAGAAGTGATGAGTTAGTTACTCAGGTCGATAGGTTATCGGCTCTTCGCCGCGACCAGAATAGTTCCTATCCAACATATTTAACGGACAAAAGATTCGAGGTTCAGAAACCACCGCATCCTCTTAAGAACGTCCGTGGAAAACCTTGCCGATGCCGCTACGATAAACTGTCGCGGAACCTTCCATCTTGCCTAGCGATTATCTTCTTTTCATATGGAGGTACGCATGGCTACGGAAGCTAGAGAAACTGCCGGTTTGATCGGCAGCGATAAAGTCGACGGCACTGACGTTTATGGGGTCGACAATAAGAAGATCGGCTCGATCGAGCGCGTGATGATTGGAAAGATGGACGGCAAGGTGGCGTACGCCGTTCTGAGTTTCGGCGGTTTTCTTGGCATGGGTGACGAGCATTATCCGCTGCCTTGGCAGCAACTTACGTATGACACCGCGATCGGCGGCTATCGGGTAAACCTCACAAAGGAACAACTTGAGGGCGCTCCGAAGTATACGGATAACTGGGACTGGGAAGATCAGAAAAGAACGCGAGCGGTCTCGGAATATTACGGCGTACCATGGATTGGGTATTGAATGAATAAAGCTCGGCTTCACCGCCGAGCTTTGTTGTCACAGCCAGACGCTCCGGTCTGGACAATCCCAGGATGAGGTTATGCACATACTCAGTCAAATCCCACATGAGCCAACGCTAACTCCTCCACCTCCCGCGTCTCAAACGCCACCTGACATAAAGGAGCCGCCACCTCAGGAATTGCCGGACGAGGCTCCCAATCCCAATCCCGATGAGAAGCGGAAACCGTCGAAGAAAACATACTGAGATCGATCTCGTAACGCCAGATCTTGCATCTAGCGTTTGATGACTGCTTGCATTTGGCGACACAAGAGAACTTAAATTAGAGGAGCGGACATGCGTGAAATACCCCTAAAGTCCTTTGCTCTGAATTGTTCTCTTAAAGCCAGTGCAGACAAGAAAAACTCTTCTACCGACAGAATACTAAAGGACCTAATCCAGGCCCTGACTAAATACGACGTCGAATCTTCCGCACCAGTCCGCGCGGCGGATCACAATATCAAACCTGGCGTTTTGTCTGACGAAGGGAAGGACGACGACTGGCCCTATCTTCGCCGCCAGATTTTGGCGGCTGATATATTCCTTTTGGGCCTGCCTATTTGGTTGGGGCAACCCTCAAGCATCGCCAAGCGAGTACTGGAACGCATGGATGCGTTTCTCTCAGAAACCGATGCTAGGGGACGCATGCCCGCCGCTGGAAAAGTTGCTCTCGTCGCGATCGTTGGCAATGAAGACGGGGCGCACCATTGCCACGCTGAATGTTTCCAGGCGTTGAACGATGTGGGTTTCACGATCCCTGCCAACGCAGGCGTGTACTGGGTTGGGGAAGCAATGGGTGACATCAACTATGTCGATCTTCAAAAGCCACCGAAGTCAGTGGAAAGTGTCATATCAATGGCTGCATCAAATGCAGCTCAGTTAGCAAGAGCGTTAAAGCACGAACCCATCTGACGGAGTTATATAGCGAACTCGCCGAGACGTCCTCAGCGCGGTGGTCCGGATCGGGAGGTAAGAATATTTTGCGTTGAAGCCAACCTCCATGGCAAACAGCCTTCTAACTCGGAGTTACCACCTCTGTTCGGATTTGTGACCCGTGGGCAGTGGTATGGATCTCGCCAGAGCCAGCGTCGGGACGGCCCTTTCGGCGCGCTTGGCCAGAAATTGCTTTGCCGGCATTTATTGTGGTCCCTCTGGTAATTGACGTCCCAACTAGCTCATTATTATGCCCCCCCGAAGCGCCCAACTAAACGGACCCACATGGTTGAGCTTGACAATCGGGACCAAAACCAACTTCGAGGCGGCACGCCTCCATGGAGTTTGACGTTAACAAGCCCGCCGCGGTCTTTTGTAAAGGAGAGTTTTTGCTGCGATATTCTCGTCGTCGGCGCGGGCATTACTGGGGCACTCTGCGGTGAATATTTTGCGATGCGTGGCTACCGAACGCGCATCATTGACCACCAGCGCCCCGGACATGGTAGCACGACCGCCAGCACCGCAATGTTGCTTTGGGAGATTGATCAACGGCTTGGCCATCTTGCCGACCTCTATGGTTTCGAGCGCGCGAGCAAAATCTATCAGACGTCGTTTAGGGCCACTGCTGGCCTTGTCGACCTCGTAGAATCTCGTGGCTTACCTTGCGGACTGCGCCGCCGCCACTCAGTCTATCTCTCGACCCCGGACGTTGAAGCCAGGCAGCTTAACGTCGAACATCGAATACGCCGTCGCGCAGGCCTGCCGGGCGAGTTCTTAGGCCGACGAAGTCTCAGCGAGTGGTTTGGCATAAACCGAGATGCCGCAATCGTCTCTCCGAATTCCGCAGAATCTAACCCGATCTTATTGGTTAAGGGCATACTCGCCGAAGCAATTGGACAACAAGCACAGATTCTCGACGCTGAAGCAATCGGCTATCACGACGCAAGTCGATCCGTAACTGTCGAACTAGATGATGGGCATGTCATCGAGGCAAAGTACGTGGTGCTGGCTACAGGCTACGTCATGCCCGATATGATCCAATCAGATATACATAAGATCGTATCCACATGGGCTGTTGCAACCCCACCACAATTACCCACCTCATTATGGAGGGGACGGGCTCTGATCTGGGAGGCCTCTGAACAATATAGCTATGTCCGAACTACGCGCGAAAATCGGATTATCATTGGTGGAGAGGACGAGGAATCTATCGTCGACCCTAACGCGCGCGATCAACTTATCCCGTCAAAGGCTAATATTCTGTTGGATAAGCTTAAAGCGCTCTGGCCAGACATAACAGCCTTCGCCGAATTCAAATGGTCAGGTGCTTTTGGGACGACTGCTGATGGCCTGCCACTGATAGGGCGTGTGCCGGGCCACCCGCGGATTTTCGCAGCATACGGGTATGGCGGGAACGGAATTACATATAGCTATCTGGCATCACGCGTGATCGGCGCGTTGATCGAGGGCAAGAATAAAGAATGGTTTGACTATTTTGCTATCGATCGAAGCCTCTAGATCATCGCTGCGTCCGCCGCCGCGGGATGTCGCGCGCCGCCGACGACCTTTTCGAACACAATTGCCTCGACTAACGCGGTCCTACCGGACACATCCGCATCGAAGCATGCGACCATCAATTTCCGGATCGGCCAGTCCGGCACGGCGAGCATTTCACCGTTGACCACAAAGGCAACGCGGAAGCGCCGCACGTCGAAGCGCTTGTCTGTTGACCGCGTCGCGCGCCGTGGGGGGCTGATGATAACGCTGCCGTCATTGGCCACGATGGTTCCGCTGTTGCTGACCAGCGGGCCGCTGCCGCCGGCCTCCGGCGGCAAGGCGACCTAGAGAAAGTCGTCGCGTGAGAAATCCAAGGTAGCGCGTTCGCTGGAACCGTGACCGACCTTGCCGAGCGGCACAAAAATGCTGCCGCTGTTCGACACCGAGCCGCCAATCAGCGCGACATAGTCGCCACAGCCAACGGTGATGACGCCGGCATTGCTGACCGCGTCGGACGCGCCGTTGCTGGTGAAGCGACGCTTGCCGCTCTGAAAGTCGGTATCCGGAATGTTCAAGGTCGAGGCGACAAAGCCGCCACCGGTGTTGACGATGCCGGTGCTGGTGATGGCGATCTCATTCGGATTGATGCCCCTCAATAAGCCAAATCTCACCCGTTCACGACGCCGTATAGCGGCTTTCGAACCGAACCTACCTTTCTCCGTAGATCGGCCTTAGCCCTGCTACCGCAATAGCTATTGCAATGGCTTCGTTGGGAACGAGATTCGCGATAGCCGGATTCGTACTTATCGGGGGATAATCTGCTGGCTGCACGATCGAGATGGAGCAGCACACCACATCCTGGAAGAAACCCGTAGCTGCTTTGCGGCGCACCTCAACTCAGTACAAAATACTCAAAATCTACTGAGTCCGACGGAAATATCGTCTCAGTAACATCTCGGCTAATAAACAGCGCCCCGATTAGTGCCCCTATGCCTTGTCATTTCAGAACGAGCGCGCGGCAGGACCAATATATCATCGATCCCACACCGTCGTCTCTGCAATGATTTGAGAGTGTAAGCCACACTTTGGCGGATACTATAAGTGACGTGCTCGACATGGATACGCGTTAAAAACGTATCGGATCGTATATAGGCAGAACGCTTTGCGCCCGTAAAGTGATCTACAATTCCGTGTTTTAGCCGATGATATGGTGGAACCAGCAATATTGCACCCCAGTGAGCACCCTCACCTGGCAAATCAGCTTTTACACGATCAGCCTTTCTACGTTTAAACACAGGCCAATCTGGGCACCCAATAAGAATTGGCTTGTTATGGGTATTATTGTCAGAGTTTGGATTGCGATGACATTCCGTTAAAAACCTTGAATATACCCGCTCAATTTCATGTCTCATAGCCCCTAGCCGATTAAGATCATCAAAGTGAGATCGAAACATGAAACTGAGCATGTACGGCTCAAATCCATTCCCTACACGAGTAGCTACTAGATCGCCTAAGCCGGCTATATATGCATCTATGTCTACTGAGGCGACACGCTCTTTATATTGATTCATATGTCCCTCCTGACCAGCGCGTAGGCTTTCCTATTGCGCGCGTACTGCTTTACAAAAATTAGCATTTCCAAAACGTGAGAGCTCTGTCGCCTGAGACGACACTGCATGGCTTCATTTCCATCCAGCGCCGCCTCAGCCGACATCCTTGATAAAATTGATATCAGCTACTTCCTGACTCGCGAGCGACCCGACACTCCACCGCCCTGCTTGAGCCAATCGCGCAGATCCTTCGGACGCACGCCGCCTTTAACGGCGGCATACAAAGCAGCCACCCAACGGCTTTTTGTTCGCCGATCGCGGTCTATTCCAGACAGCAACATTCCGAGTAGCTCGCGGCTACCAATCCCCCCACATGATCCGTGTAGATCGTAGTATGAACGTAGAGCCATCTTCAGAACCGGGACGAACCACGTTCGCGCTTTTCCCACCCTTGCTGTATTCGTGATTGCATTGTTAAATTTCTCCGTCACTCGATTTTGGCACCTCGACATTTTGACGCGATTCATTATCGTCTCCCTTCCAGACGACGCACCGTCTTTTTTAATGCGCGCCGCAGCCTCGGAAGCTCCTCGAGAGGGAAACGTATCCCTGCTCTACTCGGGTGCAAGCAACCCTGTAGATCCACAAACCAGCGCCGAAAATCGACCTTCTGCTGGCTTCCGACTCGGAATATCGTCACGAGGAACAATTCATTCTTGCTTGCTGGCCATCGCGCGATTTCAGTCGTGTCTTTATACTTTTCCGATATTCTTGACATCGTCATCTCCGTTTTTACGGAAGCGATGTACCCCATCCATTGCCCACGATAATCCTAAATCCACGATAGGATTCGTTCGGCGCAAGTGATCTGAGGCCGTTAAGCCGGATCGTTTTTGGCTAGAGCTTTTCACGCCGATTCCCTGGCCGGGAGAAGCGTGGAACGATGAAGGCATCGAGATTTTCAGATGCTCAGAAGGCATTCATCCTGAAGCAAGGCGCCGACAACCGGTGGCCGACGTTTTGTCGGAGGACTGGCATCAGCCAGGCGACCTACTTCAACTGCAAAAAGAAGTACGACGGTCTGCTGCCAACCGAGATGCGGCGGCTGACGCAGCTTGAGGACGAGAACGGTAAGCTGAAGCGGATCGTCGCCGACCTGTCGCTCGACAAAAAACATGCTTCACGACGCCATCCACCGAAAACTCTCAGGTCTGTCCGGAATCGCAAGCTGGTCGACGAGATGCGTGGCGAGTGGGATGTTTCGATCCGCCAAGCATGCGGCGTGTTCGAAATAGACACCTCGACCTTTCATTACAAGCCTCGCCACCCCGAACAGGCCCATTTCCAACAACGGATCAGGGAGATCTGCCAGACGCGTGTGCGCTATGGCTATCGGCGGATTCATGTCTTGCTCCGCCGCGAAAGCTGCCGCCATGGCCAGAACAAGACGCGTCGCATCTATCGCGAATTGGGCCCGCTATTGCGCAACAAAGCACTCAAGCGCCGGGTCAAGGCTAAACTGAGGGACGGTCGCCGACCTGCGACGCGATCGAACGAGATCTGTGCGATGGACTTCGTTCACGACCAACCCGCGACAGGCCGCAAGCTTCGTGTGCTCACCATCGTCGACACGTTCTCTCGATGCTCACCCGGGCTGGAGCCACGATTCACATTCCGCGACGCTGAGGTCGTGGATGTGCTCGAAAGAGTCGGCCGACAATGAGATTCCCTGCAACGATCCGCGTTGACCAGGGCACGTTTGTCTCACGCAATCTGGATCTGTGGGCCTATCGGTGCGGTGTTATGCTCGACTTCTCGCGCCCAAGCAAGCCAACGGACAACGCCTTCATCGAAGCCTTCAACAGACGCTTGCGAGCCGAATGTCTGAACGCTCACTGGCTCCTGAGCCTTGCGGATTGCCTAAAAAAATTGGAGGATTGGCGTAATACTACAATAAAGAGTGCCCGCATGACGCGATTGGCAACAAGACGCCGATTAGCTTGCTCAATCACGTTGGTGCAATCAGCCGCCCTCGTGACAGAGCCGAAAAACTCTACCCGCCGGCGATCCAAAGTTCGACCTCACTGCACATTGGCTTGGCTCTAACCGTCGCTGGAGGGAAGCTCAGCGGCAGGTCACAAGATCTGCAATGCGGACAGGTGATATGATGAAAAAGAGTTTTAGTGTTCGAGCTTCGATACGCTCTTTATTGAATACCAATAAGAAGCCATCCGAGCGAGAGTTTCATTTACGACGAATCCTAGCGTGGGGTTTTCTCGACCAAGCGCTGGACAAAGGAAAGAAGATTAAGAAGCGACCCAAAGCTGCCTTAGCAGCAGGCCGAACTTTTTTAGGAAAGAGAGGGGCGCGTGAACTGATCATGACCGATAAAAAGGCCATCGTTATCGAGCGTCAAAAATGGCTCCCTCTATACCTCCAGCACGGGGGCATAGCCGCAACTCTCCGTGACCCTTCATCCGCAGATCAGGTGAAATCTGTAATCAATACCCTTGAATCAACGATGATTGTTACGTCAGTCGTTGATTATCTCGTTCGAGCGAGATCTAAGGAGGAGAAAATATATAGAACAACAAAAATGGCATTCGCCTTCTTGCAGAATCGCAAGCTCATTAATAACAAATCTATTGGGATAAAGTCATATGAAAAAATTTGGGGAGAGTACGCTCGCGGGTCAGCAATTGTTTATGCCGCACACAAATTCTGGCCCTGCCTCGTTCATCTTCATCAGTCTGAAAACCCACTCAAAAAGGTCGAGGCGACGTTAAAATCCCTTTCCCGTAACCCGAAAGATCTGAGGCGATTTTTGGAGCTTATTGCGGAAGCGGCGGATTCTCTCGTTGGACGCAAGGCATATAGAAGTAAATCTTTCGCAGATATCCCTCGTATGCAGGTAGACATACACGCCTTCAGCGAAGCGGATGACAAACTGTTGCAGGAGCTAGCGCTCGATCTTCGGCCCTCGGGCCTCATAGTGAGACACATGCGTAAATCCTAGCGAGGATTTAGGATTCACAAAAAACGATAAGGCGCTATCCGGGAGTATCTCGAGGGCGCCATGCATACACGTATTTACCTTGCATCGATTCGCGTTTTTTACCGGCTCTTGTATCGCGAGCGGCTAGAAAAAAATCGGAAGCACTTAGATTCTAAAGTGCTGCGCCTTTGCCATTTTATGGGTTTCGCATGAATGGCATTTTTAACAACCCCTCATCTATAGAGAAGCGACTACTGACACGCGAAGAGGCGGCAGCTTACTGTAGCCTATCGGTTCAAGGATTTTCCCGTTGGGTTAGGCTCGGGAAGCTACCCGGCCCGATCAGCGGCACATGCCGTTGGGACTTGCGTGCAATCGACGCCGCTTTAGACTCGGCGAGCGGCATCGACCAAATGCCACCAACCAATCCATTAGATGAGTGGAGGCGCAGCCGTGCGCGTAATCCTTAAGGGCATTCACCGAGTACGGATACGTCGTCCCTCTGGAGAGGAACAGCTCTATTACTATGCATGGCGCGGCGGTCCTCGCATCAAGGCTATTCCGGGAACAGCAGACTTTATCCGGCAGTACAACGAAGCATATGCCTCAATCAGAAAACCAACTATAGACACCCTGATGTCGCTGATCATGGAGTACAAAGGATCCACCGATTTTCAACGTCTCGCCCCGTCGACAATGAAGGCCTATCTCAACTACATCAAAATTATTGAGACTGACCTAGGCGACATGCCGATTAAAGCGCTGGAAGATCGTCGGGTTCGTGGAGAATTTAAAGCTTGGCGAGATCGGTTTTCCAATACACCGCGAAAAGCTGACTACTGCTGGACGACGTTGTCGCGCATTTTATCCTTTAGCAAGGATCGCGGCTTGATTTGCACGAACCCTTGCGAGGGTGGTGGTCGCCTATATGTGGCCGACCGTACCGACAGGATCTGGCGGGATTCAAATGTTGGCGCCTTTCTGGAAATCGCGCCCGATGAACTGGCGTTAGCTCTGATACTCGCATTGTGGACCGGGCAGAGACAGGGAGATCTGCTGCGGCTATCATGGTCCGCATATGATGGCAGTCATATTCGCTTGCAGCAGTCCAAGACGAAGCGTCGACTCGTGATTCCCGCCGGAGGCCCCTTACGCAGTTTTCTCGACAAGACTGAGCATCGGAACCCGCTCATCCTGACCAACCGGATGGGACGCCCGTGGACATCAGATGGTTTTAGATCATCCTGGAGAAAAGTGACGAAGGATGCCGGCCTTACCGGCCTAACATTCCACGATCTTCGCGGCTCCGCGGTTGTCCGCTTGGCCTTGGCAGACGCGACGGTGCCGCAAATTGCAACCTTCACCGGGCACAGCCTACATAACGTCGAGGCAATCCTCGATGCACATTATCTCGGCCGCGATGCGAAGCTCGCCGAGATAGCGATCATGAAGCTCGAAGCACGAACAAAACTGTAAAATCGATTGTAAAACGGCCTACGCCGTTCACCCATCGTTCCCACCAACAATCAGCTAAGTGACTGATTTCTTTGGTGGGCGCACCAGGGCTCGAACCTGGGACCCGCTGATTAAGAGTCAGCTGCTCTACCAACTGAGCTATGCGCCCGAATGCCGCGCGGCAACGCCGTGAGGCGCGGGTCGTTTAGCAAAGCGCCCTCCCACTGTCCAGCATATCCGACGATCCCCAAGGCGTTGATCCCAATGAAAAACAGCCCGGCCGGCGAGGGCTGGGCTGGCGGCGGGAACGGGGTTGGAATGGCTGAAATCGCGACCGGCGATATCCGGATTGGCCACCAGCCGGGCAAAGGCGTGAGGCGGCGGCGGGCCGCTGACCGCGCGGAGGCGGCGCAGCCGGTGGCGGGGAGCCCCCCACCGGCTGGCGGCAGCCTTACTGCTGCGGACGGGGCGCAGCGGCGCCCCGCGATTCGTCGCCGCGCGGGCGGGCGTGACGCATCCCATGCTCGCCATGCTGGCGGTAGCGGGCGAAGTGCTGCCCGGCACCCTCACCAGCGATCCGCGACAGGATGGTGAAGCGGCGCTTCTGCGCCTGGTCGAGGCTCCCGTAAAGAGGCGCCGCCGCATCGGCCAGTTTCTTCAGATCGGCACCGGTCTGCGTCATGCGCGCGGCGCGCTGGCGCATCCGCTCGATCGGATCGCGAACGGCAGCCTTGTTCTGCGCCTTATCTGGCGTCTTGCCCTGCGCATCGGCTTTGGCATCGGCGCGCGCGGCCATCCGATCGGCCACACGGTCGGCGCGCTGTTTCGCCATGTCGCGCATCGCGGCTTCGACGGCCGGCCAGCTCTTCTCCTGCTCCGGTGTCAGCTTCAAGCCGGCATGCAGCGCGGCGATGCGCGCATCGGTGAATGCACCCATGTCTTCGACCGACGGTTTCCAGCGTTCGGCACCAGGCCCGCGCTGCGCCGGCTGCTGCGCATAAGCAAGCGACGCACCGGCGATAGTCAGAACGGCGGCGCCGGCAAGAACAGATTTCATCATGACCTTCTCCTCTGAAGCGACAAGTGTCGATCAGTAAAAGATCAGAACGCCGTCTTCTCAAGTTAAGGTTTGGTCAGATTAATTCGCAGCAATGTAGATGCACGAATGTTCATCTCCGCGAAAATATCCGAGACGATATTCCATGTCGGATTCCATGCCGGCGGTGGCAGAGCGCTCTATCCGTCATCGAGCACGCAAGCATCTCTACGATGTCGACACACTGCTCAACAAAAAACCGCCCGTCGCATGACGGGCGGTTTCTGCATATCGCGGGCTGAAGCGCGAGCCGCTCAAATAAACCGGATCGCACCCCGGAACCTGATTTGATCGCGCTTCTTACGACGAGCCGGTTTCCCCTTCTCCGAAGAACGCGCGCACGTCAGCTTGCCTCGGTCGAGTGGATGCGCCGCGGATCGCCGGCGCCCCTGACGCGGCGGCTGGTCAATTTGTTCAGCGCACCGAGATAGGCCTTGGCCGAGGCGACCAGCGTGTCGGGATCGGCTCCCTTCGCGGTCACCGAGCGCCCATCCTCCGACAATCGCACCGACACCTCCGCCTGCGCGTCGGTGCCTCCGGTCACCGCATGCACCTGGTAGAGATCGAGCCGCGCCTGATGGGGAACCAGCGCATGGATGGCGTTGAAAATCGCATCCACCGGGCCGTTTCCGCTTGATTGCGTGGTCTTGTGCTCGCCATCGATGTCGAGCGTGAGCGTTGCCGACTGCGGTCCCATCGTGCCGGCAATCACCGTCAACGAAACGACCTTGATGCGATCATGCGCGGTGGCAATCTCCTCGTCGACCAGCGCCTCGATATCCTCGTCGTAGATTTGCTTCTTCTTGTCGGCCAGCGCCTTGAAACGCACGAAGGCGTCCTGCAACTGATTGTCCGACAATTCGTAGCCCAACTCGTTCAGCTTGTGCTGGAATGCGTGACGGCCGGAATGCTTGCCCATGACCAGCGAGGTCTGTTTCACGCCGACTGATTCCGGTGTCATGATCTCGTAAGTCTGCGCGTTCTTCAGCATGCCGTCCTGATGGATGCCGCTCTCATGCGCGAAGGCATTCCTGCCGACGATCGCCTTGTTGTACTGCACCGGGAACGAGGTAGCGACGGCAACCAGCTTCGATGCCCTCGTCAGCATGGTCGCGTCGATGCCGGTGACGAACGGGAACTTGTCGCCGCGCACCTGCATCGCCATCACGACCTCTTCGAGCGCGGCGTTGCCGGCGCGCTCGCCGATGCCGTTGATGGTGCATTCGATCTGCCGCGCACCGCCCATCACGCCGGCGAGCGAATTGGCCACCGCCATGCCGAGGTCGTTGTGGCAGTGGGTGGAGAAACGCGCCTTGTCGGAATTCGGCACGCGCTCGCGCACCATCTTGAACAGATTGAAATATTCCTCCGGCGTCGTATAGCCGACGGTGTCGGGAATGTTGATCGTCGTCGCGCCGGCATTGATCGCCGCTTCGACGCAGCGGCACAGGAAATCGAACTCGGTGCGGGTGCCGTCCTCCGACGACCACTCGACATCGTCGGTATGGCTGCGCGCCCGGGTGACCTGCGCGATCACCATCTCGTAGACCTCGTGCGGCTCCTTCTGCAGCTTGTACTTCATGTGCACCGGCGAGGTGGACAGGAAGGTATGGATGCGATGGCGCCGCGCCGGCTTGATCGCCTCGGCGCAGCGGTCGATATCCTTCGGCGCGGCGCGAGAGAGACCGCAGATCACCGCGTTCTTGGCGCGCTTGGCGATCTCGTGGACGGCGGCAAAATCTCCCTCCGAGGCGATCGGGAAGCCGGCCTCGATGATATCGACGCCCATGTCGTCGAGCAGTTCGGCGACTTCCAGCTTCTCTTCATGCGTCATGGTCGCGCCGGGGCACTGCTCGCCGTCGCGCAAGGTGGTGTCGAAGATGACGACGCGGTCTTTCTCCGACGTGGAGGATGGGGCTTGGCTCATGGAACTGGGTCCTTCTCGCATGCGCCTCCGCGGGCGCTCAATGGGTTCGTCCGTCGATCGACCCCTGAGTGCCCAGGCACAAATGCCCAGCCGGCCCTCAGGGGCGAGTAAGGAGAAGGAGCGAGCCCAGAATGAGGGCGGCAGCAGCCGGCGCCGCGGGAATTGCCTTGGCAATCCCCCGGTCGAAAGCGCGGCTGTTGTGGCGCGTGGCCATCTGCGTTGAAACCCTCATCGTGCCGGTCAGCGTCGCTGAATAGAATGAATCGCGCGTTAATCCGGCTTTATCCCGGCCCTTTTAGCGGAAATTCGCCGGCCCGCGCAAGCGGCAAGCCTGGAACCCTGCTATCCGCCATTATTGTGTTTGTTTTTCGGCGCTTTCGGCGCATCCGGACCTTCCGCCTGCAGCATCTGCTCGGCTCGGGCAAATGCCTCGCGCTCCGCTTCGGGGATCGCCGGTGGCGTCGGGTCGAGTTGCACCAGCGCGTCGAGCAGCACCGCCGCCACCGCCGTCGCCGCCAGCCACTTCCGGTCCGCCGGGATCACATGCCAGGGCGCCTCCGGCGTCGACGTGGCACGGATCGCCTTCTCATAGGCGTGCATGTAGCGATCCCACAATCCGCGCTCGGCGATATCGCCCAGCGAGAATTTCCAGCGCTTCTCCGGCTGCCGGATACGGTCGAGGAAACGCTGCCGCTGTTCCTCCAATGACAGACGCAGATGGAATTTCAGCACCCGTGTGCCGTTACGCACCAGATGCTGCTCGAAGGCGCGGATCGACTGGAAACGCTTCTCCCAGAAAGCATCATCGACATGCTCCTCCGGCAGGCCTTGCCGCGCCAGCCAGTCGGGATGCACCCGCACCACCAGCACTTCCTCGTAGTAGGAGCGGTTAAAGACACCGATATGCCCGCGTTGCGGCAGACGCAGCGTCGTGCGCCACAGGAAATCATGCGCCAGTTCCTCGGCGCTCGGCGTCTTGAAGGAATGCACCTGGCAGCCCTGCGGATTGATGCCGGAGAACACCCGCTCGATGGTGCCATCCTTGCCGCCCGCATCCATCGCCTGCAGGATGACGAGCACCGCCTGCCGACCCTCGGCATAGAGCAGTTCCTGCTTACGGGCGATGTCCTTCACCAGATCGGCCAGCACGTCGCGGCCAGCGTCCTTGTCGATCGCCAGGCCGAGCTTGCCGGCAGGATCGTGATCGGCGAGTTGGAAACGCTCCGGCGCCTCGACGCGCACCTGTCGGACAATGTCGGCGATGAATGACGGCCGGCTGTCGAAACCCGCGGCCTGATCGTCTGCTCTCGCTTCAAAAGCCTTGTCGGATGCCATCCTCGCGCTCCGTCAGCACATCATCGCCATAGGTCGCTCAGGAACGCCGCCGCGAACGGCGCAACCCGTCCGCCAATCTGCGCCCGCGAACCAACCACCACCACGTCGGCAAGTTCCGGTTGCCGCTCGCGGCGCAAATGCTCGCGCGCCGCCGAACGTAGCGCCGCGGCAGGCTGCGCGGCGCGCATGCGCCTGATTACAGCGACCAGAATGCCGGTACGCACGACCTGCCAGTCGGGCGCGGCTGCGAAACCCGCCGGATCGAGGCCGGTTTCCTCCTGCAATTCGCGGCGGGCGCTGAAATCCACATCGACGCGTCCATGCTTGATGTCGGCTGGATCGGGCGTGCCACAAGGGAAGTAGATCTCCCCGGCATTGGCGGTGCCCGCCCCCATCTCACCGAGCAGGAAGCCGCCATCGCTGCCTTCGACCGCGGCGCAGGCAAACAGATTGCGTACATCCGGATCGGCGGCCGGCTGCCGCCGCCACGCCTGGAAACTCGCATAGTCGGTCACGAAAGCGGTGCCGCGCAGCACGCGATGCACAACCCGGCAGTCGCGGAACAGCAGCACTTGCCCGTTCCACAAATCCGGCTTGTCACGCTGCATCCGCGCGAAGGCGGCCGCAATCGCCGCGCGGTGCGTCTCGGCGAACGGCCACGGCGTATCGCTGACCGCCAGATCCACCTCCGCGACCGTATCGATGACGGCATCGGTCATACGTCGTTCCGGCATCGCCACGCTGGTCACGGTGCCGCTCCGACAGGCTCGGCCGGGAAGATGCGGCTTGGCGCAACGATCTCCGCCTGTGCCGCGACCAATGCCAGTTCACGCGCGCCCTGCGCCGCCGTTGCCTCGATCACGCCGTAGACCGAGGACACGGCGAGCGACACCGCCTCCGCCACGCTGCCCGCGCGCAGAAAATGCGCCAGGAACAGTGCCGACAGCATGTCGCCGGTGCCGCTGACCGACACCGGCAGATGCGGCGTGCGTACCCGCAGGCGCTGACGCGCATCGCCGGCGAGGATATCGAGATGGCCGGCCGGTGTGTCTGCGGTGGTCACCGAGGTGGCGACGACGATGCGCGGCCCACGGCTGCGCAGCAGATCGATGGCGGCAAAGGCATCGGCGGTGGAAACGACCGGAAGGCCGGAGAGCGCTTCAAGCTCGAAGCGGTTGGGGGTCAGAATATCGGCCGCGGCGAGCGCCCGTTTCCGGAAGAACTCCTGCACCTGCTCGGGCACATAGCGGCCCTCGACATCGCCGATCACCGGGTCGCAGCCATACAGCGCATTCGGATTGCGTCGCTTGACCAGCGCCACAGCGTCCAGAATGGCCTCCCCGACCGGCACGGTCCCGATATAGCCGGAGAGGATGCCGTCGCAGCCGGCGAGCACGCCGCGCGCATCGATACCGCCGACCAGAGCGGCGACCGTCGTGCCGTCGAACACATGACCCGGCGGCGGGCCATAGCCGGCATGATAGGCGAACTGCACGGTATCGACCGGCCACACCTCGATACCGAGGCGCTGCAACGGAAACACCGCAGCGGAATTGCCGACATGGCCGTAGGCGACATGCGACTGGATGGAGAGGAGATTCATCGCGGGCACTTTATAACGCGATCCGTTCAAACAGAACCGGGTCGCGACCCGGATTGCCGACCCGAGCGCGTTTTCCGCAAACCGTCTCCTCTGTCGTCGCAAGACGCCCGGGTTCCTGATCCGGTCGCGGTTTCCGGCGAACCGGCTTCCACTTCGCCGGAGAACGCGCCAACAGAAAACGCGGCGGGGTTGCCCCCGCCGCGTTTGCGCGACGTGCCTGAACGATACGCTTATTTGGCCTTGTTCGCCGCCTCGACAAATTTATTGGTATAGGTCTTCGATACGTCGATCTTGGCGTTGCGGACCTCCTCCGACGACTGGCTGAACACGTCGAGCACGGCCTGCGCGCCCTTCGGGTCCATCAGACCGGTCAGCGAATACATCGGCAGGGTATTCTTCAACGCCGCCAGATAGCCGGCCTTGTCGGCGCCGACGAGCTCCGGCGGCATCTTCGCCATGATCTCTTCCGGCGTATGCGAGTGGATCCACTTCAACGTGTTGACGATGGCATTGGTCAGCGCCTGCGTCTCCTTCGGATGCGCGGCGATCCACGACGCCTTGGTGTAGAGCGCGCCGCCCGGATATTCGCCGCCGAACACGTCGAGCGTATCCTTGGCGGTGCGCGTATCGCTGAGGATGCGCAGGTCGGCATTACGGCCCTGCAGCACGGTAACCGCCGGATCAAGGAGCACGGCGGCATCGACCTTGCCCTGCTCCATCGCGGCGACGGCAGTGGCGCCAAGTCCGACACCGACGACCGCCACCGCGTTCGGATCGACACCGTTCTTGTGCAACAGATATTTCAGGAAGAAGTCGGTCGAGGAGCCCGGCGCGCTGACGCCGACATTCTTGCCGGCAAGATCCTTCACCGACTTGATCGTCGCGGTCTGCTTCGGCGAGATGACCAGCGCCAGACCGGGATAGCGGTCGTAGACGACGAACGCCTGCAGGTCCTGCTTCTTTGCCGCCAGGTTGACGCAATGGTCGAAATATCCGGAGACGACGTCGGCACTGCCACCGATCACCGCCGCCAGCGATTGCGAACCGCCCTTGAAGTCGGCGATCTCGACATTGACACCGGCCTTCTCGTATTCGCCGAGCTGCTTGGCCAGCATCGTCGGCAGATAGCAGAGACAGGCGCCGCCGCCGACCGCGATCGTCACTTTCGATTGCGCCATCGCCGGGCCGGTGGTCGCGCCAAGCGACAGGCCGAAGGCCGCTGCCAGCACTGCGAACGCCGTCGCCGTGCGCCGGATCAATGCTCTCATGGTGTTCTCCCGAACCTTTGATTTTGCAGATACGACTTTTCACGCACGATAAAGGAGCGGCCGCAGCCTTGGAAGACCGCCGAAATGCCAATGCTGCCGCCCGACATGCGGCGCGGGCCACGGCCCACCGCGCGCCGATGTCAGCCGCGCGCCTCGGCTGTTGTCGGACGCCAGACCAGAAGCCGCGCCTCGACCAGCGAGACGATCATGTCGATGACGATGACGAATGCGGCGAGCACGAACATGCCGGCGAACACCCCGGCGACGTCGAAGACGCCTTCCGCCTGCTGGATGAGATAGCCGAGCCCGGCGGACGCACCGAGATATTCGCCGACCACGGCACCGACGACGGCGAATCCGACCGAGGTGTGCAGCGAGGAGAACATCCACGACAGCGCCGAGGGCCAGTAGACATGGCGCATCAACTGCCGCTCGTTCATGCCGAGCATGCGGGCGTTCGACAGGATCGTCTGGCTGACTTCCTTGACGCCCTGGTAGACGTTGAAGAAAACGATGAAGAACACCAGCGTCACGCCGAGCGCCACCTTCGACCAGATGCCGAGCCCGAGCCACAGCGTGAAGATCGGCGCCAGCACCACGCGCGGCAGCGCATTCGCCATCTTGACGTAAGGGTCGAAGATCGCCGCCACCACCGGCTTGCGCGCGAACCAGAAACCGATCAGTACGCCACCGACCGAGCCGATAACGAAAGCGAGCATTGCTTCGGTGAGCGTCACCCACAGATGCTTCCAGATCGTCCCCTCGGCGAACCATTTGACGATGCGCTGCGCGACATCGACCGGGTTGGAGAAGAAGAACGGCGGCAGCACCATGACACCAAACACCGGATAGGTGGTCAGCACATGCCACACGGCAATGGCGATCACGCCGACCAGCACCTGCCACGCAGTCAGGCTGTAGCGGCTCATCATCCGCCGCCTCCGGTGCGCACATAGCCCTTCATCACTTCGTCCTTCAGCTTCTCCCAGATCTCGCGATGGATCGCATGGAAAGCAGGATCGAGTTTGATCTCGGCGATGTCGCGCGGACGCGCCAGCGGAATGGTCCAATCGCCGATGATGTGCGCGGCCGGCCCGGCCGACATGATGACGACGCGGTCGGAGAGCGCGATCGCTTCTTCCAGATCGTGGGTGACGAAGATCACCGCCTTGCGGTCGGCGCTCCACAGATCGAGCAATTGATTGCCCATGATCTGCCGGGTCTGCGCGTCGAGCGGGCCGAACGGCTCGTCCATCAGCAGAATTTTCGGATCGCGGATCAGCACCTGCGCCAGCCCGACACGCTTGCGCTGGCCACCGGAGAGCATGTGCGGATAGCGGTCGGCGAAGGTGGCCAGGCCGACGCGGCCGAGCCACTCCTGCGCCAGCGGCCGCGACTTCGCCTGCGGCATGCCCGCGGTCTCCGGCCCGATGGCGACATTCTCGATGGCGGTTTTCCAGGGAAACAGCGCGTCCGCCTGAAACAGATAGCCGGCCTGCCGGTTGAGCCCGGCAAGCGGCTCGCCGTAGATTTTGGCGGCACCGGCGGCCGGCGTCAGCAAACCTGCAGCGACATTGAGGAGTGTCGATTTTCCACAGCCCGTCGGGCCGACGATCGAGACGAATTCGCCGTCGGCGACCGACAGCGTTGCGCCCCGCACGGCCTGATACTCGCCGCCGCCGGCCAGACGGAAGGTGATATCGACCTGCTCGAGTGCGACTGCAGCAGCCACGCGGAAAAGCCCCTCGCCCGATGCCGATCGGACAGCGGCAAAAGTAACGGGTTGCCGCGCGATTGCAATCCGCCGAAGATCGCAGGCCATGGCGTCATCGCTCATCGCCGATTCGTTCCTTGCCGATTCGCGCTTTGCTGACGCGCTCGCCCGCCTGCCCGACTATCTCGGCAGCCATGTGCTGGTGAGCATGGCGGCGATGGCACTCGGGTTGGGCGTCAGCCTGCCGCTTGCGGTCTTCGCGCTGCGGCGGCCGCTGCTGCGCAGCGTTCTGCTCGGCGCCGCCAGCGTCATCCAGACGGTGCCCGGCCTTGCCTTGCTCACGCTGTTCTATCCGTTGCTGCTGGCACTGTCGGCACTCAGCGGCACGCTGATCGGCGTCGAATTCTCGGCACTCGGCTTTCTGCCCTCGGTGCTGGCGCTGGCGCTCTATTCGATGCTGCCGGTGCTGCGCAACACCATCACCGGCCTCTCCGCCGTGCCGGACGGCATCCACGACGCGGCACGCGCGCTGGGACTGACACGGCGCAAGACCTTCTGGCTGGTCGATCTGCCGATCGCCATGCCGGTGGTGATGGCCGGCATCCGCACGGCGACGGTGTGGGTGATCGGCACCGCGACGCTGTCGACGCCGATCGGCCAGACGTCGCTCGGCAATTACATTTTCGCCGGCTTGCAAACGCAGAACTGGGTATTCGTGCTGTTCGGCTGCTGTGCTGCGGCAGCACTGGCGCTCGCCGTCGACCGCTGTCTCGCAGCGATGGAGACTGGCGTCGCGCAGCGCAGTCACCGGTCGCTGGCGCTCGGCGCCCTCGGCCTGGTGCTGATCGCCTTTGCCGCGCTTGCGCCGCAACTCGCGCGTCCGCAGGCGCATTATACGATCGGCGCCAAAACCTTCTCCGAGCAATATGTGCTGGCGGCGCTGATCGAAGAACAGCTTGCCGCCGCGCATCTGTCCGCCGCGCGGCGCGAGGGGCTCGGCTCGACGGTGATTTTCAATGCCCTGGCGGCCAACGACATCGACGCCTATGTCGATTATTCCGGCACGATCTGGGCGAACCATATGCACCGCCACGACGTGAAGCCACGCGCCGAGGTGCTCGCCGAGGTCGGTGCCTGGCTGAAGGAAACGCACGGCATCACCATGCTCGGCAGCCTCGGCTTCGAGAACGCCTACGCGCTGGCAATGTCGCGCACGCGGGCGCAGACCCTCGGCATCCGCAGCATCGCCGACCTCGCCCGTCAGGCGCCACAGCTTGCCATCGCCGGCGACTACGAATTCTTCGCCCGCCCGGAATGGAAGGCGTTGCAGGCGGCCTACGGCCTGTCCTTCGCAACGGAGCGCCAGATGCAGGCGGAATTCATGTATCCGGCCGCCGCCGACGGCGCGGTCGATGTCATCACCGCTTTTTCCAGCGAAGGGCTGATCGCCAAATACGATCTCGTCGTGCTCGACGATCCGAAGCAGGCGCTGCCGCCTTACGACGCGATGCTGTTGATCGCGCCCGGTCGCGCCGGCGACCGCGCGTTCATTGCCGCGCTCAAGCCGCTGGTCGGCGCGATCGACATCGGCACGATGCGCGACGCCAATCTGCGCGCCGCCTCCGGTGCACCGCCCGACAGCGTTGCGCAATGGCTGCGCAGCCGCATCGCCGGCAAGCGCAGATAGGCAACAGGACAAACGGAAACGGCCGCCACGGCGAGGGCGGCCGCTGCCAGTATCGTGATCGCGACAGGTCGATCAGTTCTTGTTCTTGTCGACCAGCGCGCCTTCCTTGATCCAGGGCATCATCTCGCGCAGCTTCTCGCCGACCTTCTCCACCGAGTGCTCGGCAAGCTTGGCGCGCGTCGCCTTGAACGAGGTCTGGTTGACCTTGTTCTCCAGCATCCAGTCGCGGGTGAACTTGCCGGACTGGATGTCATTGAGCACGCGCTTCATCTCGGCCTTGGTGTCCGGCGTAATGATACGCGGGCCGGTGACGTACTCGCCGTATTCGGCGGTGTTCGACACCGAGTAGTTCATGTTGGCGATGCCGCCCTGATAGATCAGGTCGACGATCAGCTTCATCTCGTGGATGCATTCGAAATACGCCATCTCCGGCGCATAGCCGGCTTCGCACAGCGTCTCGTAGCCGGCCTTCATCAGCTCGACCACGCCGCCGCACAGCACCGCCTGCTCGCCGAACAGGTCGGTCTCGCACTCTTCCTTGAACGTCGTCTCGATGATGCCGGCGCGGCCGCCACCGATCGCCGACGCATAGGAGAGACCGAGATCGTGCGCATTGCCCGAGGCATCCTGGTGGATGGCGATCAGGCACGGCACGCCGGCGCCGCGCTGATATTCGCCGCGCACGGTATGGCCCGGGCCCTTCGGCGCGACCATCAGCACGTCGAGATCGGCGCGCGGCTCGATCAGGTTGAAATGCACGTTGAGGCCGTGCGCGAACATGATCGCCGCGCCGTCCTTCATGTTGGCGTGCAGGTGGTCGCGATAGATATCGCCCTGCAACTCGTCGGGGGTGAGCATCATCACCACGTCGGCCCACTTGGCCGCCTCGGCGACTTCCATCACCTTGAACTTCTCGCCTTCGGCCTTCTTGATGCCCTGCGAACCCTTGCGGAGCGCGATCACCACCTCCTTGACGCCGCTGTCGCGCAGGTTGAGCGCATGGGCATGGCCCTGGCTGCCATAGCCGACGATGGCGACCTTCTTGCCCTTGATCAGGTTCAGGTCGGCGTCGCGATCATAGTAAACACGCATGGATGGTCCTCTACTTGCCCCCGGATGGAATTCCGCCCGCAGCTTCTAGGGCGCTGAAGCCGACCCGACAAGCCCTGTCACGGGCCCGCGGACGGGCAGCGGATATGCGGCGTAGCGGCGCATCAGACCAGCATCGGGACGATGCTGGCGATGAGCAGTAACGCCATGACAATATTGAAGATTCGGGCCCGCCGCGGCGTGCCCAGCAGGCGCGCGACAACGGTCCCGAAAGCAGTCCAGATGATGACGGACACGACCGTCGCCAGTGCGAAGATGCCGACCATCACCACGGTGTCGAAACCCGGGCTCTCCGGCCGCACAAACAGCGCCGCCGCGCCGAGCGCGGTGAGCACGCCCTTCGGGTTGACCCACTGGAATGCAGCCGCCTCAAGAAAGGTCAGCGGTGCGCCGCCACCCGACGCCGCGCCCTCGGGCCGGCCCGCCGTTGCCACCCGCCAGGCCAGCCACAGCATGTAGAGCGCGCCGGCAACCTGCAGCAGCGTGTGCAGCGCCGGCAGACTGCGGAACACCAGCCCCAGACCGCCACCGCAGGCGGCGAGCACGACGGCAAAGCCGGCGATTACCCCGAACATATGCGGGAGAGAACGCGCAAAGCCGAAATTCACCCCCGATGCCGTCAGCATCAGGTTGTTCGGTCCAGGCGTGCAGGTGGTCGCCAGCGCGAAAGTCGTCAGCGGCAGCAGCATCTCCACACGCCCTACATCGCCTCCGGGCCGCGGATGATGGCCACGACACCGGTGCGCGACACCTCGACCAGGCCGAGCGGCAGCATCAGCGCGATGAACTGCTCGATCTTGTCGCTCTTGCCGGTGATCTCGAACACAAAGCTCTCGGACGACGCGTCGATGACGCGGGCGCGGAACGCATCGGCCAGCCGCAGCGCCTCGATCCGCGCCTCGCCCCTGCCGCGCACCTTGACCATCGCCAGTTCGCGCTCGATGGCGCGGCCGGTCGCGGTCATGTCGACGACGCGATGCACCGGCACCTGCCGGTCGAGCTGGTTCTTGATCTGCTCCAGCACCATCGGCGTACCGGTGGTGACGATGGTGATCAGCGAGAGGTGCTTCTGATGTTCCGTCTCAGACACCGTCAGCGATTCAATATTGTAGCCACGGCCGGAGAACAGACCGATGACGCGCGCCAGCACGCCCGGCTCGTTGTCGACCAGCACCGACAGCGTGTGGGTTTCGTTGCGCTGCGCAACCGGCGCGGCGGGATAGTGGGAAGTGCTCGTCGTCACATTCGCGTTCACGGTCGTGGTCCTCTTTTTCCCTCTCCCCTCGCAGGAGAGGGTGGCGAGCGAAGCGACCCGGGTGTGAGGTCGCTCTCGCCTTGCATCCAAAAACCCTCACCCGCTTCGCCGCCACGCGGCTCGGCATCCTCTCCCGCTCGAACTCGGGTCTACCCGGCCCCGATGACGCCGCCCCAATCGGACAACTCCGGCTTGGGGCGGAGAGGGAAGAAAACTACACCAGCATCTTGCCTTCTTCGGTGATCGCCTCGTCGAGCTTCTCCGCCGCATCGCCGAGGATCATCTCGTTATGGGCGCGACCCGACGGAATCATCGGGAAGCAGTTCTCCTTCTGATCGACGATGCAGTCGAAGATCACCGGCTTGTCGACGTCGATCATCTCCCTGATCGCGTCATCGAGATCGCCCGGCTTCTCGCAGCGGATGCCGACCGCGTGATAGGCCTCGGCAAGCTTGACGAAATCCGGCAGCGCCGCGCTGTAGCTTTCCGAATAGCGCCCGCCATGCAGCAATTCCTGCCACTGGCGCACCATCCCCATATACTGGTTGTTGAGGATGAAGATCTTGATCGGCAGGCGATACTGCACCGCCGTCGAGATTTCCTGCATCGTCATCAACACCGAGGCTTCGCCGGCGATATCGACGACCAGCGATTTCGGATGCGCAAGCTGCACGCCGACCGCCGCCGGCAGGCCGTAGCCCATGGTGCCGAGCCCGCCGGAGGTCATCCAGCGGTTCGGCTCCTCGAAGCCGTAGAACTGCGCCGCCCACATCTGGTGCTGGCCGACTTCCGTGGTGATGTAGGTATCGCGGTCCTTGGTCAGTTCGTAGAGCCTCTGGATGGCATATTGCGGCTTGATGACGTCGTTCGAGGCCCGGTAGGCGAGCGACTTGCGCGCCCGCCAGCGGTCGATCCGCGCATTCCATTCCGCCAGCGCGTCATTCCTGGCCCCGCCGGCGCGCCACAGCGCCAGCATGTCGTCGAGCACATGCGCACAATCGCCGACGATCGGGATGTCGACCTTGACGTTCTTGTTGATCGACGACGCATCGACGTCGATATGAATCTTCTTCGAGTGCGGCGCGAAAGCATCGAGCCGGCCGGTGATGCGGTCGTCAAAGCGCGCGCCGACGCAGATCATCACGTCGCAATCATGCATCGCCATATTGGCTTCGTAGGTGCCGTGCATGCCGAGCATGCCGAGCCAGTGCGGGCCGCTGGCCGGATAGGCACCGAGTCCCATCAGCGTCGAGGTGATCGGGAAGCCCGTCAGTTCCACCAGTTCGCGCAGCTTCTCGCTGGCGCCGGGACCGGAATTGATGACGCCGCCGCCGCTATAGAAGATCGGCCGCTTGGCGTGCTTCATCAGATCGACCGCGGCGCGGATGCTGCTCGGGTCGCCCTTCACCTTCGGCCGATAGCCCTTGTGCGCGAACTCGTTCGGCTTGGCATAGGTGCCCTTGGCGAACTGCACATCCTTGGGGATGTCGATGACGACCGGGCCGGGCCGACCGCTGGCGGCAATGTGGAATGCCTCGTGCAGGATGCGCGGCAGGTCGTCGACCGACTTCACCAGGTAGTTGTACTTGGTGCAGGGCCGGGTGATGCCGACGGTGTCGCATTCCTGAAAGGCGTCATTGCCGATCAGATGCGTCGGCACCTGGCCGGTGATGACGACCAGCGGAATGGAATCGCACAGCGCATCGGTCAGCCCGGTGACGGCATTGGTCGCGCCGGGCCCCGACGTCACCAGCACACAGCCGACCTTGCCGGTCGAGCGCGCATAACCTTCCGCCGCATGCACCGCGCCCTGTTCGTGGCGAACGAGAATATGCTGGACCTTGTCCTGCTGGAAAATCGCGTCGTAGATCGGCAGCACCGCACCGCCCGGATAACCGAACAGATGCTCGACCCCCTGGTCGGCAAGCGCTGTGATGACCATTTCGGCGCCGGTCATTTCCCGTGACATGACTGTCTTTCCTTCCTGCCCGTCGTGTTCCGCAAATTCAGCGTTTCGCCAATAAAAAATGGCCCGCGCGGGCCATGGTCGGACACTCCCTCCGGCCGGTCGTTCACGACCGCCGCGGAAGCATCCGAAATCCTACGAGGATAACAAAATTACGAAACACGACTGTCTCCAGAACGATCGTTGCGCGGCAACATAGGAGTGCTCCGGGGACCCGTCAAGCCGAAAATCCGCTTTCCTGCCAGCGGGAAACCGCAACCCACGCTGGTTCCGTGCTGGTTCCATACTGATGTCGTGGTGGTTCCATGCTGTTGCAAGCCGGCGTCGCGCCGGTCCCGCGTCCCCCGCTGGAGCCCCCCCGGCACTGTTTCACCCTCGTTCACCCCGTGCTCGCCCTTGTCTGTCCCCTCCGCCCTGTCCGACCCTTCCGGGCGCCTCTTGCCGGAACCGAAGATTAAAACCATTTCATCTGGCGGACATGCGGCGACAAGGCGCCGCAGGCGAATGTTGCGCTGCAATCCGCGAGTATTCCGATGTCCAGACCGGTCTCGCTGTCCGTCAGACGCCGACTGAGATTTGTCCTCCTGACCGTGCTGCTGGCCGCCGCGGTCGGGCTGACGTGGCATTTGCTGCGCCGGGGCAGCACCGTGGCGCAGGCCGCCGGCCCGATGCCGGTCGCCGAGGTCAGCGTCGCCACCGTTCACAAGGCAACGCTGCCGATCTTCGCCAGCGGTCTCGGCACCGTGCAGGCATCGCAGACCATCTCCATCCATGCGCAGGTCGATGGCAAACTCGACAGCGTCGCCTTCGTCGAAGGCGAGCACGTCCAGAAAGACCAGGTGCTGGCGAGGATCGACCCGCGCCTGTTCAAGGCGGCGCTCGATCAGGCGATCGCCAAGAAGGCGCAGGACCAGGCGACCCTGATCGCCGCACGGAAGGACCTCGTCCGGTTCAAGGACCTGGCGCAGAAGAGCTTCGAGTCGCAACAGAACGTCGACCAGCAGCAGGCCAAGGTCGATCAGGGCATCGCCCAGATCGCCGCCGACGACGCGAACATCGAGAGCGCGCAGACGCAGTTCGACTATACGACGATCCGCGCGCCTGCAGCCGGCCGCATCGGCGTGCGACAGGTCGATCCCGGCAATATCGTTCACGCAGCCGACCAGACGCCGATCGCCATCCTCACCCAGACGCAGCCGACCGCGGTGCTGTTTACGCTGCCGGCGCAGTATCTCGACGCGGTGCGCGAGGCACAGGCGCGCGGTCCGGTCGAGGTGCTCGCTTATGACCGCGACAACCGCCGCCTGCTGGCGAAAGGCACGCTGCTGCTGATCGACAATCTGATCGACCAGAGCACCGCGACGATCCGGCTCAAGGCGATGTTCGCCAACGACAATGACGCTCTGTGGCCGGGCGAATTCGTCAATGCCCGTATCCTCACCGACACGCGCCGCGATGCGATCGCCATTCCCAACGACGCCATCCAGCGTGGGCCCGACGGCGTGTTCGCCTGGGTGGTCACCGCCGAGAACCGCGCCATCGACCGGCCGATCGTGCTCGGCCCGCCTTCCGGCGATCAGACGATCGTCGAGTCGGGTCTGGCGGACGGCGAGCGGGTGGTCACCGACGGCTTCTTCAAGCTGCAGCGCAACGGCCCGGTGTCGATCAAGCCGCCGCCGCCGAAAGAGGCGCGCCAATGAACATCTCCGAGCCTTTTATCCGCCGCCCGGTCGCGACCACGCTGCTGATGGCGGCGATCGCCTTTGTCGGCATCGCCGCCTTCCCGTTCCTGCCGATCGCGCCGTTGCCGCAGGTCGATTTCCCGACGATCCAGGTCACCGCCACCTGGCAGGGCGCCAGCGCCGACACCATGGCCTCCTCGGTGGCGGCGCCGCTCGAACGCCAGTTCGCGCAGATCCCCGGCATCACGCAGCTCACTTCGACGAGCGCGCTCGGCGCGACGACGATCGTCATCCAGTTCGATCTCAACCGCAATATCGATGCCGCCGGACAGGACGTACAGGCGGCGATCACCGCGGCGAGCAAGACATTGCCGCAAACAATGACCGCGCCGCCGACCTACAAGAAGGTCAATCCGGCGGATTCGCCGGTGCTGCTGCTGGCGCTGCACTCCGACACGCTGCGGCTGCCGCAGGTTGACGACTATGCCGACCAGTTCCTCGCCCAGCAGATTTCGCAGGTCGGCGGCGTCGCCCAGGTGCTGATCTTCGGCGACCGCACCCCGTCGATCCGGGTGCAGGTCGATCCGGCCAAACTTGCCGCCAGCGGCCTGACGCTGGAAACCATCCGCAGCGCGCTGGTCGCGGCGACGACCAATGTCGCCAAGGGTACGATCAACACGCCGAAGGTTTCGTTCACCATCGCCACCAACGACCAAGTGACCACCGCCGACGCCTTCAACGACGTGATCCTCGCCTATCGCAATGGCGCGCCGATCCGCGTGCGCGACGTCGGCCAGGCCGTGAACGCGGCGGTGGACCGCACCGTCGCCGCCTACCAGAACAACCAGCCGGGCATCATCGTCGCGGTGTTCAAGCAGCCCGGCGCCAACGTCATCGACACCGTCGACCAGATCAAGGCGCAACTGCCGCAGCTCACCTCGCGCATCCCGCCGGCGATCAAGGTCGACACGCTGCTCGACCGCACCACCACGATCCGCGCCTCGGTCGCCGACGTCGAGTTCACGCTGGCACTCACTATCGGTCTGGTGATCATGGTGATCCTGCTGTTCCTGCGCAGCTTCTGGGCAACCCTGATCCCGAGCGTCACCGTGCCGCTGGCGCTCGCCGGCTCCTGCGGGGCGATGTATCTGCTCGGCTTCAGCCTCGACAATCTGTCGCTGATGGGCCTCACCATCGCCGTCGGCTTCGTCGTCGATGACGCCATCGTCGTGGTCGAGAATATCTATCGCCATGTCGAGAACGGCGAGACGCCGATGCAGGCGGCGATCAGCGGCGCGCGCGAAATCGGTTTCACCGTCATCTCGATCAGCGCCTCGCTGATCGCCGTGTTCATTCCGCTGCTGCTGATGGGCGGCATCATCGGCCGTCTGTTCCGCGAATTCGCGCTCACCGTCACCGCAGCGATCGTCGTGTCGGCCTTCGTATCGCTGACGCTGGCGCCGATGATGTGCTCACGCTTCATGCGTCACGACACCGGCGAACACGGCCGCGTCTACCGGACGATCGAAGCGGCGTTCAACGCCATGCAGGAGTTCTACCGACGCACGCTTGCGGTGGTGCTGCGGCACCAGGCGATCACGCTCGGCATATTCTTCGCCACCATGGCGCTGACCGGCGTGCTCGCGGTTCTGATCCCGAAAGGCTTCTTTCCGATCCAGGACACCGGCATGATCTCGGCCTTCGCCGAGGCGGCGCAGGACACCTCACCCGACCGGATGATGGCGCTGCTGCAGGAACTCGGCAAAGTGGTGACGGCGGACCCCGCGGTGGCGAGCTTCGCCTCTTTCACCGGTTCGACCGGCGGTGCCAACACCGCCAATACCGGGCGCGGCTTCATCGTCCTCAAGCCGCGCGACGAGCGCGACCTCACCGCCTCGCAGGTGATCGACCGGCTGCGGCCGAAGCTGGCGAAGATTCAGGGCGCCAACCTCTATCTGCAACCGACGCAGGACATCACGGTCGGCGGGCGTATCGCCCGCGCCAGTTTTCAATACACGTTGCAGGATTCCAACATCGACGAACTGACCGAATGGTCGAACAAGATGCTGGCAAAGATGCGCACACTGCCGCAGGTCACCGACGTCGGCAGCGACCTGCTGGCCAATGCACCGCAGCTCAAGGTGACGATCAACCGCGATCAGGCGTCGCGCTTCGGCATCACCGCGCAGATGATCGACGACACGCTCAACGACGCCTTCGGCCAGCGGCAGATCACCCAGTATTACACGCCGTTGAAGACCTATTTCGTCATCCTCGAAATCCTCCCCGGCCTGCAACAGAACATCGAAACACTCCACCGGCTGTATGTGCGCTCGCCGCTGAGCGGCGGCACCGTGCCGCTGTCGTCGCTGGTCGATATCGACCAGACGCAGGTCGGCCCGCTGTCGATCTCGCATCAGGGCCAGTTTCCGGCGGTGACGCTGTCGTTCAACCTGCCGGCCGGCGTGGCGCTCGGCCAGGCGGTGAACGCGATCGACAATGCCGCACGCGAGATCGGCATGCCGGCGAGCGTGATCGGCTCGTTCCAGGGCAACGCGCAGGCATTCCAGAGTTCGCTTTCGAGCGAGCCGCTGCTGATCGGCGCGGCGCTGATCGTCGTCTATCTGATCCTCGGCATGCTCTACGAGAGCTTCATCCTGCCGCTGACCATTCTCTCGACGCTGCCCTCCGCCGGCGTCGGCGCGCTGCTGGCGCTGATGGCCGGCGGCATGGATCTGTCGGTGATCGGCATCATCGGCATCATCCTGCTGATCGGCATCGTCAAGAAGAACGGCATCATGCTGGTCGACTTCGCCATCAGCGCCGAGCGCGAGCGCGGGCTGGCGCCGGTCGATGCGGTGCGGGAAGCCTGCCTGCTGCGCTTCCGCCCGATCCTGATGACCACGGCGGCGGCAATGCTGGCCGGGCTGCCGCTGGCGCTCGGCCACGGCACCGGTTCGGAACTGCGCCAGCCGCTCGGCTATGCGATGGTCGGCGGGCTCGCCGTCAGCCAGGCGCTGACGCTCTACACGACGCCGGTCGTCTATCTCTACCTCGATCGCTTCCAGACCTGGCTGCGCGGCGAACGCCCTGCGCCGGACATCAAGGCCGACGACGAGCGGCGCGCGATGGCGGCAGAATGATCACCGAACAAGTTGCGCCTCGATCACCGCCATCGCCTCCTCCGGCGACGCCCACGGCCAGTCCGGCAACTGGTTGCGGAACCAGGTGTGCTGCCGCTTGGCATAGCGACGGGTATCAGCCTTGCCGCCGGCGGCCGCTTCCTCCAACGCAATCTCGCCGCGCAGATGCCGGATCAGCCACGGCACGCCGTGCGCCTTCATGGCCGGCAGCAGCGGATCGAGGCCACGCGTCGCCAGCGCCGCCACTTCGTCGAGCGCGCCCGATGCCAGCATCGTGTCGAAGCGCCGCTCGATGCGGTCGGCGAGCGCCGCGCGCTCGCAGGTCAGGAACAGCTTCGCCGCACGCTCGACATCGACCAGCGCCGGCATGCCGTCGCGGTGCCAGTCGGTGATGGTGCGGCCGGTCGCCGTCAGCACTTCCAGCGCACGGGTGATACGCGAGCGGTCGCGCAGCATGATGCGTGCCGCCGCCGCGGTATCGCGTCGCGCCAGTTCCGCATGCAGCGCCTCGACGCCCTCGGCATCGAGCCGCGCCCGCATCGCCGTGCGGATCGCCATCGGCACCGGCGGGATATCGGTCAGACCCTTGATCAGCGCGCTGAAATAAAGCCCGGTGCCGCCGACGACGATCGCCATGCGACCCTCCGCCTGCGCCGTCTGCAGCACCGCCGCGGCGTCGCGGCACCAGCGGCCAACCGAATAATTCTCGCCGGCATCGACGTGGCCGTAGAGCCGGTGCGGCGCTTCGCTCTCCTCCGCGACGCTCGGCCGCGCGGTGATGATACGCAGGTCGCCATAAACCTGCATCGAATCGGCATTGACGACGATGCCGTCATGCCGCTGCGCCAAAGCGAGCGCCAGCGCGGACTTGCCGCTGGCGGTCGGCCCTGCGATAAGCACGACCCTGCTCATATCGCTCACATCGGCCTCGTTCGATCGGGCCTCGTTCGATCGCGCAAGGCGGGATCAATCCGCATGACTCTGGTTGCCACTCTCATCGCCGCCGACGGCGCCCTCGATACCGACCGCGTGGAGCGCGCGCGCGCCCTGCTGCCCGGCGCCGGCGCCGCACAATGGCTCGCGCCCGCCACCGCCGCCGACATCCCCTTTAGCGCGGAAGGCGCCGTCGGCGAAAGCGATGCGCGGCGCGACCTCGCAGACCGCCTCCGCAACATGCTCGCCGCCACCGACATCGTCGTGCAGCCGGTGGCCGATCGCCGCAAGCGGCTGTTCCTCGCCGACATGGATTCAACCATGATCCAGCAGGAATGCATCGACGAGCTCGCCGACTTCGTCGGGGTCAAGGAGCACGTCGCCGGCATCACCGAACGGGCGATGCGCGGCGAGATCGCCTTCGAGCCAGCGCTGCGCGAGCGCGTCGCGCTGCTCAAGGGCCTGCCCGGCACCATCGCCGAGGACGTCATCCGCGACCGCATCCGCCTGACCGGCGGCGCCCGCACGCTGATCGCCACCATGCGCAAGCACGGCACCTATACCTGCCTGGTCACCGGCGGCTTCACGATTTTCTCGGATCGACTGGCGCCGGCGATCGGCTTCGACGAAGCCCGCGCCAACCGTCTGTTGCTCGACACCGAGGGCAAGCTCGCCGGCACCGTGGCGGAGCCGATCTTCGGCAAGAGCGGCAAGCTCGCGACCCTGATCGAACTGCGCGAGCGGCTCGCGCTCGGTTCCAGCGACACGCTGGCGACCGGCGACGGCGCCAACGACATGGAGATGATCGGCGAGGCCGGCCTCGGCGTCGCCTTCCACGCCAAGCCGAAAGTGGCAGCCGCCGCGCCGGCCCGCATCGACCACGGCGACCTCACCGCGCTGCTCTATGTGCAGGGGTATCGGAAAGAGGAATTCGTCCCGGGATAAGGTCCGACGCCGGCTCCGCCGTCAGCCGTTCACGCATGTTTCGGGCGCGCCATGCAGAGCGCGGCATGGCGATCCAACGCCGAAAAGGCGAGGCGATGCATGCGCGGGTTACACCCGCGCATGACACCGCACAGAGCCTATTGCAGTTCGAGCGCCACGAACTGCGTATCGCCGTCGGGATTGGCGACGAGCAGGACGACGACCTTCTTGCCGTCCTTTTTCAGCCTGTCGAGGCGGTTCTGGAAATCGCCCGGGCTGGTCACCGGCTGCTGCTGCAGTTCGACGACGACATAGCCCTCCGCCAGACGCTTGTCGGCGGCCGGCGAATTGGCGTCGACGCCGGTGATCACGATGCCCTTGATGCCGTCCTTGATCTTGTAGCGCTTGCGCAGCGTGTCCGACATGCCGGCCAGATCGAGGCCGAGCGCCTTCTGCGTCGCCGTCTTCTCCGCCGGCTCGTCTTTCTTCGGCGTCAGCGAGGCCTGCATCTGCTTCTCGCCGTCTTCGAGGCGGCCGAGCTTCACCATCTTCTTTTCTTCCGCGCCCTTGCGGATAACGACGACCTCGACGTCCTTGCCGACGGGCGTATCGGCGACGATGCGCGGCAGGTCGCGCATCTCCTTGATGTCCTGGCCGTCGAACCGGACGACGACGTCGCCCGCCTCGATGCCGGCGGGCTTCGCCGGTCCCCGGTCATCAACGCCGGCGATCAGCGCGCCGCGCGCCGGCTTGATGTTCAGGCTGTCGGCGATGTCGTCGGTCACCTGCTGGATGCGCACGCCGAGCCAGCCGCGCCGCGTCTCGCCGTACTTCTGCAACTGGTCGATGACTGCGACGGCGATCTTTGAAGGCACGGCAAAGCCGATGCCGATCGAGCCGCCGGACGGCGAGATGATCGCCGTATTGACGCCGATCACCTCGCCCGCGAGGTTGAACAGCGGGCCGCCGGAATTGCCGCGATTGATGGCGGCATCGGTCTGGATGTAGTTGTCGTAAGGCCCGGAATTGATGTCGCGGTTGCGCGCCGAGACGATGCCGGCGGTGACGGTGCCGCCGAGGCTGAAGGGATTGCCGATGGCGATCACCCATTCGCCGAGCCGCACCTTGTCGCTGTCGCCAAACTTCACTGCGATGAGCGGCTTCGTCGGCTTCACCCGCAGCACCGCGAGATCGGTCTTCTTGTCGCGGCCGACAACCTCCGCCTTCAGTCGCGTGCCGTCGTTGAGGATGACGGTCACCTCGTCGGCGTCGGAAATGACGTGATTATTGGTGACGACGACGCCGGCGGAATCGATGATGAAGCCGGAGCCGAGCGAGTTGACCCGGCGCGGCGAGCGCTCCGGCGCATTCGGCCCACTGCGACCGTTCTCCTCGTTCTGTCCCTGGCGATTGTTGGGACCGGGCGCGCCCGGCCCGCCACGGCGGTTCTTGAAGAACTCGTCGAAGAATTCCTCGAACGGCGAACCGGGGGGCATCTGCGGCCCGGCGCCGCCGCGCAGATCGACCGACTGCGAGGTGGAGATGTTGACCACCGCGTCGATCACCTGTTCGGCCGTATCGGCGATGTTTTCCGGGCCGCGGGCGCTTGCCGGCGAGGCCAGCAGCACGGCGCCGACCAGCGCCGGCAGCGCACGGCGGGCAGCCGCCGCAACGAACGGGGAAAATCCAACGGAGCCGCGCATCGGCTTTGGCCTCCTCAAAGGCATGGTTGCGAGACGGATCTCGCCTGTCGAGCGGACACTGCCATATCGGTTTGTCGTTTCAAGCGGTTCCATGCGGCGGCGCGGACAACTTGACGTTATTGCCCGGGGATACGGTCGCCGGATCGGTGGCCTGCCTCGTCAGGCCGCGCCGCCGGTCACCCCCGCATCAGCCAGACCAGCAGCAGGCCGGCAATGGCGCAAGCGATCCCGACCTTCCGCAGCACCGGTTCCGCCGTCTCGATGACGCACATCATCGCCCGCTTCGAGGAGGCGGGAAACGCCGCGAACATCACCCCCTCGATGACGAAGACCAGACCGAGCGCGACAAGGAAATCGGTCATGGGCGCTCGCTCTGGCCGGAGATCAGCGGGTTGTCGGTTGTTGTGCCGGAGCCGGCGGCGCGGCAGGACCGTTGCCCGCCGCGGGCTGTCCCGTCGGGTTGTTGAAGAACCGGAAGAAGCTCGAATCCGGCTTCAGCACCAGACGGGTGTCGTTGGCTCGCAACCCGGCCTCGTAAGCCTGCATCGACCGGTAGAACGAGAAGAAATCCGGGTCCTGGTTGAAGGCATCGGCGAAGATACGGTTACGTTCGGAATCGCCTTCACCGCGGATGCGCTCGGCGTTCGACTGCGCGTCGGCGACGATCACGGTGACGTCGCGGTCGGCGCGCGAGCGGATCTCCTGGGCGCGCTGTGCGCCCTGGGCACGGAACTCCGCCGCCTCGCGCTGGCGCTCGGTCTGCATCCGCTGGTAGACCGCCTGGCTGTTCTGCTCGGGCAGGTCGGCGCGGCGGATGCGCACGTCGACGACGCTGATGCCGTAGTTCTCGGCCTCCTTGTCGACGGATTCGCGGATACGCGCCATCAGATCGGCACGCTGGTCGCGGACGACGTGCGTGAACGTCACCTCGCCGAGAACGCGTCGCAGCGCCGAGTTCAGAAGAATGGCGAGCTGCGAATTGGCGCCGCTGATCGACCCGACGGTCTGATAGAAGCGCAGCGGATCCTTGATGCGATAACGCGCGAAGGCATCGACCACCAGCCGCTTCTGGTCGGAGGCGATGACTTCCTGCGCCGGCGCCTCGAGATCGAGGATGCGCTTGTCGATGGCGATGACGTTGTCGATGAACGGCACCTTGAAATTCAGGCCCGGCTCGCTGATGACGCGGATCGGCTGACCGAGCCGGACCACCAGCGCCTGCTGGGTCTGATAGACGGAGAATAGCGAACTGTAGCCGACGATGGCGGCTGCGAACAGCAGGACGACGGCGACTCCGCCGGTGACGCCGAGCTTCATTGCCGTCCTCCCTGACGCTGCGTCTGCGGCTGCGCTGGCGACTGTTGCGGCGCTGGCGGCGATTTCGTCAATTCACTGAGCGGCAGATAGGGCACCACGCCGGACGAGCCGGCCCCGGTGTCGAGAATGATCTTGTCGGTGCCGCCGAGCACGCGCTCCATGGTTTCCAGATACATACGCTCGCGTGTCACGTTCGGCGCCTTCTTGTACTGCTCGTAGATCGACAGGAAGCGCGACGTCTGGCCGGTCGCCTCGGCAACCGTCTGCTGCTTGTAGGCTTCCGCCGACTGGGTGATCTGCGCGGCGCGGCCTCTCGCCTCCGGCACCACGCGGTTGGCGTAGGTCTGCGCCTCGTTCTGCGCGCGTTCGAGGTCGGCGCGCGCCGCCTGCACGTCGCGGAACGCATCGATCACCTGCGAGGGCGGATCGACCTTCTGCAACTGCACCTGCTGCACGACGATGCCGGCGCCGTAATGGTCGAGGGTCTTCTGCATCAGGTCCTGGACGGCGAGTTCGATCGTCTGCCGGGCGCCGGTGAGGATCGGCTGAATGTCGGAGCGGCCGATCACCTCGCGCATCGCGCTTTCGGCAACCGCCTTCACCGTACCTTCCGGGTTCTGGATGTTGAAGAGATATTCGCCGACGCCGGTCGGCTTCACTTTCCACAGCACCGAGAAATCGACGTCGACGATGTTCTCGTCGCCGGTGAGCATCAGGCTTTCTTCCGGCACGTCGCGCACGGCCGAGCCGCGGCGCGCGTCGTCGATGGTGCGCATGCCGATATCGATCTTGTTGACGCGCAGCGCCTTCGGCGTCAGCACCGTCTCGATCGGATAGGGCAGATGGTAATTGAGGCCCGGCTGGACTTCGCGGACTTCCTTGCCGAACCGCAGGACGACGCCGAGTTCGTCCGGCTCGACGCGGAAGAAACCGGAAACGCCCCACAGCACGACGGCGCCGAGCAGGATCACCGCGAGGCCCTTGCCGCCGAGATTGCCGCCCGGCATGGCGCGCCGGAGCTGTTCCTGGCCACGCCGCAGGATTTCTTCAAGGTCGGGGGGCGTTGCGCCACCTCCACCGCCAGAAGGCTGCGGTCCTGATCCCCAAGGCCCCTTTGGGCCCGAGCCCCACGGACCGCCTCCCTGATTGCTCCACGGCATCGATACGTCTCCGGCGCCCGCTCAGAACCGGGCTGTTGGCTGGGTTATAGGGGAGCGGACCAAGTGTGACAACGCAGGCGCCTGCAACGATTCGCCACAATCATCGGATGCCGCTCAACGCCGCCGGTAGATGGCTGTGGCGAAGGCGGCGCTGTCGCGCTCGCCCCGGGGATGCTCGATCCAGGATGTCTGCTGCCATATCGCCGGATCGATCGGCGGAAAGAATACGTCGCCATCCGGCGCCGCATGCACGTGGGTGATTTCAAGCCGGCCGGCCAGCGGCATGGTGGCCGCGAAGATATGGCTGCCGCCGATTACCATGATCTCGCCGATGCCGCGCCGGCGGGCATCCTCGCGGGCGGCAAGCAGCGCCGCTTCGAGGCTCGTCGCCAGCACCGTGCCCGGCGCACGCAGGCCGAGGTCGCGGGTAATGACGATATTGGTGCGTTCGGGCAGCGGCTTGCCGATCGATTCATAGGTCTTGCGACCCATGACCACCGGCTTGTGGATGGTCACGCCACGAAAATGCTTGAGGTCGGACGGCAGCCGCCAGGGCAACTGGTTATCGCAGCCGATGACGTTGTTCTCGCCGATGGCGGCGACGAGCACGATCTGCGGTGTCGCGGACGGACTGCCGTTCATACCGCCACGGCCGCCTTGATATGCGGATGCGCGTCGTAGCCTTCGAGGGTGAAATCCTCGTAGCGGAACCCGAACAGGTCGGCCACCCCCGGATTGAGCCGCATCGTCGGCAGGGACCGCGGCGTGCGCGACAACTGCAGGTGTGCCTGTTCCAGGTGGTTGAGGTAGAGATGCGCGTCGCCGAACGTATGGATGAACGCGCCCGGCCGCAGACCGGTCACCTGCGCCACCATCATCGTCAGCAGCGCATAGGAGGCGATGTTGAACGGCACGCCGAGAAACACGTCGGCGGAGCGCTGGTAGAGCTGGCACGACAGCCGCCCTTCGGCGACATAGAACTGGAACAGGCAATGGCACGGCGGCAGCGCCATCGCATCGACCTGCGCCGGGTTCCAGGCGGTGACGATCAGCCGGCGCGAGTCCGGATTGCGGCGGATCATCGCCACGACATTGCCGATCTGGTCGATGGCGCTGCCATCCGGCGCCGGCCACGAGCGCCATTGCCGGCCATAGACCGGGCCGAGATCGCCGCGCTCGTCGGCCCATTCGTCCCAGATGCGCACGCCGTTGTCGTTGAGATATTTGATGTTGGTGTCGCCGGCGAGGAACCACAACAATTCGTGGATGATCGACTTCAGGTGCAGCTTCTTGGTCGTCACCATCGGAAACCCGTCGGCGAGATCGAAGCGCATCTGATGGCCGAAGATCGAACGGGTGCCGGTGCCGGTGCGGTCGCGCTTCTCGACCCCTTCGGCAAGGACACGTTCCATCAATTCTTGGTACTGGCGCATCGAAGCTGTCCAACAAGCGAGTCGCGGCAGGCTAGAGCTTTTTCGCTTCCGATGGAAATCGGAAGCAGGAATCCGGATTCTTCCTGCGGCTGCTCTCTTCGCGCGATCCGGAATCCACTTCGCGCGACCACGCCATAACGCGCATGCGGCGGTGGCCGGCCTCGTCAGCATATCGGGAATAAAAAGAGCGGCCGCAAGAGGCTTTGAAATCCTCCCGCGGCCGCTCCGAACGTCAGGCGATCGTTGCCTTACTCCTCGACGAACACCTCGTCACGGCGCTTGCGGATCGCCGGCAGCACCGCCAGCACCAGCAGGATCAGCGACAGCACCAGCAGGCTCGCCGACAGCGGCCGCGTCAGGAACACCGAGGCGTCGCCGCGCGCGATCAGCATCGCCCGCCGCAGGTTCTCCTCCATCAGCGGACCGAGCACCATGCCGAGCAGCATCGGCGCCGGCTCGAAGTCGTGCTTGATCAGCCAGTAGCCGACGACACCGAACAGGGCCGTCATCGCGACGTCAAACGGCGAATTGTTCAACGAGTAGATGCCGACCAGGCAGAAGATGATGATCATCGGGAACAGCAGGCGATAGGGCACGCGCAACAGACGCACCCACAGGCCGACCATCGGCAGGTTGATGACGACCAGCATCAGGTTGCCGAGCCACATCGAGGCGATCATGCCCCAGAACAGCTCCGGCTGCTTGGTCATCACCTGCGGACCCGGCACGATGCCATGAATGGTCATCGCGCCGACCATCAGCGCCATCACCGCGTTCGGCGGGATGCCGAGGGTGAGCAGCGGGATGAACGAGGTCTGCGAAGCGGCGTTGTTGGCGCTCTCCGGCGCCGCGACGCCTTCGATCAAACCCGTGCCGAACTTCTCGGGCGTCTTCGACACCTTCTTTTCGAGGGTGTAGGCAGCGAAGGCCGCGATGATCGTACCGCCGCCCGGCAGGATGCCGAGGATGGAGCCGAGGATCGTACCGCGGGCGATGGCACCGGAGGACGCCTTGAGATCGGCGGCCGTCGGCATCAGGCCCGTGACCTTGCTCTGCACGATGTCGCGGCTGCCGGGATTGTCGAGATTGCGGAGAATCTCGCCGAAGCCGAACACGCCCATCGCCACCTGCACGAAGCCGATGCCGTCCGACATTTCAGGAATGTCGAATGCCATGCGCGACACGCCGGTCTCGAGGTCGGAACCGACCATCGACAACAGCAGGCCCACAAGGATGATGGCAAGCGCCTTGAGCACGGAGCCCGAGGCCAGCACCACGGCGAAGATCAGGCCGAGCACCATCAGCGAGAAATATTCGGCGGGACCGAACATCAGCGCGATCGAGGTGAGCGGCACGCCGAGCGCGGCGACGAGGATGGTCGAGAAGCAGCCGGCGATGAACGAACCGATCGCGGCGATGGCCAGCGCCGGGCCGGCGCGGCCCTGCTTGGCCATCTGGTGACCGTCGAGCGTCGTCACCACCGACGAGGACTCGCCGGGAATGTTGACGAGGATCGATGTCGTCGATCCGCCGTACTGCGCGCCGTAATAGATGCCGGCGAGCATGATCAGCGCGCCGACCGGCGGCAGGCCGAAGGTGATCGGCAGCAGCATGGCGATGGTGGCGAGCGAGCCGATGCCCGGCAGCACGCCGATCAATGTACCGACCAGAGCACCGATCAGGCACAGCATGATGTTGTAGGGCTGCGCGGCAACGCCGAAGCCCATCGACAGGTTTGCGATCAAATCGTGCATGGGATCAGTACCAGAACTTCGGCCAGAGCATGAACGGCAAGGCCAGCGCATAAGGGAAAAGCAAAGAGCAGAACAGCGTCAGCACTGCTCCCCAGATGACTGTCTCACGCCACCTGGCTTCCGGCGTCGCCAGCGCCGACACCAGCACGGTGACGAAGGTCGCAAACACCAGGCCCATCGGCCGGATGGTCTCGGCAAAGATGATGACCGAGAGCACCAGGAAGATCGGCCCGCGGACCATCTGCCGTCGCTCGGGATTGCGCAGGCCGAAATAGGCCAGCACCAGTCCGAGCACGATCATGCCAATGGCGAGCGCCTGCCACACCATGCCGACCGAGAAGTGATAGACGAAATAGGCCAGCGACCAGAGCGCCGGGGCGCTCAGATCGTAGCGTTCGAGCGGCGGTGCCTCGGTCAGCAGTCCGCTGATCGCCACCGCGCCGCCGAGCACCGCCAGCAGGCCGGCGAACAGCCGCGGCGCAGTCGCCGGACCGAAAGCGAAGCCGCGCATGCCCTGCAGATCCGCCGTCGCCAGCAAGGCGATGATGGCAAGACCGACAAGCGCGACACCGCCATAGAAATCCTGTTCGTTGCGGATGACGACCCTGCGCATCATCACCGCAGCTCCGAGCACGCCGAGCAGCACCGCGATCACGCGCGGCTCAAGCCCTGGCCCGAAAAACTGGAAACCCTTGTTATAGATCGACGCGGCGATCGTAATAACGGCGAATGCGACGATGATGCCGCCGGCAAAGCCGGCATGTTCTTGCGAACGAACCACTGCCGCGTTCGGGGAGGAATTGACCCCCTCGGACATTAGTGCCCCTCCCAAATTGTTCCGCAGCCCCCTCGCCAGAATATGCCGATCAGCGCGCGGATGCCAACTGAACTCCACTTGCGCAGGCGGGTGCCCGCGCGGGGTACTGCCTTAGTTCGATATGGCGGTCGCTGATAGCCCTTCGCAAAAAAAAATCCACAACAGTGGGCCGCGTGCATCCGTCGCTTTTGCGCTGCAGCATTACACAGTTTTTTTTCGTCTGGCCGAAAACGGCCGTCACCGCCCCGATGTCATCGCGAAAGCAACGGATCGCCGGCCCGCCATTCGGGTCTGTATCGCGCTGCGGAATGCGCCACTTTGAAGCGGTTGCGCCCGTCAAGCGGGACAAGTCCGGCGGGTGAAAGCGCACGGTTCACAAAAAATACACGGCCACTTCGTCTCACCCATTGCGCCGGTGGCCTTTTTTCCAGGCGCGCTGTTGCCTATATTCGTTCCTGCCGGAGCGATCCGGCTATGGCAATAAACGTGCGTCGGAATAAACCTATCGGACCCGGGGGCAGTACCCGGCGCCTCCACCCAAGCCCGGCATCGCATGCGCGATAGCGGCTCTATCAGCGGCCGCAGACCGGCCGGGCTTCGGCGGGGGCGAAACAGGATCGACGAGGGCGTAAAGGTCGTGCTTTTGCTCGGGATGGTACCGTCGTTATCGGGCCAAACTCATAGTTGCCAACGACAACTATGCTCCGGTTGCTCAGGCCGCTTAAGCGGTCTGAAAAATACCGAACCAAAGTCCTGACGGGTTAAGCTCCGGCAGGCGGGGTCCGGAGGCACCTGGCAACAGAAGCCTCCACTTCATCTTCGATCATCGACAGGAATGCGATTGGTCAGTGCACACGCCGGTCAATGCGATCGCGATCAACATGATCCCGAGGCGGCCTCATACGCGGCGATCCGGATCGGAAACGGCGATCAGGTGTGGGCGGTTGCAGCAGCGGGTGGCTTTCGCCACGCCGCACGGTAATTTGACGCAATCGAGTCTTCCAACGACAGGGCAGCGCCCGCATGGCCTCCGACCAAATCCGCTACGATCTCCTGACCCAGCAGGCGCTGCGCGCAATGGTGCGCGATCTGCTTGCCGACGTCGCCAAGAAGGGACTGCCGGGCGAACATCATTTCTTCATTTCGTTCGACACGAATGCCGAAGGCGTGAAGCTGTCGCAGCGCATGCACGCGCAATATCCCGACGAGATGACCATCGTGCTGCAGCACCAGTTCTGGGACCTTGCGGTGTTCGACGACCGCTTCGAGGTCGGGCTGTCGTTCAACGGCATTCCAGAACGGCTCAGCATTCCGCTGACGGCGATCAAGGGTTTCTTCGATCCGTCGGTGCAGTTCGGGTTGCAGTTCGAGGTCGTCGGCGAGGATAACGCCGACAATGCTGCGACCACCGCCGCACTGCCGGTCGATGCCGCGCCGGATGCGGTATCGAGGCAGGAGCCTTCCGCCGAGGTCAGCCCGCTGAAGCCCGCCCGCGCCAAGACCGACAGCAAGCCCGCCCCGGCAGACAACGCCGCGGTCTCCGCGTCGGGCGACAAGCCCGAACCGGATCCCGACAAGCCGAGCGGCGGCGGCGAGGTGGTGCGGCTCGACCGCTTCCGCAAGAAGTGAGACGATCCTCCGGCAGCGCCGATACGCCGGAGGAGATTTATCATGGCCACCCGCAAGCATCGCAGCCCGACACCCAGCAGCAACGGCGGCGGTAACAGCAGCAGCGACACCCGCAGCGAGAGCGACGCATTCGGGCCGCTCGATATCGCGGCCGACCGTCACTGGGGCGCGCAGACGGAACGCTCGCGCCGCAATTTCCGTATCGGCAGCGAACTGATGCCGCTGCCGGTCATCCATGCGCTGGGCATCGTCAAATGGGCGGCGGCTGACGTCAACCGCGCGCTCGGCGCACTCGACGCACGGCGCGCCGAGGCGATCATCGCCGTCGCCAAAGACGTCGCCGACGGCAAGCTCGACGAACATTTTCCGCTGCGCGTCTGGCAGACCGGCTCCGGCACGCAGACCAACATGAACGCCAACGAGGTGATCGCCAACCGCGCCAATCTGCGGCTCGGCGGCGAACTCGGCGCCAAATCGCCGGTGCATCCGAACGACCACGTCAATATGGGTCAGTCGTCGAACGACAGCTTCCCCACTGCGATGCACATCGCCGCCGCGCGCCAGATCGCCGACCGGCTGCTGCCGGCGCTGGCGCATCTGCATGCCGAACTGGCGAAGAAGGCGGTGGACTTCAACCGCATCGTCAAGATCGGCCGCACCCACACGATGGATGCGACGCCGCTGACGCTGGGGCAGGAATTTTCCGGCTACGCCGCGCAGGTGCGCGCCGCCGAAGTGCGCATCCGGCTCGGCCTGAAGGAGCTTTATCCGCTGGCGCAAGGCGGCACCGCAGTCGGCACCGGCCTCAACACGAAAAAAGGTTTCGCCAAGGCCTTCGCCGCCAAGGTCGCGGAGATCACCCGCCTGCCCTTCGTCAGCGCGCCGAACAAGTTCGAGGTCATGGCCGGCCACGACGCCTATGTCTTCGTGCACGGCGCGCTTTCGGCCGCGGCGACGGCGCTGTTCAAGATCGCCAACGATCTGCGCTTCCTCGGCTCCGGCCCGCGTTCCGGATTGGGCGAGTTGATACTGCCGGCCAACGAACTGGGCTCGTCGATCATGCCGGGCAAAACCAACCCGACGCAGAGCGAGGCGCTGACCATGGTCTGCTGCCAGGTGTTCGGCAATCAGACCGCCATCCAGACCGCCGGCAGCCAGGGACATTTCGAGCTCAACGTCTACAAGCCGGTGATGGCGCATTGCATGCTGCAATCGATCGAGTTGCTCGCCGACGCCAGCCGTTCCTTCACCGACAACTGTGTCGTCGGCATCAAGGCTGACGAAGCGCGGATCAAGGAGCTGATGGAGCGCTCGCTGATGCTGGTCACCGCGCTGTCGCCGAAAATCGGTTACGAGAAGGCGGCGCAGGTGGCGAAAGCGGCGCATGCCCGCGGCACGACGCTGCGCGAGGAGGCGACGCGCCTCGGTTTCGTCACCGAGGCCGAATTCGACCGGCTGGTGCGGCCCGAGAAGATGACCGCCCCGCAATAGCGCGCGGCGCCCCGTGGCAATCCCGGTTGCCGGCCGCGACAATCCGCGCCGGCAAGGCCGGGCTGCGACGCGACCCGTTCACCCAACCGTGTATTGAAACACCGGGCCAAACATCCGAATAACAATGTCCAATGGCATGAAGGTCCGGATGTCAAACGTCATCAATCTCCGCACCGCCCGCAAACGCGCCAAACGCCAGCAAGACGACAACGACGCGCAGGCCCGACGCGTTGCGTTCGGACAGCCGAAGGCCGAACGCGAGCGGCTGCGCGCCGCCGAGACGCTGTCCCGGCGCGCGCTCGATCAGCATCGTCTCGACAACGGAGAGGACCAATGAAACCCTCTTCCGAGAAGTCCGCGTTGATAAAGCCCGCTCCGATGAAATCTTCCGTGGTGAAACGCTCGATCGTGATCGCCGGTCACAAGACCAGCATCAGCCTCGAGGATGCCTTCTGGAAGGGACTGAAGGAGATCGCCGCCGGCCGCAACCAGACGCTCTCCGACATGGTCGCCGCCATCGACCGCGATCGGCAGGATGGCAATCTGTCGTCGGCGATCCGCCTGTTCGTCCTCGACCACTACCGCAACCGGCACGCGGCCCCGGCTGCCGACGGCGCGGCGACGGTGCCCGCCCCCTCACCCGTGGCCTGATCGAACGTACCCCCGTACCGGCAATCATCGTTTTTCGTAAGTCTGACGTCAGTATTGCGTCAGCTTCCTGTAAGAATAGAGCCGGTCTGGCGTAAGATCTGGCCACGCAACAGTGCTCCTGCGACGTTTTGCAGCAAGTAATGTTTGCACTGCAACATAGGCAATAGCCAGCCCCGCCGAGGTAACATCCAACCAATACTGGCTGCCGGCGTCGACGACCGCGGCAACGACCGAAACGCTCCGGACCGAATCAGCTTGAGGTTTTGGCCGACCGGGCCCGACCGTCTTCTTCGGGAAGCCGCGGCAGCCGCTGCGGCATCAGTTCTGCGGCGCGATCTGCAGCGGTGTCGCCGGAACGGTCCGGCCAGACCGGCTGGCATCAGGTTGCGGCCGCGCCGGGGACGTTGTCGACTGCGTGGTGATGCGCGGCGCCGGCGGGATCGTCTGCGGCGCCGGCAGCGGCGGCGCGAGAGCAGCGCCCTCCGGGCCGGAAGGGACAAGCCCCGGAATCGTGCCCGGCGGCATCGGCACCGGCGGCACAATCGCCGCCGGTTCGGCCAGCGACTGCTGCGGCGGCGCCGGTTGCGGCTGAACCTGCGATGCCCGCCGTTCGCGTTCGCGCTCCTGAGCCCGCTCCTGCTCGATGGCTTCGAGCTTTTTTGCCTGCTGATCGACCGCCCGCAATGTCAGCCAACCGGTCAGCGCGGTCACGTCGATGCTGCGCCCCGGCGCCGCCAGCGGCCCGCGCAGCGACATGAAAACGTCGGGCTTTCCGCCGGCCTCGGCCTGCGCCCCGGACAGCACCAGCCGCGCCTCGAGCGCGCCCTGGGTCAGGTCGAGATTGCCGGACAGCGACAGCGACGCCCCCTCCGGCGCCACCGATACGTCCTGCAGGCGCACCTGCCCGCCGATCACCCGCAGCCCGGCTTTCGCATGCCGCACCGTCAGGCTGCCGCGATCGAGCGCCTTGCGCATGAAATCCGCGACGCGGATGCCGTCGACCGGCAGCCCCTGGTCGGCGGCGCGTGTCACCGCCGCGAAGGCCTGCGGATCGAGGGAGGCGAACTGCGCACCGTCGAGCGACAGTTTTCCGCTGCCGTCGAGCGAACCGATCAGCGCGCTCGGGCTGAGCCCGGCACCCGCCACCGCCGCCTCGAGGTCGAGACGGCCGGTGATGGGCGGGCGCACCGCCGCCGGCTGCAGGATCGTGGCATCGACACCTTGCAGCGAAACCTGCGCCTTCGCCCGTACGCCCTCGCCGCTCCGGTCCAGCGACAACCGCCCGGTGAAGCGGCCGCCGCCGACGTCGCCGGCAACATCCTCGAATGTCGCGCCGTCGCCGGCGAGCGCCAGCCTGCCGCGCAGATTGCGCAGCATCAGCGCCGGCGTCAGCGTCGCGCGCTGGCTGCGGAACAGGATGCTGCCCTGATAGCCGGCGCCGACCCCGCGCGCGAACGGCTCGACCGGCCACACCCATGCGGGTGCCCGGCCATCGGCGGCCACGGCGGCACGCGGCGGCGGCGCCTTCGCGGCCGGCATGCCGACGACTCCCGCCAGCACCGCCGGCACGTCGAGCGCGTCGGCATCGACGGCACCCTCCACGCTCCACGGCTGCCCCTCCGGCGCGCGGCCGATGGCGAGGCGGCCGCGCAGATTGGCGCCGGCGAGCGACCCGTCGGCGTCGGTCAGCGCGATCCGATCCTTGTCGATCGTCAGCCGTCCGCCGAACGACAGCGGCAGGCTGTGCCCGCGCGACGACAGCGGCCGCAGATCGGCGCGGCGCACCATCATCCGCAGCCGGGCGCTCACCGTATCGTCCTGCATCGCCGCGGTGCCGCCGGCCTCGGCATCGAGGCCCGAAGCGGCCAGTTGTCCTTTCACCTGCAACTCGCCGCCGACCGGTCCGCCGAGACTGACGGTGAACCGGCCCGGTCCGTCGCCGACCGCCGCCATCCGGTCGAGCGCAAGCAGCCGGACCAGAGCCGCGCCGTCGTCGGTATCGAGCGTGCCGTCGATCCGCAGCGTCATCTTGATGAGCGCCGCCGGATCGAGAGCGGCGAGGTCGCCGCCGGTTTCGCCGCGTACATCCCCGTTCACGGCGACGCGCACCGCGCCGACGGTGCCGTCGAGCGTCAGCTTGCCGACCCCCTTGTCGGGAGCGGCGGCCTCGACCGACATGACCCCGTGCAGTTTCGCCGGGCCGCCAAAGCGCGCCGCCAGCGGCGCCGCCGCCGGCACATAATGGCCGAGCAGCGCCATGGCGCCGGACAGATCGCGTGCATCGACATCGACGGTGAGATCGCCGCGCGGCGGCGACACGGCCAGCTTGCCGCCGACCTTGACCGCCGCACCGTTCAGGTCGCCGACCGACAGGCGTTCGATATCGAAGCCGGAGGCGTCGCTGCGCAGCCGCGCATTCAGATCGCGCACGGCGATGCCGCCGACGGTGGCGCGGCCGAGTTGCGCGGTGAGCGCAATCTCCTGCGGCCGTTCCAGCGCCGTGCCGGCGAGCGCCGCACCGAGGAAATTCTGCAGGCCGTCGACATCGAGGTCGGAGGCGCGCAAGTCGGCATCGAGCCGCGCCGGGCGCGCGTCTTGCGCGAACCGGTAGGACAGCCGTCCCTCGAGCGTTTCGCGGCCGACGGATGCCTTCAGCCGCTCGACCGCGACCATGCCGCCGCCGAGCGTGACGTCGCCGCGCGCCTGCAGCGGCCGCACCGGGCCGGCGGCAAGATCGGCGCGACCGTCGAGCCAGCCGACCAGCGCCCGCAGATTGGCGGATTCGACATCGAGCGCACCCTTGAAGGCCGCCCCCGCCGCCGCGCCCGCGTCACTGGCCGGCTCGGCGGTCAGCCGCCCGGCAAGCCGCACCCGGCTCGAACCGGGCGCACGGAATTCAACGCCGCTGAGACGCCAGCCGTCCTTGTCGGCGGCAAGATCGCCGCGCACATCGAGCACCGAGCCGCCGCCGAGCGTGACGGAATCGATGCCGATACCCAGTCGCAGCGGCAATGGCGGCGCTCCGCCCGCTGCCTGTGCCAGCGTGCGCAGCACCGCCGCCGCAGACGGCTTGTCATCGCCGGCTGACAGCGCCCGGTCGAGATCGAGCTGCCGCGCCGAGAGCACTCCCTCGATGCGCGGCTGCGCGCCGAACTTCACGTCGGCGGTGCCGGCAAGCTTCACGCCCTGATCGTCCGGGCCGTAGTGAAACTCGATCCCCTCGACCAGCACCGAGGCCGGCGTTGCTTTCAGCCTAGCGCTGGCCCGCCACGGCTGCGGCGCCGACGCCGATGTCGAGGCCGTATGCCTGGCGCCGGGTTTTGCCGCCGGCTTCGCGGCCTGACCGCCCGCCGGTTGCGCCGACCGGCTGAGACTGGTGCTGCCGTCGAAATGCGGCACGCCCTGCACCAGCGCCATCTCGCCATCGATCTCGATGCTCAGCGGCCGGTCGACCGGATCGACGTTGAGACGGACGCGCTGCCGGCCTTCCTCGGTCAGCCGTCCGACATTCACGCGATACGGATACAGCGCGCCGTCGAGCATCGCCGCACCTTCGCCGCGCAACGGGCCGGCGAGCGAACGGGCGTCGCCGTTGAACCAGATCTTCTCGAAGGTGAAGCGCGCGCCGCTGGCGGCATCGGCAACGACGATGCGCCCATCCTCGACATGCAGCCGCTCGATGCTCACCGCCGCCGGGTCGAAGCCGCCGGGCAGGGCCGGCAGTTGCAGCCGGCCCTTGTCGTCGAGCGTCAGATCGAGCTGCGGCCCGACCAGATGCGCTTCGGTCGCGCGCCACTCGCCCCGCATCAGCGAACCGAGCGACAATTCGACATCGAGCACTTTGGCCGGCACGCCACCGACGGTGACACCGGCGAGCCGCGCCTTCGGCGCCGGCAGCAGCCGCACGTCGATATCGCCGCGCACGCGCACCGGCACGCCGGTGAGCCGGCTGGCCTCGCGCTCGACCAGCGGACGAACGTCGTTCCAGTCGATGACGAACGGCGCGACCAGCGCCCCGACCAGCGCCAGGATGGCAACAACCGCGATTGTCAGCAGCGTGTTCTGCACCGCACGTCCTGCGCAACCCGAAGGTCGCGAACTTCTACTACCGCGTGCCCCGCCTTCGATATTCCGCGGGTTACCGGCAATTCTATGTTCCAGTCCGAGACTATAGCGTCATCATCCCGGGACGCGACTCCGGCAAACGCCGCTGCACGAAAACCGGCGGTCTCAATCCAGAGCGATCATCTTGCCGGGATTCATCAGGTTCTGCGGGTCGAGCGCGCGCTTGATCGCGGCCATGGCGGCGAGCGCCGGGGCGCCGTGCTCGGCCGGCAGATATTTCTTCTTGCCCTCGCCGACGCCGTGCTCACCGGTGCAGGTGCCTTCCATCGCCAGCGCCAGTTCGACCAGCCGGCCGGAGAAGTCGCGCGCCCGCGCCACCTCGCCGGCATCGTCCATATCCACCAGCAGGCTCATATGGAAATTGCCGTCGCCGACATGGCCGGCGACCGGCGCCAGCAGATTGCGCGCGGCGGCCTCGCGCTGCGCCGCGCCGACGCATTCGGCGAGCCGCGAGATCGGCACGCAGACATCGGTGGCGAAGCACTGCGAACCGGGGCGCAGATTCTTCGCCGCCCAATAGACGTCATGGCGCGCCTGCCACAGCCGGTTGCGCTCTTCCGCTTTCGTCGCCCATTCGAACGGCCCGCCGCCAAGCTCCGCAGCGATCTCGCCGAAGCGTTCCGACTGCTCGGCGACGCCCGCCTCGCTGCCGTGGAATTCGACGAACAGCATCGGCACTTCCGGCAGGGTCAGTTTCGAATAGAGATTGCAGGCACGCACCTGCTGCGGATCGAGCAGTTCGATGCGCGCCACCGGAATGCCGGACTGCACGGTGAGGATCGTCGCATTGCAGGCCGCCTCGACCGACGGGAACGGGCAGATGCCGCCGGAGATTGCCTCGGGAATGCCGGAGAGCCGCAGCGTCAGTTCGGTGATGATGCCGAGCGTGCCTTCCGAGCCGATCAGGAGCCGCGTCAGATCGTAGCCCGAGGACGATTTCTTGGCGCGGCGCGCGGTGGTGACGATCTCGCCGTTCGGCATCACCGCCTTCAGCGACAGTACATTGTCCTTCATCGTGCCGTAGCGCACCGCATTGGTGCCCGACGCCCGCGTCGAGGCCATGCCGCCGAGCGAGGCATCGGCGCCCGGATCGATCGGGAAGAACAGGCCCTGATCGCGCAAATATTCGTTGAGCTGCTTGCGGGTGATGCCCGGCTCGATGACGCAATCGAGATCCTCGGCATGCACGGCGATCACCCGGTTCATGTCGCGCATGGCAACGGTGATGCCGCCATAGGGCGCGTTGACATGGCCTTCGAGCGAGGTGCCGGTGCCGTAGGGAATGACCGGCACATCATGTTCGGCGCAGATGCGCACGATCTGCTGCACGTCCGCCGTCGTTTGCGGAAACACCACCGCATCCGGCGGTTCGTTCGGGATCCAGGTCAGCGTATTGCCGTGCTGCTCGCGCACCGCCCGCGAGGTCGCCACGCGGTTGCCAAAGGCTGCGGTGAGCGCCGCCACCGCCTTCGCCACGGCCTGTGCATCGCGGATACGGGTGGCGGCGTGCGACATCGGCATATCCTCGGGCTGGTCCCCACGGAATATCGTGCGCCGGACGGTGGTCCCTGCGGCGCTGCCGGTCAAGATACGCATTCACGCAAGCTTTCCGCACCGGCATTCCGCACAAGCATGATGTCGCGGCGACGGGCTCGTGGCGTGACAAGCCCCGCGTCGCAGGCGACAATGCCGGCATGCTCGACTGTGACGCCCCGAAAACCTATGCCGCGCCATTCATCTCCTCGGTGATGACCGTGGAGCCGCAATGGATCGACTTCAACGGCCATCTCAACATGGCCTATTATAATGTGCTGTTCGACCGCGGCGCCGACGAGGCCTTCGCCGCGCTCGGCATCGGCCCGAATTATCTCAAGAGCCGCCAGCTCTCGAGCATGACTGCCGAGGTGCATGTGCGCTATCTGCGCGAGATCCACGAAGGCGCGCCGGTGCGCGTCACCTGCCAGTTGCTCGGCGCCGACGCCAAGCGCGTGCACTTCTTTCAGGAAATGCGGCACGCCGACGAGGGCTGGCTGTCGGCCACTTCCGAGGTCATGCTGCTGCATGTCGACATGACGGCACGCAAGGTGGCGCCGTTTCCCGACGACATCGCCGCCAACATCGCCCGCATGCTGGAAGCCCATGCGTCGCTGCCGCGCCCCGCCGCCGCGGGGCGGCGGATCGCCATGCCGGGCGCATAGCCCGGCGCATTCCAAAAGGCGGGCGCATAGCCCGGCGCACGGTTAAGCCGGACATCTAGCCGGCGCACCACAAAGCCGGGCGCACAGCCGATCACGATCCGCTGGAACGGCTATCCGAGCGTGCGCGGCCCTAGCGCTCCTCGATCGCGTCGACGCGATCCGGATAAAACGCCAGATGATCCTTGATGCTCGCCACCGCCGCGTAGGGCGCCTCGTAACTCCACACCGCATTGACCGAGCGCGAACCGCCGAGCGGAATGCTGTAATAGGCGCACTCGCCCTTGTACGGACAGTAGGTGGCGTGGTCGGTACGCTCCAGCAGCGCCATATCGACGTCGGCGCGCGGGATGTAATTCACCGGCGGATAGGACGCCTCGCGCAACGACAGGGCCTTGCGGGTATCCGCGATCACACGCCCGGCCAGCGTGACGACGACGCGCGCCGGGTTGGGTGCAATGGTGATCGGGTGGTCCGGCCCCGGCACCTTCATCGCTCGATCCAAGTTCATTGCTCGATCCATAGCAAACCTCGGTTTTTCGACCCACCCTACGCCGAAAACGCCGATCGGGGCGCGGAATCCGGGCATAATCCGCTGCTTCATAGCCCGGCCCCTCCAAATCGGCGGGCGGCGATGCCATCTTTGCCTTGAAAGATTCGTGTTTTCGGCCCAAGGGGCCGCTGCCGGCCCCGCCGCCGGCCTTCCGGAATATCGATGGCCGATCCGTTCAAAACCTCGCCTGCCTCTCCCGTCGCGCCGCCTCCCGCCCCCGGCGGCATCGCGGCCCGCGCGCGCGCCGCAGCACGCGGCGGCTTCGCCTATCTCGACACGCTCAATCCCGAGCAGCGCGAGGCGGTGGAGACGCTCGACGGCGCGGTGCTGGTGCTGGCCGGCGCCGGCACCGGCAAGACGCGGGTGCTGACGACGCGCATCGCCCACATCCTCAATCTCGGCCGCGCCTATCCCTCGCAGATCCTCGCCGTCACCTTCACCAACAAGGCGGCGCGGGAAATGAAGGAGCGCGTCGCGCAGATGGTCGGCCAGGTGGTCGAGGGCATGCCGTGGCTCGGCACCTTCCACGCCATCGGCGTCAAGATGCTGCGCCGCCACGCCGAACTGGTTGGGCTGAAACCGAACTTCACCATCCTCGACACCGACGACCAGATCCGGCTGATGAAGCAACTGCTCGCGGTGGAGAACATCGACGAGAAGCGCTGGCCGGCGCGGGTGCTGGCAACGCTGATCGACGGCTGGAAGAACCGCGGCCTGACGCCGGAGCAGGTGCCCGCCGGGGAAGCTGCGGCTTTCGCCAACGGCCGCGGCAAGAAGCTCTACACGGTCTATCAGGAGCGCCTGAAAACGCTCAACGCCGCCGACTTCGGCGACCTGCTGCTCGAATGCATCCGCCTGTTCCGCGATAACCCGGAAATCCTGCGGCAGTATCAGGAGCGCTTCAAGTTCATCCTGGTCGACGAATATCAGGACACCAACGTCGCGCAATATCTGTGGCTGCGGCTGCTGGGACAGAACAGCACGCCGAAGGATCCGCGCCCCGTCCTGCGCGACGCATCGCAGAACGCGGCGGAGGACACGGACGCGCCGCAGCAGGACGCGGTCCCCGCTGCCGTCTCGCGAGGGCTGCGCAATATCTGCTGCGTCGGCGACGACGACCAGTCGATCTATGGCTGGCGCGGCGCCGAGGTCGACAACATCCTGCGCTTCGAGCACGACTTCCCCGGCGCGAAAGTCATCCGCCTCGAACGCAACTATCGCTCCACCGGCCACATCCTCGCCGTCGCGGCGCAGCTCATCGCCCACAACGAGGACCGCCTCGGCAAGACGCTGCACACCGAAGACGAGATGGGCGAGAAGGTCGCCGTCACCGGCGCCTGGGATTCCGAGGAGGAGGCCCGCTCCATCGGCGACGAGATCGAGACGCTGCAGCGCGATGGCCACAACCTCGACGAGATCGCCATCCTGGTGCGCGCCTCGTTCCAGATGCGCGAATTCGAAGACCGCTTCGTCACGCTCGGCCTGCCCTACCGGGTGATCGGCGGCCCGCGCTTCTACGAGCGGCAGGAAATCCGCGACGCGCTCGCTTATCTGCGCGTCATTGCCTCGCCGGCCGACGACCTCGCCTTCGAGCGCATCGTCAATGTGCCGAAGCGCGGCATCGGCGACGCCTCGGTGCAGGTGCTGCACGACTATGCCCGCCGCCGCCGCGTGCCGCTCACCGAAGCGGCGCGCGCGGTGGTCGAAACCGACGACCTGAAGCCCAAGGCGCGCGCCTCGCTGCGCGCCTTCATGGACGATCTGGCGCGCTGGAGCGAACGCAACACGACGCTGCCGCATACCGAGCTGGCCGAGATCGTGCTCGATGAATCCGGCTATACGGAGATGTGGCAGAAGGACCGCAGCGCCGACGCCGCCGGACGGCTGGAAAACCTGAAGGAGCTGGTGCGCTCGATGCAGGAGTTCGAGAACCTGCAGGGATTTCTCGAACACATCTCGCTGGTGATGGATACCGACCGCGGCGAAGGCCAGGAGAGCGTCAACCTGATGACGCTGCACTCGGCCAAGGGCCTGGAATTCGACACCGTGTTCCTGCCCGGCTGGGAGGAAGGTCTGTTCCCGCACCAGCGCGCGCTCGACGAACAGGGCAAGGCCGGACTGGAAGAAGAACGCCGCCTCGCCCATGTCGGCATCACCCGCGCGCGACGCCGCGCCCGCATCTATTTCGCCACCAACCGGCGCATCCACGGCCTGTGGCAGACCACCGTGCCGTCGCGTTTTCTCGACGAACTGCCGGAAGACCATGTCGAGGTGAAGGAAGCGGAAGGCGGCTTCGGTTTCGGCGGTCGCGGCGGCTACGGCGCATCGCGTTTCGACGAAGCCAGCGCCTTCGGCTCCAGCTATGCGACGCCGGGCTGGCAGCGCGCGCAGCAGAATCGCGGCCGCATCGGTTTCGACGAAACCGGCCAGCAGCGCTATGCGCAGAACGACTATGCGAAGCGCGGCTACGGCGCCGTCGACGTCGAAGGCTTCGCCGGCCCGGCCGGCTCGCCGCGTTCAGGCGGCGGCGCGCGCGTCGGCAAGCAGACCGGCAGGCGTCCGCTGGTGATCGAGGGCGAACTGATCGCCAAGTCCACGGGCGCGTCGGCCTTCAAGGTCGGCGACCGGGTGTTTCATCAGAAATTCGGCAACGGCAATGTCATCGCGCTCGACGGCAACAAGCTCACCATCGATTTCGACCATGCCGGGCAGAAACGTGTCGTCGACAGTTTCGTCGAGCGGGTCTAGAGCCCGTTCGAGCGAAGCGGATACCGGTTCGCGTAAAGAAAACGCGTCAAAACAACAAACCAGGGCTTTGCTTTTGATTCCATCAAAAGCAAAAATGCTCTAGCGCTCCGACACCACGCCGTCGCTACGCTACGGCAACTCCGAGACGATCTTCCTGAACTCCTCGTGCGGCCAGATGCGCGCGGTGCGGCTGCGCACATTGCCCTGCGCGCCGAGCGCCAGCGCGAACTTGGCGATGTTCTCGCCGTCCGGCGCATCGATGAAGACGACGAGATCGCTGTCTCCCGTCGTCAGATAGAGATGCCTGATCTCCGCTCCGCACTTCCTGGCAAGCTCGCGGGCCGCCTCCGCACGCTTCGGCGAATCCTTGATCGAACGGATGCCTTGATCGGTATAATTGAGCGACAACATGAACGATGGCATGGAAGCCTCCCGTTACGCTAACGCCGGGCGCTGCCGCATGAGCAGCCTGTCATTCTTTACATTGCTTCAGCATGTCGAATGTCGACGCGTGGAGATCGGCTGCGCCGGACAAAGCTGCGGCGCTGGTCACATCTGTCCACCGGCAGCATCGTCGCCGCCCGCACCGCGCCCGGCTCTGTCGGCGCGCTTTGTGGAAGGCAGCGTCCGCCAAATCTAGCAAAGTTCGGCAAGCGCCGGAAGCGGATCGACCTTCGCCCCGCCACCGTTTCCATCGCCGGCGACATAAAATCGCGTTTATGCGGGCGCCGCCGGGCCGCTTCGCATCGCGCCAATACCGCTACTTCAGCAACAGCAACTTTGCCTGCTCGATGGTCGCGCGGGCGTAATCCGCCAGCAACTCGTCCGATGCACTGGAGATGGGATGGCCGATGACGGCGAACCTGTAGTCCGGTTGCCCCAGCACCTTGCACATCAGCGCCGCCGCGCTGGTGAAGCGTTCGGTCATCACGCCGACGGCGGGGACGCCCTGTTTCTCGACTGCGATGGAATCGTGCAGACTGCACGATGAGCAGCTTCCTCAATCGCCGATGCCGGTCACCGCCGCGTGCCACTGCCGCGCCTCAGCGATGATCTCCTGCTCGGCCGGCGCGCTGTAGTTCTGCTTCTGCCGCCAGACGACATCGGCCACGCCGAACTCGCTGCGCAGCATCCGGTCGAGATGGGTGAAGAAACCGCGCGTCCCTTCCTTGCCGTTAGTGATGATTCCGACGGTCTTGCCGCGCAGCGTGGCGAGCCGCGGCGCGAGCGTGAAGCCCGCGGTTCTGCCTTCATGCGTCGGATCGAACACCCGCAATGTCATTTTCCGGCACTCCGTTTCCACCGTTGCAACGTCGTCAGCACTTCGTCATCGGCTCTTCGTCATCAGCCCTTCGGCGGTTCGCAATCGACGCAGACTCCGAGCGGCACCGTCACCGCCTTGGTCTTCGAGCCCATCCATGGCGGGATGACAGCACCGAAACCGCCGGCCGGCCCGCCGGCGGCGATCACCAGCAGATGGTCCGGCGATTCCAGCGCCGTGTGCACCTTCTCCGGCCGGTCGCGCACGATCGCCGCCTTGCCGACATCGGCCCATTCCTTGCGCGTGATGCGCGCGCGCTCGAACAGAAATTCGGCAATGTCGCGCTTCGACCAGCCGGCGTTCTGGATATGCTCGCGCAACTGCTTGGGAACGACGATGGCATAGTTGCCGCCGTAGATTGAATAATGCCGCTGGTTGGCGCGCATTTCCGCCGCGAAGGTTTCGAGGATCTCCTTCGGGTCGGTGGTCCATTCGTTCATGATCTGGCGCGGCGCCAGCGCCGCCATCACCGTCACCGCCGAAGTGCCGTCGTTCGGCACGCCGCGAAACACCGACAGCGGCTCCCAGACGGTGTCCTCCTCGTCCTCGGCGAGGCAGTAGGAGAACTTGCCCGGATGACCAAGCGTCGAGCGATCGATACCGCCGGGCCGCACATCCATCAGATTGATCAGCGACAGTCTGATCGCCCTGCCGATGACGGAGGTCGCGCGGTCGCTGTTGCCGAGCGCGTTGAAAGTCGAGGCCGCGCCGATCTCGAGGCGAACGGGCCCGTTGATGACGACCAAAACGGCGCAGCCGCCGGTCGACGACGAAATGCCATGCAGCAGGAATTCGTCCTTCAGCATGCCCTGCCACGCGGCGACGACGATCGGGAAATGCATCGGCAGGCAGCCAGCCATCACCGCATTGATCGCCAGCTTCTCGGCGGTGATCGGCTGCGCGCGCACCGGCTCGATGCCGACAAGCTGATCGCCCGGCATCATCGCCCAGTCGAGACACGCCGCCACCGCTGCCTCCGTCGGCGGCACCACCGGCAAGCCATCGGTCCAGCCGTTGGAATGGAAGAACTCCTGCGCGGCGAAGACGTCATCGACGAGATAGCTCTTCGCGGCCAGCATTGATTTGATTGCCGTCTGCATCGTCCACCGCGGGTTCCGGGGCCTCTGCAAACGATACACATCGGGCCACCGCGATCAACGCCGCAGCACAACGCCGAAGACCGGTACAAGGAAGCAGTGCAAGGAAAGAGAGCCAGGCTCGACACAGACGCGCCGGGAACAGGTTAGATCAAACGCGTGCCCATGCGTTGTTGCCGCGGCCAGAAACCGGCAAAATCAGCCGCGTCCATCGTCCCCGTTGCGGCCGGTTGTCACCCGGCGCGCCCGTTTCGAGACAATGAGCCGGCGCACCGCTTCGTTCCATCATGCCGCCGGCAGCGATCGCCGCCGAGCCCTATTCCGGCGGCGGCAGCCGGAACAGTTTGAGGCCCCCGTCGCGCAGCCGCGCGGTTTCCCGCTCGCCGTTCTGTGCGAGATCGAGCATGCGTTCGGCCAGATAGGCGCGCGCGAAATCGAGTTCCGCCGCCGAGTAACGCCGATCCTTGATCACCTCCGACCAGACGGCGTCGAAGGCATCGCCGACCGACTTGCTGAGATCGGCATCGAAGACGATGCGCGCGGCGCCATTCTTGTTATCCGCGCCGCTCTTGTCCGCACGCTTTCGTCCAGCGGCCGCATCGCTGACGACAGACGATGATGAATGCGAAACGGTGCGCGCACTGTTGCGCGCGAGGGGACGTGATGTGATTGCAAACGACACGACTGTTCCGGATGATTCGGTTTCGGGGCGCTACGGCCGCTCGACTAGCGCGGCTCCGTGACAATTTTATTGAGTTTTTGTGAGCGCACGGCAGCGCATGCGTTTCAGCGCGGCGTCCGCCGCAGCATGACGAAGACGGCGACGATCGCCAGCACGATCAGCGTCAGCGACGGGTAGTAGCCCCAGTCCGAACTGTAAGGCCAGGTCGGCAGCGCGCCGAGCACCAGCAAAATGGCGACGATCAGCAGAATGGTGCGCATGCGCCCCCCGGAAGATTGCGGCCCGGATAACGCAACAGGCGGCCGCCGGTTCCGTTTGGGACCGGAAGAAAAGCCTCCAATCGGGCACGCCCTTTCATTTTGCCGTTTCGTTCCTACATAAAGGCATGTTCCGGACATCAGTCGAATTCCGCAAACAGGCCGACATCGCCAGGGACCGCGCCCGCGCAGCGAAATCGTTGCGTACCGCTGCGATCGAACGCCAGCGTCAACGCGCTCTGACCGACCTCGCGGATAACGAAGACTGGCTCAACGGCATCGCTCAAGATGTGATCCGGCAATCGCCCGACGGCGACTGCGCGGCATCGGGCAGACGTTGAGTTACGGATCGGGCTGCGTCGCCGCCGTCCCACATTGCGGCCGCTTTTCCACGACCTGTTTATCCATGACCTGTTTATCGGAGGACCTCATTCCATGGCCAAAGCCTCGATTTCAGCCGTCGCCGCGCGTCGCCAGCAGCAATCCCAGGAATTCGCGCAAGCGCGCCGGGAATACGAAAACAATCTGATCGCGACCCGCGCCAGAACCGAAAAACTGCGCGCGCTGCGGCTCGCCCGCGAAGCCGAGGAGGCGGCGAAAGCCGAGGCGGAGAAGGCGACAACGACGCTGTCGGCATCGCGCCCGCGCCGCGTCCGCAGCTGACGCGCAGCGTCCGCCCGTCGAGACGGCGATTGCCATTGCGCGGCAACGGGCGCACCATGGCCTGACCGCCGATCGCAACAGCATCGCAACCCCGATGACGGCAACGATGCCGGGCAAACTTCCGTTGAGCATCGCCGTCGCGGCGGCGATCCTGTCCATGGCCGCGCCGGCGGCGGCGCTCGATCTCAACGGCTTCCGCGCCGCACATGGGCGCGCGCCGCTGCAGGCCCGGACGACGCTGATGGCGGCCGCCGCCTCGCATGCGCGCGACATGGCGCGGCGCGAGCATCTCGACCACGCTGGTTTCCGCGAGCGGCTCGGCGCCATCGCATCGATGGCGGCCGAGAACGTCTCCTATGGCTGCAACGATCAGGCCTGCGCCATCCGGCAATGGAGCCGCTCGAAGGGCCATCGCGCCAACATGCTGCTGCGCGGCGTCACCGGCTACGGCATCGCCTCGGCGGTGTCCGCGTCCGGCCGGCGCTACTGGGTGCTGACGCTCGGCAATTGAGCGCGATCCCGACAACGGCTGACGCGCTCGTGATCGCGTGCGGAAGATGCGGCGCTTGCGCCGCGATACGGGAACCATGACACTGCTATCGTCTTGTCAATCTGGCGAGCGGCCGCAGACGACCGCGTACCCGTATTGCGTATCGCGTCAGGATTCCTCCGATGAAACCGTTTGCCCTTGCCGCGCCGCTGGCCGCCCTGATCGTCGGAGCCGCCGCGTTCGCCACGCCTGCCGCCGCCGCGATCCTCGTCACCGTCGACAAGACCACGCAGCGGATGACCGTCGAGATGAACGGACAGGAACTCTACAACTGGCCGGTCTCCACCGGAAAACCCGGCTACGATACGCCGTCGGGCAGCTTCCGCGCCTTCCGCATGGAGGAAGACCACTATTCCAAGGAATGGGATGACGCGCCGATGCCGCATTCCATCTTCTTCACGCAGAAGGGCCACGCCATCCACGGCACCTTCGACGCCAAGCGTCTCGGCCACGCGGTGTCACACGGCTGCGTGCGTCTCTCCACCGACCATGCGCGGCGGCTGTTCGCCCTGGTCAGGCAGGACGGCGTGCTCAACACCCGGGTCGTACTCACCGGCGATACGCCGGCAAGCAGCGCGCCGGTCGCCTCGTCGCGGCGGGCGCCGCCGCGGGTCGCCGTACGCCAGCCGGGCTTCGACGATGACAGCGATCCATCCTGGTGGCAGGAAGAACAGGACCGCCAGGCGCGCGCATCCGCACGCGCGCGCGAGCGGCGCTACCGCGCGCCGGCCTATCGCGGCAATGACGATTATTATGTCGACGCAGGGCGCGATTACCGCTACGGCGAGGAGATCGCGCCGCGCCGCTATGAATATCCCGACGCGCCGGGCCGGCCATATGTCCAGCCGCGCGGCGCCTGGGGCTGGCGCTGAGCCGCCGCAACGAGACGGGATTGCCGACAGGATCGCCGCCATCATCACCGCCCTCGCCTCCACCAGCCTCGCCCGCGTCGTCACCGATCAGGCGACGGCCAAGCGCATCGCCACGCTGCTGCACGAAACGCTGCCGCCGGAGGACACCGCCGCGTCCGCCTTCGAGGACGAGACCGGGCGCTGGTGCGCCGAGATTCACTTCAGCAGCCCGCCCGACGAAGCCGCGGTGCGGGCGCTGGTCGCCGCCGCCGGCGGCGATGCGGCGGCTGCCGCGCTGGTCTTCGAGCAGGTACGGCCCAAGGACTGGGTACAGGCCAGCCTTGCCGGGCTGACGCCGGTCGATGCCGGACGTTTCCGCGTCCACGGCAGCCACGACCGCGGCTCGGTTCCCGGAAACCGCATCGGCCTTGAAATCGAGGCCGCCCTCGCCTTCGGGACGGGGCATCATGGCACGACCCGCGGCTGCCTGCTGGCGCTCGACGGGCTGGTCAAGCGCGGCAAATACCGCCGGATTCTCGATGTCGGCACCGGCACCGGAGTGCTGGCGATCGCGGCGGCGCGCGCCTGGTACGTGCCGGCGCTCGCCACGGATATCGACCCGCTGGCGGTCGCCGCGACGCGCGGCAATGCCTGGCTCAACCGCGCCGGGCCGAAGATCGAGGCCATCTGCGCCGCCGGCCTCTCGGCGCGGCGGATCCGCGAGCGCGCGCCCTATGATCTGATCTTCGCCAATATCCTGCTCGGCCCGCTGGTGCGCATGGCCGCGCCGATGGCGCGGCTCGCCGCGCCGGGTGCGCGGATCGTCCTGTCCGGCCTGCTGCCGACGCACGCCCACGCAGCGCTTGCCGCCTATCGCGCACAGGGACTGACGCTGGAGAAGCGGCTTCCGCTCGACGGCTGGATGACGCTGGTGATGGCCAAACCGGGCCGCGAGGGGGCGCCGGCCGCAAATGACAGCGCCCCGGCCACCGGGTGGCCGAGGCGCGGGATCGTCAACTGACGACGACGGCGGGTGTCAGCGGCCGCGGCTAGCGGCCGAATGGCAGCGCGTCCTCGTTGCGGTGAATGAGCTTGTCGCCCGTCGCTTCCAGATCACGCGGCAGAAGGTGGCGATGCAGCGCAACCTGACGATCGGCGCGCTTCTGCTGCGCAGCGACGATCCACTTGTAGAAGCGAGTCAAGAAACTCGTGAAAACCATGGTGTGCCTCCTTCAATCGCAAACATCGTGGCACTCCCGGCATTTCCCCAGAGCGGCCTCGTGCGAACCGTTCGAGGCCTATGTATGTTGCATTGCAGAATTATCCAGTCGCGGCGCCGCATGCGACCTGCGGCACTTTTGCATAAGCGGTTAAAATGCATTAACCGCGCATAAAATTGCGCCGTGAATCCTTGCTGGAACGATCCGTTACACGGGCAGCGACTTGTCAGGACAGATTCGGTCGCGGGCCGGCGCATCAGGCATCTGCGCACGGACGTGCGACATCATGTGCTCAGCCAAAGCGCCCAGCGCACGCGTCAGCAAATTCGTTTCTTCTGATTCGGATGCGACGTTTGCGCCGCTGTCCGCGGGCGCAACGTCCGCATCCATCTGCCCGGACCGCGCGGCAGCGCAGTGAACGGCAGGATCACGGTCGGCGACCGCGCGATCAGGAGAGGAAGGATCAGCAAGACGGTCAATCATGGCTCGTCCTCCCGGGTTACCGGCCTCGCTTCCGGCTGGTCTTCATTCCAGGCGCCTCTCTTCAATGCGCCTCTCTCCAAGACATCTCTTCTCGAAACGCTTTTTCAAGACACCTCTTCGCGAGCCCCTCCGCACCCCTCGGCGCAGGAGCCGCATCGCAGGAGATGCATGACAAGATATGGGCATGCCGATCGGTTTCCGTAGAACTTGCATGACCTGGATGCCGGTGGCGCATAGGAGCCTGCGACAAGTTTGCCGCTACCGGTGGCAGTCCTTATGGTGCCGCGATGTTCGAAGCCCTGTTCCAGACATTCGACGACACCGGCGACCGTGCCGCCGTCGCTTCCCGCGTTGCCGCGCTGCGCAACGAATTACAGCGACGCGGCCTCGACGGTTTCATCGTGCCGCGCGCCGACCGGCACCAGAATGAATATGTCCCGCCCTCGGAGGAACGGCTCGCCTGGCTCACCGGTTTCACCGGTTCCGCCGGTCTTGCGGCGGTGCTCACGACACGCGCGGCACTGTTCGTTGACGGCCGCTATCAGGTCCAGGCACCGGAGCAGACCGACACGGCCGTCTTCTCCATCGAACATCTGACCGAGAGCCCGCCGGCGAAATGGCTCGCCGCGAACCTACCCGCCGGCGCGCGCCTCGGTTACGATCCCTGGTTGCACACGGCCGATGCCATCGAGGCGCTGGGCCGGGCCTGCTCCGAAGCCGGCGCGACGCTGACGCCGACCGACACCAATCCCATCGATGCACTCTGGCAAGACCGGCCATCGCAGCCGCGGAGCCGCATCGCGCTGCACGACGCACGCTATGCCGGCGAAACCGCGGCGCACAAGCTCGCGCGCATCCGCGCCGAACTCGAGCGTCAGCATGCCGGTGCCCTGGTGATCTCCGATCCGCACAATATCGCCTGGGCATTCAACATCCGTGCCGCCGACGTCGCGCACACGCCGCTGCCGCTTGCCTTCGCACTGCTCCCGGCCACCGGCCGTCCGACGCTTTATCTCGCCACCGACCGTTTCGACCCGGCGACCCGCGCCGCGATCGAAGATGTCGCCGATCTGCGCGCGCCGGACGCCTTCATCCGCGACCTCGCCGGACTGGCAAACCAGCGCGTGCTCGTCGACCGCGCCACCGGCGCCGACGCGCTCACGCGCCTGCTGGGCGACAGCGGCGCGACGGTGACGCAGGCTGCCGATCCGATCACGCTGCTGAAGGCGGTGAAGAACGAGGCGGAGATCGCCGGCATGCGCGCCGCGCACCGGCGCGACGGTGCTGCGCTCACCCGCTTCCTGGCCTGGTTCGACCGCGAAGCACCCGCCGGCAGACTGACCGAAATCGACGCCGTCGCCGCGCTGGAAAGTTTCCGCCGCGACACCGGCCTGCTCAAGGACGTGTCGTTCCCGACGATCGCCGGCGCCGGAGCGAACGGCGCCATCGTGCACTATCGCGTCACCCGGCGTACCGATCGCCGCGTCGCGCCGGGCGACATGTTCCTGATCGATTCCGGCGCGCAATACGAAGACGGGACCACCGACGTGACCCGTACCGTCATCGTCGGTGCGCCGAGCGCCGAGATGCGCGACCGTTTCACCCGCGTGCTGCGCGGCCACATCGCCATCGCCCGCGCGGTGTTTCCGCAAGGCACCACCGGCGCGCAACTCGACACGCTGGCCCGGCTGCCGTTGTGGCAGGCCGGGCTCGATTTCGACCACGGCACCGGCCACGGCGTCGGCAGCTATCTGTCGGTGCATGAGGGACCGGCACGGATCTCCAAGCTCGGCCGCGTGCCGCTCCAGCGCGGGATGATCCTGTCCAACGAGCCCGGCTACTACAAGGCCGGCGCCTACGGCATCCGCATCGAGAACCTGGTGCTGGTCACCGCCGGCCCTTCGCCGGACGGCGCGGAGAAAACGCTCGACGCCTTCGAGACGCTGACGCTGGCGCCCATCGACCGGCGGCTGATCGATGCGGCGGCGCTGAGCGAGACGGAGCGAAACTGGGTCGATGCCTACCATGCCCGCGTCCGCGACACGCTCGCCACGCTGCTCGATGCCGACACGCGGACATGGCTCGATGCCGCGACGCAACCGCTGAACGCCGCATGAGCGAAACCTCCATGTCCGTGCGGTCGCAATGGCCGCTGCTGCTGCTGCTCGTCGCCCTCACCTCGATGGGGCCGGTGGCGCTCAACATTCTGGTGCCGGGCGTCCCGAACCTCGTCGCCAAATTCGAGACCGATGCCGGCACGGTGCAGCTCACCGTCTCGCTGTTCCTGCTCAGCCTGGCTGCCGGCCAATTGCTGCTGGGTCCGCTCTCCGACCGCTTCGGCCGTCGTCCGGTGGTGCTCGCCGGCGTGGCGCTCGCCACGCTGGCGAGCTTCGGCGCGATGGCCGCCGATACGATCGGCCTGCTGGTGGCCGCGCGCGTGGTTCAGGCCGCCGGCGCCGCAACCGGCGTCGTCATCGGCCGCGCCATCATCCGCGATCTTTATGACCGCGACCGCGCGGCGGCGATGCTCGGCCTCGTCACCACCGCGATGGTCGTCGCGCCGATGGTCGCGCCGCTGATCGGCGGGATTCTCGACACCGCCTTCGGCTGGGAAGCGATCTTTCTGTTCGTCGCGCTGTTCAGCCTCGCCATCCTGGTATGGGCCGTGCTCGCGCTGCCGGAAACGCGGCCGGCGCCGGCGCCCGGCGCATCGGCAACGCAGCCGCAGAAGGAATGGCTGGCGCTCGTCCGCAGCCGGACATTCCACGCCTATGTCCTGATCACCGCCTTCGGTGGCGCCCCGTTCTTCATCTTCATCGGCGGCGCCCCCTATGTCGTGATCGACCTGATGGGCTCGACCTCCGCCGTCTACGGCTTCTGGTTCACGATCACCTCGTTCGGCTATATGAGCGGGAATTTCCTGGTGTCCCGGTTCTCCGGCCGCTACGGCGTGCGGGCGATGACCGGCTGGGGTCTCTGGGTTCAGTTCGCCGGCGCCCTCCTGTTCATCGCGACGCTCTCCATCTGGGAGCACAACGTCACGATGTTCTTCCTGCCGCAGATCATGATGTCCTTCGGCAACGGCCTGATGCTGCCGAATGCCATTGCCGGCGCGATCAGCGCGCATCCGCAAGCCGCCGGCGCGGCGTCCGGCATCACCGGCTTCGTCCAGATGACGATCGGCGCCATCGGCGCGCAGGCGATCTCGCACGCGCTGGCCGGCAGCACGACCGCTTTGCCCGTGCCGATCGCGATGATGACGGTGCTCGTCATCTCGCTGCTCGCCTATTTCAGCCTGCCCCGCGACTCGTAAGACCGCAGACCTCTGGCCGGCGCGTTATCGACCGACAAGCTTGAACCAGCCGTCCTCGTCGATCACGGCGACGCCGTGCTTCTGCGCGTCCTTGAGCTTCGATCCGGCGCCGGGGCCGGCGACCACCAGATCGGTTTTCTTCGACACCGAGCCCGACACCTTGGCGCCGAGCCGCTCCGCCATCGCCTTGGCCTCGTCGCGCGTCATCTTCTCCAGCGAGCCGGTGAACACGACGGTCTTGCCGGCGACCGGCGAATCGCCGGCCGGCCGCTCCGCATCGGCAATCTCGCGCATCTGCTCGACCAGCCGCTCGACGATGCCGAGATTGTGGCTCTCGCCGAAATAGGCGGCGAGCGCGTCGATCACCGTCTCGCCGATCTGGTCGAGCGCATCCATCTCGGCGCGCGCCTCTGCGTCGCCGGCGGCAACCTTCATGCAGGCGTCGTGAAACGCCGCCCACGAGCCGTAGCCGCGCGCCAGCGCCTGCGCCGTGGTCTCGCCGACATGCCGCACGCCGAGCGCATAGATGAAGCGTTCCAGCGCGATGGTGCGCCGCGCCTCGATCGCCGCGAACAGATTGCCCACCGAGACCTCGCCGAAGCCCTCGACCGCCTCCAGCTTCAGCGTGTCGTTGCGCGCGGCCAGCGTGAAGATCTCCACCGGCTCCCTGACCCAGCCCTGCTCGAAGAAAAACTGGATCTGCTTCTCGCCCAGCCCCTCGATGTCGAAGGCGCGGCGCGACACGAAGTGCCGCAGATGCTCGGTGCGCTGATGCGGGCAGGCGAACTCGCCGGTGCAGCGCATGCGCACGCCCTCGCCGCCGCCGGAAACGGTTTCGCGCACCACCTCCGTCTTCAGCGGACACGGGCAGATCCTCGGAAACCTGTAGGGCTTCGGCCCGCGCGGCCGGTCGGCGACGACGCCGAGCACCTGCGGGATCACGTCGCCGGCGCGCTGGATGGTGACGGTATCGCCGACGCGCACGCCGAGGCGCTCGATCTCGTCCGGATTGTGCAGCGTCGCGTTCTGCACGACGACGCCGCCGACGGTCACCGGTTCGAGTTTGGCGACCGGCGTCAGCACGCCGGTGCGGCCGACCTGAATCTCGATGTCGCGCACCAGCGTCGTCGCCTTCTCGGCGGCGAATTTGTGCGCGATCGCCCAGCGCGGCGTGCGCGAGACGAAACCGAGCCGTTCCTGCAGATCGAGCCGGTCGATCTTGTAGACGACGCCGTCGATATCGTAGTCGAGCAAGGCGCGCTGCTCGCCGATCTTCTTCTGATAGGCCAGCAGGTCGTCGACCGATCGGCACACTGTCGTCAGCGCGTTGACGATGAAGCCGCGCGCCGCCAGCCACTCCATCATCGCCGATTGCGTCGTCTGCGGCACCTCGCTCATCTCGCCCCAGGCATAGGCGAAGAAATGCAGCGGCCGCGAGGCGGTGACCGCGGGGTCCTTCTGCCGCAACGAACCGGCCGCGGAGTTGCGCGGATTGGCGAACACCTGGCCGCCGGCCGCTTCCTGCCGCGCGTTCAGCGCCAGGAAGTCGGCCTTCTTCATGTAGACCTCGCCGCGCACTTCGCACACGGCGGGCGGGCTGCGGCCTTTCAGTTTCTCCGGGACATCCCTGATGGTGCGGATATTGGCGGTGACGTCCTCGCCGATCGTGCCGTCGCCGCGCGTCGCCGCGCGCACCAGCACGCCGTCCTCGTAGCGCAGCGACATCGACAGCCCGTCGATTTTCGGCTCCGCCGTGACGGCGAGCGGCTCGTCCTCGGCAAGCCGCAGAAACCGCCGCACCCGCTCGACGAAATCGCGCACGTCGTCGTCGCTGAACGCATTGTCGAGCGACAGCATCGGCACCGCATGGCGGACCTTGGCGAACCGCCCGGACGGCGCGGCGCCGACTTTCAGCGACAGGCTGTCCTGCGTGCGCAGTTCCGGAAATCTGTCTTCGATCGCGTTGTAGCGCTGGCGCAGCGCGTCGTAGTCCGCGTCGCTCACCGTCGGCGCATCGTCCTGATAATAGCGCTTGTCGTGCCCGGCGATCTCGCCTTGCAGGCGCGCGTGCTCGCGCTTTGCCTGCCGGAGCGTCATCTCCGAAACGGCGAGCGACTGGTCGTAACGAGGCATCGGCGCAGACTTACCCGGTTGCCGATTTCAGCAGCCGCTCGGCGGCGGCGCGCGCCTCGGCCGTGATCTCGGCGCCGGCGAGCATGCGGGCGATCTCCTCGCGGCGATGGTCTTCCGCCACTTCGGTGACGCGCGTCGCCACGCGCTTGCCCTTGTCGGTCGCGTCCTTGCTGATGACGTAGTGGCGGGTGGCGCGCGCGGCGACCTGCGGCGCATGCGTCACCGCCAGCACCTGCACGCCGCGCCCGAGCCGGCCGAGCCGCATGCCGATCGCATCGGCGACGGCGCCGCCGACGCCGGTGTCGATCTCGTCGAAGACCAGCGTCGGCGCCGAGCCGCGATCCGCCAGCACGACTTTCAACGCCAGCAGAAACCGCGCCAGCTCGCCTCCCGAGGCCACCTTCATCAGCGGGCCGGGGCGCGTGCCGGGGTTGGTCTGCACCCAGAACTCGACCTTGTCGATGCCGTGCGGGCCGGCGGCCTCCGCCTCGCTGACCATCTCGGTGGCGAAGCGGGCGCGCTCCAGCTTCAGCGGCTTGAGTTCGCCGTTCACTGCCTTGTCGAGCGCCGCGGCCGCCTTCTGCCGCGCCTTCGACAGCCCGGCCGCGGCGGCAAAATAAGCCGCGTCGGCTTGCGCCGCCGCCGCTTCCAGCGTCTTGAGGCGTCCCTCGCCGGCATCGATCAGTTCGAGGTCGTGGGCGTATTTCGCCGCCAGCGCCGCCAGATCGTCCACCGGAGTGTTATATTTGCGGCCCGCCGCGCGCAGCGCGAACAGCCGCTCCTCGATCTGTTCCAGTTCCTGCGGATCGAAGTCCGCGGCGCGCAAGGCCTGTTCGAGATGCGCGCGCGCCTCCTCGATGGAATTGAGAGCGGCGTCGAGTGCCTTGACCGCCGGCTCGACCAGATGCGGCGACTGCGCGCCGCGCCGTTCCAGCCGCCGCACCGCCGACGATAGAGCGGGGACGACCGATTCGTTGCCGCCGACCACCTCGTGCGCGTCGCGCAGATCGCCGGCGATCTTCTCCGACTGCATCATCACCGTGCGGCGTTCGGCGAGCGCGGTCTCCTCGCCCTGCTCCGGCGCCAGCTTGTTCAACTCGCCGACCGCGTGGCGCAGCCAGTCGCCCTCGCGCTGGGCGCGCTCGACATCGGCGCGATGCGTCTCGACAGCCTCGCGCGCGGTGCGCCGCGCCTGCCACAGCGCCGCGACGTCGGCGGCCTTGTCGTCGAGGCCGCCATAGGCATCGAGCAGGCGGCGATGCTGGGAGACATCGACCAGCGCGCGGTCATCGTGCTGGCCGTGGATCTCCACCAGCACCTGGCCGAGTTGCTTGAGGATCTGCACGCTCACCGGCTGATCGTTGACGAAGGCGCGCGTGCGCCCGTCGGCGAACTGCACCCGCCTGACGATCAACTCGTCCTCGGCCACGATATCGTTGGCTTTCAGGATCGCGCCGGCCGGATGCTTGCGCGACAATTCAAACACCGCAATCACCTGGCCCTGTTCGGCACCCTGCCGCACCAGCGATGCGTCGCCGCGCGCGCCCAGCGCCAGCGCGAACGAATCGAGCAGGATCGACTTGCCGGCGCCGGTCTCGCCGGTGAGCACCGCCAGACCGGCAGCGAAATCGATATCGAGCCGATCGATCAGAACAATGTCGCGGATCGAAAGCCGGGCAAGCATGCGGGTATTCTTTTTCCAAGCCGGTCCCAAGCCGGTCCCGAGCCGGCCCGGCATCGGCCGGGCCTCAATCGCGGCCGCCATCATCAAAGACGCAATCGCCGCGCGCAACTTATCCGCACGGCGTTGCCCAGCAAAATTACCGTAGCGGGATTCCACAACAACGGCGTCGGACGGCGCGGAACCGGCAGGCGGGTTCCGCCGCCTCCGGGTTTCCGATTCGATGCGCTTCCCGCAAGCGGCGCGGCGTCCGTCGACCTCGGGTCAGGCCCGAGGACATGCTTCGCTCTTCGCCGGAAAACGCTCTAGCCGAGTCCGATCTTCTTGAAAGCCCGGCTGATCCACGACCCTTCGTGCTCGTGCGGCTCGCTGCCGCCGGATTTCACCAGCGAATAGGCCCGCTTGTACCACGGACTGTCGGGGAAGTTGTGGCCAAGCACCGCCGCCGCCGTCTGCGCCTCCGGAACGATGCCGATCGCCATATAGGCTTCGGTCAGGCGCATCAGCGCCTCTTCGACATGGCGGGTCGTCTGGTACTGGGTGACGACCATTTTGAAGCGGTTGATGGCGCCGGTGTAGTCTTTCTTCTCGAGATAGTAGCGGCCGATCGACATTTCCTTGCCGGCAAGCTGGTCGCGCGCCACCTGTATCTTCTTCTTGGCGCTCGCGGCGTATTCGCTGGTCGGATATTTGCGGATCACCTCGTCGAGCGCCTGCATCGCCTTGTCGGTGCGCTCCTGATCACGGGTGACGTCGGGAATCTGGTCGAAATAGGCGGCGCCGATCAGATACTGCGCATAGGCGGCGTCCGAGCTGCCGGGATGCAGCGACACATAACGCTTCGCGGTATTGATGCACTCGTCGTAATTGCTGGCCTCGTAATGAGCATAGGCCTGCATGATCAGCGACTTGCGCGCCCATTCCGAATACGGGTGCTGGCGGTCGACTTCCTCGAACTTCTTGACCGCTTCCTTGGGGTCGCGCTTCTGGTTCAGCAGATAGAGCCCTTCGTTGTAGAGCTTGTCCGCCGGCTCGTCGGGCAGGACGTCGTCCTTCTTGCCGAACCAGTCGTTGAACGTGCTGCAGGCCGGCACGCTGACCGCGATCAGCCCCAGCACCAGGGCCCGGGCCAGGATTGCGCGGCCGCTCGCACGTCTGCTGCGCGTTTTCGGTCGCGAATCAGCCTGGAGTTTCGTCTGCATACCAGCTCGCAAATCTGTCGCCGTGGTGGGTCCGTCCGACATGGTGGATACGCTCGATAGGCTCCGCTCGTGTCCGCTGCGCGTCGGCGCGCGCCCTGGCGTCGCCGCCGATACGCTCCGACCCGCGCAGGTCGTATCGAAAAAACCCGTCCCGGCCAAGTGGGGCCGGAGAACGGGATCGCACAGGGCATCGAAGATCGACAGGCGATGAAATATCCCGTCCGATCGTCACATCCCTGCCGAGGCGTGTATCCAGCCGCCGAATCCCTCGAAAATCCTTCAGCCGAAAGCGATTAACCGGTCAATTCGGCCGGCAATATGGCGGGGCCGGGACCACGGCGACAGCAGACGATGCGCCCCCGATGCGCCCCCGGGCGAAAACCGAAACCAACGGCTGCTTCCGTACGGATGCCTGAGGGATTCACGAGCGTCGCTGGCGATGCCGACAGGAACGAAAAAGCTGAAGGCTTTCAATTCAGCGCGTTTTCTGCACGCGAACCGGCGGCCGCCTGGCTCGCAGATGCGCTAGGTCAGGTCCGGACCATAGGCCGGCGCGGCAAGGCCGCCGACCATCGCCGTTCCGGCCGCACCGGCGGCGAGATCGGGCAGGATGCGCGGCCGGCGCGCCGGCTGCGGATCCGTCAGCCGCCAGGCCGTCGGGTCGGACAGCAGTGCCGACAATACCGCGTGATTGAGCTTGTGGCCGCCACGCACCGTCCGGTAAGCGCCAAGCAGCGGCGCGCCGGCAAGAGCCAGGTCGCCAACCGCATCGAGCGCCTTGTGGCGGACGAATTCGTCGGCAAAGCGCACGCCGTCGAGATTCATCACGCGATTGTCGCTGATCACCAGCGTATTCTCGAAGGAGGCGCCGAGCGCATAGCCGGCCCGCCACAGCTTGGCGACGTCGCGCATGAAGCCGAAGGTCCGCGCCCGCGCGATGTCGCGGCGGAAACTCTCCGGCGTGATATCGGCAGCGAAACGCTGGCAGCCGATCAACGGCTCGTCGAAGGAAATCTCGGATTCCACCCGGAAGCCGCGCGCATAGGGGCGCAGCTCGCCGAAGGCGCCATTGCGGCCTTCGACGCGGACGGGCTTCAGCACCTCGATATAGCGGCGTGGCGCTTCGTATTCGCGGATGCCGGCGCGGTCGATCGCATCGACGAACGGCGCGGCGCTGCCGTCCATGATCGGCGCTTCCGGCCCGTCGATCTCGACCACCGCATTGTCAATGCCGACGCCGCGCAGCGCGGCGAGGACGTGTTCGGCGGTGGAGCACAGCGGCCCGTTGGCGTCGCCGAGAACGGTGGCGAAATCGGTCGCGGTCACGGCGCGGACGTCGGCGACGACCTCGCGATCCGGCATGCCCTTGATGCCGGTGCGCAGGAACACGATACCGCTGCTGACGGGGGCCGGATGCAGTGTCAGGGTCGCCGCCAGGCCGGAATGGACGCCAACGCCGGACAAGGACACGGAGTTGAGCAGCGTCGTCTGCTTCGCGCGTTTCATCAAAATCGGTTCGCACCCATTCCGGAGAAAGAAGCCTCTCTCCGCGCCCCCCAATCGGCGGCTACACATCTTCGCAGCGGCATCTGCTTCGCAGCGGCATCTGCCTGACGGCGGGAGCGCCCTGCGTCGCATCAGCAGTCCGCCTCGCGGCGGCAGTCCGTTCCGCAACGGCATTCCGTCCCGCAGCAGGAGCGCCCTGCCTTTGGCGGTATCCCGTCTCGTAACGACATTCCGCTGCGTCGTGGCGGCCGTTTTTCACAACGGCGGCCTTCTGCCTCGCAGCGGCCTTCCGCCTCACGGCGGTATTCCGCTCTGCGGCGGTAGGTATCCCACCTCGCGGCGGGATCCCGTCTCGGAGCCGCGGCATCCTGCCTGGTAACGGCATTTCCGCCTCGGCCTTCGGCCTCGCAAAGGTAGGATGCTGCCTCGCGGCAACCTTCTGCCCTTTGATATGAAGGGGATAAGGGAGGATGGCGGCGACGCCAACTGACGTTGTGTTACCAACTGTTACTCGATTTCGCCGCATTTGCCCGAATTTGGCGGCATTCCGGCGCCTCCCGGCCACCGCTGCGGACACGCTCCCGCGCTTAAAAGATAATTCAATATTAACAACATATTAAACGAAAAGCCCCGGCCTTTCGGCCGGGGCTGGCAGGGTCATGACCGAGGGTCAGTTTGCCTGTCGGCGCAGGAACGCCGGAATATCGAGCTGATCATCCTCCGGCGGGGTGTGGGTGGGGGCGGGACGGCCGTGCGGGTCGAGACCCTGCGGACCTGACCTTCGGGCATATTCGGAGACCGGCTCGCCGGGGCGGCTTTCCGGAACCCGCGCGGTCTGGCGCGGCGGATAGGCGACCGGACGCGAGGCGACCGGCATCGGCGGCTCCATCGCCGGCTCCTCGCGGCGCCCGAGGCCGACCGCGGCAAGCCGCTGCATCAACCCCATGCGACGCCGCTCCGGATGCTCCGCCTCGGCCTCGCCGCGCTGCGCCCGCATCTGGGCGTTGATCTGCGCCTGCGCCGGGAGCGGCAATTCGTCGACCCGCGGCATGCGCGGACGGCGCATCACCGGCTCCGCCTCGGGCGGGATGAAGGCTTCCGCCAGCGGCGGTTCGACCGCGACGGGCGCCTGCATCTCGGCCGGCGGCTCGAACAGGGTCGGCTTCGGAGGGATCGGACGGATCGACACATCCTCGATCGCCGTCGCCGGCATCAACGCGGCGGCCACCGCGGCATGCCCGGCCGCCTCGGCGGCGGGCGGCGGTGCCATCGGGGCGGCAGCGGGCTGCGGCTGCTGCTGCAGCACCGGAGCATGAACCGGCGGCCGGGCAATGGCGGCGGTCTTCGCCAGGTCGCGCTCGATGCGGTCGGCAAGCCGCGCCTCGACCCGCGGCTTGACCGCGAGATCGGCCGGCCGCGTCTCGATGCGATGTTCGGCCGCGCGGCCGCCATTGGCGGCGATCTGCGCGCTGTCGATCCCGGTCGCCACCACGGAGACTCGGATGATGCCTTCGAGACCCTCGTCGAAGGTGGCGCCGACGATGATGTTGGCGTCCTCGTCGACCTCCTCGCGAATGCGCGTCGCGGCTTCGTCGACCTCGTAGAGCGTCAGGTCCTTGCCGCCGGTGATCGACACCAGCAGGCCCTTGGCGCCCTTCATCGACGAATCGTCGATCAGCGGATTGGCGATCGCAGCCTCGGCGGCATTGGCGGCGCGCTTGTCGCCGGACGCCTCGCCGGTGCCCATCATCGCCTTGCCCATCTCCCGCATGACGGCGCGGACGTCGGCGAAGTCGAGATTGATCAGCCCTTCCTTGACCATCAGGTCGGTGATGCAGGCGACGCCCGAATAGAGCACCTGGTCGGCCATCGCGAAGGCGTCGGCGAAGGTGGTCTTCTCGTTGGCGACCCGGAACAGATTCTGGTTCGGGATCACCAGCAGCGTATCGACGACCTTGTGCAGCTCGGCGATGCCCATCTCGGCGAAGCGCATGCGGCGCTGGCCCTCGAAATGGAACGGCTTGGTGACGACGCCGACGGTGAGAATACCGAGCTCCTTCGCCACCCGTGCGATTACCGGCGCGGCGCCGGTGCCGGTGCCGCCGCCCATGCCGGCGGTGACGAACACCATGTGAACCCCGGAGAGATGGTCGCGAATCTCGTCCATCACCTCTTCGGCGGCGGCGCGGCCGACTTCCGGCTGCGAGCCGGCGCCCAGCCCCTCGGTGACTTGCAGGCCCATCTGCACGACGCGCTCGGCCTTCGACGAGCTCAGCGCCTGCGCATCGGTATTGGCGACGACGAAGTCGACACCCTGCAACCCGGCGGTGATCATGTTGTTGACGGCATTGCCGCCGGCGCCACCGACGCCGAACACGATGATCCGCGGCTTCAGCTCCTGGATATCCGGAATCTGCAGATTGATGGTCATGTTTGCCTCATTCAGTCGCGGCGCCGAGCCACGTTTTCATTTCGGTTGCAGGGAGAGTCAGAAGCCTTCGCGCAGCCATTGTCCGACCCGTGAGATGTAGCCGCCCGTTCCAGTCATCAGTTGCCGCGTTCGCCGCGGTTCGAAGTGTTCGAGGTGAGCGGCTTGCGGATAGACGAGAAGCCCCGCCGCCACCGCGAAAGCCGGCCCCTTCGCCGCCTCGCGCAGCCCGGCGACACCCAGCGGCCGGCCGATCCGCACATTGCGCCCGAGGATGCGCGCCGCGAGATCCGGCAGACCGACAAGCTGACTGGCGCCACCGGTCAACACCACGCGCGCGCGCGGCTCCGCCGCGAGCGGCGACGCGGCGAGACGGTCGCGCACCATTTCGAGAATTTCTTCGACGCGCGGGCGGATGACTCGCACCAGCGAGGCGCGCGATACGAATTGCGGCGGCTCACGCTCGTCTTCGCCGATCGGCGGGACGGTGATCATGTCGCGCTCGTCCGATCCCCCGGCATGGACAGTGCCATAGAACGTCTTGATTCGCTCGGCGTCCGACACGCGCGCATTGAGGCCGCGCGCCAGGTCCATGGTGACGTGATAGCCGCCGATGGCGAAGCCGTCGGCATGCACGAAACGGCCGCCCGAGAACACCGCCATGGCGGTCGTGCCGGCGCCCAGATCGACGACGGCAGCGCCGATATCGGCCTCGTCGTCGGCCAGCACCGCCAGCGCCGAAACGTAAGGCGAAGCGACCATCGCCTCGACGCCGAGATGGCAGCGCTCGACGATCAGCATCAGGTTGCGCGCCGCCGAGACGTCGGCGGTGACCATGTGCATGTCGACGCCGAGCCGGCGACCGAGCATGGCGCGCGGATCGCGGATGCCCCTGGCCGCGTCGATGGCAAACCCCATCGGGATCGAGTGCAGCACGGCCCGGCCGTCGCGAGCCGAATGGCGACTGGTCGCCGCCAGCACGCGGGCGATGTCGTCGTCGGTCACCGCGCCGGTGAGATCGACGGTGGAATTGAAGCGCTCGCTGCCGATGCGGCCGGACGACAGCGATACGACGACCGATTCAAGCTCGACGCCGGCGGTCTTCTCGGCGATGTCGATCGCCTGACGCACCGCCGTTTCCGCCGCATCGAGATCGGCGATGACGCCGCATTTCATGCCGCGCGCCGCGACATGGCCGAAGCCGAGAATCTCCACGCAATGGCTGCGCCGGCGCAGGACCTCCTGCGGCGACTGCGGCTTCAGCCGCGCGATCAGGCAGACGACCTTGTCGGTGCCGATATCGAGCGCCGCCGCGACGGTCGTGCGCCGCGTCGAGACCGGCTTCATCTTCGGCGTGAGGCCGAACCGGAGAACGCTCATGCGTCGCCCCCCTTGCGCGGCTTCTTCTTGTCCTTGAGCGCATCGGCGCGCGCCTGCGCCGCGGCATCCGACAGGCGGACGCTGACGCGGTCGGGCAACCGCAGATCAACCACGGTGATGTCGCGCGACATCAGGTTGCGCTCGGCATCGAGTCTGACGAGCGTATCCAGCGCCTGCGCCACGCCGTCTTCCGGCAGGCGCACGATGACGCCGTTCTTGAGATAGAGGTTCCAGCGGCGCTCCGCCACCAGCACCGCGGCGCGCATCTCCGGCGCAATCTGCGGATTGTGTTCGATCAGCGCGAGGAAATCCTGCGCACGCTTGGCAGCGCCGATCCCGACCACCAGCGGCAGCCGGTCGAAACGCACGCTGTCATAAGGCTGGAGCACGGCACCGTCGGCAGCGATGACAAACACCTTGCCGTCGCGCTGCCAGCGCGCGAACGCCTCGCGTTCCTTGATCTCGATCTCGAGCTTGCCCGGATAGAACTTGCGCAGCGTCGCATCGGCGATCCACGGCACTGCCAGCAGCCGCTCGCGCGCCGCCGCAACATCGAAGAATGGCAGCGACGAGGATTCGGTGAGCCCGGCGGCCGCGAACACCTCGCTGCGGCTGAGCTGCCGGTCGCCGGTGAGCGCGATCTCGGAAATCCGGAAGCCGATAGCGCTTGCTCCGGCATCGCAGAACTGATGCCACTGCCCGGCGAGCGTCTCGATATGGTCGCCCTTGACGGCGCCATAGATGCCGGTGCCGGCCAGCAGCAGCGCCACCGCAAGCACGCCGCAGCCGCGGCAGGGCCGCCGCTCCGCAAGGCCGGCGCCCGCCGCGTAGACCTGGCGCCCGAACCGGGTCGAGCGCAAACGCGCGCGCACGGCGCGCATCAGGCGCCCTTCGGCGTCGTCGGCCCGTTTCAGCGGTTGAGCGAGGCGTCCTCGACCATCCATCCAACCAGCTCTTCAAACGTTATGCCCGCGTGGGCTGCGAGCTCCGGCACGAGCGATGTCTCGGTCATGCCGGGTTGGGTGTTCACTTCGAGGCAGTACAGGCCTGCCGTCCCCTCGATCGTGTCGTCGTAGCGAAAGTCAGCGCGTGTCACCCCACGGCAGCCCAGCGCTCGATGGGCCGCGAGCGCTAGTCTTCTGACCTCTTGGTAAACAAATGGTAAAATGGGCGCGGGCAGAATGTGTTTTGATCCGCCGGGTGCGTATTTTGCCTCATAGTCATAGAAACGCACCGCCGGAACGATCTCGATGACGCCGAGCGGTTCCTCGCGGACCACCGCGCAGGTGAGCTCCTTGCCCGGAATGAACGGCTCGACCATCACGCGCTCGCCATAGGCCCAGTCCTCGCGGGTCAGTTCCTGCGGCGGATGCGCGTGATCCTTCTGCACGATGAACACGCCGACGCTCGAACCTTCGGCGATCGGCTTGATGACATAAGGCGGCGGCAGGACATGGGCGCGGGCGACATCGCGCCGGTCGAACACGCCACCGCCCGGCACCGGCACGTCGCCGGCCTTGAGCAGCGACTTCGCCATGTCCTTCTGCATCGCCACCGCAGAAGCGGCCACGCCGGAATGACTGTAGGGAATGCCGAGGATTTCAAGCAGGCCCTGCAGCGTCCCGTCCTCGCCGGGCCGCCCGTGCAGGACGTTCAGCGCCACGTCCGGTTTGAGCAAGGTCAGCACATTGGCAATATCGCGACCGACATCGATCCGGGTGACGCGATGGCCGAGACGCTCCAGCGCATCGGCGCAGGCCTTGCCCGAGCGCAGCGACACCTCCCGCTCGGCCGACCAGCCGCCGTTGAGCACGGCGATGTTCTTCGGACCGGGTTTGCGACCTATCATGGCGATCTCCGAATCAGTCGCTAACATCGCTGATTTGCGGGATGCGTCCTAGAGTCTGTCGCGGGAAATGTCGCGTGATTTGTCTGCGATTTGCCTTGCGATTTGCGCTGCGATGCAGCCGATCTGTGTGCCGACATTTGTCCCGGAGAATGTTCGTACCGGAGAACGTTTGTATCCGTGTCCGTGCGCGACGCCGTCTGCCCGATCGGGCTGCGCGTCCGGCCGGGTTCGCCAGCCTGTTCAACCAGCAACCAGCCTTGCAACAATCCCTGCAACGATCCCTGCAACGATAAAGAAGGCTCCCGATGTCTCACTGGTTCGAGCTCGCTTCGCCGACCGTCTTCATCCTGCTGTCGCTGCTCTATGTCGGCAGCGGATTGCTGCTGTTCTGGGTGGTCTTTCATTCGCCGTTGCGCCGCCATATCGCCGGCAGCGCCGGCATCACCGGCCTCGACACCACCGTTGCCGTCCTGTTCGCGCTGCTGACCGGCTTCCTCGCCAGCGACATCGGCGAGCGCAACAAGCAGGCGGTGCGCGCGGTGCAGACCGAGGTCAGCGAATTGCGCAACATCTACACGCTGAGCATCGCATCCAAATCCGACATGCAGGCGATCCGCGCGCTCCTGCGCCGCTATGTCGAAAGCACCGCGACGCAGGAATGGCCGGCGATGGCACGGCAGATAAGCGCGCCGGAAACCAGCGCCATCTACGACCAACTGCTGCGCGAGATCAGCGACCCCGCCATCGCCCAGGGATCGGGCGAAGCCGTGCATCTGGCGCTGCTGCAGGCAACGGTGCGCGCCGGCACCGCCCGCTCGGAGCGGCTGACGCTCGCCTCCGACAGAACCAATACGCTGAAATGGATCACCGTGCTGGCGCTCGGCCTGATCACGCAGATCGCCATCGGCGTCATGGATCTCGAACGGCCGCGCGCGCATGTCACCGCGCTGGTGGTGTTCTCGACCGCCGCGGTCGTCGCACTCGGGCTGATCGCGTTGCAGGAACATCCGTTCGACGGCGTGTTCCGGATATCGCCGGCGCCGCTGCTCGACCTGCTGAAGGTGATGGCGCCGCCGGGATAGACCGGCAGGCTCTAGGCGACGCCGACGCGCTTGATCTCCCAGTCGAGCACGACGCCGGACGTCTCCTTCACCCGCGCGCGCACCGTTTCGCCCAGCGTCTCGATATCGCCGGCGGTCGCGCCGCCGCGGTTGATCAGGAAGTTGCAGTGCAGCTCGGAGACCTGCGCGTCGCCGACGACAAGCCCGCGACAGCCGGCGGCGTCGATGAGCTGCCAGGCCTTGCCGCCCGGCGGATTCTTGAAGGTGGAGCCGCCGGTACGGCTCTTCACCGGCTGCGTCGTCTCGCGCGAGCTGGTGATCGTCTCCATCTCGGCGGCGATGGCGGCGCGCTCGCCCGGCGTCCCGGCATAGACCGCCCGGGTGAAGATGAAATCCTCCGGCACGCCGGAGTGCCGATAGGTGAAGCCCATATCGGCGTTCGACAATACGTGCACCGTGCCGGCGCGGTCGACGGCGCGCGCTTCGACCAGCGCATCCCTGGTCTCGCGGCCATAGGCGCCGGCATTCATCCGCAGCGCCCCGCCGATCGAACCGGGAATGCCGCGATAGAAGGCGAGCCCGGCCAGCCCGGCATCCTGCGCGGCGCGCGCCACCTTGACGTCCGGCACGCCGGCGCCGGCGATCACCCGCTCGCCCTCGACGCGGACGTCGTTGAAGCCGCGGCCGAGCCGGATCACCACGCCCGGCACGCCCTTGTCGCGGACGATCAGATTGGAGCCGGCGCCCATCGCCATCACCGGAATCTCCGCCGGCAGATGCCGCAGGAAATAGGCGAGGTCGTCCTCGCTTTCCGGCATGAAGAAGATCTGCGCCGGCCCGCCAACCCGGAACCAGGTCAGTTCGTTCAGCGGCTGCGCGGCGATCAGCCGGCCGCGCAAATCGGGCATCAGCGCGCGCAGGTCGGGCGTGATATCGGCGAAGCTCATGACCCGAGACCTGCCTGTGTGAGCCACGCGGAAAGCACCTCGCGTCCGGCCGACGCGGTGCGCGCGCCGAACGTGGCGGCTTGCTGCCGGATCGTCCGCGGGTCGACACCCGCCTTGCCAAGCTCGACCGTGTGCCCGACAAGCCATTGTTCGATCCGCGCGGGATCGGCCTCGATGTGGAACTGCAAAGCAAGAATGGTTTTGCCGACAGCAAAAGCCTGATGCGGACAGGCCGCCGTCGAGGCGAGCGTGACCGCGCCGGCCGCAAGCGCGGCGTTGTCGCCATGCCAATGCAAAACGGGCACGTCCGCCAGCGCGTTCAGCACGGATTTCCGTCCTGCTTCGCTCAATGTCACCGGCGCCCAGCCGATCTCCTTCCGCGGTCCCGGCGCGACGTCGGCGCCGAGCGCCCTGGCGATCAGTTGCGCGCCAAGACAGATACCGAGCGTCGCCTTGCGCTCATCGAGTCGCGCACGGATCGCCGCAAGCTCGTCACGCAGGAACGGATACTGCTCGACCTCATAGACGCCGATCGGACCGCCCAGGATGACCAGCAGATCGGCCGCGACGACCGCCGCAGGATCGAGCCGATCGACGCCGGCCTCGATATAGCGCAAGGAAAATCCACGCTCCGCAAGCAGGCCCGACAGTAATCCGGCATCCTCGAACGCAACATGGCGGATGGCGAGGCAGGTGCTCATGAGGCGGCCAGCTCGCCGGGCAGCGCATAGGCCCACTGGGTGATGTTGCCGGCGCCGAGCAGCACGACATAGTCGCCCGGCTTCGCCAGCCCGCGGACGAGACCGGCGAGCTTGTCCGGCCCGTCGAGGGCGATCACCTGCTTGTGGCCGCGCGCGCGCAGCGCCGTAACGAGATGATCGCGGTCGACCCCCGCGATCGGCGCCTCGCCGGCGGGATAGACATCGGCGACGATCACCACGTCGGCATCGTTGAAGCAGGTCGAGAACGCCTCGAACAGCGACTGCAGCCGCGTATAGCGGTGCGGCTGCACCACGGCGATCACCTGCCCGGCGGTCGATTCGCGCGCCGCCTTCAGCACCGCCGCGATCTCCACCGGGTGATGGCCGTAATCGTCGATGATGGTGACACCGTTCCACTCGCCGACGCGGGTGAAGCGGCGCTTGACGCCGCCGAAACGGTGGAGCGCCGCGCGGATGACGTCGTCGGATATACCCAGTTCGTGGGCGACCGCCACCGCGGCGGTGGCGTTGAGCGCATTGTGACGGCCCGGCATCGGCAATTTGAGATCGCCGATCGTATGCAGCGTCCTGCCGTCGCGATCGCGGAACGCCACGGTGAACGTCGACACCCCGCCGGCATTCTTCAGATCGACGAGACGGACATCGGCCTGCGGATTCTCGCCATAGGTGATGACCCGGCGGTCGGTGACGCGGCCGACGATGCGCTGCACGATCGGATGATCGGTGCACATCACCGCGAAGCCGTAGAAGGGCACGTTCTCGACGAAGGCGACGAAAGCGTCCTGCACCGCCTGGAAGGTCTTGAAATGATCGAGGTGCTCGGCATCGACATTGGTGACGATGGCGATGTCGGCCGGCAGCTTGAGAAAAGTGCCGTCGGATTCGTCGGCCTCGACCACCATATAGTCGCCGCCGCCGAGCCGCGCATTGGTGCCATAGGCGTTGATGATGCCGCCGTTGATCACGGTCGGATCGAGATTTCCGCCATCGAGCAGCGCCGCCACCATCGACGTCGTCGTGGTCTTGCCATGCGTGCCGGCGATCGCCACGCAACGCTTGAGCCGCATCAGTTCGGCGAGCATCTCGGCCCGGCGCACCACCGGCAGCCGCCTGGCGCGCGCGGCAACGAGTTCCGGATTGTCGGGACGGATCGCCGACGACACGACGAGCACGTCGGCGCCGTCGATATTCTCTGCCCGGTGCCCGACCGCGACGGCGATACCCTTGTCGCGCAGCCGCTTGACATTGGCGCTGTCGGCGACGTCGGAACCGGTCACCGTATAATCGAGATTGGCGAGCACCTCGGCGATGCCGCTCATGCCGATCCCGCCGATGCCGACGAAATGCACCGGTCCGATATCGCGCGGCAGTTTCATCTGAATGTTCCTCTTAACCGGCGTCCGGCCGTCAGCGGCGGACGACGCGCAGCACCAAATCCGCCAATCGCCCGGCGGCGTCAACCGCACCGGCCGATTTCGCCGCGGCCGCCATCGTCGCAAGCCGTTCCGGCGCCTCGATCAGCGCGCCGATCTCGGCCGCGAGCCGCTCCGGCGTGAAATCCGACTGGTTGATGCGAATCGCGCCGCCGACGCGTTCCAGCACCCCGGCATTGGCGAGCTGGTCCTGATCGAGCGCATGCGGCAACGGCACGAAGATCGCCGGCCGGCCGATCGCCGCCATTTCCGCGACGGTGCTTGCGCCCGAGCGCGAGACGACGAGGTGGGCCTGCGCGATGCGCGCCGGCAGATCGTTGAAGAACGGCGCCACCTCGGCGATGACGCCGAGGCGCGCATAGAACACGCGCACCGTCTCGACATCTTCCGGGCGCGCCTGCTGGGTCACCGCCAGCCGGGCACGGACCGCCGAGTCGAAACGGGCAATTGCCGCCGGAACGATCCGGCTCATCACCTGCGCCCCCTGGCTGCCGCCAAACACGACAAGCCGCACCATGCCGGCATCGCCGGGGCCGATGAACGGCTTGCCGGCCGCAGCAAGCACCGCCGGCCGCAGCGGATTGCCGGTGAAGGTCGCCTTCTCGCGCCATGCCGGCTTCATCTTGGCGACCTCGCCGAACCCGGTGGCGATGGCGCTCACCCGCGGCGCCAGGAAGCGGTTGGCGCGGCCCATCACGCTGTTCTGCTCGTGCAGCACCGTCGGCACGCCGCGCAGGGTCGCGGCATAGAGCGGCGGCACCGTCGGATAGCCGCCGAAGCCGACGACGACATCCGGCCTGAGCTTGCCGATCATCAGCCACGCCTTGATCGTGCCGATGCCCAGCGTGCCGAAGGTCCGCGCCAGTGCCAGCGGATTGCGCCCGCGCAACGTGGCGCTCGGAATGACATGCACGCTCTGGGCGGAAAACTGATAGTGCGCCGCCCGCCGGTCGGTCGCCAGCGCAACGGCAACGCCGCGCTTGGCCAGCGTCAGCGCCAGCGCCTCTGCCGGAAACAGGTGACCGCCGGTGCCGCCCGCGACAAGCAGCGCCAACGGCTCTCGAGTCTGCGTATCCATCAGATGACCATCCAGCCGATGCCCACCTACGAATTTCCCATGCCGGCGAGTTGCTGCGGCAGCATCGCCGCCCGCGGCCGCTCGCGAGTCAGCGCAAACAGCATGCCCATCCCGTAGGCCATCGCGATCAGCGACGAGCCGCCATAGGAAACGAACGGCAGGGTCATGCCCTTGGCCGGCATCAGATGCAGGTTGACCGCCATGTTGATCGCCGACTGCAGGCCGAACTGCATCGTCAGACCGGCGGCGGCAAAGCGCAGGAACGGATCGTCCTGCCGCATCGCCCGCAGCAGCGAACGCACGACGACGAAGCAGAACAGCGACACCAGCACCAGACAGAAGACGATGCCGAACTCCTCGGCGGTCACCGCAAAAACGAAGTCGGTATGGCTTTCCGGCAGCATGCGCTTGACGGTGCCTTCGCCGGGACCACGGCCGAGCCAGCCGCCCTGCAGGAAGGATTCGGTGGCGATGTCGATATTGAAGGTGTCGCCGGACGCCGGATCCATGAAGCGCTTGATGCGCGAAGCAACGTGCGGAATGGCCGAATAGGCAACCAGCAGGCCGGCGGCGCCGGCCGCGGCCAGCCCGAACACCCAGACGATCCGCATGCCGGCGAGGAAGAACAGCGCGCACCAGACCAGCGCCACCAGCATCGTCTGGCCGAAGTCGGGCTGCATCACCAGCAGCGCCATCACCAGCACCAGGGTGAGAAAGGCGAACATCGTCGACGGCATTTCCGGACGCCGCGCCGATTCGCCGAACAGCCAGGCGATGATGATGATGAAAGACGGTTTGAGGAATTCCGACGGCTGCACCGAAACGCCGAACACAACGAGCCAGCGGCGCGCGCCCTTGATTTCGGCGGCGAGATACGGCGTCAGCGCCACCATCACCAGACTGACGGCAAAGACGATCAGCGCCAGCCGCCGGACCTGATGCGGCGTCAGGAAAGAGACGGCGACCATCACCGCCGCGGCGGGAATGGTGAAGACGATCTGCCGGTTGACGAAATGAAACGGGTCGAGCCCGAGACGCGCCGCCACCGGCGGACTGGCCGCCAGCGACATGACGATGCCGGTCAGCATCAGGGCGCCGCAGGCGACGAGCGACAACCGGTCGACCGTCCACCACCATTCGCCGAAAGCCGTTCGTTCCGCGCGCGAAACCATAGGGGTCCCCGTCCGGGAGCACGATCCGGCGGCATGAAGCCGCCCCGCGCCCCCGCGTCCTTATCCGGTCGCGTTTTCCGCGGCGAACCGGTCCCCACTTCGCCGGAAAACGCTCTAGTCCTGACCTGCTATGGTTGCCAACTGCTTAACAAGCGATGCCGGGGCAGCAATTCTGCCTCTGCGCGTCTTCCCCCGTGTCTACGGCAGCGCCGCGACGAGTTCCTTGAAACGCTCGCCGCGCACCTCGAAATTCGGAAACTGATCGAAGGAGGCGCAGGCCGGCGACAGCAGCACCACCGGTTGCGGCGCGCCGGATGCGGCCGCATCGCGCGCCGCCATCCGCGTCGCGGCATCGAGCGTGCCGACGATCTCGGCCGGCACTTTGCCGGCCAGCGTCCCGGCGAAATCGGCTGCCGCCTCGCCGATCAGATAGGCTTTGCGGATGCGTGGGAAAAATTCCGTCAGGCCGGCGATGCCGCCGGTCTTCGGCTTGCCGCCGGCGATCCAGAAGATGTCGTCGAAACAGGCAAGCGCCCGCGCCGCGCTGTCGGCATTGGTCGCTTTCGAATCGTTGACGAACAGCACGTCGCCGCGCCGCGCCACTTCTTCCATGCGATGCGCCAGGCCGGGAAACGACGCAAGGCCGCGCTGGATGACATCCATCCGCAGGCCGAGCGCCAGCGTTGCGGCGATCGCGCAGGCCGCATTCTGCGCATTATGCATGCCGCGCAGCGAACCGATGCCGCCCAGATCGGCAAGCGGCGTGGCGATGCCGCCGCGCGCGCGCAGGATCTGCGTGCCATGTGGAGTACCATGTGGAGCGCTTTGCGCATAGATGCCGTCGGCGAGCGGATGCCCGGCGGAAATGCGGATCACGGTCTTGCCGAACCGCTCGGCATTGTCGGCGATCTCCCGGCACCACTCGTCGTCGACGCCGACGACCGCGGCGCCATCCTCCGTCACCCCGGCGATCAGCCGCTGCTTGACCTCCGCGTAATGCTCCATCGAGCCGTGGCGATCGAGATGGTCTTCCGACAGGTTGATCAATACGCCGACGGTCGGTGCCAGCGATGGCGCCAGGTCGATCTGATAGGAGGAGCACTCGACGACGAATGCCTGATTGTCGGCGAACGGATCGAGCGCCAGGATCGGCGTGCCGATATTGCCGCCCATCTGCACATCCATGCCGGCCTCGCGCAGGAGATGCGCGATCAGCGCCGTGGTCGTCGACTTGCCGTTGGTGCCGGTGATCGCCACCAGCGGCACGCCGGGCCCGTAGACCGCGCGCTCGCGCGCGAACAGTTCGATATCGCCGATCACCGGCACGCCGGCGGCCTGCGCCAGCAGCGCCGACCAGTGCGGCTGCGGATGCGTCAGCGGCACGCCGGGCGACAGCACCAGCGCGGCGATCCGCGGCCAGTCGAGCGTACGCAGGTCGCGCACGTCGAAGCCGTCCGCCTGCGCCTTGGCGATCTTCCCGGCATCATCGTCGAAGGCGATGACATGCGCGCCGCCGGCTTCGAGCGCGATGCAGGTGGCGAGACCCGAACCGCCGAGGCCGAAGACGGCAACCCGCGCGCCGTCGAATATCGTGATCGGAATCATCTCGCAGCACCCCCGTCGCCGCGCATCCCGGATTCATCGGCCGGAGAGCGGCAGCGACACAACCTGAATTGTTCACCGCAACTTCAGCGAGGCAAGCCCGGCGAGCGCCAGCACCACCGAGATGATCCAGAAGCGGATGACGATCTGCGGCTCCGTCCAGCCGAGCTGCTCGAAGTGATGATGGATCGGCGCCATCTTGAACACGCGCTTGCCGGTCAGCTTGAACGAGACGACCTGCACGATCACCGAGATCGCCTCGATGACGAACAGACCGCCAACCACCGCGAGCACGATCTCGTGCTTGGTCGCCACCGCGATGGTGCCGAGCATGCCGCCCAGCGCCAGCGAGCCGGTGTCGCCCATGAAGATCGACGCCGGCGGCGCGTTGAACCAGAGAAAGCCGAGGCCGGCGCCGATCACCGCGCCGCACAGCACCGCCAGTTCGCCGGTGCCGGCGACATAGTGGATCTGCAGATAATCGGCGAACACCGCATTGCCGGCGAGATAGGCGACGAGGCCGAAGCTCGCCGAGGCGATCATCACCGGTACGATGGCGAGGCCGTCGAGGCCGTCGGTGAGATTGACCGAATTGCCGGCGCCGGCGATGACGAAAGCGCCGAGCACGACGAACATCCAGCCGAGATTGAACACCAGGTCCTTGAAGAACGGAAACACCAGCGACGTGGAGATCGGCGGCCGGCCGAGCTGGGTGAGCGCGATACAGGCGACGATCGCGATACCGATCTCGATCGCCAGCCGCGAGCGGCCGGAAAAGCCGGCATGGCTCTGCTTGGTGACCTTCAGATAGTCGTCGTAGAAACCGATCATGCCGTAGCTCAGCGTCACGCCGAGCACGATCCAGACATAGGGATTGTGCGGATTGGCCCACAGCAGCGTCGAGACGACGAGACCCATCAGGATCATCAGGCCGCCCATCGTCGGCGTGCCTTTCTTGCTGACCAGATGCGAGCGCGGCCCGTCCTCGCGGATCGGCTGGCCCTTACCCTGCTTGATGCGCAGCAGCTTGATCAGCGGTCCGCCGAACAGAAACACGAACACCAGCGCGGTGACGATGGCGCCGCCGGTGCGGAAGGTGATGTAGCGGAAGACGTTGAAGAAGGAGACTTTGTCGGACAGTTCCGTCAGCCAGTAGAACATCGGATCTATACCTATGCCGGCGCGTCTTCGGCGGCCGCCGAAACCGGAAATGCCCGCGTCAGCGCCTTGACCACCGGCCCCATCTTCGAACCGAGCGAGCCCTTGATCATCACCACGTCACCGGCACGCAAGGTGCTCACCAGAACCGATTCGAGCCCGGCGGAAGTTTCGGCATAGCCGCCCTGCCGTATCGAGGGAAGCGTCTCGAACAGCGCCCGCATCAGCGGCCCGGCGCAGAACACCAGATCGATATTCGCCTCGACCAGCGCCGCGGCAAGGCCGGCATGCAGCGCCGGGCTTTGCGGGCCGAGTTCGAGCATGTCGCCGAGCACTGCGATACGGCGGCCGCGCAGCCCCACCGACGCCTGCGCGAGCAGCGCGATCGCCGCCCGCATCGAGGCCGGATTGGCATTGTAGCTCTCGTCGATCAGCAGGGCGGAACCGCCCCCCGGCATCTCCAGCGACAGGCGGGCGCCGCGTCCGACCGGCGGCTGGAGTTGCGCCAGCGCCAGCGCGGCCAGCGCCAGATCGGCGCCACTGAGCACCACCGCCGCCAGCACCGCCAGCGAATTGGTGGCCTGATGCCGCCCCGGCGCGCCGAGCTTGTAGGTGATCTCCTCGCCGAGGATCACCGCATCGACGACGCTGCCGTCGGGATGCAGGTGGATCCGGCGGGCGTGGACGTCCGCCGACGGATGTTCGCCGAACGAGACGATGCGCCCGACGCCGGCCGCGACCGCGGCGGCGGCCAGCCGCTCGAACTGCGCATTGTCGCGATTGAGCACCGCGGCGCCGCCCGGCTCCAGACCGGTGAAAATCTCTGCCTTGGCATCGGCAATCGCCTCGAGCGAGCCGAAATATTCCAGATGCACCGGCTCGATCGTGGTGACGATCGCCACATGCGGCCGCACCATCTGCGTCAGCGGCGTGATCTCGCCGGCATGGTTCATGCCGATCTCGAACACGCCGTATTTCGCGCCCGCCGGAAACCGCGCCAGCGTCAGCGGCACGCCCCAGTGATTGTTGTAGGAGGCGACGGAGGCATGCGTTTCGCCATCGGCGGACAGGGCAAGCCGCAGCGCTTCCTTGGTGCCGGTCTTGCCGACCGAGCCGGTGACCGCGACGATGCGCGCCTGGCTGCGCGCGCGCGCCGCCCGCCCCAGATCGCGCAGGCCGTCGAGCCCATCGTCGACCAGCAGCAGCGGCGCATCGGCCGCGAACTGCGCGCGACGGTCGCGGGCGATGACGGCGATGCCGCCAGAGGCCAGCGCCGCATCGACGAAATCGTGCCCGTCACGGCTGTCGCCCTTGATGGCGAAGAACGCCTCGCCCGGCACGATGCTGCGGGTATCGATGGAAATGCCGTGCACGCTGGCCGGCAGCGCGCCCTGACGCCCGGCGCGCATCGCCGCCGCCATCGCCTCGACGGTCCACAACGGTTTCGGTTCTTCTGCGGGATTCATCCCGACGCCCCCTTCAGCGCCGCGGCGACGGCCTCGTGGTCGCTGAACGGCACAGTCCGATCGCCGACGATCTGGCCGGTTTCATGACCTTTTCCGGCAATCAGCAATACATCGCCAGCGGCAAGGGAGCCGATGGCCCTTCGGATCGCTTCGGCCCGGTCGCCGATTTCCACCGCGCCCGGCGCGGCGGCGAGGATCGCGGCGCGGATCGCCGCCGGCTCCTCGCTGCGCGGATTGTCGTCGGTGACGATCACCCGGTCGGCCTGCGCGGCCGCAATCGCACCCATGATCGGCCGTTTGCCGGCATCGCGGTCGCCGCCGGCCCCGAAGACGACGGTCAACCGGCCGCTCGCATAGGGCCGCAGCGCCGCCAGCGCCTTGGCCAGCGCATCCGGCTTGTGTGCGTAATCGATGAAGATGGGCGCACCGTTTGGTGCACCGACCAGTTCGAGGCGCCCCTTTGCGCCTTGCAGATGTTCGAGCGCGGCCAGCACCGCTGCCGGATCGCCGCCGGTCGCAATGGCAAGGCCGGCTGCGACCAGCGCATTCTCGACCTGAAACGCGCCGACCAGCGGCAGCCGCACGCTGACGTCGCGCCCCGCACAAGTCAGCGTCAGCCGCTGGGCGAAGCCATCGACCGCAACATCACGCAGGCGGATCGCCTCACCGGCGCTGCCGACCGTCAGCACCCGCAGGCCGCGCCGCGCCGCCGCGGCCACAACCTGCGCCGTTTCCTCGTGATCGGCGGCAATCACTGCCGCCCCGTCCGGCCGCACCAGATCGGTGAACAGCCGCAGCTTGGCAGCGAGATAGGCTTCGAGCGTCGGGTGATAGTCGAGATGGTCGCGCGACAGATTGGTGAAAGCGCCGGCCGCCACCCGCACGCCGTCGAGGCGATACTGGTCGAGACCGTGCGACGAGGCTTCGAGCGCCAGATGCGTGACGCCCTCTCCTGCCAGCGCGTCCAGCGTGCGATGCAGATCCACCGGATCGGGCGTCGTCAGCGAGCCGTAGACCTCGCCTTGCGGCGAGACGACGCCGACAGTGCCGACGCTGGCTGCCGGATGACCGAACCGCGTCCAGATCTGCCGCGTGAACGCCGCCACCGAGGTCTTGCCGCTGGTGCCGGTGACCGCGGCGACCGTCGCCGGCTGGCGCGGATAGAAGCGCGCCGCCGCCAGTGCCAGATCGCGGCGCACATGATCGCTGGCGACGAAGACCACTCCCGGCGGCAACCCGGGCGGTCGCTCGCCCGCCAGCACCGCGACGGCACCGGCGGCAACCGCCCTGCCGACGAATTGCAGGCCATCGGCCTTGTTGCCGGGGATCGCGACGAAGAGAAAGCCCGGCTCCACCTTGCGGCTGTCGACAGTGAGGCCCGTGACCTCGATCTCTCCGCTGGCGGTATCGGGCGTCCGCAGCAGACCGCTGAGCTTCACCGGTTCGCCTTGATGCTTGAGGTGAGCCCGAGAATCAGCTGATCGGCCGGCGGCAGATCGAAGCGCGGCGCGACGCCGAGCAACGGTGCGATCCGTTCGATCACCTTGCCGCCCGCCGGCACGGCGTTCCAGCCGGAGGTGATGAAGCCGTGCGTCTCGGGCAGCGGTTGCGGTTCGTCGAGCATGATCAGGACAAGATAGCGCGGATCGTCGGCCGGCAGGATGGCCGTGAAGCTGTTGAGCACCTGCTTCTTCGAATAGCGCCCGTTGACCACCTTTTCCGCGGTTCCGGTCTTGCCGCCGATATAATAGCCGGGAACATCGGCCTTTCTGGCGGTTCCCTTCTCCGCATTGAGCCGCATCAGATAGCGCATGCGGTCGCTGGTCGCGGTGCTCACCACCTTGGTGGCGAGTTTCATCGCCTCGTCCTGCGACCGCTTGATGAAGGTCGGCGGAACCAGGTAGCCGCCGTTGACCACCGCGTTGATGCCCATCACCGCCTGCAGCGGCGCCACCGACAGGCCGTGGCCGAAGGCGATGGTGATGGTGTTGAGCTCTCCCCAGCGCTTGGGAACGATCGGCTCGGCGCTCTCCGGCAGTTCGGTACGCAGCCGGTCGAGCTGGCCCAGCTTCTTCAGGAACGCCTTGTGCGCATCGACGCCCATCGACAGCGCCACGCGCGCGGCGCCGATATTCGACGAATAGGTGAACACCTCCGACAGGGTGATGAAGCGATGCAGCGGGTGGGTGTCGTTGATGTTGAACCGGCCGTAGCGCAGCGAGGTTCGCGCATCATAGGTGGTGTTCAGCCCCGCCTTGCCGGAATCGAGCGCCATCGCGAGCGTCAGCGCCTTGAATGTCGAGCCCATCTCGAACACGCCGGTGGTCAGCCGGTTGATGCGGGTCGGGTCGTTGGCTTCCTTCGGATTGTTCGGGTCGAAATCCGGCTCCGACACCATGGCGACAATCTCGCCGGTGCGCACGTCGGAGACGATGCCGGCTGCCGCCTTCGCCTTGAACTTCTCCCGGGCCGCCGCGAGTTCCTCGCGCATCGCATGCTGAACACGCAGGTCGATCGACATCTCCACCGGCTTCTGCAGCCGGTCGGTGGCGAAGCCGGCGAGATGCAAATCGGCAAGCCCGCGCGTGTCGATCCATTTCTCGATACCGGCAATGCCCTGGTTGTCGATGTTGACGAAGCCCAGCGCGTGCGAAACCACCGGTCCGTTCGGATAGATTCGCCGGTTCTCGGTCAGAAAGCCGATGCCGGGAATGCCGAGACGATGGATGTCGCGCTGCTGCTGCGGCGTAATCTCGCGCTTGAGCCAGACGAAGCCGCGCTTCGACGACAAACGTTCGCGGACTTCGTTGGCATCGAGATCGGGCAGAACGGCGGTGAGCAATTCCACCGCCTCGTCGACGTCGATGATCTTGCGCGGCTCGCCGTAAAGCGACGGCCCCTTGATGTCGGTCGCCAGAATCTTGCCCCGCCGGTCGAGGATATCGGGACGCGCCGTCGCCACCGCGTCCTGACCCGAGCCGCGGCGGGCGCTGTGCTCGTCGTGAACCAGCGCGAACAGCACCAGCCGGCCGGCGATCACCAGATAGACGGTGGCAAAGGCGAGGATGGCGAGCCCGATGCGCGCCTTGGCCTTCACCTCGCGGTTGACGTCGCGGCCATAGACCAGGCCACGCACGAAGCGCTGCCAGCGCTGGTAGCGGGTTTCGGGATTGCGGGCGAGCATCGGCTACCGGCCTCCCATCGGACTGGTGACCGGGACGCGGCCAACACCCTCATCGATCAGATCGCCGATCCGGTCCGGCAGCGGCGCCACCGTCTCCGGCGGGCGCTCCGGCAAGTGATCGAAGGAGCGGAACTGCTGCGGCGTCAGCGGCTGCAGCGGCAGGTGACGCTGCGCCAGAGCCTGGACGCGGCCGGGCGCTTCGAGCTGCGCGAGCTTGGCGCGCAGCACCGCGATGGTGTCCTGCTCGCGGCGGATCTCGGTGCGCAGCTTCGCCGCCCGCTCGACGCGCTGCGTCGATTCGAACTTGATCTTGTAGACATAGGACGCCGCCAGCACGAGCACGCCGATGATCAACGCATTGAGAATCCGCATGCTCATCCGCGCATCACCTCGGCAAGCGACGGCAGCGACGGCAGCAGGCTCTCATGATCGCCGGCACGCGGCGGCGCGGCGGTGCGCTCGGCCGCCCGCAGTTTGGCGGAGCGGGCGCGCGGATTGCGCGCCACCTCGCCGGCATCGGCGACGACCGGGCGCCCGGTCACCGCGACAAAGCTCGGCGGGGCTGCCTGCATTTCCGGCCGGTGTCGCGAACCGCCGCCGCTGCGGCTGCGCTCGTTGATGAAGGTCTTGACGATCCGGTCTTCCAGCGAATGGAACGACACGACGACGAGACGCCCCTGCGGCCGCAGGATGCGCTCGGCCGCCAACAGCGCTTGCGCCAGTTCCTGCAGCTCCTCGTTGATGAAGATGCGCAGCGCCTGGAAAGTGCGGGTCGCCGGATGGATTTCGCCGAAACGCGCATGCACGACGCCGGCGATGATGTCGGACAGCGCCGCGGTGGTGCGGATCGGCGCCGCCGCGCGCGCCTCGACGATCGCCCGCGCGATCGGCCGGGCGAATTTCTCCTCGCCCAGCGTCGCGATGATCGCCGCCAGATCGCGCGCCGAAGCCACCGCCACGAGATCCGCCGCGCTCGGCCCGTCCGATCCCATGCGCATGTCGAGAGGACCGTCGTGACGGAACGAGAAACCGCGCCCCGCCTCGTCGAGCTGCATGGAGGATACGCCGATGTCGAGAACGACTCCGTCCACCGCTTCGGCGCCGCAGTCGCGCGCCACCTGGTCGAGCGCTGAGAAACGCTCCTCGATCACCGTCAGGCGGCCGGCGGATTGCTCCACCAGCGCCATGCCGCGCGCCACCGCGCTTTGATCGCGGTCGACGGCGATGACCCGGCAATCGGCAGCGTCGAGGATCGCGCGGCTGTAGCCGCCGGCGCCGAAGGTGCCGTCGATATAGATGCCGCCCTCGCGCACATTGAGGAATTCCGCGATCCGCCCGCCGAGGACCGGAATATGCGGCCCGGCTCCGCCGGCGCCGACCTGTCCCGAATCACCCGCCGCCGACGGATCGACCGGCGGGCAACCGGCGGCAACGAATGGAAATGCGGTCGATTTCATCGAATTGCGGGCCGTGACGGAGAGGCGACAGCGAGCGGCGGACCCTTCGCCCGCCGCATCGCCTTAACTCCTCATTAAGCCTGCTTCATCTTAAGGATTGGTTGCCGATCGGTGCGATCCAAAAAACAGATCCCGAAGAACAGATCCAAACAGGTCACGTTGCCGCGACAAAATCCCGGCAAGAAAGACCGGAACGTCACCTTGCGCCGGGCGTTGACCTGCCAGACGGACGGAATGTGCATTTCGCCCGCGACTATTTCTTTTGTTCGCAAGGAGGAACCATGAAAAAAATCGTACTCGGGACAGCCATTGCAAGTCTGATGCTGTCGACAGCATTGGCGCAGGCGCCCTCGACGCCGGATACGAGTTCCCCCTCGCCTTCGGCGACATCCCCGTCGACGCGGTCAACACCATCGCCGTCGACATCCACGTCGTCTCCGGCTGCATCGGCAGGCGCAACGACATTCGTGTCGACGCAACAGCCGGACCAGTTGTTGGCGTCCAAATTCAAGGGCACCAACGTGGTCGGCGCCGATAACGCCAAGATCGGCGACGTGAGCGACATGCTGTTCGACAAGGACGGCAAGATCGAAGCCTATATCGTCAGCGTCGGCGGCTTCCTCGGCGTCGGCTCGAAGAGCGTGGCGATCCCGCCGCAAGCCTTCGAGATCGTCAAGGGCACAAACGGCGAAGCCGACCAGCTCAAGCTCGCCGCCACCAAGGACCAGTTGAAGGAGGCGCAGGCGTTCGAACCCTACAACCCGCCGCGCGTCACCACTGGCTCGGGCGCAGGCGGAATGGGTGCAACGCGGCCGGCGACGCCGCCGGCAACCAGCCGCTGACACAGCGATCCGGTGAAGCGACTGCGGGTTTGCCCCGCTCGCGACCCCTCCTGATGATAAAGAAAGCCCGGCCCGGACGGTCCCGCGGCCGGGCTTTCCGCACCGAATCGGCCACGATCCGCCCATCCCCCGACACGCGGGCGTTGGCATGGCGTGATTTTACAATCGGCGACACCCTGGCCGCAGACGGATACAGGCTTTTCGGAACTTTCAGGCAGGTGCCGGCTTGTGCCGTTACCGCAGCTTGGCTAAGCGGTCCTCCGGGCCCGGCTCCGGTCGCGCATTCCATCCCGGTGATCTGTCCAGACGTCCATGTTCCTGTTTCAGCCGGATTCCTTCGTCGTCTCCGACGTCGTTGCCTCGCCGAATTTCGACGACCGCCGCGACGGCATCGAGCCGGACATGATCATCCTGCATTACACCGGCATGCAGGACGAGGGGGCGGCGCTCGCGCGCCTGTGTGCGCCCGACAGCAAGGTGTCGTCGCACTATGTCGTCTTTGCCGACGGGCGCGTGGTGCAATGCGTGCCGGAAAAAGCGCGGGCCTGGCACGCCGGCGTGTCGCGCTGGGACAACGCCACCGACATCAACTCCCGCTCGATTGGCATCGAAATCACCAATCCCGGCCATGATTTCGACTATCCGGCCTTTCCGCTGCGGCAGACCGCGGCGGTGATCGCCGTCTGCAAGGGCATCATGACGCGCCGCCCGGCGGTGCGGACCGAGCGGGTGCTGGCGCATTCCGACGTCGCGCCGGAACGCAAGCAGGACCCGGGCGAGAAATTCCCGTGGGCGCTGCTCGCCGATTCCGGCGTCGGCCATTGGGTGCGCCCGGCGCCGCTGGCGCTCGAGGGCCCGCGCATGCGGGCCGGCGACAAGGGCAGCGACGTCTCCGACTTGCAGACGATGCTCGCCGAATATGGCTACGGGATCGCCGTCACCGGCGACTACGACGAAGCAACGGCTCAGGTCGTGACCGCTTTCCAGCGGCATTTCCGTCCGGAACGGGTCGACGGCATCGCCGACACCTCGACACGGATGACGTTGCGCGCCCTGCTCGAAACCCGCCCGGCCCGCAGCGCCTGATCGCCGCGCTTGACGCGGCGCAGGCAGCCCCTCATCTGTCTTCGGTCAGTCGGCCGGACGGCCGCTCCGGCAATCCCGAAAGGGCGCCGGGGAGGAAAGTCCGGGCTCCACGGACGAACGGTGCCGGATAACGTCCGGCGGGGGCAACCCCAGGGACAGTGCCACAGAGAATGAGACCGCCGGCCTGCGCAGCAGACACCGGCAAGGGTGAAAAGGTGCGGTAAGAGCGCACCGCGTTCGCGGCAACGGGAACGGCACGGCAAACCCCACCGGGAGCAACACCGAATAGGAGTGACGCGGCGCATGCGCCAGGCTCGTCCGGGCCAGTCATTCGGGTAGGTGGCTAGAGCCGCCGGGCAACCGGCGGCACAGAGGAATGGTCGTCACGCGGAAGGGAGTGTTCGCGTCTTCCGCGCACAGAACCCGGCTTACAGGCCGTCTGGCACATCGAAGGGGCATTCGGCGCCAGCCGCCGGATGCCCCGCCAATGTCGGCGCTTCCCTTGCCGCCGGCTGCCTTGCTTGCATGCGCTGACCTGCCGTCCTCGCCGCCTTGCCTCGATGCATTTGCGTGATAGACGCCATCGTCCCGGCGCGCTGGTCTTCGCATCGCGCCCGGGATAGCGTCCGCCGCCTGCTGTTTTGTTTTCATGTCCACATCACCCAAAAAAGTTCTCAGCGACAAAGTCGGGCTGCTGCTCGGCGGCATCGGCATCGTTCTGTTCGCCGGCACGCTGCCGGGCACGCGGCTTGCCGTCGTCGATATCGAGCCGCTGTTCCTCACCGCAGCGCGGGCGACGATTGCCGGCTGCGCCGGCGTGCTGGTGCTGATGGTGATGCGGCGGTCGCTGCCTTCGCGCGCCAATCTTCTCCGCTGCCTGATCGCGGGCGTGTTCACCGTATTACTGTTTCCGCTGTTCGCGGCGCTGGCGATGATGACGGTGCCGGCGTCGCATGGCGGCGTCGTGCTCGGCATTTTGCCGCTCGCCACGACAGCCGCCGCAACCGTGCTCGCCGACGAACGTCCGAGCCTCGGCTTCTGGCTGGCGAGCGCCGCCGGCGCGGTGCTGGTGCTGATCTTCATGATCCGGCATTCCGGCGTCGAAGCCGTCGGCTGGGGAGACCTCTTCCTGCTGTGCACCGTGATCGCCGGCGCCGCCGGCTACACCTATTCGGCGCGCGCCACCGCCCACCTGCCGGGCTGGGAGGTGATCAGCTGGTCGGTGGTGATCTTCCTGCCGCTCAGCCTCGTCTGCGCCGTCCTGCTGTGGCCGGCCGATATCGCCGCGATCCGCTGGCCGTCATGGAGCGGGCTGCTCTATGTCGGGCTGGTCAGCCAGTATTTCTCGTTCTTCGTCTACAACGCCGCGATGGCGATCACCGGCGTCGCACGCATCGCGCAGCTTCTGCTGCTCCAGCCCTTCGTCATCTTCGGCCTCGCCTTTCTGGTGAACGGCGAACCCATCGAACTCGAAACGCTGGCCTTCGCCGGCGGCGTCGTGGCGATCGTGGTCATCGGCCAGCGCATGCGGGTGACGCGCGGCACGAGCATGCTGCAGCGGCGCTGAGAGATCGCGCGGCCGGCCGGCTTGTCTTCGGCGCGACCGCCCGCCCATAGTGCGGGCCCGATCCGCCTCAGCCAACCACCTGTTCTTCCGACTGACCGTCCGATGCCGACATCCAGGCCGAAAGCCAGACGACCTTCCGCACGGGCCGCCAGAGCGCGGAACGCGGCAGCGTCGCGCGCGACATCCGACACCGCGGGACAGTGGGAATTCTGGATCGACCGCGGCGGCACCTTCACCGACATCGTCGGCCGCCGGCCCGATGGGACGCTCGTCTCGCACAAGCTGCTGTCGGAGAATCCGGAAGCCTATGCCGACGCGGCGGTGCAAGGCATCCGCGATCTGATCGGCCTGCGGCACGGCGAGCCGCTGCCGCCCGGGCGCGTCGGCGCGGTGAAGATGGGGACCACGGTTGCCACCAATGCGCTGCTGGAGCGCAAGGGCGAGCGTACGGCATTGCTCATTACCCGGGGATTCCGCGACGCCCTGCGCATCGGCTATCAGGCGCGGCCGAACATCTTCGCCAAGCACATCGTCAAACCCGACATGCTCTATGAGCGCGTCGTCGAAATCGACGAGCGCGTGCGTGCCGACGGCACGGTGGAGATGGCGCCCGATGACGGCGCCGTCCGCGAAGCACTGCAGCGCCTGCGCGCCGATGGCATCGACGCCCTCGCCATCGTCTTCATGCACGCCTATCGCTATCCGGCGCACGAACGGCAGGTTGCGGCAGTCGCCCGGGCAATGGGCTTCACGCAGGTTTCGGTCAGCCACGAAGTCTCGCCGCTGATCAAGCTGGTCGGGCGCGGCGACACCACCATGGTCGATGCCTATCTGTCGCCGATCCTGCGAAGATATGTGCAGCAGGTCGCCAGCGAATTGCACGGCAACGGCGCGGCGGAAACCATCCGCCTGATGTTCATGATGTCGTCGGGCGGGCTGACCGCGGCGCGGCTGTTCCAGGGCAAGGATGCCATCCTCTCCGGCCCGGCCGGCGGCGTGGTCGGAATGGCGCGCACCGGCCGCGAAGCCAGCTTCGACCGGCTGATCGGCTTCGACATGGGCGGCACCTCGACCGATGTCTCGCACTACGACGGCGAATTCGAGCGCGCCTTCGAGACCGAGGTCGCCGGCGTGCGCATGCGCGCGCCGATGATGCTGATCCATACCGTCGCGGCCGGCGGCGGCTCGATCCTGCATTACGACGGCGCGCGTTTGCGCGTCGGGCCCGACAGCGCCGGCGCCAGTCCGGGGCCCGCCTGCTATCGCCGCGGCGGCCCGCTTGCCGTCACCGACGCCAATGTGATGGTCGGCAAGCTGATGCCGGACTTCTTCCCGGCGATCTTCGGCCCGCGGCAGGACCAGCCGCTCGACGCAAACGCGGTGCGCGCCGGCTTCGCCGCGCTGGCGAAGAACGTCGGCAACAGCCGCAAGCCTGAAGACATCGCCGATGGCTTCATCCGCATCGCCGTGGAGAACATGGCGAATGCGATCAAAAAAATCTCGGTGCAGCGCGGCTACGACATCACCCGCTATGCGCTCAACTGTTTCGGCGGCGCCGGCGGCCAGCATGCCTGTCTGGTCGCCGATGCGCTCGGCATCACCCATGTGCTGATCCATCCGTTCTCGTCGCTGCTGTCGGCTTACGGCATGGGGCTCGCCGATATCCGCGCCACACGACAGCAGGCGATCGAGGCGCCGCTCGACACGAAAACGCTCGCCCTGCTCGAACGCACGGCAAAGACGCTCGGCGCGGAAACCGGCGCCGAAGTCGCCGGACAAGGCGTGGCAGCGGACAGGATCAGGATCGTCGTGCGCGCGCATATCCGTTACGCCGGCACCGATACGGCACTGATCGTCGATGCGGGGACGGTCGTCGTGGCCCCTCGCCGGCGACCCGCGGCAAGACTGGCTTCGCCGGCGGCCCTGACCCGCGCCTTCGAGAAGGCCCACAAGGCGCGCTTCGGCTTCATCGACCGCGGCAAGCGGATCGTGGTCGAGGCGGTGTCGGTGGAAGCGATCGGCGGCGGCGGCGCGTTTCGCGAACCGCGGCTGAAGACCAGCCGCGCGCGGCTGCCCGCGCCGGCGCGCAAGACGCGGTTCTTCTCCGGCGGCAGGTGGCACCGCGCGGCCGTCTATACGCGCGACCAGCTCAGGCCCGGCGCGCGCATCAAGGGCGCGGCGATCATCATCGAGCCGCACCAGACCGTCGTCGTCGAACCCGGCTGGCAGGCGCGGCTCACCGACAAGAACCACCTGCTGCTGTCGCGCGCGACGAAGCTCAGGCGCCGGCACGCCATCGGCACCAGAGCCGATCCGGTGATGCTGGAAATCTTCAACAACCTGTTCATGTCGATTGCCGAGCAGATGGGCGTGTCGCTGCAGAACACCGCCTATTCGGTCAACATCAAGGAGCGGCTCGATTTCTCCTGCGCGGTGTTCGCGCACGACGGCACGCTGGTCGCCAACGCGCCGCACATGCCGGTGCATCTGGGCTCGATGGACCGCGCCGTCGAAACCATCATTCGCGAGAACAAGGGGAGCATCCGCCCCGGCGACGTCTATGCGATCAATGCGCCCTATAACGGCGGCACGCATCTGCCCGACATCACCGTCTGCACGCCGGTGTTCGACGACGGGAAGAAAGCGATCCTGTTCTGGGTCGCCTCGCGCGGCCACCACGCCGATGTCGGCGGCGTTTCGCCCGGCTCGATGTCGCCGAACGCGACGACGATCGAGGAGGAAGGCGTCTATCTCGACAATTTCAAGCTCGTCGACCGTGGCCGTTTCCGCGAAGCCGCGCTGATGGCGGCGCTCACCGGCGCGAAATATCCGGCGCGCAACCCGGTGCAGAATGTCAACGACATCAAGGCGCAGATCGCCGCCAACGAGAAAGGCGTGCAGGAACTGCGCAAGATGGTGACGCAATTCTCGCTGCCGGTGGTGAAGGCCTATATGCGGCACGTGCAGGACAATGCCGCCGAAAGCGTGCGGCGCGTCGTCGACCGGCTGCACGACAGCGCGTTTTCCTACGAGATGGACCAGGGCACCGTGATCAAGGCAAAGATCACGGTGGACAGGAAGAAGCGCGAGGCGACCGTGGACTTCACCGGCACCTCGCCGCAGCAGCCGACCAATTTCAATGCGCCGGAGCCGGTGACGCGCGCCGCGGTGCTCTACGTGTTCCGGGTGATGGTCGACGATGCCATTCCGATGAATGCCGGCTGCCTGCGACCGATCCGGATCGTCATCCCGAAAAACACCATGCTGACGCCGGACTATCCCGCCGCCGTCGTCGCCGGCAATGTGGAGGTCTCGCAGGCGGTCACCGACACGCTGTTCGGCGCGCTCGGCGCCATGGCCGCGGCGCAGGGGACGATGAACAATCTCAACTTCGGCAACGCCAGATATCAGTATTACGAAACCATCTGTTCCGGCTCGCCCGCCGGGCCGGGCTTTCCCGGCACCGATGCGGTGCAGACGCATATGACCAATACCCGGCTCACCGATCCGGAGATTCTGGAGTTCCGCTATCCGGTGGTGCTGGAGGATTTCCACATCCGCAAGGGCGCCGGGGGCCGCGGCCAATGGAATGCCGGCGACGGCGTGCGCCGCACCATCCGGTTCCTCGAACGGATGGAGTGCACGATCCTCTCCGGTCACCGCCGCGTGCCGCCGTTCGGTCTTGCCGGCGGCGGCAACGGCGAGGTCGGCGAGAACAGCGTGCGCCGCAAGGACGGCTCGATCGAGATATTGCAGGGCTGCGACGCCACGGTGCTCGAAGACGGCGAGGCGATCATCATCCAGACACCGACCGCCGGCGGTTACGGTAGGCCGAAACAATCCTGACCGGTCCGGCCGCACCCGTGACGCGGCGGTGTCATCGCGCTAACCATGCCGCGGACCGGCATTGGTCAAACGCCGGCGATTGCGGTTGTCTGGACAAGACATCGTTTGCATCCCGCAGGAGAGCATGTCGATGAAACATCATGTCAGCCTGATCACCGTTTTCTCACGCGTCGCATTCGCGCTTGCGGCGGCCGCACTGCTGCCCGTCGCCGGCGCGACATCGGCCTCCGCCGCCGCTTATCCCGTGCAGGGCAAGTGGGGTCAGAGCGCCAGCACCGACAAGCAGCCGGTGGACTGCGCCCATCTGCGCACCATCGATTTCCGTGGCGAGCGGCGGTTCGATTCCGGCGGCGGCGTGCCGGACTTCCGCGCCATTTCGGTCGAGCCGCAGGGCCAGAACAGCTGGCGTGTCGTCGAGGAATTCCGCACCGGGCAGATCAACGCCCGCAACCAGTTGACGCTGCAGGTGGCGAGCGATCCGGACCGTATCGAACTGCAACTGACGCGCGGCGGCACCATCAAGCTGCGCAAGTGTAAATGAGCCAGGCCGGCACGCCGCGCCGGTCCTCACGGCCGCGACGGATCAATGCCGCGCGATGATCTCGCGCTCGCCCTGATGCACCGTCGGCATCTCCGATAATCCCCGGCCGCTCTTGCGCCGCATCAGGATCGACGGACGCCGGTAACGCAGCGTGCTGCGCCGTCGGCGCCGGACGAACGGCCGCTCGACGCGCAATGCGCCGAGCCGTTCGAACGCCTCGCGCACATCGCCCGCGAGTTCGCCGATCAATTGCGGCACGCCGAGAATGCTCGACCAGGATTGCCATTGCGCCAGCAGGTCGTCGGCATCGCACGCGACGTGGAGCGGCAGCCGCAATGACGGATCCTTGTGCTCCAGCACCAGCGCAACGGCTGCCTGCGCGTCGCCGTCAGGCGGCAGCATATGCAGCGCGACGCCGAGAAACGCCGATACCGGCATATTGACCGCCATCCGCACGCCGTTCACCGCACGCCGCACGACGATCCGCTCGCGATGGATTTCGATGTCCCGCTCGTTCCCGTCCGCCCTCGCATCTTCCGCGCAATAGCGGACAGGCAGGGCGTAAGGGTCGAGCCGCAGCGCGCGGCTCGACCCGGCGGGCATGCCGCCACTTCCCATTTTGACGCCTCAAATTCTCCCGCGCCGGGTTTTCCCGGTCGCACGCGCATCATGGCAGCGCCGGACGCGGAATCGCTTAAGAAGCGCGGTTAATCAGTGGTATCGCGCCCGCCTTCGGCGCGGATGCTTGATGAGGGGTTGCCGGACATGCTTGACAGGATGTTGCCGCGCCTCGGAAAATTTGCGCGAAGCCATTGAACCGGCGTGCTATTCGGGCCATCTGAAAGGTCTTTCCGAGAGGTCCCCATGGCGGCGCCGACCACATCCCTGTTCGATCAGACATCGTTGACCACGCTGGCGGAGCAACTCGTCGCGGCGGCCCGCAAAGCCGGCGCCGATGCAGCCGACGCGGTCGCCATGCGCTCGATCTCGCTGTCGGTCGAGGTGCGCGATGGCGCCGTCGAGGAATCCGAACGTGCCGAGGGCGACGATGTCGGCCTGCGCGTGCTGGTCGGACGCAAGCAGGCGGTGGTCTCCACCAACGATATCGGCGGCGCGCAGCCGGACGAACTCGCGGCACGGGCGGTGGCGATGGCACGCGCCGCGCCCGAAGATCGCTATGCCGGGCTCGCCGATCGCGAGCGGCTGGCGCATGACGTTCCCGATCTCGATCTGCTCGATCCCGATCTGCCCGATGTCGCAACGCTGGAGCAGCGGGCACGCGCCGCGGAAACCGCCGGCCTTGCCGTCAAAGGCGTCAGCAAATCCGGCGGCGCCTCCGCGGCAGCCGGCATCGGCGGCATGGTGCTGGTCACCAGCGATGGTTTTGTCGGCTCCTATCTCGGCTCGCGGCATTCGATCTCGATGACGGCGATCGCCGGCGAAGGCACCGGCATGGAGCGCGACTATGACTTCTCGTCCGCCTTGCATGCTGCCGACCTCGACAGCCCGGAGCGGATCGGCCGCACTGCCGGCGAGCGCGCGGTGGCGCGACTCAATCCGCGCAAGATGCCGACGCAAAAGCTGCCGGTGGTGTTCGACCGGCGCGTCGCCAACACGCTGGTCGCGCATCTTGCCGGCGCGGTGAACGGCAGCGCCATCGCCCGCAAATCGAGTTTTCTGAAGGACAGGCTGGGCGCGGCGCTGTTCGCCGCCGGCATCCGCATCGTCGACGATCCGCTGCGCCGGCGCGGCCAGCGCTCGCGGCCGTTCGACGGCGAAGGCGTGGCGACGCGGCCGCTGACGCTGATCGACGGCGGCGTTCTGCAATCGTGGCTGCTCGACAGCGCCACAGCGCGCGAACTCGGCCTCGTCAGCACCGGACATGCCAGCCGCGGCGTCTCCGGGCCGCCCTCGCCCGGTGCCACCAACCTGCATCTGGAAGCCGGCGCGCTGACGCCCGCACAACTGATCGCCGATATCGCCGACGGCTTCTACGTCACCGACCTGATCGGCTCCGGCGTCAACGGCGTCACCGGCGACTACAGCCGCGGCGCTTCCGGTTTTCGCATCGAGAACGGCGAGAAGACCTTTGCAGTCAGCGAAGTGACGATCGCCGGAAATCTCATCGACATGTATCGCAGCCTGACGCCGGCGAACGATCTCGAGTTCCGCTACGGCATCAACGCGCCGACGGTGCGGATGGAGGGCATGACGCTTGCCGGTCAGTGAGCAGCAGGCGCAGGCATTGCGGCAACCGCTGGCGACGGCGATGCGGGAAGCGGGCGCGCTGGCGATGCGCACCTACCGATCGGCCTCTCTCAAAAGCTGGACCAAAAGCGGCACCTCGCCGGTGAGCGAAGCCGACATCGCCGTCGACCACCTGCTGCGCGCGCGGCTCGGCACGCTGGTGCCCGACGCCGCCTGGCTGTCGGAGGAAACCGACGACGACAGGGCGCGGCTCGCGGTGCCCGACGTCTGGGTGGTCGATCCGATCGACGGCACGCGCGCCTATATCGCCGGCCTGGAGGACTGGACCATCTCGGTCGCCCTGGTGCGCGACGGCCATCCGGTGCTGGCGGCACTCTATGCGCCGGTCAGCGACGAAATGTTCCTGGCGAGCCGCGGCAATGGCGCGCACCTCAATGACCGCCCGCTTGCCGTCACGCCGGCCGCGACCATCGCCGGCGCCAGCTTCGCCGGACCGCAGCGCTATCTCGACTGGGTGACCGGCATCAAGGCAGGCACCACCACGGTGCCGAAGATCCATTCGCTGGCGCTGCGGCTGGCGCGCGTCGCCGACGGCACCATCGACGCCGCTTTCACCGGCGGCAACAGCCACGACTGGGACCTTGCGGCAGCAGACCTTTTGGTGCACGAAGCCGGCGGCGCGCTGACCGACTTCCACGGGCGAAGCCTGACCTATAATGCCGCCAAACCCGTCCACGGCGCGCTGGTCGCTGCCGGCACGGCGCGCCATGCGGCACTGGTCGCCCTCGCGCAGGCGCGCGATTCCGGGCCGTGATCTGCCCGCATCAGATAGGATGGTGGAACCGATGAGCGATCAAACTCCCGGCCCGCAATTGCTGCATCTGGTCATCGGCGGCGAGACCCTGACGCTCGGCAGCCACGAATTCAAGGATCTCAATGCCGTCGATATCGTCGGCGTCTATCCGAACTATGCCAGCGCCTATGCGGCATGGAAGGCGAAGGCGCAGCAGACCGTCGACAACGCGCTGATGCGCTATTTCATCGTGCATCTGCACCGGCTGCTCGATCCGGCGACCACCGCCGATCCGGCGCGGAAGAACTAGAAGCGGACGCAAGCGGCAATGCGCTGGTCGAAACGCCTGTTGCGAAAGCCGTTCATGCTGGCATCCGCCGGCAGCCTCGCGGCCGCCTATCTGCGCTTCGTCCGCCGCACCAACACGATGACGCTCGAGCCGGCCGATATCTATGACCGCATCGCGCCCGATCTGCCGGTGATCATCGCGCTGTGGCACGGCGAGCATCTGGTCAGCGCCTTCTTCCGCCGGCCGGAGCGGCCGGGGCATCAGACCAAGGTGCTGATCTCCCGCCACGCCGACGGCGAGATCAATGCCATCGCGGCGGAAAAGCTCGGTATCGGCCTGATCCGCGGCTCCGGCGCGCATGGATCGGACTTCCGCCGCAAGGGCGGGGTGCCGGCGTTCAAGGACATGCTGGCGGCGCTGGCCGACGGCTACAACATCGTACTGACCGCCGACGTGCCGAAAGTGTCGCGCGTCGCCGGCCTCGGCATCATCAAGCTGGCGCAGCATTCGGGACGCCCGATCTATCCGCTGTCGATGAACACCAGCCGCCGCCGGCAACTCGACAACTGGGACCGCACGGTGATCAATCTGCCGTTCGGACGCATGGTCGCCGTCGTCGGCGAGCCGATCCGCGTTCCCCCGGATGCCGACGACGCCACGCTCGAAGCCGCTCGGCTGCAGGTCCAGCAGCAACTCGATGCAGTGAGCGCCCGGGCGCTGGCACTCGCAGACGGTGGAGCGGCAGCGTGATCGACAGCACGCCAGTGACGTTGCGGATGTATCGCGGCCTGTCGGCTTGCGCTGCGCCGCTGGCGCCGGTGTTGCTGAACTATCGCCTGCGCCGCGGCAAGGAACACCCCGACCGTCTGACCGAGCGTTACGGCGAGAGCCGCATCGCGCGGCCGCGCGGCCCGCTCGTCTGGGTGCACGGCGCCAGCGTCGGCGAGTTCAACACGGTGCTGCCGCTGATCGAGCGCATCCGCCGGCAGTCGATCAATGTGCTGGTCACCACCGGCACGGTGACCGCCGCGAAGAATGCCGCGGAGCGGCTGCACCCGCAGGTGATCCATCAGTTCGTGCCGCTCGACGTGCCGCATTTCGTCGGACGCTTTCTCGATCACTGGCGGCCCGATCTCGGCGTGTTCGTCGAATCCGATCTGTGGCCGAACATGATCATGGAAGCCACGGAACGCGGCACGCCGCTGATCCTGGTGAACGGCCGCCTGTCGGAACGTTCGTTCCAGCGCTGGCGCACCGTGCCCGGCACGATCGGCGGACTGCTCGGACGCTTCAGCCTGTGCCTGGTGCGCACACCGGCCGACGCCGAACGTTACGGCGCGCTGGGCGCGCCGCATCCGCTGACCACCGGCAACCTGAAACTCGACGTGCCGCCGCCGCCGGCGGATGCCGGTGAGGTCGAGGCGCTCAAGACCGCGATCGGCGCACGCCCGGTCTTCGCCGCGGCTTCGACGCATGCCGGCGAGGAGACGGTCGTCGTCGATGCGCACCGGCTGCTGCGGCAGAGCTTCCCCGATCTGATCACGCTGCTGGCGCCACGCCATCCGGAGCGCGGCGCGGCGATCGCCGAGATGATCGCGGCCGCCGGCCTGCGCGCCCGGATGCGTTCGCGCGGCGACAGCCCCGATGCGGAAACCGACATCTATATCGCCGACACGCTGGGCGAGATGGGATTGCTCTACCGGATCGCCCCGATTGTCTTCATGGGCGGCTCGCTGATCCCGCACGGCGGACAGAATCCGATCGAGCCGGCGAAGCTGAGCACGGCCATCGTCCATGGTCCGCATGTCGCCAATTTCGCCGACATCTATGCGGCGCTCGACAAGGCGCATGGCGCCGCGGTCGTCACCGATGCCGCCAAGCTGGCCTTGCGCGTCGGCGCCTGGCTCGGCGACGATGAACTGCGGCAAGGCGTCGCCGATGCCGCACGCAGGACCGTCGATGCGCTCGGCGGCGCACTTGAAAGAACCGCTGCGGCGCTCGATCCTTATCTGATGCAACTGCGGCAGGACTACCGCAACGCCAATGCGTGATCCGGCTTTCTGGTGGCGCCGAAGCGCGGCCGGCACGCTGCTCGCCCCGGCCGGCGCGCTCTATGGCCTGTTCACCGCCGCGCGCATGCGGCAGCCCGGCATGCGCGCCGCCATTCCGGTGATCTGCGTCGGCAATCTGACGCTCGGCGGCAGTGGCAAGACGCCGACCGCCATCGCCATCGCGCAATTGCTGAAGCAGGCAGGGCACGCACCGGTGATGCTGACGCGCGGTTATGGCGGTCGCGAGCGCGGGCCGCTACGGGTCGCGCCGGACGCGCATGCGCAGGCAGTCGGCGACGAACCGCTGCTGCTGGCGCGTGCGGCACCGACCATCGTCGCCGCCGACCGGCCGGCCGGCGCCGCAGTGGCGGTCGAGCACGGCGCCAGCATCATCGTCATGGACGACGGCCTGCAGAACCCGTCGCTGCACAAGGATCTGGCGCTGGCGGTCGTCGACGGCCGACGCGGCATCGGCAATGCCCGCGTCTTCCCCGCAGGGCCGCTGCGCGCTCCGCTCGTCGCACAGCTTGACCATATCGACGCCGCGCTGGTTGTCGGCGAACCCGCCGGCGCCACGCCGGTCATCGCCGCGACGCTGGCGCATCATCGGCCGGTATTTCACGCCACGCTGATGCCAGACCTCGCAACGGTCGAACATTGGCGCACCCGCCGGGTATTGGCCTTTGCCGGGATCGGCGATCCGCAGAAATTCTTCGACACGCTTGCGCAAGCGGGCATCGACACGGTGACGTGTCGCGCCTTTCCGGACCATCATCGCTACACGGCGCAGGACGCAGCCGATCTGGTTGCCGCAGCGGAGCGCGACAACCTGCACCTCATCACCACCGAGAAGGATCTGGTCCGCATCGCCGGCGATCCCGGCCTCGCCACGCTGGCGCGACGGGCGGCGGCGCTGCCGGTCACGCTGGTGCTGCAGGAGCCGCAGGCGTTCGCGAACTTCGTGCTCGCAGCCCTCAACCGCCGCGCTTCATGAGAGCAACGGCGTTTACACCGTCAGTCGCCGGCTTGCTGGCGCCGCTGCAGCACCGCTTCCGGCGAGACATAGGCTTCCTGCCGGTCGACGTCCCAGTATTTCAGCTCTTCGAGCGGGATCGGAACGCCGGTGACGGCACAGCGGACGAATGCGCCCGGCCGGATCACGCGGAAATCGCCATCGAGGAATTTCACCTCGGCTTCGCCGCTGGCGTTGAACCGTTCCGAGCGATTGAGCACGCAGACCTCCATACCGGCGCCGATGCCGAAAGGCCGGCATGGACTGGCGTTGCCCCTACCATACAAAGCAGCAGCCGCCGACGCAAAAGCCCCACCACGCAGGCCGATAACAGGGCTGTTACGCCGCCGGCCCCGCACCTCGTGCTAACGTTGCGGCGATGATTTCCGGTAGGTGCGGATGCGACGACTGATTCTCATGGCTGCCGCCATCGTGCTGACGATGACCGCGGCGCAGGCACAGATACGTGCCCCGGAGCAGATCGAGATTCCGCTCAACGACGTCCGGTTGCGGGCGACACTGTTCAAGCCGGACGGCACCGGCCCGTTTCCGGCGATCATCGCCCTGCACGGCTGCGAGGGTCTCAAGGACGGCGCCGGCGAGATCCTGCCGCAATACCGCGAATGGGGCGAACGGCTGCAACGGCTCGGCTATGCCGTGCTGTTTCCCGACAGTTTCGGCTCGCGCGGCCACGGATCGCAATGCCGCGTGCGCGAGCGGCCGATCCGCGCATCGCGGACCCGCATGGGCGACGCCAATGCGGCCCGCCGCTGGATGCAGGTCCAGCAATGGTCGAACGCCGAGCGCGTTTCGCTGGTCGGCTGGTCGCACGGCGCGACCGCCGCGCTCTACACCATCCGGCGGCGCGCCGAGGTCCGCGACGGCACGCCGGATTTCCGCTCCGCCATCGCCTTCTATCCGAGCTGCAAACGCCTCGGCCTGACCGCCTGGAGCGGCCGGGTGCCGACATTGATCCTGATCGGCAAGGCCGACGACTGGGCCGCCGCGACAAGCTGCGAACAGATGGTCGCCGGCGCGCGCGGCCGCAGTGCCCAGGTGCAGATCAGTGTCTATCCCGGCGCCTATCATCATTTCGACCGCAGCAACGAGCCGCTGCACGAACTGACCGGCATCGCCAATAGCGCAAGCCCGAACGGCCGGGTCCATGTCGGGACCAATCTCGCCGCCCGCGACGACTCGATCCGCCGCGTGCAGGAGTTCCTGGCGCGCTGACGCAGGGGACTGCGAGTGCGCTCCTGCCTCCGCTCCGTCCACCCTTCTTTCCCCGGCCCGGCTTGACCGGGATCGGGCACGCTCGTAATGTAACATTATTACATTCTCGGTGGGAACGGCTGACCCGATGGGCTGGTTGCGGGCGAAGCAGCGATGGGCGGCTGGGCTGGCGCTGTTTGCGCTGGCGCTGCAATTCGCGCTCGCTTTCGGGCACGCACACCCGCTGCCGACAGCCGACGCGGCGGCCGCCATCGTTGCGAACGCCACGCCGCCGGGCGGCGATTCCCCGCAGCACCTGCCGGACGATTGCGCGATCTGTGCCGTCATCCACCTGGCCGGCACGCTCGCCCTGCCGGCCCCCGCGGCGCTACCGCTGCCGCTGGCGGTCCACCTCGTCTGGGACGATACACCGCCGCTGCAGCGCATCGCTGCGCCGGCTGCTGCTTTCCACGCGCGCGCACCACCCCTGAGCTGACGCCACCACCGATCGCCATTCGCGGAACCATGCGCCGACACGGTGCACCGCGATGCTCTTTTGCGTCATATCAGGATTACCCATGCTGCCTCATCGCACACTGCTGCTGGCGGGCGCCGCGCTCGCACCCTTGCTGCTGCCCGCATCGGCTCTCGCACAGATCGCCCTGCCCGAAGTCGTCGTCCGCGCCCCGAGCCCGATCGCCCAACCGGCGCCATCGAACGCAACAACGCCAGCCGATGACACGGCGCTGCGCGGCACTTTGCCGATCATCACCGATCAATTTGCCACCGTCACCGTGGTGCCGAAGCAGGAGCTGGAGCGCGCCGGCGGCGGAACGCTCGGGGATGCACTGTTCGACAAGCCCGGCATCACCGGCTCGTCCTTCGCACCGGGCGCCGCCAGCCGGCCGATCATCCGCGGCCTCGACAACTACCGCGTCCGCATTCAGGAGAACGGCCTCGGCGTCAACGACATGTCCGACGTCGGCGAGGATCACGGTGTCTCGGTCGATCCGCTTGCCGCGCAGCAGATCGAGGTGATCCGCGGGCCGGCGACGCTGCGCTACGGCTCGCAGGCGATCGGCGGCGTCGTCAATGTCGACAACAACCGCATCCCGACGGCGCTGCCACCGCGCGGCTTTGCCGCCGAGATCAACGGCGCCTTCAATTCCGTCGACCGCGGCGTGGAAGGCGGCATATTGCTCGACGCCGGCAAGGGAAATTTCGCGTTCCATGCCGACGCCTACGGCCGCAGGACCAGCGACTATGCCATTCCCGGCTACCCCTATCTGTTTCCGGAAACGCCGGCGCCCGTCGTCGACGGGCGGCAGCCGAATTCGGCAACGCGCGGCTACGGCCAGGCGATCGGCGGCTCCTATCTGTTCGATGGCGGCTTCATCGGCCTTGCCGTGTCGCAAGCCGGCAACCGCTACAACGTACCGGGCCAGGAAGCGACGGAGACGCGCACCTCCATCGACATGAGGCAGACGCGGATCACCAGCAAAGGTGAATTCCACCCACAATCCGCCGCCGTCGATGCGGTGCGCTTCTGGCTCAGCGCCACCGACTACAGGCACAACGAGATCGCCGACGAGGGCGGCTTCTACGGCATCCAGCAGACCTTCACCAATCGCGCGCAGGAGGCCCGCGTCGAGACGCAATTCGTGCCGTTCGATCTTCGCTTTGCGGCGCTGACCACCGCCGTCGGCGTGCAGGCCTCGAACCAGAATCTCGACGCACCGGGCATCGAAGGCGGATTGTTCGATCCGAACCGCACGCGCAGCGTCGCCGGCTATGTCTTCAACGAACTGGTCTTCACCGACACGCTGAAAGCGCAGCTCTCAGGCCGCATCGAGCAGGTCAATGTGAGCGGTTCGATTCCGGATCTGTTTATCGATCCCGATACGACGATCGCCCGCAACCGCAGCTTCACGCCGGCGAGCGGCGCCGTCGGCATCATCAAACAATTACCGTTCGGCCTCACCGCCAGCCTGACCGGGCAATATGTGGAGCGGGCGCCGCGCGGACCGGAATTATTCTCGCGCGGCGTTCACGAGGCGACGGGCACCTTCGACATCGGCAATCCCGATCTCGGTATCGAGACGGCCAAATCGGTCGAGATCGGATTGCGTCGCGCCGATGGACCGTTCCGCTTCGAGGCGACGGCCTATTACACACGCTTCAACAACTTCATCTACCGCAATCTCACCGGCGAAAAATGCGATGAGGATTTCGCCAGCTGCGGTGCCGGCGGCGGCACCGAGTTGAACCAGGCGATCTATTCGCAGCGCAATGCGACATTCAAGGGTGCCGAATTGCAGGCGCAATGGGACATCGTGCCGGCGGCAGGCGGCATGGTCGGCCTCGACGGACAGTACGACATCGTCCAGGCGACCTTCGACGACGGTTCCTACGTGCCGCGCATTCCGCCGCAACGGCTCGGCGGCGGCGTCTATTTCCGCAGCGCCGAATGGTTCGCCCGCGTCGGGCTGCTCCACGCATTCGCACAGAACCGCATTGCGGCGGTGGAGACGCCGACCGACGGCTACAATCTCTTGAAGGCGGAATTGTCCTATACGCGCAAGTTCAAGAATGCCCCGGTCGGCGAGCCGCGCGAATTCACGGTCGGCATCGTCGGCAACAATCTGCTGAACGAGAACATCCGCAACGCGGTGTCGTTCAAGAAAGATGAGGTGCTGATGCCCGGACGCACCGTGCGGCTGTTCGCCAGCGTCAAGTTCTGACCCTGCCGTGCCGCGGCGGCCGGCGAGATTGCCGGCCGCTGCCGCCTCAGTCCGCCGTCTCCTCGCAGGAGGCTGGCACGACCCGTCCGCTCTGCGGGGAGGATCAGCGGCGCTTCGTCGTCTCGCCTGTCGCCCGCGGTACGGCCGTTTCTTGACCGCCATTGCTTGTCCGCCGGCCGTTGTCTGCCTGCCGTTTCGCCGCCGGTCGCTGTTCGGCACGGGAGCGGCAGCGGCCCGATACGTCGTCATCCCCATCAAGCGCCCCGCTGCCCATCGTTCCGTGTCGCAGCGTCTCGTATCCGGCCGCCCTCCGGTGCGCGCCAACCAGCGTCCGTCGCGTCCACCTGGGAATCCTTCATGACGGGGCGGGATACCGGCGGATGCGCCAGCAAACACCTTGCGCGACAGACGTCCTGCGTCCCGCCGGACAACCTGCCGCACCATCGAAAACCATGATTTCCACTCTGTCGCTTGACACTTCGGGCTTTCATATGAGTTATTTGCGAATAATTCGCATTAGCATTAGCACCAGAAAGACCCATCATGAGCGACGAGACGGTCGGGAACCGGTACGACAGCGCGAACGACCGGAAGCGGCGCGACAAGGCGACAGATCGGAGCCGAAGCATCGGGTCTGGCGGCCCCGATTGGCGTTTCCCGACGGCCGCGCCGACGGTCACGCTCATGGCCGCCCTCATGGCCACGCTCATGGCTGCCAAGCCCGGGCTGATGGGACTGGCGCCGGCGGCAGCGCAGGAGATCCTGCCTGAGATCATCGTCGCCGCCCCGGCCGCAAGCAGCGTCGATCTGCAACCGGTCACCGAGATCGGCCGCGACGACATCGAGCGCGGCGATTCCGCCTCGCTTGCCGACACGCTGGCGACGCAGCCGGGAATCGCCGCATCCACCTTCGCGCCCGGCGCCAGCCGGCCGATCATCCGCGGGCTCGGCGACTATCGCGTGCGGGTGCAGGAGAACGGCATCGGTGCCCACGACGCATCCGACTTCAGCCCCGACCATGGCGTGCCGATCGATCCGCTGATCACCGATCGCATCGAGGTGATCCGCGGTCCGGCGACGCTGCGCTACGGCTCGCAGGCGATCGGCGGCGTCGTCAACGCCACCAACAACCGGATTCCCGAGGCCGTGCCGTCGAACGGCTTGAGCGGCCGCGTCAGCGGCACGCTCAATTCGGTGAACAGCGGCGCCGACGCCGCCATCGTGCTCGACGCCGGCCATGGCGCCTTCGCCGTGCATGCCGACGCCAACCGGCGCAGCGCAAGCGATTACCGCATTCCGGGCGGACGGCAGAGCAACAGCGCGTTGCGCGCGCAAAGCCAGGCGCTCGGCGGCTCATACATTTTCGACGGCGGCTATGCCGGCCTGTCGGTGTCGCACGCCACGAGCCTCTACCACATCCCCGGCATCGCCGAGACGCAGGACAACACCCGCATCGACCTGCGGCAGACCAATATCGCCGGCAAAGGCGAATGGCGCGCGCCGTTCGCCGCGCTCGACGCGATCCGCTACGCATTCGGCGCCAGCGACTATGTGCACTACGAACTCGGGCGCAACGTGACCGGGATCGACAGCGTGCAGAACACCATCCGCAATCGCGAGCAGGAAGGCCGGATCGAGGTCGATCACGCGCCGCTGGCGACAGCCTTCGGCCCGCTCACCGGGAGCTGGGGCGTCCAGATGCTGCATCGCCAGCTCGGCACCGAGGGCAGTCTCGGCGGCCTGCTGGCGCCGACCGACACGCTGTCCTTTGCCGGCTATGCCTTCGAGCAGATGCAGTTCACCGATACGCTGACGATGCAGGGCGCGCTGCGCATCGAAAGCGCCACCGTCGCCGGTACCGCGGCGGTGTTTCCGTCGAACTTCCTGCCGCCGCCGGCACTCGTGCCGCAGAGCGATGCGCGGCGGCGTTTCACGCCGACGAGCGCCGCCATCGGCCTGACGCAGGCGTTGCCGCTCGACATCACCGCGACGCTGAGCGCGCATTATGCGCAGCGCGCACCGGCGGCGCCGGAGTTGTATTCGCGCGGCTCCGATGACGCCTCCGGCACCTTCGTCATCGGCAATCCGAACCTGAAGATGGAAACCGCCAAAAGCATCGAGCTGGGGTTGAAGCGCCGCAACGGCGCATTCCGCTTCGACGCCAGCCTCTACGCGACGCGCTACGACGATTTCATCTTCAAGCAGCTCACCGGCAATTTCTGCACCGACGAGTTCTCCACCTGCGGCGCCTCCGGACCGCTGATCCAGGTGATCTACGGCCAGCACGATGCGCTGTTTCGCGGCGGCGAATTCTCCGCGCAACTCGACGTGGCGCCGCTCGCCGGCGGCACCTTCGGCATCGACATGCAGTTCGATGCGGTGCGCGCCACCTTCACCGACGGCAGCAACGTACCGCGCATTCCGCCGATGCGCGCCGGCGGCGGCCTGTGGTGGCGCAGCGCAGAATGGCATGCCCGCGTCGGCCTGCTGCATGCCTTCGCACAGACGCGGATCGACCTCAATGAAACACCGACCGACGGCTATAATCTGCTGAAGGCGGAAATCAGCCGCACGCAGCAGCTTGCCGCCTCGACCTTCGGCGTGCGCGAGATCACCTATGGGATCGTTGGCGACAATCTGCTGGACGAGAACATGCGCAACCACGTCTCGTTCAAGAAGGACGAGGTGCTGCTGCCAGGCCGCACCGTCCGCCTGTTCGCGACGGCGCGGTTCTGACCGGCGGCGTCGCGGTCAGAACAGATCGCCCTGCCCGGATTCGGGCGAGCGTTTCGGTCGCAATGGCGCAACCTTTTCCGGCGCAACCTGTGCCGACGGCGCAGTCTTCGCAGACGGCGCGGCTGTGACCGCCGGGTTTGCCGGCCCGGTTTCGCTGCTCGCTCCGTCCGCGACGGCATCGATGCGGCCGTCGGCGAATTCGAGGCCAAGCCGCATGCCTGGCGCGACCGACGCGGCGGTGCGCAGCGGCCGCCCATCCGCATCGCGCACCAGTGCGAAGCCGCGTGCCAGCACGCCGCGATAGGAGAACGCCTTCAGCAATTCGCCGGCACGCGAGAGCTGTCCAGCGCGGCGCTCCTGGCACACGGCGAAGGCGCGCGCCGCACGCTTGTCGAAATCGACGCGCCGGTAGGCGTCCCGGCGCCGCGACACCAGCACCGCGACCGAGCGCTGCGCCCGGCCGGCCAGCACGCCGACACGCTCGCGGCAGACCTCGAGCCGCCCGCGCAGCACCTGCGGCGACAGGCGCGCCGCCACCCGGTCAAGCTGCCGGTGATGCACATGCGCATTGGCGCGAAGCGCACGCGGCAATCGTTCTGCAAGATTGTCGAGATGCTGACGCTGCGTTTCGAACAGGCGATCGCGCTTCGGCAGCGCGCGTTCCAGCGCCCGCAAATCCTTGCGCCGCTGCTCGACGCCGCGCTGCCAGCACGCAACCTGGCGCGCCTGCAGCGCGGCGAGTTGCGTCAACAGATCGGCGCGCACCGGCACCGCCATTTCCGCCGCCGCTGTGGGCGTCGGCGCGCGCTTGTCGGCGGCGAAGTCGATCAATGTGATGTCGGTCTCGTGGCCGACGGCGGAAATCAGCGGGATCATGCTCGCCGCCGCGGCGCGGACCACGATCTCCTCGTTGAACGACCACAGGTCTTCGAGCGAGCCGCCGCCGCGCGCGACGATCAGCAGATCGGGCCGCGGCAGCGGGCCATCGACCGGAAACGCGTTGAAGCCCTCGATCGCCGCCGCCACCTCCGCCGCCGAGGTCTCGCCCTGCACGCGCACCGGCCAGACGATGACGCGCCGCGCGAAACGGTCGGTGAGCCGGTGCAGAATATCGCGGATGACGGCGCCGGTCGGCGAGGTGACGACGCCGATCACCGTCGGCAGGAACGGCAGCAACTGCTTGCGCGCCTCGTCGAACAGGCCCTCTTTGGCCAGCGTCTTCTTGCGCTCCTCGAGCAGCGCCATCAGCGCGCCGACACCAGCGGGTTCCAGCGTCTCGACGACGATCTGGTAGTTCGAGCGGCCCGGATAGGTGGTGACGCGGCCGGTGACGACGACTTCCAGCCCCTCCTCCGGTTTGACCCGCATCTTGCCGAAGACGCCTTTCCAGATGACCGCGTCGATGCGCGCGCTCTCATCCTTGATGGCGAAATAGCAATGGCCGGAGGAATGCGGCCCGCGATAGCCGGAAATCTCGCCGCGCAGACGCACATGGCCGAAAGCGTCCTCGACGGTGCGCTTGAGCGCCATCGACAGTTCGCTGACCGTCAATTCCACAACATTGATGCGCGCGGCGGCGTCCATCTGGGTCGAATCGTCCTTTGCGATGGGAGGCATTATCTTATACCGAAATCCCTGTCATCGCCGGACCCGATCACGGCGATTCACCCCGAAAGGCTTGGAAAAACCGCATTCTACGCTGGATGCCCGGGTCGCGCCCGGGCATGACAAGGGCGCAAATCAGAGCGCAAAGCGGCGGCGGAACCGGATGCGACGCAGAATGTGGCAGCGATGAATATTCTCCTTCTCGGTTCCGGCGGCCGCGAACATGCGCTGGCCTGGAAGATCGCCGCCAGCCCGCTGCTCGATACGCTCTACTGCGCGCCCGGCAACGCCGGCATCGCGCGGGAAGCAGAAATCGTAGAGCTCGATCCGGCCGACCATGCGGCGGTGATCGCCTTCTGCAAGGACAAGCGGATCGATCTGGTGGTGGTCGGGCCGGAAGCCCCGCTGGTCGCCGGCATTGTCGACGACCTCTCGGCCGCCGGAATCAAGGCCTTCGGCCCCTCGAAGCAGGCCGCGCAACTCGAAGGATCCAAGGGATTCACCAAGGATCTGTGCCGCGCCAACAATATTCCCACCGCCGCCTATGAGCGGTTCCGCGAGGCTTCGCCAGCCAAGGACTATATCCGCGCCAGAGGCGCGCCGATCGTCGTCAAGGCCGACGGACTCGCCGCCGGCAAGGGCGTCGTCGTCGCCGAAACCGTCGAGGAGGCGCTCGCTGCCGTCGACATGATTTTCGCCGGCGGGCTCGGCAGCGCCAGCAGCGAAGTGGTGATCGAGGAATGCCTCGTCGGCGAGGAAGCCTCCTTCTTCGCGCTCTGCGACGGCTCGACCGCCATTCCGCTGGCCTCGGCGCAGGACCACAAGCGCGTCTTCGACGGCGACACCGGCCCCAACACCGGCGGCATGGGCGCCTATTCGCCGGCGCCGGTCATGACGCCCGAGATGACCGGACGCACGATGGACGAGATCATCCTGCCGACGGTGCAGGCGATGGCGGCGATGGGCGCGCCCTATAAAGGCGTGCTGTTCGCCGGCCTGATGATCACCACCGAAGGCCCGAAGCTGATCGAGTTCAATGCCCGCTTCGGCGATCCGGAAACGCAGGTGCTGATGCTGCGCATGATGTCCGATATCGTGCCGGCACTGCTTGCCGCCTGTGACGGCCAGCTCGCGCATTTCGACCTGCGCTGGTACCCGGAAGCGGCGCTGACGGTGGTGATGGCGGCAAAAGGCTATCCCGGCGCTTACGAGAAGGGCAGCGTCATCGAGGGACTCGAGGACGCCGCCGCGCTCGACGATGTCGAGATTTTTCATGCCGGCACCAGGGCGGACGGCGGCCGGATCGTCGCAAGCGGCGGGCGAGTGCTGAATATCTGCGGCATCGGCAAAACGGTCGCGGACGCCCAGGCGCGCGCCTATGCTGCTGTCGACAGGATCCGCTGGCCGGGTGGCTTCTGCCGCCGCGATATCGGCTGGCGCGCCCTGTCGCGCCGGGGATGACCGCATCCCGGCCCATCTCCTAACGCTTCGTTAATGCTGACGAACCGCAACGAAAACGGAACGTTTTCTACACGATCGAGTCGCACTATATTGAGGTCTCTGCCCCAAGGTGACGCGCCATGTCCACCGTCAGCAGAACCTCGAGTCCTTACTCCGGGCTCGCCACCCAGACCGGGGTGACGCGAACCGCGGTGACGCCACCGGTGCAAGCCAGCGATCACGACACCGAGCAGCGCGGCGGACGCGATCACGATCGCGAGCAACGCCGGCGTCACGAGGCGCAGCAGTCGGACGGTTGCGGCCATCTGGTCGACAAGATCATCTAGCCTGACCGACCTTCCCGACTTTCATGGCAACCGATGCCGACACCCCCGGCGGGTCACCGCCGCGCGGCGAAGAACGTGCGCAGCAGTTCGCCGGACTCGCGCTCACTCATTCCGCCATAGACGTCCGGCTGATGATGACAGGTCGGCGAGGCGTAGAAGCGTATGCCGTGCTCGACCGCGCCGCCCTTCGGATCGGCAGCGCCATAATAGAGTCGCCGGATGCGCGCGAAAGAGATCGCCGCCGCGCACATCGCACAAGGCTCAAGCGTCACATAGAGATCGCAACCAGTCAGCCGCTCGTTGCCGAGCACCGCCGCCGCCGCGCGGATGGCGAGTAGCTCAGCATGCGCGGTCGGGTCGCGATCGGTCAGCGTGCGGTTGCCGGCGCGCGCCACCACCGTCCCGTCCCGAACGATCACCGCGCCGACCGGCACTTCGCCGCGCGCCGCGGCGGCGCGGGCCTCCTCCAAGGCAAGCTGCATGAAACCGGACATGCGTTCGTTTTTGCTCCGATGACAACCGGACTTGTCCCGGCTCCCCGCGACTTATACACGTTCGCCGAACGGACACGGATGCCCGGCACGAGACCGGGCTTGGCAGCGAGATCATGGTTGGCGATAGCAAATCCGGCGAACGCATCGCCAAGGTGATGGCGCGGGCCGGCCTCGCATCGCGGCGCGAGGCGGAAGTCTGGATCGCCGCCGGGCGCGTCTCGGTCAACGGCGCGATCATCGCATCGCCGGCACTCAATGTCGGGCCGCGGGACGTCATCGCTGTCGATGGCGTGCCGCTCGGCCGGCGCGAGCGAAGCCGGCTGTTCCTCTATCACAAGGTTCCGGGGCTGGTGACCACGCATCACGACCCGGAAGGCCGCCCGACGATTTTCGACGCGCTGCCGAAAAGCCTGCCGCGGCTGATCAGCGTCGGCCGGCTCGATCTCAATACCGAGGGCCTGCTGCTGCTGACAAATGACGGCGGGCTGGCCCGCGCGCTGGAGCTGCCGTCGACCGCCTGGCTGCGGCGCTACCGGGTGCGCGCTTTCGGCGAGGTCACGCAGCCGCAGCTCGACGGCCTCCGCAAGGGCATCACCGTCGACGGCATCCGCTATGGCGCAATCGAGGCGACGCTGGAACGCCAGCAGGGCTCCAATGTCTGGCTCACTTTCGCCATTCGCGAGGGCAAGAACCGCGAAGTCCGCAATGTGCTGCGCTCGCTCCATCTGCACGTGAACCGGCTGATCCGCGTCGCCTTCGGCCCGTTCGAACTTGGCGAACTGCCGGACGGCGCGGTCCAGGAGATAGAGACCGCGGCGCTGAAAAAGCTGCTCGGTCCCGAGGTGACGGCGAAAGCGCATGCCGATTTCAGCGGCCCGATCGTCGATCACAGCGTCGCCGTCTCGCCAGCACCCGCGTCGGACGACCGCGCACGGACACGCGAGCAGCGTCACAAGCAGAAGAACAAGCAGCGTTTCTCGACCAGCGCCCGCAACGATCCGAAAACAACGCCAGGCCACAAGCGGCGCACGCGCGACAATGGAACAGAAACCGAAAACCAGCCGCAACGCCCCGCGCGCAAACCGCGGCGCCGTGCCGACCGCTCCGGCGGACCGCGCCCGTCGAGGCCGCGCTGATGCGTGTCGTCGCCGGCCGGTTGCGCGGACGCCCGCTCGCCGCGCCGAAATCGCAGAACGTGCGGCCAACCGCTGATCGGCTGCGCGAAAGCCTGTTCAACGTACTGATGCACGCCTATGGCGACCCGGTCAGCGGCGCCCGGGTGCTCGACCTCTTCGCTGGCACCGGCGCGCTCGGCGTCGAGGCGCTGTCACGCGGCGCCGCCTACTGTCTGTTCGTCGACGACGGAGCGGAAGCACGTGCCTTGCTGCGCGCCAATGTCGAAGCGCTGGGCCTTGCCGGGATCACCCGCATTTTCCGGCGCGACGCAACGAAGCTCGGCCCGGCGCATCCGATCGAGCCGTTCTCGCTGGTGTTCGCCGACCCGCCCTATCGCCAGGGCAAAGCCGAACTGGCGCTCCGCTCCGCCCGCGATGGCGGCTGGCTGGCCGCCGATGCGCTGATCGTGGTCGAGGAAGCGGCAGATGCCGCTTTCGCGACGCCCGACGGATTCGACGAGATCGAGCGCCGCCGTTACGACGACACCGACTTCGTCATCATCCGGCAGGCGACGGCCCGGTAAACGCCGCCAGCCGGCACGGTCGCAGGCGGCCGAATCATTAAAATTCGAGCATTTTCCGCTCCCGAAGCGCTTCCATAAGAGATTGGAAAACATCAGTTTTTCACAATCCGGCGGGAAACTGCTATGGTTAAGGGATCGTTGCATGTCAGCGCAGCGACAACCACCGGGATATGGACGGCCCCTATGGCGGCAAACGATACATCGGCGGAAACAAGACTACCGGATGCCAAGAGCCTCGAGCCGAAGCGGCTGAAGGACGCCGTGCGCGAGGCGCGCATCGAGGCGGCCGAGCGCTCCGGCGTCGTCGTCGATCTGCGCGACGCCGATGTGGCCCGCCTCGAACTGCTCGACGAGGCGCTCAATCCGGTCTTCGCCGAGGTCCCGAGCGAGATCGACCTGTTCGACCGCGGCATCAGCCGCGGCGAGACGCCGAAGCTGTGGATCGACGTCGTCGCGCATGTCGAGATGGGCCGCGACAAGCGCATTTACCGCTTCGTGCAGGACACCCGCTTCGGCCGCAAGGTGCTGGCGGAATCCTATGAAATCCGCGACCTCGTCGATGCGGTGACGCGCTATGTCGCCCGCCGTCTGGTCGAGCGCGAGCACGCGCTGGCTGCCGACAGCGCCGCGTCGCCGGCGAAAGGGCACGGCACGGATTCCGTGGCCAGTCCACATCGAAGCTGGTGGATGTTCGGTCTCGGCATTCTCTGCGGCATCGGCCTGCTGTTCGCCTTCGCCTGGCTGAGCATGCCCTACTGAGGCCGGAGATTTCAGGCGGCGTCCCAATCGGGACGGATCAGACCGGACACATTGTCGAAAGCGCCCGGCACCAGTTCGTGCACCAGCACCCGCGCCTTGTCGACCGGCCCCGGCATGCGGATACGACCCGGCGGCGTGCGCTTGAAGCCGACGCGGCCATAGAACGGCTCATCGCCGACCAGCACCACCAGCCGATGGCCGTTGGCACGCGCTTCCTCGAGCGATCGCACGATCAGCGCGCGGCCGATACCGTGCGAGCGGAACGGCGGCTCCACCGTCAACGGCCCGAGCAGCAGCGCCTTCTCGTCACCGATGCAGACCGAGGTGAGGCGAACGGAGCCGACCAGCAGCGTGCCGATCCGCGCGGTGAACGACAGATCGAGCCGGTGCGCCATCTTCTCGCGTATCCGATAGGCGGAGCGCGCATAGCGTCCCGGACCGAAAGTACGCTCGTGCAGCCGCTCGATCGCCAGCGCGTCGGCGGCGGTTTCCGGCGAAATGGTCGGCGAGGCGTCGGACATGTCCGGTTCCGTTGCGATCTGCGCCGATTAGCATTTGCCTCGCCGCAGGTCTATCGGTTGCGGAAACCGGCCATCGCTTTCATGGTGGCTGGACCGGCAAAATGGAGGTGACGAGATGGGCTTGCTGATCGACGGCGTCTGGCACGACCAATGGTACGACACCAAGGCGACCGGAGGCCGGTTCGAGCGCCAGCCGTCTAGATTCCGCAACTGGGTGACGGCGGACGGCGCCGCCGGCCCCTCGGGAAGCGACGGTTTCCCGGCGCAGCCCGGCCGCTACCATCTCTATGTCTGCCTCGCCTGCCCGTGGGCGCACCGCACCCTGATCTTCCGCAAGCTGAAGAGGCTGGAAGCTGCCATCTCCGTGTCGGTCGTCTCGTATCACATGGGCAAGGAGGGCTGGACATTCGACACAGCGACCGGCTCCACCGGCGACGCCGTGAACGGTGCGCAGCGTCTCTCGGAGATCTACGTCAAGGCAGAGCCGAAATTCACCGGGCGCGTCAGCGTGCCGGTGTTGTGGGACAAGGAACGGCAGACGATCGTCAACAACGAATCGTCGGAAATCATCCGCATGCTCAATTCGGCTTTCGACGCCTTCACCGAGGTGAAGACCGATTTCTATCCGCCGGCATTGCGCGCCGAGATCGACCGCCTCAACGATCTCATCTATCCGAACATCAACAATGGCGTCTATCGCGCCGGCTTCGCCACCACCCAGGCTGCTTACGAAGAAGCTTTCCGTTCCCTGTTCGATACGCTCGAGCGGATCGAGGAGCGGCTGTCGGGACAACGCTATCTCGCCGGCAAGACGTTGACCGAAGCCGACTGGCGGCTGTTCACGACGCTGATCCGTTTCGACGCCGTCTATGTCGGCCACTTCAAGTGCAACTGGCGACGGATCGTCGACTACCCGAATCTGTCGAACTATCTGCGCGATCTCTACCAGATGCCCGGCATCGCCGAGACCGTGAACATCGAGCACATCAAGAAACACTATTACGGCAGCCACCCGACCGTGAACCCGACCGGCATCGTGCCGCTCGGACCGGAACTGGATTTTAGCGCGCCGCACGACCGCGGACGATTCGGGTAACAAGTAAGCCGCGCCCGATCGCGCTCAGCGCCGGCCGAACAGCCGTTCGATATCGACGAGTTTCAATTCCACGTAAGTGGGGCGTCCGTGATTGCACTGGCCGGAATTCGGAACCGCCTCCATCTCACGCAATAGCGCGTTCATTTCATCCGGCTTCAGCAGCCGACCCGAGCGCACCGAGCCGTGGCACGCCATGGTCGCCGCGACATGCAGCAGCCGGCGTTCCAGCGGCAGCGTCTCGTCCCACTCCGCCATGTGCTCGGCCAGATCGCGCACCAGCGCGCGCGCATCGACCGCGCCCAGCATCGCCGGTGTTTCGCGTACCGCGACGGCGCCCGGCCCGAACGGCTCGATCGCCAGGCCAAATTTCGCCAGATCCTTAGCGCGCGCAAGCAGGCGTTCGACGTCCGCTTCGTCGAGTTCCACGATCTCCGGGATCAACAGCATCTGCCGCGCCACGCCATGCGCATCGAGCGCCGCTTTCATCCGCTCGTAGACCAGCCGCTCATGCGCCGCGTGCTGATCGACGATGACGAGGCCATCGGCCGTCTGGGCGACGATGTAGTTGCGATGCAGTTGCGCGCGCGCGGCGCCGAGCGGATGGGCAAACTCCTCCGGCGACGGCGTCAGCGCTTCGACACGAACATCCGCCGACGGTGCGCCGGCGTCGAATGCGCTCTGCGCAGCTTCGGCAAAACCGGCTGACGGAGACGTGAAAGACGGCTCGAACGACGGCGGGCGCACCGGCGAACGCCGCCAGTCGTAGCCACCGCGCGGAAAGGCCACCGGCCGGAAAGCGGCGACGGTCGCGCTGCCGCCGGTGGTCGCCGCGCGCTGGCTGTCGCGCGCCAGCGCGGTCTTGAGCGCATTGATGAGCAACGAGCGGACCAGCGCCGGATCGCGAAACCGGACTTCGGTCTTCGCCGGATGCACGTTGACGTCGACCTCATGCGGATCGAGCGTGACGAACAACGCCACCATCGGGTGGCGGTCGCGCGGCAGATAGTCGGCATAGGCGCCGCGCACCACACCGAGCAGCAGCTTGTCGCGCACCGGACGACCGTTGACGAACAGATACTGGTTCAGCGAGTTGGCGCGCGTCAGCGTCGGCAACGCGGCAAAGCCGCTGACCGCGACGCCACGCACCTCGCCCCCGACCTCCACCGCATTGGCGCGAAAATCGGCGCCAAGGATATCGGAAAGTCGCGCCAACTGGCCGGGCCCGGACGGCAGCGCCGCCGCCCAGTTCACCGGTGAGCGGTCCTCGCCGGCGAGCACGAACGCGACATCCGGTCGGCTCATCGCCAGCCGCCGCACCACATCACGCACCGCTTCCGTCTCGCTGCGGTCGCTCTTGAGGAATTTCAGCCGCGCCGGCGTCGCATAGAACAGATCGCGCACCTCGATGCGGGTGCCCTGCGGCAGTGCGGCCGGCTTCACCGCGGATTTCTCGCCACCCTCGACGGTCAGCGTCCAGGCATGCGGCTCATCGGCATGACGCGTCGTGATCGTCAGCTTCGACACTGCGCCGATCGACGGCAGCGCCTCGCCGCGAAAACCGAGGGTGCGGATCATCAACAGATCCTCGCCGTCGAGCTTCGACGTCGCATGCCGCTCGACCGCCAGTTCGAGGTCGCCGCGCGGCATGCCGGCGCCGTCATCGGTGACGCGGATCAGCCGTCGGCCGCCGCCCTCGGTCGCGACCTCGATGCGGCGCGCGCCGGCATCGAGCGCATTCTCGATCAGTTCCTTGACGACGCTCGCCGGCCGCTCCACCACCTCACCGGCAGCGATACGGTTGACGACGGCCTCGGACAGTTGGCGGACGGGCATTGCTTTTCCTTGTATCTCCCATCCGCACAGGAACGGGACCGGCCACGGCACGACTCGGCATACCCAGTCTAGCGCCAGACGGCGCAGGGAGGCGACCGCCGCCCGGCTTTGCTATTCGAAGGAAACCCTGCCGCGCATGGTCTTAACGGTCGAACGTCGCTTCTTGCCCTCGATCCGGCGTGTTTTCGACGCCTTGGTGGGCTTGGTCGCGCGGCGCGGGATCGGTCGCACTGCCGCCTCGCGAATCATCGCAAACAGCCGCTCGCGGGCATCGTCGCGATTGCGCTCCTGGGTCCGGTGCTGTTGCGCCACGATGACCACGACGCCGTCCTTGGTCAGCCGCCGACCGGCGATCCCCATCAGCCGGATGGCGACATCGTTCGGCAGCGACGGCGAATGCCGCGCGTCGAAACGAAGCTGCACCGCCGACGATACCTTGTTGACGTTCTGCCCGCCCGGACCGGAGGCGCGCACGAACGTCTCCTCCAGTTCGGTCTCGTCAAGCGAGATATCGTCGGTGATACGGATCATGGCGGCGGCACTGTAGCCGCAGCATGATCGGATGTCTCGACAGCAGTGACGTGATCGCCCGACCGAATTACTGCCCGACCGACGTCACGCCCTTTGGCCGCCCGGCGACCGTCACCAGCAGGCCCTGAGAGAACAGCCGCTTCGACACGCGCCTGACGTCGTCGAGCGTCACCGCATCGATCAGCGCGTCGCGGCGGGTCATGTAGTCCATGCCGAGGTTATCGTTCTGGATCTGGATGAGCTGCGAGGCGATCTTCGTCGAGGTGTCGAGACCGAGGATGTAGGAGCCCTTCAGGTAGGACTTCGCCTTGGCGAGCTCTTCCGCGGTTGGCCCCGCCTCGCCCATGCGTCTGACTTCCTGTTCGATGATCGACAGCGCATCGCCGGTCCGGTCGGCCCGCACCTGCGTGCCGCCGATCACCACGGCAGAATGCTTGAACCAGACGAGGCTCTGCGACACGCCATAGGCAAGGCCGCGTTTCTCCCGCACCTCGTTATAGAGGCGCGACGAGAAGGTGCCGCCACCGAGGATATGGTTGGCGATATAGCCGGCCATGAAGTCCTTGTCGTTGCGGGCAAGACCGGGAGCGCCGAAGATAACCACGGCCTGCGGGACATCGACATCGATGACGCCGCGCGTTCCGAGGCCGGTCATCGTGACGTCCGGCACCGGCCGCAGATCGCCTTTCGCCGGCAGCGAGCCGAAGACGCGGTCGACCATCTCGCCGGCGGCCTTGGCATCAATATCGCCGACGATGGCGATCTTCAGACCGTCGCGAGCAAAGACACGGCGCGTGAAATCGCGCAGATCGTCGGCGGCAATGGTCGCGACGCTCTCCAGCGTGCCGCGGCTTTCGCGACCATAAGGGTGCCCCGGAAACGCGGTGGCCCACCAGCGGCGGCTGGCAAGCGAATTGGGATCGGTGCTGGCGCGCCGCAGCATGGACAGAACCTGCCCGCGCACACGCTCCAGCGGCTCAGCGTCAAAGCGCGGCGCATTGAGCGCCAGCCGCAGCAGTTCGGTGGCTTCGTCGCGATTGTCATTGAGCGTCCGCAGCGAGCCATAGGTGAAGTCGCGGCCGACCGAAAAGCTCATCTCGATGGCGCGCCGCTCCAGCCGCTGATGGAAGGCGCTGGAATCGAGATCGCCCGCACCTTCGTCGAGCATGTTGGTGGTGAGGCTCGCGGTACCGGCTTTTTCCGCCGCGTCCTGCGACGCCCCGCCGGCGAAGGAAAAATTCAAAGCGATGATCGGCACTGCCGGCTCGCGCACCAGCCAGGCTTCGATACCCGAGGGGCTGACGATGCGCTCGATGGCGACCGCATGCGCCAAAGACGGCATCAGCATCAGCAGGCCGGCGCCCACCAGCGCCAGAAATCCGCGGCGCGCACTCATGATTTCTTCTCCGCCACTTCGCTCATATCCTTGATCAGATAACCGGTGACCGAACGGCGCGCATCGAGCCATTTCCGCGCCGCGCTCTGTACGTCGCTGGCAGTCACCGTACGGATGCGCTGCGCCCAGGTGCGAACCTCCTCGACCGTCGAGCCCGTGGTCAGCGATGCGCCGAACCAGCGCGCCAGCATCGCCTGGTTGTCCTGCGCATAGGTGGCGTCGGCGATCAGCCGCGTCTTGGAGCGCTCCAGTTCCTCCGCGGTGATACCCTTGTCGATCACAGTGGCGACCACCGCGTCGATTGCGGTTTCAAGCTGTGTCAGCGTCACATTCGGCCGCGGCGTCCCGCTCAGGCCGAATTTGTTCATGTCGAGCGCGTTCGAGAGGTACCAGGCGCCGGCATTGATGGCGAGTTTCTGGTCCACCACGAGCCCACGATAGAGCCGGCTGTTGGCGCCGGTACCGAGCACATGCGCCAGCACTTCCAGCGCCTCGGCTTCGCCCTTGGCCGCCGTCGCCGCCGAGGGCACCAGATAGCTGCGCTGCAGAGCCGGTTGTTCGACGCGGGCATCGGCAAGCGTCACCGTTCGCCGGGCAACCGGCTGCGGTTCCTGCGGACGCTTGCGCGGGCCGATATCGGCGCGACGCGGGATCTTGCCGTACGTTTCTTCGGCCAGCGCCCGAACCTCGTCCGGCTCGACGTCTCCGGCCACCACCAGCACCGCGTTGTTCGGCGCATAAAACCGCCGATAGAAGCCGATGGCATCGTCGCGGCTGAGTTCTTCCATCTCGTGCCGCCAGCCGATCACCGGCCGGCCATAAGGCGAATTGAGGAACAGCGCCGCGTCCATCTGCTCCGACAACTGGGCGCCGGGATTGTTGCCGATGCGCTGGTTGCGCTCCTCCAGGATGACGTCGCGCTCCGGGAGCACCACCGCGTCAGTAAGGATCAGACCGGTCATCCGGTCGGCCTCGAACTCCATCATCGTCTTGAGATGCTGGCGGCCGACGCGCTGGAAGTATCCGGTATAGTCCGATGCCGTGAACGCATTCTCCTGGCCGCCGATCGCGGCCACCACCTGGGAGAACTCTCCGGCCGGGTGTTCCTTGGTGCCCTTGAACATCAGATGCTCAAGGAAATGCGCAAGTCCGGACTTGCCCGGCGTCTCGTCGGCGGCGCCGACCTTGTACCAGATCATGTGGGTGACGACCGGTGTCCGGTGATCCGGAATGACCACGACGTCGAGGCCGTTGGCGAGGCTGAAACTGGAAACCGGAGGCCCGTCAGCAGCGCTGGCGGGAACCGTCGGCCCAGGAACCGGTCCCAGAACCAGCCCAAAAGCGAGAACGGCGATTGCCGCTCCCGGCATGATGCGACGCAAAATCGAGTCGGTCACCGACACCATTGCCATCCTTACGTTCTTGCCCATTGCCATGCCCGCATTCCAGGTAGAACCGCCATCGCAGCCGCCTGACCGGACACCGCCGGCGAGCCCGAAGTAGCCGGGCATCAGCCCGTGCGCGACGCAGCAAACCGCCTGCGGCACCCGAATGGGGGCGTGCGGACCGGAGCGCTTTTCGTTTCTGACGGAATCAGAAGCGACGCTCCGGTTTCCTGTTTTGACGCGGTTTCGTCACGCGAACCGATGCTCGCTTCGCTCGAAAACCCGATAACGCCCCGGATGCCCCGTGGCCGGATCGGATGACGTCGGCACGGCCTGCAGCATGGCGGGTGCGGTCATCCAGTCGCCATCAGCGCTGCAATTCGTGGTGCTTGCCCTCGGCCTTCGGCAGCGGCCGCGTCCCGGTGAGTCCGTAAGGCTGCGTCGGCGAAGGCGTCTGATAGCCGGACGGCGGCGCCGTCAGGCTATCACGCTCCGGCTCGCCGCGGAACACGACGACCTCGTCGTCTTTACCCTTGAAGGCGTCGGTGAACAGATTGCCGACATAGCCAAGCGCGGAAGGCGACGACGGACGTTCGGATTCTTCCTTCGTGGTGTGATTGGCATCGCTGCCGCGCCGGGCGCGCGCCGCAGGGCGCTCCAATTCATCGGGCCGCAACAGGCGCCCGTCCTCCACCACGGAATCGTTCTGCAGATAGCGCGCCTTGCGTGCTTCGGCCTTGGCCTGACGGGCTCGCTTGACATCCTGGTCCACCGGCCAGTTGGCAGGAACGCTGGCCTGCGCGCCGGTAGCCTCAGGCGGCGGCAAAGTCGCGGTGTCGGGCGGCACCACCAGCGGCGAGCGCTCGCGATAATCGATATTTTTGTCGGACGGACGCAGACCGAGGCCTTCCAGCACCTGGCGGAAAATCTTGTTGTCGAGCGCCTCGCCGTCATCGTCTTCGGCGTGCGCGGCGAAGCTCGGCAACAGGACCGCAGCGGTGAGCGCAGCCATCAGCGCGGCGCGCAACGAGAACGCCCAGGCAGGCGATGTGCCGCGTTTCGATTTATCGTGCATCGGTTTGTCGTGCATCGGTCGTCCGTCCTCGCACTCAACTCAGCGGAACCTGCGGGCGCTTCTGTTGCCGGAACGTTTTCCGGACAGCAGGTTCCTCGTTCCCAAAACAGGGCCTGATTTGGTGCCCTAAACCAGCCCGGCGCGGCAACTTCCCCGCAGATCAGGGCGCTTTTGCGGCGCGATCCCCGACGAAGGATTCATACAGGAGCGCCGCGACCCCGGCAACGATGGCGGCATCCGCAAGGTTAAACACATACCAGTTGAAGCGCCCGCCGGCGGTATCCAGGTGAAGTAAAATGAAATCGACCACCGCCCCGTAGGTCAACCGGTCGAGCGCATTGCCAAGCGCGCCGCCGATGATCAGGCCAAGCCCCAGCGCCGTCAGGCGGTTTCGCGCCTGCGACAGCCATATCCACAGCGCCGCCACGACGGCGATCTTGAACCCCAGCAGCAGCCAACGGCCGAGGTCCGTCTCCTGCTGGAACCAGCCGTAGCTGATGCCACGGTTCCAGGTGAGCGCAAAATCAACCCCGGGAGCGACCGCCGCCGCTCCCCTGTTCAGAAGGTCGAAGCCGTACAGCACCCAATATTTGGTCGCCTGATCGACCGCCAGGGTCGCCAGTGCCACGACAAACCCAAGAGCGGAGAACCGGCCGTGGAGATAATGTTTCAAGGGCTCGCCCCGGTTCATCCCGCCGCCCGATGCGCTGCGTCCCATTCGGCCAGCGCCCGTGCGTCGCGCGGCGATACATCCGGGTATCGCGGATCGCTGCCGACGCTCTCGAGTATCTTCCAGGAACGGGCGCATTTGCGGCCCTTCGCCTCACGCACGACGACCGCGATCCCTTTCACGTCGGCAAGCCCGAATGCCCCGGCGGGCGCGTCGCCCTGCGCCAGCGTCGCCGCCGAGGTGATGCATACTTCCGCCAGATCGACATCGACCACCGCGGCGAACAGATCGGCGTCGGCGATCATCACCAGGGGGTCGGCTTCCAGCGACGAGCCGATCTTCTTGTTGGCCCGCTCGATCTCGAGCGCCCCGGTAACGACGCGGCGCACGGTACGCACCTTGCGCCATTTGTCGGCAAGCGCATCGTTACGCCAAACGGCGGGCACCTCCGGAAAGGTCTGCAGATGCACGGACGCAGCCTCGCTGCCGAAGCGTGACAGCCACACCTCCTCGCAGGTGAAGCACAGCATCGGCGCCAGCCACGTCACCGTGCACCGAAACAGATGGTCGAGCACCGTGAGACAGGCCTTCCGCCGCACGTCGGAGATCGGATCGCAATAGAGCGAATCCTTGCGCACGTCGAAATAGAAGGCGGACAAATCGGATGTCATGAACGCCGACAGCACCGCAAAGATGCGCTTGTAGTCGAAATCGGCATAGGCCTTGCGGATGACGGCATCGAGCTCGGCGAGCCGATGCAGCATATAGCGCTCGAGCTCCGGCATTTTCTCCAGCGCGACACGGTCGTCCTCGTGGAAATGCGCCAGCGAGCCGAGCATCCAGCGCAACGTGTTGCGTAGCTTGCGATAGGTCTCCACCGTTGTCTTGAGGATCTCCGGTCCGATGCGCAGATCGTCGGCATAATCGGATGCGCAGACCCACATGCGCAGAATGTCGGCACCGGAATTCTTGATGACGTCCTGCGGAGAGACGACGTTGCCGAGCGACTTCGACATCTTGCGACCGTGCTCGTCGAGCACGAAACCATGTGTCAGCACCACGTCGTAAGGCGCCCGCCCACGCGTGCCGCAGCTTTCGAGCAGCGAGGAATGGAACCAGCCGCGATGCTGGTCGGAGCCCTCCAGATACATCACCTGGTCGCTGCCGCCGTCCTTCTTGCGACGGATGCCGGCGAGCGAAGGAAAATGCACCGGATCTTCGAGCACGAAAGCATGCGTCGAGCCGGAATCGAACCAGACATCGAGAATGTCATCGACCTTCTTCCAGCCTTCGCCCGCGCGGCTTCCGAGAAAGCGCTCCGTGGCCTCCGGCGCATACCAGGCGTCTGCGCCTTCCGTCTCGAAGGCCTCGGCGATCCGCGCATTGACCGCCTCATCCTGCAGGATCGTGGCGGTGCCGTCGGCATTCTCCTTGATGAACACGGCGATCGGCACGCCCCAGGCCCGCTGACGCGAGATCACCCAGTCGGGACGCCCGGCGATCATGCCGGTGATGCGGTTCTCGCCCGCCGCCGGCACCCAGCGCGTCTCCGCGATGGCGTCGAGCGCGCGTTCGCGCAGCGTTCGCTGGTCGTTCGGCGCCACAGCCGGCTTGCCGCCCGGCGGCTGCGAAGCCTCCAGCGAAAAGCCCTTATCCATCGCAATGAACCATTGCGGCGTGTTGCGAAAGATCACCGGCTTCTTCGAGCGCCACGAATGCGGATACTGATGTTTCAGCCGCCCGCGTGCGATGATGGCGCCGGCCTCGACCAGCGCCTTGATCACCGCCTCGTTGGCGTCGCCCTTCTCGCCCTTGTCGTTGATGACACGCCTGCCCTCGAACCCGGGCGCGGCAGCCGTCAGCGCACCGTTCTCGTCGACCGTATACGGGATCGCGCTGCTGATGCCGCGCGCCTCCAGCGCGCGCGCATTCGCCGTCCAGATGTCGAAGTCCTCACGGCCGTGTCCGGGCGCTGTGTGGACGAAACCGGTGCCGGCATCGTCGGTGACATGGTCGCCATCGAGCAGCGGCACGACGAAATCGTAGCCCTTGCCGTGCAGCGGGTGCTCCAAGGCCATAACCGCCAAATCCTTGGCCGGCACGTCGGCAAGCCGCTCGTAAGCCGCGACCTTCGCCTGCTTGAGAACGTCTTCGGCAAGCTTGTCAGCCAGGATCAGCAGATCGCCGGTCTTCGCCCAGTTATCCGCCGGCGCGTCGGTGACCTTGTAGAGGCCATAGGCAATCCGCGATGAGAAAGAGACGGCGCGGTTGCCGGGAAGCGTCCACGGCGTCGTGGTCCAGATGACCACGCTGGCGCGGGCCATCGCGTGACCGGCCGGAGCATTCGCCACCGGAAACTTCACCCACACCGTATCGCTGGTGTAGTCCTCGTATTCGACTTCGGCCTCGGCAAGCGCGGTCTTCTCGACCACCGACCACATCACCGGCTTCGAGCCGCGATAGAGCGTGCCGTTGGCGGCGAATTTCATGATTTCGCGGGCGATCTGCGCTTCCGCCGGGAAGCTCATGGTCGTGTAGGGATGATCCCAGTCGCCCTCGACACCGAGACGCTTGAATTCCTCACGCTGCACATCGAGCCAGCGTCCGGCATAGGCGCGGCATTCCTGACGGAATGCCACCATTGCCGCCGGGTCGCTCAGATTCGGTTTTTTCTTGTTCTTCGAGCGGTAGTTCTCTTCCTCGATCTTCCATTCGATCGGCAGGCCGTGGCAGTCCCAGCCTGGCACATAGTTGGAATCAAAGCCCAGCATCTGCTGGCTGCGCGTCACCACGTCCTTGAGGATCTTGTTGAGCGCATGGCCGATATGGATGTTGCCGTTGGCATAAGGGGGGCCATCGTGCAGAACGAATTTCGGGCGGTCCCGCGCCGCATCGCGCAATTGCCGGTAAAGCCCCTGCTGCTGCCAGCGCGCCAGAATGGCGGGCTCCTTCTGCGGCAAACCGGCGCGCATCGGGAAATCCGTCTGCGGCAGGAACAGGGTTTCGGAATAATCGCGGGTTGTGCTGCTGGTTTTCGTATCGGAATTCATTCGATCTGGCCTTCCTTGCCGCGGTTACTAGCACACGTTCCGGTAAGGAAAAGCCGTCCGGACGGACAAAACCGACAAAGTCAGACCGGCAGCGCGCGCGGCGAATGGGCGCCCGGCGACAGGCGAGGTTGTCAGCCGCCACCAGGCGCCGCTAAATTCACCGACAGAGGCAGCATAATCGGAGGATCGGCATGCGCCCCGCGACCGGAACCATCCTGTTCGCTGCGATCTGGCTTGCCGCCGGGGTTACCGGCGCATCGGCGCAAGCATTGATGCCGGGCCTGTCGTTGCAGCAGGACAAGCCGAAACTGACACCGGAACAGCAGGCCAAGGCGGAAAAGCTGGATCGGGCCTATCGCGCCGCGACCCAGAGCACGCCCGACCAGAAGGCGCCCGACCCGTGGGGCAATGTCCGCGACAGCACCGCCAAGCCCGGAACCGCGAAATCCGGCAAACCGGCGGCGACCCGATAGCCCCGGGCGGCCGGGCAGTCCACACCTCGGATTTTCGGGCGCGTCAGCGGCCGCCGTCTGCCGGGATCGCCCCGAGGCGTGGAAATACATCCGGCGAACGGGCGAGCACGGCACGGGCATTGTCGGCGTCGTCGATCATCTGCGCGCGCAGCGCCTCGACACCCTCGAAGCGCACTTCGTCGCGGATCCAGCCGATGAAAGCGACGTCGATATCGCGTCCGTAGAGATCGCCGGCGAAGTCGAACAGAAACACTTCCAGCAACGGCGCGCCGTTATCGAAAGTCGGTCGCCGCCCGAAACTCGCGACGCCATCGTAACGATGACCGTCGAGACCGACGCGCACGGCATAGATGCCATGCCTGAGATCGCAGGCCGGATCGAGGCGAATATTGGCGGTCGGGAAGCCGAGGTCGCGGCCACGCTTCTCGCCGTGGATGACAGGGTCGCTGACGAACCACGGCGCACCCAGCAATTCGGCCGCTTCCACCACCCTGCCGGCGGCGAGCGCCGCGCGGACCGCGCCCGATGATACCGGCCGGCCCTCATCCTGCAGCGCCGGAACGATGTCGACCGAAAAACCATGCCGCTCTCCGGCTTCGCGCAGGAAAGCCGGCGAACCGGCACGCTGCCGGCCAAAATGAAAATCGTAGCCAATCACCGCACCGGCAATACCGAAACGCTCCACCAGGATGCGGTCGACGAAATCCTCTGCGGAGAGCCCCGACAAGACGGCGTCGAAGCGCATGATGATGGCGCCGTCGAGGCCCAGACCGGCGAACAGGCGCAACTTGGCGCGCCGGTCGCTGAGACGGAAGACCGGCTCCTGCGGCCGGAAGAAGCTGCGCGGATGCGGCTCGAAGGTGAGCACCGCGCTCGGCCGGGCAAGCGCCCGGGCACGCGCCTGCGCTGCGCCGATCACCGCCCGGTGACCACGGTGGACGCCGTCGAAGTTGCCGATGGCAAGCACCGCGCCGGAAAGCCCGCCGGGAGCGACGTCTTCGGCACCGCCGGAGGCGACAAGGAATGTCTCTGGAATGGTGAACTGACCGGTCATCAACGGAACGGGTGAAAAAATCCGCCGGAAACTGTGACGTTCGCCCGCCCACGTCAAGCGCCGCCGGGTTAACAGACCGTTCATCACTGCAGCGGCTTAACAGCTTATTCAACTAACGCTGCCAAGAATACAAATGCTCACTCAAAGGCTGTAGTCATGGCGCTTGATTTCTCGATGCCCGTGCTTGTGGTCGATGATTACCGGACGATGGTGCGGATCATCCACAATCTGCTGAGGCAGATCGGATTCAGCGACCTTGACGGTGCGGCGGATGGCATCACCGCGCTCGAAAAGCTGCGCCGCAGACGCTACGGACTCGTCATCTCCGACTGGAACATGGAGCCGATGACCGGCTACGACCTGCTGCAGGCGATTCGCTCCGACGCGGCGCTCGCCGATACGCCGTTCATCATGATCACGGCCGAATCGAAAACCGGCAACGTCATCGCCGCGAAGCAGGCCGGCGTTTCCACCTATATCGTCAAGCCGTTCAACGCCCAGATTCTGAAAAACAAGATCGAAACGATCTTCATCGGCAGCAGGGCGGACACCGACCCGCTGCCCGTCATCTGAGCGCCATCACCACTGCAACCGCGAAGTGACGCCCGTGGGGACCCCGTCGGCGGCACCGAACATGGCCGCCAGCGCCGTGCCGTCCGGCGCATCGCGCGCACCCAGTTCGTCGGCATGAATTCCTGAGGTGACGAACAGGAAATCGAGACCGCAATCGCGGGCCCCGGCGTAATCGGTCCGCATCGAATCGCCGATCGCGAGCACGCGCGACGGCGAGACGGCCGCGCCGCGGCGCGCCGCAGCCTTTTCCAGCGCCTGATCGTAGATTGGACGATACGGCTTGCCGGCATAGAGCACGTCGCCGCCCATCGCACGATAGAGATCGGCGAGCGCCCCGGCGCAGTAGATCAGACGTCCGCCCTTGTCGACGACGACGTCCGGATTGGCGCAGGCCATGAACAGCTTGCGCGCCTGCATGCCGGCAAGCAGCTCGCGATAATCGTCAGGCGTCTCGTGATCGTCCTCGAACAGGCCGGTACACACGACATAATCGGCATCGGCGTCGGTGGCGAATACGACATCCATGTCGTCGAAGATCGGACGGTCGCGTGGCGGGCCGAGATGGAAGACCCGCTCGCCGGCGCGCGCGAGAATGGCGCTGCGCGTCACGTCACCGGACGACACCACGTCGTCATAAGCGTCGCGCGGCACCTGCAGGCGGCCGAGCTGTTCGATAACGGAGAACGACGGCCGCGGGGCATTGGTGACGAGCACCACCCGGCCGCCAGCGGCACGGAAATGCACCAGCGCGTCGCAGGCATCGGGAAAGGCACTGACGCCGTTATGGATGACGCCCCACACGTCGCAGAGCAGCACATCGTAGCGCGGGGCAAGGATCGACAGTCGTTCGAACAGAGGCACGGTCATGGCGACAGACCGCTAGCATCGGAATGCCGCCGCGCAAAGTCCGGTTATGCCGCAGGCACGCCCCGCGGCAGCGGGTCCCGCCTGTCCGGTGCCGGCCTCGACGGCATTCGCACGGACGGGGGCACGGCGGCGGGAGCAGCAGCGGATGACGGCGCCGCCGCCTGGAGCGCCTCCGGCCGCACCGGCCGCGGCGGGGAGAACAGGAAGCCCTGGCCAAACTGCACATTGTAATCGAGCAGATCGACCACCATCGCCTCGTTTTCGATCCGCTCGACGACCAGGTCGATTTGCGAGCGCGCCAGAAGCGGTGCCAGATCTGTCGGGTCGATGTTGCTTTGCGCCGCGGCATCCTTGTCGAGGAGCAGGCGCGCCGGCAATTTGAGAAAACGGAATCCGCGCTCGAACAGTTCGCGCGGTTCGATCCGCAAATCCGTCACATGATCGAGCGAGAAGCGAAAGCCGAGTTCAGCGATCGCCGCCAATCCTTCATGTTCGATGGCACCGAATGAACGATAGGCACGCTGCCGGAATTCAAACACCAGCGATGGCGCCAGGGCCCGATTTGCCTGCATGAAATCGTGGAATTGGCGGAAAAAGGCCGGATCACTCAGCGTCGCGATGCCGAGATTGCAGAACAGTCCGACATCCCGATTTTTGTGCAACAGCCGCCGGACCACCTGGACGCAGCGGAAGAGCAGCAGATTGTCGATCTTAGGCGTCAGGCCGCCGCCATCGGCATAATCGATGAATTCCTCGGCCGGTATGACCTCGTCCTCGGCGGTGCGCAGCCGCGACATCGCCTCGTAGAATCGGACCCGGCGCTGTGGCAGCGTAACGATCGGCTGCAGATAGAGATCGATGCGCTGCGCATCGACAGCGTCCGCGATCACCGCCACGACCTGCTCGCGGCTGACGCCGGCGAAACGGCCAGTTCCGGCTGCCATGCCGGTTCCGCTCGCCACGGCCGGTTGCGGCTTGCCCTCATCCCCCGTCGGGGTTTCCAGCACGCTATCCTCGGCGCTCAGTAGCAGCGGTCCCGCTTCTTCTACTGCCGCCGGCGCCACCGGGTGACCGCGCAACTGGCTGTCATGCGCGGCCACGGTTTCGGCGATCTGCTTGATCAGGCCGCCCAGTTCGCCGATTTCGGCAGCAAGCGGATCGAGCCCGTCACGCTCCCGGTTGGCAACGGCCTTCAGACGCTCTTCCATGGAGGCAAGCCGCCCCCCCAACGCCGCGACATCGCGCGCCAGATCGGCGCTGCCGCGCGACAGCGTAGCAACGTGTTCGCCCAGATCGGCAGGTGAGCGTGGCCGCCGCGCCACCACATTATACAGCGCCAAGCAGCACAACGCGGTGAGCGCGACCAGCGCCGAGGGCAGCGCTGGCAATCCGGCGGCAAGAAACAGCACCGCGCCGAGCGAACCGGCGATGATTACCATGCAAACGGCCACGAATGTGGCGGTCAGGCGCCGCATGATCTCCAGCCTATTCCCGCGAATGCACCCTTGGCGTAGCAAATCGAATCACAAGTGATTCGCGCCCCGGCCCACTGTTCATGAGGCCGCCTGTCTGTGCAACGGCCAACTCCTGCTATGTTGAGGGTCCTTCCAACACAGCACCCGGTCCAATGAGCCTCACCTCTCTCGAAGCAACCATTACGCAGCGTCCCGTCGCAACCCTTGCCGCCTTTCTGACGCTGCATCTGGCGGTATGGACAGTGCTACCGGCACTGCTTTACCCGAACCTGCCGCTCGATCTGATCGAGGCGCTGACCTACGGCCGCGAATGGCAACTCGGCTACGACAAGCTGCCGCCGCTCCCGTGGTGGCTGGTGGAGATCGCCTGGCAGATCACCGGCCAGAACATCCACGCCGATATCGCCTATTATCTGCTGGCGCAGATCGCCGTCTGCATCGCGCTCGTCGCAGTCTGGGCAACTGCGCGGCCGATCGTCGGCGCTGCCGGCGCGCTCGCCGCGCTCATGATCGTCGACGGGCTGCACTATCTGAATTTCACCGCCGCCAAATTCAATCACGACGTTATTCAGCTGCCGCTGTGGGCGCTCGCCGGTTTTGCCTTTCATCGCGCGCTGCGCAGCGGCGCATGGCGCTACTGGATCGCTCTCGGCCTCGTCATCGGCCTGGCGCTGTGGGCAAAATATTTCGTTGTTATGCTGGCCGCGCCGATGGCGCTGTTTCTCCTGTTCGACCGCGAGGCACGGAAACATCTGGCGACACCGCGCCCCTATGTCGCCGCTGCGGTAGCGTTCGGCGTGATGCTGCCGCACCTGATCTGGCTGGTGGACAACGACTTCCTGCCGCTCGCCTATGCCGAAGCACGGGCGCAGCCCTCGCGCGGCCTGATCGATCATCTATGGCATCCGCTGCAATTCATCGTCAGCCAGGGATTCTTCATGATTCCGGCGTTGATCATCGCAGCGGCGCTGTTCGTGCCCCGCGCCCGGGAGATGCCGCCGTCACTCGATATCGATGGCCGGCCTCACGACCGGACCTATGACCGACGCATAGTATCGCTGCTCGCCTTCGGACCGGCGACGGCAGTCGTGGCGCTCGCCGCGGTCAGCGGCCGCGGCACCATCGCCATGTGGGGCTATCCGCTGTGGATGTTCCTCGGCCTGTGGCTGGTGATGGAGGCCCGCGCGCTGCTGACGGGGCAACGGTTGCGGCGGCTGGTGACGGCATGGGCCGTGGTCTTCGCCGGCTTCGCCACCGTGTTCGTCATCAGCTATGCGGTGATGCCGGCCTTCGATCATCGCTACCGCGCGGTGTTCTTTCCGGGCGAAGCGCTGGCACAGCAGATGTCAGCGCGGTTTCGTGCGCTAACCGGCAAGCCGCTCGCCTATATCGTCGCGACGATGTGGGACGGCGGCAATGCCGCACACTATTCGCCGGAGCGGCCGCAGCCGCGCGTGCTGATCGACGGCAAGCCGGCGCGCGCACCGTGGATCGACCTCGCCGATCTTGCCAGCAAGGGCGCAGTGATCGTCTGGACCGGCAGCGACCCATCGGTCCTGCCGGCAATGTTCCGCTCCGTCGGCGCCGATGCGGAAATCCAGCAACCGTTCACCCTGCCCTATCGCCGCGGCAGCGGCGAAGTGCATGTCGGCTGGGCGCTGCTGCGCCCAAGGCCGGCGCTTGCCGCCGTTACGCCACCGCGCGGATGACTGCAGCCACCTTGTCGAAGATCTCGCCGATCTCCGCCTCGCTGACGATCAACGGCGGCGACAAGGCAAGCGTATCGCCGACGCCGCGCAGCATCAGATCGTGCTCGTGGAAGGCGCGCGTCATCGCATCGAAACCGCGCCGGCCCGGCCCATCGGCACGCGGGGCAAGATCGATGCCGACGGTGATCCCGACCATGCGGATGTCGACCACGTTCGGCAGCCCCTTCAGGCCGAGCGCCGCATCGTACCATGTCGGTTCGAGCTGGCGCGCCCGTGCGAACAGGTCCTCGTCGCGATAGAGATCGAGCGTCGCGAGTCCGGCGGCGCAGGCGAGCGGATGCGCCGAATAGGTGTAGCCGTGGAACAGCTCGATGACATGCTCCGGCCCGGTCATGAACGCATCGTAGAGACCCTTGCGCACCACGACGCCGCCCATCGGCACGCTGCCGGAGGTGATGCCCTTGGCGAAAGTGATCATGTCCGGCACCACGCCGTAGCGCTCGGCTGCGAAAGCATAACCGAGGCGGCCGAAGCCGGTGATGACCTCGTCGAAGATCAGCAGGATGCCGTGCCTGTCGCAGATCTCGCGCAGCCGCTTGAGATAGCCCTTCGGTGCCGCCAGCACGCCGGTCGAGCCGGCCATCGGCTCGACGATGACCGCAGCGACGGTGGAGGCATCGTGCAGCGCGACGATGCGCTCCAGTTCATCGGCGAAATGCGCGCCCCATTCCGGCTCGCCGCGGCTGAACGCCTGTTTCTCGCGATCATAGGTCGAGGGAAGATGATCGACGCCGGCCAGCAGCGTGCCGAACATCTTGCGATTGGAAACGATACCACCCACCGAAATGCCGCCGAAGCCGACGCCGTGATAGCCACGCTCGCGGCCGATGAGCCGGGTGCGCCCGCCCTGCCCGCATACGTTGAAATAAGCCAGCGCAATCTTCAACGCGGTATCGACCGCCTCGGAGCCGGAATTGCAGAAGAAGACATGGTCGAGATCACCCGGCGCCAGCGCCGCGACGCGCGCGGCAAGCTCGAACGCCTTCGGATGCGAGAACTGGAAGGCGGAGGCATAGTCCAGTTCAGCCGCCTGCGCCTGGATGGCGGCAACGATCGGATCGCGGTTGTGGCCGGCATTGGTGCACCACAAACCCGACGAACCGTCGAGCAGCTTGCGCCCGTCCGGCGTGAAATAGTGCATGCCCTTGGCGCGCGAGACGAGTCGTGGCGCACGTTTGAAGGCGCGATTGGCCGTGAACGGCATCCAGTAGGGTTCGAGATCGTTGGGGATCGCCGCGGTGTGGGACATGTCTTTCAAATCTCCGTCGAGGCCAGGCCTTAGCCGGTGTTGGCTTTAGCAGATTTTGTCGGCGGCCAGCCGATTTCGTTGCCCCTGCCGGTGCCGACAAACGTCTATAGTCCTGCGGGCGCCGCTCTATCAGATGCGCCGCCGCAGGAGCAAACCAATGCCCGGATCAAAACCGCTGGCCGAGAAAACCCTGTTCGTCACCGGCGCATCGCGCGGCATCGGGCTCGCCATCGCGCTGAAGGCCGCAGCCGACGGCGCCAATATCGCCATCGCCGCCAAGACCACAGCGCCGCATCCCAAGCTCGAGGGGACGATCCATTCAGCCGCGGCAGCCATCGAAGCGGCCGGCGGCCGCGCGCTGCCGCTCGCCGTCGACATACGCGACGAAGCGGCGGTGAAAGATGCGATCGACAGGACGGCACAGACTTTCGGCGGCCTCGACATCGTCGTCAACAATGCCAGTGCCATTTCGCTGACCCCGGTGATCGAGACCGATATGCGTCGTTTCGACCTGATGCATCAGGTCAATGCGCGCGGCACCTTCATGGTGTCGAAATATGCGATTCCGCACCTCCTCAAGGCCGCACGCCCGCACATCCTCATGCTGTCGCCGCCGCTCGACATGCAGGAGAAATGGTTTGCGCCGTCCACCGCCTACAGCATGGCCAAATTCGGCATGAGCATGGCTGCACTCGGTCTCGCCGGCGAGTTGCGCGGGCGGGTCGCCGTCAACGCGCTGTGGCCGCGCACCACCATCGCCACCGCCGCGATCCGCAACCTGCTCGGCGGCGAGCGCACCATGGCGATGTCGCGCACGCCCGCGATCCTTGCCGACGCCGCCCATGCGATCTTCCAGAAACCTGTCAGTTTCACCGGCCATTTCCTGATCGACGACAGCTTCCTGGCCGGCGAAGGCGTCACCGATTTCGACCGGTACCGGGCCGATCCGACGCAGCCGCTGGCGCCGGATTTCTTCGTACCGGAAGCCAGCACCCCGCCGCCGGGCGTTCGCTTGCAACACCGGATCTGAGTCGCCAATCCGCCTTGGCCCGGGGTGGCCGTTGTCGCCGCCAGGCGCTAAAACCAGCCTATGACCACGCTTCTCATCACCCATCCGGCCTCGCTCAACCACAGGACGCCCGAGGGGCACCCCGAACGGCCTGACCGCATTCGTGCGCTCGAGGCGGTCTGGGCCCGGGATGCGTTCAAGCCACTGACACGCGCGCAGGCGCCGATGAGCGAACTGGAAACCGTCGCGCTGTGCCACCCGATGGACTATGTCGAGTTCATCCGCGACAACGCGCCGAAGGAAGGCATGGTGGGGCTGGACGGCGACACGGTGATGTCGCCCGGCAGCTTCGAGGCGGCGCTGCGCTGCGTCGGCGCCGCTACCCTTGCCATCGACGCAATTATCGAAAAGAAAACCGACAACGCCTTCTGCGCCATGCGGCCGCCCGGCCACCATGCCGAAACTGCCAAGCCGATGGGCTTCTGCATCTTCAACAGCGCCGCCATCGCCGCGCGCTATGCGCAGAAGAAGCACGGCGTCGACCGCGTCGCGCTCGTCGACTTCGACGTGCATCACGGCAACGGCTCGCAGGAAATCTTCTGGCGCGACCCGACCGTGATGTATTGCTCGACGCACCAGATGCCGCTCTACCCCGGCACCGGCGCCAGCGACGAACGCGGCGAGCACAACAACATCGTCAATGCACCGCTGCGGCCGGGCGACGGCGGACCGGAATTCCGCACCGCGCTCGAAAGCGTGATCCTGCCGCGGCTGCGCGAATTCCAGCCTGACTTCCTGCTGATCTCCGCAGGCTTCGACGCGCATCAGCGCGATCCGCTCGCCAATCTCAATCTGGTGGAAGACGATTTCGCCTGGGCCACGCAGAAGCTGATGGAGATCGCCGACAAGCGCGCCGGCGGCCGCATCGTCTCGCTGCTGGAAGGCGGCTACGACCTGCAGGGGCTCGCCGGCTCGGCCGCCGCGCATGTCGATGTATTGATGCGGGGGTGATCCGGCATCAATGCCGGGATAAGCCGCCGCCTGACTTGACACTCGCGCCCGAATAGCGCGACCTGCCGCCATCTACAGGATCAAAAAGCCATGGCCGATTCCGCAACCGACGTGAAAAAGCTGCCATTCGAGCAGGCGATCGCGGAACTCGAATCGATCGTCAGAAAGCTCGAAGAAGGCAAGGTGCCGCTCGAGGAATCGGTGGCGATCTACGAGCGCGGCGAACTGTTGAAAAAACGCTGCGAGGAGTTGTTGGCGCAGGCGGAAGCCCGCGTCGAGAAGATCACCCTGACCAGCGGCGGCAAGCCCGGCGGGGCAGAGCCGCTCGATGTCGACTGACAACGGCGGCGCTGCGGTCGCGGCATCGATCAAGCGACGGCACGTCATCTACGCGCAGGGCTACGATCCGCGCGGGCTCGCCGAATATTACCGGCTGTTTCGCAGCGAATATCGCAAATTCTGTGCGCTCTACGGATTGAGCGGCAGGGTAGGCAAGATCGTCAATCCACTGGACCGTTTCACCACCCACTGGACGCTCGACACCGAAGGCACCAATGCCGATGGCGAGCATTGGCGCGTTCATACCACCTACGAATTCCTGCGCTGGGAAGACATCATCCGCCGCGATTTCGCCCGGCCGGCCTGGTGGAAGACGCTCTATGCGATCGGCACTTTCGTCGGCACGCTCGTCAACGGCGTCTATTGGCGGATCGCGCGGGCACATTGGCGCTTCGCGCTGTTCATGTTCTACCCGTTCGTCATCCTGACGACGAATCTGCTCGCCGCCGCGCTTGCCGGCGGTTTGGCCGGCAGCCTGATCGGGCTGTTCGCCTCGCCGCTTCTGGCCTGGCTGATCGGCATCATGATCTTCGTCGCCGCCTTCGTCGTCATCGTGCGCAAAACCGAGCCGTTGTCGTACATGCTCTATATGTTCGACGACATCGCCTCGACGCACCAGTTCGCCTATGGCAGGCGGTCCGACTGGGAAAAACGCTTCGAGGCCTTCGCCGATTATCTCGTCGAGGCAGTCCGCACGTCGGACGCCGACGAGATCGTCGTGGTCGGCCACTCATCCGGCTCCTTCGTCGCGGTCGAAGTGATCGGGCGAGCGCTGGCGCACGATATAGCGTTCGCACACGGCAAGCCCCTGTCGCTCGTCACCATCGGCGCCAATCTGCCGATCATCGGCTTCAATCCGCCAGCTACCGCCTTCCGGGACCGGCTGACAGCGCTGGCGCGATGCCCGGACATCGACTGGATCGATTACCAGTCGCGCAAGGACGTGATGAACTTCTATCCGTTCGATCCGGTCGGCGGCCACGGCCTCGCGCACGGCGCGGCGCGGCAGAATCCCACCATCGTGCCGGTGCGCTTTCGCGACATCATCAGGCCGGAGAGCTATGCCGCGTTCCGCTGGCGCTTTTTCCGGGTGCATTTCCAGTTTCTCATGGCCAATGAGCGCATCGGCGCGGCCTACGACTATTTCATGGTCTGCTGCGGGCCGTTCCGACTTGCGGCCCGGGCGCGCCATCCCGAGGCTGTCGTAGCGCGGAGCCCCGGCAGCGCCGCATCTGAACTGGCCACCGCGCCCGTCAAGGGCTAAATCAGCGACAGCGGCGTCCCATCAGCCGAATTGCTGCCGGTTTTGATGTGGTATAGATGTGCCGCGCGGCCCGGTTGAAGGCCGCGAATCCCGGAGCACCCTTGTCCTCGTCATCCACCACTCCCCTGCTCGACCGTATCCGGACACCGGCCGACCTGCGCCAACTGGCTGATGACCAGTTGCAGCAGCTCGCCGACGAATTGCGCCGCGACACAGTCAGCGCCGTGGCCGCCACCGGCGGCCATCTCGGCGCCGGGCTCGGCGTGGTCGAACTGACGGTGGCGCTGCACCATGTCTTCGATACGCCGCACGACCGGCTGATCTGGGACGTCGGTCACCAGGCCTATCCGCACAAGATCCTCACCGGGCGGCGCGACCGCATCCGAACGCTGCGGCAGGGCGGCGGCCTGTCCGGCTTCACCAAGCGCGCCGAGAGCGAGTTCGACCCGTTCGGCGCGGCGCATTCCTCGACCTCGATCTCCGCCGGACTCGGCATGGCCGTAGCGCGCGACCTCGACGGCCGCTGCAACAACGTCATCGCGGTGATCGGCGACGGTGCAATGTCGGCCGGCATGGCCTACGAGGCGATGAACAACGCCGGCGCGATGAATTCGCGGCTGATCGTCATCCTCAACGACAACGACATGTCGATTGCGCCACCGGTCGGCGCCATGTCGTCCTATCTGGCGCGGCTGATCTCCGGCAAGACCTATCGGACGCTGCGCGACATCGGCAAGCAGCTCGCGCACAGGCTGCCGAAATTCTTCGGCGAGAAGGCCGAGCGCGCCGAGGAATTCGCGCGCGGTTTCTGGACCGGCGGCACGTTGTTCGAGGAACTGGGCTTCTATTACGTCGGACCGATCGACGGCCATAATTTCGATCACCTGCTGCCGGTGTTGCGCAATGTCCGCGACGCCGAGACAGGTCCGATTCTCGTCCATGTGGTGACCCAGAAGGGCAAGGGTTATCCGCCGGCAGAGACCTCCGCCGACAAATATCACGGCGTCGTCAAGTTCGACGTGAAGACCGGCGCGCAGGCAAAGTCCAAGGCGACTGCGCCGAGCTATACCAAGGTGTTCGGCGAGAGCCTCGTCCGCGAGGGCCGGAAAGACGACAGGATCGTCGCCATCACCGCCGCGATGCCCTCGGGCACCGGCGTCGACCTGTTCCAGAAAGAATTTCCCAAGCGCACCTTCGACGTCGGCATCGCCGAGCAGCATGCGGTGACGTTTGCCGCCGGACTTGCCGCCGAAGGCTACAAGCCATTTGCCGCCATCTATTCCACCTTTCTGCAGCGCGCCTACGACCAGGTGGTGCACGACGTCGCCATCCAGTCGCTGCCGGTGCGCTTCGCCATCGATCGCGCCGGTCTCGTCGGCGCCGATGGACCGACGCATGCCGGCTCGTTCGACGTCGCCTATCTGGGCTGCCTCCCCGGCTTCGTGGTGATGGCTGCCGGCGACGAGGCCGATCTGGTGCATATGATCGCGACCGCGGCAGCCATCGACGACCGGCCCTCGGCTGTCCGCTATCCGCGCGGCGAAGGCCGCGGCGTGCCGTTGCCGACGGAAGGCGTGCCGCTCGAGATCGGCAAGGGTCGGGTGCTGCGCGAGGGCAGCAAGGTCGCACTGCTGTCGTTCGGCGCGCGGCTCGGAGAATGCCTGAAAGCGGCGGACGAGCTTGCCTCCTTCGGCCTCTCCACCACCGTCGCCGATGCGCGGTTCGCCAAGCCGCTCGATGTCGATCTCGTATTGCGGCTGGCGCGCGAGCACGAGGTGCTTATCACCATCGAGGAGGGTGCGATCGGCGGCTTCGGCAGCCACGTGCTGCAAGAACTGTCGGAACACGGCATGCTCGATCGCGGACTGAAGGTGCGCAGCATGGCGCTGCCCGACGTCTTCATCGACCAGGATGCACCGGCGGCGATGTATGCCCGGGCCGGCCTCGACGTCCGCGGCATCGTCGCCAAGGCGTTCGAGGCGCTCGGCAAAAGCGTTCACAGCAAGGATGGGCACGACGCAAAGCTGGCCTAGCCGCCCCCCTGCAAGAAGCCACGTCGCCCATCATCTTTGGCAATCCAATTCATCAAAAACAAAAATGCGTCTTCACGCATCAATTCGTATTTCCTCCATGATCCTGCTCTAGGCGTGCGGCACGCAGAGCAACCCACATGACAATGGCCCCTTCACCATCCGCCGGACACGCGGCGGCGAGGGTTCCTTCGCCCTGGCGCACGGAACTCACCGAAACCGTCCGACTCGCCATCCCAATGGCGGCAACGCAATTAGGTCAGGTCGCGATGATGACCACCGACCTGGTGCTGCTCGGGCGGCTCGGCGAGGATGTCGTCGCTGCCGTCGCACTGGCGCATATCGTTTTGTTCGCCTGCTTCATGCTCGGCACCGGTCTTGTGGCTGCCGTCTCGCCGCTCGCGGCGCAGGCATTCGGCGGGCGCGACCCACGCATGGTGCGTCGCGCGTTGCGCGTCGGCCTGTGGGCAGCGACGTTCATCGGCATTCCGCTGACGATCGCCCAGCTTTACGGTTTTGAAATTCTCACCGCTCTCGGACAGGACACCGCGACCGCACGCGTGGCCGGGCGTTATCTCGACGGCCTCGCCTGGAGCATGGTGCCGGCCTGGTGGTTTATCGCACTGCGCAGCTTCATGGGTGCGGTAAACCGTCCGGAGCCCGGCCTGTGGATCACCCTCGCCGCGATCCCGGCGAATCTCGGCGCCGCTTACGTGCTGATCCACGGCGCCCTCGGCATGCCGCGTCTCGACGTATTCGGCGCCGGGCTGGCGACAACGCTTGTCAATCTCGGCATGTGCGCCGCCGGCACCTGGGTCTGCTATGCGCGCCGTCCATTTCGCAAGTATCGGATTCTCGGCCGCTTCTGGCGCGCAGACTGGCCGCTGATGCGCGAACTGATCGTCATCGGTGCTCCGATCTCCGGCATGTTCGCGCTGGAATACGGTCTGTTCGCTGCCGCCGCCATTCTGATGGGCTGGATCAGCACCACTGCGCTCGCGGCCCATCAGATCGCCCTGCAATTCGCGTCCGTCATCTTCATGGTGCCGTTCGGTATCGCGCAGGCGGCGACCGTGCGCGTCGGGCAGGCAGTCGGTCGCCGCGACAGCGCCGGCACGCGCCTCGCCGGTTTCGTCGCCATCGTGCTCGGCGCGGGTTTCATGGTGATGATGGTGCTGCTGGTGATGATGACGCGCGATCTGATCCCGCTTGCGTTCCTGGGCAACGATACCGAGCATAGCGCCGCCACCATTGCCCTCACGGCGACGCTGCTTCTGCTCGGCTCGACATTCTTCGTCGCCGACGGCATTCAGAGCGTCGCGGCCGGCGCGCTGCGCGGTCTCAACGACACGCGCGTGCCGTTGCTGATCGCCGCGGTATCGTTCTGGCTCGTCGGCTTCCTCTTCTCTTACGGCCTGGCATTCCCCGCAGGGTTCGAAGCTCCCGGCGTATGGATCGGTTTTTCCATCGGTCTTACCGTGTATGCGATATTGCTGGTCTGGCGCTTCCACGCGCTGACCCAGCGCGGTTATCTTCCGACGATCCCCACCGCCAACTGAACCGCATTGGAATGAATGAGTCTCTGACGATCGAGCGCATCGGCCATCGCGGCGACGGCATCGCCGCGACACCGGCCGGAGAGGTATTCGTGCCTTATGCACTCGTCGGAGAAACCGTCGAGACTGCTGTCGAGCCCGACCATCCGGACCGCCGGCGACTCGTGCGGATCGTATCGCCAAGCGTGGAGCGCGCTGCACCGATCTGCCCGCATTTCGGCACTTGCGGCGGTTGCACCACACAGCACTGGCAACTTGCACCCTACCTTGCCTGGAAGCGCCAGCTTGTCATCGACGCGCTACGGCTGGAAGGCATCGAGACCGACACAGACGACACGCCTCGCGATGCGCACGTCGACACAGCCGGGAAACCGTACGTCGATGCCTGCATCGACGCCCACGGCGAAGGCCGGCGGCGCGTTACGCTGCACGCACGAGGCGGCGCGGTCGGGTTCATGGCGGCACGCGCACATCGGCTCGTGGAGATCGCGCAATGCCCGGTGCTGGCACCGACGCTTGCCGGCGCATTGCCGGCGGCCCGTGCCATCGCGCAGGCCTTGCGAACCGGCAAGCCGCTCGACATCCAGATCACCGTCACCGATTCCGGACTCGACATCGACGTGCGCGGCTCCGGCCGGCTGAACGCGACGGAGGCCGGCGCATTGGCACGGATCGCTGTCGATCATCGACTGGCGCGACTGACGCGCCATGGCGAACTGGTAGCGCAAAACGTCACGCCGCAAATGCGGATCGGCAATGCAGCGGTGGCGCCCCCGCCCGGCGTCTTCCTGCAGGCAACGCAGGCCGGCGAAGAGGCGTTGGCGGCGCTGGTTGCCGGGAATATCGGTCAAGCAAAGCGGATCGCCGACCTGTTCTGCGGCATCGGCACCTTTGCGCTTCGTCTCGCATCGGCCGCGCCCGTCCTCGCCGCCGACAGCGAAGGCGACGCGGTGAATGCGCTGAAAAAGGCGGCCGCCGCGACACGCGGTCTGAAACCGATCGAAACACAGGCACGCGACCTGTTTCGCCGGCCGATGCAGCCGCTCGATCTCAAGGGCGTCGACGCCGTGGTATTCGACCCGCCGCGCCAGGGTGCACAGGCGCAGGCCGAGGCGATCGCCGTCAGCAAAGTGCCGGTGGTCGTAGCGGTGTCCTGCAACCCGACGACCCTCGCACGCGACCTGCGCATCCTGATCAATGGCGGCTACCGGCTTACCCGCGTCACGCCCGTCGACCAGTTTCGCTATTCACCGCATGTCGAAGTGGTGGGGCGGCTGGAGAAAGATTAAAGCGCCGCGCTGCTCGCTAGTAATAGGACAGACTGCATCCTAAAATTGCAAGATAGAAAGAGGGGGGTAGTTATGGAAACCATCAAAGCAATTCTTGCAGCAACTTTTGGGTCTGCGTTCGGAATAGGTTTCTTTCTATGTGGCACACTGGGGTGGGCCTACTGGATGTGGATGGCGATTAACGTCGGTAGCTTTATGATGTTCCTTTTTGGAATTTTTGGCCCATTTGCTCTGATCGCCGGCGTTCTAGGGCTATGGTCTTTTGCGTTCGGTATGCCTGTTTGGCTATTCAACATGGTGAATTGACTCACCTAGATTCAATAACGTCCAAATTTTATCTTTCAACAATACTTCCGACAATGAGCGCTATTACGGGCTGCCCCAACGATCCTGCCAGATTTTCTCGCCGATAGTGCAGGAAACGCGCGGCGCGTTCGCCGCAGCCGGAATGATGTGCGGGTCACTCCCGGCCGGCGGCTTGCCGGCGACCTCCAGCACCAGTTTGGTGCGGGTGGCTTCGATGAATTTCTCGCGTTCCCTGATCGGAATGACAAAGGCGCCGGGGCCGCCAATCACGCAGTCTTCATAATAGGCATCCAGATTGTCGATATCCATCGGGTTGCGATACGAGCGGTTGAGCATGATCGGCAAGCCGTTGACGGTGATGCCACTTGCCACCACGTCGTCCCGGGCGCGCGTCACCAGCACGCCGCTGTTGTTGACGCCGTCGCCGGAGACATCGATGACGCGACGCAGCCCGCGATAGCCGCTGCTCACGAACAACGATTTGGCGAATTGCAGCGCACCGGAGATCGACGTCCGCGAGGCCCGCCGATACGGCGCCCGCTGGATATCGGCGGCGACGGAATCGGCACTTTCCGGGCCGTCGATCACCCGCCACGGCACGACGACGCGCTGGTCGTTCGCACCCGCCCATTCCACGTAGGTGACGGCGATCCGGCCATTGGCACCGCTGCGCAGCGCGCCCAGGAACTCCTTCGAGGTGAGCGCGAGAATATAGCCCTCGCGCTGCAGCGCCTGCTCGTCGGGGTCCATCGAATAGGAGATATCAACCGCAAGAACGAGTTCGACGTCGACGGGAATGGCGCCGGCGCTGTCTGCCAGCGAGGTATAGAGGCCGCGCGGAGCGAATGCCGCCGCAACCGACACGGCCAGCAGCGTCATCAGCACCGCGATCTGCACACTGCGCCAGCGCATCGGGGCTCTCCGCCCCGATGGTGTCACGAGCCGCGCGCGGGTGGAAGCGCCGTGACGAAGAAAAGTGGCGCCGCCGGGTGGTTTAGCCGTCCAGGCCCTCGGTCGCGGCGATGGCGATGCCGAAGCCGCTCAAGCCGACATAGGTGCGATTGCTCGACGACAGCAGCCGGATCGAACCGATACCGAGATCCTTGAGGATCTGCGCGCCGAGACCGACCTCGCGCCACTGCTGCGTGCGGGCCGCTTCCGTCGCGGTGGCATCGCCCTGCGGGATATCGACCACCGGCACGCCGGCGGCGCCGTCGCGCAGATAGATCAGCACGCCACGGCCGTCGCGCTTGAAGCAGCGCAAGGCCGCATGAACGGTCTTGGCGCCGCCGAAGACATCGCCGACGACGTCGGCGCGATGCAGCCGCGCCGGCATGTTTTCGCCGTCGCCGATAGCGCCATAGACAAACGCCAGATGATGGACCTTGTCGAACGGCGTCACATAGGCATAGCCAGTCAGCGTACCGATTTCGGACGGAACCTGGAACTCGGCGACACGCTCGACCAGCTTGTCGCGTGCCTGCCGATAGGCGATCAGGTCGGCGATCGAGATACGCTTGAGGCCGTGTTTGTCCGCGAAGGCAGCAACCGCCGGACCGCGCATCACGGTGCCATCGTCGTTCATCAGTTCGGACAGCACGCCGACCGGAGGCAGGCCCGCCAGCCGGCAGAGATCGACACAGGCTTCCGTGTGGCCGGAACGCATCAGCACGCCGCCGTCACGGGCGATCAGCGGAAAGACATGGCCGGGACGCACGAAGTCCGACGCGCCGGAATTGCCGTTGGCCAGCGCCCGCACGGTATTGGTGCGCTCCTCCGCTGAAATGCCGGTGGTCAGGCCATGCTTGACGTCGACCGTCACCGTGAACGCCGTGCCGAGCGGCGCGTCGTTCGCCGTCACCATCGGCGCCAGATTGAGCCGGCGCGCCCATTCCACATCGAGCGGTGCGCAGACGATGCCGGAGGTATGGCGGATGAAGAACGCCATCTTGTCCGGCGTACATAGCGACGCGGCAACGAACAGGTCGCCTTCGTTCTCGCGATCGTCATCGTCCGAGACGACAATGACCTCGCCATCGGCGAATGCCTTGATGACAGCTTCGATGCTGTGGCTGGCGGCTTGCAACACGATCAACCCTTGTTGGCCGGCGCTGATGCCGGCAGTTCGAATGGCCACGGCCGGGGTTCGCCGACCTGGCCGCGATGACGCAGATAATGGTCGGCAACGACACATGCCACCATCGCCTCGGCGACCGGGACCGCGCGGATGCCGACGCAGGGGTCATGCCGACCCTTGGTAACGATCTCGGTGTTGCGGCCGTAACGGTCGACCGTCGGTCGCGGGGTCAGGATCGACGAGGTCGGCTTCACCGCAAAACGCGCCACCAGCGGCTGGCCGGTGGAAATACCGCCCAGCACGCCGCCGGCATGGTTGCCAAGAAACACCGGTTTTCCGTCATTGCCCATGCGCATATCGTCGGCATTTTCCTCGCCGCGCGCCGTGGCAGCCGCGAAGCCATCGCCGATCTCGACGCCTTTCACGGCATTGATGCCCATCAGGGCCGCGGCAAGATCGGCATCGAGCTTGCCATAGACCGGCGCGCCGAGCCCCGGCGGAACCCCCTCCGCCACCACCTCGATCACCGCACCGACCGAGGAGCCGGATTTGCGCACATCGTCGAGATAGGTCTCGAAGAACTTCGCCTGCACCGGGTCGGGACAGAAAAACGGGTTGTTGTCCCGCTCGCTCCAGTCGAAACGGCTGCGGTCGATCTTGTGCGGTCCCATCTGCACCAAAGCAGCGCGCACGACGAGCCCGGGCACCACCCGGCGCGCCACCGCGCCGGCGGCGACCCGCGCCGCGGTCTCGCGCGCCGATGCGCGGCCGCCGCCGCGATAATCCTGGATGCCGTATTTGACGTCGTAGGTATAACCGGCATGACCCGGCCGGTATTTATCCTTGATCTCGGAATAGTCCTTCGAGCGCTGATCGACATTCTCGATCATCAGCATGATCGGCGTGCCGGTGGTCACCTCCTGCCTCGAGGCCTCGTCGCGGAATATGCCGGACATGATCTTCACCGCATCCGGCTCGCGCCGCTGCGTGGTGAAGCGCGACTGGCCGGGCCGGCGCCGGTCAAGCTCCCGCTGGATATCCTCGACCATCAGCGGAATGCGTGGCGGGCAGCCATCGATAACGCAGCCGAGCGCCGGGCCGTGACTTTCGCCGAAGGTCGTAACCCTGAACAAGTGACCGAACGTATTGAAGGACATGATATTTCGTTGTCGCCAAATGAGAGCCGTGTGGTAGCCCGCGCATCCACCCGCGGTCAAATGAACGGCGCCGCCCGGCACCGATTCCGGGCCTTGTCTGAACACCGGTTAATGTCTAGCTGAATATCCATTAAGATATTGAAATAACTACGTTTTTTTGATTTTTTGCTTGCGGGACACAGGCAACAAGCGTATGGATTTTACCGTCCGGCAAAAGGGCTCCGACGGACCGCATCGCGGCCGCAAAACTCTTCGCCGAGCGAACCGTTCATCAAAGGACACGACCATGCGCACGCTTACTGCCCTCGTCGCGGCCCTCGGCTTCTTCGCTGCCACGACGCTCCCGTCCGTTGCTGCGACCACCGATGCCGCCACCCACGTCGAATTCACCGCCGCCAAGAAGAAGGCGACGAAGACGAAAGCCAAAAAGCAGAAGAAATCGGAGGTCACCACTTCTGACCTGACCGCCAAGGCGAAAGCCAAGAAGGCGAAGGCCAAAAAGCAGAAGAAGTCGGAGCTCACCACTTCCGACCTGACCGCCAAGGCGAAAGCCAAGAAGGCGAAGGCCAAAAAGCAGAAGAAGTCGGAGCTCACCACCTCTGACCTGACTGCCAAGGCGAAGGCCAAGAAGGCGAAAGCCAAGAAGCAGAAGAAGTCGGAGCTCACCACCTCTGACCTGACCGCCAAGGCGAAGGCCAAGAAGGCGAAAGCCAAGAAGCAGAAGAAGTCGGAGCTCACCACCTCTGACCTGACCGCCAAGGCGAAGGCCAAGAAGGCGAAAGCCAAGAAGCAGAAGAAGTCGGAGCTCACCACCTCTGACCTGACCGCCAAGGCGAAAGCCAAGAAGGCGAAGGCCAAGAAGGCCAAGAAGTAAGACCGCGACAGACGCTCGCGTCTAAAAGAAACAGCCGGGCCTGAGGCCCGGCTGTTTTTTATTTCAGAGTTCAAACGGCCTTCATTTGGAGCTGTTATCCGGGAATTCCTTGCCGACGGCAATGTCCGGCGCATCCGGATGTTTCATACCGACGATGTGATAGCCTGAATCGACATGGGTGATCTCGCCGGTGACGCCGGTCGACATGTCCGACAGCAGGTAGACTGCACTGTTGCCGACTTCATCGAGCGTCACGTTACGACGTAGCGGCGTGTTGTACTCGTTCCATTTCAGGATGTAACGAAAGTCACCAATGCCGGAGGCGGCCAGTGTCTTCAGCGGTCCCGCCGAGATGGCATTGACGCGAATCTTCTTCTCGCCGAGATCGGCAGCCAGATAGCGCACCGAACATTCAAGCGCCGCCTTGGCGATCCCCATGACGTTGTAATGCGGCATCCATTTTTCGGCGCCGTAATAGGTCAGCGTCAGCAGCGAACCGCCATTTGGCATCAGCTTTTCAGCACGCTGCGCCACCGAGGTGAAGGAGTAGCAGCTGATCAGCATGGTCTTGCTGAAATTGTCCTCGGTGGTATCGACATAGCGGCCGTCGAGCTGCTCCTTGTCGGAGAAGGCAATGGCATGGACGACGAAATCGAGCGTCCCCCAGGCATCGGCGACTGCGGCAAAGACCGCATCGAGGCTCGCCGGATCGGTGACGTCGCAATGTCCGACGACCCGTCCACCTACCTCTTGCGCCAGCGGCTCGACCCGCTTCTTCAGCGCGTCACCCTGATAGGTAAAAGCGAGTTCCGCGCCCTGCCCATAGCAGGCGCGTGCAATACCCCATGCGATCGAACGGTTATTGGCCACCCCGAGGATCAGGCCACGCTTGCCACGCATCAATCCCGCCGATTCCGCCATTGTTGTCCCTGTTCTGTCGGCGTCGCGCCGGTCGCTTCGCATATGCCCCGTGGTTCTGGCATAGCGTCCCGGTGCCTTCAAGCAAGCCCGGCGGACCGGATATCCCGGCATTAACGGCAACATGTGATACAGCCGAAGGAATAGCGGCGCTATATCCGGTGTTTGCCTTGTCAGACACCCCACGCAGGCGCATGCCACGGCCGCGTCCCTGCGGCGCCGGCCGGCCGTGGGCGACGGCAAAGGGTGGAGAAAAGCCGGTGGCGAGCGGCATAGCGGGCTTCAGGCACAGCGTCGAGGCAACGATCCCGGCGTTGCGGCGCTATGCGCGAGCGCTGACGCATGACGCAGATATCGCCGATGATCTCGTCCAGGATACGCTGGTGCGGGCGCTGCGTTCCGAATCGCTGTTCCATGGGGGCGATATCCGCGCATGGCTCTACACCATCCTGACGAATCTCAACCGGAACCGGCTGCGGGGCCTGGCCCGGCGTCCGGCACTGGTTCCGATCACGGACGATGACGCAGCGGATATGACCGGCCCGCAAGCCGGGCAACGCGACATCGGCCGCGCGCTCGATAGTCTTGTGGAGGAACAGCGGGCTGCGTTGCTGCTGGTGGTGCTTGAAGGACTGACCTATCGCGAGGTCGCGGACGTCCAGGGCGTGCCGATCGGCACAGTGATGTCGCGCCTGGCGCGCGCACGAGCGCAGATCAAGGCTCATCTCGACGGCGAGCGTCCGACGCTGCGCCGCGTGAAATGAACAGGGACAAGAATGACCAATCCCGATCTACCCGTCACCGAGGACGAACTGCACGCTTATGTCGACGGTGAACTGCCCGCCGACCGACAGAATGCCGTGGCTGCCTGGCTGCTGGCTCATCCGGAAGATGCCGCACGGGTCGCCGGCTGGCGCACACAGGCGGATGCCATGCGGGCGCGTTATGCCCACGTCGCCGACGAGCCGCTGCCCGCCCGGTTCCGGACCGATGCCCTGCTGCAAGGCAGGCCGATCGGGCGGCGCGTTGCCGCAATCGCGGTTGCCGCGACGGTCGCGGCTTTCCTGGCCGGCGGCGTTGCCGGCTGGATGGCGCGCGGCGCCAACGCCGCACCGACCGGGCTGGACCTGTTCACCAGCGAAGCGCTGAGCGCCCATCGCCTATACGTGGTCGAGGTCCGTCACCCGGTGGAAGTAGCAGCGAACGAACAGGCTCACATGGTGCAATGGCTGTCGAAGCGGCTCGGCTACAGCCAGCATGTGCCGAATCTGGAAACGATCGGCCTCAAACTGATCGGCGGGCGGTTGCTGCCGGGGCCGAACGGCGCCGCCGCGCTTTATATGTACGAGGGCCCAACCGGCGAACGCTTCACCATCTACAGCACCCGTGCCCGCTCCCCGCAGACCGCGCTGCGCTTCAAGCGAGGCGATCGCAACGCCGCTTATTACTGGGTCGACAATCAGGCCGCCTTCGTGGTCAGCGGACCAGCCGATCGCAGCCGGCTGAAGACCGTCGCGGAAGCCGTCTACGAGCAAGTCGACCAGGCGACGCGAGGCTAGTGCAGGACCGCTGCCCGCCTTGGCGTGGCTACGCCATTTCCTTGCGCGGATCATAGGGCTTCTGTGCGCGCCACTTGCGCATCAGTTCCTGCAGATCGGCATCCGCCTCCGGCAGCATGATATTGACGGAGACCAACAGATCGCCGGCATTGCTCTTGCCCGGCATGCCCTTGCCACGCAGCCGGAAGGTGCGCCCCGAACTGGTATTGGCGGGTATCGACAATTCAACCGCGCCATCGAGCGTTGGTACCCGCACCTTGCCGCCGAGCACCGCCTCGTCGAGCGTGATCGGCAGAGTCAGTCGCAAATTCTGACCGTCGAGGGTGAACAACGGATGCGGCGCGACCGTTACCTCGATCAGCAGGTCGCCAGCCCCCCAAGGCCCCTTGTGCCCTTGTCCCTTCAGACGGATCTGCTGGCCGCTCGTCAGTCCGAGGGGAATCTTGACCTCGACGTCCTTGCCGTTCGGCAGGCGCACGCGCTTGGTTGCGCCCAGCGCAGCTTCGGGCAGCGTAATGGTCAGCGCTGCCTGCGTATCGGCAGTAGCTGACGCGCCGGCGAAATTTTCCTGCTCGAATGCCGGGTCGCGGGCGCGTTGCGCCCGGCCACCGAACATTTCCTTGAGGATGTCCTCAAAACCGCCGGCACCAAAACCGCCGCGTGACGACTGCCGCCGCACGCCATCCGGCCCAAAGGAGAAGTTCTCGAAACCGGCGCCCCCAGGGCCGCCACCGAAACCGCCACCTTGCGCGTAACGGCGCGGATCGAACCCGCCCTGGCCTCCGCCGAAGCCTTCAAACCCCTGAAAGCGCGGCTTGCCCTCGGCGTCGATCTCGCCATTGTCAAACGCCTTGCGCTTCTTCGGATCGCCGACGATCTCATAGGCGGAATTCAACTCGGAAAAGCGTGAGGCCGCTTTCGGGTCCTTGTTATTGGCATCGGGGTGCAGCTTCTTCGCCAGCTTACGGAAGGCGCTCTTGATCTCGCTGGCGCTCGCACTTTTCGATACCCCCAATACCTCATAGGGGTCGCGCATCTGGTCTCTCCGATTCAAATCCCCACACCGGCTTCGCTCGTATCATTTCATTCCGAGGTCGGTCTCACCCACGCGCCCGACGGGCGCCAGGGTCAAGGCGAATAGCCGATATCGCATGTCGGACAAAATGTGGGGTGAATGCGAACCGGTTGCAACGCACTGCGCCGGGAAATCAGGATGATTTCAGGTCCGCCGCCACGGCTTCAAGGTGCGGATTTCCCATTTGGCGGTTCGGCTGCCGCTCGCCCGGCAGGCCTCGCCCTGCATCCAGGCTTCCTTGTCGGGGGTGACATGGCTTGCGAGGAAATCCCGACAGACCAACCCGTCGGCGCGATAATCCGCGCCAAGCGGGATCACCGTGCCATGCGCGCCATTCTGCGGATTTTCCCACGGTACGCTGGCATCCTTGCTGCCGCGGCTGAGCACCTCGTAAGCGGCGCGGCGCGCGAACACCAGATCGACCTCCGGCGGCAGTTCCGGCACGGCGGTAATCGAGCCGGTCGTCTCCGGTTCCGCCTTGTCGGCTTTCGCAAAGATCGTGTCGAGCTGATAGGACATGCTGCATCCGGCGCAGGCCACACCGAGCACCACCACCGCCACTGCTCTTGCCGGATGCGCCCATAGGCGCACCCCGCTGCATCCTCTATAACCGGGCGGCCGGGTCAAACCGGGGGTACTCCAAAGCGACTGGAACGATGTCAGACACGCCTTCAATAGAACACCCCAGCTGGTTAACGACTGGTGATTTCACCGCGGCCGAGGAGCCGATCCGGCTGTTTACCGCCTGGCTCGAGGACGCCACCCGCTCGGAGCCGCGCGATCCGAACGCCATGGCGCTCGCCACCGTCGACGCCGCCGGCAGACCGGATGTGCGGATGGTGCTGCTCAAGGACGCCGACGCGCGCGGCTTCGTGTTTTACACCAATACGGGCAGCCAGAAGGGTCGCGAGCTCGCCAGCAATGCCAATGCCGCTGTGGTGTTTCACTGGAAATCACTGAACCGCCAGGTGCGCGTGCGCGGACCGGTGGAAGCCGTCAGCGATGCCGAGGCTGACGCCTATTTCGCTACCCGGCCACGACAGGCGCAGATCGGCGCCTGGGCAAGCCGTCAGTCGGCACCGCTGGAAAGCCGTCTCGCCTTCGAGAAGGCGATCGCCATCTATGCCGCCAAATACGCGATCGGCACCGTGCCGCGGCCGCCATTCTGGTGCGGCTACCGGATCGTCCCGCAGTCGATCGAATTCTGGCACGATCGCCCATTCCGCCTGCACGACCGCATCGTCTTCGAACGCGCACGCGGCAACGACGGATGGGTCAAGACGCGGCTCTATCCGTGAGACCGGCCCGCCCTGTATCATTCCGCCACGATGTCTGCGATGACGAGTAAACGATGACGAATCCGAGCCCTACCGACAACCAGCGACGCCGAATTCTGCTGCTCACCGGCGCCAGCCGCGGCATCGGCCACGCTACCGTCAAACGCTTTTCCGCCGCCGGCTGGCGCGTCATCACCTGCTCGCGGCACAGTTTTCCGGAGAACTGCCCATGGGAAATGGGGCCGGAAGACCATATCCAGGTCGATCTTGCCGATCCGCAAAGCACCGACGCGGCTATCGCCGAGATCAAGCGCCGGCTGCCCGATCATCAGCTCGACGCGCTGGTCAACAATGCCGCAATCTCGCCGAAAGGCGACAGCGGCAAGCGGCTGAGCACCATCGAAACGACGCGCGAGGACTGGCACCACGTCTTCCGGATCAACTTCTTTGCGCCGATCATGCTGGCGCGCGGCCTGCTCGACGAACTCAAGAGCGCCAAGGGCTCGGTGGTCAACGTCACCTCGATCGCCGGCTCGCGCGTACATCCTTTTGCCGGCGCCGCCTATGCGACCTCCAAGGCGGCACTCGCAGCGCTGACTCGCGAAATGGCGGCCGACTTCGGTCGGGTCGGCGTGCGCGTCAACGCCATCGCTCCCGGCGAGATCGACACCGCGATCCTGTCGCCGGGAACCGACAAGATCGTCGCCGAACAAATTCCGTTGCATCGCCTCGGCACGCCGGACGAAGTGGCGAAGATCATCTACGTGCTGTGCACGGAGACATCATCCTATGTGAACGGCGCAGAGATCCATATCAACGGCGGCCAGCACGTCTGACCGCCGTTCTCGTCGATCTCAGCTTCCCGAGCTTATTCCTCGCCGTCGCGATCCGACGGCAGCAGCGCCTGCGGCGGCGCGATGCCGCGCGGCGCCTCGCGTTGCGGCAGTGCATCGAGCATCGGCTGGCTGCCATACACCGTGTAAAGCTGCGGGGTCGCGCGATTGACGTGAAGCTGGAAGATGTCGGGCCGGTTGTAGTGGCCGGCGAAATCGTGCCGCAGCTTGGTGTGCACCGACAGTTCGAGATCGCAATCGGCATAGAGGATGCCTTCCTCGGCTCCCATCGGCCCGGCGAGCACGCGGGCATTCGGCCCGACGATGACGCTGCCGCCGGTACAATCCGGATCGCGCATGAACTTCTCGCCTTCCGGGCCGAGCTCCATCATCTCGATCATCCGCTCATCGACGGTGCCGCAGGCGGAGATGACGAAGGCCTTGCTCATCTGCGCGAATGACTGCGCATCGACCATCACGCGGTTGCGCAGCGGATCGCCGCTGGTCGGGAAGTGGTTCGGCCAGCTCATGACATGGATTCGCGAGCCTTCCGCCGTCATCGCGAACACCGCCAACGGATTGGAGTTCTCGCCGCAGATCAGTCCGCTCATCGGACCGAATTCAGTCTGGTAGGCGCCGAGCGTGTCACCGTAGCCGCCGGTGTGGACGAGCCGTTCGCCGACCGTCGGCATGATCTTCTGGTGCTTGCCGAGATAGCTGCCGTCGGGGCCGATGAACACCTGCGAATTGTACATGGTGCCGGTAGTATTCGGCATCTTCTCGCAGACGCCCATGACGACATAGGCGTTGGCATCGCGCGCCGCTGCGCACAGCGCATCGATCTCCGGACCCGGGATGACGACGGAATTCTTGAACAGTTCGACCGCCAGACGGTTGGCGAGTTTCCCGGTCGCCGGCATGTGGTGATACCAGATCGGATGCGTCGGGATGAATCCTTCCGGAAAGCCAATCACGCGCGCTCCATTGCGGCCCGCCTCGCGGATCAGACGGCAGGCTTTTTCCGTCGATCCTTCACGATCGAGAAATACCGAGGCCGCCTGCACGGCGGCCACTCTGACGACGGGAAAGCTGTCACCCACGGCGGATACTCCCAGAAAAGGCAGAACGATCAAAACAAGACGACGAGGCCAAGGCAATGAACCCAGGCCAGATCGTGGCCATTCTATCCTAGCAAACGTTTGCTCATACAGGCAAACATCATTTGTGAAAACCACCGTAGTCAGGTAATTTTAATCAGCAAACGTTTGATATCAACGATGAAGCGCGGCATTCCGGTTACCATCAAGCAAGTCGCAGCCGCCGCCGGCGTGCATTACTCGACGGTATCACGGGCGCTCAATCCGGCGACCCGCTCCAAGGTCACGCCGGATCTAGCGGACCGGGTGATCGCGGCCGCCAAACGGCTTGGCTATCGCGCCAACGCAGCCGCCTCGACGCTACGCACCCGACAATCGAAAATCATCGGCTTCCTGGTTCCCGACCTCGGCAGCCTGCTGTTTCCGCAAATCCTCGTCGGCATCGAGCAGGAATTCCGCCAGGCCGGGTACCTGACCGTCGTCGCGGATACCGGCAACGACCCGCAGCAACACAAGCGCATCCTCTCCGGACTGACCGAGCGCCAGGTCGACGGCCTGATCGTCGCCACCGCGACCCTGCGCGAGCCCGTGGCCGCGGCATGGCCGGGCGAACGCATCCCGATTGTGCTTCTCAACCGCACCGACGACTCCGGGCTGACGCCCGCTGTCCTGCACGACGACCAGAGCGGCATCGGCATGGCCATCTCGCACCTGATCAATCTCGGGCACCGGCATATCGCGCATATTGCCGGCCCGTCCTGGCTGTCCACCGGCGTGGCGCGGCGGCGGGGCTTCCGGCTCGCCATCGACGAGCGGCTGCCCGGCACGCCACAGATCATCGCCGAGGCGGCGCAATATTCACGCGAGGCCGGCCGCACCGCCTGCCTCGGCGTACTCGCCGCACATCCGCAGATCACCGCAATCGTCGCCGCCAACGACCTCCTGGCCATCGGCTGCTGCGACGCGCTGACCGAGCACGGCCTCACCTGCCCCGGGGACGTGTCGGTCACCGGCTACAATGACATCGCGCTTGCCGACGTGGTGCGCCCCTCGCTGACGACGGTGCAGCTCAATCACCGCGAAATGGGCGCCGAGGCAGCCCGGCTGCTGATGACTCTGATGGCGGGGCAGGAGCGGCGCTCCGACATCGTGCTACGGCCGACACTGGTCGTGCGGCAGTCGACGGCGATGGCGCAGGCAGGCTGATAGGGGAAGCGAGCTACCTCGCCTTGCGAAGGCGAGTCTACAGCCACTTCTTCCATTTGAAGAACGCCAGCGGCCCGGCAGCAGCAAGCACCATGACGACGACCACCGTCGGATAGCCGAAAGCCCAATCGAGCTCCGGCATATGACGGAAGTTCATCCCGTAGATCGACGCGATCAGCGTCGGTGGCATGAACACCACCGCCGCGACCGAGAAAATCTTGATGATGTTGTTTTGCTCGATCGACACCATGCCGAGCATGGCATCGAGCTGGAAGGTGATCTTGTTAGTCAGGTAGGTGGCGTGATCGGTAAGCCCGCTGACGTCGCGTTGCATCGACTTGAGCTGCATGCGTGTATCCTTCGACCAGCGCATGCCCTCCGCCTCGTTGAGCAGGAAGATCAATACGCGACCGACTGAGACAAGGCTCTCACGCACCTTGGAAGCGAGGTCGCCCTTGCGGCCAAGCGAGCGCAGAATGTCGTTCTGCGACAGCGTCGGACTCGATTCCTGCTCAGGCTCGAAGATCGCGTGCGAGACGGCATCGACCTCGGCGCCGGCCCGCTCGAGGATATCGGCCGCACGGTCGACCACCGCTTCCAGCAAGTCGCAGAGCACCGTCTCGCCGGTCACCGTCGGCGCGCAGGACCGACCGAGCTTGTGGTCGACAATGGCGAATGGCCGCGGATCGTCATAGCGCACCGTCACCAGCCGCTGGCGAGCCAGGATAAAGGTAACCGGCGTATGGCGGGGCGACGAGGTGTCGGACTGGCACATCAGCACCGCGGTCATGAATCGGGCGCCGTCCTCAATGTAGAGGCGGCTCGACACCTCGATCTCCTGCATCTCTTCGCGCGTCGGCACGGCGATGCCGAGCAGTTTCTCGATCATCTTGTCCTCGCCAAGTGCCGGCGAGACAAGATCGATCCAGACCGCGGCTTGCGGGATATCCTCGCCGGGCTCCAGCAGCCGGCGTTCGAGCATCGACTCGTTGAAGACGTAGGCCGTGAGCATCCGCACCCTTGCATCGGCGACCGGCCGAACGCCGATCCGGTATCGCATAAGCGATAAGGTGTCCCGGCCTCATCTATGTGACAAGAGCAAGGTATCGACCCACGGCCGCTATCCGCGATTTTATTGATGGCTGTATCGGCGGCAGTGGCCGGATCATGCCGCAACGTGCACGGCTTCTGTGACGCTCAATCCTGCTCGCGAATCAGCTTCGGGGCGTAGACGGCCCGCGAGGTCTCGGGATGATAGCGCATCGCGGCGGCAACAGCGGAGATGCCGATGGCGCGATAGTGGCCGTCAAGCGGCGCACCCGACGCCGTACGATCGCGCCTCCGGTCGCTGCGGTTGTCTCCGCGCCTTCGATCGGTCTTGTCAGTCTGAACGGTCGACATCGCCTTTCTCCTCCTTGGTCTTATGTCCCCGGGACCGTTGAGCGGCCCTCCACTTCCCGCAGAAACCGCGCAACGTCCTCACGTCTCCACGACCGCAGAGTCATGCGCGAAGGCGGCGGAATTTTGTGACCAATCGACAACTCTCGTGGCATTTGATCGCTGCGCGACAATACCGCCCGCTCAAGTGGACTAAAGTCCCATTATGGTAAACCGGCCGTTAACCAATCGCTGGTCATATCTGATGCGAAGATCGGAGCCGCACCGTCCGAACTGGAACCGGTTCAAACTGAGGCATTCCTGCCACAGTTTCACAAGACCGGGCCGAAACGGTGCAAGAGTTGTAGAAGTGACAGTCTCTTTTAGGTTAATTGCATCCGCGACATGGCCGAACTTGGGCGTTGATTTGTCATGCCTCCAAGGCGCACGGCCGCCAGAGGAACTACAGAAATGAAGGCATTTGGGGTCGTTCTGCTCGGCGTGGGATTGGCGCTGGCGGGATGCATGCAGTCGACCATCGAACCGGCTTCGGAAGCCAATCTGAGTGCACGCGACAAGGCGCTGCTTGCCAAAGCACCCTACGAGAAGGTGTCGATTCCCGACCCCTTCCAACGCCACATCGTCACCTATCACCGCAAGGAAGCGCCGGGCACCATCCTCGTCGATACCGACGAGCGCTTCCTGTATTACGTGTTGCCGGACGGCAAGGCGATCCGATACGGCGTGGCCGTCGGCGAAGAAGCGCTCGCTTTCTCCGGCGTCGCCAAGATCCAGCGAAAAGCCGAATGGCCGACCTGGACACCGACCGCCGACATCAAGAAGCGTCTCGATGTACCGAACTTCGTCGGCCCAGGCCCGCATAACCCGATGGGTGCCCGCGCGCTCTATCTCTACCAGGGTAACAAGGACACGCTGTATCGCATCCACGGCACCAACCAGCCGGAATATATCGGTCAGGCAATCTCCTCGGGCTGCATCCGCATGACCAACGAGGACGTGATCGACCTCTACAACCGCGTCAAGATGGGTGCCATGGTCGTGGTGCTGGCGCCGAAGGAAACCCAGCCCTTCCGCCCGCAGATCGCGCATAACGGCTTCTTCAACTGACGTCGCGGCTACCGCGGATATGAATCACGGCGCCGGTATCGTCCGGCGCCGTTTTCGTTTCACCGGCAGCAATCCGGCCGCCGGTGCTTAGCCGAGATCGATCCGCACGATTTCCGGCGGCACGCCGAGCCGCAGCGGCACGGCACTGACACCGAGGCCGCCAGAGACCACCATGTGGCGGCTGTTCTCGACGATATGGCCATAGGCGAAACGGGCGCCGTAGGCTGACGGAACCCAATGGCTCCACAGTCCCGGAACCCGGATCTGGCCGCCATGAGTATGACCGGCCAGCGTCAGGCTGACTCGCGACGGCACGCCGACGAAGGCATCCGGCTCGTGCACCATCAGCAGCAGCGGGTCGTCCGTCGCGATCTTCGCCAGCGTACCCGGCAGATCATCGACGCCGCGGAAGCGTCCGTGGCCCAGGCGATAGGCAATGGTGCAGCCGAGGCCCGCCAGCCAGAAGCGCCGGCCCGACTTGCCAAGCAGCACCGCGTCATTCTCCAGCACCGGGATATCGATGCCGGCGAAAGCCGCACGAATACCCTCGATGCCGTGCCACCAGTCGTGATTGCCATAAATCGCATAGACGCCAAGCGGTGCCGTCAGCCGCGCCAGTTCCGCCGCCCAGACAGCATTCGGCACCCGCTCGGTGACGAATGGATGGTGGCCAACGTAGTCGCCGAGCAGCAGCGTCAGGTTGCAGCCGAGCCCATTGGCGGTGTCGACCACCTCGCGCAGGCGATCGCGACCCATATTCGGGCCCGCGGCATGGATATCGGCAATCGCGGCAATCGATACCTTGAACCCCGCCGGCCAGCCCGGCGGCGTCAGCCGGTATGACGTCACCTTGAGCCGCTCCGCCGCCTCGTGGGCGGCATAGGCGGTCGTCCCCGTGCCCAGCACGCCAGCGGCGCCTATTCCCGCAGTCAGGACGACGCGGCGAGAAAGGCCAGATACCGTTCGGGATGTTTCATCACTGGGCGTGTCGCGGGTGGCAGGCGTCTTGCGGGTGGCGGTCATGACACCTCGTTAGCGCGGAACATTGAACGGAATATGGAGACATCCGGTCACTGCGGTCCCGCCGCCGACGCGCCATCCTTCATTGCTCCGCCAGTCGGGCTGGGCCGCGGGCGTGGAAGCGGCACGGCGCCCGTGACCACGCCGGAGGATACGGCAGCCAGCACGTTCCACTGGCACATCCGATAATCGTTACGCCGCTCGGCAAGGTCGAGATGGACATGTTCCTCGTGATAGCCGTCGGAACCCGGGCCGAGCACGGTGGTGAAACGTCGACACGCAGCCGTCTTCAGCGTCTCTCGCAAATCCTTGTCGGCAAGGAGATCGGTCGGCACCAGCGCACTGCCGTCAGCAAACTGCAGGGAATGGATGTCGATGGCATTACCCTTGCCATGCTCGCTGACCTTGGCGCCGGCGATGCGGTTGCGGCCACGGCACTCATAGGAGCCGGTGCCGTCGATGCGGCGCAGCCCGCGCCCGCGAAAGACCGCTGCAAGGTCGTCGCGGACGAAATTGGCAAAGCTCTCGGCCATGCGGCAGCGCAGTTGCAGCGGCGGGTTGATCGTCACCCGACTGTTATCGCCGAGAAACAGGGCATGCATGCGAACCATGTCCGAGCCGCCGCAGGCGCCGGGGCCGATCAGGCGCGGGAGCGGTTCCACCAGCGCCATTGCGTCGAGCCGTACCAGGCAATCAGAGGGCGCCGAGGTTGCCTCGACGGCATCAAGATCGAGGCCGGCCACAGCTTCCGCGAACGAGCGCGGCTCCGCCGCCGTCGGCGGCAGCTTCGGGCGCGGGCGCGGCAACGGTGCAGTGGCCGGTATGGCAGCAACAGGCGGAGCGGCTGCGACGGGCTCTGCCTTTTCCGACGCCGCGACGGCGAGCGAACCCGATCCGCCGAGGCATAGCGCCAACAGCAGGATTCGCGCCCGGCCGATCATCGCCGCCTGCACTCCATCTGTGTAGATGTAAGCCGGAATGCGTGGCAAGGCGAGCCGGTCGGGCGTGCAACCGTGACCCCTCCCCCGGCCGGCGGATGATATTGCCGCCGCGTATCCGAACGATTATCCGTTCACCATGACCAGCATGGATGCGCCGGCCGCCAGCCCGGCGACGGCGCCGTTCCCGATCCGCTTCACCGGCGACCGCCGTGCCTATTGGCGACTGCTGACCCGCGGCGCAATGCTGTTGATGGTCACCCTCGGCATCTACCGGTTCTGGCTTGCCACCGATGTGCGACGCTTTTTATGGTCGAGCACCGAGGTCGCCGGCGACAGCCTGGAATATTCCGGCACGGCGGTCGAGCTGCTGATCGGCTTTCTGTTCGCGCTAGCAATCCTGGTGCCGATCTATCTGGTGTTCTTTCTTGCCGCGCTCGACATCGGCCCGATCGGGAATATGTCGGGCGCACTCGGCATCGCACTGCTGTTCATCCTCGGGCAATACGCGATCTATTGCGCCCGCCGCTACCGGCTATCGCGCACCCTCTATCATGGCCTGCGGTTTCACCAGCAAGGCAATGCGGTGTTCTACGCTGTCGGAGCAAGCCTGTGGTGGGCGCTGACGGCGCTCACCCTTGGGCTGGCACTCCCATGGATGCAGGCGTGGCGCGAACGCTACAAGATGCGGCACACCTATTACGGCAATGTGCAGGGACGCTTTGCTGGCGCTGGCTGGCGACTGTTCCTGCGCGGCCTGCCGCTATGGCTGACGGTTTTCCTGCCCTTCGCCACCGGTCTCGTCGTGCTCGGCGGAGCCTACGACCCCGACACGCTGCAGATTGTTCTCCGGCATATCGACGATGACGATGTGATGATACGCCTTGCCGAGATCAATCCGGATCTCTTCGATGCCATCGGCCTTGCTATCGTCACCACGGCAATCTCGGCGCTGCTGGCCGCACTGCTTTATCCCGTGTTCCAGGCAATACAGTTGCGCTGGTGGCTGACGGGGCTGCGGCTCGGCCAGATGCGCATGCAGTCGCATCTGCGAACGGCGCGCGTTTACGGCATTTATCTGCGCTTCGTCGCGTATATGGCGTTGTTCATCGCTACCCTGTCGCTTGCCGCGGTCCCGCTGCTGATGATCTATGGCTGGCTGCTGGGCGGCAATGACGTCTCGATCCTGCGCGAGGCCGCCGCCGCCTCGCTCGGGCTTGGCATCTATGTCGTCGCGATGCTGGGCTTTTCGACGATCTATCAGGCGACTGTCATGCTATCGCTATGGCGGCGCGGCGTGGAATCGCTGACGCTCGACGGGCTGGGCACGCTGCAACAAGCCGCTGCCGCGGGCCGCCCAAGTTCGGCGATCGGCGAAGGATTGGCCGACGCCCTGCAGGTCGGCGGCCTCTAGGCGAAGGATCGCGGTGGCGGAATGTTGGTTGCAACCTTTGGATCGTGATCACGGATGACCGACGGCACCGGCATCTTTTACGATGGCGTCACCAGCGAACGACGCGACGTCACCATCATGCTACTGGCGAGGACGCTGCGCGCCGTCGACGCGCAACAGCGCATCGTTGCCGAGTGGCCGTACGAGGAACTCGAAAGCATGTCGGCGCCGGACAGCGTGCTGCGCCTCGGCCGCCGCGACAGCCCAGACACTGCCCGGCTGGAAGTGCGTGACGCCGATCTGATGGCCGCCATCGACATCAAGGCCGAAGGCATCGACCGCACAGGTGGCCTCGCGCGCCGGCAGCGAGCCGTCGTCACCGCCTGGATCGTCGCGGCGACCGTTTCGCTGTTGCTCGTTGCCTGGTTCGGAGTGCCGGTCATCGCCGAGCGATTGGTACCCCTGGTTCCTGCCGGGCTGGAGCGGCGGCTGGGCGATGCCGTCGAGATGCAGACCCGCGCCACGCTCGACACTGGTGGCGCGGGCGAGGATTTCGAATGCGGGCGCGGCCCGCGCGGACCCGCCGGGCGTGCCGCCTTCGACAAGCTGGTGGCCCGGCTCGACGCTGCAGCCGGATTGCGCAATCCGGTTCGCGCCTTCGTCGTCCGCCGGCCGGAAGCCAACGCCATCGCGCTGCCCGGCGGCACGATCTTCGTCTTCGCCGGCCTGATCAACCAGGCCCGGACGCCGGACGAACTCGCCGGCGTCATCGCCCACGAGATGGGACATGTCGCGCATCATGACGGCACCCGCTCGGTGTTGCAGGGCGCCGGCCTGTCATTCCTGTTCGGCATGCTGCTCGGCGACTTCGTCGGTGGCGGCGCGGTGGTGATCGCCGCGCGCACTGTGCTGCAATCCTCCTATACGCGCGAGGTCGAGACAGCCGCCGACACCTATAGCGTCGATCTGATGAATTCAATCGGCGCCGATGGCAGCGCGCTCGCTGCGATCCTGACCCGCATCGGCGGTGCCACCGAGCCGGGCATGAAGATCCTGATGGACCACCCCGACACGCGCCAGCGCGCCGACAGGATTCGCGCGCATGCCCAGACCGCGCGCGGCACGCCATTGCTCGATGCTGGGGACTGGGCGGCACTCAAACGGATTTGCGAGCGATAGCATGGCCCGCCGATGCCTCATTGACAGCATTCCTTCCCGCGCCGCTGCGTGGTCGCAGCGGCTTGCGGTTTTCGCGCTGGTGGTTGCCGCACTATCCGTGATCGTCATCCGCTCCGAGCTTCTGGAAATCATCCCGTCGCTGGCAACCTTCGGCGCAGCGCTCGCCCTCGCTGCTCTTGCCATTCTGCTTGGCGTGATCGGGCTGGTGGGGATCTGGCGACACGGCCAGATGGGTCTCGGCAAGGCACTCACCGGCATCCTGCTCGGCGCCGCACTAATGCCCTATCCGGCCTATCTCGGCTACCGTGCCTACACGCGCCCGGCACTGCCTGATGTCGCCACCGACCTTGCCGACCCACCACGCTACGACATCATCGCACGGCTGCGTGGGCCGGGCAGCAACGACTTGCCCCTCGTGCAAGCAGCCCGGCAGCGCGATGCCTATCCCGATCTCGCCACCCTCGACCTCGGCTCGACGCCGACGGTTGCCTACGAGGCGGCGCTCGCCGTCGTTGCCAAACGCAAATGGCGGGTCGTCGACGCACAGCCGCCCATTCCCGGCCGCCGCGACGGCATCATCGAGGCGGTGTCGCGCTCGGCAGTGATGGGTTTCCGCGACTACGTCGTCATCCGCATCCGCGGCAGCGGCAAGGCAACGCATATCGACGTACGCTCGGCTGCCCGTTACCCGCTCCTCGATTTTGGCGGCGAGAATGCAACACGGGTGCGCCTTCTGCTCGACGACATCGACGAAGCCACCGGCCTGATCCAGGCCAAGCTTGACAAGGACGCCGAGCGTAATGCCGAGAAAGCGGCGCGCCCGGCACGTCAGCCGGCTCAGCGCACCAGACGGTAGCGGCCGGCAATCGACGGCACGCCATCGGTCTCGACCAGACCGCGCGTCACCAGATCCTCCAGATGCGCCAGCACCGACATGCCGGCAGCACCGACGAGACGCGGATCGATGCCGATATAACTGGCACGCACGATCGTCGGGATATCTGCCTCGCCTTTCGCCAGCCGGTACAGGATCGAATCCTCACGCGCCTTGCGATGAAGAATGTAATAGGCGACGAAACGCGAAGCATCGGCGATCGCCGGACCGTGACCGGGCAGATAAAGCTGCTCATCGCGACGCGAAAGCTTGTCGAGCGATTCCATGTAATCGCGCATCGCGCCATCGGGCGGCGCTACCACCGACGTGGACCAGCCCATGACGTGATCGCCGGCGAATAACGTATCGGCACCGCGTAGTGCAAACGCCATATGATTGGCGGTGTGCCCTGGTGTCGCGACGGCCTCCAGCGCCCAGCCATCGCCCTCGATCACCTCACCGTCCTTCAGCATGACGTCCGGCTGGAAATCGCGATCTCCGGATGAGTCAAGCGGGTTGTTCTCGCCGATATGCAACGGCCGCGCCGCACGGTGCGGCCCCTCCGCATAGACGGTGGCGCCGGTCGCCGCCTTGATCGCCGGCACTGCTGGCGAATGGTCGCGATGCGTATGGGTGACGAAAATATGCGTCACGGTTTCGCCGCGTACCGCATCGAGCAGCGCAGCGATATGGCGCTCGTCCGCCGGGCCGGGATCGATGATCGCCACCTTGCCGCAACCGACGATGTAGCTCATCGTGCCCTTGAAGGTGAATGGACCGGGATTGTTACACATGACACGACGGACGCCGGGTGCCGGCTCGTCGACGGTTTCAGGCGCGAGATCGAGAGTCCTGTTGAACGGAATATCATCGGCCATCGCCTGGCGCCTTCTATGCGTATCGTTTGCCCGAAGCGTTCCGGAGGTGTGTTGCCTGTAAATATGTTCCGGACAAGCTGTTTCGGGCGAACAGCATCGGAACAGCCTAGTAAATTGAGGTTTAAGGCCGTTTGTTAAGACAGGTTTGCCCGGCTTTCAATCGAGGCACGACAGGCAGACTGCCCTCCTTTTAGCCCCTTGCCCACGGGTTGACTTTTCCCGCCGATTTCCTAGCTTTGTCCCTATGATGCCGATCTTGTCCGTATTGCAAGATTTTCTTCGGGGCGGCCGTACGCACGCGGGCGCATAGCCCGGACGTGCGTCCTATCTAATTGCCCGTCCGGGCTTCTACTTCAAAAAAACCCCATCACCACACCATAGTTCGCCGAACACCGCCTGGAATCCACTGTGAGTCCAGCCGGCTGCTGCAACGGAGAACCACATACCGGAGACCGATATGAGCGATCATCTGCCGCAAATCACCTTGACCACCGACGATTCCGAGCGCCTTCGGCGTCTCGCCGACGCTGCGTCCGGAAAATTCCCGCGCACCGCGGAGTTCCTGGCGCGCGAGGTCGACCGCGCCGAACTGTCCGACGACGCCACGACGGTCCAGTCGTTGGTGACCATGGGCTCGGAAGTCATCTACCGCGACGACGAAACCGGCAAGACCCGTTCAGTGATACTCGTCTATCCGGACGAAGCCGACCTCGATGCCGGCAAGATCTCTGTGCTGACGCCGATCGGCGCGGCGCTAATCGGCCTATCGGTCAATCAGTCGATCGAGTTTGAAACGCCGACCGGCGCGATTCGTTCGGTTACCGTGGAAAGCGTCCGCAAATCCGTCTGAACCGGCCCGCTGATACCGCACAACCTCCCCTCTCATGATGGGAGGTTGATTGTGGTGTCGGCGAGCGCACGGCTTCATCCGAAATCGGGCTAATGAATCTCTGGCTCCGGAATGGCGGGGCCGCGCATGAGAAAATCGAAATCGCAGCCATCATCGGCCTGGCCGATATGCTCGGCGAACATCGCACCATAACCGCGCAGATAGCGGGGCGGCGGCGGCCTCCATGCGGCACGCCGACGTGCCAGTTCCTCATCCGATACATGCAGATGGATACGGCGCGCGGCGACATCGACCTCGATTTCGTCTCCCGTCTGCACCAGAGCCAGTGGCCCCCCGACATAACTTTCCGGTGCCACATGCAGGATGCAGGCACCATAACTGGTGCCGCTCATTCGTGCATCCGAGATACGCAGCATGTCGCGCACGCCCTGCTGTACGAGTTTCTTCGGGATCGGCAGCATGCCCCATTCCGGCATACCGGGGCCGCCCTTCGGGCCCGCATTTTTCAGCACCAGGACATGATCCGGCGTGACGCCGAGATCGTTGCGGTCAATCTCGCGCACCATGTGGTTGTAGTCATCGAAGGCGATGACCTTGCCGCGATGCCTGGTCAGACGCGGCTCGGCGGCAGCCGGCTTCATCACGCAGCCGTTCGGCGCGAGATTGCCCGTCAGCACCGCGGTCGCACCCTCGGCATAGATCGGGTCGGACAATGGCTTGATGACGTCTTTCAGATAGACTTGGGCACCGTCGAGATTGTCGCCGAGCGACTGCCCTGTCACCGTCAGGCAGGCCAGATCGAGTTTCTCGCGCATCTCGTTCATCAACGCACGCAGCCCGCCCGCGTAATAGAAATCCTCCATCAGATAGGTACCCGACGGCCGCACATTGGCGATCACCGGTATCTCGCGCGAGATATCGTCAAAGCGCTTCATGTCGAGCGGAATGCCGGCGCGACGCGCCATCGCGATGAGATGGATGATGGCGTTGGTCGAGCCGCCCATCGCCATATGCACCTTGATGGCGTTATCGAACGCCGCCGGGGTGAGGATACTGTCGGGCTTGAGGTCCTCCCACACCATGTCGACAATGCGCCGGCCTGCCACCATCGCCATGCGCGGATGCGCACTGTCCGCGGCAGGAATCGACGACGCTCCCGGCAGAGTGAGACCGAGCGCCTCGGTCAGCGCCATCATCGTCGCCGCGGTGCCCATCACCATGCAGGTACCGAAAGAGCGCGACACGCCGGCTTCGATCTCGCCCCATTCCTGCTCGGTGATGTTGCCCGCCTGCTTCTCCATCCAGTATTTCCAGGCATCTGAGCCCGTGCCGAGCGTTTGGCCACGCCAGTTGCCGCGCAACGCCGGCCCCGCCGGCACATAGATCGCCGGGATACCCATCGAGATGGCTCCCATGATCAGGCCGGGCGTGGTTTTATCGCAACCGCCCATCAGCACCGCACCGTCGAGCGGCAGGCTACGCAGACTTTCCTCCGTCTCCATGGCTAGGAAGTTGCGATAGAGCATCGTCGTCGGCTTCACGAACGGCTCCGACAACGACATTGCCGGAATTTCGACCGGAAAGCCGCCGGCCTGCAATACCCCGCGCTTCACGCTCTCGGCGCGGTCGCGCAGATGCGCGTGGCAGGCATTGATCTCGCTCCAGGTATTGATGATCCCGATGACCGGCTTGCCGGACCAATCCTCGGCATCGTAGCCAAACTGGCGCAGCCGCGAGCGATGACCGAACGAACGCAGATCGCTGACGCCGAGCCAGCGATAGCTGCGCAGTTCTTCGGGTCTCTTGATCCGGCTCATGCAGTCCACTTTCTCAATTGCCATGCCGGGGCGCCACCCGGCGTCCGTTTCCTGATGACCCATCGCCGAACGGGGATGCCCGGCTCGACGCCGGGCATCCCGCCAGATAAATATACTTCTAATCCACCGAGAGATTGGCCGCCTTCACCACTTTGGCCCATTTGTCGGTTTCGCCGACAATCACCTTGCCGAAATCCTCTGGCGTACCACCCATATTGATGCCGCCGAGCTGCTTCAGTCGCGCGACGATATCGGGATCCTTCAACGCTTCGTTAGTCAGACGATTGATGAGTTCGACCGCCGCACGCGGCATGCCTTTCGGGCCGGCAATGCCGAACCAGGCGCTCGCCTCATATCCCTTCACCGTGTCGCCGATGGTCGGCACGTTGGGGAACGCTTCGGAACGCACTGCCGTGGTGACGCCGAGCGCCCGCAGCTTGCCGGCCTGGATGTGCGGCACCGATGGCGGCAGGTTGTCGAACATGACCTGGGTCTGGCCGGCGAGCAGATCGGTCAGTGCCGGCGCCGAACCGCGGTACGGCACATGCGTCATCTTCACACCGGTCATCAACATGAACAGTTCACCGGAGAGATGGATCGAAGTGCCGTTGCCCGACGAGGCCATGTTGATCTTGCCGGGGTTGGCCTTGGCATAGGCGATGAACTCCGCCACCGTCTTCGCCGGCACCGACGGATGCACCTCCATCACATTCGGCACACGGATATAACCGGCGATCGGCTCGACCTCCTTGACGAAGTTGAAAGCGAGTTTCTTGTACAGCGAGGCATTAATACCGTTCGCCGGATTGACCAGCAGCAGCGTATAACCATCCGGCGCCGAGCGGATCACCGCTTCGGTGGCGATGTTATTGCCGGCGCCGGGCCGGTTCTCGATGATGAACTGCTGCCCGGTCTTGCGCGAATAGTAATCGCCGAACAGCCGCGCCAGGATATCGGTAGCACCGCCGGCCGGGTAACCGACAATGAAGCGCACCGGGTGGTTCGGATAATCGGCGGCAGCCGCCGGGGTGGAGAGGGCCGGCAGTCCGACGCAGAGCGACAGGCCGAATACAAGTCCGCCTGTTACGCGCCTGCTTATTCCAAGCCAACGTGTCATGAGCGTTTCCTCTGTTTCGCCGTTGTAACCCAAGCGATTTTGTCGAGCCCGCCAACGTTACGCGGCTGCCCGGGCGCTCGACAAGCCGGGCGGTTACAACACCGTTGGGCAGGCCGCCCACCGGCACCCGGCAGAGCGTAAATTCAGGGGAAAAGCCGCACAAACACCGGTCGCGTAGCCCGTCGCGCAGCACCTCGCCGACTTGCTGCTCGCCTGGACAACAAAAAATGCAAATTCGCCAAGCACGGGGCGGAAGGGTCGGGCTCTGCTCCCCGCGCGCTCCCGATCTACAAACAGCATGCCTTCAAGACGGCAAAGCAATCACGAGTATAAATCCACGCCAGCGGACGGATCCGTCGTTAATCGGCAAGATCCCGGAACGATCGGCGCGAAGCTGTTTCCACAGAAACTTGAAAGCCTCACTACAACAATGATGAGCGCGACAGGGGGATCGAACCTGTGGCGTCAATATCGGGCTTGTCGCGGCAATCGCAGGCCCAACAATTTGCGATCCAAGCGCGCCTGATTTGCTATCTCCCGCCCACTCCGACAGCGCATATCTGATCGGGCGGCAAACAGCAGATGAAGTATTTATGCGGAATCTGGCAGAGTATCCGCAATTGCCTGTGCATTGGCCATAATGTGGCTCCGCATCAGGATCTCCGACCGCTCGGCGTCGCGATCCTTGATCGCATGGATCAGAATCTCGTGACCATAGCCGGGCTGCTCCGCATAATCATTGCGCGACAGAAACAACCGAACATAGGGGCCGACCGCCAGCCGGTAGCGGCGGCACTCGCTTGCGAGCAACGGGCGGCCACTCAACGAACACAAATGATGATGAAACTCATCGTGCCGCGCGACCCACTCCATTTTATCGTTCTCGACATTCCGCAACCTCTGCAATTCCAGATGCAGATCGGCAATCGAGGCATCGTCTCGATTGCGGGCTGCAAGACGCAACGCCAGCGCCTCCAGCGACGATCGGATCTCGAACAACTCGACGATCTGTTCGCGGCTGCGGCTAGTCACATACGCACCGCGGTTCGGGTGGATGGTGACATAGCCTTCCGCATCGAGCTGACGAATGGCTTCACGCACCGGCATACGGCTCACGCCGAGATCCGCCGCGATTATATCCGACTTCAACCGCATGCCACCGGGCATGGCCCCGGACACGATCTGGTCCTGCAGATGGATATAGACAAGCTGCTGCGCAGTCATTTGGCGCGCCGTCATCGGCAACGCCAGCGAGCGGACCTCGCGATCGTCCATCTGGTCGTGTCTCCTTGCCACGATGCCCGTAGCCAGCGATTCAGCGTATATCGACAGCGAACCCCAGTCACCGGGACGGGTCGTCCAGTTGCATCTATCCCGCCAGACGCCGAAGGACAACACCTCGCGGCGGCGCCAGTCCGCCATCCTTCATCACCGGAACACCACGCAGATATACTCCCTGAAGGTCTCCCCTAACCGACAGGCTGGCAAACGGCGTCAGGCTTCCCCGGCTCAGCTGGCGACCGGCTTCCACCGTCGCAACATTATCGGCCAAAATGAGAAAATCGGCATCAGCACCGACGCCAAGATGCCCCTTGCGGGGAAACAGACCAAAGCGGCGAGCCGGCGCTTCCGAAGCCACGCTGGCAATACGGCGAAGATCGATCACGCCGGCATCCCGTAGTTTCAGCAGGGCTGGCAACAACGTCTGCACTCCGGGAAAGCCCCCCGGGGCTTTTGCAAGGTCTTCTTCTCCGGCCGCCTTTTCATTTGGCGTATGCGGCGCGTGGTCGGTGGCCACGATCCCAATCTGTCCGGACGCGACAGCCTGCTGCATGGCGGTAACGTCGGAGGACGAGCGCAGAGGAGGGAATACTTTTGCTGCCGGACCGAGCCGAAACAGGACGGCTTCATCGAGCAGCAAATTATGCGGCGTGACCTCCGCCGATATGCTCTCATCTGCAAAGGTGGAAAGCGCCGCGACGCTCAAAGCCGTACTGACCTGACGCACATGTATCTCGGCGCCGGATAACCGTGCCGCCATACACGCCTTGGTGACGCCGAGTGCCTCCGCTTCCGGCGGCCGCGACGCCAAATGAGCCCGCCGATCCCGGCCGAAGCGCCGTTCAGCGTCGGCAAGCGCCCAAGCATGCAACGATAAATCACCGGGACTGATCCCCGCTACCGCCCCGACCTCGGCAACGGCACGAAGCAGGGACACGAGGCGACCGGCGTCCGGCGTCACAAATGCATCCGGCACATCGGCAAGGAAAATCTCGAAAGACACCGCACCGGCGTCGGCCAAAGCCTTTATTCTGCCCTGCAGATCAGCAGTCTCGGGACCGAGCGCGGCTTGTAGTGCGACATCCACATGGATCCGCCCGGCAGCCAATGCACATTTTTCCTCGAAACGCTCGACATCGGTGGTGAACGGCTGATCCGTCGGCATGACCATAACGGTCGTCACGCCACCCGCTGCTGCCGCCTGCGTTCCGCTCGTAAAATCCTCTTTGTGCGTCAGGCCGGGGTCACGAAAGTGAACATGGGCATCCACCAAGCCGGGCAGCACCGTGGCGCCCGCCACATCAATGGTTTCGCGTGCATCAGCAACATCTCCGGGTGGTGCGACAGCGGCGATCTGTCCGTCGGATATCAGCAAAGACCCGGCACGTGCCCCGGAAGCATCCACCAGCATGCCGCCGGCCACGCAAAGATCGAAGGTCACAACCTATTCTCCCGTTCCATCCATCGCCGCTATCGCAACCCATATCAGGCGAACCTGGGCTCCTCCCGTCGGGACGCCTCGGATTTCAACACAACCCACAATAGAAATTCAAAACCACCGCAGCCTATGTCCGCGCTGTCCACCACCTGGGATAGAAGGCGTGGATGGGCAGTCAGCCCACATTGATAATTATATCCAAATATCCAAGAATGAGAAGGAACACTGACCTTCTCGCTCGGCCGTGACGGCCGGGATGTCTTTCCCCGGAAATGCCGACCATGAAGCTCCGCATCCTCAGTGAAGCCGACTGCCGATCCCTGCTAGGCATGTCGGACGCAATCGCAATCCAGGCAAAGGCATTTGCCTGGCTGGCGGAAGGACGCGCCATCGACGGGCTGCGGGCTGTCGCCACTTCAGAGACACCGCCAGGCGTCGCCATTTTCAACCCCTGTTTTCTGCGCGACGGCGCCGGATACGGCGTGAAGGTCGTGTCCGACTTCTTCGATAACAGCGCACGAGGTTTGCCGCGGATGTCGTCGCTGCTGGCGCTCTTCGACGGCACCACCGGCCTGCCTCATACATTGATGGAAAGCGGCTATCTGACCGACCTGCGTACCGGAGCCGGCACCGGGCTCGCTGCGCAGTATCTTGCGCGCCGGGACAGCCGCGTCGCTGCGGTCATCGGCGCCGGGCGTGTCGCCCGCAACCAGATCGAAGCGATCGTCACCGCGCTGCCGCTCGAACGCGTCCTCGTCTACGCGCGCAATGCGCAACGTGGGGACGCATTGATCCGATCACTTCCAGCCCATATCGCTAAAACCGTCTCAATTGCTCCATGGGATGCCGAAGACGCCGTTCGACAGGCGGACATCGTCGTCGCCGCAACGACGTCGGCTGAACCGGTCATCAATGGAGCCTGGCTGCGGCCCGGTACGTTCGTTGTCGGAACTGGCGCTTATGCCGCACATCTGCGCGAGCTGGACAGCGAAACGATCCGCCGCGCCGCGTGCCGGGTCATCGACAGCCGGGCGGACTGCCTCGATAAGGCTGGCGACTTTATCATTCCGATACGGGAGGGGATCCTCTCTCGCGACGATATCGCCCAGCTCTCGGAAATCATCTCCGGTGAGCGGCGGGGACGCCAATCGGCAGACGATATCATCGTCTACAAATCCAGCGGCGTGCCGATCCAGGATATCGTCACGGCTCAATATATCCAGCAACAAGCCGAGAAGGCCGGCGTCGGCGTGCTCATCGATATCGGCGGCGACCACGACTGAGCAACCCAGAGCCGCAGCACAGACGTTGCACTATCGATCACGCAAGCGTCGACATGATCCTGCCAACAGCCGCAGCGAGCACACGGCAGCCGGCAACGATATCGGCGTCAGCCGTATTCTCAGTGACGTCATGACTGCGCCCGCCAATGCTGGGCACAAACAGCATGCCAGCCGGAATAATACGGCCAAGCACCATCGCGTCATGACCGGCGCCGCTCGGAAGCACCATTGAAGGGTCGCCGATCTCCATCGCCGCAGCAGCCATCGCGTCCGCCAGCTTCCGCGACATCAAAGTCGGAGGAATGCGCGTAGTCGGTTCAATGGTCAGTCGGACCGGGCCCGCCTTCGACGCCGTGTCCACCCAGTCGTTTACCGCCTGCTCCAGCCGATCGAGAATCGTCGTATCCGTGTCGCGAACTTCAAGCGTCATTTCGCCTTCGGAGGGCACAACATTCGCCACCCCCGGTTTCAAAACAATGTTGCCGATATTCCATACGGTATCCGGACCGCCGAGCGGCGCGAAATCGGACCCGATGCGATGGGCAAGCGCAATCAGCGTCGCACCGGAATCCTTGCGCATGCTCATCGGTGTCGTGCCGGCATGATCCGCCTGACCATGCGCGACGATACGAAACCGGCGAATACCGACGAGCCCCGTGACAACGCCAATGCCGATATCGGCCGCTTCCAACCGTGGCCCCTGTTCGATATGCGCTTCAACATAGGCAAGGTGGCGAGCTTGATCGAGACGAAAAGGAGCCTGCTCGCGAGCAACACTGGACAAGGCAGCCGTCAGCGCAGCACCGCTGCGCGAACGAGCGTTGGCGACATCATCGGCAGTCAAATCGTTGCAAAACGACCGACTGCCCAGCAGCGGGAGATAAGTCCCCTCCTCGTCCTCGAACGAGATCACGTCGATACCAATACCGCCGGGCAAATTCGTGCCGCGCGCTGCCCGTGCGATTTCCAGACCGTAGATGACACCGAGCGCGCCATCGAGCCAGCCGCCCATCGGGACGGTATCCGTATGAGAACCGATTAGGATGGTACGTGAGGCCTGTGGATCGCGACCATAGACATTTCCGATCTGATCGAGCCCGGCGCGCAGGCCAATCTCGCTCAGCCTGCCGACGAGCCACCGCCGCGCCTCGATATCAGGCACCGACAGTGCCACTCTATCGACTCCAGTCCCGGCTTTACCGAATGTCGCCAGCGCACGCAGATCACGCAGTAGACGGTCGCCATCGATTTCGATCATGACGGTTTTACTCACGGGTCACGACTGAATGAACCGGCGCAACCTTTCCAGGCCCTTCCGCAGATCGTCGTCACCGATGGTGAACGCGACACGGACATAGCCGTCGCAGGTCGGCCCGAAGGTAATACCTGGAACAACGGCCGTCTTGTGCTCGGCAAGGAAGGTCTTGGCGAAGGCCAATGAGTCCATTCCCTTCCGCCGGATATCGATCAGCGCGTAAAACGCACCTTCCGGCACCATCGGCAGCAGACCAGTATTGCCGAACACATCGACGACAATATCACGCCGACGCATAAACATATCCCTGAATGCTCGCACGCTTGAACCGTCACTATTCAGCGCACCTTCGCCAGCTTTCTGAGCGATCGTGGATGCGCAACTGGTCACCGGCTCCTGCAGCGACGATGCGACCGAAGCAAGCGATGGCGGGCAGATCAACCACCCGATGCGCCAGCCGGTCATCGAATAGCTTTTGGAGAATCCGGAGATCACGAATGTCCGGTCTGGCAGATCGAACATACCGGCCGACACATGCTGTCCTTCGAAAACCAGATCCTCATAGATCTCGTCTGAAACCACATAGATGCCGGTCCGTTGCGCGATATCCATAATCGCGCCCATGAGCTCACGGGGAAAAACCGCTCCCGAGGGATTACCCGGTGTATTGAGGATGATCGCTTTGGTCCGCGGCGTGATCAGACGCTCAATCTCCGCCGGATCTGGCAGGAATCCGCGCTCTGCAGGCTGCAAATATCGCACCGCTTTTGCACTGGCGAGGTGAGCGATCGCAGCATAATTCGGCCACCCCGGATCCGGCACCAGAAGTTCGTCGCCGGCGTCGAGGATCGACATCAGCGCAGAATACAAAGCGCCGATTGCACCCGTGGTGATGATGACATTGTCCGCCGATACCGGCCTTTGCCACGCCCGCCCCACATGTTCGGCCACCTGCTTGCGCAATGTCGGCAAACCGGAATTGGAGCTGTACTTCGTCCACCCCTGACGAGCAGCTGTGAAAGCCGCATCGGTGATGAACGCCGGCGTCGAAACGTCAGGCTCCCCGACCTCGAGATGAATAACGTCGCTGCGTCCTGCCGCAAGCGCCATGATCTCACGAATAGCGGAACGCGGCATGCCGGCAGCGCGCTGCGAGGGCGATCGAACGGCTGCCGCGGCAGCGGAAAAATCTTCACGCATCGAACAGATTTCCCAAATGTTTGATGGAAGCGCTGACGTTCGCTGCCTGCAGCGCACGCCACAGCAGCGTTTGGTTCGAAGTCAGAACCGGGCAACCCAATGATTGTTCAAGCCGCGCGATCACCGAGAAACTGGGAAGGTCGGTCGCGAGCAATACCAGGGCCTGCGCATTCCGGCGGTCGATCCGATCGACGAAGCTGGTCAGTTCCTCGCCCGATAGCTTCGGGACATCACGCATTGCCACGATATCGAGCGTGGCCTCACCGACCACCTCGTAGCCTCGCCCTGTAAAGAATGGAGCCGCGAGGGCATGGATCTTGCGGGGATAGGGTGATCCAAGCGCGAAACGCCGAATTCCGAGGTGATCGAGCGCATCGCGCAACGCAGTCCAGGCGGAGATCGCCGGCACACCGGTGCGGTGCGCAATGGCCGCGACCGCTGCCTCATTCCATCCCGGCTCCATGATGAACGTCGTCACCATGTCGCAATAGGCAATTACGTCGACGCCGGTTGCTGCGAGTTCGTCGACCGCCCGATCAACATGACGCTCCATGGAATGAACGGCCTCGGGGGTCAGATCGCCCTGCGCCAGAATGCGGGTGGCATATACCGCGGTATCCGGCGGCAGCGCCGACCACCATTCAGGTTCGATGACCGAATTGTTCGCGGGGATCACGGCGCCGATGCGCCCCTTCCGCCCGTAAACCGCCTCCGAGCCCACATCTCTCTCCCATAAAATATCCATTTATCCAAAAATAGAAAAAACATCAAGTAAGCAGAACCCAAAGCCCGTCACAGCAGACCCGAGAACTCAACCTTAAATTGAAACCTTATCAGAAGGAGCCGGCGCACAAGCAGCATGAGTTTCGTTGGGGCGGACGCTCCTCAACTCCTCGTCTGCCGCGTCGGATGTCCGGATAACCAAGCCCTCCTACCCGCGTCGCCTATCCACCCATGTAGGCAAGTTTAACCTGAGGGCTCTCCGCCAATTCCGCGGTCGAAGCAGCCGCTGCGATCTGCCCGGTATCAAGCAGATAGCCCCGGCTTGCGAGTTCGAAAGCAATCTCGACGTCCTGTTCCACGAGCAGAATCGAAATCCCCAGATCACGAATCTGCACCAGTGTTGCCGCCAGCATGTCGACCATTTGCGGCGCAAGCCCGAGCGACAGTTCGTCGATCAGTAAGACCTTCGGCTCGCTCATCAGCCCGCGACCGATGGCACACATTTGCTGTTCACCGCCGGATAGTGTGCCGGCCGCCTGATCGCGTCGTTCAGCCAGGCGAGGAAACAGCGCATACACACGCTCGAGGTTTGACTTGATCTCGCTCGCTGACTTTCGCCGGAATGCCCCCATTAGTAGATTGTCATGGATCGACATCGTGCCGAACAGACGGCGCCCCTCCGGAACATGGGCTATTCCGCGCGTGACGACTTCATAGGCCGGCAGAATGTCGATACGTTCGCCATCGAAACTTAAATGGCCGCTTCTTGTCGGAACAACGCCAGAAATCGCCCGTAGCAGCGTCGTCTTTCCGGCACCATTCGAGCCAATAAGACAAACGATCTCGCCCTTGTCGACATTCAGCGAGACGTTACGAACGACCTGGATCTGACCATAACCCGCATTGACATCTGTGAGCTGCAACATTGTTCTCTCCCTAGCTAGCAGCTCGACGCTTGAGATAGCGCTCACCGAGGTACGCCTCGATCACATGCGGATCGTTCATGACATCCCTGGCCAGACCATTGGCGATCAGCTCGCCGTGGTGAAGCACCACGATCTCATCGCACAGGCTGACCACCACTTTCATCAGATGCTCGATAACAACCAGGGTTAGGCCTTCCTCCGATAGACTGCGTATCAAGGCTATCGCCTCGTCCAGTTCGGTGCCGTGCAAGCCGGCATTAACCTCGTCAAGCAGGAGAATCTTCGGCTTCATCGCCAGACTTTTGGCAAATTCGAGCCGCTTGCGCTGGCCTAGCGACAAGCGCGACGCCGACGCATTCTCCTGACCCTTCAGACCGACACGTTTGAGCTGCGCTTCCGCAAATTGCTCCGCCTCTGATTGATTTGAGATTCCGCCTGCGAACAATGCAGCAGCCGTCACGTTCTCCAGCACCGTCAATTGCGGGAAGGGCTGCACGATTTGAAACGTCCGCGCCACACCACACCGACTGATGCGATAGGGAGGCAGACCATCGATGCGGCGTCCATCGAACCACATCTCGCCTTCACTCAGCTTGAGCATCCCCGAAATCAGGTTGACGAGTGTCGTCTTGCCGGCGCCATTCGGACCGATCAATCCGACAACCTTGCCCTTGCCGATCGACATCGTCACGTCATTGACCGCCCGCAGCCCCCCGAATCGGCGGGACACATTACGCATCTCGAGCAAAGCGCCCATCAGGTTCGCTCCGTTTTCTGACGAACCAGGCTTAAGACGCCAGTCGGGAGAAACAGAATAATGACGACGATGATGATGCCCAGCAGCCCCGCATGAAACTGCAGGAAGTTCCGGGTCACCAGTTCCTCAAATACCAGATAGACCACCGCTCCCACAGCCGGGCCAAAGACCGTCCCGACGCCGCCCAGGAGTGCCATCACCGGAGCCTTGATCGAAATCAGAATATCGAACGCATCAGTCGCATCGATATAACCAACCCATGACGCGTAGATCGCACCGGCAGCACCGGGAAACGCCGACGCAAATGCGAAAGCGATGATCTTGGATCGCGTCGTATCGATGCCGATCATGTTGGCTGCTGCTTCGTTCTGCCGGATACACCGGAAGGCAATGCCGAGGCGGCTGCGCGCCACCAGATAAGTGGCAAGGAACGTGACGGCCGAGAGAATGAACATCATATAGTAGAAGGTCATCGCGTCCGTTCCGAACAGCGGCTTCTGTGGCGGAAGGTTGATACCCATGCCGCCGCCGGTCAGATCAGTCCAGCTCATCGCGACTTCACGAAACACCTCGGCGATACCGAAACTGGCCACAGCAAAGTAATGCCCACGGAGTCGCAGGATCGGGAGGCCAACAAGAACCGCTGCAATGAAACACACGGCAGCGCCGACCGCCGGCGAAAGCCAAAATGGGATATATTTAGCAGACAGCAGAATCGCGCCGGCATAGGCGCCCAGACCGAAAAAGGCCGCGATGCCAAAAGACGGATATCCGACAAATCCGCCGATAAAATTCCACGACCACGCCAACACACAGTACATCATGACCGTCGTCATGAGGCGCATGTAGTAATTGTCAAGCACCGCCGGCAACATCATAACAATGACGGCGATCAATCCGAATACAGCAAGGGCGCGGCTGCTCGGCACATGGTTGGAACTGCGAAGCGAGAGTATTGGTAGCATCACTCGTACCCACGCTTGCCGACCAGACCGGTGGGCTTGACCACAAGAATAATGAGCAGCAACAGAAACGCGATCAGGACCGAATGCTCCGGCCCGGCGACCATCACTCCCATACTTTCGATGACCCCCAGCGCCAAGCCACCGATCATCGCACCGCCGATACTGCCGAGACCGCCGAGCACACAAATCACAAAAGCCTTTCCGACATAGACGACGGATGCCGCTGGCGAGATCGGAAAGATAATGGCAAGCAAGCATCCGGCAGCCGCCGCAAAGGCAGCTCCTATTCCGAATGTCACTGCATAGATATTCTTGACATTGACGCCCATCAGCACCGCGGCGTCTCGGTCGTTACGAACGGCGACAATTGCCCGACCGGTGCGTGACATATGAAGCAGTAAATAGAAAACCAGCGTCAGCAACAGCGCAAGACCCATCGCAAAAACACGGTCCATAGGAACGATGACGCCGAGTACTTCGATATTGTCAAACGGCACCTTGAACACGATGCGTCTGAAATCTGCGGTAAACGCGTACAACATCGCATTGTTGAGTATCAGATCGAGACCGAAGGTCAGGGTCATTGTGATCAGGACAGGCTGATCGACTACACGATTGAGAACACCCAACTGCAGGAAATAGCCAAACCAGAACATGATCGGGATAACGAAGACAGGCGCCAGGAAAGGTGAAATTCCGAGATAGGTAAAAGCGTAGAATGCGATATAGGAACCGAGGACGATGATGGAGCCGTGCAATAGATTGATGATATTGAGCACGCCCCAGATCAGCGAAAAGCCAATGGCAATGCAGACATATAATCCACCGAGCAGCAGCCCATTGACGAGGTTCTGAAAGAATAGTGTCATCGATCGCCAGCCAATCCTGATACGTCGCAGCAGCTATCGGTTAAACAAAGGAAGAACGCACCATCTGCCGGTTCCCGCTGCAGGCCGACATTGATTGACGGCCACGCAGCGGAAGCATCAGGCGCACCCGGCAGCCGCCGGGCTACTTCATGAGCTGCAGCTTGCCCTGTTTGACGTTGTCAGGTGCTGTAATGACGATCCTCTGGTTCTGGATCTGGAATATCGGATTATCGGCAGATGCGTTCTGACCGTTAGGGCCGAATTTGATCGGGCCATAGAAGGTATCGAAGGTCGTGCCCGCCAGGATCGGCTGCAGCTTCTCCGAATCAAGCGTACCGGCCTTCTCGATCGCCATCTGCAGAACCACACCGCAGGCGCTCGAGGCCGCACCGGTATAGTCCGGCTCTTTTTTAAAGCGCTCGGTGAACAACTTCACATAGTTTTCGGTGCTTCCGAAAACGTCTGTTGTCTTAAACCGCAGTTCCGGATGCCACCAGGTGACGCTGGTCACGCCGTTGGCAAGATCACCGAGGCCCTTTACGAAATCCGGATAGGCAGGCCCGGCCAGCATCGTCACGATCGGCGCGTGCACCTTGAGCTCAACCATTTGCTTGCGGATGCGAATGAGGTCATCGGTGTACCCAGTCGCATAGATCCAGTCGACGCCACGCGAACGCAGATCGCTCAACGCCGCCGAATGGTCGGTTGAATTGAGAGGGTACTTTTCAAAAAACGAAATCGTATAGCCTTTCGCTTTCGCTGCATCTTGCAGGCTATTGGCGAGCGCAAGCGGGAACAGATCGTTTCGACTATAGATCGCAACCTTCTTCGCGTTCGGCGCCTCCGCCTGGAAATATGACGTGAGAGATGTCGAAACAATTGCGTTGCTATTGAGAATCCCGAAGAGATATTTGAAACCTTGGTCATAGACCTGCTCCGACGACCCCGTCGGACTCATATTGATGACCTTGTACTTCTCGGTGACGTTACTGGTGGCTTTGGTCGCACCCGAACCAAACGGCGCGAAGATGAAGTTGACTTTGTCCTCGGTTATCAATTTTTCGGTCAACTGAACGGCGCGCGGCGTCCCCGACTGATAATCGTAATAGACAAACTCGACCTTCATCTTTTTATCGCCGACCTTGATGCCGCCGGCTTTGTTCACCTCATCCGCCCACAGGTCATAACCCTCCTTCTGCTTGACCCCTTCCGGCGCCAGCGCGCCGGTCAGCGGCAAGGGAGCACCGATTTTGATCGTCTGCGCAGAAGCGGGCTGGTGACAAACCACACCGGCAATGATGGCAGAGGCCCACAAGAGACCAGTTTTCATTTGCGTTCTCCCCTGAATTACCTCCGCCCTATTCGTGAACGGGCGGATTCCATTAAAAATTTTGTGTCCATGTATCCAATTTCAAATCTAATCTGTCATGAAAATTCTCATATGGGAATATTGATGCAGCGCACAAACTGCCGATTTGTTGGTCGATTCGCGGAAATCTGTGCGCAAAAGTGTCGCAAGTGCCTGTTTTAGAGACACTAATAATCATGAAAATATTGAATTATAAGAACTTTTCTCAAATCTGAGACTATGACGACACCATATCACCGGGAGACACGTCCCCGGTTTTCGAGAGGTCTCATCTAATTTGATATTTTGGATATAATTATCCTATTTTAGGGGAAGCGGGACTTCTCGTCCTTTTCCCTCTGCATTTTTTCCTCCATCCATTTCAGATTTAAAGACATGACAAATCTTGAAGCGCCCAAGACACTCCTGATCCAAAACGGACGCGTGTATGACCAGGACGGCGACGTTAATCAGCCGCCATTTGCCGATGTGCTGATTATCGATGGCCTGATCGCCGCTGTGCGGCCGGGGATCGGAACGGCGATTGCCGCGAATGAGCCGATAACAGAGCTTGCCGGCCGTTCCATTGACCAGATTATCGACGGCACCGATCGCTTGATCATGCCGGGCTTCATCAACTCGCACTATCACTCGCACGACGTATTGCTGAAAGGCGTGTTCGAGACCATCCCACTCGAGCTCTGGATGATGATGGCTCTGCCGCCGGTCTATCCGAAGCGTAGCGCTGCTGAAATCCGCGCCCGGACGCTGCTCGGCGCCATCGAGTGCTTACGTGCCGGGATCACCACCGTTCAGGATCTTGCCACCATCTATCCGTTCGACGAGGAGCATCTCGATGTGATGCTGCAGGCATACGAAGATGTCGGCATCCGTTGCATCTTCGCCCTGCAAATCGCCGATATAACGGGCGCAAAATCCCTGCCCTATTGGGAAACGGTGGCGCCTCCCGAAGTACAATCGATGCTCTCTGCATCGGTGGAGCCATTTGACGGACTCGACCTGCGCACGCTCGTGCGCGATCTCTACCGCAAGCATAAGGATCGTCATCCCCGGCTGACCTGGGCGCTCGGTCCATCAAGCCCCGAACGATGCAGCGTGTCACTCCTCGAAGCTCTCGGGGATTTGTCCCGAAGCGAAAATCTCCCGATCTATACGCACATCTACGAATCAAAGGCGATGACGCTGATCGCCCGGCAGACACATCAGAGCGACGATGGCTCGCTCATCAACTATCTCGATCGGGTCGGCCTGCTGAATCCGCGCCTGAGCCTCGCTCACAGCGTCTGGATGAGCCAGCGGGAAATCGAGCAGATCGGCACGGCAGGCACCAATGTCGTGCTCAATCCAGTCGGCAATCTGAAAACTCGCAGCGGCATTGCGCCCATTCAGCAGTATGTCGCCGAGGCTGTAAATGTGGGCCTCGGTTGCGATAATTGTAGCTGCAGCGACTCGCAGAACATGTTCCAGTCGATGAAGCTGTTCGCCTCGCTTGCCGGCGTGACTGGCCCGGACCCTGGGCCTCCGACTGCAGCCGACGCCATCCGCTCGGCTACGCTGGCGGGGGCGCGCGCTGCCGGGCTCGCCGGTAAAGTCGGCGCCGTGAAACCGGGCATGGCAGCGGACCTGTCGATCATCGATCTGACCGATCCCTCCTTCGTACCGTTCAACAGCGCCGCCCGCCAGATTGTCTTCACCGAGTCCGGCCGAGGCGTCGAGACCGTGATCGTCGACGGCCGCGTGGTTGTCCATAACCGGAAGATCACCACCATCGACGAACGTGCTTTGCGCGAAGAAGTCGCAGAACTGATGAAAGGACTCCGAAAAGACCTCGAATCGATCATGGCGCGCAATGCAGCACTGATGCCTTATCTGCTCAAATCGCTGAAGCGCACCTGGGAGACCGATATCGGTATCAATCGCCACGTGGCCGGCTGAAAAAATACCTGGCTGGCGAAATGAAAAGCGCCTGCCGCACGACGGAGGCAGGCGCTTTTCTATGAGGCAACTGCTGCCCGATTGCTCGTTTAACCAGCACCGCCTCGCGTCGCCCAGCCAGCGTAACGCCATTCAAGCGACGCTGCCACCGCATACATGGCAACACCCATCGCAGCGATCACCAGCAGCGACGCGAACACCAGCGGAACACGGAATGTCGCACTCGCTGTCATCATCAGATAGCCAATCCCGACGTTGGACGCGACCGTTTCTGAGATGACTGCTCCAACAAAGGCGAGCGTGATGGCTATTTTCAGCGACGCAAAGAAGTACGGCATCGAGCGCGGCAACCCGACACGCAGCAAAATGTCCGCCTTGCTCGCACCAAGGGACCGAAGTACGTCACGCAATTCCGGCTCCATGGTGACAATCCCCGTCGCCACATTGACGGTAATTGGAAAGAACGCGACCAGGAATGCCGTCAGTACGGCTGGAACCGTGCCGATGCCGAACCACAGTACGAGGATCGGCACCATTGCCACTTTCGGTATGGAGTTGAATCCGATGAGCAGCGGATTCAATGCACGATAAAGCATCGGCGAACCGCCGACGACAATTCCCAAGGCAGCTCCGAACAGCACAGCCAGGCCGAAGCCTATCAATGTCGTCAGCAATGTATGACTGGCGTTCAACCAGATACCGTCCCTAAATTCGATCAGAGCAGCAATCGACGCGCTCGGCGTCGGCAGGATGAATTCGGGAACGTTCAGCAGACGACAGCCAAGTTCCCAGATCAGGAAAAATCCGAGTGTCGCCAGCCACGGACTGGCATCGCTCGCCAGTTTCCGGATAGTGCGCTTTCTCCTCTGCATCTGACGTACTTCGTCAATGACGGGGCTTGCCATGATATCACCCGTTACGTTGCTCATATGACTTGCCTCGCCTTGCTGATATGGGAGCGCAAATCGTGCACATAGTCGACGAAGCGCGGTGTGAAGCTGACATCGAGTGTCCGTGGGCGGGGGAGATCGATATCGACCGTATAAATCACCCGACCCGGACGACTGGAAATAACATGAACTCGGTTCGCCAGAAAAACGGCTTCCGGAAGGTCATGCGTCACAAGCAGAACAGTGAAACGACGTTCGATCCATAGATCCTGGAGCACACCCCACAATTCTTCGCGTGTGAATGCGTCAAGCGCTCCGAACGGCTCGTCGAGCAGGAGGATCTCCGGCTCGTGAATAAGCGCCCGACATAACGACACGCGTTGCTGCATGCCCCCCGACAACTCCCAGCCGTGACGATCCTCGACACCGGCAAGACCGACCTTAGCAAGAAGAGCCTTGGCTCGTTCGACGAACGGCGCCTTGTTGTAGCGATACTCGGAGCGATGCGGTCGAACCACCTGAATGGGCAGCAAAACGTTCTCGAGCACAGTGCGCCACGGCAGCAGCGCTGGATTTTGGAATGCCATGCCGACGGTCTTTAGCGGCTTGGTCACCGAAACTCCGTCAACCACGACTTCTCCGGCCGTGCGCAATGCAAGGCCGGAGATCAGTTTCATCAATGTCGACTTACCGCAGCCGGATGGACCGACGACCGCGGCAAATTCCCCGCGCGCTATATCAAGAGAAAGGTCACGGAGCGCAAGGAACCCCTCTCCATCTTCGCCATAGTGAAGGCTGGCGCCAGCGACATGGACGAAATGAGGATTCTCTACGGTAGGCTGTTCGCTATTGCTGTTCATCGAATCGAATCCCCACTCCATCTCCACTAGGGCGTCAGCGCTCGAACTTCATCTCACTGCGCGGCGGCAGATAACGATCGGTATAAACCTCTGCAGCCGGAGGAATCTTGGTAATACCAAAAGGCTCCGCAACGTCCTTGAGCGATTGCTCGATACGCTTTCTATCGACATTGCTGATACCGTTCTTGATGACGTTCTCGGTCACCATACGATACTCAAGCGACATCTTGAGACGGTCCGCCTCGAGATCGACGTTCGACAACGGATCGCGCTTCTTGATCGAAGCTGCCGCAGCCTTTGGATCCTTTGCCATCTTGTTGAAGCCGTTGACGGTACCGCGAATGAAGTTGCGAACCACCTCTGGATTCTTCTCTGCGAATTCTGGCTTCACAATCAGCGCATGGCCCAGAAGGTTCACGCCATAGTTCGCATAGGGCATCGTCCGAATATCGGATTCCTTGACGTTGATGTTGCGGAAATTGATCAACACCGTCGTCAAATGTCCCGTAATTGCGTCGGCTTCACCACGCAGCAGCAGCGGCTCACGCAGTTCCGGAGATACGTTAACCCATTTGATCGATTTCTCGTCGATATTGTTGGCTTTGGCGAAGAGCGGAAACAGCTGCCGGCTGGCATCCCCGACCGGTGCAGCTATCGTTTTACCATTCAAATCCGCTGGCTTCTTGATCGAGCTCGACGCCTTCAGCTCGATCGCCAGCGCGGACTTGTCATCGACCATCATGACAGCGATGAGCTTGTTGTTCGGGTTCTGAGCGTTGAACCGCACCATCGAATAAAAGTCAGCGACTCCCATATCGTAGGCACCACTAGCCACCTTGGCGACGGCATCACCGGAACCTGCGCCACGATCAATGGTTACATTGAGTCCCAACTTCGAATAGGTTCCGTCTTCCGCGGGAATTGTGAACATCGCATGCTGGCTCTGGAACGCCCAATCCAGAATGAAACGGAGATTAGTGGTCGCCCCCGCATATGACGGAACAGCCAGCGAAGCAGCTACAGTCGCAGCAAGCATCAGTGTGGCACGTCGATTTATCATGATGGCAGTATCCTTCCCATTTTGTGTTATGAGTGCAGGCTCGTCTGATTATCGTCGCGAAGGTGACCGATGTCGGCCACCGCCGTTTCTCCCTCCTGCAGCCGCAGGGTCTGCGCCGCGGTCTCAACCGCGTCGACGATCGCTTGATATCCGGTGCAGCGGCAGTAGTTGCCTGACAACGCGTCGCGGATCTCTCCGCGAGTCGGCGCCAAGTTGCGCTGTAGCAGTTCGGCGGCTTGCAGGATCATGCCGGGCGTGCAGAAACCGCATTGAAGTGCGGCACGTTGGTAGAACGATTCCTGCAGGGCCTTCACGAATCGATGCGGCTGCGAGTTTTCGATGGTCGACACCATCCGACCGTGTACCTGTACCGCCAGCATCAGACATCCGCGCACGACCCGACCATCGACAACAACATGGCATGCGCCGCAGATTCCATGCTCACAGCCGACGTGGCTGCCGGTAAGACCGAGACCATGCCGCAAGAAATCGACAAGTGACTGGCGAAACGGCACCCGCGCGCGGATCGACTCACCGTTGACGACACATTCGATTTCCGTGCTCGGCTCGTCGATCATACCCATAATATCCACTTCTATCCGGAGTTGGCGTTCGCCAACTGAGCAGCCAACCGCTCCAGCAACTCACCTGCAACATGAACGCGATAAGCGGGAGGAAACTCGCCACTGTCGATTGGAGACAAGGTGTCGCACAGGGCCGTACGTGCGCGTATTCGATTGTCCGGTTCGTCGAGGCGGCTGCCTATGAAGCAGGCTTCGACGTCTGATAGACGGCGCGGCATCGGCTCGACACCGGTGAATGCGATGCGCGCATCGACAACAATTCCGTCTTCGCAGCGCATGGCCATTGCTAGTCCGGCCACCGCGAAATCTCCATGACGACGAGCAACCTCATCGAAGGCAAAACGCCAGTTGGGATCAAACCGCGGGAACTCGACCCGAACGATCACTTCATGCGCATCGAGCGCCGTGGTGTACATGTCTAGGAAGAAGTCCGATGCATCGATACGCCGCTCGCCATCAACTGAGGCCGCAACGATCTTACCGCCGAGACACACGGTACAGGCTGGTAACTCTGCCGCAGGGTCAGCCAGCGCAAGGCTTCCACCCAAAGTACCGCGATTGCGGATGGCTTCGTGCGCGACATGTGTCATCGCCTGCGTCAACAGCGGCAGATTTTTGGCAACTGCAGCGCTACGCAGCACATCATTATGCCGTGTGCGACCGCCGATCGACACGCCATCGTCATCGCAGCGGATCGCATCTAGCCCATTTACCAGATTGATATCGACGAGCATCGCCGGCTGTGCGACGCGCAAGTTGAGCATCGGCATCAGGCTTTGTCCGCCGGACAACACGGCGACGTCATCGCGATACTCACTCAGCAGCGCCAGAGCCTCTGATAAGGTTTTGGGATTCCGATATTGAAACACTACCGGTTTCACGCCGCACCCTCCGGCAAAATGCCAAGCACGCGCAAAACCTCCACCGGCGACACCGGAAGAGTCGTGATCGCCGGGCCTTCATGAAACGGGCTGAGCGCGTCGTTCACTGCGTTGAGCACTGCGGCAGGCGCTCCGCATGTTCCGGATTCGCCGGCTCCCTTGGCGCCAAGTAGCGAACCTGAATAAGGCGTCTCGACGTGCGCAATCGTGATGTCCGGCATATCGGCCGCCATCGGCACCAGATAATCGGCGAGTGTACCACTGGTGAACTGGCCGTCGTCGTTGTAACGGCAGGCTTCGTAGAGCGCCTCTCCGATACCCTGAACGACCCCGCCCCGGATCTGCTCGTCAACCAGCAACGGATTGATGAGGCGCCCACAGTCTTCGACGACCCAATGACGCAGCAGACGCACAAGACCGCTGGACCGATCGATCTCTACCAGTGAAGCCTGGATCCCATTGGTTGGCAGAAACGGATCGGCTTCACGCCCCCAGGTTTGCGCAACCGTCAGCTGCGCCTGCGTACCTGCCGGCAGGTTGAACGGCTGGAACAATGATGTCCGGGCAAGCTCATCGAGTCCCATATGGTCCGTGCCCGACGCCACATTGACAATCCGGCCATCGCGCATCGTCAAGGATTCAGGGCTTGTCTGGAGCATCTTGGCGGCAACCGAGAGCATGCCATCGCGCAAGGCCCGACCGGCGCGCCATGCTGCCTCGCCGGTGATCGAGGCTCCGCGCGAGGACCATGCACCACCGCCGTGCGGGGATATGGCCGTGTCTCCGACCATGACCCGAACTTTCTCCGGCGCAATGCCGAGCGCGTCTGCTATGATCTGAGCAAGCCCCTGCTGAATACCCTGACCGATTTCAGCGGCAGAACACGACGCGCGAACCTCTCCGGTCGGCTCCAAGGTAAGCACGACGCCATCGAGTGATGACACCGGGACATTCGCGCGACCATACGCTTCTGCACCGGTTGCGGTGAATTCGACGAAACTAGCCACACCAAAGCCAACGACACAGCCCTGTTCGCGCCGGGCCGCGATCTGTGATCGCAAATTTCGATAGTCAACCAGGTCGATCAACCGGTCCAAGCATGCATGATGCGACAGATCGATCATCCGCGCGCCCATCGGGCTGATCCACGGCATTGCATCGAGCGGCAGAAAGTTACGGCGCCGAAACTCCAGCGGGTCTTCGCCACGCAGACGCGCTGCCTTGTCAACCAGGGTTTCCGTCACAGCGGCCGCCACCGGATGACCGACGGATCGATACTGACCCGTCATGACGCGGTTTTGCAGCACCGAGCGTAGCTTGGCGTGATAATTGTCGAAACGATAAGGCCCGCCTACTGCACGTAGCGCGCTCATCGCTTCGGCTGTGCTGGAGCGCGGATAGACCGAATAGGCACCCAGGCCCTGAATATCGTCGACGGCAATCGCGATAATACGGCCCCTGCTATCCAGCGCCATCTTCGCTTCTACAATGTGCTCGCGAGCATGCACATCGGACAACAGGCTCTCGATACGGTCGGCGATGAATTTGACCGGGCGCCCAAGAATTTTGCTGGCGGCACAAACCGCCACCTCCTCGGGATAAATATGCATCTTGATGCCGAAACCACCGCCGACATCGGAGCACACGACCCGTACATCAAGTGGCGACATCCCCAGCAGTTCGGCAAGATGCAGCTGCAATTGATGAGGCATCTGGTGCGACACATGCACTGATAGCCCGTTGATAGCGGGATCGTAGCTGGCGAGGATTCCTCGCGGTTCGAGTGGCACGCCGGTGCTGCGGATAAAAGTCAGCGTCTCGCTTACGACCGCAGCGGCCTCGGCGAACGCCTTATCCGGATCGCCCGCACGATGCTCGAAAGTCCAGCAGATATTATCCGCCATGTCGGGATGAGCACGAATGCTCCGATCAGTCGCTGCCGTTTTCAGCGATGCTGTCGCAGGCAGGTCTTGCCATTCGATCTCGATATGCTCCAACGCATCCTCAGCGGCCGCGCGGGAACGCGCCACAACCAGCGCGACGGTCTCGCCCTGAAACGCGACACGCCCGCGCGCCAGCGGACGCTGCACTGGTGACTTCAGATCAGGGGCATTCTGCAGTACACAGGTCCACGGTGTGCAGACGACATCAATGTCTTCCGCCGTCAGGATACGAACCACTCCGGCTACCGCCGAGGCACGGGTCGTATCGGCTATCCTGAACGTGGCATGCGCATGCGGGCTGCGCAGAAACGCAGCATGCAGTTCGCCCTTCATCGTAATATCGTCGACGTAACGACCACGACCAGCCACCAGCCGTCGGGTCGCAGCGCGCGGCATCGGTCGGCCAATCGACCGCAGATCCGCGTTCGACACTGGACGTTCTGCCCCAACCGCCGGCATGGGGACTAGCCCGTTGCCTGAGCGACAGATCGCCCATCAACGGACACACAGATAACTGCCACACCCCGGACACCGGCAATCATGTCGCATCGCAGCATGAAATTGCCGTTCAGAGCAAAAAGCTCACGCGTAAGACGATTCATATGCATCACTTTGGCCTGAATCCGGCTTCTTGGATACAAATTGCGAAGCTATGCCGCGCCAACTTGCCGAATTCCCTTATTTTCTGCCAAACCCGAAGAACGAAATTATCCCTCACATAGTTTCTCGGATTATTGTATCCAATTCTTCGCCCGTCAATCATGTGTGTGGCATAGCCCGCACAGAAAAAGTCAGGATCAAAGTCCATGTCAGAAACCGGTTCTGTCGCCTCAATATCAGCGGACAGCGGGAAACATTTGTCGCGCGATGCGCTGGTGGACAATCTGAAGCGGTTCGTCGCCTATCCCAGTGAGCAATCCGCCCTCCACGAGCGCGACCCGGCAGTGCTCGGCTTCATCAAGGAGTGCGCGGCACCTCTGCTCGATCAGATGCAAGCTACATACCGCTATGACGACATGGGTAATTTGATTCTCGAAGCTGGCCCGAAAGGGACCGGACGTGGGATATTGTTCGTCGGCTACGCGATGACCCATCCGGGCGCAGCAATGACTGATCCATTCTCGCCCACGCTCATTGCAACGCCACGCGGGGAAGCCTTGCGCGGACGCGGCGTCGCCGAACAAAAAACCGCTCTGGCCGCCTTGTTCGGCGCGGTTGGTGAGGCACTCGCTGGGAGCGAACTCGAAGGGCGGCTGATCGTCACACTCGTGACCGCTGGCGAAACCGGCCGCCACGACGCCGTTGACAGCGTCATGAAACAACTCGACGAGACCCCGAATTGCACGGTGGTTTGCATCGGTACCGACAACAGGGTCGCGGTAAGCAATAAGGGGCGCATCGATTTCGATATCATCGTTGGTGGTAAGGCCGCTCACAGCTCGGTGCCGGCGCAAGGGATCAATGCAATCATAGGCGCGCAGCGGATACTAAAGACACTCGATGGTATTGAAATCGGCGTTCCTGAGCACCCTGTTTTCGGCCAAGCCACGCTGACGCCGACGGCCATCGACAGCTCTCCGAAGGCAACCCATACCGTCCCGGACAAGGTCCGGATCACTTTCGATCGTCGCTTGTTGCCGGGCGAAGACCCCGAAACGGCCTTCAAAGCCATCACAGCGAAATTTTCATTGGAAAAGCCCTGGTCGCTGGCGTTCGAGCGTGGACCGGTCATGTATCCGAACGAACTGGCTTTGGATGGGCCATTTTTCGCCAAGCTGCGCGCAGCATTCGGTGCCGCAGGGCAAGGCGAACCGAAAACTTTCGCCTGCAATTTTGCGCTTGATGCCGGTTACTTCTCGCGAAGCGGCATCGAAGCCGTTATGCTTGGCCCGGGTGAGGTCGATCAGTTCCATTCCAGCGAAGAGCAAGTGCTGGTATCCGATCTGATCGCGATGGCGAATGTCTATTATCAGCTAATTCGCCGTTGTGTCGGCCCGGATCGCTGAGAACCAGCTATCGCGGAATATGGACATGGTGACATGGTGCAGGCAAACGCAACAGCTTTAGGACGGCAAGCCTGGACCATTGACGAGAGGACCTTGCCGCCGATCGAGCGCGCCTATCACTATGTCCTCCGGGGTATTTTGTCCGGAGAGCTCGGGCCGGGCATGCATGTTCCAAGCGAAGCTGTCGCCATGGCGCTTGGGATCAGCCGAATGCCTGTGCGCGATGCGCTGCGCCGCCTCGAAGGCGACGGTGTCGTCGTTATCTTCGCCAATCGCGGCGCTATTATCGCCGAATACACCGCCGAGGAGGTGGTGCAGCTTATCGAGATACGCGCCGTCCTCGAAGGATTGGGAGCCCGGCTGGCACTTGCCAATATCGGTCAGCGGGAAATGGATGAATTGCTCTATCGGAAAACTCGCATGGAGCGATCCGCCGACGACTTGGCCCGCTGGATCGCCTGTCACGACGATTTTCACAATTATCTGACGTCCCTCAGCAAGCGTCCGATGCTGTTACGGCAGACCGAACGCATCCGCTTGATGCTTCGCCCCTATTTTCGGCGTCACCACGCGCAACGCCACGAACTGGAAATTCCCGGGCACGAGCACACCAAGATCACCGATGCGATTCAGTCCGGCAATGCGGAATTGGTGGAGCAGGTCGTAAAGAGCCATGCCCTCGCCAACCTCGAGCGCATCGCGAAGCTCGCCTGATTATATAATATATTCAATATCTTAAGATAACCTCTTCTGCGCTCCAAAGAGCGGCAGCACGCCTGCACCAACCTGCGCGGGCAATCTATCTGCGTCTTGAAAAACAGATAGGATAATTGTATCCAATATTCGGGATACCAAGGAGGCGTCGTGTTTCAGCAGATTGCCGCACCGGTTGTGTTCAATCGCCCATTGACGGGTGACTACTGGCTCATCGAAGTCGAGGCACCGGCAATCGCCGGCCCTCTCGTGCCCGGTCAGTTCGTCAATATCCGCATTCCCGGGCTCGATCCTTTTCTGCGCAGACCGTTCAGCGTCTATCGTCTAAGCCCCGACCGACGTCGTCTGCAGGTTGCCTACAAAGTCATCGGCGAGGGCACGCGTCTGATGACCACGACGATGCCCGAAGGCGGGACCTGCGATCTGATCGGCCCGTTCGGTCATGGTTTTTCGCTTCCGGCGCACGCAAAGCGGATTGCAGTTGTCGGGCGCGGCATCGGCATCGCGGCGCTGCCAACACTTGTAGACGCTGCCGCCGATCGCGGCATCGACATCCATGCTTTGCTGAGCGCACGTACCGTACCGAACCTGGTCGGCCTCGATATTTTCACAGAACGCGGCTGCACCTCCATCACCCATACCGACGACCAACCGGGCGTCGCACAGGTCACGGATCATCTTATCGGGCTCGACAAGAAATTCGCATTCGATGCGTTCTATGTATGCGGCTCGAACCGCCTGGCTCGTGCTGTACATAAGATTGCAGCAGCGCGCGGCGTGCTGGCGCAGATTGCCATGGAACAGCATATGGCTTGCGGTTTCGGCGACTGTCATGGCTGCGTCATCGAAGTCAATCTCGATCGCGACGGCACTGAAACCGCTCGGCGTGAAGTCTGTCACTACGGCCCCGTTTTCGATACCTGGGAGGTTGTGCATGCCCAAGCCTGATCTTCGCGTCACGATCGCAGGAATCGAGTGCAAAAATCCGCTCACAGTTGGCTCCGGCACATACGGTCATCACGGGCATTTCAGCCCGTTCTTTCCCGTCGAGACGATGGGTGTTCTCTTTCCGAAGACCATTCGCGCTTACAAATGGCCCGGCAACCCGGCACCGCGCGTCCTTGAAGCAACTGCGGGCCTTCACAGTTCGGTCGGCATCCCCTGCAATTCATGGGAGCACTTTATCGCTCATGACGTTCCGATTCTAAAAACACTGCAGCTGCCGATCGTGCAAAGCGTCATCGGACGCACCGAAGACGAATATGTCGAACTCGCTGAACGCATCGACGATCTCAACCTGTTCGCTGGCCTCGAACTCAATCTCTCCTGCCCTAACCTGAAACAGGGAGGCCTCGATTTCGGCTACGACCCAGAATCCGCGTTCAAGGTCGTCAAGCGCGTAAAAGCCACAACCAAGATCCCGATTTTTGCCAAGCTCGCTCCGGATTATTCGTCGCTATCGAAAGTAGCAAAAGCAGTCGAGGCTGCTGGCGCAGATGCGATCTCGATGATCAACGCACCGCGCGCAATCATGATCGACCACGTGACGCGTAAACCTCGCATCGGCAACAAGATCGGGTCGCTCTCCGGTACCGCGATCAAGCCACTCGCGGTCTATATGATCTGGGAAGTTTACCGGGCGGTACAGATCCCGATCGTTGGCATGGGGGGCGTCACTGATTTCCGCGACGTCATCGAGTTCATGGCGGCTGGCGCACGCGCGGTCGGCTTTGGGACAATCAACTATGTCGATCCCATGGCTCTGCCGACAGCTCTGGTAAAGCTTACGGCCTATCTCGAAGAGCACGGCATCAAGGACGTCAATGAACTGGTCGGTTCGGCGCATGATGACCATAAGCTGCCAGCCTTGTCCGCGGTTATATAGCTCCCTCGAGCAGTAAACATCGTTCGGTAATGTTGTCAGAGAGCAGCGCTTTCTATCCCGATTAGCCTGAACACGCTCCAGCCCAGAAAATTAATTCCTACCTTCGAATCGTCCGCCGTACGAAAATATGCCCCGACACGAACAAGCGACAATCATCACTGGCGGCCAGTTCCTCGATATCGATGACGACCTGGATCACCCACCAGTTTCCGATCTTCTGATTGTCGGAGATTGCATCGTCGCGACTGGACCGAGCGCATCGACGCAATCCGCCCGATACAATTCGCTCCGGCATATTGACGCAACCGGGATGCTTGTCATCCCCGGCCTGATCAATGCGCATTATCATTCGCATGATGTAATGCTTCGGGGCACGTTCGAACAATTGCCGCTTGATGCCTGGATGCTATACAGCGCGCCGTCGTGTTATCCGCGACCGTCACCCGACAGAATCGCATTGCGGACGCGTCTTGGTGCTGCAGAATGTCTGCTAAACGGCATTACCACGGCACAGGACATGGTATCGATCGTTGACGCAGACAGCGAACATCTCGATGCCGTAATCAACGCCTACGCAGACAGTGGCATGCGGGTGATGCTGGCGTTGCAGATTGCCGACAGAAATCCAGTCGAGTGCGTGCCGTTCTGGAACGAGATGCCGGAAGCAATCCGAAATCGTCTACCGCCGGCAGCAAGCGCAGCACCGTTTCAGACCCTGATAGAAAATCGTATTGGCCAACCTCCGCAAGCGCGTCTACATTGGGGGCTCGGCCCATCCGGCCCGCAGCGTTGTTCGGACGAATTACTGACCTGGGTAGAGCGGGTCTCACGCGACCAGAAACTGCAGGTCTTCACCCACACTTACGAAGCTCGCTCGCAAGCAGTTCTGGCTCGGATAGCGTATCCAAATGAATCGCTGATCGAACATCTGGATCGATTCGGTCTGCTCAATGAACGTTTGACAATCGCTCACGGCGTATGGATCAGCGCAGAAGAAATCCGTCGCTTCGGCGCGACGGGAGCTAATCTGGCGTGTAATCCGATCAGCAACATGAAGTTGCTAAATGGTTTTGCTCCCGTTGTCCAATATAACCAGGCCGGCGTCGGAATTGGGCTTGGCTGCGACAATTGCAGCGGCAATGACAGCCAGAATCTCTTCCAAGCGATGAAGATGTTCGCCCTACTTTGGGGGTTATACTCTGATGCCGGCGAAACCGGCGCTGCCAAAGCGGCATTTCACGCGGCAACGATCGGCGGTGCACGCGCGCTTGGCATGGCTGATACGCTGGGCCGGCTCAAACCCGGCTTTCGCGCCGATCTCGTCATGATCGATCTCGCCGAAGCGGCATACCGACCGCTCAACAGCGTCATTAGGCAACTCGTCTATGGTGAATCCGGGAAAGGTGTCCATACCGTGATGGTTGACGGCGAAATCGTCGTCGACAACCACCGTCTCGTCACCATGCGAGATTCCGATTTGAAAAACGAAGCGGAGAACTGGCGCCTGACGCTTGCCGAGGAGACCAGAAAAGTCGGAGAACGTAATGCGGCGATCCTCAAGGATATCCTTGTCGCTTACGAAAAAGCTAACCGCTATCCGCTCGACTTCGATCGCTATCTGGTGCGGCAACAGTAACCGCATACGCGCGCTCCCTGCGTACACTCAGACGTCTCATTATCCGGATTGCAATTATGCCACCGTCGTGGTGCAGCCAGCCTGCCCACCGGGATGGTCAGGCAGCCATTCCGGAAGGTTTGGCGTGAACACGGCATTCTTGGATTTCGCAAAACAGCTTCGCCGGCCCATAACCGGTCAAGCCAAAAGCTCTTCACGGTAGGTCCTCACGATGCCTCGCAGCACCGCCCACTCTGGCTGGATACATGAGGCGCGGTGGCCCCAGAGCTACGGATCGTCATAGAAACAATGAGCGCCGCGCTGTGATAGACTTAAGCAAAAAGCTCCGCCCGCGAGCCGCAACCTCGCCTTCAACACCGAAAATCTAGATCTACTACAAATGTCCAAGACCATATATAATTCAGTACTTGGCTCTAGCCAAATAGATTGCCATGCGCGGCTTCATCATTATTGCGATTGCAATAGGTGCCGTCTGGATTGTCGATCGGCTTGCGCTTCAAAGCCGATACAGCAACGCTGTTTTTCGCGAAGCACAATATCAGGCACAGCTCTTCAATATCGAAATTGAACACTGGCTGAGGAGGCTCAAATAAGAACCTCGGCCGGAGCATAGCTTTTTTGAGTTTATGAAAGCAGCCGACCGCGGCACATGAGAACTGTACGTTTCTGTTTCTCTTGCACGATTATCCCGATAACTTTCTCTTCGATCCGGTGGCGCGGAGCGAAGTCAAAGGAAACTCCATAATACGGTTCACCATCTGCACGACCATCGCAAATTCGTCCTCATAGGAAGCTTTCGTACGCCAGCAACATGCTGGCAGACTTTCCAGGTTCGGGGTAGACAATCATGAGATATCTCCAGATTGCTGCTTTCGTTATTGCGATCGGCCTAACGGCCATCGCTGACGCCGAACCGGCGGTGCGGATTCTTGCACTCGGCGCAAGCAACACAAATGGCCGCGGCGTCGGAACCGAAAGCGCGTGGCCAGCTCTATTACAACGCATGCTTCGTGCAAAAGGCTATGACGCCAGAGTCTCGGTGAGCGCCGTGAATGGCCAAACAAGCGCTCAGATTCTTGAACGCGCTCAAACCGACATCGAGCCTGGGATCCAAATTGTGATCTTCGACAACGGCGGCGACAATGATCGCAAGCGAGGCATGTCTATGGCCGAGACAAATGCCAATGTCGCGCGGATCCAAGCTGCTATTAGGGCGCATGGCGCCGTGCCAATAAGAGCACCGTATCGGGCGGTTGCTGGTCAGATGTATTCAAGTCGCGGCTATCAATCGGATGGACACCATCTCTCAGCCGAATCGCATGCACGCGTGGCCGCAGCTTTGATGCAGCAGATAACAGCGAAAATCGGACGCAAGAAATAATTGGCCAGTTTTTCTGAACCGCTATGCTGACGAAGACTTAGATCAACGCCGCGTTGTCATTCACCTGCACCGCCGCGGCGATAATGTTCGTTCTCGTCTACAACAGGATCAGAAATTACCAGGCGAAGCCGAAATCCAGCACCTAGAGCGGTTCACGAATCTACTGAATCTGGAGGGATTCCGGTTCTGAGGCGAATATGATTCAAGATGCTGGCTGGACTGGAGTCCGGCATGGATGGTCAGCCCCCTTTTCCAATGACCTATGCAAGCGTGTGGTCGCGACGGTATTGAAGGGTGAGAACTACCCCTCGGCAGCTCTTCATTTCGGCGTCACGGCCTCCTCGGTGGTGAAGTGGTCGCAGCGCTATCGCGCCGACCAGCTCTGTCAAGCCGGACAAGATGGGCCGGCAGCGCAAGTCTGTGCTGGATCCGCATGGCGACTTCATTAAGGAGTGGATCAGGCAGAGCCCGTATTTGACGCTATACGCGCTGAAGGACAAGCTGGCTGCGCGCGGGGCCGCTGTATCGTATAATGCGGTTCGTCTGTCCCTTCGCCAAAATCAAGTACTAGATGCGCGCGGCTCAAAACGCGCGATCGACGATATCAGCCGCCACCTCGGCGAACTCATCCAAACTATCCAGCCAGACGAATGCAAAAAATGCTTCGCCAACGCAGGATACGCTTCAATAAAAACGTGAAACGCTCTAGCAGCGAGCGCCCACTTCTCACGCGGGGTCGGACGCAATCTCGACTGCGTGCGGCAAGATGACGAGTGTCACCCGGACCGTCATGCGGCCGGCCTCGCCGTGTATCGCAGGCTGCTTACTGTATGTAGCTATTTTACGCGGGCGTAAACATTATTCAGAATGAGAAAGGCTACGGCATCTGCAGGCAATTTGATCTGGAACAACGTTCGCGGCAGCGATAGCAGCCAGTGTCTGCGCAGGAGGTCTGCTTGACTTCCTCCCAACCTTCCCTCGCTCCGGCGCTTTAGCATCCCCCGCGCCGGTGCGGGGCTTTTTTGCTTTTTCGGCTTCGCCACCACTCATATCCAGGAGTCGTCTCCTGTGAATCTGACGAACTTCATACAGCTCCGCAATATCTCAAACTCCCAACCAAAGGGCCAAGCATCAGAACCCGGCTACGCACACCTGATGGGTTTCTCTGCTCATTGACCGCGAAGTTAAGCCAATAAAGCTCACTCAGAGAACCGGCCAGATACCCCGATCCCGTTACGCAGATCCGATGGAGTGATGGCGAACCGGCGTCGGAACGTCCGGTTGAAATAGGACAAATCGCTGAAGCCACAAGCGTGCGCAATCGATGCAATCGTAGACGCGGCACACTCCGGGCTACGTAGCAGCCGCTGCGCCCGTTCAAGCCGCAAACAAAGGACGAAATCGGAAAACGTCGTCTGCTGTTCCTGGAACAGCTTGCGGATATAGCGCGGCGAGATACCGTGGCGCACGGCGATCCCGTCGATACAAAGTCTCGGCTCGCAAAGATAAGCAGAAATATCGGCCTTGATGGCGCGCAACCGCGACGCGCGCACCCCGCCGCGTTCGCGAACCGGCAACCCGCGATCCAACCCGGCTCTGATCGTGGCTGCCATGAGATCACGGATATGGGTGGCAGCAATACGACCGAGTTCGGCCGAGCAGATATTTTTCCGGGCTTGCAGTAGGCTCACATAGCCCGTGAGCAGATCGAGCACTTCGTTTTGTCTGCTTACCACTGTCATCGCTACGTCTTCACAATTGGGAAGTACCGACATCAGTCCGTCGATCGGGGCCGATATGTTGGTAAACCTCGTCCGATCGCGGCACTGGATGGTGCTGCATTCGCTTCCCCTGACGAAGATGGCATCTCCGGCGTCAAGCATCTGTTCGCGGCCGCGCTGGGCGATGTGAAGCGGCGCGTCGGCAATGATGAGAAAGACCATATCCGCTGCATCATCGGCGATAAGCCGTTGCGTTCGAGACACTCGGACGGGGCTCGCCATCACCGAGGCGAAGGCGGCGCCTGGCAACGCGCACAGTTCACCTTCGGCGTAAAATGGCGTGCCCTTCATCGGCTCGATGTCGAGACGGACCATCGTCTGCCCGAACACCTCACGCCAGACCGGAAGCCGATCACACGCCGGCAATGCGGCTGTCGACAGAAACATCGACGAGGAAGACACCGAGTCCGGCCCGTTGGCATTCACCATTACATCCCCCTCCCTCGCAAAGATGCAACAGCGGCGACCAGGCGTCAATTTGGTTCCGTTTCATCCGCATCCGGTTCCGCCCTGTCCATGACGGCTGGTCGCGCTGCCGTTATTCTCGGCTAAAGCCGTTGAGAGGGAATATCCGGATGAGCTCGCCGGACGAGGCCGTTGCTGGCGCGGATGACATAGGCTCGACCGACTTGCCAGCGCGCCCGAGAAAGGCCGCGCGAGTGTTTCTCTTCTTCGTCTACTTCTTCGGGTTTGCATTCCTCATACCGATGATCGCCGTGGCAATAGTTCAGGCAAAGTATGGACTGATCGACGGCCCTTCTGCATTTCCGCCAAACGCTTTTGGCGAACAGATGAAGTCGATCACTAAGTACGGCATCTTCCTCTGGGCCGGCTTGCAGTTTTTCATCTTCGGCCGGGTCGCCTCATGGGCCGGTCAGGTGTCGGCCATTGCCGGCAATACGCCCATGGCGATGGAAGCGCTGATGCAGCAGTTGCTTAGCATCAACGAACAGGATGTTCCCTATACGATAAATCGTGGCAGCCGCGATAACGAACTCGTTATCGACTGGCGCTACGCCGACGCCAAATGGCTCGACCTGATGCGCCTCCACGGCATGAGCAAAGGCTACCGGCTGGTGCTGCGTCTCGACGAAAACGCGCACAACGTCAGGGCGCAGGATCGATATGCTTCATTCGATTGGTCTGCCGGGCGCGGACCAGACCTTATGAGCCTGAGTTGGAACGTCTCTCTCGGCATCACCTTCTACGAATACAGGACCGAACGGGTGTTCGGCCTGCAATTCAAGGGCGGCAAGCCGACCTTTAACCTCAGCTACGTCTATACATTCGATCTCAACGAGTTGAAGCAGCCGATGATCGAGATCATTCGCCATTCCGGCTGGAATTTCCGGCCAGTCATTACGTTCTTCCGGCCGATCGGCGGCTGACTTAGGGGGCAAACAGGAGTCCGACATGAAACAAATTTACCGGACTTTCCTCGCGATGACCCTGATTGCGTTCGTGCCGGCAGCGACGTTGTCAGCTGTCGCGCAAGACGAAGAGCAGCCGCGCTGGTTCGGCTACAGCTTCGACAACAAGACGACGCTGGCTTATGGCGTTCCGGATAGCGACTATGTCGTGCTGTATTTTTCCTGCGCCATCGGCAAGCCGGTGGTGAATGTCTACGTCCAGGACGAAGAAAGCAGTGCCGAGAGGAGAACCCCGCTGCTCGTGCAGTTGTCAACGGGTGCGGATCGGGTCGAGTTTTCGGGAAAAACCACTCCCAACGAGGATTCAGGCGGAGCGGACATCGAAGGCCGTCTCCCCCTCGACGATACGCTGCGGCGCATCCTGAGCACGACGGGGACGCTGGAAATCGTCATTGACAAGCGCACGCAACGTTACGCCATGGGGAGCGCGGCCCAGCCTGCTGCCGCAATGCTTTCCGCATGCAATTCGCCTAAACCGACCGGCGACCTCGACGTGACGGTGATCAACAAGGCCAAGCTGCCCTTGCAAAGCTTCGCGTATTCGGAGGCCGGCGCAAATTCATTCGACAGCGACCGGTTTGGCTATGAGCCGCTCGCACCGGGCGCCAGCCGGACTCTCACCATTCCCGACGGACGCAAGATCTGCACTTTCGATATCTCCGTGGTTCTCGCCAAGAACGATGAAGAGTGCTGCGATATGGGAAACCCGGCTGGCAGGCATGATTTGTGCAGGAAAAGCGAGTTTGTCGTCCATGACTAGCCACGCCCGGAACGCTGTATGCGGCATGAAAGAACTTCTTCTTTCTCCCATTGTGCTTTTCGGAGTGTTGATGATCGCTGACCCCGCGAGCGCCGTAGAAGCGAGCTTCAATTGCAGGAAAGCGGTGAGCGCGATCGAGAAATTCATCTGCTCGCACGCCATGCTGCGCTGGCAGGATCTGGCTCTATCGCGTAGTTACCGCGCCGCAAAAAATGCCGCCGGCTCCGCGCGCGATAACCTGCTGGTCAGCCAGCGTGGCTGGATGCACGAACGCGACCGGCGCTGCATCGCCGACCGAACCTTCGAGGAATTGTCCGGACCTTCGACAGAGATCCGGAACGAAGCGTATAACTGCCTGAACAGCGTCTATATCAGCCGCCGACGCGAGCTGCAGGATTTCGCTGCTGCGCCGTTGTCGCCGCGCGATATCAAAGAGCTCGACCTCAAGCCGATCGCGGCAGAGCGCCCAGAGATCGCAGAGGGAGACGAATTGCGCATCGCCGAGATAAAAGCATCGCCCGACGGCTCGCTTCTGGCGATCCTGCTGCCGAGCCTGGAAATCGACCTCCCCGACCAGATCTGGCTTTACCGGACTACTGACCGTAGGCTGGTAGCGGCGACGCCAAAGCCGGATCGACAACACCCTCATCCCGACGGCTCGCCGGCGGCGATCAAGTCGCTGGCCTGGCAAGGCGACACGCTCTACGCGCGCGTCGCGATATGGGACAAGAACGGCGAAGGCGAGGAAGGCACCACCGCCGTCTATGCAGCCACAATGGACGTCAGCCACCGGCTGGCGGAGGTGCCGGGCGACGTCTACACCTTGCTCGACGAAGCTCGCCAGCCCGGCACGGTCAAGCAAGACGAGGTGCCCGAAAGCGACTGGGATATCCTCGAAGCCATCCAGGCCAACCGCCACTTCCTTGCCTGGACCAACGATCTCGGCCACGGCACGATCGAATTGAGAACGCGCAAGCGGACATCCGGGACGTCGATCCATTTGGTGGCGTGGGGCTCGTGGGAGCTGTGGCGATTCCTCTTCGACACCGGCCGCTCACAACTCGTCTACGCGGCCGATATGGGAATCACCATCTTCGACTTGATGACACGCGGTGAGCAACGCATTGCGGGTACCTCGCGTGGCGACCGTCCCTATACGATTTCCGCCGATCGCAGCCTGTTCGTGTGGTCGACGCGCAATCAGTGTGGCGACGAACTCCTGACAGAACAGGACGACAGCAAGCCGGAGCGCTTTTGTCTGGCGCATCTGCCAAAGCCAGAGGCAGGCAGATGATGCGTGCCCTGCTCGTCGCACTGGGCTGCGCCGTCGCGCTCGCTGTAGCTCCAGCTCTTGCACAGGGTGGAGGCCGCGGCGCCGGTTATGTCGCCACTGGTCCGGTTTTCGACCTGCCAGCCGGCATGAGCGTCGAACGGCAAGAGATACATATCTCGCTCTATTCTGTCCGGCTGATCTATGTCTTCAAATCTTCCCGGCGTCAGACTGCGCACTTCGGCTTCACCATGCCGGAAATGCCGGTGGACACCAGCCCGGATGCCATTGGGGTAGCCGAAGGTAACGAGGCGGCAGGACTTGCCGCCGATGCACAGCCGGCTAACTATTTGAACCTTTCTGTCCGCGTGAACGGCCGGCCGCTGCCGCTCGCGGGCCATGGCCGCGCGCTGCTCGATGGAAAGGACGTGACCCGACAATTGCTCGATGCCGGCGCTCCCCTGCTCTACGACCTTATCGGCGAAGCGCCTTGGCGACACCTTGCGCCGGAGGTGAAGGCGATGCTCGAGGCCAGCGGCCTGCTTCAGTTAGATGCGGCGCTTTGGAGCTACCAGGCCAGTTTCGAATGGGATCTGTCTTTCGAACCGGGTGAAACGCGCATGGAGCTAAACTATACCCCGGTTTTCAACTACTGGAGCGACATCACGCTTGATGCTTTTCCAGAGATCGGGCCTCGCGGTTCAGCGACGCGGACCTATTGCATCGACGATACCCTACGCCGGGCTTTTCATCGCAAACCGACCTACGATCTTTACACCGTCACGCATCTTGCTTTCCCGACGGGCGGATGGCGCGGCCCGGTCGGTCACTACCGATTGCTCGTGGACAAGGGCGCAGCCGATAATCTGGTCGCGTTCTGTCCGCGCATAGCGAAAAAGGTTTCGCCGACCACTTTCGAATGGACGGCCAAGGATTTCACGCCCGAACGCCAACTCGGCGTGCTGTTCTTCGTCGACCCCGATGCCATTTCTCCAAGCTCGCAGAAATGACAAGAATACACATGGTCCGGCATATCATTACCCCGACAGTGATGGCCTGCGCCTTGGTGTTGCTGCCGAGAGTTTCCGCGATGGCATCCGGGCCAGGCTTCGATTGCGCCAAGGCGACACGCCAGATCGATAAAGCGATCTGCGCGTGGGATACCGTGGGCTCGCTCGATGGGCGCATGACGACCGCCTACAAGAAAGCGATTGCTACGCAAGCTGACGAAGCAGGCATCGCTTCGGTCAAGGCCAACCAGAAGGCATGGCTCGCCGAACGCGACCGCCGCTGCGGGCTGAAGAACGTGAAACCACGAGAAGGCAGCGAGGACGGCTTAAGCCCGCAGGAATTCGGTCAATTGTTCTGCCTTCAGTTCATCTATCCGCCACGCATCGCGCAACTGATGGACTTCGCCACGCCGCCTCTGGTGCCGCTCGATATCAAGACAGTTCCAATCGAGCCATTGAAGACAGCCTATCCCGACGGCTGGCAGCAACCCGGCTATCAGGCGCTGCTTTCGCCCGACAAGACGCTGATGGCTCTGGGTATCGAGGACGGCGCCGGCTATGTCATGCAGGTCTGGCTTTACCAGCCTGCAAGCGGGCGGCTGGTCGCCGCTTCGCCGCGCACGCACAAGGGGACGGCGGAGAAGCCTGAAGACATTTCCGAGCTCAATTCGTGGTTCTGGAACGATGACGGCCGCTTCTATCTGCGCGCCCGCCGGCCGCGGGGCGCAGATAGCATATTCGGCGCCAGCATGGATGGCTATGCTGAGGTGAAGCCGCCCCCCGGCGTTGCCGGTGCAATCGTTGCCGCCGATACTGCGAGCCGGTCGGTGCGCTACAACAGCCAGATCTCTGAAGAAAAACGCCCGCCCGGCTTTGATGACGACAGTTACAACGAGCAAAAAGGCGGTGGATTCACCGCCTGGGCTCAGAACAAGGGGCACGGCTCCTTCGACCTGTTGGCCGCGCGCGCTGGCGACAAAGAACCGCGCTTCATCGCCTCCGGTGGCTGGGAGCTGAAGGACTTTCAGTTCGATCCGAGCGGCACAAGGTTGTTCTATAATGGAGAGGATGGACTCGTCGTCACCGATCCGGATAGCAACGTGACACGCCACCTCAAAGGCACGCACGGCACATCGTCCGAAACACGGCCAATCAGTATGTCGGCCGATGGTGAAATCCTCATTTATTCCGCCAGCGGCTCCTGCACGCGCGATGCCACCGAAGAGATCGACCCGGATGCAGATAACGAGAGCGCCAAGCGCGTATGCCTTGCCTATCTGGGATCTACCGATAGCGCGCCAACTCCCAAGCCAGTGTCCGCGACACTGCCGGCGAGGGCAGATGTCGCTTTCGCCGATCCGTGGGTCGGAACATGGAACGGCAGCGGCGAAGGCACGCTATCAGCCACCATTCGGCGCGGCACGGCCAAACCAGACTATCTGGTGATCGACCTCTATACGGGAATCAAAGGTTGTACGGGCGCCGTCACACTTTATGGAAAGCCTAAAGGTACCCTAGTCCTTGGCGAGAGCTACGATCCGAAAAATCCGACCGCACCCGTCTGCCGCGTGGAATTGACGCTCGACAAAGGCGTCCTGAAGACGGCGGTAACCGGGCCTTGCATCCATTATCACGGCAGCTCCTGCGGTTTCGATGGCAAGATGACGCGGGACAAGTGATGCGCGGCTGACTGTGCGATTGGCGTTACAGACTTGTCAGAAAGAAAGGGGTGCCATCATGAAATTGACGTCGATTGCTGCCACAGTCGCAGTTGTCGGCTGCCTTTCTGCAAGCTCCGGTCAAGCGCAAATCGCAGACAATGAGCAAGCATTTCGACAAATGGCGGCCGCTCTCAAAGCCAGTGATGCGGAACGGCGATCGGCCATTGCAACTTGCATCAAGCAAGGCATCGGGGAGAACCCGACGGGGGCAGCACAATTCATGGGCGTGCCGGTGGAAATGGCAGATGAAGCATGGTGTACGCGCATGACCAACGGGATCGCCAACGGCAAGCTTAGTCTGGCCGATATCAAGGCGCTCAACGAAGGGATGGTTACGCCCGGCGCGCGAAAAGTGTTGATCACCGCGTCAGACGGCAAGTAGAAAGCACCCTTTCTCCACTCCCGAGCAATGCTTGCATTCGCAAGTTAGGACGATCCAAGTTCGTGGTTTCATTCTGAATGATGGCAGTTTGGCACGCCGGAAGGGATTCTGCGCTCTGTCCCCGGATTCTGGTGCCCGATAATCGCTTCATCACGCAGAAGCGCAGACGGGCTCCCAAGAATTCGCCTGGCCGCGCCGCCGTGACCCCGCCTCCTACCTTATCTTCTTTAAGCACGACCTGCGGAGGCAAGCGTCATGCTACCGACACCCGTTCTGGTCTGGATTGGATAACACGAAAACGGCTTCGAGCAGGCAAACACCGGCGAGACAATTCCCAGCCATTGCTCAAGCTTCCGGGATTTTGCGGCCCGCTCACGCACGGAAAAGCATAGCAGGAAAACGAGGTGCCGCCTACTGTTGGTTTCGCTGCATAGCAATGGTGGGAGATGCGGCCACATACGAATCGGCCTCTGCTTTTCACCCCCGCCGCATCGCTCGATCTCATTTCCGGAGCTTTATAAACCCAGAAGCTCTCTGGCGTTGTCCGCTGTCACCCGGGCCCGTTCTTCCGGCGAGAGTGGAGCCCTGTTGATGAAGCGCACGCCATCCTCATTAGTCACATAGGGCCAGTCAACCGAGAACAGGACCCGATGGACTCCCAGCTCCGATATGCAGCAGCGCAAAGCCGCATCCGAAAAGAAGCCGCTGGTCGTGACATAAAAGTGCCGCGTAAACAGATCACGGAAGTTCGGAACCGTCTTCTCGCGAGCGAACGAAGCGTCGATCCGCGCCAGTTGAAACGGAATTGTTTCCCCCATATGCCCCAGAATGATCTTCAGGGTGGGATAGCGCTCGAACATGCCGCTGAGAACCAGGCGAACGGCTTGCGTTCCGGTCTCGAACGCAAACCCCCAGGCGGCCCGCATGATGATCGGATGCGTTTTCGAATACGTCTTGTAATAGGCCTCCACGACCGCCGGATTGGGATCCGCGGGATGCAGGTAGAGCGGAACGTTGAGCGCCGCAGCGCATTCAAAAATCGGCCAGTACCGCTTCTCGTCGAGGAATGGCCCTTCGCCAAGGCTATGGATCATCCCACCCTTGAAGCCAAGCTGCAGCACCGCACGTTCCAGTTCACGCGCCGCAGCAGCGGGATCAGCCGTCGGCAACGAAGCAAAGCCCGCAAATCGCGTTGGATAGGCTGCAACCGCAGATGCAAGCGCATCGTTGGCCGCTTCGCTCCATCCGACTGCACAGTCGTCCCGCAGCCCCTGTGCACCGGGCGGAGCATGGGACAAGACCTGAACATCGATCCCCGCCCTGTCCATATCGGCAATACGGCGCTCGCCCAGTTCTTCAAGCATCGTGAAGAGAGGAGACGGCCCGCGCGCAGCGTGACGGCGATCGTCAAAACTCTGATTCCAGGACGGGTCGAAATAATGTTCTTCAAGCGCGATGATCAATTTAGATATCCTCCGCTACCGCGCCGTCAGCCGCAAACGGTGAAGGTCAGGGGAAAGCGATGCATCGGCTCGCAGCCCGTTGCGGTGATCCGAACCAGATGGCCAAGCTGCACGCCGGATTTTTCATCCCTGGTAATGACATTCGGCTGCACCACAACCGTCATGTTTTCCTGAAACCGATAGTCCGGCACGGGCACATGCAGCGTGCTGCGGTCGCGCAACACCGGCGACAGATAGCCCCCGCCGTATCCATGCACCAGATCATCATAGGTGCTGAAACCCGCCTCGGCGATGAAGTCCACGGCTGCTACAACCTCTTCGGCAGTGCATCCCGGCTTCAGTGCAGCCGTGATGCCGTTGAAGGCACGCTCGCACATCTCATATAGCATCGCATAATGATCGGTCGGCGGTTCCCCGATCGCGTAAGGCCGCAGGATCTGCGCCGGATAACCCCAATAGCTGGCACTCACTTCGGTAATCAGCACGTCGCCGCGCCCTATCTTGCGAGCCGCGCTGAACTGCGCCGGAACGCAGATGCGCGGCTCATGCATCGACGTCGTGGTCATGAAGTGGATTTCGTTCGTTCCCCATTCTCCCAGATAGGTCTGCTCGACGATGCGCGGCAGATCACGCTCGTCGAGCCCCGGGCGCAATTCCCGCGCTAGCGCCTCCATGCCCCGGTCGGAGAGCGCGGCAGCATGCTCCATGCGCTCGATCTCTTCCGCACTCTTGATCGCGCGGATTTCCAGAAACGGCCCGGTCCAGTTGACCAGCTCGACATGCGGCAGGAGTTCGCGCAAAGCCTGCGCATCGGCCCACGGCAATTCGCCCACAACGCCGATCCGCACACGATCCAGCTTCTGCGACTTCAATTCGTCAGCAATGGTAACAGCGTTGTTGACGCCGCCCCATCTGACGTCGCCGATATTGGCCAGGCGCCGCGCCAGCGGCACATGGTTGTAGAACTGCACGAACAGCGCCGGATCGCCGAGACCAGGAAATAACAGATAGGCCTTCGCCGTTACCAGAAAATTACACAGATAAGGAATCGAGGCCGCCTCACGGCCGCGCGATCCATAAACGACAAGGACGGCGATGTCGTCCCCCTCCATCTTCTCTCGCACCGCACGGCGACGGCGCTGATATTCCATATCGGAGAAGCAGGGGAACGAATCGTCGGATGAAACGGCGGCGGATACAGACATGACACCACTCCAGAAGTGCAGACATATGGCGACAAGCGCTATTGGCTCAATCCGGCCGGGCTGTTCCAGTGCCGCCGCATGCGGTTGTGCCGGTACCAGAGCATGAAGGCTGCGCGCATGCGCTCCGCGTCGGTCTCGCCGAGGCCGCCCGCCGCAGACCGCAATTCCGCAAGTTTCTGCTCTTCGAACACAACGTCGATATCGCCTTTGACGATAGGGCAGTTCCTGAATCGCGGTTGATAGCCGGCCCGCGGCACAAGCGGCCGCTCGACAAGAATGCTGCCGGAATGCTGTTCCACCCCCGCCCCCGTGGGGCCGCAACGTCGCTCGATCTCGGAGACTTGCTCGATCGATTCGCTCGATGCCTCGAAGATCTGAACCTGAATCGGCTTGAAACAGAAATTGCTGATCTGACCGAGATCGCCGGAGCCGCAGACAATAGGAACCGCCAGCACATCCATCAGCGCCAGCAAATCAACGTAGTCGCCGGCCGGTCCGACATTCGGAAGAATTCGGTAGCTGTGCCCCCAGCATGTATTCATCCACATATTGAATGAATCATGCACGTCGTCAGCGGTGAGGCCGTATTCCCGGATCGCCTCGGCAAAAGTGTCCTGACAATTGGTTCGCGGGACGAGATCGTATTCCCGCTCGCCCATCGTCGCATCGCAGCGGGCCCCGAGCAGGTCGGAGACACAGGTCTCCTTCATATGCGTGATGGCGAGCATGGGCCGGAAATAGGGCGGCGTGCTGACGACGAGATGGCCCTCGCTGACGCGGAATCCCTGCGCGCGCATGTGACCGACAGACATACGCTCCTTATAGTTATGCAGATTGAAGCAATTGAAATCGACGCACTGATATCCCTGAACCTGCGTAAGCCGCATGGTCTCACCGCGACGCATCGGGAGCGCCTTGCCCGAGACCGGCATGAGGGTGATGTCGCTGCGGCATGCTCCGAGCTTCATGGCCAGTCTCCTAGGCGTGTAGTTTCTGGGGCGAATAAAGGCGCAGGCCGTGTTTCTTCCGGTTCTCGACATACCAGTGGAAGAACAGCGTCCGAACGAGTTCGCCGTCGGTCGCGCCCATTCGACCGCGCAGCGGCCAGATGCTTTGCAACTCCTCGCTGCTGAAGAGAACATCAATGTCCGTCAGCTCGATGGGAAAATTGACGTAATCGGGCTGATAGCTTTCCGCGGGCGCGAGCGTTCGTTCCGTACGGATGGTTTTCAGCTTATAGTCGTCCACAGTACGCTGCGTTTTCAGTCTCGTATTGGCCTGCCACTCCCGCTCCGCCTGCTCGCGACTGGCGCCATCAGCTTCGAGAACCTCGACGCGAACCGGCTTGTATGAAAAATTTCCGCTGAGAGAGAAGTTGGCGCCGGCAGCAATCGCCGGCACGGCCAATACATCCATAAGAGCCAGCATCTCGACGGCATCGCCTGCCTTTCCGCTATTCGCCGTGACGAATGTACCGACATGGTCCCACTCGGTATTCAGCCATAGGTTCAGCGGATCATGGGTGTCCTCGGCCGTGAGACCATATTCCCCCAGCGCCTGCGCCATCGTGTCGTCGAAACCAGACAGACCGTCGATGCCGAACTGCGCTTCGAGCATCCTCGAAACACCGCCAGCGACCAGCAGGTCGGAACAGCAACTCGGCGACATGGCGACGATCTTCATCATCGGCCGATAGCGCGGAGGGTTGCTCCAGACCATGCGCTCCGGCCCCGCCCTGAACGACTCCCGCCGCATATGACCGGCCGACATATATTCCTTGTGGTCGTTCAGATTGAAGCAGTTGAACTCAATGTGCTGTGCACCCTCGACAAGGCTGATGCGCAGCGTTTCGCCCTTCATCACAGGAATGGCTTTTCCGCTCACCGGCTCAAGGACGACATCGATCCGACTTTTCCGTACGGCGGTCACTTCTTGACTCCCGCGTCCGGATGCTTCTGTCGCAGATAATCGAGAACCACATTGCGGATGATCTCACCATCCTCATGCCCGAAGGTTCCTTCCGCGCGAAGGAAGTCGAGCAGCCGGCGCTGCTGCTGATCGAACTGGACCGTCACCGTGGCCATGCGCGGCGCTGGCGCATCATCGACGATCTTGCTGTCCGCCATGCCCGTTTTCTCCCTGTTCGATGCTTCGCCCGTCCGGAATGACGGGCAGCAGCAAATAGGATGCATGCCCGCCGCCCGTATGAATGGTGTGCCGACCGCCGAAGATGGATGGATCGCGATCGTCGGGATCGTCATGCTGAATGCGCCCCGCGCCGGAAACCAGAAAATCGCGCCCCTGCAACGTCAGTGCGAGGCAATATCCCGGCGGCAGCGCCAGACATGTCGGCCAGATTTCGATATCGAGAGGATAGATGTCTCCTGGAGACAGCTGCTCCGCCGCCATATGCGCGTGGAAGGGACGCCACGGCATCGAGCGGAGCGGATCGCACGCGCGGTGCGATGCACGCAGCCACCCCCGCGCAACCGGGGTTGGCTCATGCGCGCCGGTAAAGATGACCTCTTCGCCATCCGGCGCGAAGGCGCGCAATACGGCAAAGACGTCCGCGTCGACGGTCGACGACGCCATCCAGAGCCGTAGCGTGACCGGTCCGGTGATCTCCAGGGGCGCGACAAGCGGCGGCAGCATGAAGCTGACGCCCTCCCCGAGCGCATCGTAACTGATGGCTGCCGTGGCTGGCGGCGACGTCCCCAGTGTCCGCGCGGCCGCGTCGAGATAGAATTTCGTCCACCGGGTGCCGGTCAGCGGCCATTCATTCTCGTACCGGATCGCAATCCTGTCGGGCGAACGGATTTCGAGGCGAACCCGCGAACGTCGTCCCCAGCCGTTATCCTCGCCTTTCAAATAATGTCCGAAGAATTGCTTCTGCATCGCCACATAGTCATGGAGATAGAAGCTTTCATAGTGCGTGCCGACATGGACGGAGAGCCACTTCTCGGTCGCAGCAGCGCCGGTGAAAGCCTCAATATTTCCGCGCAGATGCACGCCCGGCCCGCCCCAGTTGGCGGCGGACAAAAACGGCGTCACGATGCGTTGCAAGTCCGGCGTCCGCTCCTGATACCAGGCATCGTCGAAGGGATGATTGCGGACGTCGTCCGGATGCTCGGCGCGATTGCCGCGTAGCAATTCCGGGGACAGCGGAGCGCCTGTGGTGCTCTCACCAGTCGCACGATCGCGATAGTGCGTCTCGCCATTGCCGTGCTGATTTGACAGAACCTGCCGCGGCCACCAGCCTGCGATGAACGAGTTACTGAGAATGCCGCCGTGACGGCTCCAGTCGCGGTAAAGGTCGGATGCCCCTTCCCACGGAATCATCGCGGCAAGATGGGGCGGCTGCAGCGCGGCGACCTGCCACTGCTTGATCGCAAGATAGGATACGCCGAGCAATCCGACTTTCCCGTTGCACCAGGGCTGCTGCGCCGTCCACTCGATGACGTCGTAATAGTCCTGGGTCTCGCGAGGCGAGAACGGGTCAAGAAATCCTGGCGACTTGCCGCTGCCGCGGGAATCGATATTCACCAGCGCATAATCGTCCGGCACCCAACGATCCGGATCGGCCATCTCCCAGCGTGCATGCTCACCGGAGGAGCCGACCCTGAACAGGTCGGGATATCTTTGCTGAAGGACACCCCATTGCGGGGCAAAGGCATCGGCAAAATGCACATCCTTGCCGTAGATGCCCATTGCCAATATCGCCGGAAAACGCCCAGCTTGTGCGGGACGATAAATATTGGCGCGCAACAGAATCCCGTCGTTGACGGGAATGCCGATATCCTTTTCGATCAGATACGGCGCAGTTGATCCGATCGTGTCCTGCGTCATATCCACTCACACTTACAGGAACTGAGCGCTACCCGGCTCGCCGACTTTCAACGTATTGTAGATATCGACGCACAACTGGCCGAACTCCGGCTGCGCACGCAACGCAACCGTGCGCGGGCGGGCAAGCGGGATGTCATATACTTTGGCGACGCGCCCGGGCCGGGCGCTCATGACGATGACGCGATCTGCCAGAAACACCGCTTCCGGGATCGAATGGGTGACGAAGATCACCGTTTTCCGCGTCGTTTCCCATATTCGCAGCAATTCAAGAGTCATGTCGTCGCGCGTCATCGCATCGAGCGCACCGAACGGCTCATCCATGAGCAGAATAGCCGGATCGAGGAGTAGTGCCCGACACAGGGCTACGCGCTGCTGCATGCCGCCGGACAGTTCGCGCGGGAATTTGTCGGCGAATCCCTTAAGCCCCGTCAGCTCGATGAGCGCATGAGCACGATCCAGATATCTGCGCGGCGGCAAATTGCCAAGCTCGGCGCCGATCAGAATGTTGTCGAGAACATTCCGCCATTGCATCAGGATGGGAGCCTGGAAAACCATTCCCGCCGATTTGATCGGCCCGGTCACCGGCGTGTGCGCTACGCGCACCGTACCGGATGTCGGACGTCGCAGACCCGCCGCCATCCGCAACAAGGTCGACTTGCCGCAACCGCTCGGCCCGACGATGCAGACGAACTCGCCCTCGGAAATCGAGGCCGAAACGTCACGAACGGCTTCGACCGGACCGCTCGCCGAAACATATGTCAGGGCGAGACGGTGAAATTCGATGAAATCCCGAGCCTGGCGTGGGCCCTGGCCAAGCCCGGGCTGAGCACTATCGTCAACAGACGGCATAGACCCTCTCAGCGGGCGTTCTTGGGCTTGACGACCGGGAAAAGCGCGGACGTGTAGACTTCCTCGCATGTCGGCTTGCGCGGCAGACTCATGTTTCCGTTCACAAGATCGACGGTCCGGCACATTTTCTGCCGGTCGATCCAGCCGATGCCGTGCTCCTCATAGCGCTTCGAGGTCAGAAGGTCGTACACCATCGGCATCGCCGCCCGCGCCACTGGCAGATCGAGCTCGGGAACGCGTTTCTTGAAGATGGCAAGGGCCTCATCCATGTTCGCCAGCGCATCACGCCAGCCCATATAGCTCGCCTCGAGAAACGCCTTCAGCATTTCCGGCTTGGCGCGAATGGTTTGCTCGTTGCTGATGATGGAGATCGAATATGGGTCGAAGTTGAAATCGCTCCAGCGCATGGAGCGAACCTTCCCCGCTCCCATTGCTTTTTCGAACATCGGCAGATCGGTATAGTAGGTGCCGACGCCATCGACACGCTTTCCGACCAATGCCGGCACCTTCGCGGCCGGGTCGACATTGAGCCAGGACACCTTGTTGCTGTCGACGCCGACAGCCTCGGCAAAAGCTTTGAACAGCACCCGCTGCGCATCGCCGGGCGGTGCAGCCAGGGTCTTGCCTTCGAGATCCTTCGGCGTCTTGATCGGGCTGTCGTCCCAAACGAAGATGTTCAGCGGCGACTTGTCCATCACCATACCGATAATCTTGACTTTGGCGCCGCGCGCCAACGCTGGCACCACCGCCATTGCATCCGCCAGAGCGACATCGGCCCGACCGGTATCGGCCTTGCTGATCGCGTCGCCGGAACCCTTGGAGTATTCAATTTCGACGTCCAGGCCCTTGGCCTTGTAATAGCCTTTATCAAGCGCGACCCAGTAAGCGATATGGGCTTCATTTACCTGATAGTTAAGCGCGAATTTCACCGGGGTCTGCGCATACGCTGAACTGCCTGTAATGACAGCTAACGCCGCGCCAATCAGCTTCCATGCATTGCGCCGCATACTCGTTCCCTCCATTTATTTATTTTTTCAAAGCGTCGTTCCCGCCGATCGGTCGCCCTCGGCCCACGGCGCCAACCAGCGCCCAAGCGCGGAGATGGCGCCGTACGCAAGCAGGCCAATCACGGAAATCCACAGCAACGCGGCAAACGCGGTGGGCGTATTCAGCGTCGTTTGCGCGTTGATAATGACATAGCCCAAGCCGCGTTGTGACGCGATGAACTCAGCAACGATGGCGCCGATCACGCAAGTGGAAGCGCTGACCTTAAGTGCGCTCAGAATATACGGCAGCGCCTCCGGGATGCGGATCTTGCGAAACATACGCCAGTTGGTCGCCCCGAAGATCCGGCCGAGATCGATCATGTCCTGCGATGTCTGGCTCAAGCCGACCGCGGTGTTGATGACGACCGGAAAGAATCCGATCAGCGCCGCAATCATCGTATTCGGAATGATCCCGTAGCCGAACCACAACAGGAACAGGGGAGCGATCGCAACCTTCGGCAAGGTATTGATGAAAACGAGAAAAGGGATGAGCGCCCGCTCAAGCAGCGGAGACCACGCAATGACGGTTCCGAGAAAGACGCCAACGACCGCGGCGATCAGAAACCCGCCAATGATTTCAGCCATGGTGACCAGTGCATGGGTCACCCAAGGTATCTCGTTGCCGAACAAAGCCGCAATCACCGCACCGGGTGACGGCAGAATATATTCGGGAATCGGAAACAGGGTCACCAGAAGCCACCACCCAACGATGATGACCACGAACAACGCGATGCTGGACAGATTCTGCGCTAACCACAGGAAGCGAGTCACGACAACCTCGCCGTTCTGATCAAACGATCGCCTGAACTTCGATTTCCACAAGAAAGTCCGGATGGACAAGCCGCCGCACCTCAACGGTCGTACTGGTAGCCAGCGGGTTGCTGAAATAGCGCGCGCGGAGATCCGCGTGCTTCAGAAACTCGTCCATATCGGTCACGAATGTTTGCGTTCGCACAACATCTGCCAATGTCGCGCCCGCTGCCTCCAAGCCAGCCTTGATGCATTCGCTGACGTGAATGATTTGGGCGCGCATATCGCCAACCCCGACGCATTTTCCGTCAGCGTCGCGCGGCACCTGCCCGGACAGGAAAATCTGTCGCTTACCGCCCTCTATGGTGACCACCTGCGCCATCGTGACGAAACCGTCACGCATGCGAACATTCAGTCCGGGCGGATTGATCTCCTGACGGGTCACAGCCATTACATAACTCCTGGGTTTTCCTCAGCCTGTCAGACAGCGTGTAGCCCTCTTATACCCGAGGGTTGCTATTCCTTGCGCATTGACTGCGAAAAACTATGTCACTAAGGAAATCATGTCAAACAGATTTGATATGTCCGCTCAAACTTGTCTGACACCTATAGAGGGATACTCTCGTGCCCGGTTCGCGAATCTACAACCTGCCCAAACATTTGGAGCAGCGGACAAGCCGCCGAGAGAAAGCCTATCGCGACATCCTCGCGCTGATCGTTGACGGTCATCTTGAGAATGGCGATCGGCTTCCCAGCGAGGGTGAGATGGCTGTGCGATTTGGCGTATCGCGCCCGATCATTCGCGAGGCATTGAGCGAGCTTCAACATGCCGGCGTAATCGAAGTTCGTCGCGGGGCAGGATCATTTGTTCGATCCGCCAAAGCCATCAACCAAGGCAGCAGCAATTACGGCGCCGCTTCGACACTCGGCCCGGTGCAGAGTTTGACAGATGTACGGCAATGTTTTGAATTTCGCGCTTCACTCGAGGGCGAAGCCGCGGCGCTGGCCGCCGAGCACAGGCCACTCCAGCCACTGCAAGACATCGAAAGAGCCCTGTTGCGGATGGAGCGTGCGATTTCAGGGCCGCGCGCCAGCATTGAAGCCAATACACAGTTCGAAGCGGATTTCGAGTTTCACCGCGCCATCGCCCGCGCAACCGAGAATTCCTATTTTGAACGCACGCTTCTGAGCATGCGGGAATCGATTGAGTTTACGATCGGCTTGTCGAGGAGCCTGTCGCTCACATTCTCGCGCTCCCGTCTCTATACCGTTCAAGACGAGCATGCGTATATCTTCAAAATGATCCAGAAAGGCGAAAGCGACAAAGCACGCGAAGCCATGCGCGCACATATGATGAACGCCTGTCGCAGAGTGTTCGACGGACCGAGCGAAATGCTTCGCCATGACTGAAACGATACCCCACAGCCATGACTTCAATCTGTCTATCGACAGCACCACAAGCAGGAGGCCGCACTGTTGAAGAACATTGCGACGCGCTGGTCATCCAGCCGGCCGGAAGATGCATTTTAGGTTTACAATCCCGCAACCGGTGAGCCATTTGCTGTCGTGCAGGGCGGTGGGGTAGCGGAAGTCGATGCTGCGGTCCGGGCTGCCCATGCGGCGTTTCTCGAATGGCGCTAGCGTCCGGCCCACTAACGGGGCCAGCTTCTGATCGACGCCGGCCGACACTTATCCCGACACGCGGATGAGCGGGCGGAACTATTGTGCCGCGAGAACGGCAAACCGGTGCGCGATGCCCGACAATTCGATGTCAACGCATTGATTCATCCGCTCTCCTATTTCGGCAGCCTCGCCGACAAGATGCCGGGCGAAATGCTCGACATGGGCTCGTGGTTGCCGGCATTATCCCGTTCAACTGGCCGCCCATTCATGCTGGCGTCAAAGTCGCGCCGGCGCTTGCCGCCGGTAATATGATCGTACTGAAGCCCGGCGAGTAGACGCCGTTGACGATTATGCGCATCGTCGATGCTCATTAACGAGGTGCTCCCACCCGATCTTGTTCATGTCCTCCCGGGCGGCCCGGCGGCCGGCAAAGCACTTACGTCGCACGAGCTCGTCCGCAAGATCTCCTTTACAGGCGCGCCGCATACAGGCACGGCAGTTCTGAAAGCGGCCGCGGAACGTCATGTCTCCGTCCTGCTGGAGCTTGGCGGAAAAAATCCGCTGATTGTGTTTCCGGACGCGATCGCGCCGTCCGCGACGAGGTCGATGCCGCCTATTTCAACAAGGGCGAAGCCTGCACGACAGCGTCGCGCAGCACACCGCCGACGGCAGCCTGAAACTGCGCGCTCTGTGCGACGGCATCGCCGAGGTGGTAGCCGCCTGCCGCATACGCAACGATACACACCACCTGCTGGATGAAATCCCAGGTCATGCCTCACCTATGTTTTAGAGAATGCCCGGCGGCCCCGGCCGGGCGCGGGATCACTCAGCACGCGCTACCGCATTGCAAGCAGTACGGCGTGGCGACGCGTTACTTCACTGTCGAGGTAATAGGCGTTGCCCATCACAAAATGTTCGATCGCATCCGGGTTCGTGATGGTAATTGTCAGATGGCCAGACGGCGCCCATTTCGACCAGGGCTTGTTTGTCCCTTCGACATCGCCATCAGCATAAGTACCGAACACAGGCTTCATGCTGATCGTTGCGTACTGGCCCGTCCCCCGGAACGTCGTTGAACCGGATATCCTCGACAAAGAACTTCGCTCGGACCGTCATCGGTCTTCTCCTTCTGAATGCCCAGAGCCGCCAGGCGCGGATCACGCTTCGCAAGCCGAAACGGCCGCAGCGGGCCATATCCACGTCACGGGCCAGCTGTGCGGGAATTTCGCGACGTTGACGCTGTCGGACTGGTTGCCGCCGCGCCCGAACCAGCCGGCGCCGTCTTCGCCCTCATAGAGCGTGACTTCGCCCCGCTGTTGCGGGACATGACGCCGATCGCGCCGAGTGTCGGCGCCTGTAGGCGTACGCCGTCGCGCCACACATCACGCCAGTTCAGGCCTCAAAGCGGTGCCTCTGGCGGGCGAGTGCGAGACCACACCACGACGTCTCATCCGCCACATACCAGCCAATGCCGGCTTTGAGGCTTGGATAGCGCAGCCGGTGATCGACCGCATCGCTGACAGGTGCGGCGCAATCTTGGCTGATGATGGCAGCGGCTTCTCCGCCGCCACGGCTTTGACGCGATCGAGCGCCGCCGCAGTTAGCGGCCCAACGATGCCGTCCGGTTTAAGCCCGTTCGCAAACTGGAACGCCTTCACCGCGGACTCGGTGATGGACCCGAACACCTTGTCGGTGACGAGTTGGGCGTCCGGCGCGCGCAACGCAGTCTGAAGCGCAAAGACGGCGTCGTCCGTGCGCCCAAGAGCAAGGGACCGCGCGCTACGGCAGCGGCAACTGTCATGTCAAATCTCAATGTTCAGCGGATAGCTGGCTGGTTGCGGGCCTCGTCTTTCCCGCTATGATTGTAGGCGCTCCGGGGCTCGCCGTGTCGACAAATCCGCAATTAGCGCCGCTAACCGTGCTGCGCGGCGTAGCCGCTTATTCAGTCCTGTTTGCTCACACCATCGACTGTGCGTTCACAGGCCCATTGCACGCTTACGTGACGAGGCTCGTTCACTTCGGAATGTCGCTGTTCTTCGTCCTGAGCGGCTTCGTGATCTGCTACGGCTGTTCCGGCGTTCCCAAACACGGCGTCGTTGCAGGAAGCTGGCGATTTTTCGTTGCGCGTTTCGCGCGCCTCCGCTCCATCTACTGATGCTCGTCGTCTCACTCACCCAACGCCCCTATTCGCCGCCATATGATTCGCTATTCGCCTCGCCCTTGGCTGGGTTGTCGGCGCTCGCGCTGACGCAGCCATGGTTCAACGTGCACGGCATCAGCGGATCAGCATTCGGACAGTCCTGGTCGATCAGCACGGAGTGGTTTTTCTACGGCTTCTTTCTCTTTATCTGCGCGCCGGTATTACGGATCAAACGGCCTGCCGTCTGGATCGCCTCATTCATCACGATCTGCTTCATCGGCCTCGTTACGCTCTTCTCGCAACGGACCAAGATCACAGAAGTTGCGGCTAGATGCTCAGTATAAAATCCTAGAATCGTGTTGCGAATTCTACTCCGACGCGATCGTCTTTACGTCAGATCAGGCGGCAATTCCGTCTCACCAATTCAGGTTTGATCAAAATAGCGAAGTGCTCGGGAATCGGCTCATGCGACTTGATCTCCAGACTGGCCTCTTTGGGAGACAGATTGCGGATCAAGCATTCCGCCGGCGGCGCAGTGCCGTAAATAATTGCCGCGCCCTTGAGGGTCTTCAACCACGTGAATTTGCGCCTTTCGTTCATCGGGAGCTACTCGTTTGCAACGCTGCGCCGAGCAAATCTTTCTCCGAAAGCACGGACGCTTCCGGCCGATCCACCATCCCCCCACCAAGCGTCTGATAGAGCGCTACCGTGTCTCCGAGGCGGTTGGTACGCGTCTGGATCACGTTCAATCGCGCCTGCAGATAGGCCTGTTGCGCATTCACCAGAAGCAATGTGTTGATATATCAACGCTCGAACTGCTGATGCACAAGATTGAAATTGGTCTTTTCCGCCTTCTCGAACTCGCTTGCTGCACGAAGCGCATTGGCGCCTGCCTGCAGCGCGTGCAGAACATCGGCCACGTTCTGCAGTGCGGCTAACACAACGGCCCAATACTGCGCCTGCACCTGAGCAATATTTTCCTCAGCCGCGCGTTTCTGGTTGAGCAGACTGAAGCCCAGAAAATCTGGCTGTGTCACGCTCAACGCCGCCGTCACAATCCGATTGGTCGACGAGAGATAGTCCGCGACCTTGCCCATCGCGAGCGCGTTGGCGCCGATATTGGCCGATATGCTGACATTGGGCAGGAGATTGGCCGTCGCAACACCGACCTGTGCGCTCGCCGCATGAAGCTGTCCTTCCGAAGCACACGCGTCCGGCTTTTGCCGAACCAGCACGGGCCCATCCGGACCATGGACGCCGACCAGAAAAACCACCCCCAAGCTTTATGGGCGAATTATCACCAACGTCCCGGCCCCACCGAGGGAACCATCTCGGTTCCGACGCATTCCAGAGGAACAATCCGAACCGATCCGGCTGTCTGTCCGTGGCTTCGGAATGCCTCGGTAGTGAGTTCATGGACCAATCGGTGAAGCCGCTTCATGAAGTCCCACTGGAGAACCAGTCTACCGGGTCCTCACGGACACGGCCGGGCCACTCGCGCGGCCGCCTCGTCTGGATCCCTCTGGTTATTCTGCTGGTCGTGGTCATCGCGATCTGGTGGCATCAACATCAGCAAGTGCCGCGCGGAAGCAGCCGAACGACGCCACCGATGTCGGTTGCTGTCGGCAGCGTCGGTAAAGGCGATATCGGGATCAACCTCAACGCGCTCGGCACGGTCACGTCGCTCGCGACTGTCACCGTCAGGACGCAGATCAGCGGTTACCTGATGAAGATCGATTTCCAGGAAGGCAAAGAGGTCAAGAAAGGCGACCTGCTTGCGGAGATCGATCCCCGTCCTTACGAGGCTGCGCTGGCGCAGGCAAACGGCAATCTGGCCCGCGATGAGGCGCTGCTCAAAGGCGCGCAGGTGGATCTGACCCGCTATCAGGGGCTTGCCGCACAGAACGCCGTGCCGCATCAGACGCTCGACACCCAGGTGGCGCTGGTCGCGCAATATCAGGGCACCGTCGAGGCCGACCGCGCAGCGGTCAAAGCGGCGCAGGTCAACTTACAGTACTGCCGCATCGTTTCGCCATTGGATGGCCGCGTCGGATTGCGCCAGGTGGACCAGGGCAATTACGTAACGCCGGGAGACACCAACGGCCTCGTCGTCATCACGCAGTTGCGCCCGATCAGCGTCCTGTTCACCTTGCCGGAAGACAACCTGCAGACCATTGCCAAACGCCTCCAGGCCGGTGCCGCCCTGCCCGCGACCGCTTATAACCGCAGCGGCGCCAACAAGATCGCCGACGGCACGCTGCAGACATTCGACAGCCAGATCGATCCAACCACCGGCACGATCAAACTACGCGCGCTATTTCCGAACGAGGAGCGCTCGCTCTACCCGAACCAGTTCGTGAATATCCGGCTGCTGGTCGATACTCATACGGGCGTTTCAGTGATGCCGACGGCCGGCGTCCAGCGCGGTGTGCCAGGCACTTTTATCTACCGCGTCAACGCGGATAACACGGTGTCCGTTCGCAACGTCACACTCGGTGTGACTGATGGCGACCGCGTCGAGGTTATCTCGGGACTGGCACCCGGCGACCGCATAGTCGTCGACGGCGCGGATAAACTCCGTGAGGGCGCCAAGATCGCTCTGCGCGCGGAAACCGGCAGCCCGCCCGCATCCGATTCCACTTCCAACCGCAACCAGCCTCCGGACAACGGCCGGCCACAATGAGCCCGTCGCGACCTTTCATTCTGAGGCCGGTCGCCACCACACTGCTGATGGCGGCGATCATGCTGTCCGGCTTGCTCGCTTTCCGCTTCTTGCCGGTCGCGGCGCTCCCCGAAGTCGACTATCCGACCATCCAGGTCCAGACGTTCTATCCCGGCGCCAGCCCGGACATCATGACATCGTCGGTGACCGCCCCGCTCGAAGTGCAACTCGGGCAGATGCCGAATCTGACGCAGATGAACTCCGTGAGTTCCGCCGGAGCCTCGATCATCACGCTGCAGTTCGGGCTCAGCATTTCTCTCGACGTCGCCGAACAGGAAGTGCAGGCGGCGATCAACGCAGCAGGAAATCTGCTGCCGTCCGACCTGCCCGCGCCGCCAATCTACGCCAAGGTCAATCCCGCCGACGCACCGATCCTGACGCTCGGACTGACCTCCAAGACGATGCCGCTGACGCAAGTAGAGGATTTCGCCGATACACGACTGGCGCAAAAAATCTCCCAGCTCCCCGGCGTCGGACTGGTCAGCATCAGCGGCGGCCAACGGCCGGCCGTGCGCATCCGCGCCGACATCCGCAAACTCGCCGCTTATGGACTGAACATCGACGACCTGCGCACGACGCTTGGCAACGCCAACATCAATACGCCGAAGGGAAACTTCGACGGCCCGATGCGCGCTTTCACGATCAATGCCAACGACCAGGTCCGGAAAGCCGATGACTACAAATCGCGGGTCATCGCCTACAAAAACGGATCGCCGGTCCGCCTCTCCGATGTCGGTGACGTGGTCGACGGCGCGCAAAATGACAAACTCGGCGCCTGGATGAACCGGGAGCCGGCCATCATCCTCAACGTGCAGCGACAGCCGGGCGCCAATGTGATTGCCGTGGCCGACAGCATCAAGGCACTCCTGCCGCAGTTGCAAGCCTCTCTGCCGAGCGTGATCGACATCAGCATTCTCACCGATCGCACCGTCACCATCCGCGCCTCGGTGCGGGACGTGGAATACGAGTTGACGCTCGCGGTGATCCTCGTTGTGCTGGTGATCTTCGTGTTCCTGCGCAGCACCCGCGCTACCCTGATCCCGAGCCTCTCGGTGCCGCTATCGCTGGTCGGCACACTCGGAGCGATGTATTTGTTCGGTTTTAGCCTCAACAACCTGTCTCTGATGGCGCTCACCATCGCGACGGGATTTGTTGTCGACGACGCAATCGTCGTGATCGAGAATATTTCCCGCTATATCGAGCAGGGAGAACCGCCGCTGCAGGCCGCGCTCCATGGCTCAGAGCAGATCGGTTTCACCATCATCTCGTTGACCGTCTCGCTGATCGCCGTGCTGATCCCGCTGCTCTTCATGGCCGATGTGGTCGGCCGGCTGTTCCGCGAGTTCGCGATCACGCTGTCGGTCACGATCCTGATCTCCGGCGTCGTGTCGCTGACACTGGTGCCTATGGCTTGCGCGAAGCTGCTGAGGGCGGCGGCGGATGAGCGTGAAAACGCCTTTCAACGCTACAGCCGTGAAGGCTTCGACCGGCTGATCGCTGCCTATGGCCGCGCGCTCAACTGGGTCCTCGACCGCCAGACCGCCGTACTGTTTCTGGCGCTCGGTACTTTCGTGCTGACGGGCGTTCTCTACGTCATGATCCCCAAGGGATTCTTCCCACTTCAGGACACCGGTGTCATCCAGGCGATTTCCGAAGCGCCACAGTCAGTGTCCTATGCGGCGATGGCCGAGCGTCAACAAAAGCTTGCCGACGCCATCCTGCAGGACCCCGACGTCGACAGTCTCTCTTCATTCATCGGCGTCGACGGCACAAATATGACGCTCAACAGCGGCCGACTGCTGATCAATCTCAAACCGTTCGGCCAGCGCCGCTCCGATGTCACCCCCGTCATGCAGCGGCTCAGGGAGCGCACCGCTTCGCTGCCTGGCGTCACCCTCTATATGCAGCCGGTGCAGGATCTGACCATCGAAGGCACGGTCAGCCGCACGCAATACCAGTTCGTGCTCCAGGACGCCGACGCCGCGCAGCTCACCGAATGGGCACCCAAGCTGGTCGACAAGCTGAATTCGCTGCCGCAGTTCTCCGACGTCACCAGCGACATGTCAGCACAGGGGCTCGCGGTCTTTGTTGACATCGACCGCAACCAGGCGGCGCGCTTCGGCATCACGCCCGCCACTATCGACAATGCGCTGTACGACTCTTACGGCCAGCGGATCGTGTCGACGATCTTCACGCACTCGAACCAGTATCGCGTCATCCTCGAAGCCGACCCCTCGTTGCAGACATCGCTGCAATCACTGTCGTCGATCTACCTGCCTTCGTCGGTCGGCAACACGCCGGTGCCGCTCTCCGTGCTCGCCAAGTTTCATGAGCAAACCGCGCCGCTACAGGTCAGCCATCTCGGACAGTTTCCGGCGACGACCATCTCGTTCAATCTCGCCCCCGGTGCATCGCTGGGCGGGGCCGTCACCGCGATCCGTCAGGCAGAAGCCGATATCGGCCTTCCACCCAGCATCATCAGCACATTCCAGGGTGCTGCGCTCGCGTTTCAGTCTTCGCTCTCAAACCAGATTTTCCTGATCCTGGCGGCGGTCATCACCGTCTATATCGTCCTCGGCGTGCTCTACGAGAGTTTCATTCACCCCCTGACGATTCTATCGACACTTCCGTCCGCGGGCATCGGCGCACTGCTGGCGCTGATGGCGGCCGGACAGGACCTCACCGTCGTCGCCATCATCGGCATCATCCTGCTCATCGGCATCGTCAAGAAGAACGCGATCATGATGATCGACTTTGCGCTGGATGCGGAACGCAATGAGGGCAAGCCACCGCGCGAGGCGATCTATCAGGCCTGTCTGCTGCGCTTCCGCCCGATCCTGATGACGACGATGGCGGCCATGCTCGGGGCGCTCCCACTGATGCTCGGTACCGGCGCGGGCTCAGAATTGCGCCATCCGCTCGGCATCTCGATCGTCGGCGGTCTTCTGGTCAGCCAATTGCTGACGCTGTTCACCACGCCGGTCATTTATCTCTGGTTCGACCGCCTCGCCATGCGGATCTCCGGCCAGTCACTCAGCGGCCGGGAGGCCGCCGACGGGACCGGATCATGAGCCTGTCGAGCCCCTTCATCCGCCGCCCGGTCGCCACCACCCTGCTCACCATCGGGCTCGCAGCGGTGGGGATCGTCGCTTTTTTCAAGCTGCCGGTCTCTCCGCTGCCGGAGGTCGATTTCCCGACCATCTCGGTCCAAGCGACGCTGCCCGGCGGCAGCCCCCAGGATGTCGCCACTACCGTCGCGAGCCCGCTCGAACGCCACCTCGGCCAGATCGCCGACGTCACTGAGATGACATCCGCCAGCACCGTCGGATCAACACGCATCACGCTGCAATTCGGATTGAACCGCGATATCGACGGCGCCGCACGGGACGTGCAGGCCGCCATCAATGCAGCGCGAGCGGATCTTCCCACCAGCCTGCGGACGAATCCGACCTATCGCAAGGTCAACCCGGCCGACGCACCGATCATGGTCCTCACGCTGACCTCCGATACGCTGGAGCGCGGTCAGCTTTACGACGCGGCCTCCACCGTCCTGTCGCAGAAGCTCTCGCAGGTCGAAGGGATCGGCGAAGTCACCGTTGGCGGCAGTTCGCTGCCGGCGGTGCGCGTCGAACTCATTCCGCAGGCCCTCTACAAATACGGCATCGGTCTCGAAGACGTCCGCGCCGCCATCTCCAGCGCCAATTCGCACAGCCCGAAGGGCGGCATCGACGTCAGCGACCGGCGGTACCAGATCTATGCCAACGATCAGGCCAACAAGGCGGAGCAGTACCGGTCGCTGGTGATCGCCTATCGCAACGGCGCAGCGGTACATCTCTCCGATGTCGGCCAAGTAACCGACTCGGTGGAGAATCTTCGCAACGCAGGTCTCGCCAACGGCAAACCTGCGGTCCTTATCGTGCTCTACCGGCAGCCCGGCGCCAACATCATCGGCATCGTCGACCGCGTGAAGGCGCTTCTGCCGCAGTTGCGAGCGTCGGTCTCGCCAGCGATCGACATCGATGTCGCGGTGGACCGCTCGACCACCATCCGAGCCTCGCTGCGGGATGTGGAATTCACACTTCTGATCGCCATCGCGCTGGTGGTGATCGTGGTGTTCGCGTTCCTGCGCAACGGCCGGGCAACGCTGATTCCCGTCGTCGCCGTTTCGGTGTCGCTGACCGCGACGTTCGCGGTGATGTATCTGATGGGCTACAGCCTCGACAATCTGTCACTGATGGCGCTGACCGTCGCGACCGGATTCGTCGTCGACGATGCCATCGTCGTGCTCGAAAACGTCACGCGCCACATTGAAGCGGGTATGCCTCGCCGTGACGCCGCCCTGCTCGGAGCAAAGGAGGTCGGCTTTACGGTCCTGTCGATGAGCGTCTCGCTGATTGCCGTGTTCATCCCGATCCTGCTGATGGGCGGCATCGTCGGCCGGCTGTTCCGCGAATTCGCGATGACCATCTCGATCGCCATCATAATCTCGCTGGCGATCTCGCTGGCGACGACGCCGATGATGTGCGCCATGCTGCTGCAACGGGATTCGGGGCGGCGGCATGGACGGCTCTATCATGTAAGCGAACACGTCTTCGATACGTTGCTGCGCGGCTACCGGCGCACGCTGTCGGTCGCGCTGCGGCACCCCCGCTCGGTAATGGCGGCCCTGTTCGTGATCCTAGGGCTGAACATCTATCTATACACCATCATCCCGAAGGGTTTCTTTCCACAGCAGGATACCGGACGCCTGATCGGCATCATTCAGGCGGACCAAAGCATCTCGTTCCAACTGATGCAGCAGAAGCTGGCACAGTTTGTCACGATCCTGAAGAAGGATCCCTCCGTCGAGACCGTCGTCGGCTTCACCGGCGGGGGCCAGACCAATTCTGGCTTCATGTTCGTCTCGCTGCAACCGCTGGACAAGCGCCGGCTGTCCGCCGATCAGATCATTGCCCGTCTGCGGCGCGAAATGGCCGTCGTTCCGGGAGCAACACTCTTTCTCCAGGCTGTGCAGGACATTCGCGCCGGCGGGCGTGCCGGCAATGCACAATATCAATTCACGCTGCAAAGTCCTTCTCTGGAAGAGCTTGACGAATGGACCCCCAAACTGACCGCTGCACTTCAGCGCGAGCCGACGCTGGCCGATGTCAACAGCGACCAGCAGAACAAGGGCCTCGAATCCAGTCTCGTGATCGACAGGGATGCCGCCGCGCAGCTCGGCATCACGGTCAGCCAGATCGACAATACGCTCTATGACGCATTCGGCCAGCGTCAGGTCTCGACCATCTATGTCGCGCGCAACCAGTATCACGTGATCATGGAGGTCGCGCCGCAATACTGGCAAAATCCAGAAACGCTGAAGGACGTCTATATCAGCACCGCCGGGGGCTCAGTCGGCGGATCGCAGGCGACTAATGCGATCGCCGGCACTGTGGTCGCGGCAGGACAGGCGACATCGGCGAATTCTGCAAATGCCAATGCCGTCCGCAACCTTGCGACCAATTCGATCGGGGCCACCGGCAAGGGCGCGTCGTCGACGGGTTCCGCCGTAAGCACCAGTCAGGAGACGATGATTCCACTCTCGGCCGTCGCGCGCTTCGCACAAGGCGCAACCCCGCTCGCGGTCAACCATCAGGGACTGCTGGTCGCAAGCACAATCTCGTTCAACCTGCCGCCGAACGTGTCACTGAGCACTGCGGCCGCGACGGTCCGGGCGACGATGGATCGGATCGGGGTTCCTGCAACCGTCCACGGCAGTTTCCAGGGAACGGCGAAGGTGTTCGAGGAATCGCTCAGTAACCAGCCCTATCTCATTCTTGCCGCGCTGCTGACGATCTACATCGTCCTCGGCGTCTTGTATGAAAGCTATGTGCATCCGCTGACCATCCTCTCGACGCTGCCGTCCGCGGGCGTCGGCGCGCTGCTGGCGCTGATGGCGTTCAATACCGAATTCAGCATCATGTCGCTGATTGGCGTCATTCTGCTGATCGGCATCGTGAAGAAGAACGCGATCATGATGATCGACTTCGCGCTCGACGCCGAACGCGCCCGCGGGCTGTCCTCGTTCGAGGCGATTTATGAAGCGAGCCTGCTGCGCTTCCGGCCGATCATGATGACCACGATGGCCGCACTGCTGGGCGCGTTACCCCTCGCGATCGGTCTCGGCGAAGGCAGTGAACTGCGCCGGCCGCTCGGCATCGCCATTGTGGGAGGCTTGATCCTGAGCCAGATGCTCACGCTCTATACGACGCCGGTCATCTATCTCTATCTCGACCGGTTCCGACTCTGGGCATTGAGGCAGAAGGACGGCGACCTGTCCCACGCACCCAACCTGACGCCCCAGCCCGGCGAATAAGGGCATCTGTGGCCAGCGCGCATCAGGGGACAAACGAACAATCCGTAACCGGATTTTCCCGGCCTTCCTGCTCTTGTCTGTGCCGCGAAGAGGGAACACGATTATCCCCTGATCTTCCGTCGGATCTGTTGGCGATGTCCAGCGTACCAAAGACGCCCACGCCCGCTGCAAGGCGAACCAGCCGCGGGCGACGTATCCGGCCGGCGCTCGTCCTGACGCTGCTGGCGCCAGCCCTCATGGGGTGTATTCTGGATGGCGAGCGGCCCGCGCCCGATCTGGAGATTCCGGCCCGGTATCACGAGGCGTCAAGGACGGCGCCCGACGCCGCCATTCCTGCGCTCGACTGGTGGCGCGGGTTTCGCTCCAGAGAGTTGACCTCCTTGATGGAGGCGGCGCAGGTGACCAACCTGGATATCGCCGTGGCCTACGCGCAGATCATCCAAGCGGACGCACAGGTCGGCATCGCCGGAGCGCCACTCCTGCCGTCCGTGACCGGAACCGCAAATGCCGAGCGTGTCCGCACCGCAGCCTCCACGGCGGGCGGCGCTACCACGCCACCTATTCAATATTCGCAATATAGCGTCGGCCTGACGGCGAGCTACATGCTCGATTTCTGGGGCAAGAACCGCGCGACACTCTACGCATCCGAAGAGAGCGCCGTGGCTGCGCGATACAACCGCGATGTCGTCGCCCTTACCACCCTCGCCACCGTCGCCAACACCTATTTTCAGATTCTGGCAGCGCAGGACCAGATCCGCGTCACTCGTCGTAACCTCGCGGCCGCGCAGCGCATTCTGGATCTCATCCGCAAGCAATTCACCGGAGGAACCGCATCGCAGCTCGACGTCTCGCAGCAGGAGGCACTCGTCGGGACCCAGCAGGCGGCGGTTCCGCCGCTCGAAGTGACGCTGCGGCAGAACGTTGCCGCTCTTGCCGTACTCGTCGCGCGCGCGCCTGCGGATTTCCAGGTGGCAGGCGGTTCGACGACACGGATCGCCGTGCCGCGCGTCACGCCGGGTTTGCCCTCGCAGCTTCTGTATCAACGGCCTGATATCCGGCAGGCTGAGGCACAGCTGGAATCATCTGGATTCAGCGTCGATGCTGCGCGCGCCGCATTCTTCCCGCAAATCCAGCTCACCGGCCAGGCCGGTTGGCAGAGCGCATCGCTCGCGGCACTGTTCGGACCGGGCGCGTGGTACTACATGCTCGCGGCGAGCCTCACTCAGCCGGTTTTCGATGGCTTTCTTCTGAGCAGCCAATTGAAGCAAGCAAAGGGCCTCCAGCTTCAATACCTGCAGACCTACCGTAAGGCCGTGTTGTCGGCCTTCGCCGATGTTGAGAAGGCACTCGTCGCCCTTCATCAATACACGTTGCAGGAACGGCTGCAGAGCAGCGTCGTCGCAGCATCCCGCACAGCTTTCGACGTCGCCGAAACGCAGTTGCGCGGCGGCACGGTCAACCTCGTCACCGTCCTGCAAACCCAGCAGGCGCTTTTCAACGCGGAAAATACGCTGGTGCAGGTCCGGCTCACGAAGCTGCTGGCGGCCATCAGTCTGTTTCAGGCCCTCGGCGGCGGCTGGCTACCGCCAGTAGCTGCGTCGCCCAGGACGCTTCCACGCTGAATACCAACGCAGTGTTCCAAACGCGAACTGAGTGCAATTTCGACGAAATCCCGATCGACGTCAGCGGCTCGCGCCATTGCTCAGGAAGCAACGGCGACGCCTGTAACCAGCAATATCCATAGATCTTTCACCAATTCTCTCACAACCTCGACCTTTCTTTGACTTGGCATCGTCACAGACCATTTTTGTGGTGCTTCCATATGTATTTGTTGGTCATGCCCTGATAGTTGAGTAGAGGCGCGGCGACGTGCATCCCGAGCATGCAAAGGTGGATGCACGCTGCTGTTCACGACTTCTACTTTCTTGCCGCGCTGTATTTCGGCACCTCATCCCAGGTTGGACACTCATGCTGTTCGACTGGAGCGTCAAAAGGTTGATAGTTTGTTTTGTCGATCACAGTCGGCTTGAGCTGGACCTCTTTCAAAATCGGCTCCTTGCGCAGCGCGCGGATGACGAACATCGTACCAATGCAGCCTTGGACGAAGCCGCTTTACTATCCGGCCAAATAGTCATCGACTGCGCGATAGCGGAGAAGCAGGGGCGTCGCCTCCGTCATCAACTTCGTCCGGCGTTGTAGGCACCGTAGCCGAGCTGAAGCAAAAAATTCTTGGGTACGACAACATTGTTGGCGAAGGAGACGAGGCCCGCACCATGCAGGATTTCAGGCGAGATCGCGACGAGGTTTTGCGTGTTCAATGCCGAAGCGAAGGCGAGGTCCGGATTGTGCTTGCGGAGCAGGTTCCCGAGTGGGTGCTGTTGCTGGACTGCTTCGATCAGCAGAATGATGGCCTTGAGCATGTCACACGTCGCTCGGCCAAGAAACGCGTTAAGCTAACAGCTTTTGGCGGCAAGCTTATCGGCTGCAACAACTAAGCTTCAAACGTCATCTCTGGATATTTTCCCTGACCGCTCAGAAGTTGGTTGGCATCATCTTTTCTAATCGACGAAAATTCAGGATGATGAATAATTGACCTTCGTGCAGCTTCATTGCCGCGCGATCATCGGAAGTTGATCGCCCGATTTCGCTATTCGAAAAGCAGCGCCAGTTTCAAACTCGCAGCATGCTTTGCTTCAAACATAAAATGGGTAATCGTTTTAACACGAGAGAACGATAAAAATATCTTGCTGACAATCCGACCACACGTCGTGAAACGCGACACTTCAACACAAAGCTCGCGCTGTCCGACGCGGGCCGTCGAATAATTCAAAATCTTGCCACATCATCTGTTCAGATGACGCATCGCGACGGTCAGTTGCCCACTCTTGCGCACAGGGCGACCGGAGACCGTCATGCGATCTGCAACCAGCACGTCCGACACCACATTCCCACGCGCGCGATCCGCGCGTTCAGAAGCGCTGGTTACGCCTCTCGTTCTCACAGGGGTTTTTGCCGCCGCTCAGGTCGGCAAGGCGATCATCTGCATGCCGGCTATCCGGCTGGAGATGCTTCTTGGTCTTGATGTCGCGGGGTTGTTGGTCGCGGTATTCGCAACGCTCGGCGCGTTAGGCGGCGTCGGTGCGGGCGCGATCGTTTCCCGCATCGGTCTCCACCGATCGCTCGTCGGCGGCTTGTCAGCAATCGCGGCCGGAAACCTGCTGGGCTTTTATGCTTCGGATGCCGAGACGCTGCTCGTGGCGCGCATCCTGGAAGGCATAGGGTTCTTCGGCGTGGTCCTATCCGTGCCAAGTCTGCTGGCGGGTCTGCTGTCGGGAGCTAACCGCAATTTCGTGATGGCCGTCTGGAGCGCCTACATGCCGACCGGCATCATGTTGATGTTGCTGCTTGCCCCGGCGCTGCCTGTTATTGGATGGCGGAATCTGTGGCTTGCCAACGGCACCGCTGCCATGGTCCTGATGATTTTCTGGAGCGTCAGAATTGGAGCCGTGACGTCGATCGAAACTGCGAACGAAAATCAACGTACCGATATCTGGATCAAAAGCGCGATAAAGGTGCTCGGCAAGAAGCAGTGCATCGCCGCTGCGGTCGCATTTTTCGCATATTCCTGCCAGATTTTCTCGATGTCGTTTGCGCTTCCGCATTATCTGACATCGATCTATGCGATATCGATTGGGACCGCGGGACTGCTCAGCGGATTCGTCCTTGCGGTGTCCGTGGCCGGGCACGTCGCGTCCGGTTATCTGTTGCGTGCGGGGCTTCGGATATGGGCCTGTGTGGCAGTTGCGCTGCTGACTTTCTCCGTTCTGAGCATCTGCATTTACAGTACGGCGCTTTCCACTTCCGCCACAATCATTCTCGCCGCAATTTCGCTCGGTGTCGGCGGCCTCGCTCCCGGCGCGCTATACGCGAGCGCGCCTCACATCTCACCGACTCCCGACAGTGTCCCGACGACGATCGGCTTGCTTCAGCAGGCGAGCAATCTCGGACAATTGGCCGGACCCATGATGGTGGGAGCGCTCGCGGCGCATTTCGGGTGGCCGTCTGCGGCATTCGCCGTGGCGCCGATCGCTATCGCGGGTTCTCTAACCAGCCTTTTGCTGCGCGGTGCTGAAAACAAATAAGTTTGGCTGCCGGAACCAGGCCAGACAATCGCGATTTTGCTGCACTCACTCGGAAGTGCCGGGTTGTTTCGAAGCAGCCGGATTTTGGTGCCGCCAGAACAGGGAGCCCCGGTCAAAGCCGTCGGCTCTGAGCCGCGCTTCCTGCCAGTCGCGGTCCTGCTGACGGACAAGCGCGCGGTATTGCCGTGGCGGCAGGCCAAAGCGCGCGCGGAATGCCCGGCTGAACTGGCTCGCGCCGCCGAAGCCGCAGCACCTGGCAACGTCCATCAGCGATTGCTCGTCCTTCTTGTCGGCCAGCAGCAGCCGCAAGGCATGGTCGAGCCGATGCTGCAACAACAGGGCACGGATGCCGCCTTCTGCCGCCAGCAGCCGGTAGAGCGACGCGCGCGAAAGGTGAACCGCATCGGCAATCTCGCTGGGTCCGAGCCGCGTATTGGCAAGATGCGCGTCGATGTAATCGAGCGCCGCCTTTCTCCTCGACTTCACATGATCCGTTTCATCGCTCGCCAGCCATGCGCGGGCGTAGGCGTTCGTCAGCGCGACGATGCCCTCGATCGCCGCCTCGGCTTCGCTCACGGTTAGATCGTCGGCCTTGGCATAAAGCGACTGCATTGCAGCCCCGATCAGATGCGCTGCTCCGCTACCGCGCCGAAATACCAGGCCGTGCGGCTCCATGGCCAGCAGGGTCGCCGGCACGCTCTCGCGCGCGAGGATGATGATCATATTTGTGTAGTCGGTGGTCACACTATGAAATGGTCGCGCATAATCGACGATCTGAACATCGCCTGATTCGACGCTACCACGTCTTCCGTTCCAGTCGTTGTCACACCGGCCCTCAAGCTCAAGATAGATCAACAACTGGTCGGGGCTTTGCGCGACCAGCGCCGGCCCTCTTGTCATGGAGAATGCGGTCCCCTGAGAGCGCATCAGGATCGCGCGTGGTGTGTGGTAGGTGCGCGTCGAGAGAGTGAAGCGCTTTTCCTCGGACGGGTCCGGCAGCGATACCGTATAGATATGAGCAAAGGTGTCGCGAAACGCCTGCCAGACCTGTAGACCGAATTCACCTCGAGGATTGCTGTCCAGCCCCTGCAGCTTCGGCGACGAGGCGCCCTCGTTCTCGTCCGCAGGCAGCATCGCTGGAGCATGTGCCAGCACATCATCGACGCTGATCTTGGCCATAGCGTTTCCCAAACCCAAGAATGCTTTTAACACGATCCGATATACACGAGCGTCTGTATAAATTTGACGCCATAGATCAGCTTATTGACGCTACGTCTCAAAATCCAGCAGGGGGAAAAACAGGGCAGCCGACCGTTTTGATCCCGGAAATCAATTCGTTGCCACACAGTCTCAATCTCCGGTTCGGCGTCAGTTTGTGCTTGAAATTTACGAGCGGAATGTCTCCCTTGCACTCTGCGCAACCGGGTCAGCCTGGGCGAGCCGCAACGTGCCGACGGACAAGGCCGGCCTCCGGTTGCAAAGGAGCCAAACGTGATCGATTTAAACGGCGTTTCCGCCGGGTCGCTGTCCGACACGATCGGCGCGATCTATGACTGCGCGCTCGACCCTCAGCTCTGGACCAACACCTGCCGAAAGATCGCAAACTTGTGTGACAGCACGGCGGGCGGCATTTGCGTTCACGATCTGCGACATACGCAAAACGATCAGTTGTTTGTCTTTGGATACCAGCAGAAATTTCTGGAAAAGCTTCGGGATTATTACGCGGCCAGTCCGATGGCGGCATCGGATGTCGTCGCGACCGTCGGCGACGTCAAGGCGCTCTCCTTCGAGAGTATCGAGCTGTATGAAAGCCGGTTCTTTCACGACGTGCTGCAACCGTTCGGACTGCGCGACATTGTCTGGTTTCCGGCCTTGCGGACCGAAGGGCGCATGGCATCCCTGCACGCATCCAGATGCGGGACGGCGCCGCGATATCGCGAGCGCGAGATCAGCCTGTTCAAGCTACTGGCCCCGCATGTCTGCCGCGCGCTTGTGATCTCCGACATGCTCGATATCAGGGCGCTTCGTTCTGACATGCTTGAAAGGACGCTCGACGGGCTCGCTTCAGGCGTTTATCTCACCGCACGCGACGGCCGCGTCGTCTACATGAATGCGGCGGCGCAGCGTCAAGTCGGGACCGGCAAATCCATTCGCATCGTGAACAGCCGGATATCCGCCGCCGATCCCGGGACGCGGGCCGCTCTGTCGAGGGCCATCGACGAGGCGGCGGCGGGCGATATCTATGACAACGGGCGCGAACATTCCCTGGCGATCCCGAATGTCGACGGAGGGCCAGGCTACATCGGAACGCTTCTGCCGGTATCGCGCGGCCAGCGTTGCAATATCGTTGCCCCGCTCGCTGCATCTGTCGCCCTCTTCACCAAAGACCCCGCCGAAGCGCCGCTGCTGCCAGGCGAAGCCTTTGCGAGGCTCTACAAGGTGACGGGAGGCGAACTGCGCGTACTCCTGGCACTGGCGCAGGGGCTTGGCGGAAAGGAAGCGGCGGACTTGCTCGGCATCAGTGAGCCGACCCTACGCACCCACTTGCAGCGCATCTTTTCCAAGACCAACACGATCCGGCAGTCCGACCTGCTCCGCCTTTTTCAGAATGCGACGCCGCCGGTTCGGAGCACACAGCAGCCTGCTCTTCATCCTTGAAAAAGAAGCGGCGCGACAGCCGCATGCCCGCCCGCTGTAACCGACGAGCCGAATGGCGGGTCGGACCAAAGCGGCGACACCAGAAATCACATCATCGATTCCGATGACGCGGCTCTGCGGCCGATCGCCTAACATCACGCATCTATTCGTGTGGAGCCGAAGACGCAGTCTCAGCTTGCAAGGCCGGGCGAGATTGCGCGCTTCCATGATGAGGAGATGATCGATGGCGGTAAGAGCTGCTTGCCCGAAAATTCGACCGCGTCGCGTGTTGCCGATGCTGGTCCTCAGCGTCTCGTTGGCGACGCCCGTCGCGGAAGCTCAATCGGAGGCGACGACGTTTGCCTTGGATTGTGCGAAGAAAGAGATCGCGGTCATTACCGCTATTGAAGAACACGGGGCGGCGGATGATGTCCTCCCAATACATCTGAGCAAGGCCGGGCACACGATGTTTAATGCACGAATGGTCTGTTATGAGGGTCGTGTCGGCGAAGCGGTCGCTCTCTATGACAGCATTCTTTTCGATCTCGGCCCCATCGCATCCGTGCACCAGAAATGACAATACTCCTCCGTCTGGCGGCGCGGTTGCGCGCGGCGTTCGAAGCATCGCGATTCCGTCTGTGCCGGCGAATAGCTCGCTGCGGGTTGGCAGCTATTGACTGACAACAAAACCAACCTGTTGTCCAAAGTTGGAATCGCGCAAATCTACCAGTTCAACAAAGCATGAAATTCATTAGCAAAACTGAGTCCGTTTCGAATTTCGGAACATGGACTTATGGCAGTTTGGAGAATCGACATTGCTCGCTCAACATTGGGCTCGAGCATTTCCTCTTCCTCGTCCTTAAGGCCGACAGCTTGTTAGGCAGCAATGCCGGCTAGAGCGACGTCGATCTGCTATACTATTTTTCGCCGACGGGGCTGCAAGTGCCATTCTGTTGCCTGTCTCCGAATTTTCCTGGTCTAGCGCGTTGCGCCGGAAAATCTCCTAGATTCGTGGCTGCAATCAGTTCACGTCAAAACGTGCAGAAATTTCTGCATACTGCCGGCGATCAACACATCCCATAGCGTGTCGACGGACGACTGCCGCTTAGACGTGAAATTGAACAGGTTGCTAACTGTCGACAGGGATAGTCACGGGCTCGCGACCATCGACTGTGCGGCTACGCCTTTCGGCTGTTTCGTACGCCGGCGCTTGATGCAAATGAAGGTCGACAAGCGGAGCCGGCGCAGCCGTCCGCAGAACCGCTGCTCGACGAGGCAACCCGCTGGTTGCGGACCGCCACCCGTATACCCCTATCGGCAAGGCTGCCGGAGCGGCGAAACGCCGGAACCGCTCAGCTTCCAAGCGGAACTGCTCGATGAAGAAGCCTGTCACCTTCGCCTGACGGTGAAGGACGTTTTGCGGCCGTGTTTCTCCTTTCGCAATGAAGCACCACCACTGCTGCGACATGTGCGAGCATCATCCCCCCGAAGGCAAAACCGCCAAGCAAGGTATACATTGTCATCTTTGCTCCCCGGCACATAACCATCTCGTCGCCGTCAACATCCTCGCGGACCGGAAGCATCACCACGAAGGCGTGATTGATCTCCAGAAATTCGCATGGATCGCGGACGCCACAAACGGAAGCCACACGCTAGCCAGTCGACTGTAGATACTGCATCATCGGAACCGATGACGGCTGAATCCAATGATGCTCCCGCACCGCCCTATAAATGACGACCAAAGCCAGCGCGTCCATCATGCCGGCAGCGTTGGCTTTCAAGACAAGCGCAAGTCCGATCATGATCTTGCCAATGCCGATCGCTGTATCGAGGCCCAACGTGTAGAATGTCAGAACCGATCTGCCGCCTTTGAAATGATCCTCCCTGAAGTATGGCTTGGACAAGGAGGATAGGATCAATGTCGCCATCCGCAGCGATATCGGGCAGCCACATAGACGACGTTCAGAGTGAACGTGAGAACGCTTTACGCTGTGACAAGCGGCAGCGCCAATCACCGCTGGCAATTTTCCCAGATCGGTCGATGTACTGCCGATCCGAAAAGCGGAAGTTGGCGCGCCACCCATGCACGAGCACGAACCTCAGCATCGCATTGTCTCCAGCAAGTTTCCGGCATGAGCCACGTGAAGCGGGCTCATGCCGGAGCTTTACGGGTCAGAACGGCTTTTCCGCCTGCAGCCGTTTCACGGCTTCCTGGGAGATGCTGGTATCGAAGATCCGCTCGGCGCTGACCTTCTTCTCGATATAGTTGTAGTAGTCGGCCCAATAGTCCTGCATCTTCATGACGCCGGCGATATTCGGCATGCCGTCCTCGCTGGTATAGGACCAGTGCGGCGCAATGGCGCGAACTGTCTCCGCCGGCAGCGAAGTGGTCCGCGCAAGGATCTCGACGATATCCTTGTGCTTGTCCGGATCGCCGGCGGCGGCGTTGAATTCCTTCACACCCTGCAGATAGGCCATCGCAAAGCGCACGAGCACATCACGCTTGTCCTTGAGCAGGCTCTGGCGCGTGGCGATCATGCCGATCGGGCCGTTCGGTTCGATCTTGTCGGCGCTGATGATCATCGGACCCCAGCCGCTCTTCTCCGCGAAATATCCGAACTGGTAGGAGATGTCGGTGGCGTCGATCTGGTTCTGACCCAGCATCTTCATCAGGTCAGGCTGCGGTACGTTGAAGACCCACTGCACATCCTTGCGCGGGTCAAGACCGGCCTTCTGCAATGCCAACGAGAACATATACTGGTTGATGGAACCCGTTCCGCTGACGCCGATCTTCTTGCCCTTCAGCTTGCCGAAATCTGCGACCGATTTTACGCCGGAATCGTATAGCGCCTTGGTGACATTGATGACCGAATAACCGCGACCATCCTTGTTGTTGCCGCGATCGAGAATGGCGACGAGCGGCGCGCCGCGCGCGATGCTGTTGAACAGGCTGGCATTGGCGGTCATGAACGAGACGTCGAGATCGCCAGCGATCAGCGCCGGCACCGCCTGGGAGCCGTCGATGAACATCTTAGTCTCGATCTTGAGGCCAAGCTTTTTGAAATAGCCCTTTTCGTTAGCGATCAGAAAGCCGCCGCCGGTGATGAAGGGGCCTTCTCCAACACGGAGCACGTCCGCTGCTTGCGCTGACGTGACTCCTAGAAGCGCCAGTGACAAAGCCGCTCCGGCGACGGTGCGTGTAAAAACAGAACTCTTCATGATTTCCTCTCTGGAAAAGTGCGTTGTCTTGATTTTCCGTCAGCCGGCATATGCTCATGAAACCAACCGTGGCACGAGCGCCAGCAATTCCCGAGGCGTGACGTGGGCGGCTGCGCCCATGTCGTTCCCGGCTAAACGGATTTCTCGGATGGATTTCATCCGCTTCCCCCGAAGCGAATGTGGGCGTTGTTATATTACCCGTTCTTGTGACGGGTTTTGTCGCTGGGTAGTCCGGTTGAATTGTCAATGTTAAATATCTTAATGTTGATATACTTGAACGATGTGGCAATCCTGTCAAGCACGCGGAAATCGGCGCGAAAAAAAATCTCACGTGTCAGTATGGGTGCGCAGAATGGAGAACCGATCTAGTGCACCGATGCCGACGCTTTTTGGAGACCAGATTTGAAACACACTCTTGAGGCCACGCCGCAGACGGTTCACTGGGGTTATCTGGATGCTTCGCTGCCGCCAGCGCTCACCATTGCGTCGGGTGATCGTGTGAGCGTGGATTGCGTCTCCGGATTGCCCGGCATGTTGCCGGCGCCGGACAGCGGCTTCACGATCCCGGATAATCTCACTGCGATTCTGGCGTCGGTGAAGAAAGATCTGGGCGTTCATATCTACACCGGTCCGATCGGTGTGGAGAGTGCACGACCGGGCGATGTCCTTGAAATACGCATCCTGAATATCGAGATTCGGCAGGACTGGGGCTGGAATTTTTTCCGCAGCTATATGGGCACGCTTCAGGAGGACTTCCCGTATTTCCATCTGACGATCGTGCCGCTCGATTGCGCATTGCAGGAGGTGGCGATGCCGTCCGGCCTGCGGGTGCCGATGCGGCCGTTTTTCGGCCAAATGGCGGTCGCTCCGCGCGCTGAGTGCGGCCGCGTCAACAGCAAGGAACCGCGTGAGTTCGGCGGCAATCTCGATTGCAAGGAGCTGACCGCGGGCAGCACGCTGTATCTGCCGGTGCAGACGGATGGTGCGCTGTTTTCGGTCGGCGACGGCCATGCTGCGCAGGGCGATGGCGAGGTCAACGGTACGGCCATCGAAACCGCATTGCGCGGGACGTTTGAATTCCATCTGCACAAGGATCGTCGTTGGGCCGCGCCGCGTGCGGAAACCCCGACGCATTTCATCACGTTCGGTCTTGATCCGAGCCTCGACACCGCTGCCAAGCAGGCGCTTCGCAATATGATCGACTGGGTTGTCGAGATGACCGGCATCGAGCGGAGCGAAGCCTATTCGCTGTGCAGCATCGCTTGCGATCTGCGGGTGACGCAGACGGTCAATAACGTTAAGGGCATCCACGCGATGATCGAGAAGTCGATCCTGTTACGCCGGGGATAGCGGGCTGCTGCTGCAATCGTCACTTTGCCCGCTAATTCCGCTCCTGCCAGTAGCGCGGGTGTGGTCCCGGTCATCTTCCGGAAACTGATGGAGAAATGGCTCTGGCCGGAGAAACCGACGGCGAGGGCGACCTCCGCCAGCGGCATGTCGCTGCCGGATAGCAGTTCGCGGGCGCGGCCGATCCGCGATGTCATCACATATTGATGTGGTGAGAGGCCGGTGGCAGCGCGCAGACGTTTTGTAAATTGCAGCGGGCCGAGGCGGATCAGTCGCGCCAGTGTCGAGACGTTGAACTGCCGGTTGATGCGGAAGACACTGGCATCTTCCGCTCGAAGCAGTTCACGAAAGCCATCGAGCAAATGTCCGACAGCCAATCGGGCAACACCCACGAGATTCTGTGCGAGTTGTTCCGCGCGATGGACTTGAAGTCCGAAGACCGTGAAGCAGCGAAGATCAAAAACTGGGCGAACGACTTCCCGTATGTAAACGGCGGCATGTTTGCCGGCGGCGCGGAATGCCCCAAGTTCTCCCGCATCGCCCGCTTCTATCTTCTCGCCGTTGGCAATCTCGAATGGGACAAGATCAACCCGGGCATTTTCGGGTCAATGATTCAAGCAGTCGCCGACGATGACGAACGTGGCGAACTCGGCATGCACTACACGAGTGTGCCAAATAAGCAACTGGTGCCTGCGGCAAAGTTGATCGAGTTGGCGCGCGCCATGTTTAAGGACGCATGGAATCAGCGCATCGCTCAAGCTGCTAGCGCATCGCTCAAGCTGCTGAAGTCGCGGAAGGCTGCAAGCGGGAGAAAGCAAAGATTGAAAAGGAAATCCAACGCCTGATCGATCTCATCATTGGCACAACCTCCACTGAGGTTGCCAAGGCATACGAGCGCCGCGTGAGCGAACTTGAAAAGCAGAAGCTGCTCTTGGAGGAACAGCGCCAGAATTGGGGTCGGAAGCCTGACGCCTTCGAAGAGTTGTTCGAACTCGCGATGGCATTCCTGTCAAAGCCTTATAAGCTCCGGCGTTCCGGCAATTTGCAGCTTCAAAAATTGGTGCTCCGACTGACCTTCGCGGAGCATCTCCGCTACGTCCCCAAGGAGGGGTTTTCGAACGCAAAAACTACGATGCCTTTCAGGCTCTTAGAGTCCTTTCGAACCGGAGGAAATGAAATGGCGCGCCCGAAAGGCGAACCCCTGACCCCCAGATTCGAAGTCTGGCGCCCGATGATCGCTTCATCATGCAACAGAAGTGCTCTCGGGAATTCGCGCAGCCTCGCCGCTGAGACCCCACTCTACTGTCACCCTCAAGCACCACCTGCGGAAGTCAAGTGCCATCCTACAGACAAGTGTTCTCATCTAGGATCGAAGCTTAAATCGCACCAGCCAAACTGTTTCCGAACAGGTGAACGCCGCGAGAACATTTTGCCCAGCTGTTGCCCAAACTTTCTAGGATTTTGGGCAATGTTCGCGGCTTGTTCAGGCGTGGCGAGGCGGGATGACAAAAGCGAAGTGAAGCCTAAGCTGTTGATTCCGCTGTATAGCAATGGTGGGCGCGACAGGGATCGAACCTGTGACCCCTACCATGTCAAGGTAGTGCTCTCCCGCTGAGCTACGCGCCCGGGCCGGCTGTCTCTTATCGACTCCGCTTCGGGGAGGCAACCCCGGCGCCGGGAAAGCTGCAGAGATTTCAGGCCGCCGCCCCCTCGACGGAAGGTCGACGGGGGAGGACAAGCGGCATCGTCCGCTCAAACCGCATCCGACCCTTCATCCTTCATACGGAGACGGCATGACAGGAGCGGCAGGACGGGCGGGGCGGCGCTCGCAGAACACCAACTCCAGGCACCGCGGCGGATACATCGCAACCGGCCGATCCTGCATCAGGTGCCGTTGGCAGGGTGCCACGCCGCGGAGAGACCGCTCAGGCCGCCAGCATCTTGTTGACTTCGCTCACCAGTTCACGAAGGTGCACCGGCTTCGACAGCACTTTGGCGTTCTTCGTCGTGGTGCTGTCGGCGTTGAGCGCGACCGCGGCGAACCCGGTGATGAACATGATCTTGATATCCGGATCGAGTTCCGACGCCCGCCGCGCCAGCTCGATACCGTCCATTTCCGGCATGACGATGTCGGTCAGCAGCAGTTCAAACGGCTCCTCGCGCAGCCGCTGATAGGCCGACAGGCCATTATCATAGGACGTCACTTCAAAGCCGGCGTTCTGGAGTGCCTTGACCAGAAACCGGCGCATATCGGTATCGTCTTCCGCCAATAGGATTTTCGACGGCGCAGGCTTGGTGTTCATTCCGTGATCGCGACCCCGTTGTCCCCGGGCTCATTAGGACTCCACTCGGTAAATATGGGGTGAACCGCCATCGTGCTGCGGATTTTCGCCGTTTCCAAAGGCACAATCTTCGGAACACACCGGCAGCCTCGACCAAACCCGCTCTTGCGGTCTCCCCCTCCCCGACAATTCCGCCCTCGCCATTTGTTCTTTGTTCTTGGCAGCGGCGGCGTGTCCATGGACAATGGCTCGAATCGCGACCGCGCAGCGGATGCGGACGGCAGCAGGCAGACCGTGCAGATAGTAGCGTCATGACCAACGTCCGGGACGAGTTCGACCCCCCGTTCGAGATCTGCGAACCAGAGACAATCCGCGCGCCGATCCTGTTCAACTCGCCTCACAGCGGGTCGATCTACCCGCCCGGTTTCCTTGCCACGTCGCGGCTTGACGTCGAGGTACTACGGCGTTCGGAGGATGGCTACGTCGACAAACTGGTCGCCGGCATGGTGAGCCGCGGCTATCCGCTGATGCGGGCCCACTTTCCGCGCTGCTTCGTCGACGTCAATCGCGAGCCCTATGAGCTCGATCCACGCATGTTCGAGGGCCGCCTGCCGTCCTTCGCCAATACCCGTTCGATGCGGGTCGCCGGCGGTCTCGGCACGGTGGCGCGCGTCGTTGGCGACGCGCAGGAAATTTACGAACGCCGGCTGCCGGTGGATGAAGCATTGCGGCGCATCGAGAGCCTCTACAAGCCGTATCACCGCGCGCTGCGCCAACTGTTCGGCAAGCTGCACCGTGAATACGGCGCCGCAATTCTGGTCGACTGCCATTCGATGCCCTCGACCGGTGGTCAGGACGACCGCGCCCGGCCGCAATTCGTGATCGGCGATCGCTACGGCACAAGTTGCATCGGCGTGCTGTCGGAAACGGTCGAAGAGGCGCTACGCAGCTTCGGCTACACGGTCAGTCGCAACAAGCCCTATGCCGGCGGTTTTATCACCGAGCACTATGGCAACCCGACCGCCGGACTGCATACGATCCAGATCGAAGTAAACCGGGCACTCTATATGGATGAGAAACGGCACCAGCTGACCGCCGGGTTCGCTCGCCTTTCCGCCGACCTCGAAACACTCGCTGACCGTCTTGCCGCAATTCCGCTGGAGGAGCTGCGCCCTTATCAGGCGGCCGCCGAGTAACCGGACGGCTTTCATCCTCCAAAAAAGAAAAAGGGCCGCTTGCTTGCGCAAGCGGCCAAGTCTAGGGAGGAAACGCCCAAGGAGGGCAACGGTAGCTCTCGCTACCGCATTGCGGTAACATACATCGCGACGCACAAAAGGCAAGTGCTTCTGACCGTTTTTCCATGAAAAATTTGCATGGCTGAACCTCGCAAGCAGCGACATGAACACCCGAAGGCATTAAAAATGGCCACATCACGGCAAACTAAAGCCAGTTTTCGGCATTTTGTCGCACCGTGAACTGCGTTGAACGCATATCCTCGGGTTCCGGCGCGAAATAGCAGATATGTTGCAGGACTGCCCCAAATGGGGGCATGGAAATTTAACGGCGACCGAAGTGCCAACTGTAGCCACCAGGTGTCGACTTCCGGTTTTATCGACGAGGATCAAGCAACGGCATGACCGCCATCGACTTTTCCTCCTTCGTTGATGAACTGGCGAGCGCCTCGGGCGACACCATCCTCCCGTTCTTTCGGACTTCGCTCGCTGTCGAGAACAAGAATGCCGGCGACTTCGACCCGGTAACTGCCGCCGACCGAGCCTCCGAGAATGCAATGCGGGCTCTGATCCGGCGCACCTTTCCCGATCACGGTATCATCGGCGAAGAATACGGCAATGAGCGTAGCGACGCCGAATATGTCTGGGTGCTCGATCCGATCGACGGCACCAAGTCGTTCGTCGGCGGCATGCCTGCCTGGGGCACGCTGATCGGGCTTTTGCGCTTCGGCGAGCCGGTCTTCGGCATGATGCACCAGCCATTCACCCGTGAGCGCTTTACCGGCGATGGGGCGGCCGCACATTACCGGGGGCCGGCCGGCGAACGCGACATGCGGGTGCGCACATGCCCCGGCCTGTCTGACGCTGTCCTTTACACCACCAGCCCGCGACTGATGCAGGCGGACGAGCGCGCCGCCTTTGCGACGGTCGAGGACGCCGTGCGCCTGTCACGCTATGGCGGTGACTGCTACGCGTATTGCATGCTGGCCGCAGGCCATATCGACCTGGTCATAGAAACCGGGTTGAAGCCTTATGACATCATGGCGCTGATTCCGATCATCGCCGGGGCCGGCGGCATCATCACCGACTGGGACAACCGGCCGGCGCAGAACGGCGGCCGGATCGTCGCGGCCGGCGACGCACGCGTGCATCGCGCCGCGCTCGAAATGCTCAATTCGGCCCTGGCCGCACCGCAGGATCAGTAGTAGGGCGTTCCCGGCACGAAGGCATCGAATGCCGCCCAGAATTGCTGCCGATAAAGATCCTGCTCCTGCAACAATTCATGTCGCGCACCCGGCACCATGACATGTGAGCCGGCCAGCAATTGCATGCCGAACTGCTCGATCGCCGGCGTCGACACCACCTCATCCTGGCCCGCCGCCAGCATCAGCATCGGCTGGCGCAGCCGTGCTGCGTAGCCAGGTTCGGCAAACCGGCGCATCTGTTGAAATGCGGAATGCGCCCACGCGATGGTGGGCGCGCCGATGCCGAGGCCGGGCTCCGCATCAAGCACGGCGCGGAAGCGGGCGAAACGCACGGGATCCGAGGTAAGCACATTGCCGGCAAAGTCCTTCAGCTCGAACTTCTGCGCCGACGGCACATAGGCGGAGCCAAAACCGAGGCAGCGTAGCATCGCCAGCGAGGTGCTTGCGGACCCGTGCAGAGGCACGTGCGGCAAGCCGACCATCGGGGCGCTCAACACCACGCGGTCGAACCAGCGGCGGCCTTGCATACAGGCGTCGATCAGGATTGCCCCGCCCATGGAATGGGCCAGCGCGAACAAGGGCGGCGGACAATCCGGCAGCACCACCTGTTCCATGAACGTATCGAGGTCGGCACAGTAATCGGAGAACCGTCGGACATGGCCCTTATATCGGTCTGCCAGCAGACGGTCGGACCGACCCTGCCCGCGCCAGTCGAGCGTCGCCACAGCAAAGCCGCGTGTCCGCAGATCGCGAATCGTCTCGAAGTATTTTTCGATGAATTCCGCCCGCCCCTGCAGAATCACCACCGTCCCCCGCCGGCCAGGCGGCGGTGCGAACCGGGCAAAACGCAGATTGACCCCGTCCCGGGTCTTGATCGTGCCGGAAACAGCGTCTTCAGGAACAGGATTGGCGGGGATCGAAACCAGAGTCATGAATGGGCCGCAGCTGCCGTTCTCTTATAGCAGGACCACCCGACTGTCTGAACGGAACAGCAGGATACAACAAGCCCACGAGCAAGAGAGCCGGTGGCAAAAAACCAGGCTGAAATCATAAAATACAATATATTCAATACCTTAAAACAACCCCGCAGGTCTTGAAGTCGTTTTTGATGCGACCCATATCAGTTTCGTGCAGGCCAATGGTGGCTGCACGACGGGCTTCGGGTCAGGCCATTGGCGGACCCTACCCGCATGTCGCTCAACAGGAGGATATGCTGATGCGTACGTTTGATCTTGCTCCCCTTTACCGCTCGACCGTGGGTTTCGACCGGCTGTTTTCGATGCTTGACGGCTTCGATACCGCAGCTCCGGGCTACCCGCCTTATAATATCGAGCGCACCGGTGAGAACGACTATCGAATCTCGGTTGCGGTCGCCGGCTTCGGCGAGGGCGACTTGTCGATCGAGGCCAAGGAAAACACACTGACGATCAAAGGCGAGAAGCAGACCAAAGAAGAGGCCGGCAAAAGCGAGGTACTCTACCAAGGCATCGCCGCGCGCGCTTTCGAGCGCGTCTTCCAGCTTGCCGACCACGTCCAGGTCAAAGGCGCGACCATTGAAAACGGTCTGCTGCACGTTGATCTCGTCCGGGAAATCCCCGAGGCGAAGAAGCCGCGGCAGATTCCGATTGGCAAGAAGGACACGCCGAAGGTTGTGGAAGCGCAGGCAGCCTAATCGCGCAACCAATACGCTTTTCATCGACCGAACAGTCAGACGCCCCGGACCCACTCCGGGGCGTCTTATGTGTAGCTCGCGTCAGAGGCGTCAGAGCAGCGGGTTGATCGGGAAGCCGAAGGTCGACTTGCTGTCTTCCGCGGCGGGCGCTTCCCTGGTGACGCCATTGGCTGCAGGCTGCTCCGGCGCCCGATGAATCTCGATTTTTCGGATCAGCCTGGGTGCTGATTCGGACGAAGCGGCAGGGACAGAAGCCGCCTGAGCGGCCTGCGCCTCCTGCCGCGAGGCGGGCGACGGTTTTTTGACCGGTAGTGGAGGAGCAACTTCCGTCGACAACCGCACAGATCGCTGCGGTGTGGTAACTCTCCGCTGGTCCCCGGGGCTTGGCGCGACATCGAAGGCACGTCCGCGCACCACATCAAACTCCCGTGCATCTGGCGATCCGTCATCGACCGTGACGGGTGCGAAATAGCGGCGGGCCAGCGGCCGTACGGCGAGAACCCGGCCGTCATGACCGTCGAGAACAACGCGCAGTTCGCGCCCGTCTTCGTCGGTGGCGCGCAGCACATAGCTGCCATTCTGCCAGACCGGTCCGCTAAGGGGATCGAGGCCCATCGAACGGGTGATCGTCACTGCCTCAAAAGCCGGCATTGCTCCCGCCGGCGCCCGCATCGCCCTTAGCGGCTCGCCATTGGCACCGAGCGAACCTGCAAGCGACAGCGCGGTTGCCAGAATCATCGTGCGTTTCAAGAACCCTCCCATCGCCCGGCCGCATCATCGTTGCCGTCAGTCATGCGCCCTACGATCGGAGCGGATTTGGACGGGCGATGGGCGGAAATTCAGAAAGATTGGGCGTTTTAGAGGAAGGATGGTGGAAGGGTGCCGCAGCCGCGCTCACCTGGATAACCGTCTGAGTTTCCCGATGTTCAAAATAGTCTTTATCTTACAAATAATTATAAAGTTCAGGATGTCCTGAAAATCGCATCGGCCAGGATCCGCGCAACAGGATTGCGGCAGAGCAGGCTCCTGACTCGCTTCCTTCCGCGCAGGCAGAGCAGGCGGCAATAAACATTCAAAAAACTGGAAATAGGCCATGGACCCGTCTTGTGCGGCGGTCCAAAATTTGGCAGGGTTATAAAGGACAGTAGTGCTGTCCTATTAGCGCACCCGACCCGCACCCGGGTGAGTTGATGGCGACAGGCGATAATGTGACGGACCGCCTCGGTATCAGGCAAGCCATCGCAAGCGCCTGCAAAATAAGCAGCGGGATCCGGCACCAGAACAACCGGACGCCGTTGCCTTTCTGAACACGCTGACCGCGCCGCGCATTTCCGCACGGCGGATAGGGTTCAACGCAGCCGACGGAGCATTGTGCTCTGGCGAGGATGGGGAAGATGACTGTACAGCGCGACGACCACCGGAGAAATGCCCAGCGAATCTGGGGCCCATGCAAGGACGAGCCGTATGATGACACGCTCGATCCTGGCACGCCGGCGGCGCAGGGCCTGTACGATCCTAAACTCGACAAAGACTCCTGCGGCGTCGGTTTCATCGCCGATCTCAAAGGCCGCAAGTCGCACAAGATCATCGAGGACGCGCTTCGCATCCTCTGCAATCTCGAGCATCGCGGTGCTGTTGGCGCCGATCCCCGCATGGGCGACGGCGCGGGCATTCTGGTTCAGATCCCTCACACCTTCTTCGCCCGCCAAGCGGAAGCCATCGGCTTCAAGCTGCCTCCTCCCGGGCACTATGCAATCGGCCAGTTGTTCCTGCCGCAGGACAACGAATGGCGCGAGATCATCCGTGACATCTATGCCGAGCAGATCGACGCCGAAGGTTTCAAGCTCCTCGGCTGGCGCAGCATACCGACCGACAATTCGACGCTTGGCAGGAGCGTGATCCCGACCGAGCCGGTCCACCAGCAGGTGTTCATCGGTCGCGGCGACCAGCCGATCAGCGATGACGAGTTCGAGCGCCGGCTTTATTTGCTGCGCAAGGTGATTTCCAACGCCATCTACAAGCAGCGCGAGCGCCGCCTGTCCGGCTACTATCCGGTGTCGGTATCGTCGCGCACCGTCATCTACAAGGGGATGTTCCTCGCCGATCAGCTCAAGACCTATTATCCCGATCTGAGCGAGCCGGACTTCGAGAGTGCAATCGCCCTCGTCCACCAGCGCTTCTCCACCAATACGTTTCCGACCTGGTCACTGGCGCACCCGTTCCGGATGGTTGCGCATAACGGCGAGATCAACACCCTGCGCGGCAACGTCAACTGGATGGCGGCACGCCAGGCATCCGTTTCCTCTGATCTGTTCGGCACCGACATCGGCAAGCTGTGGCCGATCTCCTATGAAGGTCAGTCGGACACCGCCTGCTTCGACAACGCGCTCGAATTTCTCGTGCAGGGCGGCTATTCGCTCGCCCATGCGATGATGATGCTGGTGCCGGAGGCGTGGAGCGGCAACCCCGCGATGGATCCGAAGCGTCGCGCCTTCTACGAATATAATGCGGCGCTGATGGAGCCCTGGGATGGGCCGGCAGCGATTGCCTTCACCGATGGACGACAGATTGGCGCGACGCTCGACCGAAACGGCCTGCGCCCGGCGCGCTATCTCGTCACCCGCGACGGACGCGTCGTCATGGCGTCGGAAATGGGCGTCCTCGACATTCCCGAGAAAGACATCATCCGCAAGTGGCGGCTGCAACCCGGCAAGATGCTGCTCGTCGACCTCGTCGAAGGCCGCCTGATCCCCGACGACGAACTGAAGGCCTCTCTAGCCGAAGCCAATCCATACCGGACATGGCTCGACGATACGCAACTCGTGCTCGAAGATCTGCCGGCATCGACGCACACCGCACCGCACTCCAACCTGCCGCTGCTGGATCGTCAGCAGACCTTTGGCTACACGCAGGAAGACATCAAGCTGCTGATGACGCCGATGGGCGCGGCCGGCGAGGAAGCCATCGGCTCGATGGGCACCGACACGCCGATCTCGGCACTGTCCGACAAGTCGAAGCTGCTGTTCACCTACTTCAAGCAGAACTTCGCGCAGGTCACCAATCCGCCGATCGACCCGATCCGCGAGGAGCTGGTGATGAGCCTCGTCTCGATCATCGGGCCGCGGCCGAACCTGCTCGATCTCAAGGGCATGTCGCATACCAAGCGGCTTGAGGTTCGCCAGCCGATCCTGACCAACGAGGATCTGGAGAAGATCCGCTCCATCTCCGAGATGAGCGGCGCGCATTTCAAGTCGCGAACGCTCGACATCACTTTCCCGGCCGAGCATGGCGCGACCGGCATGGGCTGGGCGATCGACGCGCTATGCGAAAAGGCAGAGGAAGCGGTCCGCAACGGCCCCACCAACATCATCGTGCTCAGCGATCGCCGGGCCAGCGCCGACCGGATTCCGATTCCGTCGCTGCTCGCCTGCGCAGCGGTGCATCACCATCTGATCCGCTGCGGCTTGCGCACCTCGGTCGGCCTCGTCGTTGAATCCGGCGAGCCGCGCGAGGTCCATCACTTCGCCTGCCTCGCCGGCTACGGCGCCGAAGCGATCAATCCCTATCTGGCATTCGAGACACTGGCGGCGATCCGGGAGCAACTGCCTGGCAAGCCGGGCGAGAAGGACGCGGTCAAGAAATACATCAAGGCAATCGGCAAGGGCCTGCTCAAGGTCATGTCGAAGATGGGTATCTCCACCTATCAATCCTATTGCGGCGCACAGATCTTCGACGCCGTCGGCCTGAAAGAAGACTTCGTCGCCCGCTACTTCACCGGCACTCACACGCAGATCGAAGGCGTCGGTCTTGCCGAGATCGCCGAAGAAAGCGTGCGTCGCCATCGCGATGCCTTCGGCGATGCGCCAGTCTATCACGACATGCTCGATGTCGGCGGCGATTACGCCGTGCGCGTGCGTGGCGAGGAGCATGCATGGAATGCAACCACCGTCTCAACGTTGCAGCATGCGGTGCGCGGCAACTCGCAGGAACAGTATCGTGTCTTCGCCAAGCTGCTGAACGAGCAGTCGGAGCGGCTGTTGACCATCCGTGGCCTGTTCCGAGTCAGGAGCGCAGAAGACGACGGCCGCAAGCCGGTGCCGCTCGACGACGTCGAGCCGGCAAAGAATATCGTGCGCCGTTTCTCGACGGGCGCCATGTCGTTCGGCTCGATCTCGCGCGAGGCGCATACAACGCTTGCCATTGCCATGAACCGGATCGGTGGCAAGTCGAATACCGGCGAAGGCGGCGAAGAATCGGACCGCTACAAGCCACTGCCGAACGGCGACTCGATGCGCTCGGCGATCAAGCAGGTTGCTTCCGGGCGCTTCGGCGTGACGACCGAATATCTCGTCAATGCCGATATGATGCAGATCAAGATGGCGCAGGGCGCCAAGCCCGGCGAAGGCGGCCAGTTGCCCGGCCACAAGGTCGACGCCACGATTGCGAGGGTGCGTCATTCGACGCCTGGCGTTGGGCTGATCTCGCCGCCGCCACATCACGACATCTATTCGATCGAGGATCTGGCGCAGCTCATTTTCGACCTGAAGAACGTCAACCCGAGAGGCGACGTCTCGGTGAAGCTGGTTTCCGAGATCGGCGTCGGCACGGTCGCGGCGGGTGTCGCCAAGGCGCGCGCCGACCATGTGACGATTTCCGGCTTCGAAGGCGGCACCGGCGCAAGCCCCCTCACCTCGATCAAGCACGCCGGCTCGCCGTGGGAGATCGGTCTCGCCGAAACCCACCAGACGCTGGTCATCAACCGGCTGCGTGGCCGCATTTCGGTGCAAGTCGACGGCGGTGTCCGCACCGGTCGCGACGTCGTGGTCGGCGCTCTCCTGGGCGCAGATGAATTCGGCTTCGCTACCGCGCCACTGGTCGCTGCCGGCTGCATCATGATGCGCAAATGCCACCTCAACACCTGTCCGGTCGGCGTCGCGACGCAGGATCCGGTGTTGCGCGCGCGATTCAAGGGTCAGCCGGAGCACGTCATCAACTACTTCTTCTTCGTCGCCGAAGAGGTGCGCGAACTGATGGCGGCGCTCGGCTATCGCCGCTTCGACGAAATGATCGGGCAGTTGCAGATGCTCGATCAGCAACGCTTCGTCGAACACTGGAAGGCGAAGGGGCTCGATTTCTCAAAACTATTCTTCAAGCCCGATGCTCCGGAAGACGTAAAGCTCTACAAGTGCGAACCGCAGGATCACCAGATCGACAAAGTGCTCGACCGCACCCTGATTGACGGCGCGCAATCGGCGCTTGAACACGGCACGCCGGTGCGGCTCTCGCATCGGATCAGGAATACAGACCGCGCCACCGGCGCCATGCTCTCCGGCGAAGTCGCCGTGCGCTACGGCCATGCCGGCCTGCCGGACGACACCATCCACGTCGACCTCACCGGTACTGCCGGACAGAGTTTCGGTGCATGGCTTGCGCAGGGCGTCACCTTCGAACTCGAAGGCGAAGGCAACGACTATGTCGGCAAGGGTCTGTCGGGCGGGCGTATCGTCATTCGCCCGGCCGCCGACAGCGGCATCGTGCCGGAGGAATCGATCATCGTCGGCAATACGGTGCTCTACGGCGCGATCGCCGGCGAGTGCTATTTGCGCGGCATCGCCGGCGAGCGCTTCGCGGTTCGCAATTCCGGCGCGGCGGTGGTCGTCGAAGGCACCGGCGATCACGGCTGCGAATACATGACGGGTGGCGTGGTCGTCGTTCTGGGACCGACCGGCCGCAACTTCGCGGCCGGCATGTCTGGCGGCGTCGCCTATGTGCTCGACGACGACGATACGTTCAAATCGCGCTGCAACCTCGCCATGGTCGAACTCGAACCGCTGCCCGAGGAGGACGATATCGCGGAACGGGAATTCGGCAACGATCTTGAAAGCCATGGCCTCGTCGAGGTGATGGCCGACATGACGCGTTTCGATTCGGCACGCTTGCGCAAGCTGCTCGCCAATCATGCTCGCTACACCGGATCGACACGGGCACGCGCCATTCTCGACGACTGGCCGCGCTACCGCACGCTGTTCAAGAAAGTGATGCCCGTCGAATATCGCCGCGCCCTCGCCGAAATGGCAAAGGCGAACCTCCAGGCCGCCGAGTAGGGATCACGATCATGGGCAAGATCACCGGTTTTCTCGAGATCGACCGCAACGACCGCGACTACACGCCGGTCGAGGAGCGGATCAGGCACTACCGCGAATTCGTCATCCCGCTTGGTGATGTCGCAACGCGCGAACAGGCGGCGCGCTGCATGGATTGCGGCGTGCCCTATTGCCACGGTACCAACCGGATCACCGGCGCGCCGACCGGATGTCCGGTGAACAACCAGATCCCCGACTGGAACGACCTGGTCTATCGTGGCGAATGGGACGAAGCGGCGCGCAACCTGCACTCGACCAACAATTTCCCCGAGGTGACCGGCCGCATCTGCCCGGCGCCGTGCGAAGCCTCGTGCACGCTGAACATCGACAACAACCCGGTCACCATCAAGACGATCGAATGCGCAATCGCCGACCGCGCGATCGAGAAAGGACTGGTGCCGGAGCTGCCGGCGCACAAGACCGGCAAACGGGTCGCCATTGTCGGCTCCGGACCTGCCGGGCTCGCCTGCGCACAGCAGCTCGCCCGCGCCGGCCATGACGTGCATGTCTATGAGAAGCATGCGAAGGCCGGCGGCCTGCTGCGCTACGGCATTCCCGACTTCAAGATGGAGAAGATCCATGTCGATCGCCGCATCGAACAGATGCAGGCGGAGGGGGTCACCTTCCATTACGGTGCTCATGTCGGCGGCAACGTGCCGGCGTCGGATCTGCTCGACGGCTACGACGCGCTCGCCGTCACCGGTGGCTCCGAGGCGCCGCGTGACCTGCCGATCCCGGGCCGCGATCTCGACGGCATCCATTTCGCCATGGATTTCCTGCCGCAACAGAACCGACGCAACAGCGGCGAACCGCTCGACGGCATTGCTCCGATCCTGGCAACCGGCAAGCGCGTGGTGGTGATCGGCGGCGGCGATACCGGTTCCGACTGCATCGGCACGTCGATCCGACAGGGCGCGGTATCGGTGGTGAATTTCGAGATCATGCCGCAGCCGCCCGAGCACGAGAACAAGGCGCTGACGTGGCCACTCTGGCCGCTGAAGCTGCGCATCTCTTCGAGCCACGAGGAAGGCGCCGCACGCGACTTTGCGGTTACCACGACAAAATTCATCGGCGAGAACGGCCGGGTGACCAAGCTGCAATGCGCCCGCGTCGATACGGCGTTCAAGCCGATCGCCGGCAGCGAATTCGAGATCGATGCCGACCTCGTGCTGCTGGCGATGGGCTTCGTCCATCCGGTGCATGACGGCATGCTGAAATCGCTCGGGGTCGAACTCGACGCGCGCGGCAACGTCAAGGCTGACCAGATCGCCTACAAGACGTCACGGGCGAAGGTGTTTGCTGCCGGCGACATGCGGCGCGGCCAGTCGCTGGTGGTGTGGGCAATCCGCGAAGGCCGCCAGTGCGCCCATGCGATCGATGCATTCCTGATGGGTACGACAAGCCTGCCGCGCTGAATACGAGACAGAAAAAGGCCCGGCGCAGAACTCTGCACCGGGCCGTCAGGATCTGATTCAAACGCGTTGAATCAGATCTCCTACCCATCCTGGGATTTGGATATGGTCTTTTCCGAAAACCAGCACCCGCCTTCCGGGATCACGCCCTACCTGAACAGCCCGAAGAAACCGTCTTCGAAACGAGGTGCCGGGCGCGGCGCCGGGCGCTGCTGCTGTTGCTGGGGAATGCCGGCCGGCGGGCGGATAACGCCCGACGAAGAGCCGCCTGCATTGCCGCTTGCCGTACGGCGATCCGGCGGCGGCGCCCGCCGCGGCTGTTGATCGGCCGGAGCCGATGCGGCAGCCGGCTGCTGCGACCGCACCGCCGGTTTCTTCATCGGCTCGGCAGCCGGTGCAACTGCCACCGGTGCAACCGCTGGCGCCTCAGGGGGTGGGGCAGCCGCACCGGCGGCCGGCGCAAAATCCGAATCGCTGCGCGGCCAAATGAAATTATCGGCACGCCCTGCGGGCGCCGCGAGGGGTTCGCCTCTCACCAGTACGCGTGCTGCCACGGAATCGCTCACACCGGCATTGCGCCCGCCGCCGAGCAACTCGCTGCCCGTAGCAGCAGCCCCGGTCAGCGGCACGACCGGCCCCGCCAGCGGCCGTCCGGTCGGCGTCTCGGCGTCAACGCCGGAGGCATCCGCAGGCAGGGCAATCGGCGTCGCGCGGCCGCTCATCAACCGGCGGATTTCACGGTCTACGTAATGTGCAAGCTTGCGCGCGCCATAGGAAGTGAAATGCACGCCATCATAGGCACGCAGACGACGCGTCTGTCCCTCGACGTCCGGGCCGTGCAGCGAGTAGCGATTGTTCTCGTCGACGAAACCGTCCCAGACATCGACGTAAATAATTCCCGCCTTCTGGGCGCGGGCGCGGAACAGATCGTTGAGATAAAGCGCATCGGACGTCGAACGCGTGCCGCGGATCGACGGCAGGCCGACCCAGATCACCGGAACGCCCTTCGACTTCGCCGCCGCAATCATCTCGTCGATCTTGCGGCTATAAAGCTCGGCCCAGCGATCGGAACGGAATTCGTTGCTGCTGCCGGGCGGAGGCGCAGTGACGGGCTCCGGCGCCACCAGGCTCTGGGGGGTATCGGATTCCTCGTCGGAATGCTCCAGCGCGGCATTGTCCGGCTTGATATTGTCGGGCTTGGCGTCAGACTTGGTAATGTCAGGCTTGCTAATGTCAGACTTGGCAATATCAGACTTGGCAATGTCCGATCTGGCCGCCACATCCTGCGCTTCGCCGGTCTTGCTGTCGGCCTTTGGAGCGTTCTTTGCCTCTTTGGCCTCTTTGGCATCTTTGCGCCCTGACCGATCTTTCGCGGCATCCGCTTCCTTCTTGCGCGGCGGCTCGCGGATGGCGGTACGATCATTCAGGCCGAACATCACCACGACGAAATCGGCCTTCTCCTTCAACAGAATGTCTCGTGCGACATGCGGCCAATCGAGGTCGCCACGGCTTTCATAACGGATCAGGCCGGAATGGATTTTGTGCTTGCGAACGACGGCGACCTCGGGCGTGTCGGAGAAAGTGTTCTCCAGGCCATAGGCCAGCCAGTCCGCCATCGAATCGCCGAACACCATTACCGTGGTTGTCGGCTCGGGCTCGTCCTTGCCCGGCTTGCGTGGCGCCGGCGCGCGACTGTAATCGCCCTGCGGCTGCGCCGACGGCTCGCGCGGCAGCATCTGCGGCTGGCGGGGCTGCGACTGGAACAGGCCACCACCGAACAATTGCTCGAAGAAATTGCCGCCCGAGCGGCGATATTGCGCCTCGGCGACGTCGGTCGCGGCAAGGAAACCAGCCAGAGCAATCATCACGGCAACCGCTGCCGGAGTCGCGGACGACCAAATCCGGCAGGCGATCCGGAATAGCGCTTTCCGCTGCAGGCTGTCGCGCATCCCGGCACACCAAAGGTCGATCCCAGACGCGGCGACCCCGCCGCGTCGCTTCAACCTGATCAGCCTGAGAAAAATGTCAACTTGAGGGTGCCCCCGCCGTATCGTGAGGTTATTGACGGGCCTGGACATGTCCCCGATCGCCACGCAGGCGTTGCAGGACCGCAGTCGAGGCAAAGCCGTCGGGAACCTGTCCGGTCTGCGCCTGGAACGCCCGGATCGCCGCGCGGGTGCGGCTGCCCAGCCGGCCGTCCGGCTCGCCGACGTCGTATCCGTGGCGCGCCAGCAATTGCTGCAGTTCCAGCCGCTCCGTCCGCGACAGCACCCGCTCGTAGCGCGGCCAGTCCTGTACGAAAGCCGGCCCACCGCGCAAGCGGTCAGCGAGATGACCGATCGCCAGTGCATAGGCCTCGGCGGGGTTGTAGCGCATGATGACCCGGAAATTGTGCGTCATCAGGAAGCCCGGCCCCTGGATGCCCGCAGGCATCAGCAGATAGGCACGATCGTCGGACCTCGGAAACGCCGAACGATTGACGCGGACGACGCCATGCCGTTGCCAATCACGTAGCGTCATGGTGTGCGAGCGATCGGCGAGGCGGAAGTCCAGCGTCGCCGGCACGACCACTTCGTAGCCCCAGCTATGGCCAGCGATCCAGCCGTTCACTTTCATCATGTTGGCGGTCGAGGCCAGCATATCGGGAAGCGAATCGACGATATCGCGCCGGCCGTCACCGTCGAAATCGACAGCGAAGCGCTTGAAGGTGCGCGGCATGAACTGCGTACCGCCGAAGGCGCCGGCCCAGGAGCCGACCAGATGATCCGGTCGCACATCGCGGCGATGCAGGATTTCCAGCGCTATCAGCAGCTCTTCGCGAAAATAGGCCTGTCGCCGGCCGATGCAGGCGAGCGTCGCGGTGGCGCGCAGCACGGAACGGCCGCCGGCCAGCGTGCCGTAATTGGTCTCGACGCCCCAGATCGCTGCCAACACGTAACGGTCGACGCCGTAAGCGCGCTCGACGCGGTCGAACACGGCGCGATGCTGGCTCAGCAGGTCACGACCTTTCTGGATGCGGGCATCGGTCACCAGAACCTCGAGATAGTCCCAGAACGACTTGGTGAATTCCGGTTGGCTGTCCATCAGATCCATGATGCGCAGATCGGGCTGCAGCCCGACCGTCGCAGCATCGAAGCTTGCTCGCGAAATGCCGCGCTTGGCTGCCTGCGGCCACAGGCTTGCCAGGCATCGCGGAAAGTTCGCCGCCGCCTCGCGGATCGCCGCCGCAGTCATCTCCGGGTGGCCGGATGCGCCCGATTCGCCGCTCCACGGTTTGCCAACCGGCGGCACGGAACCGGTGACCTGTGCCGTCGCGGCCGGCATGGCGCATAGGGTGATCGCCCAAACCGCGACAGCCGCCAGCATGCCCCGCGTCAAATCGCCCGCCGGCAGACTGCGACGCCTCGATGTCCCGTCGTCCATGCGCATCAGCATGAGCCTCAATCCGTCCGCATTTCCCGGCTTAATGGGTGAACGCTTAACGTTTCCGTAGCGTTAACAATCTCCCGAACCACAGCGCCGCTCTTGTCGCAGACCGAAGCACCCAGTCAGGACCAGGACGCAGACACCCTCGGCAACCGATCATCAACACGGCGGCGGTATAGAGGCGACGCAGCCTCGCTGTCTTGCCGCCGGCTGCGACGATTCCACCACCGTTCCATGCTCCATCGCCTCGGACCCTCATGACCCGCATTCGCAAAGCCATCTTTCCCGTTGCCGGCCTCGGCACCCGCTTCCTGCCCGCCACCAAGGCGATGCCGAAAGAAATGCTGCCGGTTGTCGACCGCCCGCTGATCCAGCATGTGGTCGACGAGGCCCGGCAGGCCGGGATCGAGCACTTCATCTTTGTCACGGGCCGCAACAAGAGCGTCATCGAGGACCATTTCGACCGCCAGTTCGAACTGGAAATGACGCTCAGCGAGCGTGGCAAAACCCGTGAATTGCAGGCGCTGTCGGAAGATCTGCCCGGCGCCGGCACGACGAGCTTCACGCGCCAGCAATCGCCGCTCGGTCTCGGCCATGCGGTCTGGTGCGCCCGCGACCTCGTCGGCAACGAGCCATTTGCGCTGCTGCTACCCGACGTGCTGGTGCAGCATCCGCAGGGCTGCCTCGCGCAGATGATCGACGCCGCCAATGCCATCGGCGATCATGCAAACATCATTGCCGTCGAAGAAGTGCCGCATGAGCGGGTGTCGAGCTACGGCGTGGTCGGCGTCGGTGAAAGCAAGGGTAAGGCCTTCGCCATCACCGAGATGGTGGAGAAGCCGAAGCGCGAGGCAGCGCCGTCGAATCTGATCATCACCGGCCGCTATATCCTGCAGCCGGAGATCTTCGATATTCTGGCGCGGCAGGAGCGAGGCGCCGGCGGCGAGATTCAGCTCACCGATGCAATGCTGCAATTGATGAGCAGGCAGCCGTTCTACGGCCTCAAGTTCGAAGGCCGCAGCTTCGATTGCGGGTCGAAGATCGGTTTTCTCGCTGCCAACGTTGCTTATGCGCTGGAGCGCGGCGACATCGCGGGCGAGTTCCGGGCCGAGATCAGCAAACTGATCGGCCAGCCTTAGCGCGGGTTCTATTTCTGCAGGCGCAGACCGAGCAGGAAAATATTGGCGTCGTAATTAACGCCGAAGGCATTGGAGCGCAGCCATTCGCGGCGCACTTCGCCTTTCAGCCATAGCTCGCGGCTGAACTTGTAGGTCAGGCCGAAACCGAGCGCGTAGCGGGTGTCTTGCCGGTCGGCGATCGTGCCGGCGGCGCCATCGCCCTGATAGGTGTCGAAACCGAAGCCGAACTTCACGGTCGCGATCAGCCACCGCCGCATCGCATGATCGACCTGCAGGCCGGCATCGCGATAGAAGATTCCGGAGACGCCCGGAACGGTGGATTCTCCGATATTCGTCTTCGCCGTCAGTTTCGCCGTGGTCAGAGGTGTTGCCGTCCACAGCAGCGAGGCGTCAAACAATACGCCGCTGGCAGCTTTGAGCCGCGCGTCGTCGTAATCGCGTTTGGTGTAGCCGACCGAAATGTCGCCGGTGAGCTGACGCGAGAGTTCGAACGTCGAACCGACACGGCCGGTCATTGCCTTCGAGTTGCGTCGATAGCCGTAGGCATCCGCCGTCAAATCGTGGACGCGACTGTCGCCGCCGGCCTCGATATAGGGCGTGATGCCGGGGCGCAGTTCATAGCCAGCCCGCAGCGTCGCACCATATTGATTGAAATTGCGGTCGTCGTTACTGGCGCTCGTACCATCGACCAGCGACGACGACTGCCAGACGGTGCGATCGAGCGTGCCTTTGACGCCGACCTCGAGACGGTTGAAACGATGCGCCAGCCCGGCGATGCCACCGACTGTCGTATAGATCGGCAAGCGCGACAGCCCCGCTTGCAGGTTCGGGCTGTTCGGATAATCGGTGCCCACCTGCAGGCGCCCGCCGAGGTCAATGCGCGTGTCCCGCGTCACGTCGATGCGACCGTCGATGCTGCCGTTACCCTGCGGACGGCTGACGGATGGCGTCGTATCCTTCGCATAGGCCGTATAGGTGCCGCGCAGATCAGCCTTCAGTTCGTGCCGCGACCAGCGCGATTGCACGCGCAGTTCCGGCGCCACCGTCAACAAACTGGATCCGCTGCCGCCGCTGGGCCGTGCCCCCGGATTGCTGTCATAACCGCCGTAGAGTTCGATCGCCGGATAGAGATCGAAAGCGCCCGCGCGGATACCGAGCGGATCATAGGGATCGCCCTCGGCGACAAGCTTCTTGCGCTTAGTGACCCGCGCCGGCAGCGCGCCGACCGGTACGACCGGAAGCTGCGCGGCCATGGCCTGCGTGCCGTCCGCCGGCCGCGTCGTGGTCGAAAGCGGCGGGATCGGTCGCTGATAGGGTGACGATAGCGGTTCGACCGGCTGCGTACTGCCATTGGCCGCCGCGCGGCCTGCCTCCTGCCCACCGGCGGTTTTCCTGGGTGTAATCCCGGCCTCGGCGGCGCTTTTGGCAGTCTGCTTTTTTCGGGAATTGGTGGAGTCGAACCCCATTCGCCCGGTTCCGGAAACCTGCGCCGGCTCGAAACGCTGCACCGACGGGCCGACGGACGCATCGTTGCCCTGCTGGAACCGGGGTGTCGTCGATACACCGGCAGACGCCGTCTGCGCAAAAGCGGCAGTCAATGCCGCATCGGTCGCCACCGTACAGGCAGCAGCCATCACGCCGAGAACGTGCGGCATAACGCGCCTGATGACAGCCGAACACGGCACCTTTGACCCTCCTCACCCCGGCCGGAGCGAAAGGCAGCGACGACACGTGCGCGGCCGCAGCTGGCCGCACCTCGCAAACATGCTTCACGGCCCGCCGCCGTCCGGGAGTTTGCTCCGGGAGGCCGGCAGGCTTTGGTTAACGGAGTAGAAAAGGTTATGGTTAACGGAACGTTGACGGCATCGGCGGTCGCGGTGACGGGTCCGGCGTGCTATGCACGGCGGGAATCGACGGGCGACAGCGCCCCGCAACTGCCATGAGCCAACAAAAAAAACCAAACCAGAACAACCACATGACCGACGATGCGGTAATCGCTTCGGCGGTTCGTGCGCTGGCGGTGGAGAGCGAAGGGCTCGACGCTTTGTCAGCCGCGTTGCGTGACGGGCTTGGGCAGGCATTTACCGCCGCAGTCGAGATGATGCGCTCCGCATCCGGTCGCGTCATCGTTACCGGCATGGGAAAATCCGGCCATATCGGCCGCAAGGTCGCGGCAACGCTGGCCTCGACCGGCACTCCGGCCTTCTTCATCCATGCTGGCGACGCCGGGCACGGCGATCTCGGCATGATTACCCCACAGGACGTCGTCATCGCGATGTCGTGGTCGGGAGAAACCGCCGAACTACAAAGCCTGATCGACTATACAAGACGCTTCAGGATCGGTCTGGTCGCACTGACCGCCCGCGCGGACTCGACGCTCGGCAAGGCGGCGGACATCACCCTGACGCTGCCGAATGCCCGCGAAGCCTGCCCGCACAATCTGGCGCCGACCACGTCCGCGCTGATGCAGCTTGCGATGGGCGACGCACTGGCCATCGCGCTGCTGGAGAGCCGCGGCTTCACCGCACTCGATTTCAGCATCTTTCACCCGTCGGGGAAACTCGGCGCTGCACTAAAATTCACCCGCGACCTGATGCACGATAGCGCCACCATGCCGCTGGCACCGCTCGGCACGAAAATGTCCGATGCAATCGTGGTGATGACCGGCAAGGGTTTCGGTTGCGTCGGCATCGTCGATGCGCAGGGCCTGCTCGCGGGGATCATCACCGATGGCGACCTGCGTCGTAACATGCGCCCGGATCTGCTGTCGGCACGGGTCGATGAGGTGATGACCCGCAACCCGAAAACCGTGCGGCCGGACCAACTGGCCAGCGAAGCGCTTGAGATTCTGAACTCGTCGAAGATTACCGCGCTGATCGTCGCCGAAGGCAAGCGGCCGGTCGGCATCCTGCACCTGCACGATCTGCTGCGCGCCGGCGTCGCCTGACGCATCGCCGCTACGTAATTCCAGACGGCTCTGCGCAGAACTCAGTCCGTATCGACGGCGACAATCAGTGTCGCGCCCTCGACGGCCACAACCCGGATGCGGCTGCCCGCCACGGCATCCGGCCCGCGCACCTTCCAGAGCGTATCGTTGATCCGGACCCGCCCGACACCGTCGACGATCGGCTGATCGAGAGTGTATGAGCGGCCGACAAAACCGGCGGCGCGACGGTTGAGAAACGGCTGGTCGCTGCGCCGGCCGACCGAGCGGCCGAAGCGACGCCACAGCGGGATCGACGCCACTGACAACAGCGCGAAAACGACGAACTGCGCTTGCCAGGACCAATCGATCATCAACGAGACGGCCCCAACCAGCAGTGCGGCGATGCCGAGCCACATCATGAATGCGCCCGGGGCTGCGACTTCGATGATCAGCAGCAGCAGGCCGGCGACGATCCAGTTCCAGGGTCCAAGCGTAACGAAAATCGACGACATCACGACTGCATCACGATTTCATCGTCGGCGAATGAGAGGGCACGGTGCCCGTCGAACCTCTCGGCGGTGTGTTGCCGGAGAAACTGGCCTTGGACAGTTCGGCGATGCCGGTAAGCGCGCCGAGAATATTCGTCGCCTCCATCGGCAGCAACACCAGCTTCTGGTTTGGCGAACCGGCGATCTCGCCGAATGCCTTGAGATATTTCTCGGCAACGAAATAGTTGAGCGCCTGCACATCGCCCTGCGCAACCGCAGCGCTGACCATCTCCGTGGCTTTGGCTTCCGCCTGCGCCAGCCGCTCGCGACCCTCCGCATCGCGGAACGCCGCCTCGCGACGGCCCTCGGCCTCGAGAATCTGCGCCTGCTTGCGGCCTTCGGCGCGTAGGATCGCTGATTGCCGCTCGCCCTCGGCGGTGAGAATCTCGGCACGCTTCTCGCGCTCGGCTTGCATCTGCTTGCTCATCGATTCGACGAGATTGGCCGGCGGCACGATATCCTTGATCTCGATGCGGTTGACCTTGACGCCCCAGGGCGCCACCGCCGCGTCGACAACGCGCAACAGCCGCTCGTTGATCTCGTCGCGGTGCGACAGCATCTGGTCGAGATCCATCGCACCCATGACCGAACGGATATTGGTCATCGTCAGCTTGATAACCGCGTGATCGAGATGCGCGACCTCGTAGCTCGCCTTGGCCGCGTCGAATATCTGATAGAAGACGAGGCCGTCGACGGTGACGGTGGCGTTGTCTTTAGTGATGACCTCCTGCTGCGGCACGTCGACCGCCTGCTCCATCACATTCACCTTGTGGCCGATGCGATCGAAGATCGGAATGATCAGGTTGAGGCCCGGCTCCAGCGAGCGCGTGTACCGGCCGAAGCGTTCGACCGTCCAGGCATAGCCTTGCGGTACGGTCTTGACTCCGCTGATCACCAGGACAATCGCCAGCAGGACAATTGCAATCACAAAAATATCGAAGCCAGACATTCCGCCCCCGCCAGTGCTGATCCTGATCGATCCGATCCTGAACGATCCATTGTGAAGGCTCGCCGGCGCAACGGCAAGGCGGCGTGAAGCTGCCGGGATCGTCTAAAGCCAGGCACCGGGCACCAGACGCTCTCTTGTCAAGGCACCGAGGATGGCGACCTTCAAATCCAGCCTTGTAATTCGCGCGTGACCACCTCGCGGATCACGCGCAGCCCTGCCTCGCTGTCATTGAGGCAGGGGATGGCAGCAAAATTCGCGCCCCCCGCCTCCTTGAAGATACCGGCGTTCTCCATCGCGATCTCTTCCAGCGTCTCGAGGCAGTCGGCGGCAAAGCCCGGAGTCACGACCGCCAGGTTCTTTACCCCCTCCCGCGCCAACGCCTCGACAGTCGCATCGGTATAAGGCTTGAGCCATTCGGCAGTACCGAAGCGAGACTGGAAGGTGATCCTGAACCGACGCTCGTCGAGGCCGAGCCGCTCTCGGATGAGCCGCACCGTCTCCTCGCACTGCATGCGGTAGGGATCGCCCTTGTTCACATAATCTTCCGGCATGCCGTGGAATGAGGCCAAAATGACATCTGGCTTGAACGATAGCTGCGAAAGCGACAATTCGATCGAATAGGCGATCGCATCGATATAGACCGGATCGTCGTAATAGGCCGGCGCAACGCGAATCGCCGGCTGCGAACGCATCGTGGCAAGCGCTTCGAACGCCTTGTCGCAGACGGTAGCAGTTGTTGCCGCTGCATATTGCGGATAAAGCGGCAGCAGCAGGATGCGGTCGCACCCGGCGGCCTGCATCGCCACAAGACGTGACAGGATCGACGGATTGCCGTAGCGCATCGCCCAATCGATGTGCAGACGGTCATCGGCCATCAGCGCCGTCAGCTTTTCGGCCTGCGCACGCGTGATCGTCATCAGCGGCGATTCGTTGCGCGCCCGATTCCAGATCTTCTCGTAATCCTTGCCCTTGCGGCCCGGCCGCACCGACAGGATGATGAGATTGAGAACCAGCCACCATTTAAGGCGATTCTCCTCGATGACCCTGGGATCCGACAGGAACTCCTTGAGATAGCGGCGCATCGACCAGTAGTCGGTCGCGTCGGGGGTACCGAGATTGATCAGCAAAACGCCGATGCGGCGCGGCGGCAAGTCCGGCTGGCCTGCAGGAGACGACGAGGGCGGCGATAACGTTTTCATACCCCCTATGAGCGGCGATTACGCCGCCGGGTCAAGACCCCGCGCCGATGGTCGGACCTGCCCCAGGGTGATCATCCGACCGGCCGCTCATCGGCAATGACCTTGCCATCGTTCGGCAGACTGCCGGGGACCACCAGCCTGATCATGCCTTTCAGTTTGGTCATCGCCTGCAAAGTTTCGGCAACCGCCACTTCCAACGCTGCGTCCGACGTCGGTGCCTCCACCAGCAGCGTCATCGTGTCCTGCTCGCCGGTCCGGCCGACGACGAGCCGCAGGCGACCGAGTTCGGGATGCCGACGCGCGATCTCGGCCACCTGCCGCGGATGCACGAACATGCCCTTGATCTTGGCGGTCTGATCGGCGCGTCCCATCCAGCCCTTGATCCGCACATTGGTGCGCCCGCACGATGGGGTGCCGACCTGCACCGCCGACAGGTCGCCGGTCGCCAGACGGATCATCGGGTAGTCCGGATCAAAGGACGACACCACCACCTCGCCGACCTCGCCATCCGCCACTGGATCTCCGGTACCCGGACGGACGATCTCGACGATGACATTCTCGTTCACGATCAATCCTTCGCGCGCCGGCGTCTCGTAAGCGACAACCCCCACCTCGGCGATGGCGTAGCATTGCAGCGCCTCGAAACCGCGGGCCGACAGTTCGTCACGCAACGAGGCGGGCAACGCCGCGCCCGAGACCTGCCCGCGCTCGAGCGACGATACGTCCTTGCCGGTTTTCGCCGCGGTATCGAGCAAAATCTTCACGAAGTCGGGCGTGCCGATATAGCCACTTGGCCGGAAATGGGCGATGGCGTCGAGCTGCTGCTCAGTATTGCCGATACCACCCGGGATCGTCGCACAGCCAAGCGCATGGGCACCATCCTCAAGGATATAGGCGCCGGGAGTCAGGTGATGAGAGAACGAGTTATGAACAATGTCGCCGGAGCGAAAGCCGGCGGCAAACAACGAACGCGCGGCACCGCCGACATCGATTGCATGTCCGCGCGGCTCGAAGATGGGTCCCGGCGACATATGCAGGCGCTTCGCCTTACCCGGCGGAAGCACATTGAATCCGCCGAACGGCGGGCTGTCCTTTTGCAGTTGCGGCAGATCGGACTTGCGCAGCACCGGCAGTTTCGCCAGCGCGTCACGGGTCGTGACCGTGTGCGGATCGATTCCGTCAAGCTGCCGTACCCATCCCGGCGCAGTCATCGCCAACCGGATCGCATCTCGCAGACGCGCGAACTGCTCGTGCTCGCGCCGATCTGGAGCGCGCGTTTCCAGCGCATCGTAATGTTCGGGCATCGCTCTCAAGCCAACCAGCGTTTACGTCGACGATAATGTTTGCCTTCGCGGAACGACTTGCGCTTGCCCTCCGCCATGCCGAGGTAGAACTCCTTGACGTCCTCATTCTCGGTCAGGGATTTTGCATCACCGTCCATCACCACGCGGCCATTCTCCAGGATATAGCCATAGCTCGCATAGCGCAGCGCCATATTGGTGTTCTGCTCCGCCAGCAGGAAGGAGACGTTCTCCTTGGTGTTCAGGTCTTTGACGATCTCGAAGATTTCCTCGACGATCTGCGGCGCCAGCCCCATCGACGGCTCGTCGAGCAGGATCATCTTCGGACGCGACATCAGCGCCCGGCCGATCGCACACATCTGCTGCTCGCCGCCGGATGTATATCCGGCCATCGATTCACGGCGCTCGTAGAGCCGTTTGAAATAGCCATAGACCTTATCGAGATCGCGCCTGATCGCCGCGTTTCCATCGCGCCGCGTGAAAGCCCCGGTCAACAAGTTTTCCTCGATTGTCAGATGACCGAAACAGTGGCGCCCCTCCATCACCTGGATGCAACCACGACGGACCAGCTCGTTCGGCGACAGTGCCTGCACCTCGCCGCCGTCGAAGACAATCGTGCCTTTGGTCACCTCGCCGCGCTCGGAATGCAGCAAATTGGAGATCGCCTTCAGCGTCGTCGTCTTGCCGGCACCATTGGCACCGAGCAGCGCCACAATGCCGCCGCGGCGGACATCGAGCGACACGCCCTTCAGAACCAGAATGACGCGATCGTAGATCACCTCGATATTGTTGACCGAGAGGATCGATTCCGTCGCTTGCGACGCATAGACGGACTGGCTGGCGGAGACTGACATCGGCAATCCGATGAATGGCACGGTTGTGATCAGGATCCTCCCGCGCCGGGCAACAGCGGCACGGGAGGAGAAGCATCAGGCATGTGCTGCTTCCCGCAATCGCGGGAAGCAGCAGCAGCTTACGAGGACTTGTCGCAAGGCTCCGTCCGCTTCGGCCAGCCGGTGTTCTTTTCGGTATAGTCCTTGGCGGCGGCCTGCAGCAGAGGCTGCACCTTCTCCTTCATCGGCTCGATCGGGTCCGATACCTTGACGTAGTTCTTGCCGTCGAACTCCTGCATGAAAGCCGGGCGATGGCCATTGTGGTCGGTGCAGCTCAACTTGATCGGATCGGTGAATCCTTCCATGCCGATTTCTTTGAGTCGTGCCGTATCGATGTTCAACGTCTCCAGTCCACGCCGCACATCTTCGCCGGTCACAACCTTCTTGCCGGTAATCTTCTGCGCGTTGCGGATCGCTTCGGCGATCAGCATCGAATTGTAGATACCCCGGTTATAAAGAACCTCTCCGATATTATCCTTCGGCGCCTTGCTCAATCCCTTGGCCTGAACGTATTTCAGAACATCCTGAATGACCGGGAAGTTGGTGCCGGTCGCGTGCCAGTTGAGGGTTTTGAAACCCTTGGCCGCATCGCCAGCCGACCGCGCATCGTCTTCGCTCGGCCACCAGATCGAGATGAACTTGTCCATCGGGAAGTTGATCTTGACTGCTTCCTTGATAGCGGTGGGGTTCAGCGCACCCCAGCCATACATCACCATATAGGCCGGCCGATCGCGGCGCACATTGAGCCACTGCGCCGACTGGTTCTGCATCTCGGTGGCGCCGACCGGATAAAGCTTCAGCGTAAAGCCGTAGTCCTTGGCAAATTGCTCGAACAGCGGAATCGGCTCCTTGCCGAATCCGGCGTCGAGATAGATGTAGCCGATCGTTTTGCCTTTGAGTTTGTCGAGCCCGCCCTCCTTGGTACCGATATAACGGAGGATCATCGACAGGCCGTCCCAATAGGTATTGGGCGGATTGAAGATCCACGGGAAATCGTTTCCGACGGCCGATGCCGACAGACCGTAAGCCATCGACAGCACCGGAATCTTGTCGACCGATGCCTTCGGGATCAGCCCCAGCGTGATGCCCGTCGACCACGGATTGGTCATCACCGGCTTCTTCGACTTGACCTGCTCATAGCATTCGAGACCTTTCTTGGTGTCGTAGCCGGTCTCACACTCGTCAATCGCCAGCTTGACGCCGCCGATGCCGCCATCGCGCTCGTTGAGCATCGTCAGATAATCATGCATACCGTTGGCGATCTGAATACCGGAGCCGGCAAACGGCCCGGTTCTGTAGGTGAACAGCGGAACGTAGATCGAATCCTGGGCCTGTGTGGTGGTTGGCAGCATGGCCGCGCCTAAACCAACCACCACCGCGGCACCGAGAACAAAGTGCATCGCGCGCATCGCCTGTCTCTCCCTGTTTCCTGTCCGGCGACGCAACGCCACCGGTCGTTATCTCCGCCGCCCGGGCGGATCGCTCCACGCCGGCAGCGGGAATTGGTCGCAAGTGTGCCCAACTAATACGGAAAAGGCCACACCCGTAATTTCTGTTTGCCGATCTGCCAGAGCCGGGCGAGGCCCGCCGGCTCGACGATCAGGAAGAAGATGATCAACGCGCCAAGGATCATGAAGGTCAGATGCTCGACGGTAGCCGCCGGAATAGCGACGTCAAAATAGTAGGGAACCGCCTTCAGCACGATCGGCGTCCCCCAGATAAAGAACGCGCCGAGGAACGAGCCGATCAGGCTTCCTAGCCCGCCGATGATCACCATAAACAGGACGAAGAACGATTGGTTGATGTTGAAGGTATCGGGCTCTGCCGATCCGAACCACAGGAACACCATCATCGCGCCAGCTACCCCGCAATAGAACGACGAGACAGCGAATGACAGCAGCTTGGTCCGATAGAGCTTGATGCCGATCAGTTCGGCAGCCAGGTCCATGTCACGAACCGCCATCCAGGTTCGCCCGATACGACCGCGGATCAGATTGGAGGCAAGCCAGGTCATCAGCACCACGATCGACAACGCCACCAGATAACGCGTCACTGGCGTCGCGTTTGGGCCGGTGATCGGGATGTCGAAGACGGTGCGCGTCGGCACCTCGATGGCGCCAGAGACGTTGTAGTTGAACAGCCACGGAATACGAACAAAGCACCAGGACAGGAAGAACTGCGAGGCAAGTGTCGCCACTGCCAGATAGAACCCCTTGATCCGCAGCGACGGCAGACCAAAGACCGCCCCAACCCCGGCGGCGGCAAAACCCGACAACAGGATCAGCAGGATGATATTGGTATCCGGGAAAAACGTCGTCAGCTTGTAGCAGGCATAGGCGCCAACGCCCATGAAGCCCCCGGTGCCGAGCGACAACAGGCCGGTATAGCCGGTGAGCAGATTGAGGCCGATCGCAGCCAGCGAAAACACCAGCACGGGGATAAAGAACGAGCTGATGAAGAAGCTCGACGCAAACAGCGGAATGCCGACGAACGCAATGAGCAGGATCAGCACAATGCCGATCCTGTCCTGCAGGATCGGAAAGACGGCATCGTCCTTCTCGTAGCTCGTCTTGAACTGGCCGGCCTCGCGATAAAACATGCCGCCCTCAAATCCGCTCGATGATACGCTCGCCGAACAGGCCCTGCGGCCGGAACAGCAGGAAAATGAGCGCGATGGCATAGGCAAGCCAGCTTTCGATTCCGGAACCCAGCAACGGCCCCCAGTAGAACTCGCCCAGCTTCTCGCCGACACCGATGATGATACCGCCGACGATCGCCCCCGGCACCGATGTGAAGCCGCCAAGGATCAGCACCGGCAGGGCTTTAAGCGCGATAATTTCAAGCGCGAACGACACGTCGGAGCGCGCGCCCCACATAATCCCCGTGGCAAGCGCAACGATACCGGCGGCAAACCACACCACAACCCAGATATATTCGAGCGAAATACCAACCGACAGCGCCGCCTTGTGACTGTCGGCGACAGCACGCAGAGCCCGCCCGATGCGGGTCTTCTGAAAAAACAAGGCAAGTCCCGCAACCATCACCGAAGCAATGACGGCGGCGGCGATATCGAGCTTCTGAAAACTGACGAAACCACCCAGCATGTTCACGTCGATGGCGCCGCGCGGCAGATGCAATTCATCGGTGATCATCACCTTCGGCTCGCCACCGAAGATAAGTTCGCCAAACCCGATCAGGAAATAGGTGAGTCCGAACGTCGCCATGAACAGGATAATATCCGGCTGGTTGACGAGCGGCCGCAACATCACGCGCTCCACCACCCAGGCCAGAATGAACATCACCACCAGCGTGAGCGCGAGCGCCAGATAAGCGGCCAACTCGCCGGAATTCACGCCCCATTGGCGCAGCAGGGAATAGAGGCCGACCAGCGTCAGCGCCGCGAACACCATCATGATGCCCTGCGCAAAATTGAAAACGCCGGAGGCCTTGAAGATCAGCACGAAGCCGAGCGCGATCAGCGAATAGAGAACGCCGCCGACGAGCCCCTCCCAGAGAGTCTGCACCAGCAGATCGGGTGCCGCGCCCATCTGCACGAAGGGATCGATGAAGACCCTGTAAAGCAGGTCCATCAGCGCACCCCTCCACGGTCGGCACGACCGCCGACGCAACCCGCGAGACCGGCAGACGCGCGCCACCGCGATACCGGAACCGACAGCGATGGCAAGAATACCCGGCCGCGCATCACGCCCTCAATGTGCCACGCCAAGATAGGCATCGATCACCGCCTGACTGGCCTTCACCTCGTCCGGCGTCCCGTCGGCGATCTTGATCCCATGATCGAGAACGACGACGCGATCAGACAGATCCATCACCACGCCCATATCGTGCTCGATCAACGCGATGGTCGTGCCGAAGTGCTCGTTGACGTCGAGAATGAAGCGCGACATATCCTCCTTTTCCTCGACATTCATGCCCGCCATCGGCTCGTCGAGCAGCAGCAGATCCGGCTCCATCGCCAGAGCCCGACCGAGCTCGACGCGCTTCTGCAAGCCGTACGGCAGCCTGCCGACATGCACGCGGCGGATATCCTGTATTTTCAGGAAATCGATAATCTCCTCGACATGGCGGCGGTGCTCGACCTCCTCACGCAGCGCCGGACCGAACCGGAGCAATTGCCAGAAAAAGCCCTGCTTCATCTTCAGGGTGCGGCCAGCCATGATGTTGTCGAGCGCGCTCATGCCGCGGAACAGCGCGACATTCTGGAATGTCCGGGCGATGCCGCCATAAGCCGCTTCGAACGGCCGCATCTTCGAACGGGTCTTGCCACGAAAAGTGATGCGCCCCTTCTGCGGGTGATAGAAGCCGTTGATGACGTTGAGCATCGACGTCTTGCCGGCGCCGTTCGGGCCAATAATGGCCCGGATCTCGCCCTTGCGGATATCGAACGAGACACCGGTGATCGCCTTGACGCCCCCGAACGACAGCGAGACATCCTCGACCGACAGCAGCACATCGCCGACAGCGACCGTGGACGCATCAGGAGCTCTCATGCAGCCTTCCCCAATGCCGTCTGGACCGGCTCGAGCACCATGTCGCGAATCTTCACCCGCGCGGAAATAACGCCCTTGCGACCGTCCTCGAACGTCACCTGCGTCGAGATATCGGCTTCGGTCGAGCCATCGTAGAGCGCGCGGATCAGCGGCTCGTAGCGCTCGGCAATGAAACCGCGGCGGACCTTCTGCGTGCGCGTCAGCTCGCCATCGTCGGGATCAAGCTCCTTGTGCAGGATCAGGAAACGCTTGATCTGCGCGCCCGCCATGATGCTTTCAGCGGCGAGCGAACGGTTCACCTCGGCGACATGTTCGGCGATCATGGCGTACACCAGCGGATGGCCGGCAAGCTCCTGATACGAGGCATAAACGACATTGTTGCGCTCGGCCCAATTGCCGACGGCGGTGAGATCGATATTGATCATCACGGCCACATAATCGTGCTTGTCGCCATAGGCGACTGCTTCGCGGATATTCGGATAGAACTTCAGCTTGTTCTCGACATATTTCGGCGGGAACAACATGCCGTTATTGAGTTTTCCGACATCCTTCGAGCGGTCGATGATTTTCAGATGGCCGGTCTTCTCGTCGAAGAAGCCCGCATCGCCGGTCTTCACAAAACCGTCCGGCGTCAACACCTCAGCGGTCTTCACCTCGTCCTTGAAGTATTCGATGAACATGCCAGGCGATTTGAACTGCACCTCACCGTCGTCGGCAATCCGGATATCGACATTGGTCATCGCCGGGCCGACCGTATCGGGATAGATCTGCCCGTCCGGCTGCGCCGTGACGTAGAGAAATGCTTCGGTCTGGCCGTAGAGCTGTTTCAGATTCAGGCCAAGCGAACGATAGAAGGTGAACAGTTCCGGCCCGATCGCCTCGCCGGCGGTATAGGCAACGCGTACCCGCGACAGGCCAAGCACGTTCTTCAGCGGTTCGTAGAGCACGAAGCGGCCGAGACCATACAGCAACCGTCCTGCCAGCGGCACCGGCTCGCCGTTGAGGATCTTTTCGCCATAGCGCCGGGCGACGCCGATGAAAGTCCGGTACAGCCATTTATTGAGGCGGTTCGCGTCCTCCATGCGGATGGTGACGCGGGTCAGCAATTGCTCCAGCGTGCGCGGCGGGGCGAAATAGAACGTCGGCCCGATCTCGCGCAAATCCTGCGCTACCGTCTCCGGGCTTTCCGGGCAGGCCATGCAGAAACCGGCGACCAGGCTCTGCGCATAATTGAGATAATGATCGCCGACCCAGGCGAGCGGCAGATAGGCAAGCGCCACGTCCTTCTCGGTCAGTTTGTCGAAGGCGACCGTATCCCGCGTTGCGCGGATCGAACGCTCGTTGGTCAGCATCACCCCCTTCGATGCGCCTGTGGTACCGGAGGTATAGAGGATAATCGACGGCTCGCTGCCCTTGCCGGCGGCGATCTCGCCATCGATCAGCGCCGCCATCGCCGGATCGGCAAGCGCCAGGTTGCCATCCTTGACGACGTCGGCGATCGCCGTCAGGCGCGAGTGATCATAGTCGCGCAAGCCGCGCGGCTCATCGTAGACCATGTGTTCGAGCTTCGGCAGCCGGTCCTTGATCGAGATAATCTTGTCAACCTGTTCCTGATCCTCGACCGCAGCGAACCGCACATCCGCATGCGCCAGGACGAAAGCCAGTTCCTCCGCCACCGCATCGGCATAGACCGGCACCGGAATGGCGCCGAGCATCTGCGCCGCCAGCACCGACCAATAAAGCCGCGGCCGGTTGCCGCCGACGATCGCGAAAGTGTCGCCGCGCCGCACGCCCATCCGGTAAAGACCGAGTGCATAGGCACGCACCTCCGCCAGCGCCTCGCTCCAGGTCCAGCTCTGCCAGATGCCGAGATCCTTGTGTCGCATGGCCGGGCGATCGCCAAACAGCCTGGCGTTGCGGATCAGCAGTCTAGGAAACGTATCAGCCTGCAAGGCGGCATCCTGCAGGGCCGCATCTGTCTCCACGGCATCCTCCCGACGCGGCGTGCGGCCGCATCCAGCGCATCGTTCCCCGTATATGCCGCCGTATACCGGCGGACGTTCCGGCTTTCGGAGAATATGAAAACACCGGCAGGAAGCGGTCAAGCCTCACGCCGGATTGCCGCTTGCGACTTAAGTCATGCCATGGCCGGCCGGCGGCTATTCGGCGGCCTTGAGGATCGGCGCAGGGCCCGTCCGGAACTGTTCCCGCAGGCTTGCCTCTTCCGCCTTTGCAGCCGCCAGATGCCGTTGCTTGACCGGGCCAAAGCCACGGATCTTCTCCGGGATGGCTGCCAGCCCCACCGCCAGATGATGATTGTCGGGCGTCATGTTCTGCATCAGCTCCGACAGCAAACCCTCATAATCGAGGATCAGCTTGCGCTCACTGCGCCGCTCGGCGGTATAGCCGAACGGATCGAGCGGCGTGCCGCGCAGGATCCTGAACTTTGCCAGCACCGCGAACACGTGCAACATCCACGGCCCGAACGACATCTTTTTCGGCTCGCCGGTGACGGGATCGGGGCGGGCAAAGAGCGGCGGCGCGAGGTGGAACTCAAAGCGCAGTTTTTCGTCGGCAAAAGCCGCCTTGACCTGCCTGCGGAACGACCCTTCGGTATAGAGTCGCGCCACTTCGTACTCGTCCTTGTAGGCCATCAGCTTGAACAGATAGCGAGCGACGGCCTCGGCGAAGCCGGTCTTGCCCGGTGTCTTCTCTGCTTCCGCCGCGCGAGCACGCTCGACCCAGCGGCGATAGCGCGCGGCATAGCGCGCGCTCTGATAGACAGTAAGGTAAGCGACGCGGCGCGCGATCACCTCCTCGAAACCATTTGATAAACGGCGTGAATCGATCGCTTCATCATCGGCCGGTTTGACCAGCGTCTCGACGGCCTGCGGATCGATGCCGGCGCGGCGGCCGAACCGGAAGGCATCGATATTCATCGCCACGGCTTCGCCATTGAGCTCGATCGCCGTTTCGATCGCCTCCGCCGAGAGCGGCAGCGCGCCACGCTGATAAGCGTAGCCAAGCATGAACATATTGGCGCCGATGGAATTGCCGAGCAGCGCGGTGGCAAGCCGCGAGGCATTGACGAAACGCACCTGATCTTCCCCGGCGGCGCCAGTCAGGGCCCGCTTCAGCCGCTCCGTCGGCAGCGAATAATCCGCATTACGGGTAAAATCGCCCGGCAGGAATTCCGAGGTATTGGCGATCACCTGAGTGCCGCCGTGGCGCATCGCATTGAGCACCTGCTTGCTGCCGGCAACAACAATATCACCCGCCAACACCAGATCGGCGCCGCCGGCGACAACGCGGATGGCGTGGATATCGGACGGATTATTGGCGATGCGGATGTGGCTGTAGACAGCGCCGCCCTTCTGCGCAAGGCCGGCCATGTCGATGATGCCGACCGCCTTGCCTTCCAGATGTGCCGCCATACCGAGAATGGCGCCGATCGTGACAATGCCGGTGCCGCCGATGCCCGTGACGATCACGCCATAGGGATGGTTGATCAGCGGCAGCTTGGGCTCCGGTAGCTCGGTCCAGTGATCCGGGGCCGTTACCGCTTCGCTTTTCTTCAGTTTGGCGCCGTGCACGGTGACGAAAGACGGACAGAAGCCCTTGATACAGGAATAATCCTTGTTGCAGCTTGACTGATCGATGGTGCGCTTGCGGCCCCATTCGGTCTCCAGCGGCTGCACTGAGACGCAGTTCGACTTGACGCCGCAGTCGCCGCAACCTTCGCAGACCAGATCATTGATCAGGATGCGTTTGTCGGGATCGGGAAATGCGCCGCGCTTGCGGCGGCGGCGCTTTTCGGCGGCACAGGTCTGGTCGTAAATCAGCACCGAGACGCCCGACACCTTGGTCAGATCGCTCTGCACCTGCTGCAATTCATCGCGATGATGGATGGTGATGCCGGCCGGCCAGTCCGTCCCCTTCGGATATTTCCACGGCTCGTCGCTGACGACGACGATCCGGCTCGCGCCCTCCGCTGCGACCTGCCGCGCGATCTGCGGCACGCTCAAGCCACCGTCGTTCGCCTGTCCGCCGGTCATCGCCACCGCGTCGTTGAACAGGATCTTGTAGGTCATGGTGACGCCGGCAGCGATGGCGGCGCGGATCGCCAGATAACCGGAATGATTGTAGGTGCCGTCGCCAAGATTCTGGAAAATATGCGACCGCGTCGAGAACGGCGCCTCGCCGATCCAGTTGGCGCCCTCGCCGCCCATCTGCGTGAAGCCGGAGGTGCCTCGATCCATCCATTGCACCATGTAATGGCAACCGATGCCGGCGTAGGCGCGGCTGCCTTCGGGCAGCACTGTCGAGGAATTGTGCGGACATCCGGAACAGAAATAAGGAATCCGCGCGGAAACGTCGGCGCTGCGCCTCAACGTCTGTTGCAACGTCTTCAGCCGTGCGACATGCGCGACGATTTCGTCGCTCTGGCGATATTTGAGCAGCCGTTCGCCGATGCAGATCGCGACATCGTTGGGATCGAGCGCGCCCTTGACCGGAAACAGCCAGTTGCCCTGTTCGTCCTTCTTGCCGATGCAGACTGGCTGGTTGGCGCTGCCGTACAGCTCCTCGCGGACCTGCACCTCGATTAGTGAGCGCTTTTCCTCGACCACGATGATGAGATCGAGGCCGCGCGCGAAATCCATCAGATCCTGACGTGGAATCGGCCACGGACAGGCAACCTTGTGCAGCCGCAGCCCAAGCGCGTTGCAACGGCTCTCGTCGAGGCCAAGCTCGTCGAGCGCCTGGCGAACATCGAGATAGGATTTTCCGGTGGTAATGACGCCGATCTTGGGATCGGCGCCACCGCTGAAGATATCGCGGTTGAGCCGGTTGGCGCGCACGAAGGCCAGCATCGCATCGCGCTTGAAATCATGCAGACGCGCCTCCTGGCCGAGCACGGTATCCTGCAGGCGGATGTTGAGGCCGCCAGGCGGCATACGGAAATCGTCCGGCATCACGATCTGCACGCGATCGAGGCTGCCATCGACGACGGCGGTCGATTCCACCGTCTCGTGCATGCATTTGAGCGCCGTCCACGCGCCGGTGAAGCGCGACATCGCAAAGCCGTAGAGACCGTAATCGATGATCTCCTGCACACCGGCCGGATTGAGGATCGGCATCATCACATCGACGAAATGGAATTCCGACTGATGTGCGGTGGTGGAGGATTCCGCCATATGGTCGTCACCCATCAGGGCGAGGACACCGCCGTGTTTCGACGATCCGGCGAAATTGGCGTGACGGAACACGTCGCCGGACCGGTCGACACCCGGCCCCTTGCCGTACCAGATGCCGAACACGCCATCGAATCTGCCTTCGCCGCGCAGCTCCGCCTGCTGCGACCCCCACAAGGCGGTGGCCGCCAGTTCTTCGTTGAGGCCAGGCTGGAAGCGGACATCGGCGGCTGCGAGGCGCGACGCGGCGCGCATGAACTGCTGGTCGAGCCCGCCAAGCGGTGAGCCGCGATAGCCGGTGACAAAGCCTGCCGTATTCAGGCCGGCGCGCCGGTCACGCTCCTTCTGCATCAGACACAGTCGGATGATCGCCTGATAGCCGGTGACGAAGATCCGGCTCTGCGCCAGATCGTATTTGTCGTCGAGGCTCACGGGTCGAAGCGTGGTCATCGAGGGCCTCTAAACCGCCGGATCGCGTCGCGATTCACATTCCTTATATACGCATATAGGACGCAAAATCCGAACCTGCGACAGACGGCGGCAGCAAAAAGCTCTCACCTCTCCGTCACTTGGTCAATTTCGTTGTCCGGGGCCAGACGGGAAGAAAATATCGGCGGCAGGCTCCGCCGCGCATTTTGGCGCAATGCAGCAACGCCTGGAAACGCAGACCTTCCGCGCGCCGGCGGCCATAGCTTCCACGGCTGGTCCTTTCTATAGAGAGGAGCGCCAAGCCGGTTGTCGATTCCATGCATTCACCCAGCCCATCCATCGAGAGCCGCACCTCCTGGGTGATCGCCACAATTGCGCTCACGGTGATGTCCATGGCCTTCGGTTCCGGCTGGATCACCGCGGTCGCACTGACCAACATCGCCGCCGAAGTAGACGGCGTGCGCTCGATTCCCGCGGTGGCGGCATCGCTGACATGGCTAGGCGCCGGCGTCGGCGGCATTCTCATGGGCCGCGTCGCCAACAGGATCGGCGTCCGCTGGACTGTCAGTTCCGGCGCCGTGATGATCGCGCTCGGCTTGGCAATCTCGACGCTCGGCGCGCCCTGGCCGTTGTGGATCGGCCACGGCGTGTTCATCGGCATGTTCGGGATCGGCAGCATCAACGCACCGCTCTACATCTACGTCACCCAATGGTTCGACAAGCGGCGCGGCTCGGCGCTGGCTCTGATCACCAGCGGCAGCTACTTCGCCGGAACCGTATGGCCACCAATATTCGAGCGCGCCGTCGCCCATATCGGCTGGCGCGGCACCATGCTGGCCTACGGCGCGCTGGTGATCCTCATCAGCATCCCGATGGCGTGGCGCTTCACGCCGTCGCCGGAGTTGATGCAGATCAGGGCGGCCACCGGCGCGACGGTCAGTCGCCCGGCCCGACTCGGGCTACCGCCCAATCTGGCGTTCGCCCTGCTGTGTACCGCCGGGGTGATGTGCTGCATTCCGATGGCGATGCCGCAGCAGCATCTCGTTGCCTTTTGCAGCGACGTCGGGTTGAGCCTCGCGACCGGCGCCGCAATGCTGTCGGTGCTGCTCGGCACAGCCTTCATCAGCCGCCAGATCTGGGGCGCCATCTCCGACCGCATCGGCGGCCTGCTGACCATCCTGCTGGGTTCCGTCTCGCAGACCCTGGCAACGGCAGGCTTCATGGTGACGCAGGATGAAGTCGGGCTGTTTGCTGTCTCTGCCGCCTTCGGGCTCGGCTTCAGCGCCATCATCCCGGCCTATGCGCTGGCGATCCGTGAACTGTTTCCGGCCGAGGAAGCCTATTGGCGCATACCGACGGTGCTGATGTGCACGGGCTTCGGCATGGCGATCGGCGGCTGGCTCGCCGGCTATCTCTACGACTATTTCGGCTACTATCTGCCGGCCTTCGCGGCCGGCGTTGCCGCCAATGTCGTGAATTTCGTCATCATCGGCTTCCTGGTGTGGCGCCGGACGCGCGCCAATCCTCCGCTCCAGACCAAGGACCGAGCCGTGCCAGCGACCGCCTGATCAAACCCGACGGCAGCGCTGGTTCGAAACGCCGGCTACCGGGCGTAAAGCGCCTGCGGCAGCGCCGTCGCGAGTTCCGGGACTGCCCACAGCGCCAGCAGCGCCACGAGCTGGATTGCCACGAACGGAATGATGCCGAGATAGATGTGCCGCGTGGTGATCTCCGGCGGCGCAACGCCACGGAGAAAGAACAGGGTCGCACCGAGCGGCGGGTGCATATAGGACGTCTGCAGATTGAGCGCGATCATCACGCCGAGCCAGACCGGATCCACCCCCGGCATGGCCAGCAGCGCCGGCGCCACGATCGGCACGACGACGAAGATGATCTCGAACGCGTCCATCACGAAGCCGAGCAGGAAAATCCCCAGCATCACCGCCAGCATCGCCGCCGTCGGGCCGCCGGGCAGGCTGCCAAGGCCGCGATGCACGAGGTCATCGCCGCCGAGCGCGCGGAACACCAGGCTGAACAGCGTCGCGCCGATCAGGATCAGGAAGATCATGCTGGTGATCTGCGTGGTCTTGCGCACCACGGGAGGCAACAGGCCGGCAATCCCCGAGCGATAAGCCGCGAGCACAATGGCTCCGACCGCGCCGATCGCGGCCGCTTCGGTCGGTGTCGCGATGCCGGCGAGGATCGAGCCGAGCACGGCGACAATCAGCCCCAGCGGCGCGACCAGCGCCTGGATCAGCCTGGCTACGAGGCGCAGGCCATGCGGCCGATCGGGATCCGGCGGCATCGCCGGCGACCACGCGGGCTTCACCAGCGCGACGATGACCAGCAGCAGCATATACAGGCCGACCAGTGCGAAGCCCGGTACGATGGCGCCGGCGAACAGGTCGCTGACCGTCACCGATTGCGGCGCCAGGATGCCCTGCGTCAGTTGCGCGGTCTGGTAGGAGATCGACAGCTGGTCGCCGAGCAGCACCAGCACGGTAGCCGGCGGAAAAATCTGCGCCAGCGTCGCGGTCGCCGCGACCGTACCGGCGGCGAGCCGCTTGTCGTAGCCGAACCGCAGCATCGCCGGCAGCACGATCAGCCCCATCGTTACTGTCGTCGCACCGACGACGCCCTTGGCCGCAGCCAGAAGCGTGCCGACGACAACCACCGAAAGGCCCAGCCCGCCGCGCAGCGGGCCGAACAGCCGGCCCATGCTTTCCAGCAGATCTTCCGCCACCCGGGAGCGCTCCAGCATCACTCCCATGAAAATGAACAGCGGGATCGCCAGCAGCACCTCGTTGGTCATCACGCCGAAGATGCGCTGCGGCAGGGCGCCGAGAATGCCGAACGTCATCACGCCGGCGAGGTCGCCGATCACGGCAAAAGCCAGAGAAATGCCGGCGAGCGTCAGCGCCACGGGATATCCGGCCATCAGGGTGACGACCACCGCGACCACCATCAGGATCGCCAGACTGTCGGCGAGCGCCATCACTTGCTACCCAAGCGCAACGCATGCGCCGCGCGGATCGCCTGAGCGATGCCTTGCAGAGCCAGAAGCAGCGCGAACAGCGGAATCAGGGATTTCAGCAGAAACACGGCCGGAAGGCCGCTGGTCTCGTGCGAGCGCTCGAGAATCGCCCAGGATCGGCCGACATAGGGCCAGGCGAGCCAGATCACCGCCACGGTGAACGGCAGCAGCAGCAGGATCGCACCGGCCAACTCGATCACCGCCCTGGTTCGCGGCGAGGCGTCCGCATAGAAGATGTCGACGCGCACATGCCCGTCCTCGCGCAGCGTCCATGCAGCGGCAAGCAGGAATGCCGTGGCATGCGCATAGAGGATCGATTCATCCAGCCAGATGGAACCGGCATCGAAAACGTAGCGCAGCAGCACCAGCGCGAACTGGACCAACACCACCCACAGCGTCAGCCACGATACCGCGCGCCCGATCGCGCCATTCAGGCGGTCGATATGCTCGGCAATGGCAATGAAAGAGACAGATTGCATCGGCAGACTCGAAACGTGGTGGATCATGCCACAACCATCCGCCATTGACCCGCACCGATCCCGCTCATGCACAGAGGTGAGACAAATGGTCGTGGCTGGAATGTCATCGCATTTCGAGCAAAGCGAAGACCGGCTCGCGCGATGAAAGCGCGCCGGAAAACACTAAAAGACGCCGGGCAGCCGCTCGCTTGCCAGATAACCGACGAGCAGTAGCAGCCCGAACAGCAGCAACGCCAGCGCCGCCGCGGTTTCCAGGCCGCGTAACGCGATCATGCCGATACCGGGCCGTGCCCCGGCCAGCCGCCCCGCCATTCCGCGCGCAGCAACAGCGAGCGTTGCAATCAGCGTGACCGTCAAGGCGGTGCCGACCCCCATCGCGAGCGTCGCACCGACCCCGATAAGGAAAATGCCCTGCGCCAGCGCAAAGACCAGGACGATGATGGCGCCCGAACATGGCCGCAGGCCAACGGCGACAATCGCCGCAAGACCGCGCCGCCAGCCGCCGCGCCCGGCCAGTTCCATCGGCTCCGGGCCGTGCGCATGGCCCCACGCGGAGGCATGATCGCAAGCCCCCCCGTCATGATGGTGCGAATGGTGGTGATGGCCACTGCTGCAATCGCCGGAATGGCTGTGACCGGAGCAGTGGCGATGGCCGCCGTCATGAAGCGCGCCGTGATTACGTTCTTCGCGTGACGCCGTCCTGCGCAAAGCGCGCACAAACGCTCCGCTCTTCACCCAGACAAGCCGCATGCCGATCAGCGCAATCAGGCCGTAGCTGGCAATCTCGATCCAGCGGACGGCACGACCCATGGTCGCGGCGGTCGCGCCGAGCAGCACGGCAGCGACCGCGACGATTGCGACAGCAACGACAGCCTGCAGCAAGGCCGACGCGAAAGACAGCACCACGCCGCGCCGCCAGGTTTCGTTGTTGGCAACCAGATAGGAGGAGATGACGGCCTTGCCGTGGCCCGGCCCGGCTGCGTGGAACATGCCATAGAGAAACGACAGGCTCATCAGCCCCCATGCTGCGCTGCCATCCGCCTTCGCCGCCCGTACCGCGCCTGACAGAGCGCGATAGAACTCCGCCTGCTTGATCAGCAGCCACTGCGTGAAACCGCCGTCAGCGGCGACGGGCGGTCGCGTCATCCCGAAAGGCTGACCTTGCGCAACACCGACCGCCGCCGATGCGAGCGCCACAACCCCGATCAACAGGACGATCCGGCGGGAACGAGTGATCACGGGCAGATCACGATAATGCGGTTTGCGAAACTGTCGTCGAGCTTGTCGTCGATATTCGGCGTCGCCGCATCGAGTTCGCTCAGACGCCGGCTCTGCTCCACAGTCAGTTCCTGCGGCGCCCGTACCGTGCTCCGGCAAGCAGGCGGCGCGCCGGTGCCAAGCGCCACCGGATCCTTCGGCGCCATCTCAAACGCCACGAAATAGGTCTCGTCATAGACTTCGAGCGCGAACTCCCGAGCTTTCACCGGCTGCTTCAGCGGCAAGGTGAAATTCAGGGTCAGCATCGCGTCGCGATAGTCGAGCCAGTAGTCTTTCGGGTCAGAAAACAGTGCGTTTTTCCCATCCGCCCTGGCGAAGGTGAAATAGGCATATTCCTTGAGCGAGGTGACGTTCACCTCGGCCAGCGACGCCAGTTCCTCACGGGTGAACTGCCCCTTGGTCTGCTGCGGCAGGCCCTGCGTGGCGAAAGCCGAGAACATGTCATCGAAGGTCCAGGCATGCCGGACGCCGACGACCGCACCGTCGGACGAGAACAGAAGCTGGCTGCGGATCGTCACCCAGACATGCGGGTGCGCGACAGCCGGTGCTGAGGCCAGCACCGTCCCGATAGCAGCCACAATGATCCAGAAAACGCCGCGCATCGCGCCGAGACTCATAATGCGATCCATGGTGAATTGATGACGTTGCTCTTCCTACACACCGGCGGCTCCGCCGTCGGCACGCGGATCGTGGCCGCCTTCGAGCATTCCGTTTGGATGCAGCAGCACGGCCCCGGCATGACCCATCGTATCGGAATAGGTGTCGTCAAGCATCGCAACGTCGTGGCCTGCCGAGCGGAGCCGGTCGACGAGCGGCCCGTCGAAACGCGATTCCATGCGCAGATTGGTGTGCGTCGACCCCCAGGTGCGCCCGAGCAGCCAACGCGGCGCATCGAGCGCCCTGTCGAGCGGCTGCCGGAACAGGATGTGGCGCGCGAACAGCATCGCCTGCGTCTGCGGCTGGCCGTCGCCGCCCATCGTGCCGTAAGCCATGATGCGGCCGTCGTCGAGCACGGCCAAGGCCGGATTGAGCGTATGAAACGGTAGCCGGCCCGGCATCAGCGGATTCACCGAATCGGGGTCGAGCGAAAAGCTGGCACCTCGATTCTGCATCAGTACACCGGTCCGCGGCAGCACGACGCCGGAGCCAAACTCCCAGTAAACGGACTGAATGTAGGATACGACCAGGCCGGAGGCGTCGGCCGCTCCCATCCAGATCGTATCGCCCTCGCCATAAGGCGCCGGCCATGTCGCCGCCTTGCGACGATCGATTGCGCGGACCTCCCGGTCGAGGAAAGCCGGTGCGAGAAACGCATCGAGGTCGGCGTTCACGCGTGCCGGATCGGTCACCACGCGGTCGCGCACCCGGAACGCACGCTTGGTCGCCTCGACGAGGCCGTGGACGAAGTCGAAACCCTCGGCCTCAGCGACCTGCAGCCGCTCGAACAAACCAAGGACGATCAGCGACGCAAGCCCCTGAGTCGGCGGCGGCGAATTGTAGAGCATGCCGACCGAGAGCCGCGTCGCCAGCGGCTCGGCCAGCACCGCACGCTGACGGGTAAGGTCATCGCGCGTCACCGGGCTGCCGATCCGCTCCAGATCGGCGGCGATCTCGCGGCCGACGTCGCCGCGGTAGAAATCGTCTAGTCCCGCATGCGCCAGATGATCCAGCGTGGCGGCGAGCGCCGGCTGCTTCAACCGCACACCAACGTCAGGCGGCTTCTCTCCGGCAAGAAATGTATCGGCAAAACCTGGAAGGTCCTGAAGCTCCGCCAGCTTGTCGCGGGTCAGCGCGTGCTGGCTGCGCGTCACCGTATAGCCGTCGCGGGCGTGGCGGATCGCGGGGCCAAGGAGGTCGGCGAGCGGTAGCCGGCCGCCATGCGCCTTTGCCGCTTCGAGCGCCAGCATCCAGGCCGATATCGCCGCCGGCACAGTCAGCGCCGCGAGCGGACCTCGCGCCGGAACGGCATCGTGGCCGCGGTCGCGATAGAACGCCACCGTCGCCCTGGCGCCCGCCGCTCCGGCGCCCATCAGCGCCCGCACGCGGCCGCCCGGCTCCCGCATCAGCCAGAACCCGTCGCCGCCGATGTGATTCATGTGCGGATAGACGGCCGCAATCGACGCCGCCATGGCCACCATCGCCTCCAGCGCGTTGCCGCCCTCGGCGAGGACACGCTGTCCATCGGCGACGGCCGCCGAATGGGGTGCACACACGACGCCCCGCCGGTGACCGGCGGAATGAAGCTCCACCATCAGGCTGCCTCGTCCCCGGTCAACCCACGTTTCTTTAAGAGCGCCTCGACGCTCGGCATCCGCCCGCGGAACGCCGTATAGGCCGCCGCCGGATCGCGACGGTTGCCGGCAGCATAGATGAAGTCGTGCAGCCGCTTCGCGATCGCCGGATCGAAGGCGTCTCCGGCTTCGGTGAAGGCGGCGAACGCGTCGGCGTCGAGCACTTCCGACCACATGTAGGAGTAATAACCGGCGGCATAGCCATCGCCGGCAAACAGGTGCTGAAAATGCGGCAGGCGATGCCGCATGACGATGTCCTGCGGCATGCCGATGCGGGCGAGGCTCTGCCGCTCGAAAGCCGTCGCATCCAGCGATCCCGGATCGGACTGCGTGTGCAGATCGAGGTCGACCAGCGCCGACGAGGTATATTCGATCGTCGCGCAGCCCTGGTTGAAGGTGCGCGCCGCCAGAATGCGGTCGACCAGAGCCTGCGGCATCGGTTCGCCGCTGCGGTGATGCGTCGCATAGGTCCGCAGCAATTCCGGCACCGTCAGCCAATGCTCGTAGAGCTGCGAGGGCAGTTCGACGAAATCAGTCGCCACATTGGTGCCGGCAAGTGTCGGATAGCCGACGTCGGAGAGCAGGCCGTGCAAGCCGTGGCCGAATTCGTGGAACAGCGTCGTCGCATCGTCGAACGACAACAGCGCCGGCTCGCCCGGCGCCGGCTTGGCGAAGTTCATGACGTTGACGATCACTGGCCGAACGTCGCCGGCAAGCCGATCCTGGTCGCGCAGCGAGGTCATCCAGGCGCCGCTATGCTTCGACGGGCGGGCAAAATAGTCACCGATGAACAGCCCGACATCGCGGCCGCCGGCGCCGGTGACCCGCCATGCGCACGCATCGGGATGATAGAGCGGGATATCGGCCGGCGTGAACGACAGGCCGAAGAGGCGCCGCGCCGCCTCGAAGGCCATGGCGATCATCCGGTCGAGCTGCAGATACGGCTTGATCTGTGCTTCATCGAGATCATAGCGCGCCTTGCGGACCTTCTCGGCGTAATAGCGCCAATCCCACGGCGCGAGCGTGAAATTGCCGCCCTCGGCGCGGATCATTTCCTGCAATTCCGCACGCTCACCGACAGCGCGGCGCTGCGCCCGCTGCCAGACCTGGTCGAGCAGGTCGCGCGCCGCGGCCGGCGTCTTGGCCATGGCGTCGTCGAGCCGGAAGGCGGCGAAATTGTCGTAGCCCATCAGCCGGGCGCGTTCGGCGCGCAACGCCACCATCTCGGCGATGATCGCCCGGTTGTCGGTGGCGCCGCCATTTTCGCCGCGGGCCAGCCAGGCGCGGTGGGCTTTCTCGCGCAGATCGCGCCGGTTCGAGAAGGTCAGGAACGGCTCGATCGACGACCGCAGCAGGGTGACGGCATGTTTGCCGGGGTGGCCTCGCTCCTGCGCCGCCGCCTCCGCCGCCGCCAGCACGAAATCCGGCAGGCCGCCAAGATCGCCGTCTTCCAGCACCAGTGTGTAGCCGCTCTCGTCGGCGAGCACGTTCTGGCCAAAGACGGTGCCGAGGCTGGCAAGGCGCTCACCGATCTGCGCCAGACGCTGTTTGCTGACGGCGTCGAGACCGGCGCCGGCGCGCAGGAAACGGACATGGTAGCGCTCCAGGAGGCGCGTCTGCTCCGGGTCCAGCCCCAGCGCGTCGCGCTGCTGCCAAAGCGTATCGACGCGCGCGAACAACGCCGCGTTCATGAACATGTCGCTGTCGTGGCGCGACAGTACCGGGGTGATGTCGCGCTCCACCGCCTGCAGCGCCTCGCCGGTGTCCGCCCCGGCCAGCACGAAAAACAGGTTGGCGATCCGGGTGAGGTCGGCGCCGCTGCGCTCCAGCGCGACGATCGTGTTGTCGAAGTCCGGCGCCGCCGCCGACGCCGCGATCGCTGCAATCTCGCCCCGGTGCGCGGCAAGCGCGGCGTCGAAGGCCGGTGGAAAATGCTCAGGCCGCACGGCGCCGAAATCCGGCAGCCCGTCGGGTCCGGCCCAGACGCCGGTCAGCGGATTCGTCTGCGCCGGAGCGCCCTGCGGGTCAGTTTGCACGGATACCATAGCCTGCCTGCCTTTTGCCTTGATCCTAGGGCCAGTTTCGGGGAGATTGCAGCCGTTTTTGGGCTCATGCACAGTGCCGGCGCGCTCGACGCGGCGTGCAGGGGTGAACCCAAAAACCGGTTGCGAATACGGCCAAGGAATTAACCTCGATGAACGCCACCAAGCCAGCCCGCCGGATCCTCTGGCCAAACGTCATCACCATCTTCAGCGCCGTCATCCTGATCGGCGCCGAGGTGTTCGGCGCGGCCTTCGCCGGAAGCTGGGCGCTAGCGACGCTGTTCGACCTCGGCGAACTCGGCGCCAGGATTCTCGACGTCGCCTTCGTTCTTTGTGGCATCATCGTGATGGTGAAGTTCGTGCGCGGCGCGCACCGCATCGAGCCGTTCACCGCCGACGCCTGAAGTCCGGCACGGCACCGCCCGCGCGATCATCAACACTTCGCCGGCATGTCACCGACTCGCCGGCGCAAAGCGTTGCACTTCGGCATCGCCGCAAAGAATATTCTGGAATTGCGCGTGCGGCGTGCTGAAAACCCTTGCACTCACTGCCAGTCTTCCATATTTCCGTGCCTGCCCAATTTCGCACGTGCCTGTGGCCGTGTGTCGGTCGGTAGGTATCCGGACAAGAGGCCGGACAGCCGCCTGAGAGAGTGGAACACCCACCCTCTTAGTCATTGACCGGCAGCCGGAGGCGAAACCGGCGCACTCTGCTCTCAGCAGGGGACGCGGCTTAAAGCAACGACGGAGCGGGCTTCTTTGGTCTTTTGCCGGCCTTCCACCGCCGGCGCGGGTCACCGACGAGGCTTGTCCATCATTGCCAACAGTGCGGCAGGGTTCCCCCCTTCCAAGCCAAGGCAGCTAAGCGGCTCGAGAGTCAACAAGGCGACTGCGTCCCCATCGCGCACCGCCGGGCTGGCTCACAAGTCGCACCATCATCGGGCGGCGCTGCCGTCCCCTGAGCTTTGGGAAGAGGCGCACATGAACGAGCGCATCCGGAATTTTCTGCGGACCCGCCACGACGACGGCCCCTGCCTGGTCGTCGATCTCGACGTCATCCGCGAGAACTACAACAATTTCGCCAAGGCGCTGCCGGACACCCGGGTGTTCTATGCGGTCAAGGCCAATCCGGCGCCCGAGGTGCTGTCGCTCCTCGCATCGCTCGGCTCGTGCTTCGACACCGCCTCGATCCCCGAGATCGAGATGGTGCTGGCGGCGGGCGCGACGGCGGATCGCGTCTCCTACGGCAACACGATCAAGAAGGAGCGTGACATCGCGCGCGCCTATGCGCTCGGCGTCCGCCTGTTCGCGGTCGACTGCAAGCCGGAGGTCGAGAAGATCGCCCGCTCGGCGCCGGGCAGCCGCGTGTTCTGCCGCATCCTCTCCGACTGCGTCGGAGCGGACTGGCCGTTGTCGCGCAAATTCGGCTGCGAACCGGCGATGGCGATCGACGTACTCGAACATGCCCGCAGCCTCGGTCTGGAGCCCTACGGCGTCTCCTTCCATGTCGGTTCGCAGCAGCGCAACCAGCATGCGTGGGACCGGGCTCTGGCCTCGGCGGCGGCAGTGTTCCGGGAGTGCGGCGAGCGCGGCATCAACCTGTCGATGGTCAATCTCGGCGGCGGTTTCCCGACCAAGTACCTGAAGAACGTGCCGACGGTGCGAACCTACGGCAACGCGATCTTCAAGGCGCTGCGTAAGCATTTCGGCAACCGCATCCCGGAAACGATCATCGAGCCGGGCCGCGGCATGGTCGGCAATGCCGGCGTGATCGAGACGGAAGTCGTCCTCGTCTCCAAGAAGAGCGAGGAAGACGACGTGCGCTGGGTTTATCTCGACATCGGCAAGTTCGGCGGCCTCGCCGAGACGATGGACGAGGCGATCCGCTATCCGATCCGCACGCCGCGCGACGCCGATGCAATGGCGCCCTGCGTCCTCGCCGGGCCGACCTGCGACTCGGCCGACGTGTTGTACGAGAAGCAGCCCTATCCGCTGCCGGTCAGCCTCGAGATCGGCGACAAGCTGCTGATCGAAGGCACCGGTGCCTATACGGCGACCTACTCGGCGGTGGCGTTCAACGGCTTTGCGCCGCTGAAGACCTATCACATCTGAATGTCAGGGAGCCGGCCAGGCGCCGGCTCCCTTCTTCTCACATCATTGTTCACCGGCCTCCTCAAAGGGCGCCGCAATGCCCCTGGTCCGCTGCTGTGGCCTGGGGGAAAGGACCCATGCGTCATGGTCGCAATCCGCAAAGGCATCTCCCTGCGTCAGGAGCGTCTGCGTGATATCGATGCGCGCGAGGACCTGCTCGACGCAGCGTTCGGCGAGGCGCGCCACTCCAAGAGTTCGCAACGGCTGCGCGAAGGGCGCCTGCCGGCCGACGGCTTGTCGTTCGTCGCTTGCGATGGGCCACGGGTGGTCGGCACGGTAAGGCTCTGGCATATCGACTGCGGCGACCACCCGGCGCTGCTGCTTGGGCCGCTGGCAGTGGCCGCCGACTGCCGCAGCCGCGGTATTGGCAAGGCACTGATCGGCAAGGCGGTGCGCGAGGCGCGCCGGCGCGGCCATCGCGCCATCGTCCTGGTCGGCGATGCGTCCTATTATGGCCGTTTCGGCTTCACCGCCGACAAGACCGCCGCGCTGGTGATGCCCGGCGCCTACGAGCAGCACCGCCTGCTGGCGCTGTCGCTCACCCCGGGCGCGCTCGACAGCGCGCACGGCACGATCACGGCGGGCGGCGCGAAGCTGCCGGCGGCCCTGACCGGCGACGGCAACGGGCGCAACGCAGCCCTCGCCGGCCCTGCGATCAAGGCCGCATAACCACAACGTGGAAATCGTGGACGCCGCCGCAGCAACGCGGCGGTGTCACTTCCGTTTGACAATCACCGCGGATAAGACCCGCAGGAGGAGAGCTGACGATGACCGACTGGCCTGTTCATGCCCGCTTCGACGGTCCGATCGTGATGGTCGGCTTCGGTTCGATCGGCCGGGGCTTTCTGCCACTGCTCGAACGGCATATCGCCTTTGACCGGTCGAAATTCGTGCTGATCGACCCGGTCGACACTCATCGGGGGCTGCTCGACGAGCGCAAGCTCGCCTATCGCAAGGCGGCGCTGACACCGGACAATTTCGAGGCCATTCTCAAGCCGCTGCTCACCGCCGGGCCGGGGCGCGGGCTGATGATCAACCTCTCGGTTGATACCGGTTCTGCCGACCTCATCGCCTTCTGCCAGAATATCGGCGCACATTACGTCGACACGGTCTGCGAGCCGTGGCCGGGGCTTTACAGCAACCCGGACCTGCCTATCGCGCAACGCTCGAACTATGCGTTGCGCGAAAGCATACTCGACGTGCGCCGCCGCAAACCGAGCCCGGTGACGGCGGTGAGTTGTTCCGGCGCCAATCCCGGCATGGTGTCCTGGCTGGTCAAGCAGGCGCTGCTGAACATCGCCGGCGATATCGGCGTGTCCGCCGATACACCGGCAACACGCGAGGACTGGGCCCGGCTGGCGCAGCGGCTCGGCGTCAAGGGCATCCACATCGCCGAGCGCGACACCCAGCGGGCGCGCGAGCCGAAACGGCGTGGCGTGTTCGTCAACACCTGGTCGGTCGAAGGTTTCTGTTCCGAGGGATTGCAGCCCTCCGAACTCGGCTGGGGGACGCATGAAAAAACCATGCCGGCAAACGGCCGCCGGCACGACTTCGGCAGCGACGCCGCGATCTATCTGTTGCAACCGGGCGCGGCGACACAGGTCCGCTCGTGGACGCCGACCGCACAGGCGCAGCATGCCTGGCTGATCACCCACAATGAATCGATCACGATCGCCGACTTTTTTACACTGCGTGACGGCGACCAGGTCGTCTACCGGCCGACCTGCCACTATGCCTACCATCCCTGCGACGACGCGGTGCTGTCGCTGCACGAAATGGCCGGCAACGCCTGGCGTCAGCAGCCGGAATGGAAGATTCTCGACGAGACGGAGATCATCGACGGGGTCGACGAACTCGGCGTGCTCATCTACGGCCACGCCCGCAACGCCTACTGGTTCGGATCGCAGCTCTCGATCGAGGAGGCGCGGCGGCGCGCGCCCTATCAGAACGCCACCGGTCTGCAGGTCTCGTCGGCGGTGCTCGCCGGGACCGTGTGGATGCTGGAAAACCCGGATCGCGGCCTGGTGGAGGCCGACGAGCTCGACTTCCGCCGCTGCCTGGAGATCCAGCAGCCGTATCTCGGCACGCTCGCCGGCTATTACACCGACTGGACGCCGCTCGACGGACGCCCCGGGCTGTTCCCGGAGGACATCGATACCAGCGATCCGTGGCAGTTCAGGAACGTGCTGGTGAAATAGCGGCGGCGATCACGACGCTCTCTGAAACCCGACGGGCGGGTTACCGCCGCCCGTCCGGTCACAGCCGCAGAAAGCCTGACTCGCCGTCCTCGGCACCGAACGCCAGGATCGTCCCGTCGCCGCTCCAGCCGAGCGCGGTGATTTCGCCGCCCGAAGGACGGCGGGCGAGGATTTCCGCACCGTCCTCGACCCGCACCAGCAGCACCATGCCATCGGCAAAGCCAACGGCCACCACTGGCTGCTCCGGATGACAGGCAACGACAACCGCACGCGCCGCGGCCGGCGCCAGCAGGCGCGGCTGCTTGCCCATCGGTCCGTCCTTGCTGGAGAACGGCCACAGGATCAGTTGCTCGGAGCCCGCCGTCGCCAGAAATGCCCCATCCGCGGTCCAGCCGAACGAGCGCACCTGCGCCGAATAGCCGGACATGCGCATGTCCTTGCCGTCGGCAAGCCGCCAGCCGTGCAAGACCGGTTCCTGCATCGTCGTCACCACAAAGCGGCCGTCGCGGCTGACGGTGACGCCGAGATGCGAACCCTTCCACGCCAGCCGCTCCGGCTCGGCCGGGAGATTGGGGAACCACAGGCTGATGCCGTTGTAATGCGCGATGGCGAGCCGGAAGCCCTTCGGCATGAAGGCAAGCCCGGCAGGTGTCGACGGCATCTCGCGTTGCCGCAGCTCATTCTTGCCGGTGCGGACATAGGCGGTCTTGCCCGCCGACCAGGCGATCGCGCCGTCAGGACCGAGCGCCACATGGTCTATCCAGCGACGCTTGTCGTCGACAGCGACCGTCGCGGAAGCGCCATTGGCATCGGTAACGACCACCTGACCGTCGTCGCCTCCGGTCACGATCCGCTTGCCGTCTCCGGCGACGCTGAGGATCGCGCCGGCGTGGACCGGCAGGCGTACCGCCCCATCCGGCCCGGCGAACAGCAGCGCCTCCTCGCCCAGCACGAAAACCGGCGTCGAACCGAGAAAGGCAACGCCAACGACGCCCTCGGCGGCGACGGACTCGATCCGGTCGGTAATCGACGTGGTGTCCGCGCGCGTTTCGGTCACGCGACGCAGCTTTCGAAACCCTGACGGATCAAGTCCTCCGGCAGGTTGCGGCCGATGAAGACGATGCGGCTCTCGCGCTTCTCGTCGGGCTTCCAGTCACGCTGGTGATCGCCATCAAGGATCATGTGCACACCCTGGAACACGAAGCGCTGCGGATCATCCTTGAACGCCAGGATACCCTTCGAGCGCAGGATGTTCGGCCCTTCCTTGGCGACGAGCTCCTGCACCCACGGAAAGAACCTGTCGGGATTGAGAGGCCGGTCGGTCTTCAACGATACCGATTGCATGTCCTCGTCGTGATAGTGCTTGAGGCCGCCGTCATGATCATGATGGTGATGATGCTCGTGGTCACCATGATGGTGATCATGACCATCGTGATCGTGGTGATGCTCGTCCTCGGCCAGAAATTGCGGTTCGATCTCCAGAATACGGTCGAGATCGAACGCATTGCGGCCGAGCACATCGGCGATCGCCACTCCGGAACGCTCGGTGCGATGCAGCTTCGCGTAAGGATTGATGGCACGGATACGCGCCTCGACCTCGCGCAACTCCTCATCGCTGACGAGGTCGATCTTGTTGAGCAGGATGACGTCGGCGAAAGCAATCTGATTCTTCGCCTCCGGCGCATCCCTGAGCCGGTCCTTCAGCCATTTGGCGTCAGCGACGGTCACTACGGCATCGAGCCGTGCCTTCGCACCCACCGTCTCGTCCATGAAGAAGGTTTGCGCCACCGGCGCCGGATCGGCAAGCCCCGTGGTTTCGACGATGATCGCATCGAACTTGTTCCGGCGCCGCAGCAGGCCGGCGATGATGCGCACTAGATCACCGCGCACCGTACAGCAGATGCAACCATTGTTCATCTCGAACACTTCCTCGTCGGCGTTCACCACGAGGTCGTTGTCGATGCCGATCTCGCCAAATTCATTGACGATGACGGCGAATTTCTGCCCATGCGGCTCCGTCAGGATACGGTTGAGCAGCGTCGTCTTGCCGGCGCCGAGATAGCCGGTGAGCACGGTAACGGGAATCTTGTCGGAAAAGGCTGATGCGGGGGACGTCTGGTCGGACATGCGGATCTCCGGAAACCGGAGATATATTCATCGTCCCCGCAAAACAAAACCCCTCATTTTCGCGGATCAGGCTTCCAGATGCCGGCCGGGAAACAGTTTCCACAATACGCCACCGACCGGGCCGAGGATGATCGAGGCGACATAAAGCAGACCCGCCGCCAGGATGACCCCGGCTCCCACCGGCAGATCGGCGTGCGCCGACGCCCACAGCCCCCCGACGCCGGCGATTGCGCCAGCAACGACCGCAACGGCAATCATCGTCGTGATGTCGCGCGTCCAGAACCGCGCGACGGTCGCGGGAATGATCATCATGCCGACGCCGAGCAACGTGCCGAGCGCATGAAAGCCGCTGATCAGATTGATCACCAGCAGGACGAGAAATGCCAGATGCGCCATAACACCGGCGCCGCTGACCGAGCGCAGGAAGTTCGGATCGACACAATCGAGCACCAGCGGGCGGTAGATCGCCGCGAGCACCAGGGTGCTGACGGTAGCGTTGCCGGCGATCATCAGCAGCTTCTCGTCGTCGACCGACGTGGCGGTCTCGCCGAACAGGAAATGCATCAGTTCTTCGGCATTCATCCCGTTCGCGGTCACCAGCACCACGCCGAGCGCCAGCGAAACCAGCAGGAACACGGCAAAGGATGCGTCCTCCTTGAGCTCGGTGGCGCGCGCGACAAGGCCGGCCAGCACGGCGATCACCAGGCCTGCTGCCAGGCCGCCGATGGTCATCGCCACTACGCTCAGGCCCGATACCAGATAGCCGAGCGCGGCGCCGGGCAGGATGGCGTGCGACATGGCATCGCCGATCAGACTCATCCGCCGCAGCATCAGGAACACGCCGACAGGCGGCGCGCTCAGCGCGAGAATGATGATCGCCGCCAGCGAGCGCCGAAAAGCTTCGTCTGAGACCGCACCGGCGATCTCGTGAGCATGTTCATGCATCGTTGTTATCCTGCCAGCGGCGCGGCACAGGTCGCAGCCTGTTCGTCGAACGCCTCGCACATCTGCCGGGCCTTCAACAGGTTCTGCGGGGTCAGCACATCGGCGGTTCGCCCCCAGGCGACCGGCTCGCGCGCCAGCAGCAATGTCTGCGGAAAATTGTCCCGCACAAGGTCGATATCGTGCAGCGCCGCAAGCACGGTCCGTTTCTCGTCGTGCCATCGCCGCACCAGCGCCAGCAGGTCCGTGGCGGTTCGCGAATCGATCGAATTGAACGGTTCATCGAGCAGAATGGTCCGGGCATCCTGCAGCAGCAGGCGCGCAAACAGCACACGCTGCATCTGCCCGCCCGACAGCGTCGCGATGGCGCGCTGCTCGAACCCGGTCAGCCCAACCGCGGCGATGGCCTCGCGAACGCGCTGGCGGCTGGCTGTATCGATGCCGCCGAACAGGCCGACCGTCTTCCACAGCCCCATCGCCACCATGTCATAGACGCTGATCGGGAAGCTGCGGTCGATCTCGGCGATCTGCGGCAGATAGGCGATGTCGCGAGCCCGCGCACCGCCCCGTCCGATCGACCCGGCCAGAAGCGGGATTGCTCCGGCAATCCCCTTGAACAGGGTCGACTTGCCCGCCCCGTTCGGCCCGACCACCGCCAGCAAGGCGCCACCTTCGACAGCGCCGCTGAGGTGATGGACAGCGGGATGGCGGTCATAGCCGATCGTCACGTCGCGAAATTGCAGTTCGCCGGTCATGCGGTCCTCATCCGTGCGCCCACCAGACCAGCGACCAGATCGCGACGATGGTACACCCGGCAATCGTTAGCCGCTGCGCCAGCGGCATGCGCAGCAACGACGGCACAACGACCGCCGCGGGATGCCCGTGACCGGGATGATGGTGATGTGTCATGCGTATCGAAGCCGGAATTTCAGCAGCGCCATGCACGCCGCCATTTTGTAACAATATAACATTTGTCTCCGGCTGTCACCACCCCGACATCGCGAAAGCTGTGGGACATTGCACATGACGGAACCGGTCTTTGCGCTGCCGCAACTGCTCAGCAGCAAGTCTGCTTGCCTACGGCATTTCCTCGGTTACTCTGCCGAGGCTGAAAATCAAAAAAACCGGAGGAACCCCATGAAACGCCTGATCGCAACAGCCGCAGCGTTCGCCTTTGCCGCGACCATCGGACCTGCAACTATCGGACCCGCGCAAGCGCAAAATCCGATCGTCATCAAGCTCAGCCACGTGGTCGCGCCGGATACGCCGAAAGGGAAAGCCTCCGAAAAGTTCAAGGAGCTTGGCGAGAAATACACCAACGGCAAGGTGAAGATCGAGGTCTATCACAATTCGACGCTCTATAAGGACAAGGAAGAACTCGAAGCCTTGCAGCTCGGCGCCGTGCAGATGCTGGCACCCTCGAACTCCAAGTTCGGTCCCGTCGGCATCAAGGAATTCGAGGTGTTCGACCTGCCTTACATCATCCCGAGCCTCGACGCGCTGCGCAAAGTGACGGAAGGCCCGATCGGCAAGAAGATGCTCAAGCTGATGGAAGCCAAGGGCATGGTCGGCCTGGCCTACTGGGATAACGGCTTCAAGCAGATGAGCGCCAACAAACCGCTGCGGATGCCGGCGGATTACAAGGGACTGAAGTTCCGGATTCAGTCGTCGAAGGTGCTGGAGGCCCAGTTCCGCGCACTTGGCGCTATCCCGCAGGTAATGGCGTTCTCGGAAGTCTATCAGGCGCTGCAGACCGGCGTCGTCGACGGGCAGGAGAACACGCCGTCCAACATGTACACCCAGAAGATGGACGAGGTACAGAAGTACACGACGCTGACCAATCACGGTTATATCGGTTACGTCGTGGTCGCTAACAAGAAGTTCTGGGACGGCCTGCCTGCCGATATCCGCGGCCAACTGGAAAAGGCAATGGCCGAGGCGACAGTCTACGGCAACGAAATTTCCGCCAAGGAAAATGCCGAAGCGCTCGATGAAATGAAGAAGAAGGGCAAGACCCAGTTCATCGTCCCGACAGCAGCCGAGACCGAGGCCATGCACAAGGCCATGTCGCCGATCTACGATGACATGGCCAAGCGCGTCGGCAAGGACGCGATCGCCGAAATCCAGAAGGCGGTCGGCTCCGCCTCCCATTAACCAGCGAACGGCGGGGGCCGGGACATCGTCCCGCCCCCGTCACATCGGCCGGACGACATCTTTCATCATCGCTTTGGGGCGTACCAGCTGCGTCGTGGCGTCGGCACAGGCTCGCCAATAAACATGGGCTTTTGAAGACCGTGGGCTTGCCAAGGGCCGAGGGCTTGTCAGGAACCTGGCATCCGTCGCTGTCACGTAACGCTGGCATGAGAGGGATCGATGTTTCTCAAAATCCTCGACCGTCTTGAGGAGATCCTCATCGCCACGATGATCGGCGCGGCGACGCTGCTGATCTTCGTGGCGGTTACGCAGCGCTATCTTGTCGGCATTCCGCTGCTGTATCCGATCTTCTATCCGATCAATCTGACCTGGGCGCAGGAACTGTGCATCTACATGTTCGTCTGGATGGCGAAGTTCGGTGCCGCCTATGGCGTGCGCACGGGCATCCATGTCGGCGTCGACGTGCTCATCAATCATCTGAAGCCAGACAAACGACGCTGGGTGATCCTGTTCGGTCTCGCCGGCGGAGTCGTCTTTACCTTCGTCGTCGGCACGATGGGCGCCACCTTCTGTTACGAACTGATGGGTAGCGGCCAGGTATCGCCCGACCTCGAACTGCCGCGCTGGATCGTCTTCCTGTGCGTGCCGCTCGGTTCCTATTTGATGTGTTTCCGCTTCCTGCAAGTAGCCTGGGCGTTCTGGTGGACCGGCGAACTGCCGCATCACGACCCCGGCGAAGTCGAAGGTCTCGACGACGCCGCGATCTCCAAGGGAGTGACGCAGCAATGAATTCCGCCGTCATTTTCGGCCTGCTGATCGCGCTGATGCTGACCGGCATGCCGATCTCGATCGCGCTCGGCCTCACCGTGCTCACCTTCCTGTTCCTGCTGACCTCGGTACCGATCGAGGCGGTGGCGCTGAAGCTGTTCACCGGCATCGAGAGCTTCGAGATCATGGCGATCCCGTTTTTCATCCTCGCCGGCAACTTCCTGACCCATGGCGGCGTGGCGCGGCGCATGATCCGCTTCGCCACCTCGATGATCGGCCATTGGTATGGCGGTCTCGGGCTTGCAGGCGTGATGGCCTGCGCCCTGTTCGCCGCCGTTTCCGGCTCCTCGCCGGCGACGGTGATCGCAGTCGGCTCGATCATCCTCCCGGCGATGGTGCAGCAGGGATTTCCGAAGCGGTTCGGGGCCGGCGTGATCGCCACCTCCGGCGCCCTCGGTATCCTGATTCCGCCATCGATCGTGATGGTGCTGTTCGCCGTGGCGACGGGCGGCAGCACCGCGATCGGCCCCGACGGCAACCGCGTACTCTCCGCCTCGGTCGGACAGCTCTTCATCGCGGGCGTCATTCCCGGCCTGATCCTCGCTTCCATGCTTGGTGTCACGACATGGTATCGCGCCTGGAAGAACGACTATCCGCGTATGCAGAAAGCGACGTGGGCGGAGGCAGCCAAGGCGTTTCGCGAATCGATCTGGGGCCTGCTGCTGATCGTCATCGTGCTCGGCGGCATCTATGCCGGCTGGTTTACCCCGACTGAAGCCGCCGCAGTCAGTGCCGTCTACGCCTTCGTGATCGCCGTATTCGTCTACAGGGACATGACCCTTCTCGATGTGCCGCGGGTGTTGCTGTCGTCGGCGAATATGAGCGCGATGATCCTCTACATCATCACCAATGCCGTGATGTTCTCGTTCCTGATGACGAGCGAGCAGATCCCGCAGGCGATGACGTCATGGATCAAGGATAGCGGCATCGGCTGGGTGGAATTCCTGCTGGTGGTCAACATCCTGCTGCTGCTGGCCGGCAACGTGATGGAGCCGTCTTCGATCGTTCTCATCACCGCACCGATCCTGTTCCCGATTGCCGCCGGTATCGGTATTCATCCGATCCATCTCGGCATCCTGATGGTGGTCAACATGGAAGTCGGCATGTGCCACCCGCCGGTCGGCCTCAACCTCTATGTCGCCTCCGGTATCGCCAGGATGGGGATCACCGAATTGACCATCGCGACATTGCCGTGGCTGCTCACCATGCTGGTGTTCCTGGCCATGGTGACCTACATCCCCGAAATCTCGCTGTTCCTGCCACGGGTGCTCGGCATGCTGTAAAATACCGCGGCGATGAAGGTCTGCACCTTCATCGCTGCCGACCGGGCGACCGATACAGGAGAGGGTCCGAATTCCGCATCGTCTATGCGGTACGGCTCAGTCCTCGCTAGCCTTGAAACGGTTCATTCCGCGCAACGCGAACGGCAGGATCAAGGCGAGAAGCGCGATACCGAGCAGTGTCGCCGACATCGGGCTTTGAACGAGCACCAGCGGATCACCGAGGCTAATCTGCAGCGCGCGGCGCAACTGCGCCTCGGCCACCGGCCCGAGGATCAATCCGACGACCACCGGCGCAATCGGAAAATCAAAGCGCCGCATCACGAAACCCATCACGCCGAACGCAACCAGCATCGACAATTCGACGACCGACGGCTTGGCCGCGATCGTCCCCATGGTGGCGAAGACGAGAATCCCGGCATAAAGCCACGGCTGCGGAATAGCCAACAGGCGAACCCATAGCCCGACGAGCGGCAGGTTGAGGATCAACAGCATGCCGTTGGCGATGAACAGGCTGGCGATCAGACCCCAGACCAGATCGGGTCGTTCAGCGAACAGCAACGGACCCGGGTTCAATCCATATTGTTGGAAACCCGCGAGCATCATCGCAGCCGTCGCCGAAGTCGGCAGCCCGAGCGTTAGCAGCGGCACCAGCGTCCCGGCGGCAGATGCGTTGTTGGCGGCCTCAGGCCCGGCCACGCCTTCGATGGCGCCATGGCCGAACTCCTCCGGATTCCTGGAGAGGCGCCGTTCAGTGGAATAGGACAGGAAAGTCGGGATCTCCGCGCCGCCCGCAGGCAGGGCGCCGATGGGAAAGCCAAACAGCGTGCCGCGAATCCACGGCCAGAACGATCGCTTCCAGTCCTTTGCCGTCATCCATAACGAGCCACGGACGGGTTCGAGTTGTTCTTCGCCGAGGTGACGACGCGAGGCGACATAAAGCGCCTCACCGACCGCGAACAGCCCGACGGCCAGCGTCGTCACTTCTACGCCGTCCAGCAGATCCGGCACGCCGAAGGAGAGGCGCGGCTGGCCGGTCAGCTTGTCGATGCCCACCAGTCCAAGCACCAGTCCGATGAACAATGCGGTCAAGCCGCGCACCGGCGAATCGCCGAAGGTCGCCGATACGGTAATAAACGCCACGCACATCAGCGCGAAATAATCCTCCGGCCCGAAATTGACGGCAACACTCACGAGGGTCGGCGCGAGAAAAACGATACCGAGCGTCGCGAGCGTGCCGGCGACGAAAGACCCGATCGCAGCCGTGGCGAGTGCCGGCCCACCGCGGCCGGCCTTGGCCATCTTGTTGCCTTCGAGCGCCGTAACCATCGACGCGCTTTCGCCCGGTGTGTTGATCAGGATCGAGGTGGTCGATCCGCCGTACATGCCGCCATAATAGATACCGGCGAACATGATGAGCGATCCTGCCGGATCGAGCTTGAAGGTAACCGGCAGCAGCAGCGCCACCGTCAGCGCCGGGCCGATGCCCGGTAGCACGCCAACCGCCGTGCCAAGCAGCACACCGATCAGCGCATAAACCAGATTGAGCGGCTGCATCGCAATGGTCAGGCCATGCAGGAGAGAATCGATGGCTTCCATGCGCCGACCTCAGAACAACAGCCGCTCGATCGGCCCTGCCGGAAGCGCCAGGGTCAGGAGCTTGTCAAAGAGCAGAAAGACAGCCACGCCCAGTACCAGGCCGATAGCCAGATCGATATGGATCGCGCGACGGCCGAAGGCCGTCGCCGTTGCCGCGAACAGGATCGCCGTTGCGGGGATAAAGCCTCCGCCCAGTCCGATCGTTGCAATCAGGGCAGCGAAGCCGCCGAGGATCAACACGATCGCCTTGATGTCGATAGTCTCGCGCGGCGGAAAGCCGCCACGCCAGGCGAGCACGCCGTTAGCAACACCGAGCACGCCGAGGCCTGCCGCAATCACATAAGGCATCGCCTTGGGACCAAGCCCATAGGTCGCCGCTAACTGCAGCGCAGCGGTATCCCAGAAAATTACCAGCGCCAGCACCAGCAGTACGGCAGCAATGACCAGCGCCTCGATGTCGGGCTTTCTGTCTTCGGATATGTCAGGCGCACTCACCGGAGCCTCCCCAGCCTCGGCATCATCGCCGGATTTGAGCACGCGCCCGTCAGCCTCTCGACAAGCAGGGCTGTCGGACGGATTTTCCGGACCGCACTTCGCTTCGGCCCTGCGATAACAATGACGATGATCTGTAGCTCCGGATTATTTCACCAGGCCGACGGTCTTCATCACTCCGGCTACCCGGGCCTGCTCATCGGTCAAAAACTTGGCGAACTGGTCCGCCGGCAGATAGGCGTCGTCCCAGCCCTTCTGCTTGAGAATGTCCTTCCAGGTGTTCGATTTCACCAGCCTGGCGACCAGATCCGAAAGCTCCGCCTTCTGCGCATCGGAGATGCCGGGTGCGGCAAACACCGACCGCCAGTTGGTCAGCACCAGGTCGATGCCCTGCTCCTTGAAGGTCGGCACATCGACCTCCGGCAGCCGCTGCGTCGAACTCACGCCGATCGCCCGCAGCTTACCGGTCTTGATCTGGCCTTCATATTCGCTGACGCCGGAAATTCCTGCGGTCACCTTGCCACCGAGAATCGCCGCAAGTGATTCGCCACCGCCGGAAAACGCCACATAATTGACCTTGGACGCATCGGCGCCTGCGGCCCCCGCGAACAGCGCAGCCATGATGTGATCGACGCCGCCGGCCGATCCGCCGGCAAACGTCACTTTCGCCACGTCCTTCTTCACCGCCTCGGCAAGGTCCCTGGCGGTCTTGATCGGCGAGTTCGCCGGAACCACCATGATCTGCGTTTCTTCGGTCAATCGCGCGATCGGCGTGATTTGCGACAGCGACACCGGGGACTTGTTCAACAGAATAGCGCCGACCATAACGAAACCGTTGACCAGCAACTGGTTGCCGTCACCCTTGGCACCGTTGACGAACTGAGCGAGTCCAACCGTGCCGCCAGCACCGGCGATATTGATCACTTGTACTCCCTTGACCAGCTTCTCGGCGATCAGTGCCTGCTGCATTGATCGCGCCGTCTGATCCCAGCCGCCACCCGGCGCGGCGGGAGCAATGATCTTGAGCTCCATTTGCGCCTGAGCCGGCCGCACCAAAGCATCCGGCACAATAAGCTGTACGGCGTACAACGCCACGCCAGCAGCCAGCAGACGACAGCAAACAGTCCGGGCGAATGAGGACATGCAGAACTCCCGATCAACAGCGGAAAACAGCACGAGACAGGCCGTATATTAGGAGCCGATTTTTGCAAAACGTCTAGCGGAAAACGGCCGGCGGATATGCCACCCGGACGGGACGGGCACATATGTGCCGCTCTCCCTGCAACGATGCATGGCACCGTCACTGTATGGCCCGTCGTTGCGAATTGACCCGGCCCTGCCCTGCCGATAAATTTAGCAGCGATGGGGATGGGGTTCCCCGAAACCGCCCAGCGTCGCACTCAACATGGCGTCAAGGGCTGATGACTCCTGTCGAACTTGGCACGATCCACCCGGTTCAGCCACCTGGCACGATCACTTCGTACAGCCGGTGGGCGCGACCATGTGGACCGCTCCCGGGCGGCAGGGTCATATCCGAGCCGCCGCGAGGCGGCTTTTTGCTACCTCGCCACAGGAAAGGACAGGCGATGGGATTCCTGATGGTGTTTATTGGCGGCGGCATCGGCGCAATGGTGCGGCACGGCCTCAATCTCGTGACCGTACAAGCGCTCGGCAATCATTTCCCATACGCAACATTTTTTATCAACATCACCGGCTCGCTGACGATGGGTCTGGTGGCGGGATATTTCGCCTTCAAGGGAGATGCATCCCAGCATTGGCGATTGTTCATCACCACCGGCATTCTCGGCGGCTACACCACGTTCTCGACCTTCTCGCTCGACGCCGTCCTGCTATACGAGCGCGGCGAAACTAGTCTCGCCGCCCTTTACGTAGTCGGATCTGTGGTGCTGGCGGTCGCCGGTCTCTTTGCCGGCCTGGCGCTGATGCGCCAGTTCACCTGAGCGCGCGGATCAGTTGCCGTCGATATCCATCGGCACCATGCCGAGCTTGTCGAGCAGCGCCATATCCTTGTCCCGTGCCGGATTGACCGTGGTCAACAGTTTCGGGCCATAGAAGATCGAATTGGCGCCGGCGAGGAAACACAGCGCCTGCGTTTCCTCGCTCATCTCCTCGCGCCCGGCGGAAAGTCGCACCATCGAGCGCGGCATCGTGATGCGTGCCACCGCGATGGTACGGACGAATTCCAGCGGGTCGAAACTCTGTCCGTGCGACACCGGCGTGCCCTCGACCTGCACCAGCATGTTGATCGGCACGCTTTGGGGGTGCTCCGGCATCGTCGCCAGCGCATGGATCATGCCGACACGATCATCGGGTTTCTCGCCCATGCCGACGATTCCGCCGCAGCAGACATTGATGCCGGCGGAACGGACATGGTCGAGGGTATCCAGCCGATCCTGGAAGGTCCGGGTGGTGATGATCTCGCCGTAATATTCCGGCGAGGTGTCGATATTGTGGTTGTAGTAGTCGAGGCCGGCTTCTTTCAGCTTCAGCGCCTGCGGCCCGGTGAGCATGCCGAGCGTGACGCAGGTCTCCATGCCGAGCGCCTTGACGCCCTCGATCATGGCGCAGACCTTGGCCATGTCGCGATCCTTCGGCGAACGCCAGGCCGCCCCCATGCAGAACCGTGAAGCGCCTCCGGCCTTGGCGGCGCGCGCTTCAGCCAGCACCTTCTCAACGTCCATCAGCTTCTCGGCTTTCACGCCGGTATCGTATTGAGCGGCCTGCGGGCAATAGGCACAGTCTTCCGGACAGCCGCCGGTCTTGATCGACAGCAGCGTGGAAATCTGCACCTCGGTCGGGTCGAAATTCATGCGGTGGACCTGTTGCGCCTGGAACAGAAGATCGGGAAACGGCAGCGCGAACAGCGCGCGTATCTCCTCCCGCGTCCAGTCGTATCGGACGGTTCCGGTGGTCAAAGGGACGACGCTCAGCGTTTCAGCAAGGGACATGCAAGGACTCCTGTCGACCCGATATAGCAGCCCGCTCGGGACACGTCATCACACCCGCCAAGAGTGGCACCGGTTCTGCAGAGGGCCGTTCGACGACCGAAAGGCGCGACCTACCAACCTGTCGGAAGCCCGGATGGCCGGCCCGGAACAGGCAGGCCCCGCGTCGCCACAGCCCCGGCGCGCAACTCAAGGTGCCATCCTGTCCACTGCCTGCTGCATCGGCAGTGGCGATATCCTGACAAAACCCGAGAACGGCTGATCCATATCGAAGATCAGATTGACTGCAATAGCCACGGACAATGCACCGATAAAGATGGTCGCAATGACCGTCGCGTTCGATGGCGCAAAGATCGTAAAACTCAGGAACAACACGCTGACCCAGAAGATCACGGCAATGAGAAACGGCCGCGGCGTCTCGCTGCTCTGCTGGACCGATAGCAAACGGCTTGTCCGCTTCAACTCGCCGGTCAGATGTAGCGCATTCGTGCGTGCGGCGCGCTGAACCTCGTCCGGGGGCGTTAAGGCACGCAATCGGTCTTCGATATCGTCCAGCATTCTGGCCGTCTGAATTTGATCTGCCACTGGCGTCGATCCACGATCGCTCCGCCAGGTTTGCGTGATCTTCTGTGTTGTGAAAGCCCGCAACAAAGTAGCGATGTCTCGGGACACCGGCCCGAAATGTGCCAGCTCACGGTCGAGCAGCGTAAGATTGGTGCTGAACGTCTCGATTTCCTGGCTTCTCGTATCGAAATTCGTTTTCGTGCTGACGATCAGCAAACCGAGCACAAGCGCCGCCAGAACAGCGACCACATTCATCGTGGTTTGGACGGCCTTCTGCGTTGCCTCTGTCCGATGCGATTCGGGCAACCAATTGCGCAGCGCAAGACCGATCAGTCCCGCCCCGAAGATGCAGCAGAAAGCGATCAGCCCGATGCCAGTGAACATGACCCGGTTAAATCGGATGGGCAGATGACAGCATCGCGACTACGACCTGTCACGATCTTTCTCGCGCAGGATATCATATCTGGAATTTCGTCCGGTACACATCGAACTGGCCCGGTTTGCGCAAGCCATATCCCTTCAGCATATCTGCCAACGGCGGACGCGAACGCAACGGCAGGAACGGAGTTTACCGAGAATTTCCAGTCTGCCGGCCGTTTCCCGCAAGGACTGTCCGCACGTCCCCTATCTCAGCCGGCGGCGGCGATCACCTTGGCAATCGACTGGCTCAGTTCGTGCATCGCATAGGGTTTGTGCAGAATGATAAAGTCCCGGCCGGCCTCACGCGCGGCTTCGCTATAGCCGGTGGCGAGCAGAATGGGCAGGTGCGGGCGCCGCTGGCGGATCAGGCGCGCCAACGCCACCCCGTCGGGGTGGCCGGACATAACGACATCGCTGACGACGAGATCGTAGCCGTTCTTTTCGATCCTCGCGAGCGCCGCCTGACCGTCCGACACCCAGTGAACGGCATACCCCAACTGCTCCAGCAGCACCGTGCTGGCATCCGCGACGTCAGGATTGTCCTCGACCAGCAGGACCGTCCCGGTGCGCCGCGGCTCGGCATCGCCCGCTACCGCAGCCAGCCGCGGCGTGGCGCGCGGCAGATAGAGGGTGAACGTCGTACCCTTGCCGAGGGTGCTGGTGACGCTCACCGAGCCTCCCGCCTGATGCGCAAATCCATGCACCTGCGACAAACCGAGCCCTGTGCCTTTGCCATGCGCCTTGGTGGTGAAAAACGGATCGAAGACGCGTTCGAGCATATCCTGCGGAATGCCGATGCCTGTATCGGCAAAAGTAAGCGCCAGATAGTCGCCTGCCGGACACCGTTCGTTGTCGAGGCGAACATTGCGTGTGGAAATCGTCACCGTGCCGCCACCCGGCATCGCATCACGCGCATTGACCGCGAGATTGACCAGCGCAATCTCGAACTCGCCGACATCGATCGAAATCGGCCACGCATCCGATGCGATATCGATCACCAGATCGCTGCCGTCGAGAGCGCTCCCGAGAATATCGCGAACAGCCCCGATCCGCTCACCGATCTCGATGACCTGTGGATTGAGTTGCTGACGTCGTGAAAACGTCAGCAACTGGCGCGTCAGGCCGGCACCACGCTGGGCTGCCGTCTCGATCGCTTCGACCGCACGGCGGATTTTCGGATTCTGCTCGCCGAGCCGCTTCAGCACCTGCGTATTACCGGTAATGATCATCAGCAGGTTATTGAAATCGTGCGCAATGCCGCCGGTGAGCTGGCCAAGCGCATCCATCTTCTGCGATTCAGCAAGCTGTCGCTGCACATTCTCAAGCGCCAGCTGCGCATTGCGCCGCTCCGAAATATCTCGGGTGATCTTGGCGAAGCCGACCAGCGTGCCGTCGTCATCATAGATCGGATCGATAACGACGCTCGCCCAGAAGAACGAACCGTCCTTGCGAACCCGCCAGCCTTCCTCCTGGTAATTCCCCCGTTCACGGGCGATCTGCAACGCGCGCGCCGGTTTCGCCGCAGCCCGATCCGAAGGCGTATAGAAGCGGGAGAAGTGTTGTCCGATGATTTCGGATGCAGCATAGCCCTTGATACGCTCGCCGCCGGCATTCCAGCTCGACACATAGCCCTGCGGATCGAGCATATAGAGCGCATAGTCGGTGACACCCTTGACCAGCAGGCGGAAATTGCGCTCGCTATCGACCAGCCCTTCTGTCCGGGTGCCGTCGAACTCCGACGACGCGGCGGGAGCGAACGCCGGCCGCTGCCGGGCGCATCGTTCACCGCTACGCGCAACGCGGGACTTGTTGCCAAAGCTGTTGCCCTGTTTGCTGTCCCGCTTGTCGGCTCCTGAAGACCCGGCTTCGACGCCGGCCTGCTCGGCCCGAGACGCAATCGCTCGAGATTCCGCTACATTTGTCCTTCCCGCCCCGGATCGCGGACCGGGCTTCAACCTGGCTCGAGCTTCGGATGGCGGGCTGGCGTGCCTCGACCGTGGCGGCTTGGTTTGCGGCTTGGTTTGCAGCTTGCTTTGCCCGGATTTGACCTGCGCAGGCTTAATTCCAGACTTGGTTCCAGATTTGGCTTGTGCGGAATAAGTCTGCACTAAATTAGGTTGCCGCCCGTGAGAGACAATTTTCTTGCGACCGGATCCTTTGGATCTAGTCGGCCTTCTGTTCATCGTCCCCTCCGGGCCATCAATATTGCAAAACGATGACAGACATAAATGGTTCCGGAAGAACCAAGGGGTTACGTATAACTCGCGCGATGCGGAGCCGACTGCGTACGGGCCTGCGCGGCGCTCAGCCGCGTGTCTTGCCGCGTGCCTTGCCACCTGCCTTGCGAGCGGTGTCCGGCGCAATGGCGCGCCGCCCCGTGCGGCCATTACGGGCCGGCTTCGCGGCGCCCCGCTTTGCGGGCTGGGTGTTGCTGCGGCTCCTCCCCGCGTTTCGCGTTTTTCGGCTGACCGCCCCGGCGGAGCGGTCTTTGTTCGCCCTGGTCGCTTTCGGTTGGCTGCGCTTTGCCGCCGCAACACCCTCACGTGCCCGCGCGATCAGCTTGCCGGCCCGCTTCTTGACGCGTGCAACGGCAGCAGCAGAGGCCTTGCGGCCGCGCGGCTGCTTGCCGGTTCCAACCTGCCCCCGCGTGCGCACCACCGCATTGCCAGCCAACCCGACGACAGCCTCCGCAATACCGATAACGGCATCGCCGGTGGTGGCGATGATACCGCGCTTTACCATGACACTCCTCGGGTCCGGATACCCGCCCAGCTTTGTGCTGACGCCGGATCGGAGAGACCGGTGCCGTTGCACGCAGTCAGAACGTGAAGCCGGCGAATACGTTCCGCCGGATCGCCCCGAGGTAAAGGTACCGTCAGATACGCCGTTGCGGATTGGTCAACGCCAGCAGAAATCCACCGGTGCTGAACGCCGCTATCAGCAAGAACGCCGCCTTGAAGGCAAAAGCGATATCGGCCTGCAACGCCGCCGGGATACCGCCCCGGGACGGCAAGGCCGCAGGCGCCGCGTGACCGGCATGCTCGACCATTGATGCAAAAACCCGCGCGGATTCCGGATTGCGGATCGCGAGCACCGCAAACAGCAGGGTCGCCACCATTGCCGTACCGAAGGCTGCGCCGATCGAGCGAGAAAACTGCACCGAGGCAGCCGCTTCGCCGAGCCGCAGCGGGCCAGCGGCGCTCTGTACGCTGACCTGCACGACGCCCATCACGGTCCCCATGAACAGTCCGATCAACAGCATCAAGCCGGCAAGCGTCGTCATCTCCAGCCCCCCCGCCCAGAATGCGAGAATGACCAGATTGATGGTAGCGACGACCAATCCAACGATCGGGAAAATCGTGGTGTAGCCAGTGCGGCTGACCAGCCGGCCGGTAATCAGCGAACCAACGCCGATACCTATCGTCAACGGCACCAGCATCAACCCGGTTTCCGAGGGCGAAACCCCGCGCACCACCTGCAAATAAACCGGCAGGAATGTCAGCAGCGACACCAAGGCCGCACCGTGGCAAGCGGCCATTCCGTCGCTATGCCAGATCGCCGGCTGACGCAGCAGGCCGACGGGGATCAATGGCGAAGGCACCCGCCCCTCGTGCCGCAGCAACAGCCACAGCGCGGCCAGGCCGGCAGCGAGCAAAAGGCCGCCCATCGGCAGGCTGGCCATGTCGACCTGCTGCAGCTGTTCGAGCGCGAACAACGAAGTGGCGACAAAGATTGCGAACAACACCAGGCCGCCGGGATCGGACCGCCACGGCAGCCGCTCGCCGGTTGCAACCGGCAGACGCCGGGCCAGCAGCATCGCCAGCAACCCGAACGGCACATTGACGAGAAAGATCGACGGCCAGCCGAAATGCTCGGTCAGATAGCCGCCCGCGACCGGGCCGAATGTATTGGCCGACACCGCGACGGCGGCAAGGTAACCCTGATATCGCGCCCGCTCGCGCGGCGGCACCGCTTCGCCTATCAATGCCTGCGACAGCGTCATCAGGCCGCCGCCGCCGAGCCCCTGCAATACCCGTGCGGCAGACAGCAGTTCCACTGTCGGCGCGACTGCACACAGCAGCGAAGCGCCGACAAACACTGTGAGCGCGGCGAACATCAATCGGCGGCGGCCGAAGGAATCGCCCAGCCGGCCATAGACCGGGGCCGCGACCGTCGAGGCGATGAGATAGGAGACGACGATCCAAGATACCCTCTCGACCTGCCCGGTCTCAGCGGCGATCGCCGGCAGCGCCGTAGCGACAATCGTCTGATCGATCACCGCCAGAAACATCGGCAGCATGATCGATGGGAACACAGCCAGAAAGCCGGGTCGCCGGCTCACGGAGACCCCATCGGCCGGATCACGCTGATCGGGCTCTTTCAACAAAGCCGCAGTCCCGGTTGCTGGTTGGAAAAGTCGATCAGTGGGCGATCAATACCGGCAGCGTCGCTGCAGCCAGGATATGACGGGTGGCTCCGCCGAATATCATCTGACGCAGGCGGCTCTGCGTATAGGCGCCCTTGACCAAGAGATCGCAGCCCTCACGTGCAGCGAAATCCAGCGTCGCCTCTCCCACCGTGCGCGTACCCTGCTTGACCGTATGCGCGGTGGCGGCGATGCCGTGGCGCTGCAGTTCGAGGACAACCTCGTCCGCGGTGGGGCCGGGCGTCAAACCGCCCTCGACGGTGAGAACCTTCACCGCCTCCGCCCGTCGCAGGAACGGCATCGCGAACGCATTGGTGCGCGCCTGTTCGGTGCTGCCGTTCCATGAGATCAGGATATTGCGGCCGATGGTGGGGGCAGCCGTCCCGGGCACGATCAGCACCGGTCGACCGCTGTCGAACAGTGCCGCTTCAAGCGGCAGCATCCGGGGGTTCTGCGGCTCGCGGCCCGGCCGTCCCAGCACGATAAGGTCAAAAACGCGGCCATAGCTGCCGATAAAACCGTCGTCGACCGCCGAGGCATGCGGCCAGCCCCAGGAATAGACTGCAGGCCCGCTCTTTGCTGGCGGAACGTGATGTTCCCGCATGAAGGTCTCAAAGGCCGCCTGAATCTCGCGTGCCGCGTCGTTGTCGTGCACCGACATGGCCAGGCTGCTGAACGGCTCGACACCGACATAATCAGCAACGGAGGGACGAACGGCAAAGCCTTCAATATAGCTGTCGAAGATTTCAGCAATCCGGCGGGCTGTCTCCAGCACCGCCGGCATCGCGTCGTGGTCTTCGGCCGGGATCAGAATGGTCTTCATTGCAACCATCATGGGACGATGACGATGGCCGGATTCTAACCGAGCATGGGACAGAAGTCCCGCACCAAACCGACCGCCGCAGACACGGAGCGACGAGCCGATCTGCCTTCGTCGGCGCCCCGAAAACCTCCCCGGGGCGCCCAAAGCCACTTAGAGTCCCTTGCGCCGCTTCTTCTTCGCGGCCTTGCGCGCCGCATAGCGGGCATCACGCGCCGCCTTCTGTTCGGCGGCCAGCGCCGTTGCGCGCTCGGCTTCCTCGGCCGCCAATCTGGCAGCCTCCGCTTCGGCAGCCTGCCGCTCACGCTCGACCCGCGCGGCTTCCTCGGCTGCCTGCGCCCGCTTCTCGGCATCGCGAATCGCCTGACGCGCCTGACGCGCTTCGTTGACCGCCTTGCGCTGCGCTTCCAGCTCGGAAAGACGCGGATCTTGAGCGGCCGAACGGAACCTCTCCAGCATGGCTTTTCGCGCGGCCGCGGCACTGTCCTGGCGCTGCTGGAAGTCGGGATCTCGGAAGCTGCTCATTCAATCTCCAATGAAAATGGGAATCCGGCACCCTGCGGCGCCGGTACGACCTTGGCTGATATAGGGTTGGCGCGGCTATTTCTCACAAACACTGCGCTTTGTCACGGGGGTGTGCCCCGACAACACCGGAGTTGATAGCTGGTATGCCATCGGCAAAGTCCGGCAGAGGGACTCCGCTCCCAAACCACCCGAGAAACATCGCCGGGCAGCATCACGTCCGGTCCGTGGCAGGGGACGTGTCAGGCCATGCGCCCGCAATCAGTTCCGGGGAGGCCACGACCACGGCCACCGATCCGAGGGGGAAGGATGAGGACGCAGGAGCGCAGCCGCCCCAGAAAGCACCGCAACGACCGGTCAGCAGCCGATGCAGCAGGCGTTGCAACGGTTACGCCGGCCAGCATGGCCATTTATGGCTGCCGTCCGTGATGGCTGACCTGAACGAGTGCTAGCCGCTTACGACGGCGGGTGACGTCGTCAGGCGGCTTTCTTCTTCGGTACCTTCTTGCCTTTCTTGCGAGCCTTCGACAGGCCGATCGCGATCGCCTGTTTGCGGCTTTTCACCTTACCCGCCTTCCCGCCTTCGCCGGAGCGGGCGGTGCCGCGCTTGTAGCGCCGCATTTCCTTTTCCACCTCCTGCGAGGCGCCCGGAGAATATTTCCGTTTTTCCTTCGTCATCGCTTGGCTCCGTTTAATATCGCTCCGTTCAGTGGGCCAGCTGCGGTTTGTGACCCAACTCATGGGCCGGACTTGTGCCGATCATCAGCAACAAGACAGCGGCAGGGTCCGCAAGGCTCGGCTGACCGCGGAGCAGTGATCGACGCGCCATCGCCGATACGTGCTACGGCTGTCAGGCCGCTTCGGCATGATGGTTGACATCCGCTGTGGCGATCTCGCTCAACTTCACGTCGGCGTTCTTTTCCTGCTCGAGGGTCTCGTCCAGGAGATCGGCTGCCTCCTCAAGGCCAAGTTCCTGCGCCCAGGTCTTCAGGGTGCCGTAGCGGGAGATTTCGTAGTGCTCGACCGCCTGCGCTGCGGCCAGCAGGCCGGCATCGAGCGCCGGCGAGCCCTTATATTCCCGCATGATCTCCTGACCTTCCGCCAGGATGCCCATGATCGCGTCGCAGGTCTTGCCCTGCGGTTTCTTGTCGAGGAGGGTGAATATCCGCTCAAGGCGCCTGATCTGCCCTTCGGTCTCGCCCTCGTGCTTCTCAAAGGCGGCCATCAGGTCGGTCGACTCGGCGGCCTTGGCCATTTTCGGCAGCGCCGCCAGAATCTTCTTTTCTGCGAAATAGATATCTTTCAGCGTGTCGTGGAAGAGTTCATCGAGCTTTTTCGACTCTTTCGCCATGATGAGAACCTCCGGCGGCTGTCATGTGGGTTACGTGTGAGCTCTCTGTCGCATGGCGCACGGGCCACTCTTCGGCATTGGGCAGGCATCCCTCGTTCGGGCCGCGCGCGCCTGCGTATTGTTTCTACAATTCGCCGCGCCGCTCACCGTTCCGTGACGCTGCAAAGACAGCGCACCATCGAGCCAGATCGTCGCTGTTGCACGTCGCAGCGTCTTGTCGGATAAGGCCCGCTTCGAACTCCTCCAATCGGAACGAACAGCATGGCCGACACGCCACCCGACCGCCTCAGCAACGATCCGCGTAGCCCCTTTTACGACGAAGCCTTGCTGGCACGTGGCATCGGAATCGTCTTCAAGGGCAAGGAGCGGTTCGACGTCGAGGAATACTGCATCAGCGAGGGCTGGGTGCGCGTAGCCGCAGGAAAGGCACGCGATCGTTTTGGCAATCCGATCACCATCAAGCTGAGCGGACCGGTCGAGGCCCGTTTCCTCGATGCGGAAGACGAAGCAAGCGGCTGAACACGATCAGCGGTGGCGTAGCTTCCGTTTTCGGCCGGATGATTTCTTGAAGAACCATCCGGCTTTCCCATAGCTGTTCCCGGTGCTGCCCCTACCCGTTGCAGAAGCGCACCGGCGCATCTGCCGGCGCCACAACTACACACGCACGCACGACATCATGCCGAAGCAGCGACAGACGCGTCAGTCGCATGCGAGAAACGACACCTGTCCTCGATTCAATCACGCACACGGAACGGCGAGCGGACAACAGACGTTGTATCCGTGACGCCGCGCATCGTTGCGCGGTTTTTCTGAAGAGAGGACAACCGATGGACTGGAATCGCGTCGAAGGGAACTGGAAGCAGGTCAAGGGCAAGATCAAGGAACAGTGGGGTAACCTCACCGACGATGATCTCGACAAGATCGCAGGCAAGCGCGACCAGCTTGAGGGCAAGATTCAGGAGCGCTATGGGCTGCAGAAGGATGCCGCTCGCAAGCAGATCGATGACTGGTTCGATCGTCAGACTTGGAACTAAGAACCTGGAACTGAGGATTTGGAACCGAAGATTGTTCCGGTCAGCGAAGACACCCATGTCGGAAGCGTGGTGTGAACAAGCATCAGCGATCGATGAAAAAGGGCCCGGTTACTGCCGGGCCCTGTCCGTCGGAGTATTTCCAGTTCGTCCGCCCGATCATGCGGCTTTCTTGCGATTGGCCTCAAGTCGCGCATCGACGAGATCGACGATCGCGTCGACGGTCGGATTGGTCATGCCCTTCTGCCGGCCGATGAGTTGCACCAGCTTGTCAGCGCGTTCGATATTGGGCGCACCGTTCTGCAGCGCGCGCGCTGCAGACGCCGGCCTAGACAGGCTCTGCGCCGCAGCGGCATATTTCTCGAACGGCACCAGGTCGGCGGGGTTGGCCCCGAGCTTGACGCAGAGGTCGAACACGAAGTTGTAGACCGCACGCGACTCCTCGATGTTCGAGTGGACAGCTTCCTGCGCCGTGCGCATGCCGTCCTTGGTTATGCAGCGATAATTGCCGGCGAGCAGCATCGCCCATTTGGCGAGCGGCACGAATATCGAGTCATAGACCTTCAGCTTGACCGGTAGCTCGATCTTGCCTTCCGGCGTATCGAAACGCGCAGCCTGAACATCCGCCTCAAGCTGCCGCAGGATTGCCGTGTCCTTATCGTCCTCGAAACGGGCGCATTTGAAGTTGGTCGGCAGCGTCACCAGCAATTCGTTGGCCTTGCCCTCCGGCGGACGAATCGCCTGCGGATCCGGGCTGTTGAGCGTGATCTTGTGCGGATCGACGGAATCCCAGACCCGCGCATCGGTATAGGCCGGCTCCAGCGCTGCATAATCGAGGCCCGGAATGCGCTTGATGTAGGACAGCGGCGGCATGTTCATGATCGACATGCACGGCACCCGCGATTTGCCGACGGCATCGAGCAACTGCCGCACGCCCTCGGAACGATATTGCGGCTCCTGCATGCACAGTCCGATGAGATCGTATTGGGACGGGTCGACACCGCTCGCCGGACCGGCGGTCACCTTGCCCGGCAGCTTGCGGGATTCGAGCAGCACCGGCTCCGCCCGCCCGCGCACCGGCAGGCGGACCTTGAATCCTTCGGCATTGATAAGGTCGGCCTCCGCCGGCAGACAGACCAGATGGATCGAATGACCGCCGAACAGCAGCTTCGATGCGAGCAGCGATCCATAAGACGCGCCCATCAACAAGATATTGTATGCCATGCCGCCCTCCTCCTTGTTCCCTTCACCGCCACCGCACTACCGCGCCGCCGGACTGCGACGGCAATCTATTCAACCGGAGCATGCATGGATAGCACTAAAACCGCGCCACCACATTGCGACGCAATATCGGAGGCCCACTATCATCGCACGCCCCACTTCTCACGCACCTTGACGTCATTGCGACGACGCCCGCCGATCGAAACAACACTTGGCCTCAGTGGAAACTGCACGCAGCAGGCAACACTTCGTGGGCATCATTGCTACCCACGATCCGCACCCGCAAAAACAACAAAACCGGCAATGGCGCGCGCAAGCGCGCGGCTATTCTGCGGCCTCGCGCGGCGCCTCCGTGACCGCTTCGACCCGTGCGGCACAGAATTTGAATTCCGGAATCTTGCCGAACGGATCGAGCGCCGGATTGGTCAGCAGATTGGCGGCGGCCTCCACGTAAGCGAACGGGATGAACACGACGCCATCGGGCACGGCATCGTCCTGTCGTGAAAACAGCTCGACGCTGCCACGACGGGTGGTGACCCGCACCGGATCTCCCGGCCGGATGCCGAGCCTGGCGATGGTGCCGCGCGACAACTGCGCAATCGCTGTCGGCTCGATCGCATCGAGCACGCTGGCGCGTCGCGTCATCGAGCCGGTGTGCCAGTGCTCGAGCTGGCGGCCTGTGGTGAGCACGAACGGATAGTCGTGATCAGGCACTTCGTCCGGCGGCGTCAGCTTCGCTGCCACCAGCTTGCCGAGCCCGCCCGGACGCGGGAAACCCTTGTCGAATACGACATCGTTGCCGGGCTTGTCCGGCGCGTCAGCCGGATAGGTCACCGAGTTCTCGCGTTCGATCCGTTCCCACGAAATGTTGTTGAGCGACGGCATCAGCGACGCCATCTCGGTATAGACCTCGCTGACATGCCGGTAGTTCCAACCGCAGCCGAGTCGTTGCGCCAGATCCTGGATGATCCATAAATCCTGCCGTACCTCGCCCGGCATCGGCAGCGCCTTGCGGCCCATCTGCACCTGCCGGTTCGTATTGGTGACGGTACCGTCCTTTTCCGGCCAGGCGGATGCCGGGAGAATGACATCGGCGTAGGAGCACGTCTCGGTCAGGAAGATGTCCTGCACGACGAGATGTTCCAGATGCGCCAGCGCGCCGCGCGCATGGTTGAGGTCGGGGTCGGACATCGCCGGGTTCTCGCCCATGATGTACATGCCCTTGATCTCATCGGCATGCACCGCATCCATGATCTCGACGACGGTCTTGCCCTTTTTCGGGTTGAGGGCGACGCCCCAGGCTTGCTCGTATTTCTGCCGGATTGCCGGATCCTCTACCGACTTGTAATCGGGGAAGAACATCGGGATCAGCCCGGCATCAGAGGCACCCTGCACATTGTTCTGGCCGCGCAGCGGATGCAGACCGGTACCGGGGCGGCCGATATGACCGGTGATCAAGGCCAGCGCGATCAGCGCACGGGCATTGTCAGTGCCGTGCGTGTGCTGCGATACGCCCATACCCCAGAAAATGATGGCGCTCTGCGCCCGCGCATAGGTGCGGGCAACCTCACGCAGCACATCGGCGGAAATACCGCAGATCGGCTCCATCTCCTCCGGCGTGAAATCCTTCACATGCTCGGCGAGCTGGGCAAAACCCTCGACATAGGTCTGCACATATTGCTGGTCGTAAAGCTTCTCGCCGATGATGACATTCAGCATGGCGTTCAGCATGGCGACATCGGCACCGTTCTTGAACTGCAGCATCCGCCAGGCGTGCCGCTTCATGCCGTGGGCGCGTGGATCCATCACCACAAGCTTGGCGCCACGCTTGGCCGCCTGCTTGAAAAAGGTCGCGGCGACCGGATGATTCTCAGTCGGGTTCGATCCGATGATGATGATGACGTCGGAGTTCTTGCACTCGTTGAAGCTGGCGCTAACCGCGCCGGAGCCGACGCCGTCGAGCAAAGCCGCCACCGAGGACGCGTGGCACAGCCGCGTGCAATGGTCGATATTGTTGGTACCGAAGCCGGTCCGCACCAGCTTCTGGAATAGATAGGCTTCCTCGTTCGAGCCCTTGGCCGAGCCGAAGCCGGCCAATGCGTGCGAGCCGTCGCGGTCGCGAATCGTCTTCAATCCGCCGGCGGCGCGCTCCATCGCCTCTTCCCAGGTCGCCGGCCGGAAATGCGTCCATGGATTGGTCGGGTCGACCAGATCGTCCGCATGTTTCGGCACGCCATCCTTGCGGATCAGCGGCATGGTCAGCCGCTGTGGGTTGCTGACATAGTCGAACCCGAAACGACCCTTCACGCACAACCGGTTCTCGTTGGCCGGGCCGTTGCGCCCTTTGACCGAGATGATCTTGTCGTTCTTGATCTCGTAGGTAAGCTGACAGCCGACGCCGCAATAGGGACAGACGCTGTCGACTGTGCGGTCCGGAAATTCGGTGCGCACGTTCTGCTCATCGACCACCGATGACGGCATCAATGCACCGGTCGGGCATGCTTGCACGCATTCGCCGCAAGCGACGCAGCTCGATGCACCCATCGGATCGCCGAAATCGAAAACAATCGATTCATGGATGCCGCGGCCAGCCATGCCGATTACGTCGTTGACCTGCACTTCGCGGCAAGCGCGCACGCACAGATTGCAGTGGATGCAGGCATCGAGATTGACCGCCATCGCCGGGTGGCTACGGTCCGGCACCGCGACCGCCTGCGGCTCATGCTTTGGGAAGCGGCTTTCGGTCAGCCCCTGGCGCCCGACGACCTTCCACAATTCCGACTGCGGATCGTGCGCAACGTCTTTCGCCGGCTGATCGGTCAGCAGCAATTCGGCGACCATCTTGCGCGCCGTCTTGGCGCGGTCGGTCTGGGTATTGACCTTCATGCCGGGCGACGGCGTACGGATGCAGCTCGCGGCTAGCACCCTCTCACCCTCGATCTCCACCATGCAGACACGGCAATTGCCATCCGCCCGGTAACCGGGCTGCGGCAGGTAGCACAGATGCGGCAACTTGATATCGAGACGCCGCGCGGCCCGGAAGATCGTCTCGCCATCGCGGATGTCGATCTCGCGCCCATCGATGAAGAAGGTCTGCGGCATGGCTTTCGCTTCGGTCATGGCGTCACCTCTTGCCAGCGGCCCATCGGCTTGGTGAGATCCTCGGGGAAATAGGTCAGCACCGACAACAACGGGTTCGGCGCTGCCTGGCCAAGGCCGCAGATCGACGCATCGCGCATCACGCCGGCAAGCTCGGTCAACAGGTTTTCATCCCACGGGCCCTGCTGCATCAGTTTGACGGCCTTCTCGGTGCCGACGCGGCATGGCGTACACTGACCGCAGCTTTCATCCTCGAAGAACCGCATCAGATTGAGCGCGACCGCCTTCATGTCATCCTTGTCCGACAGGATGACGACAGCGTGCGAGCCAACGAAGCCGCCATATTTTTCGAGCGTACCGAAGTCGAGCGGATGATCCGCCATGCTTGCCGGAAAGATACCGCCGGAGGCGCCGCCGGGGAGGAATCCCTTCAGCGTGTGCCCGTCCTGCATACCGCCTGCGTAATTGTCGATCAGTTCGCTGATCGTCGTGCCGGCTGGCGCCACCTTGACGCCTGGATCCTTCACCCGCCCGGAAACGGAGAAACTGCGAAAACCCTTGCGACCTTCCTTGCCCTGCGACGCAAACCACTCCGGCCCGCGCTCGATGATGTCGCGCACCCAGTAAAGCGTCTCGACGTTCTGCTCGAGCGTCGGACGGCCAAACAACCCAACCTGCGCCACATAAGGGGGGCGGTGGCGCGGCAGGCCGCGTTTGCCTTCGATCGATTCGATCATCGCCGACTCTTCGCCGCAGATATAGGCGCCGGCGCCGCGGCGCAGATGCAGCTTGGTATGCGGCGCGAGGCCTTCTTCCTCGATGCGCGCGATCTCTTCCAGCAGCATCAGCCGGATTTCAGGATATTCGTCCCGGACATAGATATAGGTTTCGACAGCCTCGATCACCCAGGCGCCGATCAACATGCCTTCGATGAAGCGATGCGGATCGCGTTCGAGATAGTAGCGATCCTTGAACGTGCCGGGCTCGCCCTCGTCGCAGTTCACCGCCATCATCCGTGGCGCAGGCTCCCCGCGCACCAGCGACCATTTACGACCGGTGGGAAAGCCGGCACCACCGAGACCGCGCAGGCCGCCATCACTGACAATGCCGATCAGTTCGTCGCGCGTACGCTTGCCGGCAAGGCAATCCTTGAGCAACGCATAACCGCCAGCCTGCTGATAGGCAGCGAAGTCGATCCGCGGATGATGCGCATGCGGATGCAGCCTGGTTTCCACGGCAACCGTTACGGCATCGACCGTGGCATGTTTCGTCTGCACATGGTCCACGGCGCAGACCGGCGCATGATCGCAGGCGCCCATGCATGGCGCGCGAACCACGCGGACACCGCGCCCCAGCGCGGCCGGCAATTCCTCGAGCAACCGTTCGGCACCTGCCATCGCGCAGGACAGCGAATCACACACCCGCAAGGTGACCGGCGGCGGTGGCGGCCCATCCTTGACCACGTCGAAATGCGAGTAGAAGGTCGCGACCTCGTAAACTTCGGCCTGCGCCAGTTTCATCTCATGCGCAAGCGCCGCCAGATGCGGCGCTGAAATGAAGCCGTATTTGTCCTGGATCAGATGCAGATGTTCGATCAGCAGATCGCGCCGCCGCGACCGCTCGCCGAGCAGCGCCTGAATCTCTTCCAGCGCTGAAAGATCGACCTGCCGACCCTTCGGTGTCCGCCGCGGTCGTCGACCGCGAGGCGGGGGAGAAGCGGGATTTGCCTGCGGCGGGTTATGCACGTTCATATCGAACCTCCCCCGGCGATACGCCCTCCGCCACCTCCGGTGACCTCGGTCCGCTACCGCGCTTTTCTCCGCTGATTTGAAATCATTCAAATTTTTCGGCAACCCCTCAAATTCCATGAGGGCATAGATAAAATCTATTGATTGACGCCATTTTCTGCCTGTTATTACATATATGGAGTCGTGGCCCCCACGCCTAGGTACCTATTTTAGTGCATTGATATCAAAGGGTTATATCAGATTTGATCGACAAGCTGGATTATCTCCTGGCCTTGGCACGTGAGCGGCATTTCAGCCATGCCGCCGAAGCCTGCGGCGTCACGCAACCCACGCTATCGGCCGGTATCAAACAGCTCGAGCAGCAGTTCGGGGTATTGCTCGTCAATCGCGGCTCCCGGTTTCTCGGTTTCACGCCGGAAGGCGAGCGGGTACTGGAATGGGCCCGCCGGATCGTGAACGATACCCGGCAGATGCGCGAGGAGATCATCGCCCTGCGACAGGGGCTCAGCGGACGGCTGCGAATCGCCGCGGTGCCGACCGCTTTAGCAATGATCGCCGAGATCACCACGCCTTTCCACGAGAAGCATCCGAACGTTCAGTTCACCATCTATTCGCGAACCTCGATCGAGATCTTCGACTTGCTGGAGAATTTCGAGGTCGACGCCGGCATCACCTATATCGGCAACGAGCCGCTCGGCCGCGTCAGCACGGTGCCGCTCTATCAGGAGCGCTACCGCCTGCTGGCGGCGTCCGATACACCGCTCGGCAATCGCGATAGCGTCACTTGGGGAGAAGTGGCGCAGGTGCCGCTATGCCTGCTCACGCCGGACATGCAGAACCGGCGGATCATCGACCGCCTGCTACGCAATGCCGGCGCCGAAGCCCGACCGACGCTGGAATCGGATTCGATGATCCTGCTGTTCGCACATGTCCGCACCGGCCGCTGGTCGAGCGTGATGCCGGCAAAATTGGTGGAGACGCTTGGCCTTACCGATAGCATCCGTGCCATCCCGATCCTCGAGCCGGAAGCCGTGCAGACGATCGGTCTCGTTACGCCCGCGCGCGAGCCGATGACACCGATCACCGCCGAACTGGTGGCACAGGCGCGGCGTGTCGCCGCGACGCTCGAAGCCCAGAACCCACCGGCAGCGAAACGCTCGAGCCGGGCGAAATAACGCCGGGTCGTCGGCAATCACCCTGGCGCGATCCCCCTGTCACCCGATCCGGACTTCCGCCCGATTCTGCGCCCAGATACGACCATGCTTGGACGACCATGCTTGGACCTGAGCGATGGAGAGACGATGCTGACGCGACGTTGCCTCATGATCGCACCGGCAGCACTCGCGGGCTTCGCCTGGTTTGCCGCCGCGCCCGCAGCGGCTGCCTCGCTCATATCAACGCGGTTTGAAGCGGCGCTGCGACAAATCGAGCGCCATTCCCGCGGTCGGCTCGGCGTCTGTGTACTCGACACGCTGACCGACCAACGAAGCGGGTGGAACGAGAATGACCGGTTCCCGATCTGCAGCACCTTCAAGCTGCTCGCAGCGGCAGCCGTCCTGCAGCGCGTCGACCGTGGCCAGGAACAACTCGATCGCCGCGTTACCATTCGCAGCGAGGACATCGTCGTCTACTCCCCGGTTACAAAGGAGCGCATCGGCCGTGCCGGGGTCACCATGGCCGAACTCTGCGAAGCGGCAATGACATGGAGTGACAACACCGCCGCCAATCTTATTCTTGCAAGCCTCGGCGGGCCTGACGCCATTACCGGCTTCGTCCGCTCGCTGGGCGATACGAAGACGCGGCTCGACCGTACCGAGCCGGACCTCAACGCCGCGGTGCCGGGCGACCCGCGCGATACAACGACGCCGACGGCGATGCTGAACAATATTCAAGCACTGGTTCTTGGCGATGCGCTGTCTGCCGGATCGCGCGACCATCTGACCGGATGGCTGCTCGGCAACCAGACCGGCAACCAACGGCTGCGCGCCGGCATGCCCGCCGGCTGGCGCTGCGGCGAGAAGACCGGATCGGGCGACCACGGCACCAGCAACGACGTCGGCGTGGCCTGGCCGCCCCAGCGTCCGCCGATCATCGTCACCGCCTATCTCACCGAAGCACGAATAGGCTTCAAACAGCGCGAGGCGACGCTGGCGGATGTCGGCCGCGCCGTCGCGGCAGCATTCGCAGGGTAATGCCGTTTTGCCATTTTACCGCAACAGCAGCACACGCTAAGCGACCCGTTCCGATTGATGACGGAACATCGCCTTGCGAGCCTCGTCGTCCATCTCGGCCTTGAACGTATGCTTGTCCTTGAGCGCGACGGCACGCTGCGCTGCAGGCCGTGCACCAATCTCGTCGACAAGACGTTTGAGATGCGGGAATCTCGCCCACGCTCCGTCGCCAAGGATATTTGGCATCAGCCGCGCCCAGCCCCAGACAGCCATATCGACGATCGTATAGGTATCGCCGATCATATAAGCCTGCTTCGCCATCCGTGCATCGAGGATGCCGAAATGCCGCTGCGCCTCGTAGGCATAACGATTGATCGCATAGTCGATCTTCTCCGGCGCATAGTTACGAAAATGCACTGACTGCCCGGCATAGGGACCGATACCGGAGGCAACGAACATCAGCCACGACAGCAATTCGCCGCGCAGCCTGTCCGACTGCGACGGCAGGAACTTGCCGGTCTTCTCCGCGAGATAGAGCAAGATCGCATTGGAATCGAACACGGTGACGTCGCCGTCGACGATCGCCGGCACCTTCGCATTCGGATTGATGGCGAGATAGTCCGGCCTGTGCTGTTCGCCTTTGCGCGTATCGACGGGGATCGCTTCGTAAGGCAACCCCGCCTCTTCCAGGAACAGAGCCACCTTGGTCGGATTGGGTGCGCCGCTAAAATAGAACTTCAGCATGTTCGATCCTTGTCTGATGCGGCGTCTGCGCACCGTCCTGAAATACGAACGGCCCGCCGGAAGACCGGCGGGCCGCGTCGCCGTCATTCGCAGAATGACGGAAAGACAGACCAGATGTCTAGAACAGACCGACGATCTTGCCATCCCGCACGTCGATCGCGTCGGCGGACGGCACTTTCGGCAAGCCCGGCATGGTCATGATCTCGCCACAGATCGCCACGACGAATTCTGCACCCGCCGACAGCCGCACCTCGCGCACCGGAATGTTGAAGCCGGTCGGCGCACCCTTGGCATCGGGGTTCGTCGAAAACGAATACTGTGTCTTGGCGATGCACACCGGCAGATGGCCGAAGCCGAGATCTTCCCACGCCTTAAGCTGATCCTTGACCGACTTCTCGGCAGTGGCATCGTCGGCGCGGTAGAGCGTCTTGGCGATGGTGCGGATCTTTTCGAACAGCGGCATGTCGTCGGGATAGAGAAGTTTCAGGTCGCCCTTCTGCTCGTCAATCACCTTGACCACTGTGCGGGCAACATCGGCGGCGCCTTCGCCACCCATCGCCCAATGATCGGCCATCAGCGCATCGACACCAAGGGCCTTGCACTTCTCGTTCACCAGCTTGATCTCGGCATCGGTATCGGCGGAGAAACGATTGATCGATACTACCGCGGGAAGACCGAATTTCTTCACGTTCTCGATGTGACGCTCGAGATTCGCCATACCGGCTTCGAGCGCCTTGAGATCTTCCTTCTTGAGGTCTTCCTTCTTGACGCCACCGTGCATCTTCAGGGCGCGAATGGTGGCAACGATCACCACGCAGGACGGCGCGATGCCGGCCTTGCGGCATTTGATGTCGAGAAATTTCTCCATGCCGAGGTCGGCGCCGAATCCGGCTTCGGTCACCACATAGTCGGCGAGTTTCAGCGCTGTCGTCGTCGCCATCACCGAATTGCAGCCATGCGCGATATTGGCGAACGGGCCGCCATGGATAAACGCCGGCGTGCCCTCGAGGGTCTGCACCAGGTTCGGGGCGATCGCCTCCTTGAGCAGCGCCGCCATGGCGCCATGCGCATTGAGGTCGCGGGCACGGATCGGCTTGCGGTCGCGGGTATAGGCGACAATGATATTCCCAAGCCGCTCCTTGAGATCTTCGATATTCTTGGCAAGGCAGAAGATCGCCATCACCTCGGAGGCAACGGTGATGTCGAAGCCGGCTTCACGCGGATAGCCGTTGGCAACGCCGCCGAGCGAGCAGACGATCTCACGCAGCGCGCGGTCGTTCATGTCCATGACTCGGCGCCAGGTCACGCGACGCGAATCGATGCCCAACGCATTGCCCCAGTAGATGTGGTTGTCGACCAGCGCCGACAGCAGATTATGCGCCGAGGTAATGGCATGAAAGTCGCCGGTGAAATGGAGGTTGATATCCTCCATCGGTATCACCTGTGCATAGCCGCCGCCGGCGGCGCCGCCCTTCATGCCGAACGACGGCCCGAGCGACGGCTCGCGCAAGCACATCATGGCCTTCTTGCCGATATGCTGAAGGGCGTCGGTTAGGCCGACCGTCGTCGTCGTCTTGCCTTCGCCTGCCGTTGTCGGCGAGATCGCGGTGACAAGGATCAACTTGCCGTTCGGCCGCCCCTTGAGACTCTCGATATAGTCCATCGAGATCTTCGCCTTGTAATGGCCATAAGGCTCGAGACTGTCGGCCGTGATGCCGAGCTTTTCCTTGGCAACGTCGATGATCGGCCGCTTCGTTGCGGCCTGCGAAATTTCGATGTCGGATTTCGGATTCTGATGCTGCGAAGCAGGCATGGGACGTTTCCGTTGGTGGGAAGAAGGGGCGATGGAGTTTTTAGGTCGTCACGGCCTTCGTTCCGGCAATCCACCCTTGTCCGACCAGAGCCAAGGCAAGGCGTGGGGCCGGGGCAAGCCCGGCCATGACGGTAGCAAGCGTCAGCTGAACTGGGTCTTCGGCTGCAGATTAATGCTCGCAGCCCATTCGCCGGCATCCATCTTCTTGCCGTCGGCAGGCTGCACGCGCGTGACCTTGAAGCGGCCGTCGGCACAAACCACTGTGATGCCGTCGCTCTCGATCACGGCGATCTCTCCAAGTTTCCCGGCAATGCCCTTGGGATCACGCGCCGGGATCGGCCTGGCATCGAAAATCTTGATAGTGGCACCATTCAGCGTCGTCCAGGCGCCCGGTGCGGGATTGCAGCCGCGGATCAAACGATCGATCTGCTCCCACGGCTTGCCCCAGTCGATCCGGGCATTGCCGGCGCCGCATTTACCCTCGTAGGTGGCCTTCTCCTCGTCCTGCTTGATGCGTGACGCCTTGCCGGACTTCACCAGGTCGATGCTTTCCAGCATCGCCTCGACGCCGAGCGGGAACAGACGATCAAAATAGACGCTGCCGAGCGTGTCAGTATTGCTGATCGGTGTCTTCTTCTGCAGCAGGACATCGCCGGTATCGAGCCCGTTGTCGGGCCAGAAGATCGACAGGCCGGTCTCCGTCTCGCCCTTGATAATCGGCCAGTTGATGGCGCTGGCGCCGCGATAGGCCGGCAGCAACGACGGGTGATACTGGATCGAACCGTGCGTCGGGATATTGAGGAATTCTTCCGGCACGAACAGCGTGACGAAGGCCATCACCTGCAGGTCCGGCTTCAGCGCCCTGAACTGTTCCCAGACCTCGGGCTTGCGATAGCTGTCCGGCTGATACACGGGCAGATTGGCGGCGACCGCCGCTTCCTTCAGCGGGTCCGGCTTCTGCCCCGGCTTTTCCGGCGCAACAAAGACTCCAATGACGTTGTCGCCGCGTTTGAGCAATGCTTCCAGCACCGCCTTGCCAAAGGCCTGCTGGCCATGCACGACAATCCGCATACAAATTTCTCCCTGTCTCTCGTTTCTCGCAGCAGCCGGACAGCAATGCGTCCCGTTTTCCGCGCAGCGTCACCACGGGATCCCGTCGCGTTGGATGCCGGCGCAAGACCGGCATCCATCCGCGAGCCGTGTCAGGCCGCCTTGTCTTTCTTCACCGGGGCGCTGAGCGCGCCCGATGCCTTGATCTCGGCGATGGTGCTCGCCTTGAGCTTCAACACATCCATGAGGATCTCGTCGGTATGCTCGCCGAGCAGCGGCGAACGTTTCACCTCGGAGATCGAATCCGACAGCTTGATCGGGTTGCCGACGGTCAGATACTTGCCGCGTGTCGGGTGATCGACCTCGACCACCGTGCCAGTATTGCGCAGCGACTCGTCTTCCGAGATTTCCTTCATCGACAGGATCGGCCCGACCGGGATGTCGTGCGCGTTGCAGATTTCCATGACTTCGAACTTGGTCTTGGTCGTGGTCCATTGTTCGATGCGGTCGAAAATCTGCATCAGCCTCGGCAGGCGCGCCGGCGGCGTGGCGTAATCCGGATCGGTTTTCCAGGTCGGCTCGCCGATAATATCGCAGATCGGGCCCCAGACCGGCGCCTGGGTGATGAAATAGATGTAGGCGTTGGGATCGGTCTCCCATCCCTTGCATTTGAGAATCCAGCCGGGCTGGCCACCACCGGAATCGTTGCCGGCGCGTGGCGTCGCATCGCCGAAGGGAATGTCCTGGCCATACTGGCTGTATTCCTTCAACGGGCCGGCCTTCAGCCGCTGCTGGTCGCGCAGCTTGACGCGGCAGAGGTTCAGCACGCCGTCCTGCATCGCCACGTTGACCCGCTGACCGCGGCCGGTGCGGGTGCGCTGGAACAGCGCGGTGACGATACCGAGCGCCAGATGCAGGCCGGTGCCGGAGTCACCAATCTGTGCGCCGGTGACCAGCGGCGGGCCATCGCGGAAGCCGGTGGTCGAAGCCGAGCCGCCGGTGCATTGCGCGACGTTCTCATAGACCTTGCAATCCTCGTAGGGACCAGGACCGAAGCCCTTGATCGACGCCACGATCATCCGCGGATTGGTCGCGTGGATATGCTCCCAGGTGAGGCCCATGCGATCGAGCGCGCCGGGCGCGAAGTTCTCCACCAGCACGTCGCAGGTCTTGATCAGTTCATCGAGCACCCGCTTGCCCTGCGGGTTCTTCGAGTCGATGGTGATCGACCGCTTGTTGTGGTTGAGCATCGTGAAGTAGAGCGAGTCGGCGCCGGGCACGTCGACGAGCTGGCCACGGGTGATGTCGCCCGAACCGGGGCGCTCGACCTTGATTACGTCGGCGCCGAACCAGGCCAGCAGTTGCGTGCAGGTCGGGCCGGACTGGACGTGCGTGAAGTCGAGGATGCGCACGCCCTGAAGCGCCTTGCCGTCCTGCCCATAAGGCTTGCGCGACACCGCCGTCAGAATCTTTTTCGCGCGCGTCGGCTTGTTGTTCGCGGCTTTCCGGACCACGGTCGTCTTGACCGCAGTTTTCTTCACTGCGGTCTTCTTGCCGGATTTCTTCGCTGCCCGTGCCGCGCGCACTTTGGCCGCCTGCATGCTGCGAGCCGTCGACAATGCCTTCTTTGGCGCGCGCCGTTGCTTCGCTCCCGGCTTTGCCGAGGCGCCGGTCGGCCGCGAATCAGCACGCGCCTTCACCCGCTTCGCCGCGACTGCTCTCCTGGTCACGCGTTTGCTCGCACGCCGCGTCGTCTTGGTCGCCATATCGTTTCTCCTCGATCACAATATTTGTTGCGCTTCCCACCGTCGCGGAAGAAGCACCATCTAGCTCTTCTTTTTCACCACGCTCTGCGGATTGAGATTGCCGATGCGGCCGCTCTCGGTGCCGGCCGCCGGATCGATCACCGCATTGATCAGCGTCGGCTTGCCGGAATCCATCGCCGCATCGACAGCGCGCTTGAGTTCGTCCGGCGTCGTCACGTAGGCGCCGTTGCCGCCGAACGCTTCCATCATCTTGTCGTAGCGAGCGTCCTTGACGAACACCATCGGCGACGCGTCGGGGCCGCCGGTCGGATTAACGTCGGTGCCGCGATAGATGCCGTTATTGTTGAAGACGACGATGCAGACCGGCAGGTTGTAGCGGCAGATCGTTTCGACCTCGATGCCGGAGAAGCCGAAGGCGCTGTCGCCCTCGATCGCCAGCACCGGCTTGCCGGTCTCGATCGCCGCGGCGACCGCGAAGCCCATGCCGATGCCCATGACACCCCAGGTGCCGACATCAAGCCGCTTGCGCGGCTGATACATGTCGATGACGCCGCGGGCGAGATCGAGCGTGTTCGCCCCTTCATTGATCAGGATCGCGTCGGGCCGCTCCTTGATCACCGTGCGCAGGGCGCCGAGCGCGCCGTGGAAATCCATCGGCGCGGTGTTCTTCATCAGCTTCGGCGCCATCTTGGCGATATTGTCTTCTTTTTTCGTCTTGACGGCGGCGACCCAGTCGGCCGGCGGCGCCGGCCACTGATTGCCGAGCCCGTCGAGCAGCGCCGACACGCAGGAGCCGATATCGCCGACCACCGGCGCAACGATTTCGACGTTCGAGTCCATCTCGCGCGGCTCGATATCGATCTGGATGAACTTCTTCGATCCGGGCTCGCCCCAGGCTTTGCCCTTGCCATGCGACAGCAGCCAGTTGAGGCGTGCGCCGATCAGCACCACGACGTCGGATTCCTTGAGCACCGTCGAACGCGCCGCGCCGGCGCATTGCGGATGCGTATCGGGCAGCAGACCCTTGGCCATGCTCATCGGCAGGAACGGGATGCCGGTCTTCTCGACCAGCGCACGGACCGCGTCATCGGCCTGCGCATAGGCGGCGCCCTTGCCGAGGATGATCAGCGGGCGCTTGGCGCTCTTGAGCACGTCGAGCGCGCGCTTCACGGCGGACGGCGCCGGAATCTGCGCCGGCGCGGGATCGATCACCTTGACCAGCGACTTCTCGCCAGCGGCGGCCGGCATCACCTGCGAGAACAGCTTGGCCGGCAGATCGAGATAAACGCCGCCGGGGCGGCCCGACACCGCCGCGCGGATGGCGCGCGCCAGGCCGATGCCGATATCGGCAGCATGCAGAACGCGGAACGCCGCCTTGCACAGCGGCTTGGCGATGGCGAGCTGATCCATCTCCTCGTAGTCGCCCTGCTGCAGATCGACGATCTCGCGTTCCGACGACCCGGAGATCAGGATCATCGGGAAGCAATTGGTGGTGGCATTGGCGAGCGCCGTCAGGCCGTTGAGAAAGCCCGGCGCCGACACCGTCAGGCAGACGCCCGGCTGCTTGGTCAGAAAGCCGGCGATGGCCGCTGCATTGCCGGCATTCTGCTCATGCCGAAACGAGATCACGCGGATACCCGCGCCCTGCGCCATGCGGCCGAGATCGGAGATCGGAATCCCCGGCACGCCGTAAATCGTATTGATGCCGTTAAGCTTGAGCGCATCGATGACGAGATGGAAGCCATCGGTCAGGTCCTGCTCGACCGCGGTTTCGGTTTTTTCCTTGGTTGTCGTCTCGGACATGATGCTCTCCTGCAATGGTCTATGGCGCGGGGATCCGCGCATCCGTTATCGTCTCAACAGGCCCGGATCATCGGGCCGAGCCCGACGACGAGAGATAAAGGCGTCTTGCCGGGCGACTGTCATTCCTTCAGTCCAGGTAATCGGCATAGCGCTCGACATGATCGGCAAGACCGAGCGCATGGTCGCGCACAAGCTGCTCGGCACGGTCGGTATCGCGCGCTTCCAGTGCCTGAATGATATGCATGTGATCGCGGATCGACCGGTCGGCCCGGTCTTTCTCGACAATCGTCTTGCGCCGGATCATGCGCATATGGGTGAACAGGTTTTCCGCCATGTCGATCAATACGCGGTTCTGGCTCATGCGGATGATCGACTGATGAAACTGGATATTGACCTCGGAATATTCGTCGAGGTTGGCGAGCAGGGTGCCGTCGACAAAGGTGGCGAACATCCGCCGCAGCGACCGGATGTCGGCATCGAGCGCAGCCTGGGTGATCAGGCGCGCCGCCATGCTCTCCAGCGCCGCCCACGCGGTGATCATCTCGATCACCTCGCGCTTGCTCTTGCGCACCACATAGACGCCGCGGCGCGGCACCGAGCGCACGAAGCCTTCGCGCTCGAGCTGCGCCATCGCCTCGCGCACCGGCGTGCGGCTGATGCCGAAATCCTGCGCAAGCTGGCGCTCGTCGAGACGGATCTCCTCGCGGCTCTGATAGACGTCCATGCCGACGATGACGTTTTTCAGGGCGGCATAGGCCTTGTGCTTGAAACTCAGCGACGCACCGATCGGCTCGACCCCGATAGGCGGGGTGTCGACCACGATCCGCGTGCGACGCGCGGCAGCAGGCCGCTGGCCTGCGCCGCCCTCTCGTCCGGTCCCGCTACCCATGCGATTGCCCATAGGTTCTCTGGTATACATTATTCCACGCGCCGGCAAGCCTGTCACGCGCACCTGCAGTCCTTGCGGTCGTCGCAACAATGGCGACACGAGCAGCGCCTGCTTCTTTAGCCTTCTGGCGGGCCACGTCGCGCACTTCCCAATTGTTACGCCAGCAACGCACCGCACCATCCCGCCTCCGGAACCACCCGGGATATTACGGCGCTGCCGCACCGGCTGCTGAAGACCAGATCTTCAACTCCAACGGAGCCGGCCTTGGCCGGCCCCGCATCCTGCTTCGCCGTCAGGCAGCCCGCGGCACACCGCGCAAGCGCGACACGCCGTTGGAGATCGCGCCCCAGAACAGCGCGATCAAACCCAGCACCATGATGCCGCCGACCAGCGGATTGGAGAAGAACACGCCGAGATTGCCGCCGGATGCGAGCAGCGACTGGCGGAACGCCTCTTCCGCCTTGTCGCCGAGCACGATGGCCAGGACCATCGGCGCAAGCGGATAGCCGGTCTTCTTCATCGCGTAGCCGACGATACCGAACACCATCATCAGGATGACGTCGAAGCTGGAATTGTGCACGGTGTAGGCGCCGATCGCACAGATCACCAGAATGATCGGCGCGATGATGCTGAACGGGATCCGCAGGATCGCGGCGAACAACGGCACCGAGGTCAGCACAAGGATCAGGCCAACGAGATTGCCGAGATACATCGAGGCGATCAAACCCCAGACGAAATCCTTCTGTTCGACAAACAGCAGCGGCCCCGGCTGCAGGCCCCAGATCAGCAGACCACCGAGCAGCACTGCCGCAGTCGGCGAGCCCGGCACACCGAGCGCCAGCATCGGAAGCAGAGCCGACGTGCCCGCCGCATGTGCCGCCGTCTCCGGCGCGACCACGCCCTCGATCTCGCCATTGCCGAAATTATCGCCACGCTTGGAGATACGCTTGGCGATGCCGTAGCTCATGAACGAGGCAGGCGTCGCGCCGGCAGGCGAGATGCCCATCCAGCAACCGATCAAACAGGACCGGAGCGACACTGCCCAGTAGCGCGGCAGTTCGACCCAGGTCTGCAGCACTACTTTCGGATTGATGCCCGCCGCTTTGCCCTTGAACGACAGCCCCTCTTCCATGGTGAGCAGGATTTCGCCGATGCCGAACAAGCCGATGACGGCAATCAGGAAGTCGAAGCCGTTGAGCAACTCGGTGAAACCGAAGGTCAGCCGTAGCGAACCGGTAACGCTGTCGAGCCCGACCGCAGCCAGCGCGAAGCCGATCATCATCGACGCCACCGTCTTGAACGGCGGTTCCTTGCCCATGCCGATGAAACTGCAGAAGGCGAGGAAGAACACCGAGAAGATTTCCGGCGGTCCGAACCGCAGCGCGAATTTGGCGACCAGCGGTGCCACCAGCGTGATGACGATGACCGCGAACAGCGCACCGACGAAAGACGAGGTGAAGGCCGCCGTCAGCGCTTCGCCCGCTTTGCCTTGCTGCGCCATCGGATAGCCGTCGAATGTCGTCGCCACCGACCATGGTTCACCAGGTATATTGAACAGGACCGAGGTGATGGCGCCACCGAACAAGGCGCCCCAGTAAATGCACGAGAGCATGATGATCGCCGAGGTCGGCGACATGCTGAAGGTCAGCGGCAGCAGAATCGCGATGCCGTTGGCACCACCGAGGCCCGGCAGCACGCCGATGATCACGCCGAGCAGAATGCCGACTACCATCAGCACGATGTTGAACGGCTGCAACACCACGGCAAAGCCGTGAAACAGATTGACGATATCCTCGAACATTTTTGTTTCCTACCCGGAGCGTTTCGCCTCGGCCGCGGCCATTGTTGTTTTCGTTGCCCGCTTTGCTGTTTCGATCTGACTGTTTGCGTTTTGCGCGCCGGCCCATCTTCCGCGGGCCGGCGCGTCGTCAAATGTCTGGCCGCGAAGCACTAGAGTCCGAGCCAGTCCTCGAAAGGACCTTTCGGCAGCGGCACCAGGAACCATTTCTCGAACATCAGATAGAGGATTACCGGCACTGCGACGCCGATACCGATCGCCAACGGCCAGCGATACTGACCGAGCCAGACCATGAAGCCGGCGATCAGAATCATCGACGAGACGTAAATCCCCAGATGCGGCAGCACCAACACGTAAACGGTGGTCGGGATGACGACTGCCAGGACCTGGCCGAGTTGCCCCCAATTGGCGAACAACGACTCCTTCTCCAGGCTCGCAGCGCTCTTCAGGTTAACGAGGCTCGAGATAACGATGATGACGCCGATATAGAACGGGAAGAACCCGGATTGAGGGCCTTCGGCACCCCAGCCGATGCCGACCTCCAAGCTGCCGAGAATGGCGATGACGCCGAACAGCACGCAAATTATGGCGACCGCCATCTCGACGCCCCGATGCGACGGCCCGTCCGTCGCCATGAGACGCGACTTGTTGCTCATGGATATGTGCCCTGGAAATGGATGCCCTGAATTGGATGGCCTGGAATGGCTGCCTTTGACGACGCCGAATCGAAGCCAGACGGATAGACAGGCGGCGGCCGGCGGACAAACGATCCACCGGCCGTCGGCATGCTATTTCTTGGCCAGGAAGCCGGCGTCCTTCATCAGGCCTTCATGGGTCTTCTCCGCCGCGTCGACCCATTTGAGAAAGTCGTCGCCGGTCAGCGCGGTCTGATTGAAGGCACCATCTTTCATGAGCTGCGCCCATTCCGGCGTCGCTCGCACCTTCTTCATCAGATCGACATAGTATGCGACCTGATCCTTGGTAACGCCCGGTGCCATGAAGAAGCCGCGCAACATCAGATATTCGACATCGAGACCTTGCGACTTGCAGGTCGGGATATCGCTCCATGCCATGTCGCCAGCCACCTTGTCCTTATAGGTGAGCTGCTTGCCGTCGAAGACGCAGAGCGGCCGCACCTTCCCGGCGCGCCACTGGGCGACGGCTTCGATCGGGTTGTTGACGGTGGAATCGACATGGCCACCGACGAGCTGCACGGCAACCTCACCGCCGCCCTTGTAGGGAATATAGGTCATCTTCTTGCCGGTCGCCTTCTCCAGCGCGACGGTGATGATCTGATCTTCCTGCTTGGAGCCCGTTCCGCCCATCTTGAACTGGCCATCGGTGCCGGCCTTGATCGCCGCGATATAATCCTTGGCGGACTTATAGGGCTTGTCGGCATTCACCCAGAGGATGAATTCGTCGAGAGCCATCATCGTGACCGGCGTGATATCCTTGTAGGAGAACGGGATTCCGGTCGCGAGCGGCGTGGTGAACAGATTCGATAGCGTGATGACGAGCTTGTGCGGATTGGCCCGCGAACCCTTGACGTCAAGGAAGCCTTCGCCGCCGGCGCCACCCGACTTGTTGATGACCACCATCGGCTGCTTCATCAAATTGTGTTTGGTGACGATGCCCTGGACGACGCGCGCCATCTGGTCGGCACCACCGCCGGTGCCGGCGGGGACAATGATTTCCACGGCGCGGGTCGGCTCCCACGCCGCCTGAGCCGCAAGCGGCGACAAACCAACGACCGCCGCCGCAGCGGCGCACAAGCCAAGATTCTGCAATGTGTGAAATGAAGTCATAGCGTTCCTCCGATGAATGTTTTTGATTCTTCAACCGGTCTTGAAGCCGGTCTTATGGGTCGCATTCAGTAGGCGGACGATATTGAACGATAGATACTATCGACCGAATTTCGGCGACGTGTATACATAATAATGTTGTGCACCGCCGTTATCGGCGCGTGCTCTGCGGTAACGCACTGACGTTTTGATAGAATTGAGACAGCAGGATACCTCACCGAGAGGTAACGATTTCCTCGGCCGCGGTTTGCCGCGCATCGAACGCGTCTCGTGCTGACTGGATCGCGACACGGTTTTGCCGAGCCCATAAGCCGAGACCGTTGACCGGCTCGAGCAGCGAACGACCCAGCGTCGTAAGCGCATAGTCGACGCGCGGAGGCACCGTCGGATAGACAGTTCGTGTCACCAGCCCATCCCGTTCGAGCCCACGCAGAGTGAGTGTCAGCATTCGCTGGGAAATGCTGCCGAGTGATCGACGAACCTCGTTGAACCGCTTCGATCCATCGCCGAGCACACCCACCACCAGCACCGTCCACTTATCGCCGATCCGCGACAGCACTTCGCTGACCGCCCGGCAATCCTGGGGCTCATGCAGGGTACTCGGTATCACGCTTGTGCCTTCTTGCGCGTTTTTCACGGTCATCTATCTAGCCTAGGTATAAGATCGTAACTACCGAGCAAAAGGTAACCACGTTATGGCCAAATTCAAGATCGCTGTTCTCGTCGGCAGCGCCCGTCGCGACTCCATCAACCGCAAGCTGGCGGAGGCGCTCGCAAAATTGGGCAGCGACGCACTCGACTTTACCTTTGTCCGCCTCGACGAACTGCCGATGTATAATCAGGATCTGGAGGCCGCCCTGCCGGAGAGCGTAACACGCTTCAAGGCGGAACTCGCCGCCGCCGACGGCTATCTGTTCGTGACGCCGGAGCACAGCCGCTCGATCACGGCGCTGCTGAAGAACGCCATCGATTGGGGCGCTCGGCCATGGGGCCAGTCGAACTGGCCGAATAAACCGGCCGCCGTCACCGGAGCGTCGATCGGCGCGATCGGCTCAGCCATCGCCCAGCAGCATTTGCGCGCCGTGCTCGGCAACCAGAGCCTGATCCTGGCTGGCGGTGAGGCCTATATCACCTTCAAGCCGGATCTGATCGGCGCCGATGGCACGATCAGCGACGACAGCACGCGGACGTTTCTGCAGAGCTTCATCGACCAGTTTACCGGGCTGGTTGCCCGGTTCTCCCCTGCCCATAAATAAGGTCAGATCAACGAGAGGTTCATCATGTCCATTCGACCCGTCAAAAGCATCACCCGGTCGAAGCCGACGCTGGAGGGCGCGGGCGTGCATCTGCGCCGCGCCTTCGGGTTCGGCGAGACAGCGGAGTTCGACCCGTTCCTGCTGCTCGACGATTTCCGCAATGACAATCCTGCGGATTATCTCGCCGGCTTCCCATGGCATCCGCATCGCGGCATCGAGACGATCACCTATGTGCTCGCCGGCGAGGTCGACCACGGCGACAGCCTGGGCAACAAGGGCGTGCTGGGCGCAGGCGACGTGCAGTGGATGACCGCCGGTTCCGGCATCATGCACCAGGAGATGCCGCGCGGCGACACGCAGGGCCGGATGCACGGCTTCCAGCTCTGGGCCAATCTGCCGCGCGCGCTGAAAATGACCAAACCGCGCTATCAGGACATCAAGGCCAAGGACATTCCGGAAGTCATTGACGACGACGGCACCAAGGTGCGCGTCATCACCGGCGACTTCTGGGGCAAGACAGGTCCGGTCGAGGGCGTCGCGGCCGATCCGCGCTACCTCGATATCTCGGTGCCGCCGGGACGCAAGAAAACCTTCAAGGTCGAGGTCGACCGGCACGCCTTCGCCTATATCTTCGCCGGCTCCGGCGCCTTCGTTTCGGCATCCGAACCGTTTGGCGTGCTGACGGAGAAGGAGATCGACGGGCGGGAGGTGACGCTGCGCGAGCAGACCGGCAACCGCTCGCTGATCGTCTTCGACCGCGGCGACGAGGTCACTGTGCAGGCGGGCGAGGAGGGCGTGCGCTTTCTGCTCGTCTCCGGCAAGCCGATCGAGGAGCCGGTCGCCTGGTATGGGCCGATCGTGATGAACTCGCAGGCCGAACTGCAGCAGGCGGTGGCCGAACTGCGCAACGGCACGTTCATCCATCAGTGACATATGTGACGATGCGCGGGCGATCGCCCGCGCATCTCTCTGTCCCTCGCGACGGCGGCCGCGAAAAAGCAACAGCCCCTTTCGCGTGTCTATCTGATTGAAACGAACAAGGAGGCCCGATCATGAGCTGGATGCCGGATCAAGACCCCATCCTCGGCGACAGGAAATCCTGTGATGCGCTCGAACTGGTCGTCGTGCCGCGCGTGCGCGACCTCGGCGACGGCTTCAATGTGCGGCGTGCCTTGCCGCACGGCCGGCGACAGATGGTCGGGCCGTTCATCTTTTTCGACCAGATGGGCCCCGTGCAGATGGTCCCGGGCCAGGGCATGGATGTGCGCCCGCACCCGCATATCGGCCTCGCCACCGTCACCTATCTGTTCGACGGCCGCGTCATGCATCGCGACAGCGAAGGCAACGAGTTGGAGATCGAGCCGGGGGCGATGAACCTGATGACGGCCGGACGCGGCATCGCGCATTCGGAGCGAACGCCGGAGACGGCGCGCCGGACCGGCCAGGGTATGTTCGGCATCCAGAGCTGGATCGCACTGCCGCAGGACCAGGAGGAGACCGACCCGACATTCCAGCACTTCGACGCGGCGGTACTGCCGCAGGTGCGCGACACCGGCATGACCGCGCGCATCATCGCCGGCACGATGTTCGGCAAGACGTCGCCGGTCGGCATGCTGTCCGACTGGTTCTATGGCGAGGTGCTGCTTGATGCCGGTGCCAGTGCGCCGCTCGACGCCGACCATGAAGAGCGCGCCATCTATGTCGCGGAAGGCGAGGTCGAGATTGCCGGCGACCGCTTCGAGGCGCCGCGCCTGCTGGTGTTCCGCCCCGGCGACCGGATCACGGTCCGCGCGCTCCGCGCTGCCCGGCTGATGTTTCTCGGCGGCGCGGCTCTGGAAGGCCCGCGCTATATCTGGTGGAATTTCGTCTCCTCGCGCAAGGAGCGCATCGAGGAGGCGAAAGAAGACTGGAAATCCGGCCGTTTCGCACCAGTCCCCAACGAGACGGAGTTCATCCCGCTGCCGGATCACTGATCTCGACGGCGGCGGACCGATCCCATACCATGATGCGAAACCCACGATGTGAAGATCATGACGGAATCCAAGACCCGGTCTCCACGCGATATTGCGGTGCGCACCCGCGCGGCGCTCGACCGCAACGGCCTGAAGGGCGGCTTCCGGCGCGAGACCTTCTCGCTGCCGCGCGCCGAGGCGCGGCGGAAGGCGCGCGAGATTCTCGACCGCTATCCGGTGGCAGCCTACGGCACGGTGATCGAAAGCTGGGCGCTCCGGCCGGATGACGTGATCGAATTCACCATCCGGCGGCTGCCAAGCGCAGATTAAAGTCTTTATCTCATCTTGCCGACTGACCGTTGATCGGGCGGGCCCGATCCTGGCGTTCGCGCCGTCCTGCCGGAATCATCCGGGACGCGTCGGCCAGCGACGATACCCCTGCCGGCCGACACCCTGCCCACGACATGGTACAGGCGTCGGTCCGACGGTTGTTGCTGATGCCGGAGCCAGCAGGCTCCCGCAACATGCGATCCCGACGATCGAAAGCAGCTCCGCTTCGTCCTTTCAAAACATCGTATCGGCCGCTATCGTCCAGGAGCGCATTCAAGCCGCATTCACCCTCCTGCATGAACGCATTGCGTCTCTGCCGTATCCGCCGCCGGAAAACCCGCTAGACTTCGCACCACAAGACAGACTTCAGTCGCAAATCGAGCACGGCACGATCCATGAAGGTTCTTGTTCTCGACTCGGGCGCTCATATCAATGTCGCGGATATGCAGCGCGAATTTCCCGACACCGAATTCTTCGACACCAAGACGGAAGCCGAGGCGCTCGCAGCCTGCGCCGATTGCGATGTGCTCGTCTGCATATCGCATGAGGCGACCGAGCGCCTGATCGCGGCGATGCCGAGGCTCGGCTATATCTTCTCGCTGACCACCGGGGTCGATCACTTACGGACGCTGAAAGCATTGTCACCCTCGGTACGCATCACCAATGCGCGCGGCATCCACGGGCCGCAGATGGCGGAGCTGGCATTCCTCTACATGCTCGGCTTCACCCGCAACATCAGGACGCTCGGACGCAACCAGCACGACAGAATCTGGGACCGCTGGCCGCAGCCGCTGCTCTATGGCAAGACCATCGTTGTCGTCGGGCTCGGCGCCATCGCCGAAGCGCTGATTGCGCGCTGCAACGCCTTCGGCATGACGGTCCACGGCGTCAGCGACGCGCGGACATCATTCCCCGGTTGCGAAACCATCTACCGTCGCACCGACCTGAAAACCGCGGCGGCGCGCGCCGACTTCATGGTCATCCTGGTCCCCCTCGACGATAGCAGCCGCGGCATGATCGATGCCGGCGTCTTTGCGGCGATGAAGCCGACGGCATGTCTGATCAATATCGCGCGCGGCGCGGTCGTCGATGAAGCGGCGATGATCGCGGCGCTTCGCGACCGGCAGATCGCCGGCGCCGGCCTCGACGTCTTTACCCACGAACCGCTGCCCGTCGACAGCCCGCTGTGGACGATGGATAATGTGATGATCACGCCCCGCATCGGCGGGATGAGCGACTGCTACGCCGAGCAGATCTTTCCGCTGGCCGTCCACAATCTGCGAGCCTGGAAGTCCGGCCGGCACGACGAGCTGCGCAATCTCATTCGCTGACGGCGCCGGACAACAAGCGAGAGGCGTTCACCGTTTCATTAAAACGGCAAGAGACTCCTTAAAGCGGCAAGAAACTCCAGGTTTTGATTTGACGCGTTTTGTTCACGCGAACTGGCACCTGCTTCGCTCGAAAACACTCTAACGGTCGTCCGCCACCGCCAGATGAAGCCGCAGCAGGTCCGGAACCGTTGCCGGATCGCGGCGTCCGAAGCCGCATTCGGTCGCGACCGAAAACGCCTGCACGTAATTGAGCGCCGTATCCAGACGTCGCCGCGCGCCGGCAAGGCCATCCGTGTAATGGACAAGCCCGAGCACAAGCTCCGTATCAGGCTTCAGACGCAGGCCCCGCAGCGGCGCGAAATAGGCATCGTCCTCACGCCCGCGCGGCACCGGCATGTGAATGAGATCAATCGGCCGCGCTACCTGCTCCGTCAGAGCATTGGCCATCGCGACCATGTCGCTCATATCGGTCGGCTCGATGGCATGTTTATGGTTGGCGTCGCCGTAGCAGAAATGGAATTGCAGTCTGACGCCTGCAGGCACCTGATTGGCAAGCCGCGCGATGATCGTCGCGAAGGTTTTCGTCATCTCCGCTTTGCTTTTCCCGTAGAGCGTCGGCTCGCCCCGTTCGAGCCGCGCGAATACGGCGGAGGCGATGTCGAACTGGATCGCGAGATCTGCATGCGGGATCGCCTCGACGATCCGCGTCAATTCACGCGCCACCGCCGCATTGTAAACATCGTCCAGCAGAACCTGCTCTTTCTCCGCGATGAACAGCCATAGCACCGAATGCGCCGGAACGAGGTCGACCTGAAACCGGGTACCGGACGCGATCCGACCTGCATCGCGCAGACGCTTGAAGTCCGCATAGGAGTTCAACGCATGATCGGCATAGCCGAGATTGCCGAAGTCGACGTCTTGCGCGGTCTTACCTACCCGCAGGCGGTAGCGCCGACGCTGCTTCATGGCAGCGTGAACAGCAAACACCTCATCTGACGGTTCCAGCGCCGGATTGTCGCGGAACAGCGTTTCCAGATGAGTGATCCAGTCGCTGCGTTCGCCAACCTCGCCATCCGGGATCTGTCGGATGCGGTTGCCGAAAGCGGCGCTGACCGTCTCGAATACCTCGGCCACGCTGCCAAGCGGAACACTGCCGACGAGATACACATTGCGGCCCGCCACGGACGCCTCCCTCTGTAATGATTGCTGCGGCTCGGGGTTCAAGCCTTCGCGCCACAGGCTTCGGCGTGAATCCGCAACAGCGACCGCACCGTATCCTCGGAGCGGGCGCGCGCCATTCCGCATTCGGTGGCGATGCCGAAATCAGGAGCGTAACGCTGCGCCGCGGCGATACGTGTTTGAGTGCCTTCGATGCCGTCTCCGGCATGCACGACGCCAAGATAAAGCTCTGTCCCCGGCGGCAGTTTCAGGCCGGCGAGCGGACGATAGAACGCATCGTCGGTGCGTCCGATCGGGACCGGCATATGGATATAAGCGAGCTTGTGGGTTGCCGTGCGCGCCAGCGCATCGGCGAACTCGACCATCTTCGCCGTATCCTTCGGCTCGACGAAATGACGGCCGGCAAAATCGCCGTAGCACAGATGCAGGCCGACCTCGACGCCGGCCGGGATGGCGGCACATAGCCGTCGCATGCGTTCGAGCAGTTCGTCATGCGGCTGATCGGCATGCGGCACGGCGTCGGTTTTCTGGCCGTCCCACGCGATCATCTCGTTGCACAGATCCCACTGGATGCAGAGATCATCATGCGGGATATGACGGCAGAGCGCGGCCACCTCCGCGATCATTGCCCGCTCGTAGGCCGCTTCGACCGCCGGCAGCGCCTCGGCGACAACGACCGAGCTGACCACCGCGAAGGGTGTCGGCAGCGAGACCTGAAACCGCACATTCTGCGGCAGTTCGCCTGCCGCACGCGCCGTCACGAAATCCTGATAGGACGCGCGCGCCTCGCGCGCATATCCGAGTTCACCGAAACGCACGTCGGCAGGCCGAACACCTTCGGCGAGCGTCAGCAACTGGAAGCGATTGGTTGGCCGGACAGCGCCGGAGGGATCGGGGCGCAAGAATGTACTGGCGCGCAACAAAGGATACTGCCAACTGATCCACAGCTTGCGACCGCCAACCTCGCCGTCGGGAACGCGCCGCAGATAGGGCCCAAGCATCTCGCCCGCGGTACGAAAAACATCCTCGACGGTATCGAGTCCGATACTGCCTACCAGGTGAACGCAAGACGGCGGCTTGATGCTGATATCGCTCATCGCTCTGCTCCGGCTGTCGAGTAACGGTGCCAGACGGCTTGCGTGACGGTCAAATAAAGAAAGTTCGGTTCACTATAACCCTCGCGGATCGAAGGTCTTCCATGCGCGGTGCGTCGAGATGTCTCTTCAATCGATCTCGCGCGCGACCTTGCGCAGCATCTCCACGAAACGCTCGGCGAGCGGCGACAGTCCGCGAACACTCAGCCGCATGACGCCGATCGTCCGGTGTGCGGTGATGTTGCGCAGACGGATGCCGTGCAGAAGACCTGCCGTAGCTTCCATTGCAAAAGCATGACGCGGCATGATCCCGATGCAATCCGCATGTTCGATAACGCTCTTCAGCGACATCATCGAGCCGCAGGTCCAGTGGCTCTCCGGAAAGGTCACGCCGGCATTCAGGAAGATCGCATCGATCTGCTGACGGAAGATGCTGCCGGGCGGCGGGAATACCCATTGCTGCGAAGCGAGCTGACTGAGCGAGGCGACCTTCAATTTCGCCAGCGGATGCCGCGCACTGACTGCCGCCTCGATCGGAAGCTGCAGCAGCGTTTCCTGGATGATGCCCGGGTATTTCATGCCAGGTCCGCTGACGCTGAGCATCAGGTCGATTTCACCGGTATGCAGCTTCTCGATCATTTCGTCGTCGTCTCCCTCGATGACGGAGATCGACATCCGGCCGTGATCGGCGGCAAGCCGGCCGATCGCCGCCGGTACCAGCTTCACCAGGGTTGCCGGCGTCCCGCCGATCACCAGCGGCCCTTCGTCGCCGTGCCGCTTGCGGTCAACCTCCTCCCTGGCGCGATCGATCATCGCATCCATCGCGCGCGCATAGCGCAGCAGGATGGTGCCGTACTGGTTCAGGGTCGCCCCATGCCGGCCACGCTCCATGACTGTCACGCCAAGCTGCTGTTCCAGCAGGGCAATCTTGTTCGATAGCGCAGGTTGGGAAATGTTTTCCGCGGTAGCGGCCTGGCTGAACGAGCCATGCTCGGCGATCGAACGCAGATAGCGGAGCAGGCGCGGATCGGGTTTCATAACCTAATCTTATAATTATGCCATATTCTATGATTGGACGGAAAGGGGCTGCCCTTGTCAATCTTTGTGCCTACGATGGGGCCGCGTCAGCGGCACCGCCGTACAATGTGGACGGGTCTCGACCGCCGCCAAAAAAACGAACAAGCGACGAACCAGGGGAGGACATTCATGCGTTTCTTCAAATCGCTGCTATTGCTCGCCGCGTCGACATTGCTGCTCGCCGGCAGCGCTCAGGCGGAGCCGGTCAAGATTCGCCTGGCCTATGTCGTGCCCGTCGCCAACTGGGCGCCAATCCTCGAAGCCAAGAAAGACCTGGCCAAGCACTGGGGCAAATCCTACGTGATGGAGCCGATGCGCTTTGCAGGCACGCCGCCGATGATCACCGCGCTCGCCAACAACGAACTCGAAATCGCCAATATCGCCTATTCGAGCTTCGGCCTGGCGATCCAGAACGCAGGCCTCGATGATCTGCGCATCATCGCCGACGAATTTCAGGACGGCGCGCCTGGCCGCTACACCAACCAGTTCTTCGTTCACAAAGACAGCGGCATCAACAAGGTCGAAGATCTCAAGGGCAAGGTGATCGCCACCAATGCCATCGGCAGCGGCATCGACATCGCGATGCGCGCGATGCTCAAGAAACACGGCCTGATCGACAAGCGCGACTATACCGTCATCGAGGCGCCGTTCCCGACCATGGCTGCGCTCCTGAAGGACAAGAAAGTCGACATGATCTCGGCGGTTCTGCCGTTCTCGCTGAGTCCAGTCCTCAAGGAGGTCGGCAAGGAACTATTCAACCAGGAACAGGCGATCGGTCGCTCGCAGTTCATTTTCTGGGCTGCCCGCAAGCCGTTCCTCGACAAGAACCGCGCCGCGATGGTCGACTTCATGGAGGATATGATCCGTATCGAGCGCTGGTATCTCGATCCCAAGAATCATGAAGAGGTCGCCAAGATCGCTTCCGGCTTCCTGAAGGTGCCGCCGGAGCGGTTTGGCTGGCTGTTCACCGACAAGGACTACTATCGGGACCTCAACGGCATGCCCGACATCGCGGCGCTGCAACGCAACGTCGATACCTGCGTCGATCTCGGCTTCTTCCGGTCCAAGCTCGACGTCAAGAAATACACCGACCTTGGCATCGTCGAAGAAGCCGCGAAGCGCTTGAACTAGTACCATTCCCTTGGACGCCAACGCATCAGCGACCAGCCAGCCGGCGGACCGGGCCTTCGCAGCGCCCGGCCCCGCCGCTGGCAAACGGGACATTCCAGTGACCGAACACCATCAGATCGTTGTCGACGGGGTAGGCCACTGCTACCGGCCGCCGACCGGCCGGGAAGTCCTGGCACTTGAAAACGTCTCGCTCGCGGTCAGGGATCGCGAGTTTCTCGCCCTGCTCGGCCCGTCCGGCTGTGGCAAGTCCACGCTGCTCTACATGATCGGCGGCTTCCTGCCCGTGGTGACCGGCCGCATTCTCGTCAATGACAAACCGGTCAGCGGGCCGGGGCCGGATCGCGGCGTCGTCTTCCAGAACTTCGCCCTGTTCCCCTGGAAGACGGTCAAGGCCAATGTGCTCTACGGCCTCGAGCGCACGCATCTGCCGAAGGCGGAGCGCGAGGCGCGCGCCCAGACCTTTATCGAGATGGTCGGGCTGGGCGGCTTCGAGGACAGCTATCCCTCGCAGCTCTCGGGCGGCATGAAACAGCGCGCCGCCATCGCCCGCACCCTCGCCTTCGACCCGCAGATCCTGCTGATGGACGAGCCGTTCGGCGCGCTCGACGCGCAGACGCGCGGCCTGATGCAGGCGGAGCTTCTCAATATCTGGCGCCGCACGCCGAAGACGGTCATTTTCGTGACCCACGACGTGCAGGAAGCCGTTTTCCTTGCCGAGCGGGTCGCGGTGATGTCGGCGCGGCCCGGCCGCATCAAGGCGGTGGTCGACACCAGATTCGACAAGACCGATCCACATGTCCTCAAATCGAAACCGTTCGTCGACAAGGTCGACGAACTCTGGAGCCTGGTCCGCGACGAGGCGATCAAGGCGCAGGTGAGCCGGTCGACATGAAAGCGGCCCTGATCCGATATTCGCCGCTGCTGATCCTGGCCATCGCCTGGCAACTCATCGCCCAGTTCGAGCTCGTCTCCTCGACCGCACTGCCTCCGCTGACCCAGGTGGCCGCCGCCTGGCTCGACCTGCTCAAATCGGGCGAGTTGCTGAGCAATTCCGGCCTCTCCCTCTATCGCGGCGGCATCGGCCTGCTGCTGGCGATCATCGTCGGCGCTCCGCTCGGCATCGCGATGGCATGGTGGAAGCCGGTCGATATCGCGCTGTCGCCGCTGGTCGAGGCCTTCTACCCCATGCCGAAATCGGCGCTGATCCCGGTGACGGTGATCTGGCTCGGTTTCGGGGATGGCTCAAAAATCCTTCTGGTCCTTCTCGGCTGCATGCTGCCGGTAACGATCGGCGCCTTCAATGGCGCCCGGTCGAGCGAACAGGTGCTCGTCTGGTCGGCGCGCAGCATGGGCGCCAGCCGGCTGCGCATGCTCTGGGACGTGGTGCTGCCCAGCGCCATGCCCGATCTCCTGAACGGCATCCGCACCGCGCTCGCTCTGGCTTTCATCCTCATGGTGACGTCGGAGCTCATCGTCGCGCGCGGCGGCCTCGGCAACCTGATCGGCTATCTCGGCGCCAATGGCTCTTACGACGCGATGTACGGCGCCGTGCTGACTGTGGCATTCCTCGGCTTCGCCGCCGACCGCCTCTATCAGATGTTCATGCAGCGGATGCTGGCATGGCGACAGATCGGTGACGCATGAGCGCAACGCACGTCGCCCCATCGATCGGCAGACGCGGCTTGCGGGCCGCCGGCTGGGCTGTCGTGCATCTGAGCAGCATCATTGTCCTGCTGGTCGCCTGGGAGCTGTTCGCCCGCTCCGGCGCGGTGACCATGTTCGTGCTGCCGCCGTTCAGTGCTGTTGCAGAGCGGATCTGGGCAGACGCAATCAACGGCACGCTCTGGATCAATGTCGGCCTGACTCTATACCGGACATTCATCGGATTCTTTCTCGCCTGCATCATCGGCATCGGCCTCGGCATCGCCATGGCGCGCACGAATCTCGCGCGCTGGTTCTTCGATCCGATTATTTCCGTCGGCTTCCCGATGCCGAAGGTCGCGTTTCTGCCGGTCATCATTCTATGGTTCGGCGTCTTCGACCTTTCCAAGATCACCATGGTGACGATCGAAGCGGTTTTTCCGATCGTCACCGCAACCGTACTCGGTCTTCAGGGCGTCGGGCACGAGTTGGTCTGGTCCGCCCGCAACATGGGCGCAAAGGACCGCGAACTCCTGTGGCAGGTGCTGCTGCCGGCGGCATTCCCGCAGATCATGACCGGGATCCAGGTCGCGCTGCCGATCGCGCTGATTGTCGCCGTCTTCACCGAAATGGCGATGGGCGGCTTCGGCGTCGGCGGTGACATGATGCATGCGTCGCGCTTTGCGGACTCGCGTGGCGTCTTTGCCGGCATCGTCGAGATCGCCGTTGTCGGCTATTGCGTGGTCAAGGGCCTCGCCATTCTCCGCCGGCGGCTGCTCCTGTGGCACCAGGAGGCCGTGGCGCCGAGCACGGTATGAGGCCATAACGATTCAAAGACGAGGGACATGATGGTTGCGCCGAGCGATCGCATTCTCACGCGTATCTCTGATGCGGAACTGGCGCGTCGCTGGGCCGCCGTGCGGCGCGCCATGCACGAGCGCAAAGTCGACGCGCTGGTCTTACAATCGACGAACGACTGGGTGAACGGCTATGTGAAATGGTTCACCGATATCCCGGCGACCAACGGCTATCCGCGCACGGTGATCTTTTACGCCGACGACCCGATGACTGTCGTCGAGATGGGGCCGATGGGAGCCACGGGCGATCTCCGTGGAGAAGACACGCTGCACCGCGGCGTCGGCGAATTCCTCCAGACGCCATCGTTCTTTTCGATTTCATATACCCATGCCTATGACGCCGAGCTCGTCGTTGGCGCGCTGAAGCGGCACCGGCACGACACGATAGGCTTCGTCGGGAGAGGCGCCCTGCCCCATGCTCTGGTCACGCGCCTCGAAACCGATCTGCCGCATGCGTCGTTCGTCGATGCGAGCGACATCGTCGACAGCATCAAGGCCATCAAGAGCCAGGAAGAAGTTGCGCTGATCCGCCGCTGCGCCGCGATGCAGGACGCAATTTTCAGGGCTGTGCTGAGCCATATCCGTCCGGGCCTGCGGGACATCGACGTCACGGCATTCGCGCAGGCGGAAGGCCAACGACTCGGCAGCGAGCAAGGCATCTTTCTCGGTGGCTCCTCGCCCGTCGGCATCCGCTCGCCCTTCGTGCCGCGTTTCATGCAAGGGCGCACGCTCCAGAAGGGCGACCACCTCTCGCTGCTGATCGAGAATAACGGACCGGGCGGCTTCTATACTGAAATCGCCCGCACCATCGTGCTCGGCAAGGCGTCGAACGAATTGAAGGACGGTTTCCAGGCGGTGCGCGAGGCGCAGGACTTCTCACTCGGCCTGATCAAGCCGGGCGCAGCGCCGCACGACATTCATCTCGCCCATAATGCCTATATGCAAGAGCGCGGACTACCGTCCGAGCTGCGGCTTTACGCGCACGGTCAGGGCTATGACATGGTGGAGCGGCCGCTAATCCGCTTGGACGAGACCATGCCGATCGCAGCCGGCATGAATCTCGCGGTTCATCCCGGCTACGAAACGCCGTCGATTTTCGCGGTCGTCTGCGACAATTATATTGTCGAGCACGAAGGGCCCGGTCTTTGCCTGCACCGTACCGAGAAGCGGATCTTTGAATTGCCGGAGTGACCGACGCAGCCGTGCCCCTTCGCGATCGCCCGGCAACGGTGGATCGCTGCGCCTCTAAGCAGACGCCTTGCGGCTGGCAGCCGGCTGCGGCTTATAGCTCCCCGCGGGCGTCCGGAACGGAATCGCCAGCCTGTTCCAGCTATTGATCGTGATCACCGCAAGCGTGAGATCAACCGCTTCCTTTTCGGAGAAATGCTGCCGCAACTCGGCGTAGAGCGCATCATCGATATGATGATCGGAGATGCGCGTCACCGCCTCGGTCCAGGCGAGTGCCGCACGCTCGCGCGGGCTGAAGAACGGCGTCTCGCGCCAGGCCGAAAGTGTATAGAGCCGCTGCTCGGTCTCGCCAGCGGCCCGCGCATCCTTGGTATGCATGTCGAGACAATAGGCGCAGCCATTGATCTGCGACGCCCGCGTCTTCACCAGTTCAAGCAGCGAATGTTCGAGCCCACAGCCCTCGACATAGGAATTGAGGTTGCGCATCGCGGCGAATCCCTCAGGCGAGGCTTTGTAGTAAGCGATTCTCTGCTCCATCGTGCTTCTCCATCTCGGCTCGGAAGATCGAGCGGACCGCAGGTGGCGCGCCCCGCTTCATCGGCCTTCATCCGTTCTACTCCCGCCGACGCGATCGTCTCAATAAGACGAACGAGCGGCCCCTCACGGAGGAGGGTCATCATGCCGCCAAGGAATATCAGCGCGGACGTCGGCCACGTCTGGCGATATCGCTGGCAGGATCGGCATAATCGCAAATTCAGCCGCACGCTTCGTCCGGCGCCGTGACACACGGACACCTTCAGCGCGCCCCGATCACGGACGGGGAAGTGCCAGCCTCACGCTTCACGCGCCCGCGGAACCCATCGTCCAGGCCGCCCGCATGTGAAGTCAAATATGACCGAAAACGCGAAAGGCGGCCCTGATGGGCCGCCTCTTTCGATACCACCTTGCAGTATCGCAAGCGCATTTGGTTGCGGGGGCTGGATTTGAACCAGCGACCTTCAGGTTATGAGCCTGACGAGCTACCGGGCTGCTCCACCCCGCGCCAAGTGCAAGCCGGGTCACCAGTCGTATCTGGCACCCGAGCGGCGCTTATGTAACAACAGCGGGGCGGATTGAAAAGCCCATCGCACCCGAATATCGCTTTATTTTCCAGAATTTCCCCGCCTCGCAATGCCAGTTCCAACCTCCGATTTCCTCATTCTGGGCTACGGCCCGGTCGGCGCCACTCTTGCCGCCCTGCTCACACGCTACGGCCACACCGTGACCGTCGTCGATCAGGCCACGGCAATCTACGATAAGCCGCGAGCCATCAGCCTCGATCACGAGGCGCTGCGGGTGCTGCAGGCTGCCGGGCTCACCGAAGCCCTCATGCCGTTTCTCGCTCCCCACACCGGTACCGACTTTCTCGGCACCGACGGTGCGGTGATCCAACGGCTCGACCCGATGGCACCGCCATTCCCGCTCGGCTGGTGGCCGAACGCCTGCTTCATCCAGCCACGCCTCGAAGCGGCGCTGCGCACGCAGGTCACCACGAATGGCGGCGCGACGCTGCTGCTCGGGTGGCAGGCCGTCACGTTGATACAGAACGGCGACGGCGTCAGCCTGACGTTACGTGACGCGGAAGGAGACGAACGCGCCACTGCGGCGCGCTATCTTCTCGCCTGCGACGGCGCCAACAGCTTCGTGCGGCGCGAACTCGGCATCGGTGTCGAGGATCTGGCGTTCGATGAATGGTGGATGGTCGTCGATACGCGTGTGCGTGACGCCTCTGCGCTGCCGAAAAAATCACTGCAATATTGCCGCCCGTCGCGCCCCGCCTCCTATGTGGTGGGTCCGCTCGATCTGCGGCGCTGGGAAATCAAGCTCCTGCCGGGCGAGGACCCGACAGCGTTCGGCGATGCCGCGAATGTCCACAGGCTGATCGGCGAATTCGCCGACCTCTCGCAACTCGAGGTCTGGCGCTCGGCCGTTTACCGCTTTCATGCCGTGGTGGCGACGCGCTGGCGTTCGGGCCGCGCATTCCTGCTTGGCGACGCATGCCACCAGATGCCGCCATTTCTCGGCCAGGGGCTGTGCGGCGGCATCCGTGATGTCGGCAATCTCGCGTGGAAGCTCGACATGGTGGTACGAGGCCGTGCCGCAGACGAGTTGCTCGACAGCTACGAAGTCGAACGCAAACCGCATGTGCGCGCCGTCGTTGCCTACGCCAAAGAGCTCGGCCAGATCGTAGGTGAACTCGATCCGGCGCGCGCTGCCGACCGCGACCGCCGTCTGCTGGCGGCAATGGCACGCGGCGAGACCGAGACCATCCGTCAGAAATTTATTCCGGACCTTACAGCCGGCATCGTCGATGCGGCGAGCGGTGGCGGCAGGCTCTTCGCTCAGCCACGGATATGGCGCAGCGATGGCCGCGAGATGCTGCTGGATGATGCGGTTACGCCTGGATTCCTGATCGCGGTACGCGATCCGGCCGTCCTCGGCTGGCTGACGCCGGAGGCATGTGCCCTGTGGCGAAGCATAGGCGGGACCGCAATCGTCATTGGGCCGGTGGGCCAGCAAGCGACGCACCCGCCATCGCCCACCGGCGACTCTTTATTGGCGTATCATCGGGTGACCGAAAACGACGGCTTGTTCGCGGCATTGCTCGAGGAACAACGGGCGGCCGCCATCGTCGTGCGGCCGGACCGCTATATCTATGCCACAGCGCGCGACGCCGCTGCTCTCGATACGGCCGTCGCGCGTCTGGGCAGCCAGCTTGGGCTTCAGCCCGGCAGCTAGCCCCGCTTGCGATCTCAGGGGATAACGGCGATCCCCTGGATCTCGATCAGCATTTCGGGCTTGGCAAAACCATCGACAGTGATCGCGGCGCTCGCCGGGAAATCCTTGCCGAACACCTCGGTTCTGATCTCCGTCATGCGGGTCGTATGCCGGGCATCGAGCAGAAATACTGTCATGGTGACGAGATCACTGAGCTTCGCGCCGGCCTCGGCCAGCGTCTTTTCGACGTTACGAAACGTCTGGCGGCACTGCGCGTCGAAATCGCCGGCCAGGGAACGACCGTCGTCAGCCACCGCACCGGTATGACCAGCCACGTAAATGGTCTTGGCCGGACCGCTGACGATCACCGCCGGCGAAAACGCCCGCTTCTGCTCCCAGGTCCCGCGAACGAAGCTTTTCTCCATTACCACCCCCTTGCCGCCGGCCGCGCACGATCGGTTTTCACTCGCTTCGCTGCCCGCGGACTGCTAAAAAAAACCATGCGATCAAGTAACTTAATATCAAGACAAATCGGCCGGCAAAGCAAGCGGCAAAATCAGCGCATTTCGAAAACCGGCCTGCCGCCGGCGGGACGGCCGCATGCGGCGGCGGACAAAGACGCAACCGGCAATCGCGATTCGATCGAAGAACTGCTGACGCAGTGGCA